>Ga0307505_10000014_pt1 | contig 217482 bp, 207 predicted proteins | sample 23_S_MG_FD_202183 | JGI IMG/M metagenome (GOLD analysis project Ga0307505, IMG submission 202183) | Soil microbial communities from Populus trichocarpa stands in riparian zone in the Pacific Northwest, United States - 23_S | ecosystem: Environmental > Terrestrial > Soil > Riparian zone >... | reverse complement strand
ATTGGCAAGAAAGTATTTGAAAATAATCTACAGCACCCTCACCAACAATTGGGTGTTTGCAGACTTTAACAATTTCGAGTTGGCAGAGTGAAAACTTTGCTAATGGAGTAGAAATTCATCATAGGAGGCTTTATGGCTGAAACTGGACATTCAAAAAACGTAGAAAACTGGCAGAAGATGATCGCGGCTTGTAATGGGATGGGCGCGGATTATCAGCCGACGAACGCGAACCTTGCGCTTGCGTCGATGAACACGCTGTTGACCGAGGTTGAAGGGACGATGGACGATGTTCAGACCGATCTTGTGCCTTGGAAGAACAAGGTTGCGGATCGCGAGAATATTTATGAAGGCGTTCGTCCGAGGACGACGCAGATACTTGCGGCGTTCAAGGCTTGCGGGGCCGATGCCAACAAGGTCGATAACGTCCAGACATTTCATCGACAGGTTCACGGAGCACGAGCCAAAGCAACGCCTGTGGACGATCCGGGCACGCCCGAGGACGAATCAAAAGGGAATTCGGTCTCGCATCAGTCATACGTTCAGGTCGCCGAGTCTTTCGGTCAGATCGTAGCCCTGATGGACGGCGAACCGCTCTACGCTCCGAACGAGACGCATCTGACGGTCGCGACGAACACGACGCTCCACACGCAAATGGAGACGGCGAATGACGACGTTATAAACACGGCAGTCCCGCTAAGCAACTCCCGCATCACCCGCAACGACCGCCTCTACAACGACGCAGACAGCGTTTTTGAGCGGCAAAAGCTGGTGAAGGAATACGTCAAATCCGCTTTCGGTGCCAGTTCGCCGCAATACGCCCAGGTGAAAGGCTTGGAGTTTAAGAAAATAGCCTAGGTTCGTTTCCCGCCTAAGGCGGCACATAGCCACGCTCTTCAGGGCGTGGTATCACGGCGAGAGGAAAACCGAGGGCGTTTTAACGTCCTTTTGTTTTTGGCTTAAGCCGAGTTCGGTAAGCCCGTTGAAACGGGCTGATTTTGTTTCGGCGACTCATACCACGCCGTAAACGACGTGGCTATGTGCCGCTCCGCGGTAAAGATTTGATCTGCAACTTTGGAAATGCGAACTTCGGGTCGCTTTTTGCTGCCTGCGATTGCAGAACAATGAGCTGCGAAACGTGAGGAAGGGCCTGTAAATATCGATATTCGAGCTGTGACGCTCAAGATGTCGTCTGCGGCGTTCGAGAAGGCGGCTGCGACATTCGAGAAACGGCCTGCGACTGTCGAGATGCGGCCTGCGGCTTGCGAGAAATGACCTGCGACATTCGCAAATAGCTCGACGATTGGCACAAACGATTCGGCGCTTATCGCTCACGCTTCGCACAACGCAGAACTGAGACAACAACCTTTAACTTTCGCGGTTTAAACACTATTATAAGACGAGCGCCACTTCTATGACCTACGTCAGATCAACATTTCGACATCCGGCATTGCCGAAGAACGACCTTGGGTACACGGTCGATTATTACGAGGGCTCGCTTTCGACGCTGTGTGCGGGGTGCGGGCATGATTCGATCAACGCGGCGATCGTCGAGGCGTGCTGGGAGATGAACATCGAGCCGCACAAGGTGGCAAAGCTCTCAGGTATCGGCTGCTCTTCGAAATCGCCGGCTTACTTTTTGTCGAATTCGCACGGCTTTAATTCCGTTCATGGAAGAATGCCGAGCGTGGCGACTGGTGCCAATCTCGCGAACCGCGACCTGATCTATTTCGGCGTCTCGGGCGACGGCGACACGGCTTCGATCGGGATGGGCCAGTTCGTCCACGTCGTCAGGCGAAACCTGAACATGGTTTATCTCGTGATGAACAATGGCTGCTACGGCCTGACCAAAGGCCAGGACTCCGCGACCGCCGATGCCGGTTCGAAGAGCAAAGCGGGAAGCGTCAATCTATTTGAAGCGATCGATCTTGCTTCGCTTGCTATCGAGTTAGGCGCAACATTTGTCGGCCAAAGTTTTTCCGGCGACAAAGAACAGCTAACGCCACTGCTCAAAGCCGCGATGAAGCACAAAGGCTTTGCGTTTCTCAACATCATCTCCCCCTGCGTCACATTCAACAACAATCCCGGCTCAACCAAATCCTACGACTACGTTCGCGAACACGTCGAGATCACGGGCACGATGGATTTTGCTCCGATGATGAAGGAGATCACGACGAGCTATGAGGCGGGAAGTGTGAATGACCTTCTGATGCATGACGGAACCACGATCCGGCTGCATAAGTTGGCTAAGGATTGGGATCCGTTCGACCGTTTCTCTGCCGTGACCGCGATCCACAAGGCGAAAGAAAAGGGCGAGATACTTACCGGACTTTTATATATGGATCAGGATTCGAGCGATCTGCACGAGATGATAAAGACAAGCGACGTTCCGCTTAACCAACTTCCGAAAGATGTTCTGTGCCCCGGATCGGCTGCACTTGATGCGCTCAACAAATCCTTTCGATAGGCACCAGATCATGCGACGGTAAAGGCTTTCTCGTAAACGATCCATGTGCCGAGAACGATACTCACCATTCCGGCTAGACCCTGAAGCACGTCACGCCAGCGGCCGTACCGAACCGCCGCGATCTGAAAAGGAAGGCCGACGAAAAACGTCATGATCGCCATACCGGCTATCGAACCAATGCCGAAAATAAGAATGTAGAGTAAGCCGACGAATTTTGATTCGATGATCGGAATGACCAGAAGCATCAGAGCGGCGCTACCTGCCAGACCGTGTATCATTCCGACGATCAACGCACGCGGATTGAACCGCGAAACATCGTCCTCTTCGTCATGTTGATGGGGATGCGTATGCGGATGAACATGTTCATGGCCGCCATGGGCGTGTTGGTGAAGGTGTAGTTTGCCGCCCTGAATCAATTTGCGAATGACGTTCAAGCCGAGAACACACAGCATTATCCCGACACCGATCTCCAGAATGCTTTCTGTTTCCGGAGTGATCTGAAAGTTCAAAACAAGGACGAGAATGCCCGCAACGAACAGCGATATGGTGTGACCGAGTCCCCACAATGCACCAAGTCCGGCGGACCTTAGAAAACCTTTTTGCTGCGAGACGATCGTCGAGACAGCCGCCAAATGGTCAGCCTCTGTTGCGTGTTTCAATCCAAGCAAAAAGCCAAAACCCAATACGCCAAGACTCGAAACTGCCGACAGAATTAGTAATGGCTCGTTCATTTTTGCTTCGCTACGATTTCGCTTTTGAAACAAGAAAAGAGGGTGTCTGAAAAAGTCTATTCTTGTCACTGTAAGCGACGCATTTAATAGCGTCGGGGTGAAACCCGACGAACTGGCCGCGAAACGAACCCGTTCTAGCAAGAGACGCATTATCAACGATTTGTTCGACGCATTCAGCGTCGGTTCGTTGTTTCCGGCACAACCGTCGGGATTCTCCCGACGCTATTAAATTTGTCCCCTTCGGGGACTCATACGACTTTTCAGACAGCCTCTTTAAATCTTACTACCGTTACGGATCATCAAGTCGTCGATCCCAACAAGATCTAGATCGCTGGCTGCTTCAGTATCTCAGCCAATTCCAACAATCGATTCGAATCTGCCGAACTCTTCGCCTGCTTCCCGCTCTTTTCCAATGACGGGGCCAACTTCTTAAGCTTGGCGACTTCGCTTTGTGAACCCTCTGCTTTTTGTATCGCTTGACGAAGCGACGCGATTCGCGCAGTTGGAAGGCCCTGTGACCGCTCCAATTGATCCACATAGGCTTTGGCTACGACCAGCGAACGGCTCCATTCGGTCTTCTGCTGATTCTGGACATTCAATTCAGTTACCTGAACGGATTTCGCCGCGTCGATCTCGTTTTGTGTAAGATCCTTCGTCGGCGTGAGTTCAAAGATGTCCAGGCCTCGGGCGATCTCGGAGGAGTAAATGCGTCCGTTGTACCAGTAAGCAGACCAGGATCCGGCAAGGATGAGCATTTTGGGATCGACCGGTCCTCGATCGAAATATGCGATCTCAAAAGGATTGCCGGGATCAGTAAAATCCATCAGGGAGATGCCGCCCTGATACCATGCTTGTACTTTTATGTCTCGGCCGGGAACGGGGACCAGCGATCCGTTATGGGCAACGCAATTCTCGCTGTCGCCCTGTGCGGCGGGCAGCTTATAATAATTTGCAAAGCTAAGCTTGTTGTCCTTCAAATTAAAGATCGCGTTGGCTCCCCATTTATTCGGGTCGTTCGCACGGCATCGTGCGCCCAATCCGCCGCCCCACTCATCCGTAAACACAACCTTCTTTCCGTCATTCGAAAACGCTGCTGAGTGCCAATACGCATAGTTCGGATCGTTAACCGCATCAAGGCGTTTTGGATTGGCCGGATCTTTGATGTCCAGAATAATTCCATTTCCCGAACATGCGCCTGCGGCAAGTCCGATCGCCGAATAAACCGTAATGTCGTGACACTGATCGGTGTCGGACGGTTTGCCAATTGCATTTCCGTCGTGCGACCCGCCGTTGTTCAATCCATTCACAACGCCAGTCCGCGAATCCATAAATATGCGGGGACTTGAAACTACTTTTGCGTCTTCCGGGGAGGCCAAAGGCACTTTGATCACGTCGATACGAAACAATGCAGTGTTTGGATTCTTGTCCGGCGTGCCATCATAGCATCCGGCAAGTTCTTCGTTCTGACGCACAAACGATGTTCCCGAAACATAAATGTAAGCGTTGTTTTTGTCGTTCGGATCGACGACGAGCGTATGTGTGTGCGAACCGCGGCAGGTCTGTACCGCAGCGACCTGTTTCGGGTTCGTAATATCGCTGATATCGAAGATCCTTACACCACGAAAGCGATCCTTACTCGCTGCCGGCGGGCCTTGCTGCGGAGTTTGTCCGGCAGCCGGAGGAGGTGGAGGCGGAAATCCTTGCTCGCCGCAATCCAAACGGCCGTTCGGCATTTCAACCGACATAAACATTAAATTCTTATAGACCGACACATCGCCCTGGCCGCCCGGACACAACATCGATGTAACCAACTTAGCGTTTTTCGGGTCGGAAATATCGTAAATATTCATTCCGTAGAAATTGCCAAGAAAGAGATGATTGCCCTGAAAGGCAAGATCGGAATTGGCAAAGGCCAACCCGGCAAAACTCATCTTGATCGCCGGTGGGATAGGCGATCCGGGTGGGACACCCAACGCTGTCAGAGCTTTTTCTACCTTCGGGCCGTTTGGATCGATGCCGAGTTGAAATGCATCCGGCTTTTTCAGCAGCATGAGATGCTTGATGCCAACCGACGCTTCACCGGCATCGAACAACCCCGGCGATAATTTCGCACGCGGATCGCTCGCATTTGAGCCGGTCATTCCGGGAGGCAATTGTGGAGCTGCTTCCGGCGCAGCTTGAGCAAGGGTCTCTCCGGCAAAAACCGCACATAAAAACACTGAAGCGGCAATAAAATGGAAAACGAATATATGTAGTCGATTCATCTCTTCTCCTCTAGTGGCTCTCACCCAGCAATAATTGCATTCTCTTGATCTCGGCCCGCTGGCCGCTATCGACATCAGACGCGAAATTAAATAGTTCGGCGTCCTGTCCCGCTCCAGCAGTATTGAACAGATCCTTTACCATGTTCAACGCGCCGATATGGTGCTGTATCATACCGGTCAAAAAAAGTTTATCGAAAGCCGAACCGTTGGCCTTCTTTAGCTCGTCTATCTGCTTCGTGGATAGCATTCCGGGCATCAACATTCGGCTATCCGAGACGTGGCTTCCGTGCGAGTGCGGTCCCTCCCTTTCTGACATCGCAACATTGGCTGTTTCGCCACGCATTGCCAGCCAACGATTCATGAAATTTATCTCGTCCGACTGTGACTGGCTGATCCGTGACCCGAGAAGTCGAATTTCTTTATTAGTCGTTCGCGAATCGATCATCGCGGTCATTTCCACTGCTTGAGCGTGATGCATAATCATACCCTGCATGAACTCGACATCCTTCACCGACGACGCCGGCAACCTTGCTCTCGTGGAAGACGGTAGCGTCGTGCTCGGCTTACCAGGAGCGCCTGGCCGTACAATGACCGGCGGAGGATTCGTATCAGACTGCTGAGCAGTGATCTGCAAACAGAAGCACAACACAAACGAACACGACGCTATGAACATCTTTCGCGACGATTGAACTCTTGCCCGCATCTTTGATCTGAATGAAATAAATGTAATGGAGGCGGCGATCGGAATCGAACCGATGAATAAAGGTTTTGCAGATTGCTTCGGTTACCTTTTTGCCGATTGTCACCTGTTGTCACACGACGTTACTTGTCAACCTTTAGGAATTGTGCCGTTCAACCGGTAGCATTCGATCCTACGGAGTACTTACGATAATTATACGATAATGTTATCTCCGATCCATAATGTTCTGAACTTTCTGGTTGTTGAGGACACCGCCGTCTTTCATGCACCGGCAATCGCAGCGGAGCCCGCGAACTGAGTCCGTAAAGCGTTACGTGATTGGGCCCATCTCGCAGCATAAAGCCGAGCATGTTTTGCGTTCGCGTTACTAGATGACGCTCGCTAACAAACCCACTTTAACCGGAATCCGACTTTCGCGCGAAAAGCAAGGGATCGAGTCGTAAGCTTTAGCCGTCTATTTTCGCATTTCTCCTATCTGCTCTCGCCCATCTAAACAACAACCAGACTACTTTGTTCGAGCGCTACAGCGGCAGGAAAAAGCACATTGTTTTCCAAATGAATGTGCCGGTGGAGATCTTTTTCAAGATCCTCCAAGCCCGCGTACAGTGCGGTATAGCTCGGACAAGCTCCATCGGGCAAAGTATAGTCGGTCGAAATTTCGCGCATTTTCTTTAAACGGGCACCGTCCGCTTCGTGGTCAACCATCATCATTCGGATCGGGTTTTCGACCGTTCCAAAATGCGGCGGTGATGCGAGTCCATCGCCGGCCACCGATGATTCAAGCGATTGAATATACGGAAACAGCACCATTTCCTCCTTCCGCATGTGCGGGATCAAGCTATCGGCGAGTGCGGTGAAAACAGCCTGTACTTCGAAGAGTTCAGGGTGCTGTTCGCCATGCCGATTACAAACCTTTTCCATGAGCGGTGTTAATCGTTCGATCTCGTTGGCGGTGAAAATATGGTGCGTTGCGATAATGTGATCAATAAGTTCCGATGCGGATTGCTTTTCCGGACTGTTGTTTGCCCTGCGGCTACCCTGATCGGTTATCGCGGCTTCGATCTTTTGGACGACCATTTGCGGATCGAGTCCGGCTTCAAGACATGCCTGGTCGAGCGGTTTGCGGCCACCGCAGCAATAATCGATCTTGAATTCTTCAAAAACGCGCGTCGTTTCCGGCGACTCCAGAGCGATGTCACGAATTGTTTTAGTTGCGAATGTTTGCATAGTCATGAAAACCTCCTAATAGGCTGATGTGAGGCTACATGTGAAAAAAGTTTGAGTTGGTGATATAAGTCACCAGTAAGATAATTTTTTCGTATTAGTTTTAAAATGTATGAAATTAAGGATTCGGGGTAACTCCATCCGGGTTCGTCTGACCCGGACCGAGGTTGTGCGATTTGGCGAAACCGGCGCCGTTACCGAAACGGTCGAGTTCGGATCGCCGTCGCCGGTTTTCCGTTACGAACTCAACAGATCGAACACAGACGACTTAATCAAGGCGAGATTCGAACAGAATTGTTTGAGTATCTTAGTTCCCATTGGGATCGCCGAAAACTGGATTCGGTCAGAGGAAATCGGCTTAGAAGTAATGCACCCGATCGGCGATAACAAATTTCTGAGGATCCTGGTAGAGAAAGATTTTGCGTGTTTAACGCCGCGTGAGAATGAGGATGAAACGGACGCTTTTGCGAATCCTTTGGCTCAGGTCACGTACGGGTAAGAGTGACAACACAAAAGTGCTGGCGGTATCAACCGAACCTGAGGGAAAGATGGCAGCAAACCTTTCAAGAGAATATGCGGACAAGGTCAATTATGTGCGCCCTACCTATTTCGGGATAATCGCTTCGGCGGCCCTCACCGTTTTGGTCATCGTCGGTTCGCGCAATCTCGAACATTTCGACTCGGCGTTGTTTGGTTACACTATCGCCAGCATTGTGGCATTGGGGGCCATTGTATTTCGGTATGCCGTCTGGCTTCAGCGGCCCGCTACTCGCACGTACTGGATGCGGGGCTGGCAGCTTTTTCGCGACCGGAAAAAACTATTCAAGAACACCACCAACGCCGCTGAAACGATCGGCAAGAACCTGATAGCTCAAAACTTTATTTTCAAACGCGGATTTACGCGTTGGGCGACTCATTTCCTCATAATGTGGGGCTGCCTGCTGGCGGCGGCGATCACATTTCCGCTTGCTTTCGGCTGGGTTCATTTCAAACTCGAAGGCGATCTTGGCTACCGCGCTTATTTGTTCGGGTTTCCGCTCCAGTTGATGGATGGGCGGAGCCTGATTGCCTGGCTGACGTTTCATGCACTCGATTTCACGGCAATAATGGTGATCGCGGGATGCGCTCTTGCTATCCACCGCCGATTAACTGATCGCGGGGCGATTGCCGTTCAATCATTTCTACTTGATTTTACACCGCATATATTGTTGCTTGCTATTTCGGTTTCGGGCCTGATGCTGACCGCGTCGAGTCTCTGGTTCGGCGGATATATGTACGCATTCATAGGGCTTTTGCATCAAGCGACGGTGATCATGACGCTTTTTTACCTCCCGTTTGGAAAACTGTTTCATATTGTTCAGCGGCCGGCTTCCATCGGGGTCGAACTCTACCAAAGCCGTTCTAAAGAGATGGAACACGCGGTTTGTCCGCGCTGCGGCACCATGTTTGTCGGGCAGTTGTGGATCGATGATCTCAAGAATGTAGTTAAAGAACTCGGCTTCGACTATCGACTGGAGAACGGCCGCACGCTGCAGGATTATTGTCCACGTTGCAAACGCATCATGCGTGGACTTGCCTACGCAGGACTGAAGGACAGACTTGAGCCTGTCTTTTACGGCACCCGTGGCGATGAGAAAGAATAGACTGGCGGGTTCAATGAAGATATGTCAAAAGTAGAGCATTTGGATCAGATCATCGACCAATTTGGCCCGCATCTGCACGATGAGCCGTGGGGCGGCTGGCAGGGCGGCCGCGTGATCGACCGCGTTGTTCCGACTCATTGCCCGTATTGCGGCGTCCAATGCGGGATGAATCTGCTTGTCTCTGAGGAACATGTCGTCGGTTTTGAACCGCGTTATGATTTTCCGGTAAATGAAGGCAAACTCTGCCCAAAAGGTGTTACAGCGTATCTTCAAACCCATCATCCCGACAGGCTGCTTTACCCACTGATCAAACGCAACGGGGCCTTTGAAAAAGCAAGCTGGGATGAAGCACTCGATCTTGTCACGTCAAAATTCAAAGAAATTCAGTCAAAGTACGGCAAGGATGCGATCGGTGTTTATTCAGGATCGTCACTGACAACGGAAAAGACCTATTTGATGGGCAAATTTGCCCGGGCCGGATTGGGAACCCGATATATCGATTACAATGGCCGTCTGTGCATGGTATCGGCTGCGGCAGGTAATAACAAGGCGTTCGGCATCGACCGGGCAGCCAATCCGTGGAGCGACATTCCACTTGCCGAGGTTCTTATTCTAGCCGGAGCAAACTGTGCAGAAACATTCCCGATCCTCAATAAGTTCCTTTGGCAGCAGCGTGACAACGGCGGCCGTTGGATCGTCATCGATCCGCGTGAGACGCCGACAGCTCGACAAGGCGATATACACTTACAATTGAAACCCGGAACGGACGTCGCTGTTGCAAACGGAATGCTGAATGTCATCATTCGCGAGAGGCTGATCGATGAAGAATTTATTCGGACGCGAACAAACGGCTGGGAAGAAACAAAGGCCGTTGTCGAAAGGTTTACTCCAGACGTGGCTTCTCAAATCTCTGGAGTTCCCGCCGCGAAGATAGAACAAGCCGGACTGCTTTATGGTCGAGCTAAGACCGGCATGATAATGCACGCACGCGGTATTGAACATCACAGCAATGGTGTCGATAACGTCCTTTCGTATATAAATATCGTTCTTGCAACGGGCAAGATCGGAGATCCCGGTCGTGGTTACGGCACCATTACGGGTCAGGGCAACGGACAGGGCGGACGCGAACACGGACAAAAAGCTGACCAGCTTCCCGGACAGCGGTCGATCAATGATCCCCAACATCGCAAGCACACCTGTAAGGTCTGGGGATTACCCGAAGATGAGTTGCCGCAGGCAGGCGTGTCGGTCGTTGAGATGTTCGACAAAATGCGTGAGGGCGAGATCAAGGGATTTCTTTCGATCTGCAATAACGGTATGGTCAGTTTGCCCGATATAAACAATATTAGGCGGTCACTCGAAGGCCTTGAATTCAATGTGAATATTGATTTCTTCATGAGCGAATCGTCACGGTACGCCGATGTCATCTTGCCCGGCACAACGTGGTCGGAAGACGAAGGAGTCACCGCGAGCGCAGAGGGCCGTGTTGTGAAGATCAACAAGGCGATCGATCCGCCGGGTGAAGCAAAAGAGGATTGGTGGATCATCAATGAGATCGGACGCCGCATGGGACGGGGACAATATTTTCAATTTAACAGCGCTCGCGAAATCTTCGATGAGATGCGCATAGCATCGAAGGGCGGCAAGGCCGACTATTTTGGCATTACCTACGAAAAGATCGACAAGCAGAACGGGGTTTTCTGGCCATGCCCGACCGAAGAGCATACGGGAACGCCGCGGCTTTTTGATAATAAAGAATTCTATCATCCTGACAAGAAGGCAAAGTTTCATCCGATCGAATATCACGGTGCGGACGAAAAACCTGACGATGAATATCCACTGATTTTGACCAGCGGCCGCGTTGTTTACCAATACCTTTCGGGCAATCAAACGAGGCGGATAGGGTTTTTAGTTCAGCAATGCCCTGAGCCGTATGTCGAGATCCACCCGGAAACGGCAATGAAGCTAAAAATAAACGACGGCGAGCGGGTAAAGGTGATCTCGCGCCGGGGCGAAGGTGTTTTTCCGGCGCTGGTGGTTCGGACAATTAGGCCGGATACGATCTTCATCCCGTATCATTGGGGCGAACAGCTCGCGGCGAACCAGCTAACCAATCCCAAACTTGATCCGACATCGAAAATACCTGAATACAAGGCTTGTGCCGCCAGGATCGAAAAGATTCATTCACGGGAACTTCCGATTCTCGGGAAGGGCCGCAAAGGGACGTCGCTGAGCGAAGTTCAGAGAGGGAAGTAGGGGCAATCTTTATGAAAGAAACAATGTTCATTGACCCGCAGCGTTGTATCGGCTGCCGTGCGTGCGTCTCAGCTTGCCGCGAATGCGATACGCACAAAGGTTACCCAATGATCTTTGTCGATTATATCGACCGGGCGGAAACGACTGCCACAATGCCCACGCTCTGCATGCACTGTACGGAACCGACATGTGCGCTTGTTTGCCCGGCCGATGCGATCAAACAGAACGAGGACGGCGTTGTAATGTCCGCAATGAAACCTCGCTGTCTGGACTGCCGCAATTGCGTGAACGCATGTCCCTTTGGGGTGCCCAAGTACAACTCCTCAATACATCTCATGATGAAGTGCGATATGTGTTTTGACCGGACGAGCGAGGGCTTGCAGCCGATGTGTGCAAGCGTCTGCCCGACCGGTGCGATCGCGTTTGGAACGTATGAGCAGATCGTTCCGCTTCGGAGAACAAAGCCGGTGAATGCACATGTTTTTGGCAACCAGCATGTCGAGACGAAAGTTTACCTAATGCTGCCAACCGATGATGATGAAGTAAAAGTTGACGGCTGCGGCGTTTTTGAAGGAAGAGTTGCGGTCGAAGACGGGCAGGCCGCGACAGAAGGTTCCTGGATCGATACACAAGTTGAAGAATCAGACCAAAGCAATGAATTCTAAATACCTGAACGAAGATATTGTTAAGGGCATCCTCGATGTCGATGGCAAAGCGTCGAACGAGATATCGGGCGAGCGACGTGTCCGTACGGCAACGGCTCCGTATCAAGCCGAATTTCCGTACGAAGTGGACGAGGAAGCACAGGTGACGCGGCGCGAGTTCTGCAATTTCCTGTTCCTGACATCAACCGCACTTTTTCTTGGAGCCGGAGGATTTGCCGGGAAGTTGGCGTACAACTCGCAATATGAAAAGGCGTTCGCCCCAAAGATGATTGAAGGCGCCGAAGCACTTGCCCCCCGAACCGCTCTAAATTTTCGCTATCCCGAAGAAAAGGATACTGCGATCCTCATCCGTGCGGCCGATGGCAAGTATTACGCCTTTGAACAGCAATGCACGCACCTCACCTGTCCGGTTTACTATGCAAAGGAAAACGACCGTATCGAATGTCCGTGCCATGAAGGCGGCTTTGATGTTCACACCGGCAATGTGCTTTATGGGCCGCCGCCGCGCCCGCTAGGTCAAATAATTGTCGAACAGCGTGACGGCGAGATATGGGCCGTGGGCAAGCGAGGCGGAGGTGGACATGACGCAGCCTAAAGAGACCCGAACAAGCGTGAGTAAATATTTCGCGGACGATGCTCCGACAACCAGGCGTGTTTTTACAAAAGGCCGCACCGCAGTTTGGCAGGCCCGTCTCGTCCTGCTTGTGATGATAAACATCGCCCAACTTTGGATCCTCTCCGCGACCATCGAGGCCGCCCTTGCCGGGCATTTTAAGCAACTCGTACCGCTGATCGTCGCGTCCGGTGTCTGTTGGCTAATCGCCCTTACGATCTTTTTGTGGTGGAAACCTGTCAAGCAAAGGAAGGGGTCAGGCAGATAGACTCGGGGTGCGATGAACCAAAAGATCACCGGCTATGATCAGGATGACGAGCATTATTGGCGGGCGAAACTGGCCTGCGGCCATTATCAGCATGTTCGCCACGACCCTCCGTTGATTGTTCGCGAATGGACATTGACCGCAGATGGGCGCGAAGCCAAGATCGGAGCCGACCTCGAATGCCGAAAATGTGACGAAGGCAGCCCGAAAGATTTTTGACCTTTATGGTTTAACACGAAACAGGAAAAGTTTAGATTTTGGATCCATCGACAGAAAATAATTCGAAGATCGGCGAAGCTATCGCAAATCTTTTCCCGGGCTATTTCGCTCTTGTGATGGCGACGGGCATTGTCTCGATCTCTGCGCATTTGCTTGGGTTCGAAGCGGTCGCATGGCCGCTTGTTTTTATTAACATAGCCGCTTACTTAGTTCTCATCTTGCTCCTACTGATCCGAATTATCAGGTTCTTTCCACATGTACTAGCCGACATCAGCGATCACGTCCGCGGGCCGGGGTTTTTCACGGTTGTGGCGGGTACCTGCGTTTTAGGAAGCCAGTTAATAATTGTCGCGGGAGAAATTCAAGCGGCAAAGGTGTTGTGGTTCGTTGGACTGGTCCTGTGGGCGATAATTATGTATTCGTTCTTTACGCTCGTCACGACTCGGGAAAATAAACCGGATCTCGTGAAGGGGTTGAGCGGAACATGGCTTATCCCTGCTGTTGCAACTCAATCGATCTCCGTTTTAGGCACTCTGCTGGCAGATCAGTTTGGCGAATATCGCAGCGTTGTTTTGTTTTTTACGCTTTGCATGTTTCTGGCCGGGTGCATGCTATACCTGATGCTCATTACGCTGATATTTTATCGGTTCACATTTCTAGATCTTACGAGTGAGCGAATGACCCCTCCGTATTGGATAAATATGGGAGCCGTCGCTATTACGACATTGGCGGGGGCAAGACTGATACTGGCCGGAGGCGACTGGAAGTTACTCGCTGAAATAATGCCATTTCTCAAAGGCTTCACGTTATTCTTTTGGGCCGCCGGTACATGGTGGATACCGTTGCTCTTTATACTCGGTGCTTGGCGGCATATCTATAAGAGATTTCCGCTTCGCTACGATCCGCAGTATTGGGGATTAGTCTTTCCGCTTGGAATGTACACAACGTGCACCTTCCAATTGTCCAAAGCTATAAATTTCGAACCTCTTATGATCATTCCAAGGATATTTGTTTATATTGCGTTAGGGGCATGGCTTGCAGCGGCAGTTGGTATGGTCTACAGTTTCGTTCCGAGGCGCACGACCCGGACGGCGAGTTCATAAGGAAATTGACTCAACAGAACGACATTTTACTTGCTGACGATCATTCGAAGCTCGACGAAATACTCGAGCAGGTGTTCGAGGCATTGAAACTGGACGATCGCCGACAGACATTCCTGAATCTTGATTATTTTTGGGCGCTTCTGGCGGTGCATATCCGGGCGGAACATCTGCATTTGTTTCGCGTCCTCTTACAAAAAGTCCGTGCCCCGGGTCTGCCGGAAACACTTATAGATGTCGTACGTCGGCTGCCGGATGACATCTCGACTCTCAAGCGCGATCATGATTTTTTTGTCAGGGAAATTGGTAAAGATGTAAATCGTCTGCGCGTTGGTGATACAGAGGAATCTGGTAATCTCGATCTTGTTGGTGTTCAGAAAAATCTTATAGTGGTCGCTCAAAGACTTGAGGACCATAACGAGCTGGAAGAAAAAGACATCTATCCGCTGGCCGAAACTTTATTGACAGCCGAAGAGATCACCGATTTGAAAGTTTCAATTGCCATGGAACTCGCAAACATTCCGCCACGCCTTCGCAGCAGCCTATGATGAGTGACATCGTGATTGGTCCAATTCAAGGTTTCATTTTGGCTGGGGGAGCCAGCCGACGGATGGGTGAACCCAAATATAAACTACAAATAGGTGGAAAGAGGTTCGTTGAACGAGCAGCTTCCGCTTTGGGCGCGGCTTCCACTGGACAGATCAGTATCGTCGGTGAGATAGACGACAGGTATCTCAAGGTAAAGCATTCAGACGGGAAAGATCGTTCGCTCCGAAACATACAAGACATTGTATTTGAGAGCGAACATGGTAAAAACGACGCTGCACGCGGTGCGATGATCGGCTTATATACTGCTTTGACATGTTCAAAGACAAAATGGATATCGATACTTGCGTGTGATCTTCCGCTAGTGAACGGAGATTTGATGAAACGGCTTGCGAGCTATTGCTCGAATGAATTCGACGCCGTTGTGCCCGTTCAGCCGGATGGACGGTATCAGCCGCTATGCGCTTTTTATCGGCGTGAGACATCTATACCGATCGTCCGGCAGTTGATCTCTGACGATGATCTGAAAGTGCAGGGGTTTGTTTCCCGCCTAAATACTCGCTTTGTAGAGTTTGAAGAAATCGCCGATCTTGACGGTTCGGCCAATTTTTTCCTGAACGTCAATAAACCGGAAGATTATGAAACCGCCCTCAGGATCGCGGCTGCCTAGGCTGCGGCGGCAAACGCCCGAGCGTAAACATCACTTCTTACCGGTGGATAAGCGGCAGCTTTCGTGCGCAATGCCGGCGTGTAAAAGTAAATGAACCATTCGCCAAGTTTGCGCTCTTCAGCCCAACTCGCAAAGCCTCTTCGCGCGAACATATCACGCAACGGTATGGGATCGAACGGATGCCGAAAGAGCAATATATCAGACGTCCGTTTAAGACTCACCAATCCTCGGGCTATCGCCGGCATCGGATCCCGCTTTTCGTCGGCTTGCTTCATCAGATCGACAAAAACGACATTTGGATCATCATCCTTTGTCGCTGCGATCTGTGCTGGCTTGACGGGTGAATTTGTGTCCTCGTATTGAAGATCATCGGGTTTGAAAAGGGAAAGCTCTTCGGAAAGTACAGCCTCGTTTTCTCCAGCGGCAAGGTTGAGGACATAGAGGATCTCCGTAAGCGGAATGCGCGCGATCCGTGCCGCTTGTGAAACCGATACCCGGCCGGCCATTGCCCGCCGCAGCTTTGGATATTGAAGTCGCTCGAATTCCGGAGCCAGCCACATTAACGTGGTGATCATTTTTTCTTCATTGATCGCGAGCACTTCTCTTATCTTTGAATCACCTGTAATCTTCATTGTCCGATCTCCTGAATGTTTTAGCTTATATTTACATTCTGTCCGGTGTGTTCCCAAATTATGTGACCAAAGTCACTTTCATGGCACATTCTGGCTGTATTCGGTAATATTTCGATAGTGGCGAATGACAAAACCCCAATTTTAAGGCAAACAGAGCTGTTTCGAGGCCTGGACGATTCAGTTTTGGACGTTTTGGCGAAGCATTCGGTCATAAAACGTCTGCGACGAAACGAGATACTGTTTTTGGCCGGAGAACCGGCGAAGGGTTTGTACGTGATCGCATCGGGTTCTGTGCGGGCATTTCGGACAAGCGCAGACGGACGCGAACAGGTCATTCATGTAGAGCGGGCTGTTACGACTATCGCCGAAGTTCCCGTTTTTGACGACGGGAACTACCCATCGACAGTTGCGGCTGAGGAACCGGCAACCCTCTATTTTCTTAGTAAACCTCAAATTCTTAAGACCGCTTACGAGTATCCGCAACTTGCGCTTGCCGCGGCCAAAGTTATGGCGTCACGCCTGCGTCGATGCGCCGAACTCGTGGAAACGCTTTCTCTTCGTGAAGTCGGCCAAAGGCTTGCGAGCCTGTTCCTCGAAGAGGCACGGAATCACGGAACTGAAACGCCTGAAGGTACGAAGGTAAAATTGCACCTTACCCACAATCAACTGGCCGCAAGGATCGGAACCGTTCGTGAGGTTGTAACTCGAATGCTGATTCGGCTACAGGAACTGAGACTCATCGTTCACGAAGGAAAAGACATTTTGATACCGGACATGAAGATGCTTGCGGCGTACGCCGAGACGGAACATGCCAAGTAGAGGGATCTAACGAGCAAGCGAGTGCCGAGTAAGAATTATCGTTAAAGATGCGGAAAAGCGAACTGATCTCAAATACAAGTTGACGGCTAAACGAACCCCGTCAAGACGCCTACGCTTCTGAAAGACGCGGGGCTTTTACCGGTGAGCGCACCGCGTTTCGGCCAAAAGGTTACGATATTCATACGATAATGAAAAATCATACGATAATCGCCAAAATTACTGCACCCAGAAGTTATTGTGTTTGTTGGAGTTATTGGAGGCGGCGATCGGAATCGAACCGATGAATAAAGGTTTTGCAGACCTCTGCCTTACCACTTGGCTACGCCGCCGAAATGAGAAGTAGGCAGTGGCTGTAGGCGGTTGGCAGTAAAGAGTTCCACTGCCGTCTGCCAACTGCAACTGCCTACTTTTCGAAATGGAGCGGGAGACGAGGGTCGAACTCGCGACTTCGACCTTGGCAAGGTCGCGCTCTACCACTGAGCTACTCCCGCACGCAAACAATTATTCTACCGTTCGCCGTTTGATTGTCAAGTTTCCATTTCTCAAGTTTTAAGAAATCAATTGCAGTGGTTCGGCTTTATTCACCCCGGACGATTCGATCGGGGAAATGCCTGGCAGCCGCATAAAGCGTTACCTAATGAACTAGCTCTTAATTATTGACAGTTATATCTTTAATGAAGCTCCAGTCACCGCTGGGATTAATTTTGATATTACCGATCCGCTTGTTAGCAACGATCATATTCGCCGGGTACCAAAGCGGAAAAAGCGGCAGATCATTGCTGATCTTTCCCCAAGCCTGCGTGTACAGATCCTTTGCCTTTGCGCGGTCAACCTCATTGATAGCGTCCTCAAGCAACTTATCAACCTCAGCGTTGCTGTATCGGCCGCGATTGCAGCAAGCTACTCCTTCGCCGGGAATGCGTCCGGTCGTGAAAAGATCTTTCAGAAAGATCGGGTCTTGATTACCACCGATCCAGACCCCAATGTTCAATTGAAACTGTCCATTTTTTAGATTATCCCGAAGCGTTTGCGGGTCAACCGGGTCCACATCGACATTCAGACCAACATCGCGGAGTGAACTCTGTATTACCTGTGCAAAACTGTTAAATGCAGCATTTCCTGAAGCATAACTGAGTTTTATGCGTTCATCTTTATAACCGGATTCTTTGATCAATTGCCGCGCTTTCTCCGGTTCATAGCCATACTTAACGGTGTCCGAATAAGACCACGAGTTCACGGGAAGCACTGAGTTCGCGATCGATGCCTGACCGAGAAGGAGTTCTTTTATGATTTTCTCCCGGTCAATCGCATATCCGATAGCCTGACGCAGTTTCAAATTGTCGAGCGGGGCCACGGTGGTGTTCATTCCCAAGTACTGAACATTCGAGCCATCGAACTGCTCAACCTTCAAATTCGGCAACGCTGAAATGGACTTCAACGAATCCGGCGGCAGATTCGACGGAACAGGAGCAAGATCCACTCCACCGGACTGCAACTCCGCCTGTAAGGCACTTGCATCCGTAACTGTCTTGATCCTTAATTTTGATACCTTCGGCGCTCCACCATCCCAATATTCAAGATTCGAGGCTAACTCAACCGTGTTTTGGGAACGGTCGAAATTAACAAATCTAAACGGTCCAGTTCCGACAGGGGAATCTTTTTGGGTCGGCACCGTTCCTTGTCCAACTACCGGAATTGCAACTAGATTTGAGAGAAGCTGATTGCGGAGGGCCGGGCGTTGAAGATTGAAAACGACCGTTTTAGCATCGGGCGTTTCAATGGAAAGTATATGTGGAACCGGTTTGGTTTTCGAAGGCTTTCCATCGGGCCCCAAGACAACCTCACCAGGAGCAACAGGAACCGTGTCAAAAAATGCGGTTGATTTGAATCCCTTACTGTCGAAGAGTTGCTCGAAAGTGTACTTTACATCGGCTGAGGTAAACGGCTGACCGTTGTGGAATTTAACTCCGTCTCGAAGCGTGAAGCTGATAGTCTTTCCATCCTCGGAGGTCTTGATTTCGCTTGCCAAGTCGCCCACATAGTCAAAGTTTTCCGCTTTTTTTACAAGCGAATTGAATAAAAGGTTACTAACACGCTCGGCGGCAGCGTCGTTCTTTTCGGTGGTGAGCGTGTCAAACGTGTTGAACTGTTCCGACAGTGCTACCGTGACGAATTCGCTGCTTGTCCGGCGGCACGAGCCAAACCCAAACGACAACACGATAAACGAAAACAATATCCAATAACGCAAATTCTTTTCCTCCGAAATTATTAACTCAGGCGGGCATTCAGATCGCTTATATGATTAGAAAGCTCCGTCAGGCGTTCACTGTTAAATGCCAATGGAGTTGAGAGCTTTGACCGCAGCCGTTGGATCCGTTCAAGCGATTTGTCGATCCGGGCCTCGTCGATCTCGCCCGACCTGGCCTCCTTCAAAACCCCTTCAAAACCTTCTCTTACAGCTGACTCTTTTGCACAGATCGCGAGCATATCATTTCCCGCACCTATCGCCATTTTACACGCTTCGGCCATACCGTAGTTGCGAACGATGGCTCCCATTTCGAGGTCGTCCGTGATCGCGATTCCGGTAAACTTTAGTTCGTCGCGAAGCAAGTTTGAAACGAAGTTACTACTAAGCGATGAAGGTAAGAGTCTGCCATCTTGGTCGGCCTCCTGCAACCGAAGCTGCGGATAGGCCGCATGACCGACCATCACCATTTCCGGCGAACCGGTCGTGAATAGGCTTCGATATGGGGCAAGATCGGTATTCTGAAACTCACCTTCATCAATGTTCACTTCCGGAAGTTCCTCATGTGAATCGACCGCGGCCGCACCGATGCCGGGAAAGTGTTTTAGGCATCCAACGACTCCGCCTTTCCACATCGAATTAAAAAAAGCACCGGCAAGATCGATAACTTCCGTTTCGTTACGACCGAAGCCCCGCGAGAAAAGGCCGTTTCCGACTACTTCACGATCCGAGGTGACTACATCCACCACGGGCGCGAAGTTCATATTGAATCCAAGTATTCGAAGCGTCTCCGCGACGATCAAACCAACTTCTGCAACTGAGGCTGCTTCCTTAAATTTGCTGGCCGCTGGCATCGGAGTGATTATTCTCCGCAAACGATCAACCAGACCGCCTTCCTGATCGACGCTGAGAAACGGCGCAAGCGGCAGCGATTCGCGCAATGAATCAAGCAGATTTCGCGTTTGTTGGGACGACTGAATATTGCGGGCAAAAAGACATATTCCGCCGGGATTTACATCGTCGAGCAATTTCCGGGTTCCTTCGTCAATCTCAGGACCCGAAATGCCAATGAAGAAGAGTTGACCAACCTTTTGTTCTAACGTGAGTGACTGCATTCTGAGCTAGGATTATTCGGCAGATATCGAAACCGCAAGAGCTAATGTAACACTTTAACTATTTTCTACACAATTTTGCGCTTGATGGCTTCCAGAGCAAGCCGGGTTTCTTCGGGCGAAAGGGAATCCAGGTCAATTTGTTTCAGATCCTCGACTGCCGATTCGTTTGCCGCCGTAAAAAGTGAGAATTGTGCCGCAGCTGCCTTTCCTGCCGCTGCACCAAGACCAGACTGCTTTTCATCCGCAAACACAGCGAGTTCGTATTTTTCGAGCTTTAACAGAACGTCCTTAGCCCGTTCGATTACGTTATTTGGCAGCCCCGCGAGTTTCGCAACGGCAATTCCGTATGATTTCGAAGCCTTTCCAGGCTGGAGCTTATGCAGAAATACGACGTTTCCGTCCTTTTCGGTCGCTGTGATCTGATAATTCTTCGCACCTGGAAGATTTTCAGCCAATTCTGTTAGTTCGTGATAGTGCGTCGCGAAGACTGTTTTTGCTGAATGCTCGGCTGAATCGTGCATAAACTCGGCGACCGCCCACGCGATGGAAAGCCCGTCAAAGGTCGATGTGCCGCGCCCGATCTCATCAAGCAACACTAGGCTTCGGGGCGTCGCATTGTGCAGGATCGCGGCGGTTTCCGTCATCTCAACCATGAATGTCGAACGTCCCGAGGCAAGGTCGTCCGAAGCTCCGACGCGCGTCCAGACGCGGTCAACGATCGGAAGCCGGGCCGAAGTTGCAGGCACGAACGAACCCATTTGGGCAAGTATCTGAATGATCGCGATCTGCCGAAGCACCGTCGATTTTCCGCCCATGTTTGCTCCCGTAATTATCGCCAGACGGTCGGTGGAGTTATTTAAGTATATGTCGTTTGGAACAAACTCATTTCCGATCACAGCCTCGACGACGGGATGACGACCGTTCTTTATCTCGATCTCATCACCGTCGTGCAAAATCGGTGCGGTGAAATTTCGCAAAGCCGCAGTTTGGGCAAATGATGAAAGCGTGTCGAGCATTGCTATCGCTCGAGCGGTTGCCTGAAGCGATCTTGTCTCGGCCTGTACCAATGAAACGACTTTACTGAAAAGCCCGGTTTCGATCTGAACGATCTTTTCTTCCGCGCCGCGAACTTTTTGTTCCCATTCCCGAAGCTCCGGTGTTGAAAACCGCTCCGCATTCGCAAGGGTTTGCCGTCGCTCGTAATTGTCGGGAGCACGCGCGATATTGGCTTTCGATATCTCGATGTAGTACCCAAATACATTGTTATAGCGAACCTTGAGCGTCGCTATTCCCGTGCGTTCGCGTTCCTTTTCTTCGAAGGCCGCAATCACGCCCTTGGTCGAGGTGGACAACTGTCGAAGTTCGTCCAGGTCCGGCGAATAGCCCGTACGAATCACCCCTCCGTCGGTAATTTTTACCGGCGGCTCGTCCGTAATCGCGGCCGCTATCAGCTCTCGCGTCTCGGGCAGTTCAAATATATTCTCGCTAAGAACCTGAATCAGAAGCGAACGTGAATCGACAAGTACCTCATTCAATAAAGGAGTTTGTTCGAGCGAATCCCGCAGTGCGGTCAGGTCACGAGGCGTCGTCGTGCCTAGGTTCAATTTCCCGGTCAACCGTTCGATGTCCGAAATACTTTTTAATAGAAATCGGACCTTGTCTCGTAAAAGCAGATCGGAAAGTTCGGTAACGGCCGCTTGCCGCGTTTCGATCTCACTACGCTTTATCGACGGACGAAGCAGCCATGAGCGGAGCAGCCGCTTGCCCATCGGCGTAACGGTTTCGTCGATGACGCTCACGAGGGTTCGTTTTTTCTCCTGACTGCGTGACTGGATCAGATCGAGGTTCGCAATTGTCGTCGCATCGAGTACAAGAAAATCGTTCGACTCGAAATATGCGATCTCCCGAATGTGCAAAACAGCAGCTTTCTGTGTTGCCTGAGCATACGAGAGACAGGCTCCGGCGGCACGAACAGCTTCTTTTTTTTCAGAGACGCCGAATCCGGCCAGGTCCTGAACACCGAACTGCGAGGAAAGCGACTTTTCGGATCGTTCGAAATCGAAGTTCTCAGATTCGAGAATCGTGACGAGCGGATGCGAACCATATCCTCTAAGATCGTCGCCGTGAGTAAGACCCAACCCCTTATCGGGAACGCTAATGCCGAGATTAGAGCGAACAGCCTTTTCGTTCGTATTGGAAACTACAATTTCGCGGGGCGTAAATTGTTCGAGAATGCCGCCAATTGTTTGCCAGGCATTCGAGCCCTTTGCTTCCGTTGCTGATAGCTCACCGGTTGAGAGCTCAAGAAACGCGGCTCCAACGTACTCTCCATCAAACGATACTGCGGCAAGATGAACTGATTCATTCGGTTCAGCGATCTGTTCGTCAACGGCTGTGCCGGGCGTAATAACGCGAACGACCTCTCGTTTCACGAGCTTTACGCCTTTAGCCGCAGGTTCGGATTGCTCACAGATGGCAACCCGATAGCCTTTCCGCACGAGTTTTGCGATGTATGAGGCAGCCGCATGATGCGGAACACCGCACATTGGTATCGGATTTGGCGAATCCTTTTGCCGTGCTGTAAGTGTTATCTGAAGCTCACGGGAGCCAATCTCGGCATCTTCACCAAAAAGTTCGTAGAAATCTCCCAAGCGGAAAAATAGCAGCGTACCTGGATATGCCTTTTTAATATCCAAGTACTGCCGGAACATTGGTGTTGCGTTTTTGTTGTCGTTATCCACTTGAATTACGAGAACCGAGTTTAACGAAAACAGGTTGGCTTTCAAAGCCGGTTGTTTTATTTCGTTTTCGTAAGTGTTAAACTTAAGGCTACTTGCGCCCGAAAGGTGCGTAGTTATTTATTTGTCTCAGCCGCGGCAAACCGAGGCTGTTCGATCAATTCTCTCCGAATTGTGTTTATAATTGGAGTAGTTGAAATGTTTACGAAATTATACTTTCGCATGGGCGTCCTCACGCTTTTACTGGCCTCTACGTTTTTAGGAAATATCGCAGCTCAGGACGCGGGAACATCGCCTGTCGCATCAAACCAAGCTCAGGAAAAACGCTATCGGATCGGGTATCAGGATACACTTGCGATCCAGATCTTTCGCCACCCCGAACTTGCACAGCGCGTCAATGTAAACCCGAACGGTACGATCAACCTTTTTCGCATTGATGAACCGATAGTTGCGGTTTGTAAAACCGAACGCGAGTTGGCAGAGGAAATACGAGTTGCTTACCAGAAAGATTATCTTCGAAATCCCGAAGTTCAGGTCATAGCGGTCGAACAGAAATCACAGGCGTTTTCCGTTATTAACGCGGTGATGAAGCCGGGCTTTTATTTTATCAACCGACGGCTCCATCTTCTCGAGCTTTTGGCATACGCCGAAGGGCCGAGTAAGGAAGCGGGTTCAAGGATCATCGTTGCGCGGACCGGCAGTACAACGGACTGCAAAATGCCGGGCGAACAAACGGCTGAGCCGACCGACCTTCGTTTGATGAGCTTCAAACTGCGCGATGTATTGGAAGGAAAGACGACGCTTGTAATGCAGCCCGGCGATGTTGTCTCGGTCATGCCATCCGATGTTGTTTTCGTTTATGGAAATGTAAACGAGCAGGGCCAAGTCAAGATAGGCGAACCAATAACATTGACTCAGGCGATCGCCTCAGCCAAGGGTCTAAAGCCTGCGACCAAAAGGAGCAACGTCAGGATCTTGCGTCAAAAGCAGGGCAGTCTTGATCGAGAAGAGTTCATTTTTGACCTTAACGATATTGACAAGCGTATAGTCAACGATCCATACCTTGAGCCCAACGACATTGTTGCCGTTTCCGAGGACAAAACGCTCAGCATTCTGAACGACATTAAGAATGGATTGACTCAGGGCCTTTCCGGAATTTTTTACAGATTCTAATTGAGATTTAAATGAAAGAGATCAGAGAGTTAGTTCCGCCAACAAAGCTTGAGCCGGCGACGGAACTGGAACGGCCATTCGAGCCGCAGATAGTACCCGCACAGGGCAGGTATCAGTCGTATAGGAATTCGTATGCGCCTGAGGGATTTCAGTTGCTTGATTATTGGCGAGCGGTTAGGAAACGAATTTGGTTGGTTGCAGGCATAGCAGTTCTCGTAACAACCGTCGTTGCCATTTATATGGCACGAAAGCCAAATATTTTTGTTGCCTCGTCGGTTGTCCAGGTCGATAACGAACAAACAAATCCTGATCTTGTCACCAACGATAGGCAAAGGCCCTTATCAAATCAGGATCCGTCATATTTCAACACTCAGCTTCAGTTGTTAACAAGCGACACGCTCTTGCGCCGTGTTGTCAAGGAGCATAATCTTGATGCCAATAAAGAGTTTCAAGCTGCCAAAACCGCAGCCGAAAGCTCGGCGTTGCGTTCCTTGCTAAGGTCTGTTGGCTTGGCGAACGATAAGAATTCGAATTCACAGGTTCCCGGCGGTGACGCCGGTTCGACGCTCGTCTCCGCCGAAGAGATCGCCGATGCGATACGGCTCTCGCCCTACGTTGAACTTCTTCGTAATAATCTGAGCGTAGATCCGATTCGAGAATCAAGAGCTACATACAAGGACACACGGTTGATCCAGGTTTCCTATCTGGACAGCAGCCCGGACCTTGCTGCTTTCATAGCCAATGCGATCGGTGAGACGTTCTCAAAGGTAAATCAGGAGAAGCGTTCCGGGACAAGCGGAAAGACGAGTGACTTTTTATCGAAGCGGATCAACGATCTGCAAACCGATATTCGTACGGACGAAATCAAGTTAGTTGAACTTCAACAATCGGAAGGAATTCTCAAAACTGAAGGGGACCAGACAATTGTTCTCGATCGACTTACCGGCTTGAATCGGCAGCTTCTGGAGGCGGAAAACCTCAGAAAGACGGCAGAGGCAAAATATTTTGCAGTCAAGGATTCCCCTGAATCGATCAAATCCCTGGCGGAAGCGGAAAGCGCAAGATACATCACGGAACGCGAAGCCAGCGTCCAACTGGTTCGGAATGACATTCAAAAGAAGATCAACGAAATAAGTGCCGAACGCGCGAAGAAGCTGCAGGAATACAAGGAGAAGGCTCCTGAAATTGCCGAATTGGATAAGCAAATCGACGACCTCAACGCCTCACTGCAACAGCTCGTTGATAAAAACACGGCGGACATAAAGGGGCTGCGCGACCGGGTAGCAAAGACGCTTGTTGATAACCTGCGAACTGCATACCTTCAGGCTCGCGATCAGGAAAGTAAGATTCGATCGGCGTACAACGAGCAATACAATGAGGCCCAAGGCCAAAGTTCGGGCGCTGTTCAGATCAAACTTCTTGAACAGACCATCGAGACAAACCGCGGCTTTCTGGACAACCTTCGTAAACAGCAAAGTGGTAATGACGTTGTATCGCAGGGGTCTGACAACAATATCACCGTGGCAAGTTTTGCGATTCCGCCCGAAACCCCCGTTGCTCCGCGCCGACTGCTGACTGTCTCGATGGCGTTGATGTTGTCCACTTTATTCGGCATCGGACTTGCTCTGTTCCTTGAATACCTGGATGACTCGATAAGAACAACTGACGAAGTTGAGCAGTATTTGCAACTTCCTGCTCTTGCGGCCATTCCCGGTCTGGGAATAGCGACACGACGAAAGCAATTGATGAACGGCAAAAATGGTGAACCCGAGACAAACGGCGAAATGACACTCGACGGTCATATTTTCGCCGATCCGCGGTCGTCATTGGCTGAGTCTTACCGTCAGCTTCGTACATCGATCTTGCTGTCAACTGCGGGACATCCGCCGAAGACCCTTTTGATAACTTCCAGTTTGCCGTCGGAAGGAAAGACAACTACCGCCACGAACACTGCATTAAGCCTTGCTCAAACCGGGGCTAAAGTTTTGGTGGTCGATGCTGATATGCGCAAGCCGCGCGTTCACTCGGTTTTCAACGCTACGAACGGTCACGGCCTGAGCACCGTTCTTTCCAGCAATCTTTCGCGACAGGAGATTCTCGACCTCATCAAGTACGACGAAAAAACAAGCCTCAATATAATGACCTCCGGACCGATACCGCCGAACCCTGCGGAGTTGATCGGCTCGCAACAGATGGAACGGCTTCTGATCACCCTTCAGGATGAATTTACACATGTGATCGTCGATTCACCTCCGATCGGATCATTTACGGATGGCGTCTTACTTGCCTCGATGGTTGATGGCGTGATTCTGGTTATCGAATCGGGCAAAAGTTCGCGCGTGGTCTCGCGCCGGACGCGGCAGATGCTCGCCGATGTTCGGGCCAAGGTTCTCGGCGTTGTGCTAAATAACGTGGACCTCTCGAACCAGTCCGATTACTATTACTATCAAAGTTATATGTACCGTTCCGACTACCGGCAGGATGACATCTCTCAGTAGGGTTTCAAGAATAGACCGATGATAGTGTTCACGAACGGCTGCTTTGATATTCTTCATCGCGGACATATCTATCTCTTGGATCAAGCAAAGAATCAAGGCACCAGATTGATTGTCGGAATCAACAGCGATAATTCGGTTCGAAGGATCAAAGGGGCTGGTCGGCCCGTGAATTCCCAGGAGGACCGCAAGGAAGTTCTATTGGCACTTCGTTCAGTAGATGAAGTTCTCATTTTTGATGAACTAACGCCTGAGCTATTGATCGAAGAAATCAAGCCTGACATTCTCGTTAAAGGCGGTGATTGGAAAGAAAGTGAGATCATCGGCGCCGACTTTGTTCGATCATCCGGCGGAAAGGTCGTGTCCATTCCGCTTGTTGACGGCTATTCGACTTCAAAGATAATTGAAGGAACCTCGTCGCACAACCCTACGGATCTCGACAGAGAACCGGGCCGGTCGGCCTCCTACGTCAAAACTCAGCTTTCTGATTTCGCTGCGATCGTCGGGAAGGAATTGGTCTCAAGTATAGAGGAATGCGGAACAGCGATCTCGACTGCGCACAGCGGCGGAATGAGCGTTCTGGTTTTTGGTGCAATGGATTCGTTGAGCTTTGCCGGGTTTTTGACATCTGAACTTCGCCGAAACATCAAGAACGGACATCGCGACAGCATCCGCAATCTTACGGCATCTGAAATTGATTCTGATTCGTCCGGCGTGAAACCGGGAGACGTTTTTCTCGCCCTGAGTCCGAATGCTGCCGATGACGGTATTCTTGCTGCCGCGATGTGGGCGCGGACAAAAGGCTGTAAGGTTCTTGGCCTGACAGCGACGAACGGAAGAAAGCTTGCGGCATTGTGTGATGAATGCGTAATGGTTCCGTCGGATGATCTGCCGCTCATTCAGCACATATATCTTTCAGCGGCGCATGATTGGGGAGACCTTCTTCGAAAAAACCTGGACCATGAGTAAAATCTCTCTGACCTTGCTCGATCGATTAGCAAACAAGAAAATACTGGTTATCGGCGACATAATGCTCGACCAATATTGGTGGGGCAGCGTGACGCGCATTTCGCCCGAAGCTCCCGTTCCAGTTGTTCGCCTCGAACGGACAAGCACAAACGTCGGCGGCGCTGCAAACGTCGCCTCGAACATCGCAGCCCTTGGCTGCACTCCGGTGTTGATCGGCTGTATCGGGGACGACCCGCATGGCAGGGAACTAACATCGAATCTAAAGATGTGTGGTGTTGATTCGACCAGTCTCGCCGTCGTTTCAGCAATGCAGACGATCGTAAAAACTCGGATCATAGCCGGTGGTCAACACATAGCTCGTGTTGACCAGGAGCAATCCAATTCTGATTTTCGTAACGCAGGTGAAGAATTGCGGAGGTCGGTTGACGCAAATATCAGTGAAGTCGCCGCAATCGTATTATCGGACTATGCGAAAGGTACGCTTTCAGTTGAACTCATCGACAAAGCGATCCAGGCAGCGGCGGCACTTGATATACCGGTCATTGTCGATCCGAAAGGGCAGGAGTTTGTTAAGTATTCGGGTGCCTCGTTAATAACGCCGAATAGACGTGAAGCCGCAACTGCATGCGGGCTGGATCCGGGCGTTAAGAATGTCACAGAGTCAGCAGGCAGAATGCTTCGGGGAAAATTGCCTTCAACCAGTATTTTGATAACAGAGGGTGAAAATGGAATGACGCTTTTTACTGGCGAAGAGGCTCCATTCCATACGGACTCGGCTGCCCGAGAAGTGTTTGACGTGACAGGTGCGGGAGACACGGTCGTGGCTGCACTCGCAGTTGCTCTGACCAACGGCATAAGTCTTCGCGAATCAGTAGAGTTTGCGAATACAGCGGCCGGCTATGCAGTTCAGCGGGTCGGAACGACCATCGTGTCCCTGGATATGATTCGAGGTCAGCTCGAAGCATAATTTAGCAGAATTTCGATTATGTCCACTCGGATTCGTTACATTGAACGCCAACCTTCAAAGTCCGTAAGTATCGAGAAGGTGTTTCGTGAGATCGCATCGAAGTTGCCGCCGCGATTTAAGTGTGACTTCGATCAATTGCCCTTTAGCTCCAAGGTATATAACATCGCGCTGAACCTGCTTTTTTTTCGTACGAAAGCGACGGACATTTATCACATAACCGGGCATGTGCATTTCATAGCTCTTCGACTTCCAGTCGATTGTACGGTACTTACGATCCACGACGTCCGGTTTCTCTACGATCATTCGGGTCTGAAACGCTTCATACTAAAAAAGCTATTCCTTGATCTGCCGGTTCGCCGTCTTCGCTATATTACAACGATATCTTCAACCGTAAAGGACGAGATCGTCCGGCATACGAGTTGCGATCCTGAAAGGATCCGGGTGCTTGACGTTCCTTTGCTCTCACACTTCGAACCGCAAGACCTTGTTGAGTTTAATTCGGCCAAGCCGCGGATACTTCAGATCGGCACAATGGAGAACAAGAACATTCCAAATCTTGCGAAAGCATTGAAAGGAGTTTCGTGCCGATTGGTGATCGTCGGAGACCTCACCGATAGCCAGCGACATGTCTTGGAAGAGAACGAAATTGATCTCGAATGCTTAGCGGATCTTAGTGACAATGAGATGCAGGATCAATATTCTAAAGCCGACGTTATTGCATACTGCTCGACATATGAGGGATTTGGTTTGCCGATCATTGAGGCCCAGGCGGTTGGTAAACCGGCCGTCACGAGCGATCTTAGTCCAATGAAAGAGACTGCCGGAGATGGAGCGTACCTTGTCGATCCGTTTGATGTTGAATCAATTCGAGCCGGAATTTTGAGCGTGATCAATGATGAACCGCGTCGGTTGAAGATCGTCGAAGCAGGGTTTAAGAATGCAAAGCGTTTCGAACCTGCATTTGTAGCAGCACAATACGAAAAGTTATACGACGAAATACATAGTAAATCCGATAGTCTATGAGGGTTTTAATATTTGGCGGAAATGGAATGCTTGGACACAAGCTCGTGCAGGTATTCGCTCCGCGCTTCGAGACATGGTCAACAATACGCGGGCCTTTTCCAGGGCTGGAAAGATTTGGGTTCTTTCCGCGAGAAAGGACAATTTCAGGCATCGATGTGTCCGATTTTTCGTCGGTTGAAAAGATCATCAATGAACTTCGACCCGATACCGTAGTGAATTGTATAGGTGTCATTAAGCAGCGGCCCTCAGCAGCGGACGTCGTAACAACACTCACGATCAACTCGTTATTTCCGCAGAGACTGGCGCATCTGGCCGAGAAATATAAATTCAAACTCATAACCATAAGTACGGACTGCGTTTTTAGCGGAACAAAGGGAAACTACTCGGACACCGATGTTGCCGACGCTCTTGATCTTTACGGACAGAGCAAACACTGGGGAGAAGTTTCTTCATCAGGCTGCCTAACCCTTCGAACCTCGATCATCGGCAGGGAATTGAGTAACGGGCACAGCCTGATCGAGTGGTTTCTTAGTCAAAGAGGAAAACGTGTCGAAGGCTATTCAAAAGCCATTTATTCCGGCTTTCCAACCATCACATTTGCGGGTATAATTGTTGAAATCATTGAAAATCACCCGTCGCTATCTGGTGTTTACAATGTGTCAAGCGATCCGATAAGTAAGTTCGATCTTTTGACAAAATTGAAGGATCGGCTGAAGTTCGACATTGAGATCACGGATTCGACGCGGTTGATAATCGACCGTAGTTTGAACTCCGGGAGATTCAGGCAGCAGACCGGTTTCGCACCAAAGTCCTGGGATGAGATGATCGAGTCATTGGCGGCTGATTGCAGACAATACGAATAATGGAACAAACAACGGTGTTAGAGGGTAAAAGAATACTTGTGACCGGGGGTACCGGTTCGCTTGGGCAGACACTTGTAAAGAGGCTCTTCACAGGTGAAATGGGGCTGCCGGCCAGCATTACAGTGTATTCGCGTGACGAGGCGAAACAGCACTATATGCGTCTCGAACATCTTCGCCGCAATGCTGCGACCGACGATGTGATCTACCAGAATGCTCATGACAGGCTAAAATTCCGGATCGGAGATGTTCGTGACTATCCCGCCGTGTGTTCCGCCCTGCGGGATGCCGATGTCGTCTTTCATGCGGCTGCGTTAAAGCAAGTCCCGTCGTGCGAATACTTTCCTTATGAAGCAGTTCTGACGAATATTATCGGCGCCGAGAATATCGTCAGGGCCATTCGAGAGAATGACCTGTCCGTAGAAACGGTAGTCGGGATCTCAACTGATAAGGCTTGTAAACCCATTAATGTTATGGGAATGACCAAGGCTCTGCAGGAGCGGATTTTGATCGAAGCTAATCGGTCGTGCGCAAAGACAAAATTCGTATGTGTCCGATACGGGAACGTAGTCGCCTCGCGAGGTTCGATCGTACCTCTGTTCCTCGAGCAGATCGCGAAAGGAGATTCGGTTACTGTGACGCTGCCTGAGATGACGCGTTTTCTTCTAACGCTCGACCAGGCGGTCGATACCGTTTTCGCTGCTGTCGGCTCGGGTGAGAGAGGCGAAACCTATGTGCCTCAGGTTAAATCGGCAAATATTACCGATGTTGCAAAAGCTCTGATGGGTGAAAGCAAACTTCCGATTGTTTATACCGGAATTCGTCCGGGCGAAAAAGTTCACGAGATCATGGTTTCTGAAGAAGAGTGTTTCCGGACCATCGAACGTAAGGGATTCTATGTGATATTGCCGGTGCTGCCCGAGATCAGAGAGAGCAAGGATTTTGTACCTGTCCTGCAGTCAGAGTATTCGTCACAAGATAACAATATCTCGATCGACGATTTACGCGAATTGTTGAAGACCGCCAATCCGGAGATCGAGAGATTTATAACGGCTGCTGTTTAGGGCATCCGAGAGTCCGAGTATGAAACTATTGACTGTTTTCGGAACAAGGCCGGAGATCATCCGGCTTTGTTTCGTTATGAAAACACTTGACCGATTTTGTGAACACGTCACCGTTCACACCGGACAGAATTTTCATTCGAACCTTAGCGACGTTTTCTTTGACGAACTTGAACTCCGCCAACCAGACCGAATGCTTGATGTGCGAGGAAGTTCATTCGGCGAACAAGCGGGCCAGCTTTTCACCAAGATCGAAACTGTCTTCGATGAAGTTCAGCCGGATCGTGTGCTGATCTTAGGGGACACTAACAGCGCCCTAGCCGCACTTGTCGCCGCCCGTCGGCGCATACCTGTCTTTCATATGGAGGCCGGGAACCGCTGCTATGACGATCGTGTACCCGAAGAAGTAAACCGACGAATAATAGATCATTCCAGCTCAGTACTTCTTCCTTATACCGAACGAAGTAAGGAGAATTTAGTACGCGAGGGAATCGAACGCGAACGCATTTTTGTAACCGGAAATCCGATCTTTGAGGTTCTCTCCAAATTCGAATCGAAGATCGACGCCAGCGACGTCCTAACCCAACTGAACGTGTCCCCCAAAGAGTATTTTCTGGCAACAATTCACCGTGCGGAAAATGTTGATACACCAGAAACTCTCAGGTCCATCATTTCGGCTTTTGATCAAGTTGCAGCCGAATATCAAAGATCGGTCCTCGTTAGCGTTCACCCCAGAACGGCCGAAAAGCTGAATCGTTTTGAGATCAAGACCGATCCGGAACGCATCAGGCTATTGGATGCAATGCCATTTTTTAGTTTCGTCAAGCTGGAGAAGAATGCGTTCATGGTTTTGAGCGACAGCGGAACGGTTCAGGAAGAATGCTCGATCTTTAAGGTCCCAAATGTGACAGTCAGAGACGTGACCGAAAGGCCCGAAACCATCGAATGCGGCAGCAACATTATAGGCGGAACAACGGTCGATTCCATCCTGCGTGCGGTTCGGATTGGGGCCGATGCGACTCCTAAATGGAACGCTCCAAAAGAATACTTGGTAAACGATGTTTCGCGAACCGTAGCGAACATCGTGCTTGGCCGTATCAGTCTTCGGGAGCATCACTAAACCAGGAAGTGCGAAAGCCTTAGAATGAAGCGACGCATAATGATCTTCTGCGATTCGTATCTGCCGGGCTATAAGGGCGGCGGAGGGATGTGGGCCGTCTATAATCTTGCCGATCGGCTAAAGGACGATTTCGATTTTTTTATCTTCACACGGGATTGCGACGGAAAACTTGACCAGACGCCATTTGTCCATGCGGCTCGCGATAAATGGAACGAACGACCGGAGGCAAAGGTATTTTACGCATCGCCGGCCAAGTTGAACCGCAATAGCATTGAATCGCTTGTTGATGAGGTTAGCCCGGACCTGATCTATCTAAACAGTGTCTTTAGCTATGTTTGCGTCAAGTTCCTGATGATGCGGCGAAAGTCCCGTACACGGTCAGGCACTGTGCTTCTCGCGCCTTGCGGCGAGTTCGCGAACGCAGCCTTGAAGATCAAGTCAGCCAAGAAACGGTCGTTTCTCGCTTTTGCCCGTATTTCCAATCTTTTCGATGGCATCTGCTGGAGAGCGTCTTCCAATGCCGAACATTCGGAAATTCGAGCTATAGCCGGTAACGATGTGCCGATCGAAATTTCGCCGGAACTAACGCCTAAAGTATTGTTTCCCGATTTCGATATTCTTGAAAAACCTGAAAAAGAGGTCGGAGCGGTCAGGCTTGCATGCTATTCCCATATCACGCCGAAGAGGAATTTACTTTTCTTGATCGAGTGTCTCAAACAGATCAAGACGGGGACTGTTGAGCTGGAAATTGTCGGTCCTACGGACGATGAGGCCTATTTAAGATCATGCATGGAAGCGGCCTCGCGACTTCCGCCGAATATAGATGTCCATTTCGCTGGCGGCAAAACCTGCGAAGAGGGCCTTTCGATGTTGATAGAGAACCACTTTGTTGTGTTTCCGACTCATAACGAGAATTTCAGTAATGTGATAATCGAATCGCTCGCCGCCGGTTGTCCACTGATAGTAAGCGACCAGATTGTCTGGAAAGAAGCTGAAGATTTGCCGTTCATCACGAGGAACTCACTGGACGATCCCGCTGCCTGGGTCCGATCTTTAAATGAATCGGTCATGATGAACGGAGACATCTTTCGTGAACGCTCTTTGGCGGCGAGGCAATTTGCTGTAAGATGGCTTGAAGCCCACGATTCTTTCGCAATATGTAGAGGAATGCTCAATCGTATTTTCGAAGGAAACAAATAATAGTTACTAACGCCACAATAATGTCCGATCCTGAAGGTCGAAATATAAGCTCAGTGCGCAAGAAGCCGCGGCTTTGGGTCATCACGGAGATCTATTATCCGGAAGAGATATCCACCGGATATTATTTGACGTCGATAGCCGAAGGGATGTCGGACAAATTTGATGTGAAGGTAATTTGTGGACAGCCTAATTACGCTTCGCGAGGCATCAAGGCCCCGAAACACGAGACTCGGAAGGGTGTTGAGATATTTCGAGTCTGGGGAACAACATTCGACAAGAATATAATTCCGCTGAAGTTTCTCAATATGCTCACGCTGAGCACTGCGATGTTTTTCGTATCGCTTTTCCGGTTCCGCCGAAATGATAGAGTTCTTGTCGTTACGGCACCGCCCAGCCTTCCGTTTGTTTCGGCTCTGGCCTCCTTGCTAAAGGGTTCGTTATATACATTGCTGCTCCACGACTGCTATCCGGAAGTGATGTATGCAGTAGGGAAAATGAGGCCGGATTCATTCTCTTCAAGATTAGTCAATTTATTGAACAGTTGGCTGTACAAGCATGCTTCCAAAATGATCGTCGTTGGCCGCGATATGAATGAATTGATGCAGTCAAAAACGAATGGTTTGGAGATCCCGATCGTATTTATTCCGAATTGGGCCGACCTTGAATCGATTCATCCGACGCCCAGAAATGAAAACTCACTTCTTGCTGACCTCGGCATCGAAGACAAATTCGTATTCATGTATGCCGGCAATATCGGATATCCGACTGATATAGAAAGCATTATCGAGTGTGCCTATCGGCTCCGTGACAGAAACGAATTCCATTTCGTCTTTATAGGTTCCGGAGCGAAAGCCAAATTTCTGCGTAACGAAGTCGAGCGGCGAAGTTTGACCAACATCAGCCTGCTGGGGCAACGCCCCCGCGAAGAGCAGATCGTCTTTCTCAATGCCTGCGATGTCGGACTGATCTCTCTGGTCAAAAATATGTGGGGTACCGCGATGCCCAGCAGAACCTACAATATTTTGGCGGCCGGAAAACCGATACTGGCGTTGACCGACAACGGTTCGGAACTGGCCCGCGTTATTGAGGAAGATAAGGTCGGTTGGTACACCCAGCCGGGAAATGTTGACGACCTACAGGCAAAAATGCTTGAAATTTTTGAACAACGGGCCCATCTGAGGGAAATGGGCCAGAGAGCACGCGGTGTTGCCATCAAGAAATACTCACTCACTTCAGCAATCGAGCGCTATTCAACAGAATTCGGCCCGATTACCTGAGACCACTGCCTAAAAAAAAGATATTGACCTAACTACTGAAAGGTGTTAGGTTTACAGATTACTGCAACCGAGTTTTCATGCTTTCGAATTCGGCAGTTGTTGTATGAAGTAAGCATATTGGCGGTCCAAAGCAAAACTTTTGAATCCTACGGTGCGAGAGTGAGTATTAGCTCTTCAAGCACCGAATTGATCGAAAAAGCTGTATCTGCGGCACGCAATGCAGTATTGGGAAATTGCTCGATAACTGAAGATCCCGATTTGAAAGTCGCTTCGGATTTCCTCTTCGAAAAAGAGGCAGATGGGCAGTTCGTTTTTTTTCAGGACGGTAAACTTTGGTACCGCAGTGAAAGCGAGTATCTATTGTTCAAGTCCTTTGACGCAATGCTGCGACTAGCGGTCGCCGAAAATGCCGTCGATACGGTGTTCTTACACGCCGGAGTAGTTGGGTGGAAGGGTAAAGCCGTAGTTTTCCCGGGAACTAGTCAAATCGGTAAATCTACATTGGTCGCGGAATTGATTCGAAACGGTTCCGAATATTTCTCTGATGAATATGCGGTATTTGATCAGGAAGGCTTTGTTCACCCGTTCGCTCGTGACCTTTCGATAAGAGATTGGGAACCAGGCAGATTCGTCACCGCGGTTTCACCGAGTTATTTTGGAGCTGACATTCGCGAAGCGAAAGCTCAAACAGGCGCCGTTCTGTTCCTGAAGTTTGCCGAAGGATCGGAGTGGAAACCGGAGACAATGTCTCTGGGACAGGGCATATTGGAGGCGCTGCCTCATGCTCTGCCGCTTCATTCGAATACAAAACTTTCGATGGAAGTATTGAAGAAAGGGTTTGAAAATGCCATAATCGCAAAGAGTTACAGATGCGATGCCCGAATTGCGTCTCGTGAGATACTTGATTTTTTGGATAAGTGCATGAATTAGCAGGATTTTCGAGCTAATCGCTCTTTTATTTGCTGAGTGGAGGAGATGATGAATAACATAAATAACCCGACAGCCCGCAAGTCGGGGCTTGTCATTCAAGAGGTGCCGGATGAAATGCTGGTCTTCGATACCGAGACCAATAAGGCTCATTGTCTAAATGAGACTGCGGCGCTTGTATGGCATTATTGCGACGGTACGAATTCCGTGGCGGAGATAACGTCTGAATTGCAATCTAAGACGGGCAAGAAAGTTTCGTCAGACCTCGTGTGGCTTGCTCTGGATCAACTCAGCGAAAACAAACTTCTCGAAGCAAAGCTCGAACGCAAGTTTGCGGGGCCTTCCAGACGAGACGTGATCAAGAAGATCGGCTTGGCGTCAATGATCGCCATTCCGGTTGTTGCTTCCTTGGTTGCCCCGCAAAATGCCCTTGCGAACCTCTCCTGTGTTTGCGCAAGTAATGCTAATTGCACGGTCGGCGTTTGCAATACCTCCTGTTGTGGAGATACCAGTCTCCTTTGCGTACCCAACGGCTCGGAAACCTGTACGGGCTAATTGGCTAAGGCTCGGACTAATTCCGAGAATGATAGATTTCAAATAGGAGTAGCAGAGAGTATCGCTCTTTGCTACCCTTTTTGTTTGATATCAGAAGAGGCGGATTTGCTCGAACAAGGAAAATCAGACGCACTCAGATGGCATCGCCTGGCGATGCGCCGGTGCGAGATTGAATTGGCTGAAGTCTTTCAATCGTTTCAGAACAACGAGCTTTCGCCCATACTTATTAAGGGTTGGGCCGCAGCTCGGAATTATCCTGCGGACAGTTACAGGGAGTTGGGCGATATTGATATCGCATTTTCATCCGCGGAATTCACACGGGCATCGCTTCTCAAAACCAGCTCGGATTTCAACATCGACTTACACTGCGAACTCCGCCATTATGATACGACTCCGTGGCATGTTCTTTTTGCAAGGTCTGAATCGATCCAGTTGAATGAAGTAGATATTCGAGTCCTGAGACCGGAAGATCACCTCCGGGTAATGGCTATTCACTGGCTGAATGACGGCGGGGTCAATCGGGAACGACTATGGGACATTTACTATGCGGTCATAAATCGGCCCAAGGATTTCGACTGGGACCTTTGTCTTAATTCAGTTTCGAAAAGGCGCCGCAAGTGGATAACTACTACGATCGCGTTGACCAATCTCCATTTGGGACTGGATATTGCGGAACTGCCGTTAAGCGAATCCGATCTGGACATACCCGCATGGTTGAGCAAAACCATAGCAAGAGAATGGAGTACCGACGTCCGAATGCGTCCCTTAGAAACCTGTTTACACGATAGAAAGCTATTTTTCCAACAGTTGCGAAAGCGGTTTCCCCCCAACCCGATTCAGGCAACGATCGAAGGAGAGGGCCAGTTCAATGATAGCTGGAGGCTGCCAATTCAGATACGAACAGCTTTTGCCCGAGTGCTTCCATCTATTAAACGTATTGGAATGACAATGAAGAGGCGAATAGCGAAGGGAAACTAGTTTGGAAACGAGAACGATCCTTGCAATCGAGTCTTCCGTCGCCGGCGGCAGTCTCGCGATTTACAGAGACGATAGAATATCGTGTTCTGTCGGCAACATCGCGCGGGTTGAAATAATACTAAGTTCCATCGACTCGCTGCTGGTTGAAGCGAAGCTTACCACACGCGATGTAGAACTGGTCGCTGTTTCATTGGGGCCGGGAAGTTTCACCGGAATCCGAATCGGGATCGCCACGGCAATGGGCATTGGCGCCGCGAACGGAACACCATGCCTGGGTATCTCAACGATCACAGCGGTCGCATCCTCCGAGATCCTCCGTGATAGGTTTGGCGTCGTACCTATCGGGCGCGGACAATTTGCGATCCAGCATTTTCAAAAGGGCAACACCGAACCAACCGACGCTGCTAAAGTTCGGGTGCTAAATGCGGTCGATCTATCTGACCTGATTCGGATCACCTCCGATAAGGTTTTTGTATTTGCGGCAGAGTCGCAATTTTCTTCAACGGAACATAAATCATTCGAATTCGAGAATATTGTTCTCGCCGGCGAAGCTACCGCAAAGTTAATGTGCCAATTAGCCGCCGACGGGTATGGTAATTCAATCCTGGAGCCTGTCTATGCCAGAGCCGACCACGCATAAGGAAGACTCGATACATCTACGGGCCGCGCAATCGCAGCATCTTTCAGAGGTCATTCAGATAGCTAGAGAAGCCCGATTGAGCGAATGGACGATAGCGGACTATACGAATGAAGTAAACAGAAAAGACTCGATCTTTCTGGTAGCCACGGATGCGTCCGAGCGTGTCTTAGGGTTTATTGTAGGGAGGCATGTCATCGACAACCCAAGCCGTGCGGATTCATTTGCCGAGATATACAATATCGCCGTTCATTCTAGTCTCGAACGCAAAGGTATTGGTTCCCAACTACTGAAGAGTTTCATTTCGACCCTCGGCGATCTGGGAATTGCAGAGATTTTCTTGGAGGTGCGAAGTAAGAACATACGGGCTATAGAATTCTATTGTTCCCAGGGATTTGAAGTCTCGGGGATCCGGAAGAGCTACTATCCGGCTGATGATGCAATCCTAATGAAATCAATACTTTAGAATGACTGAAATTCCTTAAACGCGGATTACGCATTAGCGGGGGTTGCCTAAGAATTTCCCCACATAGACACAGAGGGCAAAGAGGAATATTTTTGTTGAACCCAAATTCCGCATTAGGACGGCGGATGCGAATTTGTTCATTTTTCCTTTTTCTTCTTTGCGATTTCTTTGCGAACTTTGCGGCTTTGCGTGGAAAAAGAGGTTCACGCAGAGCCGCAAAGAACGCAAAGGAAGAGAATACGAAGAAAAACGCTATTGCGTAATCCGGGTTAAATTGATTGTACTTGAAAATCAGTTGTGAATAAGAGTAACATTCTGTTTACACACAGTCGGAACCGGTCAACAGGCCGACCACGGTGTTAAAAACTTGAAAAGTGAGGACGCAAACGATATGGACATATCAACCGCTGATCCGGTGAAGGACGAATTGCTTAAAAGTAACCCCGCATTTCGTGACCTTGTTCACCAGCATCAGAATTATGAACAGCGACTAAACGAATTATCCGGACTTACCTACCCTAGCGACGACGAGCAGATCGAAGAATCCACACTCAAGAAAAAGAAACTAATGATCAAAGATGCGATCTATGAAATGATGCACGATTACGAAGTGTCTCATTGAATTTGAAAAAGTATATTTCCAAGAGGCGGCCTGGTGCTGCCTTTTTTCATTTACATCCATTTGTCGAGAAACCGGCCAGTCCGCCGACAAGTGGAAATACGAGGATTCTTCGATCCATCAATAGAGGGTCAGCGATCGGGAACCGACCATCGCCAAAACTTGTTTGCTCTAGGACCTTGCCGTTTTCGCTATCCACTACGATCAGATCTTCTTCGCCGGAAACCGTGAATATCAGCTCTTTTCCGACCACAACCGGACGATGAATAACTCGTCCGTCCAGGCGGCGTTTCCACTTAACGTCGCCCGAATATTTCGAGATCATGTAAACAAAATTATCGTACGAACCGACCAGGATACCTTCATCGGTTTCGACAATAGTTCCGATCCGAGCTCCGCTTTTGAACTTCCACCAAACCGCTCCGGTCTGATCGCGAAAATTGGTGACATTGCCACGGTCATCGCCTGCGATAAGCATTTGGTTCGCTCGAAACGCCAGTTCCTTAATCTCTCTGTCCGTCGAAACCGAGGTTAGGAGACTGCCATCAATGACGGAAAAAAACTCAATCTTTTTTAAGTGGTTTGAGACCGCGATAACACTTTCGAATACGGCAGGGTCGCTTACTATTCGGCCGCCCGACTTTGCTTTCCATACAGCGGTTCCGGACATTGCATCAAAGGCCTCCAAGCCGCCGCCGCCGCTCACGACGATCATTCGTGAACCCGCGAGCTTTAGGAACGCGGGTTCCTTGAATGCTACCGGCATCGAGTATTTCGCCAGACCAGAGTTGAAATCAATCAACCTCAGTACACCCGAGACTGCGTTATTTTCATCACTGGAAACGCTGAGGACGAATATTCCGATGCGCTCGGCGGGGATGATCGCTGCGAACTTGCCGCCAAGCTCGGAAACCCAGATCGTTTCATTTGAAACCGATGATATCGAGCGCAGCCGCCCCTCGTTTTCAGAGACGAATATTTTGTCCTGGAAGCCGGATACAAATTGTCCGGCCCCGTTCTGAAACAAATATTCCCAGCACTGTTTTAACGGCGGACGAGCATCTTTTGCCTCGGTTTTTGGAGCGTCAGGAGACTGAGCCTCCACAATTTTGGACAGGGAGACGAATGTGAGAATAGCGAAACTTACGGTAAGAAATGATCTAAACATCCGGTACACAAATTAGCGCGGGCAAACTCAAGCAGGCCGATAAGGCAGATTTTATCACAATGAAATGACTGCATTATATCGATGAATGCAATATGGCTGAAAGTTTGCTACTATTTCAAAAACCACTCGGAGAAAGATAGAAAAGATGTCATTTAACAAGATCATTATTGTCGGAAATTTGGGAAAGGATCCGGAACTTCGCTACACGCCGCAGGGCATTGCCGTTTGTGATTTCACTATGGCAACCAATGAAAAGAAACGCGATAAATCCGGGGAAATGCAAGAGGTGGCAACATGGTTTCGTGTAACGCTTTGGCGGAATCAAGCCGAAAATGCAGCTAAGTACCTAAAAAAGGGAAGTCAGGTTTTTATCGAAGGAAGGCTGGGCCAGGAAGAATGGACAGATCGTGACGGAAACAATCGACAATCTCTGGTTGTTCAAGCATCAGATATGCACTTCATCGGGTCACGAGGGGATTCCGGCCAATCCTATAGCCGTGACGATGCTCAGTCGATGGATTCAAGTGAGAATAGAGATGCACCGCCCGAATTTGCCGGTCCGGCCTCAAGCCAACCAGCCGCACCGCCAATAACCCGGGCTGCCGCGGCCGATGACGATATTCCGTTCTAAATAAAGGCGAAGAGGGTGTCTAAATAGCCAATTGTTGATGTTGAGGCAGGTGCTAAAATCGCAGGATTGTCGATCATCCAAGAGCGGGGCAAGCTCGCCTTCCCGACTGTCTTAGGGCTAGCTCATTTCGGGCATTGACCTTTGAAGTCAATCAAGTTGATATAAATCAAAAATAGGTCAATGACTTGCAGTCAGGAAGGCGGGCTTGCCCCCGCGCTTTCCTGCTTTTTCAGACCCCCTTTGCTTGTTTGCTGGTTCCGCTCCATTCGCCCATTCGCCTGAATTTTTCAAAGCGGTCGGTCACAAGCTGCTCGCCCTGTATCTTTCGTAAACCATTAAGAGATTCGATCAACATTCGCTTCAAGCTGTTCGCAATATTCTCGAAATGGTCGGCGGAACGCGGGTCTTCTTCGTTCTCAGTCGCCCAAAGTTCGGGCTCCGGCACAATGTCGTCGATCAGTCCAAACTTTTTAAGGCTGGGTGCCGTGATCTTCAGGCTCTCGGCTGCGGCGTCCGCCTTGCCCGCATCTTTCCAGAGAATCGCCGCGCAGCCTTCGGGCGAGATAACGGAATAGATCGAGTTTTCCATCATCAGAACCGAATCGGCAATGCCGATCGCGAGAGCACCGCCGGAACCGCCTTCGCCTAAAACTACCGCCACAATTGGAACGCGCATTCCGGCCATTTCACGAAGATTAAAAGCGATCGCCTCTGCCTGGCCGCGTTCTTCTGCGTCAATTCCGGGGTAAGCTCCCGGCGTGTCGATGAATGTAATGATAGGACGACCAAACTTCTCGGCAAGCTTCATCACGCGCAATGCTTTGCGGTAACCTTCGGGTTTTGGCATCGCAAAATTGCGGTGCTGACGCTGCTTCGTGTCGCGGCCTTTTTGCTGGCCGATAACGGCGAGCTCCTTTCCGTCAAGTTTCGCAAATCCGCAAACTATCGCCGGATCGTCCGCATAACGACGGTCGCCGTGGATCTCAATGAAATCGTCGAAGATATTCTCGAGCAGATCGAGAGTATAAGGCCGATCAGGATGACGAGCATTTCGAACGCGGTCAAACGCGGTGAGTTCCAAAGCTTCCATAAACAACTTTAATTGAGCACCCAGTTGACGCCGCAACCTTTCGATTCGAGCGACCTGGTCAAATGCACCGACCCCTGGATCGAAAGTGGTGCCGAGTGCATCTTAGTTTTAATGCCGCCGACCTTTATCTCAAAAAAGACATCGCATCTGCCCGGCGTTTCTAAGAGCATATCAAAAATCGATTCGATAAACTTATCGTCGCCATTTGAAACCGGAAGCTGTATTACGACACTTCGGGCACTGCGTGCATGATGCTCCGCAATTGGCCGAACTTCATTGACGATAACAGTCACGTCATTTCCATCGGCGGCCTCGACCTTGCCTTCGACAATTATCATCGCATCGTCAACAAGATGCAGACTGTGTTTTGTGTATGCGTCAGACCAAACGAGACATTTTACGCCCATCGACGGATCTTCAAGACGGAACGTGCAGAAGCGGTTTCCTTTTTTGCTCCATCGAACCTGAGCAGCGGTAACGATACCGGCAATCATGATATTTGTTCCGGCACGAAACTCTCCATGATCGCCGATGTTGCGGATGCGAAGTCCTGACAGGATCTCTTTATATTCATCCAGCGGATGTGCCGAAAGATAAAATCCAAGGGCGAGTTTTTCACGACGCGAAACTTCGGTCGATGGCCACGCTTCAACTTGCGGCATTTCGGGGGTTAAAGCGGCTTCGTCCGTTGATCCGCCGAACAAGCCGCTCTGGCCGCTGTTGCGGTCGCTCCAAATACCCTGGGCGTAAGCAAGGGCATCGTCGATCGCCGCAAATAGATTTGCACGCCAACCCCCCGAAATCTCACTGCCGTGGGCAAGCGAGTCAAGAGCACCGGCCGTGACAAGGCTTTCCAGGCCGCGACGATTGATGGCACCCTGATCGACGCGGGAAACAAAGTCGTATAGCGATGCAAACCGTCCGGCCTTGCGGGCCTCGATGATCGCGTGCGAACTTGCCGCTCCCATGCCCTTGATCGCATTCAACCCGAAACGCACCGCGTTCCCGACAGGCGTGAACCCTTCGCCGCTTTCGTTGATATCAGGCGGAAGAAGCTCGAGGCCCATCGACCGAAGCTCCGACGAGTATTTATAAACTTTTGCGCTGTCGTCGGCTTCGTGAGAAAGCACGGCGGAATAAAAATGAGCAGGGAAATGAGCTTTTAAGTAACCGGTCTGAAATGCAAGATATGCGTAGGCGATACTGTGGCTGCGGTTGAAACCATAATCGGCGAACTTCGCCATCAGGTCGAAGATCTCCTTCGCAATTTTTTTATTGATGCCGCGTTCAACCGCACCATCAATGAACTTAACTTCATGCGGCGCCATTTCCTCATGCTTTTTCTTACCCATCGCCCGACGCATAAGGTCGGCATCGCCGAGACTGTATCCGGCTAGCTTTTGAGCAAGCTGCATGATCTGTTCCTGATAGACGAGAACGCCGAAAGTGTTTTCGAGTATCTCCTGCATTTCCGGCACGATATATTCGATCTCTTTCTCGCCGCGATGCCGGAGAATAAATTCTTCGATCATTCCGCCATCGATCGGGCCGGGCCGATAAAGAGCATTCAGCGCTGAAAGATCTTCCAACTCCTTCGGCTTCAAACGGCGGCATATCTCCTGCATTCCAGACGATTCGAATTGAAATATCGCATCCGTTCGTCCGTCCGAAAACAACTGCATTGTCTTTTCATCGTTGAGCGCGATTTTGCTCCAATCGATCTCGATGCGTTCTCGATCCCTTATTGACGCAAGGCAATCCGCGATTATCGTCAAGGTCGTCAGCCCGAGGAAATCCATCTTGAGCATCCCTGATTTTTCGAGATCGCCCATTTCGTACTGGCTCGTGAATTCGTTTTTCGCCGATGTGGCAACGGGAACCATTTCATGCAATGGCTTAGGCGAAATAACTACACCGGCAGCGTGAACGGATGAATGCCTGGCACAACCTTCGATCCGTTTCGCAAGATCGATCATCTCGTTAATGCGGGGATCCGAAGCCATCGCAGCTTTCAGTTCGGCAACGCGTTCGACCGCTTCGGAAATACTCACGTTGCGTCCGCGAAACGGCGGCGGAATAAGCTTTGCGATCTTTTCGACATCGCCGTAGGGAATATTCATCGCACGGCCGACATCTTTGATCGCCGCACGCGAAGCCATCGTTCCAAACGTGATGATCTGACAGACCGAATCGCGCCCATAAAGTTCCGCAACGTGTTCGATCACCTGACCGCGGCCGCGTATGCAAAAATCGATGTCTATGTCGGGCATCGAAACGCGCTCGGGATTAAGAAACCGCTCGAAAAACAGATCGTACTGAAGCGGATCGACGCCTGTAATTCCGAGACAATATGCAACAAGCGAGCCGGCCGCAGAGCCGCGTCCCGGACCGACCGGAATGCCCTGTTCAACTGCGTACTTTATAAAGTCCCAAACGATCAGGAAGTAACCCGCGTAGCCCATCCGCTGGATAACACCAAGCTCCAGCTTTAGCCGGTCTTCATACTTTTCAAGTCCGTATTTCAATGAACCGTTCGCTATCATCACATCGAAAACGGTCGATTTTCGCTGCTCTAATCCTTCGCGAACCACCTGCTCCAAATATGCATCCGGCGTGGCTGAGTCGTCCGGAATCGGAAACGACGGAAGCTTCAAATTTGTCGAGCTAAGATCTAGTTCGACGTGGCATTGTTCTGCGATCTTGACGGTATTCTCAAGTGCATCCGGAAAGGTTTCTCCGAAGGTCTCCCACATTTCTTCTGCCGAACGTACATAATAATCGTCAGTTCCCAGCGTCAATCCGGTCTGCGAACTGTATGTACGGCCATCGCCAACGCACATCAAAATTTCATGTGCTTTCGCATCTTCACGATCTATGTATTTCGATTCGTTCGTTGCGACAAGCGGAATGTCGAGCTTTCGGGCGATGTCAACAAGCTCATCAAAGGTCGAGGCAGCCTCAGTCATCCCATGAGGCTGTATCTCGATGAAGAAATTTCCTTTGCCGAATATCCTTTCAAAATTCTGGGCCGTTGCTTCTGCCTTTTCGCGATTACGGTTTCGCAGGTAATGCCGCAGCGGGCCGGACCGGCCGCCTGAAAGACAGATCAGCCCGCCCTTTTTTTCTTCGAGGAGCTTGAGATCGATGCGCGGTTTTTGGTAGAAACCGTCGGTGTAAGCTTTGGACGCAAGGTAAACCAGATTCTGAAATCCTTCGTTGTTCGTTGCGAGAAGGACGATGTTGTAGAAAGGCCTTTCGCCTGCCGGTGCGCTTGCCGACTTGTCGCTCATTTCACCGACAGTCAAATAGGCTTCGTAACCAATGATCGGCCTGATGCCTTCATAAAGCATCGTCGTGTAAAAGGAAACAGCCCCGAATAGATTGCCCAGATCCGTCAACGCACACGCTTTTTGATCCAATTCCTTTAACCGATTTGAAAGCGGCTTTAGTTGGATTGTGCTCTGCAAGAGGCTATAATCCGAATGCAGATGCAAGTGAACAAAGTCGTGTTTTTTGAAGATCGGCGTGTCCATTTTTTGCGGTGTCTATGAAGAAAGTTTACCTTGAAACCTACGGCTGTCAAATGAATGTTTCGGATTCGGAACGCGTTGCCACGTCGCTTGTTTCAAAGGGTTTTGAGATCACGACTGACGAGCATTCTGCCGACATTATCCTTCTAAATACCTGCTCCGTCCGCGAAAAAGCTGAGCACAAACTTTATTCGCGGGTCGGTCGTGTACGAAAGACTCACGCAAAAATGCCGATGATCGGAGTGATGGGCTGTGTGGCTCAACTCGAGGGAGAAACACTCTTCGAGAAGATCAATGGCGTCGATTTTGTTCTGGGGACAAGGGCCGTTGGACGCGCCGCCGAAGCGATATCAAAGGTCCTGGATCGCGGCCCAGGCTACACCGATCTTGGCGAAAGGGAGATCGACTATGACTGGTCGGTCGCGGAGGACCAAAATCATTCGCCATATGTTTCGTTCATCCCGATCATCGAAGGCTGTAACAAATTCTGCACATACTGCATAGTGCCGTTCTCACGCGGCAGGGAATCAAGCCTTCCCGCCGCTGATATTGTTCGCAAGGTGCTCGGCCTTAAAAGACGCGGCGTAAAGGAAGTTCACCTTATCGGCCAGAATGTGAACAGCTATCGGCCCACAACGGATTCCGGTCTTGAAGAATTTCAAGGACAAACGCCTTTTTCACGCTTGTTAAGAGCGGTTGCCGCTACCGGAATCGAGCGGATAAAGTTCAACACTTCGTTTCCGAGAGATTTCCATCCCGACATTGTTGACGCAATCGAAGAACACGAAAACCTGTGCAATTGGGTTCATTTGCCCGTCCAGTCGGGCAGCAATGATGTTCTGAGGCGAATGAAGCGGCTGCATTCCGTCGAACGGTACTTCAAGATCATTGATCGCCTCAAGGCATCAAAGCGTGATATTTCACTTACAACCGACATCATTGTCGGCTTTCCCGGCGAAACAGACGAACATTTCCGCGAAACCGCCCGCATGGTGGAATACTGCCAGTTCGATGCGGCTTACCTTTTTAAGTATTCGCCGCGGCCCGGCACTCCGGCCTTTGAAATGGTTGATGATGTTGCCCCGAAGCAGAAAGCGGCTCGATTTGAAGAACTGGATCGGGTCCAAAGATCGCTGCAAAACAATAACTTACAGCGATATCTTAATAGATCGCTTGAAGTTTTGGCCGAACGGATCTCACCGAAATCCAACGATGATATGTCCGGCCATTCGACTTGTCATCGCGTTGTGAATTTCAAAGGCGGTGCAGACTTGCTTGGAAAGATAGTCAATGTCAGAATCACGGAAGTAAAATCAAATTCACTCTACGGCGAGGTGGTCAAGTAAGCGTGGAAATCGACGGAAATGAGCTTATTGAGGTCAAGATCGGGGCATTGATAATGGACCCGAATACAAACACGCCCATCGTCGTCCTGAAGGGAATCGAGTCGGAAACCGTCCTCCCGATCTGGGTCGGAGCTTTTGAAGCCAATGCGATCGCTCTTGAGATTGAAAAGATCGTTCCGCAACGACCAATGACCCACGACCTGCTCCGCAACGTGATCATCGAATGCGGCCTGCGTGCGTCTCGCGTGATCGTAACTGAGCTGCTCGATAACACGTTTTACGCCGCCGTAGAGTTGTCGGACGATCAGGACGATCTGGTCACAATGGATGCTCGTCCGTCGGACGCGATCGCCTTAGCACTGAGGTTGGATTGTCCAATATTCGTCAGGCAAAGTGTTTTAGACTTGTCGGCTCGTTCACATCAGCCCGACGCAGGTGACGATATCGGCCCGGCAGTGGACGACTGGCCGGAACTGATCGGGTAGCTTTTCCCAATGATAATCGTAATTGCCAATCAAAAAGGCGGCGTCGGTAAAACGACCACTGCTATCAACCTCGCAGCGGCGTGCGCGGCAAAGAACAAGCGTGTGCTGCTGATCGATCTCGATCCGCAAAGCAATTCTTCAATGTCCTTCGTCGAACCGGAACGCGTCAACGGTGGTTCGTATGAAATGTTCACGGAGCTTGATAAACCGTTAGAGACGTTTGTTTACGATACCAATTTTGAAAACTTGAAACTTGTTCCGGCACGGATCAATCTAGCAAAGCTCGAGGCGAAACTGATCGGCGATTTTGATGCAGCATTTCGATTGAGAGATAGATTGCAGGGAATTGGAAAACAGTTCGACATCATCATTATCGACACGCCTCCAACGCTTGGGCTGATCACAGTCAACGCACTCGTCGCCGCGAATCACGTTCTGATCCCAATACAATCATCGTATTTTGCCTTAGAGGGAACTGACGACCTTTTGGAAACCATAGAGAAGATAAGGTCGCGGCCAAATCCGGAACTAAATCTTCTTGGAGTCCTTGTAACCTTATTCGACAAGAGAACCTTGCTTTCACGGGATGTCGATGCCCATATCCGAAAGGTGTTTGGCAAGAAAACATTCAAGACCGTAATTTCCAGAAGCGTTCGGTTGGAAGAATCACCGGCGCACAAGAAACCCATTATGCAATACGCACCGCGTTCGTCGGGTGCAATTGAGTACGAGGCTTTGGCTAAGGAGGTGCTTAAACGTGTCTAAAGGCGGATTACCAACCGGAGTTAAAATGCGGCATGATGCTCATTATGTCGAGTCAATAGCACATTCCAGCCGGTCGATCGGGCGAACCATCGCCATTGAGATGATCGAACCGAATCCCGAGCAGCCGCGCAGCGAATTTGGGGACCTTCGCGAACTAACGGCGTCAATCAGAGAAAAAGGAGTTCTCGAACCTCTGTTAGTTAAAGCAAAACCTGAAGGCGGTTGGATGATAATCGCAGGGGAACGCCGGTGGCGTGCGTCAAAACTTGCCGGGTTGACCGAAGTTCCCTGTATTGAAATCGACACTGATGAACAAGGCGTTGCGGAGATCGCGCTGATCGAGAACCTGCAGCGCAAGGACCTCAGCATTTGGGAAGAAGCCGACGGCCTTAAAGCCCTTGCCGACAAATTTGGCTACACGCAGGAAGAGATCGGACAAAAAATAAGCAAGAGCCGTTCAACCGTAACCGAGCTGATGACCATTGCCGGTTTGCCCGCCGATGTCCGAAACCGTTGCCGCGAAGCTGCTGTAAATGCAAAAGCAACGCTGCTCGAGGTTGCGCGACAGTTTGATGACGCGGCAATGAATCAGTTCCTGGACGCCATCATCAAAGGCGAAGTGGTTCCCAGATCAAAGCAGCAAAGATCCGCAGAAACACAGAAGCAACCATCGGTTTCGCAAGCGCTTAAGAATTCTGAATCCGGCGAATCCACCAATGGTTACAGTTTCCGTTATTCGGGCAACGACCCAAACTTCGCACTCACTATCGAATTTCAAACCAAGGAAAATGCGTCAAGAGGTGAGGTTCTACGGGCGCTTAAGCAAGCTTTCGATTCGGTAAAGGCGGAAGATGTCGATATCTAGCAGATCTCGTCTCCTTATTGTGCAGTATTACATAATCCTTATTATCAGACGCAATCAGTATCGGGCTTGATGGTCTGACGGCTAACACACGCTTATAAATTCATCTGGAAAAGCCTTCCCTTTCCTTCTATTTCATAAAGATACATATTTTATTCACATTCCCCTGCATTCCGCGCAAATTGCGATTGACCGTTAGAACAACATGTGTTTGTGGGACGGTGGGACAGTTGGACAAGCGGGGCAGAATGAGCGGGTCCGCTGCTTTGACACTAAACACGTTTAAGCGGTAGAATTACCGTTTTGATATTTTTGTCAAGATTCACATGAAAGCCCTTAAAAGGAGTAAGTTAATAAATTGAGTAACGGAAATTTTCTATTCACATCCGAGTCGGTGACCGAGGGTCACCCGGATAAAATTGCAGATAATATTTCTGACGCGATACTGGATGCGATCCTTACCCAGGATCCTACAGCTCGTGTTGCGTGCGAAACGCTCGTTACGACCGGCTTGGCGGTTGTTGCCGGTGAAATCACTACTACGGCTACGGTTAATTACAAGCAGATCATTCGTGAGACCATCGAAGAGATCGGCTACATGAACGCTGAGTACGGCTACGATTCGAATACATGTTCGGTTATCGACGCTATCGGTACGCAGTCGCCGGATATCGCACAGGGCGTTGATACTGGTGGAGCCGGGGATCAGGGCTTGATGTTCGGCTATGCGTGTAACGAGACGCCTGAGCTGATGCCGATGCCGATCCAGATGGCACACAACCTGACCCGCAAATTGAGCGAGGTTAGGAGAGACGGCACGATTCCCTACCTTCGCCCGGACGGCAAATCGCAGGTTTCCATCGAGTATCGCGACGGTAAACCGTTTCGCGTCGAAGCGGTCGTAATCTCAACGCAGACTGGTGAGATCGACATTGACGTTATCCGCAAGGACGTGATGGAAAAGGTCATCATGCCCGTGATCGACCCGAATCTCCTCGACGACAACACGAAATATCACATCAATCCGACCGGACGCTTCGTAGTCGGGGGCCCGATGGGTGATGCCGGGTTGACCGGACGTAAGATCATCGTTGATACATATGGCGGATATGCTCCGCACGGCGGCGGTGCTTTTTCGGGCAAAGATCCGACAAAGGTTGACCGTTCGGCCGCGTACATGGCTCGTTATATTGCAAAGAATGTTGTCGCTTCGGGGCTTGCCGATAAGTGTACGGTCCAGTTGGCATATGCTATCGGCGTCGCCGAGCCTGTTTCGGTCCTCATTGATTCGCATGGCACCGGAACCATTGACGACGAACGCATTTCAGACATCGTTCGCGAGAACTTCACCCTCACACCAAAAGCGATCATCGAAGCCCTTGACCTGCGACGGCCTATTTATAAGGCGACGGCACGTTTTGGACACTTCGGACGCACGAACGACGAATTCTCGTGGGAAAAGACAGACAAGGCAGAGACGCTCAGGTCGGCTGCTCAAAAAGGAGTGGGAACCAACGGCTAACACGCCGGAACGCAGGCTGCCAGCCTGCGAGGTAGAAAACAGATAAAAGCAGGCTAGCAGCCTGCGTTCCAACACATTATGGCTAATCCATCAGCATCTATTGCATCGGACATCAAAGACATCAACCTTGCACCGCAGGGCAAACAGCGTATCGAATGGGCGGACCGCGAAATGCCGGTTCTTCGCCTCATCCGTGAGCGTTTTGAGAAAGAAAAGCCGCTGACCGGCGTTAAGCTGGTCGCTTGTGCCCACATTACGACGGAAACAGCGAATTTGGCTCGTACGCTGCAGGCGGGCGGTGCGGAATCGCTGCTTATCGCGTCGAATCCACTCTCGACGCAGGACGATGTTGCCGCTTCGCTGGTTGCCGATTGGGGCATCCCGGTGATGGCGATAAAAGGTGAATCTACAGACACTTACGTCAGTCACGTTAAAGCGGCACTTGAGACAAATCCGAACCTCATTATTGATGACGGCAGTGACGTTGTCGCAACGATGATAAAGGAAAAGCCGGAACTGATCAATAACCTGATCGGTACGACCGAAGAGACCACGACCGGCATCGTTCGCCTGAAAGCGATGGTTACCGCCGGCGTGCTCAACTTCCCTTCCATCGCGGTAAACGACGCTCAAACGAAGCATTTCTTTGATAACCGCTACGGCACAGGCCAGTCAACGCTTGACGGCATCATTCGTGCGACCAACATCCTGCTTGCAGGCAAAACGCTTGTCGTTGTCGGCTACGGATGGTGCGGTAAAGGCGTTGCGATGCGTGCCCGCGGAATGGGCGCGAACGTCGTCGTCACCGAGATCGACCCGATCAAGGCGATCGAAGCGGTCATGGACGGAATGCGTGTGCTTCCGATGGCTGATGCGGCCAAGGTCGGCGACTTTTTCGTCACCGTCACAGGCAACCGCCATGTTATCGACAAGGAACATTTCGAGGTAATGAAGGACGGAGCGATCGTCTGCAACAGCGGCCACTTCGATCTGGAATTGAATCTCGATGCACTTCGCGAAATGTCCGAACCGGCAGTAAAACGCCGACCGTTCGTCGAAGAATACATCGGCAAAAATGGCGGCCGGAGCGTTATCGTTCTAGGCGAAGGCCGTCTGATCAACCTTGCAGCCGCCGAAGGCCATCCCGCTTCGGTAATGGATATGTCGTTCGCCAACCAGGCACTTTCGGCTGAATACCTCGTGAAGAACAAAGGAACTCTCGGCAAAGGCGTCCACGTCCTGCCAAGAGAGGTCGATCAGGAGATCGCGTCCCTAAAACTCCACGCAATGGGCATAAAAATGGACGTCCTCACCCCCGAAATGCTCGAATACATGACAAGCTGGGAAACGGGCACGTAAACAATTTCAGAATGCAAAATGCACAATGCAAAATGGCTCGGCAACATCGCCGGGCCTTTTTCTTTTGATGAAAGAATTTTAGCCACGAATTACACGAATTTCACTAACGAACCGCCTTTTTCGAAATGCGAATATTGTTGACGCGAACCACTGACACCACGCTCGGCAACCGCCGACCAAAAACCTGACACCGTTATTGACACTGAGTTTTCTTTACGGCGAATATAGGTGACATTATGGATCTTCAATTCCCTGCCGCCGTGCCGGAAATACCAGTCACGGACCTAGCAAAGGCGCTCGAGTATTACAAGGATTGTTTCGGCTTCAATACAGATTGGAGCGACGCTGAGCTTGGGCTTGCGGGAATCTCGCGGGACGCCTGCCGGATGTTTGTTGCCGATGCGGGTTTTAGAAGCGGCCGAGGAAACGTCGGCCCAATAATGATCTGGCTGAATCTGAACAGCAAAGAAGAAGTAAACGAACTCCACCGCCTCTGGAAAAGCTCGGGCGCGACGCTTCTCTCCGAACCAGAATCACAACCCTGGTTCCTCCACGAATTCACCGCCCAGGATCCCGACGGAAATTTCTTTCGTGTTTTCTATGATTTTGGAACGGGTGACGGTGTGCAATGATCTGTCGCGTGTTTCACACGCTTCGGGTGGGGTTTGTGATCATAACCTACACATTCCGCTTCGCTTCATGTGTTGCTAAAGCTATTGCCGCGTGCTCCGCACGCTGAAAACAGCATGTCGGCAAAAGTATGCGAATCTAACGATAATATCTTTTGTAATACGCGCGTATCCACGAGCCGAACGTAATTTTGGATTGAATTCCGAGAGAGTGTGCGGAGCACACGATAATATCTTTAGCTACACGTGCAGGCGAAGCCGGAACGTGTAGAATATTGATCAATCAGATCCCAGCGTGAAACACGCGACACCAACCATGTCCCATACTCGATTCCTTTACCACATTGTTTTCGGCACAAAGAACGATTTCCATTGATCTCGGAATCATGGGAGGGCGAACTTTATCGCTACATGGCCGGGATCATAAAAGCGATTGGTGGAGACGCCATCGAAATCAACGGAATGCCGGACCACGCTCACATTTTGGTTCGTCTGGAACCATGTGACTTCCCTGCTTTTATGCGCGAACTGAAAGCAAGTTCATCAAAATGGGCGAAACGCCATCAACCGAAATTCGCGTGGCAACGCCGCTATGGTGCTTTCACCGTTAGCGAATCGGCAGTTGACACCGTGCGTGACTACATTCGTCGCCAAAAGGAGCATCATCTGAAGCGAACCTTCGAGAAAGAATATGCAGTCCTGCTTCGTCGGCATAGTGTCGAATTTGATGAGAAATATTTGTGGGATTGAAAGAGTGTGCGGAGCACACGTCAATATCATTAGCTACAGGTGAAGGCCGCACGGCCGCAACCTGTAGTACGAGGCCAACCAACGATTAGAGCGTGTGAAACACGCGACATTATTGTTCCGGAAAATGGTCTCGCGTGTTTCACACGCTTGAAACTTTTGATGACCGTTTCCTACACATTCCGCTTCGCTCCATGTGTAGCTAAAGCTATTGCCGCGTGCTCCGCACGCTGAATAACCAAATTGCGATCACTGATTGCCACCCCTGCTCCGTAAGGTGGGGAGCTTTTTCGGAACCCGGTCGCTACCGCTCCCGGTTCTGACCTGTTTTGAGTTAGAATCATTTCGTCAGTTACCTCAGAAAATCAGGTAGTGATTCAGTTTGAAATCTTAGCGGCCTCGGTGTCTTCCTTCGTGTTCTTTGTGTTGAAAAGAGCCTAAACACAAAAAAAACACTAAGAGCGGATCGCAAGGTTTACAAAGAAAAGTCGGGAAATATTTCAAACTGGTGCACTACGGAAAATTAGGAGCATTTTTGATGAATAAGACTCGGATTTTTGCGTTCGCATTTTTTGTGTTTGCTGTTGTGTCGGTTTCGGTTTTTGGTCAGCAGCCGACTTCGACGCCGGAGTTGATCCAGCGGCGGAATGCGATCGAGGCGGAGCTGCAGTCGATCGCCGTTGTTGAACGCAAAGTTATGGTGACTATGCGTGACGGCAAACGCGTGCAGGCGGATGTTTACCGGCCGAAAGACGCGAATCAAAAATATCCGACGATCTTTTCGCGAACTCCTTATAACTTCAATTGGTGGGACGTCCGGCTTGGTGCTCCGCGTGATATGACGACCGTGCTTGACGCGGTAAAGCGTGGCTATGCGTACGTCATCATGAACGAACGCGGCCGATTTTTTTCCGAGGGAAATTACGACATCCTCGGGCCGCCGACAACCGACGGCGACGACGCGATGACGTGGATGTCTTCGCAGCCATGGTCGAATAAGAAGGTCGGCGCGATCGGGTGTTCGTCAACGGCCGAATGGCAAATGGCCGTTGCGGCTCAGAACAATCCGGCCTTTACGACGATGATCGCACAGGGTTTTGGTGCAGGCGTGGGCCGCGTCGGGCCGTATTACGAGCAAGGCAATTGGTATCGCGGCGGCGCCGTGCAGATGCTTTTTATTGCGTGGCTCTACGGCCAGCAGAATCAGATCAGGCCGATGTTCGCACCCGGAACGACTCAGGAAGAGCTGATCCGCGCGTCAAAATCATTCGATCTTTCGCAGCAGGCTCCGCCGGTCAATTGGTCAAAGGCGCTTGCCCATTTGCCGGTAAAAGATATCTTCAAGGCAGTTGACGGCCCTAAAGGCATTTTTGCTGACGAAATGCCGGTCCCGACTGGCGGCGCGATGATCAAACGCACACCGAACGATCCCGCGTGGTACAAGGGCGGCCTTTGGCACGACAATATGAAGGTCAATATTCCGGGCTTTTATTTTATGTCGTGGTACGACGTTTCGACCGGGCCGAACCTTGCGATGTATAACCACATTCGCAAGACCGCCGATAAACATATCGCCGACCAGCAATACGCCGTCATCGCTCCGACGCTGCATTGCAGCTACACGCGGGCGACCGAGAACACCATCGTCGGTCAGCGAAGCATGGGCGATGCGCGGCTTGATTATGCCGAGCTGACGTATGGGTGGTTCGACTACTTCCTGAAGGGCCACTCCGAGGGGAACGACATCAAGAAATGGCCGAAAGTCCGCTATTTCACGATGGGCAGCAACAAATGGCAGACATCGGAGCAGTGGCCGCCAACCGGAGCCGAACCGATGAAGTTTTATCTTTCGTCGGGCGGCAAGGCTAATTCGTTGAACGGCGACGGAAGGCTTGTTGCCGAACCGCCGGCGACGGACATGCCTGATATTTTCACATATGATCCGATGAACCCGGTTCCCTCTCACGGCGGCAACGTATGTTGTACCGGAAATGCCGTCCAAGGCGGTGCCTGGGACCAAAGCAAAATGGAGGAACGAAACGATATTCTCGTGTACTCTACAGATGTATTGAAGGAGGGCTTTGAGCTGAGTGGCCCGATCGATGTGACTCTTTATGTTTCATCTGATGCGAAGGACACCGACTTTACCGTAAAGCTGATTGACGTGGACGAAACCGGCAAGGCGTGGAATCTCGACGAAACGATCCAGCGGATGCGATACCGCGACGGCTATGAAAAACCGCTCGCTTGGATGGAGACAGGCAAAGTCTATCGCGTGAAGCTCTCGCCGATGAACACCAGCAACTACTTCGCACCGGGTCACCGGCTGAGGATCGAGATCTCGTCGAGCAACTTCCCCAGATTCGACAGAAATATGAACACTGGCGGAAATAATTGGGACGAGGTCAAAGGTGTCGTCGCCAAGAACTCGGTTCACCACTCGAAACAGTATCCGGCAGAGCTTGTGATATCTGTGGTTAGGAGGAAATAGGCGATCGATCACGATATCCAGTGGCAGGCCTCGCCTTTCCACTGAAACGGGATCCATTTGCCGTCTTTCTTTTGAAGAAATTGATGGCCGCCTTCGCCGCACAATGGACCACACCAGCGGCCTACGCTGAAGATTGCAACAGTCTTATCAGCATTGAACCCAATAGCTGAGAGATCAATTATGCCTTTAGATTCGGGATAATCGACGTAAAATTGCCTCCATTGAGCCTCGCCCCAAATGGAAGTTACTCTTTGCGGGTCAAAAAGGGTATAGCTCATATCAAGTTTGAATTTGCGATCGAGTCGCCATTTTCGTTGATTCACGCGAACGTAATCATCAACCGCCTGACCGACAAATTCACGCTGTTCTTCCCCAACCGACAAGCAAGTTCTCTTTGGAGCCACCGTATTAATGAATGCTCCTAAACTCATTAAAGTCTCACCGCGAATTACAAGTTCTTTCGATCTCGTACGATCTGAATGTTGGTATGTGGAGAGAACGGTCGAATAAATCTCATACACAACCGGATCGGGATGCTCTACCCGCGGCGTCGATTGAGCCATAAAAGGCGTGTTCGCTATGAACAACAGTACCAAGGTTAGAAATTTTGGCGTACACCGCATAATGACGTAATACTTTAGCTGTATGAACCTCGACCCCTCAACAAGAACTTCAACTTCCTTTCTGAAGATGCTTAGCCACTTTTTGGACGTCGTCGAGGACACGTAGGAGATTCCCGCTCCAGAGTTTTTCGATCTGTTTTTTAGTATAGCCGCGACGGACAAGTTCGAGCGTGACGTTGAAGGTTTCGCCGGCGTTGTCCCAGCCTTCGACGCCGCCGCCGCCGTCAAAATCGGACGCGATGCCGACGTGGTCGATTCCCATTTTCTTAACGAGATAGTCAATGTGATTTACATAATCGGAGACGTTGACGTCAGGTGCGATGTCCTTCAGGCGTTCGCGTATGGTCGAAGCGTATTTCGCGCGAAATGCCGTTAGTTTCTGCTGGTATGCAGGCCGCTCGGCTTCCGGCAGTTTCAAAACGTCGGCGCGAGCCATGATTGTAAACCCTTCTTGAGCGGCGAGTTCCCTGCTGATCTCGGTTGTCTTTGCCGCACGGAGCTCCGCTTTCTCGCGATTTACATAGCCGCGGAGTGCGACCGCCTGAACGACGCCACCGTTGGCTTTGATAAGTGCGAGCTGCTCGTCGTCGAGATTGCGGCTGTGATTGGCGAGTGCTCGAACGCCCGAATGCGACGCGATCACCGGTGCTTTGCTCAATCGTATGGCTTGCATGTTCGCCTCCTTTGACGGATGCGAAATGTCGATCATCACGCCCCATTTATTGAGTTCCGCGATGGCCTGTTTTCCAAGTTCGCTCAATCCACTGTGCATCCATTTGCCGTCGGCCTCGCCGGTGTTCGAATCCGCAAGTTGGCTGTGGCCGTTGTGTGCCAGCGAAAAATAACGCGCTCCGCGTGCCGCGAAATCCTTTATGCGGCTAATGTCCGTGCCTATCGGATAGCCGTTCTCAACGCCGATCATCGCAACAAGCTTCCCGGATTTGCTTATCCGTCTCACGTCTTTGGATGTAAGCGCCAATTCGATCTCATTCGGCGCGATCTTTTCGGTCAAGCGGTGGATGGCGTCGAATTTGTCGATCGCATTTTTGTACGCTCGTTCGTAACCGGCATCCGTCAGTTCGCCCTGACCGGTGTAAACGATGAACCACGCCACGTCGAGCCCGCCGGCACGCATCTTCGGAATGTTCACCTGCGTGTTCAGGTCCTTTGTGTAATTAACAGCGTCGGTGAAATTTGCGGTATTGATATCGTCGTGCGTGTCGAGCGTGATTACATCGCGATGGATCTTCTTAGCCTTTTCGATCAGTGCTGCATCATCCTTCGCGGTCTGCGCAAAAACGAAGCTTCCGGGAAACGACAAAACAAGAGCCGCAAGTGTGAACGACAATGCAAGGTTTTTCATTTGCATAGGATACTGTGACGTGCAACGTGTATGCAATCGGCGGTGTCTGAACGCCCAGCCGCGAGATTTTGCATTGCAATCGGAACGAAATTCGGCGATATTCTGTTTATGCATAAAGGATCGTTAATTACCATGTTTCTTGTTTGTGCGGCCGCATGTTTTGGACAGGCGGTTTCCACGCCCTCGTTGTCTGCGGAAGCTGCCCGGGCGGAATTTATCAACACAAAATATTGGTCGAAGATCGGTGAGATGAAGGACGACACCAAAGGCTTTACTTTGTTTTCGAGAAACCTGTTTCCCAATCCAGAAGGCCAGATCGAATTTTGGGTGAAGATCGTTCCGAAAAATGTGGTGGACTTTAACAGGCGATATGACCTTTCAGGCAACAGCGCGTTCGTCATTCAGTACGCGACCGTCGATTGCACGAGAAGGTTTCTTTCGCTGGAACGAACAGGCGTTTACGATTCGGGGAATGTTCGCTTGGGCAGCGGTTCCTCAACACTCACGCCCAAATCTTCGCGCGACCGCGTGAAACCGGGATCGCTAGGTGCCGAGATCTATCAGAGCATCTGCGTGCGGCTCGAATAAACTTTAGTCGCCGCAGCAGGGACATTTTTCGTTCGGCGAAATCCGACGTATCTCGGCGAAACGACCTTCGGCGTCGGCTCGAATCGGTTCCCTTTCGGTCGAGTCAAAATATTCGTTGATCGAGTTCACCAGATCGAGTTTCTCAAGATTTGCAAGCTGCAAAAAGCCGTTGAAAACGATGGCTGTTTTGTCTTTCATTTACGTCCTCACTCTCGAAATCAGATAAGCTCCTATCATCGCGAAAAACACCGGCGGTGACCAGACGGCGATCACTGCCGGCAACGCCCCACTCACCCCAAGCTGTTCAAAAGCAGAACTAGTCCCTATAAAAATGAGCCAAAGGCCGACGGCGTAGGCGATCTGGACGACGCGGCTTCGCCGGTCAACACCGATCGCAAACGGCAGGGTAAACAATGCTATGACAAGCGGGATCGCGATTGTTACATACTTCTTTTCGAGCGAAACTGTGAGAGCCCGTTTCTCAATATCGGACGAAGCGTTTTTCAGAGCGTCTCTGGTTTGGCCGACCGTCGATTGATTCGGCGAACGCGAATGCGCGAGCGTGCCCGCAAGACCGGTCTCTATCGACTTCCCTTCAATGTCCGCCCGCTCGATCTTGCCCTCGCGCACCTCGATCACTTCGCCCTTCCCGGTCACCGCAATCGAACCGGCCTCGACTGTACCTTCAGAAACGCGGTACACGGATTGCAGTCCCCCGTTATCCACCCCGAACTTGTACAACGCAATATTCTGTAGTCTGCACGGAGCGAGACAATTAGACGAAGCAGGAATTCCGTTATCAGACGCAGCTTTTGGTAATTCAAATGAAATTATCGCGTTGTCGGCAGCAACCCATTGGCGGCCGTCAATTTTGCGGGCCACACCGCGGCTTCTGATCTTAAAACGAAGTGCCTCCTGCCGGATATTTGTCGCCGTGGCGATCCGATCCTGAACAATAAAGTTAATGAGACCTAGAAATGACATTAATAAAAGGCATGGAAGTATAAGGCGATAAATACTTTGCCCCGTTGACAGCCAAGCAACGATCTCGTTCTGCCTTGATTTAATGGTGAATACCGCAAGAATGGATATCAGAACGCCGGTACTGGCGACCTGTAGGTAAATATACGGGGTAAGGAAGGCAATGTATTCAAACAACAAGCCGGTGCCGCCATCAAACGATCCGGCGTACCGCCACAGTTCGAACGCGGTGAATACAATGAAAATCCCGGCTACAAACAGCGCTGCCAATACGAAATACTTCAACAGACTTACGATAAGGTCAAAGTCACGAATGCCGGTTGTTATATCGAGCAAGATGTCCCGGCCGCGATGTGCTGCCCGCAAACTCTCCGGTTCGGCTTCCGGTTTTGCGCGTTTTGCCGACCACCCAAACAAACCCGGATAGCGTGCCGTTATTGCAAAATAAGACGCCGCCAGCGCGGACATCGCCAGCGGAAAAAGACCGCCGACAATTGGTGAGACCGTACCTGTTCTGGCAAGCTGTTCGCCCGCAAAAGTAAGAAGGAAATACATCAAAAGTGCCACAAGAGCCAGAAGCACACCAAATCCGCGGCCGCGGCGGTTCAGACGCAAAACCATCATCGCACCTAGCAGACAGAATACAACAGGGGCGATCGCAAGGACTATTTTGCGAATGATAAGGATGCTCGCTTCCCTTCTGTCTCGTTCATTTCCGGTTCGCGCAATTTCGGCAAGCTCGGACAGGCCGACCTCTTCGAGCGATGGCTGAACGACACTGAGCCTTTCGATCATCTCATCGCGCTGGGTTCTGATCGCAAGCCTTAATTCGCCAACCCGTTCAGATACAATACTCTCCGCTCCAAGCGTTTCCGACAGCGTCGAAACCATAGCATCTTGCAGCACCAGCTCGGACTTTTGGTTGTTAGAATCAATCCGCCCGCGACTGCTCGTTATCAGACGCAGCCTCTTCGCCGCCTGATCTTCGCTATAAACAAAGACGTTCCGCCAGTGGCCGTTCTCGACATCGCCGTCCTTAACATAGATCGTCAATCCCGAGACTTCAGTGTTAAAAACACCCGGCTCGATCGGCGATTCCAGTTTATAGACGGCCGAACGCATTGCGGTGTCACGCACCACGCGCGACGCAAGCGGTACGCCGAAAATATTTACTATCAGCGAGATGAAAGAAAGGATGATGCCGAGACAAACCAGCGGCAGCAACATCGCCAGGTTCCCCACTCCGAACGAACGTATTGCCGTGATCTCGCTATCCACCTGCATCCGCGACATGCCGACGATCACGCCGACGAGAACTGCCATCGGACATGTGAACGCAATCACATTCGGGATAAGGGCGATCGCGATCTGCCACGCGAATGATGACGGTAAATTTGGCGAGAAGAAGATCTCGGAATACCGGCCGGCCTGCTGGACAAACAATATGACCGTCAGAATTAGCCACGACATCAGAAAATACGGCAGCACGGCCCGGACGAGATATGCTGATATTTTCCAACCGGTCTTCATTTTGGTTATCTCAGGCCTTTGGCGGTGCGGGCTTCGCCGCTCATTTCGCGGCCGGAACTTGACGCGATTATTCGCCTTAGGATCGAACGCATTTCCCTGATCGATTCTGTATTGTTTAATGCGGCTCCAACAAACTTGGCGGGACCGATCTGTTGGATCGTACGCAGCACTGCACGTTCGGGCGCCGAAACGGATTCGCTATTGCCTGATCTCGAACAGGTTCCGCAAGCCAGCCGAAACGCCGACAGCAAACTTGCTGACTCTATATCACTGAATTTCCTGCGGCAGACGCTGCACGCCGACCAATCGGGCAAGTATCCGCCAAGCCTCATCAGCCAAACTTCAAAATAGAGTTTCAACGCCTCATGCTGTATCGGATCCGATACCTCGGCTTCAATGCATGCCTTTAGCATCCGGTAGAGAACGGCATTCGGATCGTGAGGCGGCGTGAATTCGAGCAAAAGGTCGGCGACGTACGCATAAGTTCTCAGGAGCTCCGGGTCGGACGCCGAAGCAAACGACGACCGGAGGAGATCAACATTCTGGATCGAAACCAGGTCGCGTTCGTCCTTGTGAAAGTACTCCGCGCTCACTTCGCAGAACGGTTCAAGCGAACTGCCGAACTTACTTTTTAACCTTCGTGCGCCTTTTGCAACTCCCCGAATGAGGCCGTGGTCGCGAGTGTAAAAAACCACAATGCGGTCGGCCTCGGCCAGGTTGTAGCTGCGCAGGACAATGCTTTCGGTCTCATAAAGCGGCATTGCAATTTGTGATCACCCTTACCACGGAATGAAGTAAAGCACCCAGGCGGCGAGTAAACTAATGCCAACGAACTGCAGGAAAGTCTTGCCGCCGTACATGAGCTTTTCCTTTGGCGTACCGTCAACGAAAACAGCAAAGACTACGGAGACGAAAAAACCGAAACCGACCAGATAGAGGAAATGGATCATTTCTTCCTCCCGTAAAAAATATCAAGTGCGTCGATGATCGCAAGGTAATTAAGCAGTCCGGCAACTTCCATAAATCGGCCACCGTATTCAAAGGTCGCCCGCGCGGCCATATTTGGCGCAGGCTCAACCGAAAACAAGAAGCGAATTAACTCGCCAAGCCCATTACCGAATGTTGCAAAGACATTCAACAAATAAAGAAGCTGTCCATCCTTGAATTCAAAACCCGGATAATACGCTCCGCCGCTGAACAGCCCGATCGCGAACATTGTCCAGATCGCACCGACAACGAGCACCCCGCGAACTGTCTTTTTTTGAATCAAATGACCTGCTCCCGGAAAAAACCAGGCAAGCAGAACAATTACTACAGGATTATTCATCAAATGTTCCTCTTTTTGACCTCGAATCACCTTAAATGTCTCTTGTTCGACCTCTCGAAACCAGTTAACCAGCAGCGATTTAAATATTCTATATACTAAACTTACAGGTGTCCCGGTTTGATCTACCTTTATTGAAGCTACTTAATGTAATTTCGACTTCTCGGATGTAAGCCATTGAAACGACAATGCTTCCGTAGAAATCATTTCTTAATGTGCTGCCTTAGGTTTAAGATTTCCACACTTTGCAACAAAATCTGTGAATATTCGCTTTGACAGTTCGTCATTCTGCCAGTCGATCTCCGGGTGCCATTGGACCGCGAATATTGGCCTGCCATCGGTGTCCTCGATCGACTCCACGACCCCATCCGACGTACGCGAAGTAACTTTAAGCGCCTTTCCCGGCAGATCGACCGCCTGATGATGGTGCGAATTCACAAAGATCTCGCTACTCTGATAAATCCGGGCCCAGCCTTCCATCAAGCTGCCATTTTCGATACGAATCTTGTGCGACTTTCGTTCACGAGGCATTCCCTGTTGGTGCTTTATCGCACCTTCGACCTGCGATTCGATGTCCTGGATCAGCGTACCCCCGCGTGAGACGTTCAGGATCTGCATCCCGAAGCAAATGCCGAAGATCGGAATTCCCCGTTTCTCGGCGGCCGCGATGACCAACAGATCGGTCGCGTCCTTTTCCGACACAACGGCACCAAGATTTGGATGCGGATCGGCCCCATAAAGTGCCGGGTCGGGATCAGAATCACATCCCGGCAGAAGCACGCCGTCAAGCCTCGAAACAATGTCGTCGATATACTCCGGTTCCGGCATCAACGGGATATGGATCGGAACTCCGCCCGCACCGCGGATCGCCTCGCAGTAATCACGTCCGAGATAGAAACGCCGCGTTTCTTGCTCAAGCCGCATCGTAATACCGATAAGTGGGGCGTTAGCCATAAAACTAGATGTTCAAATAATTTGCGAACGGTGTCAATTTGAGCATTTGAAATTAAAAACTTATGATTTTCTTTTATGCCGAAGCCCGCACATTGGTAAGGGCGAAAACGACATCTCATGGGTAATACTTCGAGCCACAATCAAATGCGCTCTACAACTGTCATACTCGTTCGCCGGGACGACAAGGTAGCTATCGCCGGTGACGGACAGGTTACGCTTGGTGAAACGATTATAAAGAGTAGTGCGAAAAAGATCCGACGCCTTGCAGGAGGCACCGTCATTGCCGGATTTGCCGGTTCGACGTCTGATGCTCTGACGCTTTTGAGCAAGTTCGAGACAAAGCTCGGCGAGTTTCAGGGACAGCTCGAACGGGCCGCTTTCGAGCTTGGAAAGGAATGGCGGACGGATAAATTCTTACGCAATCTGGAAGCCCTGCTGATCGTCGCCGACAAAAAAGACGAATTCCTGATCTCAGGAAAAGGCGATGTAATCTCATCCGACGACGGCTTGTTATCGGTCGGTTCGGGAAGTATGTATGCCCTGTCGGCAGCTCGTGCGTTGATGAAACACACGCAGCTTTCGGCTCGTGAGATCGCCGAAGAAGCGATGCGAATCGCCGGTGAGATATGCATTTACACGAATTCGAATATCGGGGTTGAAGAATTGTGAAGTTCAAGGTTCAAAGTTCAAAGTTCAAGGTTTAACGAGCCCGAAGAACGGCTTTCACTTGGAACATTGAACCTGGAACCTTGAACTGACTAGTATGGCAATTTATCTTGGCGGTGAGACCGCCGCAGCAAAACCAAAACTTGACGACCTGACCCCGCGCCAGATCGTTGAAGAACTCGACCGGTACGTTGTGGGTCAAACGGCCGCGAAGCGTGCCGTTGCTGTCGCTTTGCGCAACCGAATCAGACGCCAGAAGCTCCCGGTCGAGATCGCAGAAGACGTGCTTCCAAAGAATATACTGATGATCGGTTCAACCGGCGTCGGCAAGACCGAGATCGCACGTCGCCTGGCACGCATTTCCGATTCGCCGTTCATCAAGATCGAAGCATCGAAGTTCACCGAGGTTGGATATGTCGGCCGGGATGTTGAGAGCATGATCCGCGAGCTAACCGACGTCGCGGTCGATATGGCACGGCAGACTGCATACGAAGATGTGAGGCCGCGTGCGGAAGAGAACGCTGAAGAATCCTTGCTGGACATTCTTCTGCCGCCGGTGCCAGCGACATATTCGTCTGTCGAGAATGGCGTGTCGGAGGCCGAACCTGGTCAAAACAAAACGCGTGAAAAGCTTCGCGAACAGCTTAGACGCGGAGATCTGGATGATCGCTTGATCGAACTCGATACGCAGGAGCGGCCAAACGCACAAATCGATTTTGTCGCAGGGCAGGGAATGGAAGAAATGGGCGTGAACCTCAAGGACATGCTCGGCAATATGTTCCCGACAAAGACTGTGCGGCGAAAAATGAAGGTCGCCGAGGCACGCAGCTATTTCCTCCGTGAAGAACAGGAAAATCTGGTTGATATGGACCAGATCACCCGCGAAGCGATCAAGAAGACGCAGGACTCGGGAATCGTCTTTCTCGACGAGATCGACAAAGTCGCCGGTCGCGAAACGGGAAGCGGCGGCCCCGAAGTTTCACGCGAGGGCGTTCAGCGCGATCTATTGCCAATCGTCGAAGGCACGAACGTGAACACCAAATACGGGATGGTCAACACCGACCACATCCTATTCATAGCTGCGGGAGCGTTTCATGTTGCAAAGCCTTCGGACCTGATACCCGAGCTGCAGGGTCGCTTTCCGATCCGCGTCGAACTCGAATCCCTTACGATCGACGACCTTAAGCGCATTCTGACGCAGCCTAAGAATTCGCTGATTAAGCAATATCAGGCACTGTTAAGCACCGAGGGAATTGAGCTTGAATTCACGCCCGAAGCAATATCGAAACTGGCTGAAATGACAGCCGAGATCAACAAGACTACTGAAAACATTGGCGCTCGACGGCTTCACACATTACTTGAGAAACTACTTGAAGACATAAGTTTTGCCGGAGCCGAACTCGAAGAAAAGCATCAGGTGATCGACGATGCTTACGTTACTGGAAGATTAAGCAGTCTGATCCAGGACCAAGATCTTCGACTTTACATTCTCTAACTAAGCACATGCAATATGCACTTTGGCGTATATGTTTCGCTCCAACATTTACGGTTAAGCACTTTATTTCTAAAGCACCTTTAGCGGCTTTAGCACTTGTTGTGCTTAGCGGGTTTGGGTGCGGTAAGCGTGGCATGCCGCTTCCGCCCGAAGAGCGTGTGTCGCAGCGTGCCGAGATCACAGCATTTCAGCGAGGTAATCAGGTAGTTCTCTCCTGGAAGATGCCGGCACGAAATGCTTCGACTGGTAGCGTATTGCACATTGCAAGCGTCGATATCTTTCGGCTGGCGGAACCGCTTAGTTCCCCGCAGACGCTGTCCGAAGAAGAGTTCGCCTCACGGAGCATAGTAATTGCGTCGATGCCGATTGCGACGGATGATTTTGGATTGAAGACGATCAGCTATCGCGACACGCTACAGTTTGCGGGACAGCCCGTGCGACTGAGGTACGCAGTTCGTTTCGTAAACGCTTCGGGACAACGCGCTGCGTTTTCAAATTTCTTCTTGCTCGAACCGGCGGCCCGCGTCGCGAATGCTCCGACTTCCCTTTCTACCAGCGTTGCACAGGATGCGGTTACGCTCTCATGGACGGCTCCGACGCAGAATGTTGACGGCACGACGCCTGTCAACGTGATCGGATATAACATCTATCGTTCGCCGTCGGCAAAGGAAGCCGGGAAATTGATCAGCCCGACGCCTGTAGGACAACCAACCTTTGACGACAAGACGTTTGAATTTGCGAAGGAATATTTTTATTTCGTCCGTGCGGTATCGGTTGGTTCGGGCGGCCTTCCCGTCGAAAGTCTCGAGTCGCCGATCGTTTCGGTGAAACCGGTCGATACGTTTGACCCGAGTGCTCCGGCGTCGATCACAATAGCGGCAACCCCGACGACGATATCGCTTTTCTTTCCGCCGAATCTGGAAGCCGACGTTACCGGCTATCGCGTCTATCGTTCGACCGATCCAAACAGACCAAAGGCCGAATGGGAGCAGCTTACGAAAGAACTGCTGACCGCGAATACGTTTGTCGATAGCAACGTCGAATCCGGCAATACCTATCACTATTACATGACCGCGACCGACAAATTCGGCAACGTCAGTTCCCCGTCCGAAGTTGTCAGCGAGACAGTGCCGTAAGATCGACATCGTTTCGAAGTGCCTCTTCACCCTGGCTATTGGGGATAAATTTTGGTGTCGGAGGCCCGCGACCGTTATCAGACGCGACAGAAGAAATGAGATATTAGTGCAAAATCTAAAAACAGTTGCGTTCAAATAAAAGAAAGGCCTGCTGCGGCGAGGCAAACAGGCCTTTATCATCTTTTACATCTACCCCGTATCGAGTCAAGAGCATCGCGCCGACAAGACTCTCAAAGGTGTTCCCTTTCACCGCAGATCCCGAAGCTAGTTTCCGAGCCGGATTTCACTATCAGGCAGTAAATGAGCCGGTTGTGACCTTTCGATCACGACCTTTTTCTTAACGCATTAAGTGTATCCAGAGTAGCGCAATTGAGGGTAAAAAGCAAGTTTTTTTTACCACGCCCGTTCACCATTTATGTGACACCGTGAAAACTGGCCAGCTCGATATCTGTTGCCGGAAAGAGCTGCTTTGTGTGCGGACATCTGTATTTGTTCGACTGCATAAAGACTATCGAACTTGGAAGCGGCTGATCCGCATAGTATTCACTAACACGAGTTCCCTCAGGCAGCACTTCATCAACCGTTAGTTTTACATGTGTCGAATGCGGCCGCGTGCATTGGTCGCAGATTACATAGACTTCGTAAACAGGCATGCGCCAAGTTTACGTCGTTGACAAAGTTATTGCCATTGGCTAACACGAATATCAGCTGTTGGTTTTGCCCAACACATGTTTGGGATTTAGACTGGAAACTCTCAAGCGAAGTAGCCGAATTTGCCCTTACTTCTTGCGGGCTTCTGCATTGAACCAGACCCGGACAATGATATGAAAATTCAGATCGATAAAGATTTCGCACCGTCAAAGATCGTTTGCGTAGGACGCAATTACGCCGAGCATGCTGCCGAGCTTGGCAACGAAATTCCGAAAGCGCCGCTTCTGTTTTTGAAAGCTCCGTCCGCTTTGATATTCGATGGTGAGCCGATCGTGATTCCCTCTCAATCTCAGCAGGTCGAACACGAGGCCGAACTCGCGGTCGTGATTGGACGCGATTGTAAAAACATCGGTGACGATGATGATCCGTTTCAATATGTCCGGGGCTATGCGTGTCTGAACGATGTGACGGCACGCGATGTTCAACGAGCTGATGTTCAGTTCACGCGCGGCAAATCATTCGATACGTTCTGCCCGCTCGGCCCGCACATCGAAACCGAACTGGTTGTGAGCGATATCCAGGTCACCTGCCGCGTCAACGGCGAAGTAAAACAACGCGGACGCACCTCGCAAATGGTCTTCCCGGTCGAGTTTCTGATACGATACATCTCAAGGCAGATGACTTTAAGAAGAGGCGACGTGATCGCAACCGGAACGCCATCCGGCGTTTCGAAATTAAACGCAGGCGATGTCTGCGAAGTCGAGATCGAAGGAATCGGGACGCTCACAAACGGCGTTCGCTAATGCAAAATGCAAAGTGCACAATATAGTTGAATTATGCATTTTGCACTTTGAATTGTGCATTGTTTTTATGAAATTTTTTATTGATACAGCAAATTTGGACGAGATCAAAGAAGCTAACGAGCTTGGAATGATCGACGGCGTGACGACGAACCCGACGCTTGTGGCGAAAGAGGGCGACGTTGATTTTAAGGAACACATCGCGAAGATCTGTGCGATCGTGAAAGGCGATGTTTCGGCTGAGGTGACGGCTCTCGATACCGAGGGAATGCTCAGGGAAGGCCGTGAATATGCCAAGATCGCCCCGAACGTGGTCGTTAAATGTCCGCTGACCCTCGATGGTCTGAAAGCAACACGCATCCTGAACGAAGAAGGCACTGGCGTGAACGTAACTCTATGCTTTTCTGCCGCTCAGGCCCTACTCGCAGCAAAAGCCGGTGCAAAATACATCTCGCCGTTTATCGGTCGCCTCGACGATATTGCTCAGGATGGTATGCAGTTGATTCGCGACATCGTCCAGATCTACGACAACTACGATTTCGACACTCAGGTGTTGGCGGCCTCGATTAGGCATCCGATGCACATCGTCGATTGTGCTCTGGCTCGAGCCGATGTTGCGACGATTCCCTTCAAGGTAATCACGCAGCTTGTTAAGCACCCGCTGACGGACAAGGGTCTGGATGCGTTTCTGTCGGATTGGAAAAAGAGCGGCAGAAGTTAACTTAACCGAAAAGCAACGCTCGCAGATCGCCTTGATGCGCCGCTGAATCGAGGTCCTTCTGTAATGCAGATTGATACCTGGAACGAAAGGCCTCGTCCTCATCTTTCATGGTGACGAGGTCTTTTAATTTGCCAATAAGCAGATCGACAGTTTCAGTCTGATACCCATCCTTTTGAGCAAACATCTCATCAACTTCAACGATCAGGGTTGAAAATTTTCGCAGCCAACTGAAGTCAGGATCTTCCAAAAGTATATTTAGAAACTGTGCCGGAGTCTGCGGTCCGTTAATACCTTCATATATTCGCCGCTCGTGATCGAGAAGCGTTTTGTGAAGTTTAAGCAGCCGATCGCGTCCGTTTTTCAATAATTCCGCATTATTCATAATTTTTATTCTAACCTTGCTAATCGAGATTTAATACCCTGCTATTCTTTATTTATTAGCCTGCTAATGATAGATTATTAGGACGCTAATCGTTGATTATTAGCATGGCCGTGAATCGCATTAAGCATAGGCGAAATAAGCAGTTAAGGTGCTTTATGAAGATCGAGGACTCAGTCAGTTACCTGCTTGCAAAGCTAAGCGTGTCGCACCGGAACCTGATCGAAAAGTTTGTCACCGGCGTCGGGCTGCACAGCGGACAGGTGTTCGTGATGATGGAGCTTTGGAAAAAGGACGGCCAGCGGCAGATCGACCTCGCCGAGAAATTGAACCTCGCACCGCCGACCGTCAATAAGATCCTCGGCGGACTGCTCGAGGCGGATTTCGTCAAACGAGAACGATTTGAGGATGACGGCAGATCGACGCGAATCTTCCTTACCGTTAAAGGAACCGAGGTTAAGGAAGACCTTGAAGCAAAATGGGCCGAGCTTGAAGAACAGACCGTTATGGGTATGACCACCACCGAAGCTCTTATCCTGAAACAGCTTCTCGCCAAAATGATGGGTGCCGATATCTAGCCGTTTTCTAGTCTCATCGTATATACTAGCCCCAACCGAAGACTTCATTCCCCAAGCTAATGGAGGCTGTATGAAAATACTGTTCGCGACCGATGGAGCCAAACAAAGCAATGCCGCAATCGATATGTTCAAGCGGCTTGTTGTCAGCGACGGCGACGAGATAAAGATCGTAAGCGTTATCGACCTTGCCGTTCCGATGCCTATCGACATTTACGGCGGATATGTTCCCGATACGACTGAGTATGAAAAGGCGGCCCGCGAAAACGCTGAACGAATACTTGCGGAAGCTTCGGAAAAATTGACGGCGCAGCTTGGCGATAGGAAGGTCGCCATTGAGACCGAAGTATTGTTCGGTTCACCGGAAAGCCGGATCGTCGAAATGGCAGACGAAATGAAACCGGAATTGGTCGTGGTCGGCTCTCACGGATACAGCGGTTGGGAGCGTTTGCTGCTCGGCTCGGTTTCGGATGCTGTTGTTCACCACGCACCTTGCTCGGTAATGGTGGTTCGCTGTCCGCCGGAATAAACAATGTCGAATGAGTTAGTTACGGTCAATTCCCGCAAGTATGACCTGAGCATTCGCCGGACATGGCAATGCCGCTTGATCGAACGCAACGACCCGCTGCTGGTCTTTGTCGGTGAGTTCGACCGCGACGTTGAACATACGGATCTTGGCTCCATCAAAACCGGCACAATTTCTTACGAATACTATTGGCTGGACCGTTGGTACAACGTCTTTCGCTTTCATGAACCCGCCGGAACTTTCCGCAATTACTATTGCAACATCAATATACCGCCAATATTTGGGAACGGCGTTCTCGACTATGTCGATCTCGATATAGATATCGTCCTCTGGCCGGATGGGCGAATCCTTACTTTGGATGAAGGTGAGTTCGAGGCGAATGCTGCGAAATTTGAATATCCACCGGACGTTCGCTCGAATACGGTCAAAGCACTTGGCGAGTTGCGCCGGATGATTAACGCGGACGAATTCCCCTTCGGACCGATCACTGCTTAGGCTGGATGCGGAGAACATACGCTCCGACGGCGAGCGACATTCCGGGCTTTAGCGGTATTCGCTGGCCTTCGCCGATCTCGTAGGTACCGATCATCGCCGGGTTGCGTCCCTCGTTGACGACCCAGAAATTCCCTGCTCCGTCAGTACCGATCGTACAATGACGTCGGCTTATCTCAGGATCACCGCTCAAGGCGATGTCAACCGGTTTCGAACGTGATCCACGCCCTACGACAACTTCATTATTGAATATCGGCACGACATTCTGACGGACGTTGTTCATCCAGATCTCGAGTTTATAAAGCTCGGTGACACGCGGACGGACGTTTGTCATCAGCTCGCCTGAATCGTTCGCAAACGGAACAGCCTTTTCGATATTCGCATTCGAGGTCGTCTTTGGGATTTCCGGAGGACGCTCTGTTTCAAATCCCGTCCGAACCGGTGCGGGCGGCAAATAGTCGGAAGGCTGCGGAATTATGCTCGGGTTGGTGGCCCGGGCCGCGACCGGCTGTTTAGGGATATCGGGGGCGGCAGTTTCGGCTTTGGGACGAGCAAGAACGCCCGTCTTGTTGCTCGTCGAATCTTCCCAGCTATGCTGTATGCGGACCTCGCCTTTTTCTAGGGTCGCATCGACGCGAAGTTCGATAACAAACGATTTCGTCTCTAGCTTTTTCTTACCGGCTATCTCCTGAGCCCGTTCAGCAAGGATGTGATACAAACCCTGTTCAAGGCCGCGCCGTTTTACGCCTTGCCACTCCTTGTCGTCGTCAGCGTTGAGAAAGATCGTGTATTCAGACGGGATGATCGTGGTGCCTTGCGGAAGCGGAAGCATCTCGTTTTGCATGACGGCTTCGATGGCACGCGCGATCTTGACGATAAATTCTTCGGACTGGCTGCGCGGTTTTACCTGCGCATCGCGGGCCGCATTTTCAAGCACAAGCTCCGCCGATTCACCGTCGATCCAACGCCTTACTTTTTCGAGAACACTCATATTGAATTAACGCAAAGTCGCAAAGGCGGTAAGACGCAAGTTTCTATTCATAAAAGGCTGTACATAGACTATCGTTCTCACCCTAAAATCTTGCGACTTTGCTGCTTTGCGACTTTGCGTTGAAACGTCTTGTCAATCAAGATCGACATACTTCTTGCTCAGCCAGCCGCGGGTTGTTGTCAGCGGCGTTCCGCGGTCACGGCCCTGTTCGAGCACATCAACTTGATACCAATTATTCTGCGTTTTTACAATTCTCACGCGTGAATTTTTGGTCACAACGCCGAGCGGATCGTTATCAGCACTAGGTCCGGGCCGCAGGTTAATATCTGTGTTCGCGCGGCCCGTCGGTTCGGCGAAAATACTTGTGATCTCCTGATAGATCGGATGCGTCGTTACCCAATAATACGCCCCGTATGTAAGTCCGCCGAAGATCACCCCAAGGATCGTCAACGCGATCATGGCCTTTAGAAATCGGCGTTTCTTTTTCGGCTTTACTAGAAGCTCCGGCCGAACCACCGTTTGATTTTCCCCGTCGCCGTCCTCGGCTGCCTGAGCGTTCGGCCAATGATCTTCTACACGCTCCATCGGAGCATTTACCAGCGGCGGGACGTAAGCCGCAGGCTCATTTACCACTGCGGCCGCTCGATTTGCGATAAGCGGATGACGCTTGCGAAGGTCTCGTGACGTGTCGAACTTCGGTTTTTGAGGTGCAATCGGAGAATACCCTTTCGCAACATGCGGCTGCGGGGTTGCATGTAGCTTCGCACGCACCTGCGTCGCGATCTCGCCGTCGTTGGCGATCGATCTGATGCCTTCAAGATCCGCCCACAGCTCTTCCACCGTCTGATGCCGCATCGACGGATCGCTCATGGTTGCCTTCGATAACACACGTTTCAGTTCGTCGGCCCACTCTTCGTCACGCGACGTAAGCGGCAGATCGGTTATCGGTTGATTCGCGTAAAATCGTGGTGCTTCGCAGGTAAAAAGCGTGTAGATCGTCTTGGCAAGCGAATAAATGTCAGCCGCCGGAGTCAGCGTCGCGACCGTCATTACGCCATCCCCGACAGACAACGGACTGTGCTCTGGCGGGGCATAAATGTTAGTGCCGACGCGCGTGATCGGAGCGTCGGAAATATGGACACGTGCAACACCGAAGTCGGCGATCTTTACCGTTTCGCGATCCTTTGTCAGCAACAGATTCTGCGGTTTTATATCGCGATGAATAATATTGTTGCGATGTGCAAAGCCCAGCCCGGCACAAACCTGTTCGACGTACCTCAAAGCGTCCTTGATCGACAGCGCCTGTTCGCGGCAAACCTTCTGCAGGTCTCCGCCTTCGAGATATTCAAGAACAAGATAATGAAAGATCGTGCCGCTCAGATCGCGTGCAGTTCCGTGGCCGAGGCGGCTGATGATATTCGGATGGCGTACGCGGTCGAGCGCGACGGCCTCGTTCTGGAAATTCTCAACTAATGTGCGTTCGAGGTCGGCATCGAGATCGTCCTGTAGAAAAACATTGAGAGCCTTTATTACGACCTGGCTGTGCGGCGTATGCGGGGCCGCGACAATATCACGAGCCAGGAATATCTCGGCATAGCTGCCTCGGCCAAGCTCTTTGTGAATGTCGTATCGCCGGTCGAGCCGGCAGTTTCTCAGTGAAAGCTCGCGCATCGTATAACTAAAGCGGCCATCTGTTCAATACGACATTATAGTTTCAAAGTTCGGCAGTATCTAGCTGTATCCTTCGGTTCGACGATTGGGAAAATAAAAAACGGGACACGAATGCCCCGTTTTCGACGATCAAAACGATCTTTATCCCGTTAAAAATTCGTCCGCTGGAATCCGGTTGTCTGGGTATATTGGAAATACGGAGTTCCCGGCGGCAAACGGGTCGGATCAAGGAACGTGCTGTCAAACACCCAATTACGAACCGGAGGATCATATACTGTGTTGCAGCATTTGAACGACCCTGCGTTATTTCGCGAATTGTATAGATTGATCAGCGATCCGCTGTAGCTCAGATTGTCACCCGTCCATCTTTCAAGAAAACGTTTGAAGTTGTGAACACCGCCGTTCAGGCGAGGCGAAATGCCTCCCTGGTTTGGAGTCGCTTCTTTCGTCGCTATCGTATCGCCGGAGATCATCGCAAATCTGATGGTTGTGTCGGTTGCCTGACGAAGCGTGCCCTTGTCGTAAGAAGCGGCAAAGCTCTCAGAGTCTGTCCAGTTGTTCGAAAGGATCGTCACGGCGTCCGCGACTATCGACGCCGGAATGTGAACGGCGTCGTTTATCGGCCGGTAGTTAGCCGCCGGCGTGTTGCCGATCGCCGGAATGCTGGTCACATGAGTTGCGTTGTAGTTCCCTTTAACATAGACACCGTTCTCCGAAGACACGGTAAACCCTCTTGTGTTGCTTGGGGTACCGGAATCATAGATCCCGGGGATAGTTGTTCCGTTTATCAGGCGCACGCCGCGGCGGAAATATTTATGGTCCGTTGCTGCCGCATAGTCCGGATACCACTCTTCGGAATACCTTGTAGCCTCACACAATGCCGCGAAACCCGTACATGAAAGACTGCCCTCGGTTGAGCTGAGGTATTTTGTATCAAGCGCACCGTTTCGGTTTGCGTCCTCACCGCCGTCCAGTCCGCCTGAATTGCCGGGCGAATTCGAGTAAACATCTTCCATGTCGTATTCGCCGTCAAAATCCTGGTCACCACGCCGGTCGGAAACGTAAAGAACCCAGCCTTCTTTCTGCGGAATGTCGGAGACACCTGTAAAGGACGTGACCAGACCGACCCCGCCCTTGAGAACAGCGATTGGAGTCGTTGTCGGCATGACCGCATTATAATCTCCACGCAGGAACCGGCGAAGGTTTGCAACGTCGATGTCGATCATGCTCATCACGCCGTTTCGCGTAACACGGCCGGCAGTGTAGCGATCGGCATCATCGTAGTATTCGCCTTCACGGCTGTCGAACATCTGGATCGGAAACGGCACGACCGCCTCGGTTCCCGAGAGTTTCAAATGTCCGTAGCGTTCGTTTACAGCACCCGCCGAAGAAAGCGGCACCATGTCGTCCGCCGTACAGGACGCACAACCGGTAAGGATACGTGCGGCAGTTGCAGCCGTAAATCGGCGCACATAATTGTAGCCGCCCGACGATGTTACATGCGACATGAATGGGCCAAAACCCGGCGATCCGGAGGGTGTTCGAGGAATACTGGCTCCACCGACCGAAAATCGCTGGAGTTTGATCACCGAACGGCTGTCAGGAAATGTCAACGGTGTCCGGGCCGTTGTTGCCGTCAAGTTTGAACTTGGCGAGGTAGCAGTTCCGTTGTTGTCGGCGGCCCTTGTTCCCGAGTAACCCGATATCGCGATCGTTGATGGAGCCTCCTCCGTCACGCCAAGACTCAGAATATCCTGAGTTATGTCCTGCGTGATGATCGCTCCGTTCGTACCATCAATGCTCACGGTTTCAACCTTGATCCACGACTCGCGCCCCATGAACAATCGTTCACCATTCAAGCGAGTAGCCTGATACCCGTCGGTCATAGGCAGCGGCAGATAACCACGCGAACGAAGAGCCAATGTCGCATGAGCGGTATTCGGATTCGCTCCCTGACCAACCGTGTCGCCGTCCAGACGAATTCCGCAGGGCGTACCAACTGCGGCAGTCCCGACGCCAGAGGCACATCCCGGCAACTTCGCCTTGCTGTCCGCCAGCGTCACGCGAATTCCGGTTTTATTCGCAAAGCGTTCGCTTTTTTGAATATCGTTATCCTCAGTAGCGGTAGTATTAGGCTCCGTTCTTAAGGTGACCGGAACAACATCCGCTCCGTCCCACGCGAGGTCGCCGCTGATGCCGCCAGTCGCAACATTCTTTGGGCGCCGCAGCATTTCAATAAGGTCCGCATTCGCGTTTCCAACCTTCAACGGAAGTTTGAGCGGCTTTACGCCGGCCTGAAGGTTCCCGTCAAATATTGCCGTCTGCGTAGTAAAATTCGGGTTTAGCGCGCTCGAAGGCATATCGGGGTTTGCCCAATCGCCGCTTCCAAATACATTCGGTGTTCCATTCAGAACGCTGCCCATTGTCGGGAGCAACTGTCTGTTCACACCTGAAGCATTCTTAATGAATGTTTGCGTATTTCCGCTGTCGCCGGAAAACCCGTTGCGCCAGCTTTGGGTAACAACGTGGCCGACCGCCGTTACGCGCGAATCAAAATATACGCCATCGGCTCCCGGCGAAATAAAGAAATGCCTGTTGGTGTGAACACGTCCGCCAAAGCCGAATCGCGGAGGACGGAAGAGTTCCAGATCGTCCTCGTAAAACACACCGAACTGGAAGATCGGAATGCGGTTGTTGAGAATGTTGCGTGTCAGTTCGACCTGAATGCCGGTACGGTCGGTCGAGGTTGATTTAAGCTGCCAGCAATCTCGTGTGGCGTACAGACCGGCGTACGGCCCGCCGGGAAGAACGATCGACCGGCTGTCGCAAATTTGATCTACCTTCTGGTCGAATGTATAATTCCCGCCCACAGCAGTATCAAGAAAAGGAACCGGTGCCGTTTCGACCGCCGTAATATCGGCCTCGGATGCGTTGAGTTTGATCTCGAATATCTTGTTAAAGTTTCGGGTCATCATCTCGAGACTTCCCTGTGCTGCGAAGGTCGCACGCCCTTCGCCTGCCTCGTTGCCAACGGCTACCGCCTCTGACGCGGAACGGGTAACCGCTAAGGCGACGAAAATTCCAACCAGAGCGAGAACAAACAGAGAGATTGCCATAGCCGATCCTCTTTGTCCCTCAAATGCCGATGAACCCTTCGACTGTACTTTACGCATTAACATAACTTTTCCTCAGAAATTCTTTAGCTCGGGTCGTATCCCAAATTTCGCGTGCCAAATGTGGACGTCATCGTCACCCGATTGAATAATCCTGTCGCACTCGACTCCGTCGTCCTGACCGTTAGCGTGAATCGGATCTGGCGTATCGCTGCCAGATTCGCCTCTGTGTCGTCCGGTGTTCCTGCAATTTGGTCGGGACCCGCACTCGGATCGACCGAAATCGTACCGTCGTCCATTACATATTCGATCTGAAAATTTTCAACGCCGAACACAAGCGGATCATCGACGAAAGGATCGGTTGATGACGAGTTCGCGTATTCGCGTCTCATCAGCGTACCGTCAGGCGTTACATGGTATGTGACCATTCGAACCCGCTGCATACTTGCCGGGGTGGTAATGCCGCGAAGCGGCCCGGTTGATCCGGTAAGATTGAGATCAAGGATGTCCAAATTCGAAAACTGGACGGTGTTCGTGCCTAATCCAGTGGCTACACCGAGCGTAGAACCAGTATTGCCGGTGATCAGAAAGATGTCGTTAACGCGGCAATCTATGTTTGTGCCGCCGGAGATCGGAACAACTTCGTCGATACCGTCAACAGTTGTGGCGGCGCTAATGTTCAGCGGCGACGATAACTGGTTTCCGTTGTAGGGAACCAAATTGAATGTCGTGTCTTTGAAAAGGAATGTTACCTGGTCGGTAAATACACCAGCCGTCGTATTGAATGTGCTTTCGGTAATGTTATTTCCAGAGATGATCGGCGGAACCGTGTCGCGCGTGGTATCAACGTCGATAGGAATTCCCAAAAGAGTTGTAATGCGATTGTCCGGAAGGACGACCGTGTTTTTCAGGGGATAACCGAACCCTACGTTCAAAGCATCCCTTCCAAGCAGGTTCAAGGCAACACGGGCATTCTTGTTTAGCGGAACCTGTTCGTTAACGGCGGCTCTTCCCTGCTGTGCAACCTGCATCACGCCGAAAATAGCTCCCGTGATGATCAGGAACATTGCGAGGCTCACAAGAACCTCGATGATCGTAAATCCCGATTCCGGTGACGAACCTTTACTGCTTATTTCGTTTTCGCGTTTCCGCATAATTCCTCTCCCTATTGGACCACCGAGTAATCGGTAAGGATCGTCTGGATCCTTTCTGTGTTGACCTGCTGCCCCATTATGTATGTGACCGCAATATCCACCGTTCTCATTCTTACCGGAAGCGTTCCCGGAGTTGGACAGTTATACGACGGCCGATCGGGATCGCAAATGTCGGTGATCGTTACTGTCCGTTGAAACTGCTTTAATGGATCGCCTGTGTCGTCTGCGGTACCAACAACTTCGTCCGGTCCCGGATCTGTTAAGACGTTGTTCGCACCGGTAAGAAATATTCCGCGCGCAATACCAAGTTCATCGACGTTTGAGCCTACGTTCCCGACCGCACGCCAGCCCATTCGCGCCGGGTCAGTTTCCTTTACCGACATTATCGATTCCATTGTCGTCGTCGCGATCTGCTTGGCCGTCAACTGCTCGGCCTGACCGCGGGATTGAACTACCGACATTGTGATCGCTGACAGCAATGCCAAAATACCGACCATAAGGATCACCATCGCGATCATCACGTCGATATAAGAAAATCCTGATTCTGAAGCTTTGTTCATTTGCGGATACTCCGTCGTTTCTAATAGGGCACAAATGCCGTACCGTTGTGTTTCCAATACCTGACCGCTCCGGTATTACCGTAGAGCGTTAGTGCGCGAACCTGACTAATTACGCGTGGATTTGTGCCGCCACCGTCCGCGGGCGGCCATAAATATAAATTGGTGTTTAGCGGCAGGCCGTCGGCTTTAACTACGGAACCGTCGCTACGGAAGCGGGCGGCAAATACGTTGTTTCCGATGATCGTATCGCCAGCGTCATTCAAATGCCCTGTCACATCTTCATCAAAGACCGCGTCCGTAAAATCTGGGGGCACGGGACGAGTGACGCCGGTCGGGATCTGTTCCATTCGGACTTCCCGCATATCTTCAAGGGGTATCGATTTAACAATCTTGTCATCTGCGGCGCTTGCGGGGCCGTTTTCATCGATGATAAGAATTGCGTTTGCGGTCAGATCGACCTCCATTCTGAACGTACGCCGTTTTGCCAGAGCGAGTTGGCTTGCCTCGCGAATATTGTCGAGCAGCTTCAAAGCCTCGTCCTCAGACTTATACGCCCGGGTAAAACTATAGAAATACGGGATCGAAATGGCCGCAAGAACCGTAATCAGAGCTACAACGATCAAAAGTTCGATCGCCGAAAAGCCGTCGTATTTCGCCGACCGTGCTTTCAATTTATTTAAAGTAAGTCGCATCGCGTGCCTAGTTCACTTGGATTGGGTGGTTTGAATTTTTTATCCGCGAGAACCACAGATAAAGGAAACGCAGAATGTCAAACTGTTTCCAAAAAGATTGTACATTGTTGTACATACTAAATCAATACTGTATTTTGCTTTGTCTTAACAGCCTGATTGGTTAAAATTACAGACGCACCTTCGGGAGAATATAGAAATTGACCAATTCCAATCGACCTCACATCAGAACGGAAAAGGCCTCTGCGGATTGGTTCGTTCGCGGTATCCTGACCAAGATCGGTGATATATTCGACCGCTTGACCCTGCGCGGCTATAAGCCGACCAGTACGCTTGCGACCAGCGAACTTATCGAACGAATGAAGGTTTTGCTCGATTCCGAGGCTCAGGACGAGAACGGCCGGAAATTCGTTCCACACAACATTAAGCTGAAAATGCAGTGGGATAAGTTTTCGACGGATTCGGAAACGTCCCTGCGTGCGCTCGAAAACGAATTCCTGACTGCGGCGGTCGATCACGTCAACGACAAACGCTATTACACAAAGTCGCCGTTTCATGTTGAGGCAAAGCCCGACTATTTCACACAGGGCGTGAAGCTTTTCGTCAGTTTCGATAAGTTCACAGATGAGGACACGGATGCGGCGATAAGCGTGGCGGTTCCGGGTGCAACGCAGGCAGCCGTCGCGGTTCCCGCATTGGAATCTGTCGAACGGACAATCAAAATTCGATATTCACTCGGCGGAAATCCCTTGGAGAAACTGCTTACCACCCGAGAAGGTGACCGTCTGAGCGTCGGGAGAACGAAGGAAAATCATCTGTCGCTCGACGACCCGAGCCTTTCTAAATATCACGCTTCCCTGCTTCTTGATCGTGAAGGCAAACTACAGGTCGCCGACACCGGTTCGACGAACGGAACATTCGTAAACGGTGAGCGTATTTCCTATGGAAAGGCAATGCAGGTATCGTCTCGCGATAAGGTCCGGTTCGGCTTAGTGGAAGTAACTTTCGATTTGTCTGTTCTCCCTGCTGCTGTTACCGAAGCAATGTCGGAAATTCCGAAATCCGATTCGTATGCAGTTGGTGAGTTTGAATTCAAGACGCGAACCGAGACGATATTGCCGGCAACGGTCGCGGCAATAGCTATTGAGAAGAAGGACATTGACGCACTTCCGCCGACTGCTCCCAGCATAAATGTGAGCGAGGCGATCGCAGAACAGCCGAATCTGACCGACCAAAGTATCGACATCAAAAAGGACGAGATCGACATTCCATAATGCTTGCGTTTCTACTTCAAATTGATTGGAGCAAATACCGCCCCGAAGCACTCTTCGGCGGACAGGTTTTGGAGCGCACGCCCGCAGGGCTCAGCATCATTTATATCGTCGGCATCGGCGTGCTGATAGGCTTTCTTATTATTTCGTTTTTTGATAATTTCAACCGGCCCAAATTTCTTTTTGAACTAAATCTTCCCAAAGAGGTTAAGAAAAAGATCACGCAGACCATCGCGAATCGAAGCATTCGTGTATGGCAGGTAGTCTTCATTATCCTTGCATTTTCGGTTTTCGGTTTTCAGGTTTACTGGACGTACTTCGCGGGGGATGCCAACGAGCAGTTTCAGGCTCTTGCATACAAAGACCTGCGCGGACGCCGCACGTCTGCCGCGAACTTGCGCGGCTGGATGTTCGACCGCACGGGCAATCTTGCCAGTGCGCTTGCATACTATAAGGTAGATCAAAAAGGCGAGATCGGACGCACATTTTCGCTCGAACGCGAGATGGCGCATCTGCTCGGAACCGAACGCGGCACGCCCGGTTTGGAACGCACGCTTTATCAGCGGATAGTCGATCCGATGCCCGAAGCGTGGGAAGTTCTTACAAAGATCAAACGCAAAGAAGATGAGCAAAAAGATGTTCGCGTAACGCTCGACCACGACCTGCAGGCGTATGCCGCGCAGCAGCTCGAAGGAAAGAAAGGTGCGATCGTCGTTCTAAATCCGCAGACCGGCGACATTCTGGCGATATTTTCTAATCCCACTTTTGACCTGGCCGAGGCCCAGGACCTTGAACATTATCTAAAGCTCGAAGGCAACAAACGCGACAAGCCGCTGTTGAATCGAGCGATGCGGGAATTTTATGTTCCCGGATCGACATTCAAGACTTTTACAATGATCTCGGCTTTCCGTGCAGGAAAGCAGAATTCACTGTTTCCAAGTTACGATCAGGGCTTTCGTCCCACGCAAGGCTCTCGGCCAATTGTTGACGCGACGCAAAAACTTCACCCCGATGGTTCGGTTACTGGCGTTTGCGACGGCGGCTGTCAGGAAAAGAATATTCAGTTTGCGTATCAGGTTTCGAGCAACCAGTACTTTGCGCAGATGGCGATCTCGCTTGGCCGCGAGCGCATGCGCGAAACTGCGCAGCTTATGGGCATCGGCACGCCCGACGAACCGGAAGACGCCCTGCTTCAAAAGTTCTTTCCTCTGATAATGAACACCAGCAATTCAGCGATTGCGAACGCTCTTGCGCCGCAGCAATCTATGCTCGTCACGGGAAAAGGAATTTCGCTTTTCGATCTGGGCATCGAGGGAATGGGCCAGGGCTACGCCGGACAAATGACGCCGCTGCAAATGGCAATGATCGCTGCAATTCCGGCAAATATGGAAGGCAAACTGATGAAGCTGAAGATCGAGGCAGACATCCAGCCGCAGCCATATGCCCTTGTTCTGTCGCCGCAGCACGCAGCCCAAATCCGCAATATTATGTCCACCGTTACGGAAGAACCGGGCGGAACCGGTACTGTAATTTCCGCGAAGCTTGCGGGCACCGGCATTCGCACCGGCGGTAAGACCGGAACCGCCGAGAAACAAGCACTTCTTTATGACGAGAAAACCGGGAAGCTGCGAACTGTTAAGAAGAAACGAAAGAACGCAAAAGGTGAATTTGAAGAATATGACGCACCGTTGATGTACGAACGGACGGATAGTTGGTTCATCACTATTGCACCGCTTGAGCGTCCTCAGGTTGCGATTGCAGTTGTCGTTGAAGGCGGAGGCTTCGGAGCGCGAACCGCGGCACCGATAGCAGCGAATATTATTTTGAAAGCGAGAGAATTAGGGTTGCTCGGAGATCAGTACAAACCGAAAGCCGCACCGGCCAAGCCGCCCGCGAAGAAAAGGAGATAGGTGCGGAAGCATGCACGTTAGTAACGGCGATATGCTCACGTTGAATATTACGCCCTTACTGACGTGCGGGCCTCTGCATTAAACTTTTGAAGAATAGAACATCATCACATTTCTTCATTCTCGTTTTGATCGTCGTCCTGACGGCGATCTCTCACTATTCCATTTATTACGGTGGGCTGATACGTGGTTACGAGGCCTCGTGGTACACCGGCGTTCGTAATGTCGGGTTGCTGGTGATACTTGCGTTCTTGCCGGTCGTGCTAAAAAAAGTTGCGAAATTCAACGGCAACTGGACGCTCTACACCGCTTGTATTCTACTGTTTTCGATCGGTCTCACCGTTCAGTATCGGCTGTTCAGTGACCCCGAATATATTTCACGAAAAGACAAAGCTGAAGCACGGCAGGAAAAGATCAAAACGCTCCAGCTTCATTACATTCAGGAAAATTATTCTGCGGAAAAGAAACGGATGATGGGGCTGCCTGCAACGCCGCCATCGCCGGTAGATCTTTCGGCCGAAACTCCAAGGCCTTCGGAGGAAACATTGTCGGGCGTGCTCTTGTCAGGCAAGACGATCAATCCGATCCTGGGAATATTAGGATTGATCGCAGCATTTCTTTTGCTGCGAAACGACCGTGTACTCGATCTATTACAACGAAACGGATTTCTGATAGTTTTGCTTACACTTGGACCATTGATACTGGCAGCAATAACTTCGCGCGCCGGAAAATCGATCGGCAATATGACACCGTGGGAACCTTCGAAGATTCCCTTCTTGATCGGCTTCGCCGCTGTGCTGTCGATACTCTATAAGAATCTCGCTCGAACGTATTGGGGATTGCCGCGAGCAAAGGATGTCGTGCCTCTGGTTTTCATGGCCGCACTGCCGTTCGTACCGTTCTTTGTATTAAAAGACTTTGGCCAAATGATGGTATTTACCTCTGTGTATGCAACGCTCTACCTGATTGCGGTTCGCCGATTCTCGCAGCGGTTCGTGCTGGTTGGAAGCGTTTTGCTGGTCATCGGAATTTTGGTTGTAGGTGCCCTGCCCGAAAAAACGCAGGAACGCATCCCGCTTTTGCCGACGTTGGCAAAGCCGGTCAAAGCCGTTTTGCCTCATCGCATCCAACAGCGATTCCATCTCTGGCTCGACGGATTTAGTCCGCCGACACCTGAAACAAGTTGGTGGAAGGCCGACTATGATGACTACTACGACAAGCTTGTAAAGAAAGACCCGAATCTGCCGGAATTGCTGGCCCAGGATCCTGATCTTCAAAGGACGATAAACGTGGATGCGTGGTTCGACGTGCTTGCGTTTCAGCCGGCTCAGGCGACGTTTGGGTTGGCGTCGGGCGGAACGACCGGACGTGGGCTTGGGCTCGGTTATCCGGAGCTCATTCCCGTCGCTGATTCCGACTACATCTTCGCCGCAATGGCCGAAGAACTTGGACTTTTCGGCGGTTTGTTGCTAACCTTTGCGCTCATTGTTTTTGTAAGTGCAGGCGTTAGAACGGCACTTGACGCGCGCGATATGTTCAGCAAATTGTGTGCGATAGGGCTCGTGGCGTTTATCGGTTTTCAGGCCCTTGTAAACATAGGCGGTATTACCCGGGCTCTGCCGATGACAGGCATCACGCTTCCTTTCGTAAGTCACGGTGGATTCTCGCTGATAACCAGCTTCGTAATGCTCGGAATGCTGATGGCAATTTCGCATCGAAACGCAAAAGATCGAGAGGTGAATGAGGCTAATGCACTTCCTTAATATTATTTGGTCAACCATTGTGTATAATAGCTTTATTTGAAATCAGTTCCCGGTTTCAGGAGTTTTGAGATGGAAAATAAGAGTGACCTTCTATTTGCCTCAGTCACGGACCGTGGGCTGAGCGAAAAGCGTCCGCAGAACGAAGACTCATTTGCTGAACTGCCGCAGTTCGGCGTTTTTGCTGTTGCTGATGGCGTTGGCGGCGCTCAGGCCGGCGACTTTGCTTCGCAGATGGCGATGGAGCTTCTTACTGAAGCTGTTTCGAACAGCCCCGAAGGTGCCGACGCTGAAGAGCTTTTCCGAATTGCGATCGAACACGCGAATCTTTCCATCTATCAAATGGCTGCCGACGTGCCGCAGCTATCATCAATGGCGACAACAATTGTCGCACTTCATTTAAGCAAAAACATTGCTACCCTTGCTCATGTCGGCGACTCCCGTATTTACCGATTTACACCCGACGGTCGTGGATTCCGTGAAACTAACGATCATTCCGTCGTGGAAGAAGAAGTTCGAGCGGGCAGAATGACGCCTGAGGAAGCCGCGGTTCATCCCAGCCGAAATGTGATCAGCCGCGCCCTGGGGGCCGAGGGCACTGTTGAGATCGACTTTAGAATAATAATGGTCGAGCCGGGAACGACCTTTATGCTGTGTTCCGACGGAATTACAAGGCATATTTCGGATGATGAACTTGAGGCGATCTTTGCCAGCAATGCTCAGCCGCAGTTGATCTGTGACCACCTTAGGGAACTTTGCTACAGCCGCGGAGCCGAAGACAATCTTACCGCCGTGATAGTCCGCACCTTCGCCGAGGCCGCCGAACCTATCGATGATTTCGACTCAACCACACCTGTAATGGAGGAAGAGACGGTCGCCTCCGCACGGTCCGCTTTTGCCGCCCCATCCGGTGAAACTCAGGAGATCGCAATCGAAGACACGTTGGCAGAGATTGATCTGACTGACGTAGAAATAACCGGGCATTTTGTCACGCCCGACGCAATTGAAGTAATTGAAACGGACGAAACGCCTCAGATCGTCGAGCAAATTCCCGCCGCCGCAGAAATAGTCGAGGAACTTCCGGTCGTCGAGACCGCCAGGCCGACGATAGAAACCGATAGCGACGAACAGTATCTTCTGACGGAAACCGATGTTGAAGTAGAACCCGTGCTTGAAGAACCGCAGGATCTTTCGTCATATACGTCTTCAAGCGTGGTTGTTCCCGCACAAACACCGGCCACACCGGAGCCGGAATTTGCGATGTTCGGTTCCCAAACCCAGACATATGCCCACGCCGACGACCACACGCCTGCCGGTGGTGGGATAGGACGCATCCTTGTTTCACTCGGACTGTTAGTATTAGGTGCGGCACTAGCCGTCGGAGCAACCTATTTTCTTGGTTTTACGGGTCAAGATGCTGCCGCCGTCCCGCCACAGATCGAGACGATGCAAAGCAACAACGTCCCGCTTACCTCATTTGAGGAGCTTCGCCGTGCGGTTGACAACAATCCTGAGGCATATTTGGCGAAGTATGCTCCGTCCCCCGAAGACGCAAGCGATTTTTATCTTCTGGGCCGAGCCAATCTGGTGCTGGGAAAGGGGCAGCAGGCACGCCAGCAATTCCTGCTTGCCCGTGAGAATCTGACTCGTGTAACCGACGAAAAAGAAAGGAAAACACTTGCCTACGAAATTTCAATAGCCCTGGCCGCTGCTGACAGTGCTGCAACGATCGAGGAGTTTAAGAAATCCGTACCGTCGAGCGCGGTGCCCGGCGATTCTAACTCTCCGCTTCGCTAAATTATTTATTCTCCCGGTTCTGCCGACGGGCTTCGAACAAGACGATCCCGCACGAAACCGCGAGGTTGAGGCTTTCGACGGGCGAATTCATTGGTATCGAGACAACCGAATCTGCCTGATTAAGAATTTCATCCGGTAGGCCGTGAGCTTCCGATCCGAATACGAACATCCGAGGTTTTCCTGCTAAGTCCGCCGAATAGATCGACTTTCCTTTCGCATCCACCGCCACTACTTCCGTTCGATTCCCTTTCGCTCTGGCGATCGCGGTTTCAAGAACGCATCCCTCGAATATCTGCGCTCGAAACGCCGAGCCCATCGACGCACGGAGGGCCTTCGATGAGTATGGGTCCGCCGAACCCAGCGAGATCAATATTCGGTCGAATCCCGCTGCTTCGGCCGTTCGGACAACGGCTCCAAGATTTGCAGGATTGTTGATTTGATATAGAAAGATCGACGTACCGATCTCACTTTCGGCAAATTTGAACGCTGGACGCATTGCAAGAATGACAATTCCCTGCGGAGATCTCGTATCCGCGATTGATTCGAGCAATGATTCCGGCACGGTGAATACCTGGTCCAATTTGTCACCGATCCTGGAAAACGACTCGCTCTCGGTGAAGCGGTGCGTCACAAAGACGGTTTCGATCTCCACCCTCGAAGAAAGTGCCTCCGTACAAAGCCGGGAACCCTCAATAAATATCGACGCGGTTTCCTTTCCGTCGCGGACGCGGCGTGCGTATTTAACCTTTTCATTTTCGCGGCTTGTTATCTTCTCGATATTCATTCGTTGTTATGTGTAAGCATTACACTTACGGGATTTTACGTTAGAATATCGTAACAATCGAATTATGAAGCCCGAACAACGCGAAATGACGAAACTGGAAAAGCTGAAAGAGCGTTCACTTCTTGCCGAACAAGGCGGAGGTGAACAGCGAATTGAGAAGCAGCGAGCTTCCGGCAAAATGACCGCACGCGAACGCATCGACTTTTTTCTGGACGATGGCAGCTTTGAAGAGTTTGATAAGTTCGTCGTGCATCGTTCGACGGACTTCGGTCTTGCGGAGCAGAAGTTTCCGGGTGACGGTGTCGTAACCGGCCACGGACTCGTCGATGGCCGCGAGGTGTTTGTCTTTGCACAGGACTTCACGATCTTCGGTGGCTCGCTGTCGGAAACTCACGCACAAAAGATCTGCAAGGTAATGGACCTTGCGATGAAGGTCGGTGCTCCGGTCGTTGGTTTGAATGACTCTGGCGGAGCACGCATTCAGGAAGGCGTTGTAAGTTTGGGCGGTTACGCCGATATCTTCCTGCGAAATACGCTTGCCAGCGGCGTCGTCCCGCAGATAAGCTGCATCCTCGGCCCATGTGCCGGCGGTGCGGTCTATTCGCCGGCGATAACGGACTTTAATGTGATGGTGAAGGACACGTCGTACATGTTCATCACCGGGCCGGACGTTATCAAAACCGTCACGCACGAAGAGGTAACAAAAGAAGAACTCGGCGGGGCAATGACGCACAACACCAAATCGGGCGTCGCCCATTTTGCGGCGGATTCGGACGGGCATGCGTTGCAGATAACACGCGAACTGCTTTCATTTATCCCGTCAAACAATCTTGACGATCCGCCATTTGTTGCGACAAGCGATCCTTCGGACCGGATGGACGAATCGCTGAATTCAGCGGTTCCCGAATTTTCAAACCAGCCGTATGACATTCGTGACGTTGTTCATTCAGTTGTCGATGACGGCTATTTCTTTGAAGTCCACGAGCATTTCGCACCAAATATCGTCGTCGGCTTCGCTCGTCTCGGCGGAAACCCGGTTGGCATTGTCGCGAATCAACCAGCTTTTCTTGCTGGCGTTTTGGATATTGACGCTTCGGTAAAAGCGGCACGGTTCGTTCGATTTTGCGATTGTTTTAATATACCGTTGATAACATTCGAGGATGTTCCCGGTTTCCTGCCGGGCGTTAATCAGGAACACCTTGGCATCATTCGTCACGGTGCAAAGCTGCTCTATGCATTTGCGGAGGCGACGGTGCCGAAAATAACGGTTATCACCCGCAAGGCCTATGGCGGAGCATACTGCGTTATGGCGTCGAAGCATATTCGAACGGATGTGAATTTTGCGTATCCGACCGCAGAGATCGCGGTAATGGGTGCGGACGGAGCGGTGGGAATTCTTTACCGAAAGGAACTGGCGGACACTACGAACCCAGAAGAAAATCGGCAGCGAATTATCGATGAGTACAACGAAAAGTTCGCAAACCCGTATGTCGCAGCCGAAAAAGGTTTTATTGACGAGGTTATCGAACCCAAATACACACGGCCAAAGCTGATCCGGGCACTGTCGCTGTTAAAGACCAAGCGGGACACGAATCCGCCAAAGAAACATGGCAATATCCCACTATAGAATTCAGTTTAAGTGTCTAGCTTGCGACTCTTAATAAATAACGTAAGCTAGTAGGCTATTTGCCTTATTAACACTATTTATAGTTATTTCTTAATGTATTGCCTTAATCCTGAATGAAACTTTCCGCCAATCGCCCGACCGAATGCACTATTGATCTCGATGCACTGGGTTTCAACTTGAGATCGATCCGAAATTTCATCGGCGGAGGCGTAAAGGTGATGGCCGTCGTTAAGGCGAATGCGTACGGACACGGAGCGGCTGAATGTTCGAAAAGGCTTGAGAACGATGGCGTCGATTGGCTCGGCGTGGCCCTTGTTGAGGAGGCGGTCGAACTTCGATTGGCGGGAATCAAAACTCCGGTACTTTGCCTCGGCAGCTTTTGGCCAGGACAGGAAACGGCGGTCATAGAACACAACATCACACCTGCGATATTCGATCTTGATCGTGCAGCCAGCCTCAACAGGGCCGCCGCCAAACTGGACCGATCAATCAATATCCACATTAAGATCGATACGGGAATGGGACGCATCGGATTTCCCTTTCGCGACGTGACGGCTTTCGCTCGCGAGCTGAAGCGGTTCACAAATCTGAACGTCGAAGGCCTGATGACGCACTTTGCCTCTGCTGATGATCCGGAAAACGATTTCACCAATGAACAAATGCGTCGATTTGCCGAAGTTGTCTCGATCTTTCACGAAAACGGATTTCGTCCTTCGATTATCGATATGGCAAATTCGCCCGGAGCGGTTGCATTTACGGACTCACGAGCGTCACTCGTCAGGATCGGTGGGATTCTGTACGGTCTCGGCGATGACGTTCTGCCCAGAGGCTTCGAGCGGCCCGAGTTGAAACCGGTCATGTCGCTGACGACGAGGATCGCATTTCTGAAAACAATTGGAAAAGGTGAGTCCGTAGGCTATGGGCAAACATTCATTGCGACCCGCGATTCAGTAATTGCAACTATTCCTATTGGGTATCACGACGGCTTGAGACGCTCGCTTTCAAACAAGGGGCGGGTTCTGGTTGGCGGTGAGTTCGCGCCGATAGTCGGCCGCATCTCGATGGATTGGACGACAATAGACGTGACCGATCGGCCAAAAGTTGAACTCGGTGACGAAGTAGTTATTATCGGCCCACAAGGCAATAATCGAAGAACTGCTGAAATAATGGCGGCGGAATGCGATACCATTTCCTATGCGATAACGTGCGGTATCGGCAGCCGTGTTCCGCGAGTATTCAAATGTGAATCAATATGAACTATCCGGTCGATCTAACATTCAAACTCATCGCCATTGCCAGCCAGATATACATTCGCGACGCGAACGGACAGCTTTTAGGCTATGTGAAACAAAAATTGCTCAAGCTAAAAGAAGACATCAACGTCTTTGCCGATGAAGGGCAAACGCAGCATTTGTTCAACATCAAGGCTGATCGAATTCTTGATTTTTCCGCGAACTACCGGTTTACGTCGGCAAACGGCCAGCCGATCGGATCGATACGACGCAAGGGGATGCGTTCCATTTTTCGCGCCAACTACGAGATCTTTGATGCGGGCGGAAATCAGGTAATGGCGATAAATGAAGAGAACAGTTGGATCAAGGTCGGCAACGCTCTCATTGGCGAGCTGCCGATCATCGGGATATTTACCGGGTATTTTTTGAACCCTTCCTATCTCCTCTCTGCATCGGACGGAACTGTCGTTGCACGATTAGCAAAACAGCCTGCTTTTTTTGAAGGCAAATTCCAATTGTTACCAATGACGGAACTCGCAGCCGACAAGGAAACTCTTGTGCTGTTGAGTGTATTGACGATGACGTTGTTAGAACGAGCAAGAGGTTAGGTTCAACCCTGAATGAGATCCATTGTCGATTTCGATTGGAAGTGGTTTTTTGTCCGTATTTATGAGCGGTCGTTCGAGACCGATCTTTTTAATCGGGCGGCACAGGTAGCATTTTATTTTTCATTCTCGCTTTTCCCGCTCTTGTTTTTCCTGCTTAGCCTTTTCGGTTTGATCCTGGAATCGACCGATACGCTAAGAAGTGAGCTTTTCATATATCTCAACCGCATCTTGCCTAACGCAGCGTTCGAGCTTGTTCGAACAACGGTCAACGAGATCGCTGACGGAAGCACGACCGGGAAATTGACGTTGGGACTTGCAATCGCTCTATGGTCGGCTTCGGCTGGCATTGATAGTGTTCGAAACGCTCTGAACGCGGTTTACAACGCAGGCGAGACACGCTTTTGGATAAAGATAAAATTGCAATCGCTTATCCTGACTTTTCTCACGGTGATACTCATCGCTGTCGTTTTGATCTTTTTCTTCTACGGTTGGCGTTTGGCACAGATAGCGTTCACCTACGCCGGAATACACATCACCTCACCGCTGCTGCTCGTTTCGATCCAATGGCTGGCGGTGATACTAGTCCTTCTGTTCGCGTGTGAGGTCGTTTTCAATCTTCTGCCTAATTTTAAGATCCGCAAATGGATATGGATAACGCCCGGCTCAGTCGTGGCGATCCTTTTGTGGATCGGTTTAACAAGTGGTTTTCGACTTTATCTCCAGTACTTTAATTCGTATAACAGAACGTACGGTTCGCTCGGTGCAGTTATCATTTTGATGCTTTGGCTTTATCTTACGAGCATCGCATTATTGATCGGCGGTTTGATAAATGCAGTTGCCGCCGAGGAGCGGCAGCGGTTTTATTCGAAGGCAGTAAGCTGAAATTATGGACATCAAAGTTGGCGACGTGTTTACCAAATCGCGGCTCGTAACGGACGAACTCGTGCGGGCGTTTGCGGAATTATCAGGCGATTTCAATCCGATCCATCTGGATGAAGAATTTGCAGCGACAACAAGATTTGGCCGCCGCATCGCCCACGGAATGCTGAGCGGAGCCTTTATCTCAGCGGTTCTCGGCAACGAATTTCGCGAGAGGCAGATCGTTTATATGCAGCAGAAAATGCGCTTTGTCGCGCCGGTCTTTATCGGTGATACTGTGACGGCGACCGCGACGGTGAAACATATTCGCAAAGAAAAACAGATCGTGACGATAGACACGAACTGCACGAATCAGGATGGAAAGGAAGTCGTCGTTGGCGAAGCGATGCTGATGATATTGCGTGAACCCGCTTAGAAGATCAGCGGAAGTCGGAGGCAGCACGGATCAATGCGTCCCGCATTTCGCCGGCCGAACGCCAACGAAGGTCAACTTGTTTAGCAAGTGCCGTTTCAATCACCGCAGTAACTTTAAGCGGCACTTCGGGAACGCGGCTTGAGATCGGAATGATCGGTTTTTCGAAGATCGCCTTTACAGTTTCGGAAATTCCCGCCTTCGGGCTTATATCCAATGCGTGTGCTCCGGTGATCAAACTATACGCGGTCATCCCACAGGCATAAATGTCCGATGGCGGACGCACTTCCTTGAAGTCCCTCACCTGTTCGGGCGGCATATATGCAATCGTTCCGGCGACATCGCCGACCATCGTCACGCCGCTCATGCCGGTTTGCTTATAGCTTTTCGAAAGGCCAAAGTCGGTCAGCTTCGCATGGTAATTTGGAAAGGTTCCATCGACCAGAATGTTTTGCTCCTTGATGTCGCGATGCACAAAGCCCTGACCGTGAGCGAATTCGAGAGCGGCAAGTGTCTGCTCGATTATCTTCACAACTTCCTGATAGCTAAGTTTCCCGCCGCGCGTTTTCGCAAGACGTGAGGCGTCCATTCCGCTTACATATTCGGTTACGAGATAGACAAGGCCGTTGTGCGTGCCGTGCTCGATATAGCTGACGATGTTGTTATGACGAAGCGATGCCGCGACCTCGATCTCGCGCATAAAGCGTTTGAGCGATTGATCGCTCACGGCGACCTCAGGCAGGAGCGTCTTGATAGCAACGGCCGATCCATCACGGGTGTTGCGAGCCAGCATAACGCTGCCCATTCCGCCCTGGCCCAGAATACGCATCATCTCGTAGCCTGGGATCGGTTGCGGATTTTTCTTGAGCTTATCGCGACAGTCTTCGCAGACATAAGAGAGTTTTGCGTCAGGGCGCGATGATTCTGCCTTTGCGGGGATGCCGCAATTCAGACAGGCAACGGTAATTACCGACGGTTCGGTTTTTTCGCCGGATGGAACATATGGACGTCCAACCTGAGCGGCCTGATCCGCGTTAACCCCTACCTCAAGAACGGTTTCGCCGCCCTGTATTCGGTCGCCGTGTTTTAGGTATGTGCTTTCAACGCGGAGTCCGTTGACGAAGGTTCCGTTGGTCGAGCCCAGATCACGCAAGAAAGCCTGCGGCGGGGCGATCTCGATCAGGCAATGATGGCGCGAGAAATATTTGTCATGCGGCAGACAGAACTGCGAATCTTCGCTTCTGCCGATCATGAACGTGTCGTGCTGTTCAAATGAAAATGTTCGTCCCGTTTGTGGGCCGGCTACGACATTGAGGGTAACACGCATTCGTATCGAATAATGGCGAAATATACGGACCTGAAATCAAAATCTCTCGGTATATGCTACCACCATTTACCGTAACTCTCTAAATCAGACGGATATGACATTAAGAAGCACGACGAGGACGATGTAGATCAGCCAAAAGACGATGAACAAAGCACCCGTAATGATGCCGGCAATGGCGAACCCGCGACCGCCATAGTTCGCGGGATCATTTTTATTTTGTATCAGCGCTATTATTCCGGTGATTATCGCAGCCGGGCCAAGCAAAAGGCCGAGCGAACAACACCAACCGACAGTGAGGCTCGCTGCACCAGTGGCGAGTGACACAATGCCGAGAATCTGATTTGGCGACACTTGTCCGGTAAACGGATAAACGGCGGGCTGAGCTTGCTGCCACGGAACGGGTGGTGATGCAGGTGGATTGTTCCAGCCGATAGGGTTTGTCACGCGGGCCTGTTCGAGGATCATCGTCGGGGGCGAATCGTCCGCCGAACGTGACGACGAATTATCAAACGGCGAACGCTGATCGTCGGTCAGCCGCGACAAAAGTTCGCCGTCGTTGAGGCAAAAATTGATATCTTGATCGCCGTAGTCTGTACCGCATTTCGGGCAACGCTTCATCTGCTATTTCCTGATCTCCAGTTTTGAGAACGCCGCCCTGACGCCGTCGCCGGAATAAACGCCCGGAACGCCGTTCTTGTAGCCATACGTGTTGCGGATCGACGTAACCTTTTCGTCGTTGATGTAAAGATCGACGTTGCCGTCCTTATCTCGCGCTTCGAGAACATTCTCCTGCGTGCCGTCTTTTATCGCACTGGAATTGGTCCATTTCACGATGACCGGCTCATCCTGCGGAACGTGCCGAACTATCCGATAGCGTTTCTTTTTGGCATCTATCAGAAATGCGTAACCTTGCTGGAGCGGCATTGGGTTGCTGTGGAACACAAGGCCGTAGCCCATCGATGAATCTGCGTTGTCCATATTGCGAACCGTAAGGCGTGTGTTCGCACTTTCCGTTTGGAAATCGCGCTGGGCAACAAGTACATAATAATAGCCTTTTTTCTTCGCGCTCATTATCAACTCGCCGCCGTTGTATGCGGTGTTTCCGTAAGCGGAATTCTCCTGCACCCAGCCTTCGAAATCGATGGTTTCAAGTTTCGTTCGTCCGTCGTTGGTCGGCGAACTCGTTGGCGTAGGAGTTCGCGTACCGACCGGCGGAGTCGGCGTAGCGGTACCGTTAGTGACATCTGTCGGCACGTTGTATAAGAGAACGCCTAGGCCGACAACACCGCCACCGCATAAGAGCAATCCAAGCCCGACGATGCCGACGACCCATAGCCAGGTCTTCGACTTCTTTTTGGGAGGCTGCATCGAATACTGTTCCTGCTTATCCCAGCTTGTCTGGATCTGCGGTTGGTGTTGCTGCGGCATTCCCGGATTCGGGTTGGTCGGCGGCGGAGCCTGCATCATCACCGTCGGGGGAGCTTCCGCAGCAGCTACCGTCAGAACGGAGCCGTCATCCAAACAGAAATTTAAGCCGTCGTCATGGTAAGTCTTCCGGCAGGAAGGGCAGATCTTCATTCGTCAACATCCCCAGTCATCAATTTCTTGACCGCAATATCGTTGTCATTATAAACATTTTGGCTTTGATGCAGAAACCCGCACTAGCAAGGTGGAAAGTGAAAAGGGGCAAACGTGAAAAAATCTGTGTGCCATCAAGCCGCTTTTTCACGTTGTCGCTTTCGACCTTGTCACATTTAAACCATCGTATGGCCGCAGCGTCCGCAGAATTTTATGTGTGGCGGGTACGCTCCGCCGCATTTTCGGCAGTAGCGTTCGGCCTGCGGCGGCATGGTTTGCTGAGGATTTGTGGCAAAGCTGACGGCCATAGTTTTCGGCAACTGTGCGCCGCCGGGCATATTCAGGCCGCAGCGGCCGCAGAATTTTGAGTGCTGAGGCAAAGGCGTCGAGCAACGCGGGCACGGGAACGAACCGGGGACATCGCCCTCACTTACCATAGTAAAAGCACGACCGCCGCAGCGTCCGCAGAATTTAACGCCTTCGGCAAATCGAGCATTGCAGGTATTGCAGGCTACGATCCCAGGCATCATCGACGAAATTCCGCCACTGCTGCTTCCCTGTGAAGGCGAAGGCTGGCTCTGCGATTCGTGCAGGGTGCGGAGTTGTGCCTGGATGACCTGTTCCTCGCCGCCCTCGCGCATTTCGATCACGCGTTCGTCGTCGCGTTCGCCGGTTTTCGAGACGCGCAAAATATGGCGTCCCGCGGGAACGTCTGTCAGCACTACGCGGCCCGAACGCCCGATACTCGCCTTGCGTTCGTCGTTTACATAGACCTCGGCACCAAGCGGTGCCAGCACAACGAGCCGCGACATACCGGCACGTTTTGTTTCGTCAACGTCCTCGGCCGCTTCTTCGAGTTCCTCTATCCACTGCGCCATCGACTCGTGACGATTGCCGGCCTCGATCTCAAGCGACTTCATTATCACGCGTTCGACGTCGCTTGGAATGTCGGTTCGCAGCGTCGAAAGGGCTGGCGGCGTGTGCATTATTTTCTGCATCACAAGCTGCATCATGTCGCCGGTGAAAGGCGTCTTTCCGCCAAGCATCAGATACGCGATAGTGCTCATGGCATAGACATCCGCACGCACGTCCACGCCGACCTCGGGCTGCATTTGCTCGGGCGACATAAACTCCGGCGTACCGATTATCCCGCGCGAAGAAGGCGTCGCCTGCGAGCTGAAATCCGTCACCGTCTGACTCACGATCTTCGCCAGACCAAAGTCGCCGACCTTAACGAACCCGTCGCCGGCGGATTTGCCTTTCTGCATTATGAAGATGTTCGCGGGCTTGAGGTCGCGGTGGAGAATTCCCTTGTCGTGTGCGGCGTCAACGCCGTCGGCGATCTGCCTTAGCAGACGAACGGCACGTTTCACAGGCAGCGTTCCCTCGCGTCGAAGCAGACGATGAAGCGTCTCGCCTTCGACGTACTCCATCACCAGATAAAAAACGCCGTCGTCGGATTCGCCGTAATCGGTGACGCTCACCGTATTCGGATGCTGTATCGATGCGGCGGCCTGTGCCTCGCGTTCAAAGCGTGCGATGGCCTCGCCTTCCTGCAGATTTTCGCTGTTTAAGATGTCCTGCCGTACCGTCTTGATCGCCACTTTACGTTCGGCGAATTTATTATCATTCGCCACATAAACCTGCCCCATCGCACCGCGGCCGATGCGTTTAGACAACAAATATCGCCCCGCCAGCAATTGCGTTCCAGGCAAAGACAACTTCGTCGCCGTCTCATCCACCGGACAAACCGAAACCTCATCCGGATAACAAGACTCACATTTAGGACATTCTTTCATTCTTCGGCGGAGCGGCGACAGGAGTGTCGCCGCTCCAGTTTACCCGAACATAGAACGCCATTTCACCTTCATTTTTGCGTTTTTCCTTCGTGACCTCTGTGTAAGTCTTTGTGTTCTTTGTGTTAAAGCGTTCTTTCAACACAAAGACCACAAAAGTAAGCAACAAAGCTCTCACAGAATTTGAAACTCACCCACTGCTGGAAAGAAGGATAATTCCCGCCCTTTGCAGTCACGTTTCCGCCTTGCTATACTGCTCAGGTCTTTGGGTCGATAGCTCAGTCGGTAGAGCAACGGACTCTTAATCCGTGGGTCGCAGGTTCGATCCCTGCTCGGCCTACCAAAGTCAGAACAGTGCAAAATGCACAATGAAAAATGCACGATGGAAGAAATTCTGTTGTGCATTTTTATTTAGAATCGTGAATTGTGCGTCGTGCCTGTTCACGCGACTTGGTCGCGCCATTTTAGGACTTCCTCACGCAAGATCGGGTTTTGCTGGAAGCTGCCGGTGTGGCCCTGGGCGGCGGTTGCGCGCTGGATGTGCCAATAGCTGAGGCCGAGTTTGCCGATCGCACGCAGGTACTTACGGCGGGCACGATACTTCCCCTGGAACAGGCCTCCGATCACCCAAAAAGTGCCGCTGAACGCCGAACGTGCACGCAAAGCATCTTCTTCGGGGATCAATCCGCGTGCAACATCAATGGCGAGCATCTCCTTCAGGATGCGGTTCTGCCTCCACATTATGTAAAGCGAAAATCCGACGAAGATTAGGAAGAACGGGATCTCAAGGATGAAATATCCAACGAGAAAGATCTCGAATCCGAAGAAGACTGCCATTCCGTTCCAAAATGCATGAAGCAAAACGGCGCCGATATAGCCGAGTATGGGAAACAGAATTTTGACAAACGTATTGTGCGACTCGCGTGCAATGCCGACGCCGATACCGGTCATTGCAGTAAATGTAACGTGAGCAAACGGCGACATTATGCCGCGCAATACCATCAAAACCACCAACGCAGGAAGCCCGGACATCGCCAACGCCCTTCCGTAATAAAGCACGTTTTCGACCGTTGCAAAACCAAGTGCGATCACCCCGGCAAACACGATCCCGTCCAGGATGTCGTCAAAATACCTGCGGAAGAATATGAGCAGCAGAAGCAGTCCGACGCCCTTGGAGGCTTCCTCAACAACCGGTGCGGAAATGACCGATCCGATCACGTCGCCGAGTATCGCACCTTCCTGGCCGCCGACCGCAACGGCCACGCCAATTCCAATTCCGGTATTAACGAAGAACGAAACGAGTACCGCGATCAGCGCTCCCCACGCAAATGCAAGTGCCAATAGCCACAATGGCTCCGGGTCATATCGATCGAGCCAGATAAGCGGAAGCACATAGATCATTGCCGGGATAAACGCTACAACAGTGGCGACAAGTGCGGTGATGATGCCCGCCAGATTTATCGTCATTGACCCGTCCGAAGACGGAGAGAGCACGACGGTGAAAAGGGTGAATACGACGATAGATAGGAATACGATCGACAGGATCGCAACTACCGCAAGGACCTTTGCAAACGCGCCCGAAGATTCCGCGACTGGCGCCGCAGGTATTTGAAGACTGCCCAGCCCCAAATTCGTGATCGAATTCTGAAAACCATCGGGCTTACTTTGGGCGGCCTGTTCGAACTGATCGATCTGGACCTGACGAAAACTCTCCTGCGGCATCGGCTGCTGGAACGTCGCCGCATTTTGGACCTGAACGCTGGCCGTAACGCCGTTCTTGCCGAACTGAACGGTGTCGCCGGAATTGAGCTGGACGCGCTGAACACGCTGTCCGTTTACGATGGTGCCGTTAGTGCTGTTGTTGTCGGCGATGAAATACCCTTCGGGCCGGGCTTCGATGAATGCATGCTGCTTCGACGCGATCCGTTCACCGGCGGGATCGAATCTGACGCTGCAATTGTCGCCGCGGCCAACGGTTAGGAAGCCGCTTTCAAGCTCAAAGTTCTGGCCCGAGAGCGAGCCGCTCGTGATAGTCAGCACTAATTTCATAAAGCAATGATAAAAACAAAAAGTTCAATGTCAAGCCTATGCCGACATTGAACTTAGTGCTAATTCATATTGAAGGACTATTTTGGTTGAAAAGCAGCCGGAAGCGGATAGGTATTCGCCTGGCCGAAAGCATATGTGATCAGTGTTTGGTCGATAGAACCGATCGTGTACCACGAGCTGGAAGCAGTCCGATATGCGGCCAGATCCGTCTTACCGTCACCGTCATAATCCGCCGGAACGGGTATAAATCCGCGATACCGCATATAACCAATAGCAACAGACATATCGGTAAGATCCAACCGATACCACACGCCGGTCGCCGGACGAAGAACGGTCAGTTCGCTTCTGCCGTCACCGTCGAAGTCGGTCACAAGCGGCTGATCGCCCGCAGCACCCCATTGATGGGTGAGTGTCTGCGACGATGAACTTAAGACGATGCTCCATGTTCCGGTCGATGGCCGCCAGACCGCGATGTCGGATTTCCCATCCGCGTCGTAGTCGCCAACGGCGGCCCTGTCTCCCGCCGAGCCCAATACACGCGAAGTTACACCAAGCAGACTTCTGTTTAGCGTCCAGTTCCCCGTCGTCGGCCGCCACGTTGCGGGATCGGTTTTTCCGTCCGCATCATAATCACCGGGTACGGCCATGTCACCGGTCGTTCCCGAAGTTGAGATCAAAACAGGCCCTGCCCCGTTATTGACGTACCAGCCGCCATTGGATGGACGCCAAACGGCTGGTTCGGTTTGTCCGTCACCGTTGTAATCTCCGGGAACGGGAATGTCGCCCGGTTCGCCGAGTATGACCTGTTGAACACCGCCGGTTGCACTAAGTTCGATCGTCCACGTCCCGGTCGAGGCAGAATAGACGGAGCGATCGGACTTCCTGTCACCGTCAAAATCCGCAACCGTATTCTTCGGCGGCGAATTCAACGGCGAAACATCGAGAACGATAAGACCAAAAGCAAGGTCGCCCGCAAGCACTTTGTTCTCACCAAGGAATGGAAATACTGCCCAGTTCCCGTCGAAACCGGTAACCAAATTGTTCATCCGTGCTTCAGAACCACAAACAATGTCCCACGGCTCGTTCCTAAGTTTTTTACCTTCGACTGATATACCTGTGAATTGAGTGGGCCATGTATCGTACGAACCGATCTTCTTGGGATTGGTAGGGTCCGAGCCAATATCAAATACCTGTACTCCTGCTTGATACCAGGAAACGTAAAGTTTATTTCCCATCACAACGGGGTTGTGAGGCCCCGAGGCGTTTAGTCCGAGGCTGTTTGATGAGATCTTTCGAATCAGCAGCGGGACGGCCGGATTTGAAACGTCATAAACACGTACATCGCCCGGAGAAACGGCATCACTATTGCTGATCTCGCGGGCGCTGTAGAGATAATTTCCATCTTCACTCGACCAGCTACTGTGCATTGAATTGCCAGCGGTCGTAGTTGTCACGTCTTCAATAAATCCAAGTAGGGCCGGAGGCGTTGTGTCCAAATTGGCAATATTGTAGATCTCGGTTCGACCGCGATTCGAAGTATTTCCCCACCCTGAGGTAAACATCCTATTTCCTCGAATATGCATTGCGTGGATCCACTGAGGCTCGGTCGGGTTTAGATCGGGCTTTTGAACTGGAGCCGACGGATTCGTAATGTCAAATATTTTAATAACCTTGTTAGAAAGCGAATTTGAATTCTCGATCAAAAATCGCTTACCACCCTGATCGAACACCATCATTTCATGGATCGAATTGTGGCCGCCATTCGCGGCATTCACAGTTCCGAGTAGAGTCGGCAACGCAGGGTTAGTAAGATCGACAATGTGAACGCCGCCGCCGTTACCGCTGCCAAAGTAGCCGCGGTTGCCGAGGACAATTGCTTCAAGAAATTGCTGATTCGCACCGGGATTGTACCAACTCGACAGCACGGGAGCGTCGGGGTTAGACACGTCGTATATCCAGACGCCGCGACATGCGAAGCTGCCCATAACGGCAATATTGCCGTCTGCATATATGTCGGCAAACTTTGAATTGCCGGACGACGTGCATGTGGGCGTTACCTGTGAACGGATCTTGATCTGTGCTGACACCGAAAGGCTAACAATAGCCAACAGAAATATGGCGCAGCTGATACGAAATAAAAGTTTCATAAACATTTTAAAATAGTGAGTCGTAAATGCAAAGAAAGCGACCCTTGAGAAGCGGTCGCCTGATTATATAACGAAATGGACAACTTTCACAGGAAGCGTCACGAGGCAACTTTCGACGCATCGCGCATAATAAGATCGAATGTGCCGGGCTCGACCTTCTTGAATCGCCGGTTGCGGTTCAGCGAAACGGCGATCGAGATCGTAGGATTGTTGCCTTTGAACTGCATACCGCCGGAAACGAGCAAATTGTACAGCTCGTTTACGTGCAGCGGCGTTCCGGATTCTCGAAGAAGCAATGTGCAGGCCTGCGTGATCGTGCGATCAGCAAAGCGATGGCTAAGCGGCTCGATATTCTGCGTTCGAGACGGCACGCCGCGCGACTGCGAAAAATAGCTCACGGTTGACGGATACGAACTAGGCGTTCGATGCAGATCCTCGTCCGTGAATGTTGGCCGCGTTCGAGTTGCTGGCTTCCTGACCGATTCTTTCACATCGCTGTCGCCAATCTCATTGGAAAGACTGCGTGACCCGGAACGCATTGTTACCAAAAGGCTGTCGATCATCGACTCCGTTTGTGACGCACTGTTCTCAAGGGCCTGTATTTCCCCGCGCAGACGCTCCGACTCCTGTTCAACCTCGCGAAGCCGTGCCATGAGCCGCAACTGGACATTGCGCGTCTCTTGCAGACCTTTCTCAAGTGTTGCTATAAGATTTGCGTCTAACATTATGAATCTGTTGGATTTACTGCGATGAGGAAAACCGCTCTGGGCTACTTCCTGCGACGAACCACGAAATCTGGAATCATCTCCAAAGCAGAACGATACTCTGTTTGCGGTAAAACATCAAGACTTTTTCTTGCCGCTTCCCCAAACTCAGATGCGGCCTTTTTGGTCATTTCCAGAATGCCGTGGGTTTTAAGCCGTTCATTGATCTGATTTCGAGATTCATCGGCGTAAACACCTTTGTCCATTACGTTTTCAAGAATTTGACGAATTGTGTGGTCGGCGTCGGCGAGTTTTATCAGAGGATATGTAAGTTTCCCTTCCAAGAGGTCAGTTCCGGCTGCTTTTCCGATCACTTTCTCGTCAGCTTCGAAATCGAAAACATCGTCTGCGAGTTGAAATGCTATACCGAGATTCAGGCCGAAATCCCGCACCGCAGCTTGCACCTCAGTCGAAGCACCGGCCAGAATCGCACCGATCTCGCAGCAACCGGCGAAGAGATACGCCGTCTTTCGCCTCAATACATCGAAATACTGTTCTTCGGAAATATCAACATCTCCGAGCAGAGTAAGCTGGATCAACTCGCCTTCCGTCATTTTACGCGTCAGCCGCGTGAGAATATCGAGCACCGCAAGCGATCGTTCCTCAAGCGATGTCTCAAATGCCGACATATACAGCCAATCGCCCATCAGAACAGCCGTCTGATTGCCAAATCGCGCATTTACCGACGAGCGGTTTCGCCGCAGGTCGGCATTATCAATAATGTCGTCATGAACAAGCGTCGCCGTATGGAGCATCTCCATCACGGTTGCAAGCCGAATCACATTCTCAGCCTTTCCGTTTCCGCCAGCCGCGTAATTCGAAAGGATCAGCAACGCAGGCCGCACACGCTTCCCGCCGGAGGCACGAAGGTAATCTCCGAGATAATCGATGACCTGAATATTCGAATTCGCTTGGCGCTCAAACTCGGTTTCGACAAGCGACATCTCGTCGTTTATTATGCCGAAAATACCACGAGCAGTATTTTCAGAAAGATGTTCTTTTATCTTTGTTGCGAAGGTTTGCGGCATCTTGTCCTAATTGTTTTCGGCAAATTTTGAGCGCGGGTCGGGTTCAGGTGGCAGGTCGATGGCAATGCTGCCATCCGATCTCACCTCAAATGCATTACGCGACAAGGGATAGGGCCGTTCATCAAAATCATTAGAGATTTGGGAACGCATTCTCTGTTGAAATTCGGTATCGCCCTTCTTTGACCAGCAAATTAGGAAGTCACGATTCGGGACGCCGACAAAGAATGGGCTTCCCAAATGCTCGGCTACCAGTTCCTGAAAGCCGATATCGACAATTCGAACGGCATCGAAGCCGTCCATTGTGTTTACGACGAAAATGCCATTGTCACCTGGTACTGCTGTCATTTCGATTCCCGCCGATCTTTCCCTTAGATTTGAAAGCGAAAGATCCCGGATCGTTTCCCTGTCAACTTTCCATCGAACTAGTTCCTCGTCGCGTACATAGCTGTACGCTTCCTCTGAATCGACCACAAAGCCGAGCAACACATTATCCCCGAACTCAAAATGAGCAAGGTCGACGTTTTGTAAGAACTCGACCGGCATTAATTGCGGCATTAACTTTGGTATTGCAGCCTCGAAATTCAATTCAGCTCGATCAAAATATTCTGTTCCATTTAGCACCGAGTTAAACTGAAGGCCTATCAATTCACGAAGGTCGCCATCCGTTTGGGAGCTCAGCAGAAAATTCGATCTAAGATTTGTGAGACCGTACACAGACCCTTCGCCTTCAAGCGTCAGAGGATCGTTCGGTATGGTAAATATCCGGTCAGGGTAGATCTCGGAAACTAGACCGTGAACCTTTCGCTGAAATGAGCGCTGCTCGTCAAGGTCATTCTTCTTAAACAAATTTACAAAACGCCCGATCATACGCTGTTAGAGTCCTGGAACGGCCCGTCGATGCCGCGATCTTTAGTTTTCAGAATCATACCGTTCCCAACCGTAGCTACACTGGTTCAGACGAAGATCAAGTTCGCAGCAGATCGCCGTGATCGATAGGTTTCAAACATTGTCGCTATATTTGAAATATCTACTGCTCGATATCCGCGATCCGCATATTCGAAAACCTGCGTGAATGCGTTAGATACTATGTCGCAATATTCCTTTTCCGACATTCCCGCGCGAAGGATCCCGTAGGGCCAAAACTCGGAGACAACGGGCACCTTTCGAGCGGCGAAGAATTTTTCAGCCCCTCGAAAAAAATGGCCTTCGTGTCCCTGAATATCCATCCAAATCAGGTCAATCGTTGCCGGATCAACATTTTCATCCGAAAGAAACGTGTCGAAGGTCTTTGCCGAAACCGAAGTGGTTCGCCGAAGGTGTTCACCGACCTCACCCGGAGCAGTCGAATTTCTTATGCGATTGTCACCCGAGTTATCCTCGGCAAGTTCCAGAGTCAATTGGCCTTCGCTTGAAGAAAGTGCAACTTGAAAGCAGTTCATTTTGCCTGACAATCCATTCTGTCGAGCGTTATGTTCCAGCAGCCGGAAGTTTTCCTCACCCGGTTCGAAGGCGATTGCATTTGAGAAATACTCTTCCAGTAAAAGGAACGTCGAATTCATTCCAACATTGGCCCCGACATCGACAACCGTTCCATTTGAACGCTCTTTCAAATATCCGTCGGCGAAAAGAAAATCGATCGAATCGATCATCAATTCGACCTCATAACTCCTTTTAACAAAAAGGTGTTTGCCGATCAGCCAATCTTTACTATTGACCGTTAATAAGCCGCTTGACGTCTGGATAGTGACATCGTGATTTGGCCCATAATAGTGGGCTGCCCATCGGGCAAGCCGGAATGATCGGCGGAGCGGATCGAGCATATCAATTCGTCCGAAAGTTATCGAACTGCATATCGATGCCGAAATCGGTCGCTTTCAACTTTCCGATAACATCCTGCAGCGTGTCGCGGTCTTTTCCAGAGATGCGGACGGTTTCGCCCTGGATCGATGCCTGAACTTTCAGCTTGGCGTCCTTGATAAACTTCACGACTTCCTTTGCCTTCTCGATCGGGATTCCCTGCTGGATCTTTACCAATTGCCGAACGGTACCGCCGGCGGCGGGTTCGATCTTTTCGTATTCCAGGGCCTTTAGCGAGATGCCGCGTTTGAGCAGTTTGCCCTGCAAGATGTCGTTCATATTGCGGAGCTTCGTTTCGTCTTCAGCGGAGAGCATCAGGTCCTTTGCCTGCAGTTCAACCGTTGCCTTGCTGCCCTTGAAATCAAAACGCTGCGAGACCTCTTTGGTTGTCTGGTTGATCGCGTTCGTCACTTCTGCGTAGTCCGTCTTGGACACGATATCGAATGAATTTTCTTTTGCCATAACTATATTCTAACGCAAAGACGCCAAGTCGCAGAGACGCAATAAAGTTTTGATCTCGCGTCTTAGCATATTTGCGACTTTGCGTTAAATCTCTATTCTGAAAAAACCAAGGAAGTTCTTTGTTGTCTGAGCTGCAAGTATTTCTAATTCGATGCCGTAGAAATCAGCAAGAAAACGTGCCGTGTGTTCGACAAACGCGGGCTCGTTGCGCTTCCCGCGAAATGGCACCGGCGTAAGAAACGGACAATCCGTTTCGACAAGCAGCTTGTCCAACGGCACGACCCGTGCAGCATCTCTAAGATTTTCCGCTTTCTTGAATGTCACATTCCCAGCGAACGAGATCAGAAAACCGATCTTCATCAGGCTCTCAGCCATCTGTGGCGTTCCGCCAAAGCAATGCATGATCCCGCGAAAACCGTTCTCAGTTATCAGTTCTCCGTTATCAGTTATTCCGGCGCATTCTTGCGTGAGAATTTCGACCGTCTCATCATCCGCATCGCGGCTATGAATAATGATCGGTAAATCTAATGATCGAGCTGTTCTGATCTGTCGGCGAAACACTTCAACCTGCACTTCACGCGGGCTGTGGTCGTAATAATAGTCAAGCCCGATCTCGCCCCAAGCTATGACTTTCTCAGACTTCGCAAGCTCGATCAGATGAGCCTCAGCCTTGTCATCGTATAGTTTCGCATCGTGCGGATGAACACCGACAGTTGCAAAGACATTCTCGTACTTCTCCGCGACCGCTACTGCTTTCCTGAAATCATCCGAATGCGGATCGCCCGTGCCGATATTCAGCATCGCCACAACGCCCGCATCACGCGCCCGCTGCACGACCTCATCCCGGTCCGCATCAAACGCCTCGCCGTCAATATGGCAGTGGGAATCGACTAAAATCACTTGGTAGGAAGATCCGCTTGATTTTGTTCGGCGATCCTGATGAGGAAACGAAGAGCTTCATTCACCGATTCGGAGTCCGGAAACACACGCGCTACATCGACATCCAGTTTTATCTGGTTCAATAAGCGCCTTCCTTCTCCAACGCGTCTGACCCTTAGGTTCGGAAGGTCATATTCGGGCTTGAGGTCATCATTCAAAGTGTCCGTGCTCATATTCTCGTCGCTCTTTTGGAGTCAGTTCTCGCGCGCTGATTATTCTAACTCTATTGTCTCGCTCGGTGGAAGAAATTATCAGCAATCGTTGGACATTCGATTCTCCGATCATAAGAAAACGATTCTCTTCATCTGAATGCCCGTCATCAAAAAACTCGATATTGAAGTAGTCATCCCAAACTGTTTTGGCCTCTTCGAAACTGACGCCGTGCTTCGCAAGATTCAATGCAGCCTTTTCTGGGTCCCATTCAAATTGCATCAAACGCCTCGCCGTCAATATGAATCTATCAATTTCACTTTAACAACACTGCGGAAAGGATCTTTTCCATTTCAGTTCTCTGTTTGTCGTTCAAATACACGCTTGCGAACACAATTGAATAACCCTTGTGCATTATCACGTACATCCGCTGCGTAACTTTTACTTCCCCAAACGTTCCTTCCAATTCAGCGCCCGAAAAGGTATGGGTGCCAAGCTTTAGCGGCGTCAAACTGCGTTTGAGTACATATGGAGATCCTTTCAAAAGGGCCACATTCGCTGCCAATGCCATATTGGCAGTAATGCCTTTTTGTTGTTTTACTGTTACGACCTCCAACGCGGAATTCTCGGGCGAGCCAACAGGCTTTTCGGTTATTGCCAGAAGTCGTATGGTTCTTGCAATTGCCGCATCAAATTGTTTTTCAGAGACAATCCCTTCCTTCATCAAGTCGCTTCCAGAATCGGCCAACATCTCAGATTCAACACTCGAAAGGACAGAGAAATGAGCCGGTATTGGAAGGGTCAACCCCAATCGGGTGCTGACAAATTTCCCGTCTTTGATGGTCCCCCATTCCATTGTCGAATCTGAAGTGCCCTTGACAGTAGGTGCTACCTGTCCAAAAATCGCAGGTACTGCACTGGCAAACGAAAAAATACAAATTAGGGTAATCGTCCTCATTTCAACCTCGCTCCAATTTCCACATCATCCAGAAACGTCGCAAGTGCCGGATTTGGCCCGGAATCGTCTTCCAGTGAAGCGGCGCAGATCATGCCCTGGGATTCGAGGCCTCGCATCATGCGGGGTTTTAAGTTGGCGACGACGACGACCTTGCGGCCGATGAGTTTTTCGGGGTCGTAGTATTCAGCAAGCCCGGCGAGGATCTGACGAGGTTTTTCTTCGCCTAGATCTATCTCGAAACGAAGAAGTTTGTCGGCTTTAGGAATGCGTTCCGCGACCTTGACCTCGCCTACGCGGAGCTCGACCTTTAGAAAGTCATCGATGGAAATATAGTGGTCAGTGGTCAGTGGTTGGTGGTCAGTTTCGCGCGAAGCCGATTCTGATGCACCGGATGCGATTTGGGAAGACTTCTTCTGGTCGTTAGACTGGCCACTGTCCACTGTCAACTGTCCACTGGTCTCGATTTCGCTCATAACTTTTTTCTTATCAATTCTCGGAAAAACGCCGACGGTTTCGCCGATGGCGGTTCCGGGAGCGAGTTCGCCCCATTTCAAATTCGCCGGATCGAGTTTTGAGATATCATCGTGCAAGCCAATCTGCGAATAGATATTCTTTGCCGATTCCGGCATCACCGGATAAAGCATCACGCTCAGCCATCGCAGAGCTTCGGTGGACGTATATAGAACAGCATCCAGCTCGGATGCACGGGTCTCATCCTTTGCCAGATCCCAGGGTTTTGCATCCGAGATCATCTTGTCAATCCGTGCGATCACCGTCCAAACAGTTTCGAGTGCCTGGCTGAATTCAAAATTGTCGAAGCGCCGAATGAATTCGTCTCTAGCGGAGTTTAAAGCTTCAACCAATTCTCCATCGACTGTCGCATTCTCCGGAATCTTGCCTTCACGATATTTCGTTATCATCGAAAATGTCCGCGAAGCAAGATTGCCGAGGCCACTGGCGAGATCGGAATTTGCACGGTCGATCAGGTTTTCATAGCCGAATTTACCGTCCTGGCCGAAAACCATCTCTCGAAGCACAAAATAACGCACGGCATCGACCTGAAAATGTTGATGTAACACATCAACATCTATCACGTTACCTAAGGTTTTACCCATCTTACGGCCGTCCGCATCCAGCCACATCCCATGGGCATAAACGCCCGCCGGAAGCGGCAAACCCGCCGCGTTGAGGAACGAAAACCAGTAAACAGTGTGAAATCGAAGGATGTCTTTCCCGACGAGATGCATCGCCGGCCAATAGTTTTCCATACCGGCCGCTCCTGCACGATCATTTCCGTAGCCAAGGGCAGTGATGTAATTAGAAAGAGCGTCGAGCCACACATACATCACATGATTTTTGTCATCCGGCACCGGCACACCCCACGAAACCGACGCCTTCTGACGGCTTATCGAAAGATCCTGAAGGCCGCTGCGGATAAAGGACAAAACTTCATTCCTGCGCGCATCGGGTCGAACCAAGCTGGGGTCGCCATCGATCAAATCGATCAGAAACTCGCCATAATCCGAAAGGCGAAAGAAATAGCTTTCCTCTGAAACTTTATCGAGAACACGCTCGTGAATAAGGCAAAACGGGACGTCCGAACCTTCAGGAGTGTAATACTCGTCTTCAAGTTTGAACGCCGCACATGGAGCGCAAAACCAACCTTCGTAAAAGCCTTTGTAGATGGTGTCGTTACCTTTCGGAGTCTTGTTTTTCGCAATCTCACGCCACAGATGCTGAACGCCGTCGTAATGAAACGGCTGGGTCGTACGCATAAAAATGTCGTAGCCGCCGTTTGCCAGGTCGAGCTTGAAGTCGCGGAACATCCGCTTTAGCTCAGTTGAGATCATATCGACCTGTTCCTGCGGCGTCCGATTTTCGCGCTCCGCCGCACGCTGAATGTTGATCCCGTGTTCGTCGGTTCCGGTCAGAAAATATACGTCAAAACCACGCTGTTTCTTATACCGATGAATGGCATCGGCAACGATCGTCGTGTACAGATGGCCCAGATGCGGAAGGCTATTCGCGTAATAAATAGGCGTTGTGATGTAAAAAGGCTTCATTGCAAAAGAATAAAGTGTAGCGTGTTAACCGGATTTTATCCACACGCTACACTTCCCTAAAGATCGTAAACTATTTTACTTTTGGAACCGCTTTTTGTCTGCTGCCGAGAATTCATCTGTCTCTTTGTATCGCGGCATTTGCGGCAGATTTGCGAGTTTGTACCCGATGGCGAGGCCAAGTTCGGCTTCCTGGATCATTGCCGATATATCCCACCAATCCTGAAATTCGTCGGAGGCTTGATGGTAATACTTCGCGTTGTAATCCTTGAAAAATGCTTCCGCCTCTTTGCTCAACGGCTGAACAAACGCATCGCCATGCTGCAGCGAGACCGCCGGAACACCTACCTTGGCAAACGGAAAATGATCTGAGCGAAAGAAGAATCCCTGCTCGGGCCGCTGGTCGGACTCAACCGTCAGCTTTCGCTCATTTGCTGCCTCGTTTATCACGTCGATCAGCGACGAGCGGTCAGCACCGAGCGGCATAAAATCCGATACTTTCCCGAAGAAGTTCACGCCGTCGATATTTACATTTGCAGCGATCTTATCGAGCGGCACAAGCGGATTGGAGGCGAAATATTCCGCGCCGAGCAGCCCTTGTTCTTCGGCGGTTGGAAACAGGAACATCGTCGAGCGTTTGGGCCGCTCTTTCTTTGGCATCTTTGCAAGAACTTCAGCAATTCCCAGGACGGCGGACACACCTGACGCATTGTCATAAGCCCCATTGTATATCTTGTCACCGGTCGCGTCCGGTGTGCCAATGCCGAGATGATCCCAATGGGCCGTGTAAATGACGTATTCGTTTTTCAACTTCGAATCGCTTCCCTCGACCGTCCCAACCACGTTCGGTGAGTCGAAAGTCTGAAATTCGCTCTTGAGATTGAGCTTTGCTTTTAACCCTGTCTTTACAGGCTGGAAACCGCGACGTTTCGCGGCAGCCGTTAATTCATCAATATTGATATTCGCTGAGCCCAGCATTTTCTTTGCCGCATCGAATGTCGCCCAAGCTCGATATTGAAGAAACGGCGTCGTATCGCTTGGTGTGCGGGCGATCTCGTACCGCCAGTTGCCGTTCGACGTGCGAACGACGTTCCAGCCATAGCCAGCGGATTCAGTTGTGTGAACGAGGATCACGCCCGCAGCACCTCGTCGTGCTGCTTCTTCATATTTATAGGTCCAACGTCCGTAGTATGTGAGGGCCTTGCCGCCAAAAAGATTCGGTTCGGCTTCAGTCGCTGGCGGATCGTTGACGAGGATCATCAAGACCTTGCCTTTGTATTGGTCAGACGAGCCGGGATAATCATTCCACTTGTACAATGGAGCGTCGATGCCGTAGCCGACAAAAACTATATCGGAATCAACACTGACATTCGCCGTCTGAGCACCGGTCGTAGCGACAAATTCTTCACCGAAGGCATACGACGTTTGTCCGCCGACGCCAGAGATCTCAAGCTTCGTGTTTGGATCAGCCTTCACGCCGATCATCTTCACATTCTGAAAATACGAACCTTTATTAGCCGCCTTTACGCCCGACGCTTTCATTTGGTCGGCGATAAATTGAGCCGCCAGTTTGCCGCCGGCATTCCCCGGCCCGCGGCCCTCAAAATCGTCGGCGGAAAGCCGTTTTACACGCTCACGCATTTTCGATGCGTCAAATTTGGACGTGAAATCCTGAGCGGTTAGAAACGGAGCAGTCAGCGAAAGTAATGCCAATAAAAATACAAGTCGTTTCATATTTGATGTAGTTTTTTAGGTGTCTGCAACGCGACAGTTTAAGTACTGCTTTAAGTCTTTAGCCTTTGATCAGAGACATGGCTTCGGCCCTGGTTCGCGGGTCGCTGCGGAATCCGCCCAGCACCGCCGAAGTTATCGTCACCGCGCCCGGTTTCTTAACGCCGCGAAGTGTCATACAGGTATGCTCGGCCTCGATCACGACCATTACGCCTAGTGGTTTGATGCCTTCGAAAAGCGTATTCGCTATCTCTTGTGTAAGGCGTTCCTGAACCTGAAGCCTGCGTGAGAAAATCTCCGCAATTCGGGCAAGCTTGGAAAGTCCGACGATTCGCCCTTCCTTAGGAATATAGGCAATGTGACATTTGCCGACGAACGGCGCCAAGTGGTGTTCGCAGACGGATGCGATCGAGATGTCTTTAACCAGCACCATCTCGTCGTGCGAATCACCCGGAAGGGGCACCATATGCACCTTTGGATCCTGACGCATTCCTTCGGTCAGTTCCGCGTAAAAATCGGCAACCCGTTCGGGCGTTTTTTGTAACCCTTCACGGTCGGGATCTTCGCCGATCCCTTCCAGTATCAGCCGCACACCTGCTGCGATCTTTTTACCGTCAAACTTTACTGATTTCTTTTTACCCATTCTGTTTTGAAGTAATGTTCTTGTTGAGATTCTAGCTTTTTTGGAATGAAAACAGAAAACGGCGCTATCGTGGCTCTGCAATTTTGATAATGTCGCCGCCAAAGCCGTATAATCTCAATCTTGTGTGTATCTCCAATGACAATAACCGAAATCCACAACATTCTCCGCGAAAAGGTTAGTACCGCGGCAAAGGCGAAATTCGACGTTGATCTTGAACAGATCGCATCCGAAATACCGCCGAAAACCGAACTCGGCGACCTTGCCTTCCCCGTTGCCTTCGAACTCGCAAAGCTCATCAAGCAATCAACCGGCGAGAAGCAAAATCCGCGAGCGATCGCGGAAACGCTCAAAAACGAGCTTGAATCGTTTGATTTTGTCGAGAGGATCGAGATCGCCGGGCCTGGCTATCTGAATATATATTTCAACCGAGCGGCATTTTTATCCCACGTCACGGCTCTTGCAACTAGATCGGCAGATGCTGCTTCCACAAAGATCTGTGTTGAGCATACATCTGTCAACCCGAATAAAGCCGCCCATATCGGGCATGTACGAAATTCAGTGCTTGGCGACACGTTTCAACGGATCGCCAAAGCGAACGGAAAACAGGTCGAGGTGCAGAACTACATCGACAATACCGGCGTTCAGGTTGCTGACGTCGTCGTTGGATTTATGTTCATCTATCAGATGAACTTAGATAAGATAAAACAATTAGATAAAGAACTTATAGAATCCGGCAAAACATTCGACTACTATTGCTGGGACCTATATGCGCAGGTCGGCCAGCGGTATCAGACGGATGAGGATTTAAAACAAAAACGGGCAGACGTTCTGCACGCGATTGAAGAAGGCAACAACGAGACGGCCGAACTTGCCGATTACGTTGCCACGCGAAACGTGGAGTGTATTTTGAACACGATGGAGCGGTTCTCTATTCGTTACGATCTGCTTCCCCGTGAATCGGAGATACTTCACCTCAGATTCTGGGACAAGGCATTCGAACAGATGAAAGGTCGCGGCGTCATTCGGCTTGAGACCGAGGGGAAGAACGCCGACTGTTGGGTTATGCCGTTCGAATCGCATTCCGGCACGGACGAACATGAGGCTGACAAAATACTTGTCCGCTCGAATGGGACGATCACTTACACGGGAAAGGACATCGCGTACCAGATGTGGAAGCTCGGAATCCTCGGCATGGACTTCCATTATCGGCGATTTCACAAATACGCCGACGGAAAAGAAGTTTGGATAACGACGGAAAATTCGACCCTAAATGAACCGGATGCGCCGGAGTTCGGCCACGGCGAAGTGGTTTATAACGTCATCGATTCGCGTCAATCGTATCCGCAGGAAGTCGTGCGAATGGGTGTGGCCGCGATATATCCCGAAAAAGGCGAGGCCGCAAGCGTGCATCTTTCGTATGACATGGTCGCGCTATCACCTGCTGCTGCGGAAGAACTCGGATTCACGCTTTCAGACGAAGACAAGCAGAAATCGTTCGTCGAGATGAGCGGCCGAAAAGGGCTTGGCGTTAAAGCTGATGACCTGTTGGACCGCCTTGAAGAAAAGGCACTTGCCGAAGTTGAATCACGGCACGCAAAAACAGGTGATGCGGAAAAACGGCAGATCGCACATCAGATCGCGGTCGGGGCGTTGCGTTATTTCCTGTTGAAGTTCACCCGAAACACCGTTATCGTCTTCGACTTCAAAGAAGCACTTTCTTTCGAGGGTGAAACTGGCTGCTTTTGTCAATATTCTGCGGTGCGGGCGAATTCGATCTTTCGAAAACTCGATGAACGCGGCGAATCCATCGGTGAGATAAAAATTGCATTGACCGACCTTGATGCCGTTGGCGAAGTATTCGCCTCCGAGAGTGGAAACGATATCTGGTCGATGCTCATTCTTTCAGCACGCATGGAAGAAACGCTTAGAAATGCAGAAACTCAGTGTGAACCGGCGATTCTCGCAAAATACACGTTCAATCTGGCCAAGGCCTTTAACCTTTTCTATCACAATAACAAGATCATTCCTGAGGCAGATCCGGTAAAACGTGCGGTTCTGATTTCCGTTGCCGACACGGCACGAAAGGCTTTGACGACGGCGCTCGCGACTATGGGAATTGAAGTTCCCGAGAAAATGTAATTGACATCACCCGTTGGAATTTGTTATTCATTTCAAGCAATGAGTTTCGTTTCTCCGAATCTGAATACGGTAAATGGTTGGCAAAGCTGGCGTGAATGCGCGGCGTTGCGAACTGATTGCAAATTCTGATTCTGGCCCACAGGTCAAACGAGATTTGTTTCCGAGCATTGCCGCCGAACTCTGAGGAGTAGGCGGTTTTTTTTGTTTGATGAAATCCAAGACGATTCAAGTTAAGAAAGCAGTCGCTGTCGTGGAAACGATGTCCGCCGACCTGCTGACGCCTCTCGCGGTTTATCTAAAACTCGCAGGCTGGAAAACGGATTCGTTTCTTTTGGAATCGGTCGAAGGCGGAACGAATGTCGCCCGGTATTCATTCATCGGCGTCGGCCCGCAGCTTCGGATACGCGACGTTGGCGATCAAACCGAGATCTCGTCGGGCGAACGCTCGACGATGGTCAACGCGACGATGCTGGAATACCTGCGTATGCATCTCTCGTCAATTGAGATCGATGCAGGCGATGAACTGCTGCCGTTCGCGGGCGGAGCTATCGGTTACCTGGGCTTCGACGCAGTCGGACGGTTTGAGCCGAGTTTAGGCGAAACTTCGTCGGCTGATTCGATCGGGGAATTCATGATCTTCAATTCGATGATTGCGTTCGATCATGTCAAGCAGCAGATAAAGATAATAACGCTTGCTACTGTGAATGAAGGTACCGGGCAATTGCCGAATGTTTATGAGGCAACCAACGCGAACGCCTCGATAAAACAAAAACTGATGTCGGGTGAGATCGTGTTGCCTGAACACGGCAACACCGTTCTGCCTTTTGAGAATGAACCTGCTTGGCCGCAAGCGAATTTTGAAGACGCAGTCGTTTCGGTCAAGGAAATGGTCAACGCAGGCGAGTGTTATCAAGTCGTGCTGTCGCGCCAAATTCGCCGCCCAACGAAAGCGTCTGCCGTTTCGATCTATCGTGCTTTGCGGTCGATCAATCCATCGCCGTATATGTTTCTGCTGAACATTGGTGAAAAGTCGATCATCGGTGCATCGCCGGAAATGCTTGTGCGGTGTACCGGCAAAAAGCTTGAATATCGTCCGATAGCGGGAACAAGGCCGCGTGGGAAATGCCCGTTCGAAGACGATCAACTCGCCGAAGAGATGCGTTGTGACCCGAAAGAGGTTGCCGAGCATATGATGCTTGTCGATCTTGGCCGCAACGATCTTGGCCGCGTTGCCAAATTCGGTTCGGTAAACGTGGATATCCTGATGCACGTTGAAAAGTATTCGCATGTGCAGCATCTGGTGAGCGAGCTTTCGGCGGAACTGACCGAGGGTAAAGACCGATTCGACGCTCTCGGTGCCTGCTTCCCTGCCGGAACAGTTTCGGGTGCGCCAAAGGTGCGAGCGGTCGAGATCATTCGCGAACTCGAACCGGTAGAGCGAGGTGTTTATGCCGGTGTGGTTGGCTATTTCGACTACGCCGGGAACATGGACACATGCATCGCCATACGAACTATCGTCCTCGAAGGCGGCGTAGCAACTATTCAAACGGGTGCAGGAATAGTTGCCGACTCGGTTCCCGAATCCGAATTTCAAGAAACCGTGAACAAGTCCCGCGCGATGTTCAAGGCAATCGAGATCGCGGAGGCGTGTGGCCAATGAGCAATTTCCTACAGCACCAAATATCAGAATTTCGATTGGGCAACGACCTGCCGGAAACGGATGCCGTGGTGCTTCTCGATTCGCTGATCGGCAGCACTGACGACGTGATTCTGGCGGAAATATTTCGTGCCTGGAACGACAAAGAAATTGCCGAGGACGAGATCTATTCGATAGCAAAGATCATGCGCGGGCGAATGAGAGGCGTTCGTTCTTCGCACAAAACATTTGTCGATATTGTCGGAACGGGCGGAAGCAAAGCCAAAACTTTTAATGTCTCTACTGCGGCGGCGTTCGTGGTCGCAGGTGGCGGAGTTCCAGTTGCAAAACACGGCAACAAGGCGGCGACAAGCAATTCCGGCAGTGCCGACGTTCTTTCCGAACTCGGCATCGAACCGACCGCCGATGCCGCGACTGCCGAAAGATGCCTGAACGAGATCGGCATCTGCTTTATGTTCGCACCGAATTTCCATCGGCTCTCACCGACGCTTGGCAAGGTTCGCCGCAGCCTCGGATTTCCAACGATCTTTAATTGCGTCGGGCCATTGTGCAATCCGGCATCGGCCCCGCATCAACTTATCGGCGTTTGGGATCGGGAACTTCTCCCCAAAATGGCAAATGCATTGCGGCGGCTTGGAACCAAAAAGTCTTGGATCCTCCATGCGGAGAGTGGTCTTGATGAAATTAGCCTGGATGGACCGACGTTCGTTGCAGAAGTAGCGGACGGAACGGTTCGCTACTTTCAGATCACACCGGAAGATTTCGGCGTCGCGATCAATATTATCGACCATTTAAGGACGAACGATGCTGTTTCAAGCGCCTTCATCGTGCGGGATGTCCTTTCCGGGATAATGACAGCTACATCGGCCGAGTCGATCGTCGCGATAAATGCGGCAGCAGCAATGTACATCTGCGAAGCGGCAAACAGTCTCAAGACCGGATTCGAAATGTCGATTGAGAGTATCCGAACAGGAAATGCGGAGAACAAGCTAAACCAGCTTGCGGATGCCGTGAGGAAATGAAAGGCACGATACTCGAAAAAATAGTCGATGCTAAACGTCTACGTGTCGAGGCTGCAAAGCGGTCGATACGTATCGAACGAATTGCCGAACGATTGGTTCCGCTGCCGGATTCCGGTCGTTTTCGTAAGGCGATATCGGATAGCTCAAACATAAATATCATCGCCGAGTTCAAACGCGCATCGCCGTCGAAAGGCGTGATCAACGAATCGCTAGATCCTGCAAACGCCGCGACACAATATCAAAACGGCGGAGCAAACGCGATCTCTGTTCTGACGGAAGAAGATTTTTTCAAAGGCTCGCTCGACGATCTGAGAAACATTCGAGCGGCAACGGAGCTGCCGATCCTGCGAAAAGATTTCATCATTGATGAGTATCAGATATATGAATCGGCGGCCGTCGGTGCTGACGCGATCTTGCTCATCGTCGCGGCGTTAGATGCTGACACACTATTGCGTTTTCAGAGATTAGCGAATGAATTCGGCCTCGACGCGATCATCGAGGTTCACGATCTCGCCGAACTTGAAACGGCGATCGGAATAGATGCGAAGATAATTGGTGTGAACAATCGCAATCTAATGACTTTTGACGTTTCACTGGACGTTTCGCGTGAGCTGATCAAACATGCGCCGAATGATGTCGTAATGATCGCCGAAAGCGGGCTGAAAACACGCGGCGATCTTATCGAGCTTCACGAACTCGGTTACTCCGGTTTCCTGATCGGCGAAACTCTAATGCGAAGCGGCGACCCGGAGAAAGAGATGAAGAAATTGGCCACAGAGCGCACAGAGGTTAAAGAATAATTTTTCCCCTGTTAACTTGTGGCAACACGTTTATGACGAAAGTTAAGATCTGCGGAATCACAAATCTCGAAGATGCACAACTCTCGGTCGATCTAGGTGCCGACATGATCGGTTTCAATTTCTGGCCTCAGAGTAAGCGTTTTGTTGATGAAGGGTATGCAGAATCGGTCGTTGAGCGCTTGGTCGGTTCGGTCATTAAGGTTGGTGTTTTCGTCGATCAGTCTTTGGAAGACATAATAGATGCTGAAGGAATCGCGGAACTAGATGTCATTCAGCTACATGGCGACGAATCCCCCGAATTCATTCGAGTTCTCCGAAATGAAACGGATGCGGAAATAATCAAAGTTTTTCGAGTGACGCCCGGTTTCGATTGCGAAGTCATTCATAAATATTCTGTTGATGGAATCATGCTTGATTCATTTTCGAAGGCCGATAAAGGTGGAACTGGTAAGACATTCGATTGGAATGTCGCAAGTACGATGACCCAAACCAGCGGAACTCTCTACCTGGCCGGCGGCTTGAATCCGGAAAATGTTAATGAAGCAATTCGCAGGGTCCGTCCGTTCGCTGTAGATGTTGCGAGTGGCGTTGAATCGGAACCTGGAAAAAAGGATCCGAAGAAAGTAGAAGAGTTTATCAAGAACGCTAAGAATGCATGACGAATTACGAACCAAGTGAACGCGGATATTGGGGCAAGTACGGCGGACGTTTCGTTCCGGAGACGCTGGTTGCTCCTCTTGATGAACTGACCGAAGCTTATTTTGGCTATCGCGACGATGCTGCCTTTCGTGCTGAATTTGACCAGCTTCTGAAAGACTTTGTCGGTCGCCCGTCACCACTTTATTTCGCCGAAAGGCTGACTGAAAAACTTGGCGGTGCTCGCATCTATCTAAAACGCGAAGATCTTAATCATACCGGCGCACACAAAATAAATAATTGCGTCGGCCAGATATTGCTGGCTCGTCGAATGGGCAAGCAGCGCATTATCGCCGAAACCGGAGCCGGGCAACACGGCGTTGCTACCGCGACGGTCTGTGCCAGGTTCGGGATCGAATGCGTGATCTACATGGGCACGGAAGACATGCGTCGGCAGGAGCTTAATGTCTTCAGAATGCGGCTTCTCGGTGCGGAAGTTCGCGGGGTCGAATCCGGTTCGAGAACTCTAAAAGACGCGATAAACGAGGCACTTCGCGATTGGGTGACGAATGTTGATACGACATACTATCTTCTCGGCTCAGCTCTCGGCCCGCATCCATATCCGCTGATGGTCCGCGATTTTCAAAGCATCATCGGCCGCGAAACTCGTGAGCAGATAATTGAAAAAGAAGGGCGTTCGCCTGACTTACTTGTTGCATGCGTTGGAGGCGGCTCGAATTCTATCGGGCTGTTTTATGAGTTCTTAAACGACAAGGAAGTGAAAATGATAGGCGTCGAAGCGGGCGGTAACGGAAACACATTGGGCGAACACGCCGCACGATTTATGTCCGGCAGCAGTGTCGGTGTTTTGCATGGCACGAAGAGCTATCTGCTGCAAGATGCCGACGGTCAGGTTTCGTTAACGCACTCTGTTTCCGCCGGACTCGACTACGCATCTATCGGCCCCGAACACGCGAGCCTGCACGATACGGGCCGCGTTGAATACGTTTCGGCAGACGACGGCGAAGCTCTCGCTGCGTTCAAATTATTATCGGAAACCGAAGGAATCATCCCGGCGCTTGAATCCGCTCACGCTATCGCTCACGTCATAAAGATCGCCGGCGAAATACCCCGCGATTCCCTGATTGTCGTAAATCTTTCAGGCCGAGGCGACAAAGATGTAACACAGGTGCAAGAGCTGTTAAAGGCCTAACAGTTTTCAGTGAAATAGTTTGCAGTTAATAGTTGAAAACAAAACTTATCGACAATTAACTATTAGAAATAGATGAGCCAAATACAGGACAAATTTGCTGAGTTGAGATCCGACGGACGGAAGGGATTTATGCCGTTCGTAACTGTCGGCGATCCTGATCTCGCGACATCTGTCGATATAGTTCTCACTCTTGTCGAATGCGGTGCGGACATTATTGAACTCGGCGTTCCCTTCTCCGACCCGATGGCGGACGGGCCAACTATTCAGGCTTCATCGCAGCGTGCGCTAGAGAACGGCGTCACATTTTCGGATGTTCTCGCTCTGGTTCGACTGATTCGCAAACAGTCTGACGTGCCTATAGTTTTGTTCAGCTACCTCAATCCGCTGTTTCGGTATGGTATGGAAAAACTAGCGAGTGACGCAGCAGCGGCCGGTGTTGACGGCGTTCTTGTGACGGATGCAGTTGACGACGAAGCAAAAGAAATCTCTATGCTTCTACGAGCACACGGCGTTGATCTGATCTCTTTGATCGCACCGACCACGAGCGACGAACGGCTGGCTAAGATCGCAGCCAACGCAAGCGGATTCATTTATGCGGTCTCGCGTGCCGGAGTGACCGGCGCACAAAAGGAAATAAGTTCGACGGCGGAAGAACTTGTTCGCAGAGCGAGAATGTTCACCGATCTTCCGATCGCTGTCGGCTTTGGAATATCGACGCGGTCGCAGATAGAAGACGTGTGGAAATACGCCGATGCGGCTGTGGTCGGTTCAGCAATTGTGGCGGAGACCGAACGCTCGATCTTGACCGGAAACACTGTCGAAACCGTACGCACGTTCGTCAGCGGACTTTATCCGCAAGTTGCAAAAACCGGCGTCGAAATCTAAAGTTGAAGTTTTGCGGCTTCGCCGCCTGAGAGCACTTTTTATGCTTATTGTAATGAAATCCGATGCGACGCCGGCCGATATCGATCGGGTCGTTAAGATCATCGAAAAACTTGGGCTGCGCGGCCACGCAATGCCCGGGGAAAGCCGCACCGCGATCGGCATCACGGGCAATAAGGGCTCAGTCGATCCCGCACATTTTGAGAATTTGTCGGGTGTAGCTGAGGCTATCCGCGTCACCAAGCCGTATAAACTGATCTCGCGGGATCTTCGTAACGAGCGTTCAGTTGTAAGGGTTGGCAATGCCGCATTTGGCGACGGTTCGCTGGCTATGATCGCCGGGCCGTGTGCCGTCGAAAATCGCGAACAGGTTTTCGAATCGGCTAAGGCAGTCGCCGCCAGCGGTGCAAAGTTTTTTCGAGGCGGTGCATTTAAACCGCGCACGTCGCCATACGCCTTTCAGGGCATGGGCGAAGACGGCTTGAAGATATTGTCAGACGTACGCGAAGAATTCGGCCTGAACATTGTCACCGAAGCAATGGATGAGCAGGGCGTCGATCTCGTCGCAAAGTATGGGGACTGTATCCAGATCGGTGCCCGCAATATGCAAAACTTTTCGCTGCTGCGCTACGCCGGAAAAACGAAGAAACCGATCTTGCTAAAACGCGGGCTCTCGTCCACACTCGATGAATTTCTCCTTGCAGCCGAATACATAATGGCCGAGGGAAATTATGACGTCATTCTGTGCGAACGCGGCATTCGCACTTTCGCAGATCATGCCCGCAACACGATGGACATATCGATCATCCCGGCTGTCCAGCGGCTTTCGCACCTGCCGATCATCGCCGATCCGTCGCACGGAACCGGCCACAATTACATGGTCGCCCCTATGGCACTGGCCAGCGTCGCCGCCGGTGCGGATGGTCTGATAATCGAGGTCCACCCAAAACCCGAAGAAGCTCTGTGCGATGGTGCCCAGGCTCTTACCCCTGTTCAATATATGGAGTTGTTTGAACAGGTAAAAAAGATTCACCAGGCGGTCGATTCTGAAGAGTTTGCGGTCAGCAAATGAAGAAAACAACCTTTATTGAGCAGAGATCGGAACCAATTTTTCGCGAAACCAACTGGCAACGTCTTCTTCAGATTTTGTCCCTTCAGCTAAGCCTAAAAACAGTGTGTAGGTTTCAGCCTCAGGTGCATCAAAGTCGAAACCGTTTAGATTCAAAAATGTGACGGCGACAACCAATGCCGTTCGTTTGTTTCCATCAAGGAACGGATGATTCTTAGCAATTCCAAAGGCGTAGCTCGCGGCCAAGGCAGCGGCATCCACACTTTCCCCGTATGCCCAAAGGTTTTCAGGCCGGGCGAGCGCTGAAAGCAAAAGCCCTTCGTCTCGGATGCCTTCCGAGCCTCCATGTTGAGCGATCTGCTCACTATGCATTGCAGTTACGGAATCCAGTACAATCCATTCGTATTGCATAATCATTCAGCAAGCTTTCTCAACACATTGCGATGCTTGCGCATTACTCGTTCAGCTACCTCCATTTGACGCGCAACGACAGGATCGTATGTAGTCAATTCGATTCCGTTTCGAGTTTCAATCGCGAGCAATGTATCGCCCTTTTCTACGCGCAGCTTCTCAAGCATTTCCCGCGTCAACACGACTCCAGAAGAATTTCCAACCGTTGTTACCTTCATTTTGTATGTCATATCAAACACCTCACTTCCGATAGTATTATAACATGGGTTATAATGCTGCTCAGAACCAAAAAAATCCGCGTATGTTCCCGAAACACACGCGGATCGTTGGTTACGTTCGACGCCTTTTGCCTATCTCGCCAAACGAACCCTAATCATAGCATAAATTTGGGTATATGCACAGAAAATTCCTGCAACGATGAGCAGCATCATCGGCACATATTTGATAGCTTCAGGGAGCACCGTTCCGGCCGCGAATTTCACAGATACACCACCAATAACCCCAATCAATGCAATAAATACGCGGCCTATTAGCCAGCCGTTGAACTCAGGCTTTACACCGGCGAACGGCAGCAAATATGGGGCCGCGGTGAACATCGCAAGAGTCAAACCCGACAAGATCAGGTCAAAACTGAATGCTCCGACAGAAGTTCCCATGTCCATTGCCAGAAAAAAGAGTACAAACGTGGTGTCCATTACGAAGCGGCTTGCATTGGCCGCCTGAACCCTAGAATTTGCCAACGAAATTGCGTGTTCCATAGATTTCTAGACAAAAAGTCCCTATACACATTAAAAATGCGTCTAAAAGCCGAAAAAAATATCTAATTATTTCTTCTTGCCCGGCTTGCTGAATTGCTTGTAAGCAACCCGAAACAGCTCGGATAGTGCGTTAGCCGTCTCTGCCGAAAGATTCTTGTCGGCCCGCAGGTGAGCTTCCACGATCTCCGGTGTCGCTTCGTGCGGATAATAAACGACCGGCTCCACCTTTGAGGCCTGATTGTTCATCACGCGGTCGATCGGCATTTCCAGCCAACCTGTCAAACGAATAATGTTGTCCGAATCCGGCTTCCCCGTTCCGTTCTCGATACGCGAAAGGGTTGAGGCCGATACGTTCGTTACGTCGGCAACGTCACGCAGGCTAAGTCCCAATTCTTCACGGCGGCGCTTGATGGCGCGGCCGAGTTCACCAGTGTTTACGAAATTATCATTCTTGAATGCCATTGAGTTTTTCCTCCTAAAATGTTGAGTGTCATACCTGCACTTCTCATTTCATGGATAAAACATAACACATGAATATTTTAAATGCAACAACTTGTTTCAGGGTTGCAACAAATAAATTAGTGTGATACGATGTTGCACAGATGGGATGTTTTTAGCTGCAACCCATTGATATTGAAAACCAAATACTGAGTCGTCTTAAAAGCCAAACGACGGCGAACAGAAACAGTGGAACTGAATAACTGATTCGGAAATGGCACCGGATCAACAAAAAAAGGATTCAAGGAAACTGTTTTAGAAAAGGAGAAAAAATGAAAAACGCACAGATCACTGAAAAGGAAACCACGGAAAATAATGTTCTCGAATTCGCTTCGACGCTTAAAGAACTTAGAAAGCACGTCGATCCGAACCGGCTTCGCCAACGCGAGGCATGGCGTGACCGCAACGGCAATGTACGCACGGTCGATTACATCGAATGGCACACGGTCGCTGATATTCTTGACGATTCGGCGCCGAATTGGGAGCACACGGTAAAGGACATTCGCGTAATTGGAGATTTCGTTACTGTTACCGTTGCTATCTCGATCGACGGCGTCACGCGCGAAGGCATCGGCACCGGTTCCGCCCGCAGCGAAATGGGAATTAAAAAAGCCGAGCATGATGCGTTAAAGCGGGCGGCCGTTAAATTCGGCATCGCACGCGATCTGTATAAGCGAGAATTCGACGCATTCGAACGCGACGAAATCTCTGCGATACAACCAGCGGCGTTCACCTCGGAGCCGGTAAAGTTCCCTTCCGACCCTGTGGCGAAAACCTTGTCCGAGATGGTGACAACAAAACAATTGGGGATGATCCGTGCTATCGGTCGTGAAAATAATATTGACGCGGACGCGGCTTGCGAGTCCGTGATGAAATGCAAAGTCTCGGAGCTTTCGCGTCGGGCAGCTTCGGCCCTGATCGACCATCTTCAGGGCAGTGCGTCACCGGCCGTTCCGATTCGCATTGCGGGCTAATAGAAATGCCGGACCATTCGGCAGCAAATGTTTTGAGTTGCGGGAACCGTCCAGCTTTACCTCTTAAAGCAGCAACACTCCTCACCCCGCAGCTCAAAACCTTTTCTATTATTTTGTGTTTACAGCGTTTGAGCCGCGTGATATTCTTTCCGCGAATCGAAATACAAAGGAGTTATTTATATGGTTGAAGAAGCTGCCGGAATGGCACCGGCGATGCCAAAACACGGTGAATTTTGTTGGTCCGAGATCGCAACGACCGACCAAGCAAAATGCTTGTCTTTCTATGAGAACGTCTTCGGATGGAAGTTTTCTAACAGCGAAAACAGTGCGGGTGGCGAGGAGATGGAGTACCTCGAATTTTCGTCCTCGGGCGGCTATCCCGATGGTGCTTTGTACCAGATGGCCCCTGAGATGTTTGGCGGCGGGCCGCTGCCGCCCGCTCACATCAACCTATATGTTTCTGTTGATGACGTTGATGTGTCGCTGGAAAAGGCGAAGTCGCTTGGCGGCACCGTCGTTTTCGGCCCGTACGACATTCCAAACACGGGACGCTTTGGAATCATCTCAGATCCGACCGGTGCAAATATATCGATGATCACTCTTTCTGAGCCGAGTTAAGTATGAGCGTACACGAAAAACTTGCGTCCCTTGTCGGAACCTGGAAATGTACCAACAGATTGAATTTCGGGCAAGGCAGCCCGATACAAGAATCGCCCGGAACAGCGACGGTTGGGACGCGCGTCGGCGGCCAGTGCCTTGAGATCGCCTACACTTGGGCGTTTGAGGGTAAAGCACAAGATGGCATCATCTTACTCGATAAGAATGGAAAGACCGACGATGCAACTGCTGCGTGGACAGATACTTTTCATTACGCCCATTCGCTGATGCATTGCCTCGGAACATGGGATGAGAACGGTAAGGTCTCGGTCACCGGGTCTTATGCTGCAGGTGACGGCCCGGATTGGCATTGGCGTACCGAGATAGAGCCCGGTGACAATTCATTCAAATACTTAATGACGAACATCTCACCCGAAGGTGAAGAAGAATGGGCCGTCGAGATGGATTTTACGAGAGCTTAAAGGGAGAAGTTTATGGCAGACTTTTCAATACCAAATCACGGGACAATTTGCTGGCGAGAGCTGATGACAAAAGATCTGGACGCCGCAAAAGCATTTTATAGCGGTATGTTTGGCTGGCAGCTTGAACAAAGCAAAGTCACGCCCATGACCTATGCTGAGATACATCTTGATGGCACGGCTCATGGCGGAATGATGCCGATCGAAGAAGCATGGGGTGACGTGCCTTCGCACTGGACAGCCTATGTAGCGGTGGCGGATGCGGACGAAACAGCCGCAAAGATAAAGGCGCATGGCGGTTCGATGCGTCAGGAGCCATTTGATGCTCCCGGTGTGGGACGCATCGGTCTTTGCACCGATCCTGCGGGGGCAAACTTCGCGATCATCCAATTCGCTCAGAGCTAACCGCTAAATACACGAAACACACGAAAGAAAGTATTAAGCCTTTTCGCGTATTTTGTGTATTTCGCGGTTGATTCTTAGCTCTATTTCGGATTTCCTTCGGCGTCGAAGATCTCCACAGAATCCGCGTACGGTTGGGCCTGCGGCAATATCTCCTTGGCGTCGCCGACGATCACCATTGCGAGTTTGTCGGGATGGATATATTCGTTCGCAACTCGTTGGACATCCTCAAGCGTGATCTCGTCGATCTTCGCACGATAGGTCTGTAGATAATCTTCGGGAAGATCGTAGAGCATCTGATTTAAGATCAGCCCTGTCAAACCTTCCTGCGTTTCCGCACGGATCGGGAAGACGCCGGTCAGATAACTTTTGGCATCGGCAAGTTCATCCGCACTAACTTTTTCTTCGCGAATGCGATTTAATTCGTAAAAGAACTCTTTCAGTGAATCACGCGTAACAGCAGTTCGGACCTCTGCGGTCGCCTCAAATTCGCCGCCGAAACGCTTCATATCCATTCGCGTATAAGCACCGTATGTGTAGCCCTTTTCTTCGCGAAGGTTCATAAAGACACGCGACGACGCACCGGCACCAAGCACCTGGTTCATAACCGTGGCAGGAAAATAATCGGGATGTTCGCGCGGAATTGCGATGTTTCCAAGCACGATATTTGCCTGTGCAGAGCCGGGACGATCAACGATAGTAAGCGTTCGGTTTGAACGCGACGGAGCAGCCGGGATCGCGGACAAATCAACGTCTGCATTCGGCCAATCGCCAAAAAGTCCCTCGATCTTTGGTATCAGATCGCCGCGTTCAACATCACCGACGACGACCATTACGGCATTGTTCGGCTGAAAAGCGTTCTGGTGAAATTTCTCAAGCATTCCACGGTCAAGCTTGTCGAAATCCCCGGCCTTTGGCGATATCGTCGCGTACGGGTGCGAACCGTAAAGGATGCGTGCGGTCTGTTCGTTCGCCAAAAAGTTCGGCTGCGATCTTTGATACTTCAGATTCTCGAGCGCGTTGCGCTTATAAAGATCAAGCTCGGATTCAGGAAACGTCGGACGAAACAAAACTTCCGCCAGCAACGACAGGATCTCGTCGCCATAAATTGTTAAAGCGGACCCGGCGAAGACCGTAAAATCGACGCCGGCACTCATAGAAAGCCCGGCACCTAGCCGTTCGATCTTTTCTGCCAACTCGCTGCTTGAATAATTTTCCGTTCCTTCGTTCAGCATCGACGTCATCGCCGACGTTAGTCCGGTTGAATTCTTCGGGTCGTGCGAATCGCCTCGAAAAAACGCAAGCCGATAGCTTACTAGAGGAACTCGCCGGTCTTCGAAAACGACAACACGAAGGCCGTTTGCTAACGTCGTGCGAAACGGCTTTGGGATATTGAACGGCACAGGAGCAAGCGGCTCCGGTGCCTTTGAACGAATAGCTTTCATAAATGTACCGCAGGCTGTCAGCCTTCAGATCGACAGGCAAACAGCCTATCCTACTAACCTTTTCCTACCGGAACTACGTCAAGAAGCGAACGATTCTCTGTATTTAAAAATTCCGCAACAGCGTCTTTGATCTGTTCAGAAGATATTGACAGAAGTTCTTCAAGCTCACTATTTATCAATGTCGGGTCGCCGTCGTAAAGCGTAAATTCGGCAATAGATTGTGCTCGGTTCATTGAAGACTGCCGCATCCGGACCGCGTCGTTGAACATCTGATTGTGAAGTTTGTCTATCTCTTCCGCAGTCGGCCCTTTCGCGGCAATATCCGTGATCTCGTGCATTATCACTTCGCGGATGCGGCTCAGGTCCTGATCGGGTTTCGGGATCGCCCCAACAAAAATGCTTGACGGGCCACGCCGCTCATCGGTAAAACCAAAAAGCTGTACTACCGATTCTTCACCCTTTACAAGCTTTTGGTAAAGCCTTGAGCTGTCGCCATCGTAAAGAAGTTTCCCGGCCAAATAAAGCGCGTTAAATTCACGCGAGCCTCGCTTCGGTATCTTCCAGCCGAGAAGAAATGCAGGCAGCGGTGCAAGCGGATCATTCCATTCGCGGAAGTTCTCAGCGACCTCAGTCGGCTCATCGACGTTGATCGAGGGCGGGACCGGCTGAGAAGGAATGTCGCCAAAATGCGTCTCGATCAGTTCCTTAGCGGTCGATTGATCGAACGCCCCGGAAAGCACCAGCACAGCATTATTTGGTGCGTAATACATTCGGAAAAACTCCTGCACATCTTCGACCGACGCATCGTCAAGATGCTCCATCGAGCCAATGGTCGAATGGGCGTTGGCAAAGTTCTTGTAGATCATCGACGAGATCATGTCGAAGATCTGGCCGTATGGCTGGTTGTCGTAACGCAGCCGCTTTTCCTCTTTGACGGCTTCGCGTTGATTGTCGAGATTTTCCTGCGTCACCGCGAGCGAACGCATGCGATCGGATTCAAGCCACAACGCAAGCGGCAGCTGATCGGCCGGCATTGTCTCGAAATAGTTCGTGCGTTCACTCGATGTCGTGCCGTTCATCGTGCCGCCAGCCTTCATAATGTACTGAAAATGACCGGCCTTTGGCACGTTTTCCGAACCCTGGAACATCATATGCTCGAACAAATGTGCAAAGCCCGTTCGGTCGTCGCGCTCATTGCGCGAACCCACGTCGTAATAGACGGCGATGGCAACGACTGGCACCGAATCGTCCTGGTTCAGCACCACACGAAGGCCATTACTAAGCTTGTATTGTTCGATCTCGAGAGGAGGAAGTTTGAATCTTTCGGTCATAGAGATTTCGTTTGGAGTTCCTGCATTAGCAGGCCGCCCTTTGATTTCAATCAAACCATTTTGGATGTCCATTTGCAAAAAGTCACTCGTTCATCAATCCTGAATTCCGGCGTTCTCTTTTGCGATGGAATACAAAGCCGACTTCACCTCGAACGGCGTCATCTCCGGCCTTGTTTCCAGCAAAAGTGCAATGACTCCGGCGATCTGCGGGCAGGCAAAACTATTGCCGGTCAGGTTTTTATGGCCGCCGCCGGGCCATGCAGTGCGGACGTTCACGCCCGGAGCGGTAAGTTCGATAACCTCACCGAACTGAAACCCAAAATTCAAAGGATCGGTCTCTTCGCTCTTGATTACAGAGATCAGCGAAGATGAAAACACGCTTGGGAAACTCGGCTGCGGAAGATTATTCGCCGCCGCAACAACGATGCATCCGGCCTGATAAGCACGATCCAGAAGGTCGTGAAGCGGCGCAAAAAACTGCGGTTTCGTGGTACCCAAACTAAGGTTTATGACTTTATGTTTTTGCTTGATCGCCCATTCGAGACCGGAGAGAAACGCATGTCCGTCGCCAAGCCCGCCGGCACCGAGTACCTTTATCGACGAGAATTTGACATCTGGGGCGATCTTCGCAATTATACCCGCGCACGCCGTGCCGTGGCCCGCCGAATCCCCAGCCTCTGAAGATTCAAACACAACACGCTTTTCGACCAAACGGGCCTCGAAAGATTCGAGAACGCGCCCGGCAAGTTCCGGGTGCGAAGCATCGATACCGCTGTCGATCACAGCAACGGTAACGCCTTTTCCAGTCGCAGTTCGCCATTCATTTCCATTCATCAGAAGAGACATAAATCCATTGCCACGAACTTTCACGAAAAGACCACGAACAAAGCATAAATCAGACTATTAATCGTTCTACATCGACCTTGTGCTTGCCGAAATTAAGGATCATCGCAAGACGCATTTTTGTTGCCGCAAGATAATGTAACATTTGAGTTTTGTGGTTGTTATTGATTCCTTCTCCTGTCTTGAGTTCGAGAACGATCTTGTCGTCGACAAGTATATCGACAATGTAATCACCCACAACAAAGCCGTGGAAAAACACTTTCAATGGCACTTGCTGGCGGGCTGCGATCCCAATTTCGCGAAACATGACCATCATCGCGTTTTCATAGACACGTTCGAGAAACCCGTATCCCAGCTCATCACGCACTTTCATTGCGCAACCTACAACCTTGTACGATAGATCCGCGTAAAGAATTTTGTCATCAATCATTGCCTGTCGATCTGCTCCCGAGAGCGGTGAAACAACTCGGTGAACCATTTCTATTTTCTTGTTCGTGCCTTTTCGTGACTGTTCGTGGCTGATTCTTCTCAAATACTAAAAAAGTCGTCTTTCGTTGCGGAGTACTTCAATACGGATTCGAGCACTTCGCGTGACAGATTGCGTTCGTTACCGCCGCGGCTGGCGACCTCGCGGACCAGCAGTGCGAGGTCCATCATTTCCCTGTGTTCCGGCGATTCGCGCAAATTCGACAACCATGCCCGAACATCGGCGGTGTCTGAACCGGCTTCACCGAGCATTTCTTCGCCGAGATCGCGAAACAATTTTGCGGATTGATACGCATGGACAAGCGAAGCGATCGCCTCGGCAAATGCGGCGGCGCGATCCATTTCATCGGGTGTAAATGCTGCAAAGGGCGGCTCACCGCGTCGATTTATATATTCGAGTACGCCGATCACCTCGCCGCCGTAGCTTAACGGCGTCGCAAGTATCATCTGCGTCGAATAGCCCGTTTCCTTATCAACCTCGGCATAGAACGACTCTTGGTCGGCTGTGTCCGCAATTACCATCGGCTGGCCCGATGAGTAAACAAAGCCCGCAATTCCCTTACCCGCAGGCACGCGAATATTCAAAAGCTGGTCGGCAACGCTCCCGATCGCGATAAGAAAACGCAGATCACCTTCGTCGCCATCGCGAACAAGCACCGAGGCTTCGTCACAGTCGATCTGGGCCGCTGAAACGGTCAGCAAACTTTGTATCGACCGCGAAAGCGGTTCGGTAAGAACACTGGCAACATCGATGGTCTCGACCAGACGCCGTAGCTTTTCATTCAATGCATTAGATTCATGTTCGGCCACGCCTTGATTCTCGCCGAATTCCCCTGTATTCGCAAATAGTTTCCAAGATCAGATTTAGCTGGAAATGGTCGGCCATTCGCTCTTTGTCCAAGCATCGGAAATATGTGGTTTGAACGGAAGGCTGCCCTTCGTCGGGGCTAGCCTAGCTCTGAGTCTGCGTCAATATGCTAAAGCGGCACACAATCCTTTCTTTATTTTTCGGCATATTTGCGACTCTCTCCTCGTTCGCCCAGATCAAGGAGCAACCGTCCTTCACACTGTCGAGCGGCTCGATGTTCTCTGCATCGGGCAAGTCGGTCGAGAAGAAAAGGCCTGTCAGCAAGAAACCGGCGATCAGCTTGATCAGCACCGACCTTGACGAAATGCTGACGATTGTAAATCGAAACTACGCCGCAAACAATAAACCAGGAACTGACAAACTCGTCGGTTCGGCGATCACGTCGATGCTTGAACAGCTCGATCCGCACTCGAACTACTATTCGCCGGAAGAATTTCGTGAGCTTAATGAAGGACACCAGGGACGATATTTTGGGATCGGTACGACTATCGCCAATTTTGATTATGACGGTTCGCCCGAAACTTTTATCCTTGCCGTCAAGCCAAATTCACCGGCTGAGCAGGCAGGGCTTCGCTTTGGCGACCGGATAATAGGCGTCGATGGAAAGGCCGTTTTTGGGCTGAGTTCGCTTGAAGTTCGTAACACAGTTCGCGGACCGGTCGGGACTGTCACAAAACTTACGGTTGAACGGTCTGACGGTTCACTTGTTCGCGACATAGCAGTAAAGCGGGCCGCAGTTGCGGAACCTTCGGTGTCATCAACGCTGATGCTTGACGCCTCTACGGGATACATCGCTTTAACTGATGGGTTCGACTACTCAACGTCGTACGAGTTCACTGCCGCGTTTCAAAGTCTCAAGGCACGAGGAATTCGTTCCCTGATAATCGACCTGCGCGGAAATGGCGGCGGACTGATGGATCAGGCGATTTTGATCGCCGAAAACTTTCTTCCATTCGGACAATCCATAATGTCGCAACGTGGACGATATGCGGTCGAAGATCGTGAATGGCGTTCACGCAATCGCAAACCGGAAACATTGCCGCTCGTCCTATTGGTTGACGAAGGTTCGGCGTCGGCCTCAGAAATACTTGCCGCGGCAATGCAGGATAATGACCGGGCTACGATCATAGGGACGCGTACTTTCGGAAAAGGCCTCGTGCAGAATGTAATTCCGCTGGAAGGCGGTGCGGGCATGACACTCACCAGCGAACGCTATTACACGCCGTCGGGCCGTACATTGCAGCGTGAATATTCCGACAGCAGCCTCTACGACTACTTTCGCCATACCAACAAAGGCGCTTTGATAGCCCGGCCGGAAGTAGCGGTTAAGACGCGAAATGGACGGACGGTTTTTGGCGGAGACGGAATTCAGCCCGATGTGGTCGTTGAAAGTTTCAAGGCTGAGCCCCGTCACGCTTCGCTTCTTGATCGTCTTTTCGTCGCGATCAGAAACGGCAAAGATATGACGCAGGACGACGCTTTGCGCGTACTATGCACGCCCGAATCAGGATCGGCAAAGTGTGAAGCAGACGTTGCGTATCTGCGGTTGAATGCGTCTCAGATCTACTCGTTGAAAAACCCGACAGACGCACGATTCTCCGTCAATGCGGTCAAAACCGATCCACAGGTGGACGCGGCGCTACGAGCCCTCAACAAAGCAAAATAGTGTCAGGGTTTGAAGCTTAAGAAGAGGCCGTTTTCACCGACTGCATATCCGAACCGGCGGTTGATATTCAACCCGAAGATACGACCATCCGCTTTCGTTTCGAGCTTTTCCCAGTTTCGACCGCGATCCTGCGAACGCAAAAGTGTCCCGTTGAACCCGACGATCCAACCGCTTTTATCATCAGCAAAATCGACACGTTTCAATGTGCTCTGGTGTGGTGACTTGATCGATTCCCAACGGCTTCCGCCGTCTTCTGTCTTTAAGATCGTGCCCCCGCCGCCGACTGCATAGCCTTCCTTGTCATCCCGAAAATCGACGCTGAAAAGCGCGCGCGTGGTTCCCGAAATCTGTTTTCGCCATGTCAAACCGCGATCTGTGGTTGCGATGATCACGCCCTTGTCGCCGACGATCCAGCCGTGCGAGTTTCCACTGAAATCCAAATGAAATAGTTCGGCTTTCGTCGGAGCGATCTGCCGCCGCCACGTCAATCCTTCGTCGTCTGTACGCATCAAAAGCGAATCGACGACATCGCCATTTCGATTTAGAAGCGACCCGATAATATAGCCGTATTTTTTGTCGGCAAACCGAATACTAAGGAATTCAGGCATGCCATTTCGAAAATCGCCGGGTTTGTAGATCACCGTTTCCCGCCAAGTAGTGCCGCCATCGCTCGTCAGGAACATCTTTCGACCGGCGACGAGGTAACCGTTCTTTTCGTTTCGAAAATAGATCTCGTTAATGTCTTCGGTCGTGTTGAGAGGATATTTTGTCCAGGACCGTCCGGCGTCGGTCGTCGATGCAAGATAACCGCCGTCACCCGCGACCCATCCGCGTTCAGCGGACGAAAAATAGACGGCAACGAGGTCACCTGTCGCTTCCACCCTGCTCTCCACCCAGTTATTCTGCGCAAACAGGCCAAACGAAAATATCAATATAAAAAGACTGGAAAATAAAAACTGCACGAAACGCCCTCCCATATTCAAAAGGTGACCTTTGAATTAGGATATATCGTCCCGCATCAAAAATCACCTTTTGTTTTTCCGTCGTGTCTCTACCCTATCTTACGACACGATAAACACGCTCTTTCCAGACCACAACAACTTCGTCGCCCAACGCCAGTAATTGAGCAATTCCCTTTTCGCGTGATGCGAGAGCATAATACTCTTCGCTCGCAAACTTGATGATGGTTTCGGGCAGTTTCCTTTCCGTTTTGAAATCCGAATCCATCCAGACATTTCCCTGACGATAGAAGTTGCGGTTTGAAATAAATCGATCCTTGTCGGTATTTCGAACCAGCACCTGTTCCTCGGCGTCATCTTTTCTGTCTAATGCCAATGAGGCGTTCGCTTTCATTTTGTTCTGCTGAACGCTCATTCGCACCGAATCACCGCCGCTCCGTTCACGCATACTCGCCTCGGCTTTCGGAGCCATCATGGCTGCACCTCGCGAATCCCGTGCGGTCATTTGGAATGAACCATCGGTCGCGAGATACGACGTGTAAGGCGTAACAATGCCATAACGTGTGCCGAGATCGATCACCTCGTCTTTTAGCTCTTTTGTCTCGCCGTTGTTGCGCATTTCTTCAACCAGCCAGCCGACGCGGCGGCTTGCCCAGAGACGCGGGAGAAAATCGTTGTCTTCAGTGCGAGCAGGAAAATCGAGGTTGTGATACGCGAAGGTTCGATTTTCCTTCCCTGATCTGCCGCGAAGCTGAAGGGTAATGTTGTTCAGATCGGCATCGTTCTTGTAACGGCCGATTATGACGGCTTGCATTCCTTTGAACAGGTCGCCGATCTTTCGCGGATACATACTTTCGGCGTTCAACTGGCCGAGATCGAGTTCGAGATCGGACAACACAGGTGACGAGACGCGTGCGAAGAAATTCGATACTTTTACTTCGAGGTCTTCCTTGGGCTGAACGTAGTCAGAGATGCCGCCGTTGTCGGTCCCGATCTTGTCCAGCAACGCCGTATTTACGTCGTAGCCGAAACCAAACGGGAAAATGCGAACGTCAACATTCTTTGCTTTGGCAAGATTCGCAGCAATTCGATCTACTTTGGTTTCGCCAACGGTCGGCAATCCGTCCGTCATAAAAACAAGCATCTTGGGCCGCTCGCTTTTGTCGAATTGCTTCATCGAAGCGATCAGCGAATCGTTTATATTCGTGCCGCCGTTTGGCTGCAGTTTGTTGATGAATTCCTCGGCACGCTGTTTCCCTTTCGCGTCGGCTGAGATCAGGCCGCGCTCCATAAGGTGCTCTTCGCCGGCAAAATTGATCACGTTGAAACGGTCGCCGTCACGCAGCGTTCTGACGCCAAACAGCAATGCCGAACGGGCCTTGTCCATCTTTCCGGCGTCCGCCATCGAGCCGCTTGTATCGAGCACGAAAACGATATCTTTGTTTACCAACTCGCGTTCGGCAACATCATCTTTCGGCGAGACCATCAACAGAAAATAACCGTCTTTCCCGGGTTCTCGATAGGTCAACAGCGACATTCCAAAATCGTCGTTAGAAACGCCGTAGAAAAGCTGAAGGTCGTTGTCATTTTCGGTTGTCTCAAACGAAACACCCGCCGTTCGTTCATTCGTTTGTTTTACGTCGATGGTGTGCGATGGCGAATAAACATTGCGGACGCTGTCCTTTCCGACGATCTCGATCTTTCCCGAGACCGTGCCGTATTTTTGCGTCGGCACGTTACGACCGGAAACTTTGTCGCCCTGATTTCGCCAGAGATTTCGTCCTGTTCCAAGAGGATAGCGATACGAAACAGTGCCCGACTCGGCCTTCAGTACCTGCGAGTATTTGATCTCAAGAACCTTGTCCGAATGCGGCGGGATAGGAAAGATCGAGGCCTGAAACAGATCCTTGCCGGCGTATTCCAATAGACCCGGATCTTTTTGACGACGGACGATCTCGTCGTAAATCCGCCTTGCTTCTTCGCGTGAACGAACCTCGCCGACCAGCTTCTTGCCGTTTTCCCAGATCGCGAACTCAACTATCGATGCAGTCTCGGGGATCGGAAAAAAATATGTTCCTTCCAGCGTGTAAGGCGTGTCGTTGCGAAAGATCTGTTCGACATGGGTCGTGGCAACCTGGCCGTTAATTTTCGTGTCGAGTTTGATCGACTTGACCGGCAGAGCGTTCGGCAGCGGCTGAGGAATTGGCCGCGGCGTACACGGCCGGCGGTCGCAAATGATCGGAACGATCACCCCCTGTGCAAAGGCCGGAGCGACTGCAAAGATCGAGGCAAAAATCGCAAAAAAGGCGACAGCAAGGCGGTTTTTCATTGTTGGTTTCTCCCAAATAGCTTATTCCGGATCAGCGGGGATCGTGTTTGGCTATTTAGGGAACGACGGGGCGCACGAATTCTTGCAGGTTTTATACTAGTGCTGTTTCTTGGGAAAGGTTACGGTTTCGTAGGTGTATCGCCGAGCGCGGCGTCGATCTCGGCTTCGAGTTTGACACGGAGCCGCTCAACCAACAGATCGGCCTTTGCTGCGTTTATGTCAAGCGCGGTTCGTGCCCGTTGGAGTTCGGTCAGCATATTTGTCTGATTTGTGCGTTCGCTTTCAAGACTCTTTTTGCGGGCGGCTCGAAGTTCTTCTGGACGCAGCGAGCCGGTGAAGGCGATCGAGCGGTCAATCGATTCAGACCGAAGCTCAGATGTGATCTGTTCAAGTCGTGTTCGGATGACGTTCTCTTTGTCAACCAATTCGAACGACTGCTTCCGCAGCGATTCTGCACGCTGTTCTGCCTTTGTCAGAATATCGAGGTTTAACGCCAACCTCTTCTGCTTCTGGTCATAATCGTCTTTCTTGTCACCCTCAAGGGCTTTGAGACGACTGTTCAGGTCGGCAATTATCTTCTCGTTCGGGTCTTCAAGGCTTACTTGTTTTGCCGCTTCCGTCACTGAACGCGGAACGACTTGTCCGTCCAGCGGATAATCTTCTGCACGACTGATCACGACCGGTTCGGTAATGGGCGTTGGAGACGGCTGTACCGAGGCCGTTTTTCTGGCCGTTGACCGTTTGGGGCTGTTCGTCTGGGCCGACGCAACGGACGCACACACAACAACCATTACAGAAAGAATCAACGCCGAGATTATCTTTTTAGCCATGAGAATTCCTTACTTCGCCGTCCGGCCATCTTTGTCGGGGATGAAATCGCCGGTAAACAACTCAACCGCATTCTTGGTCAAACCTACAAACGGAATAGCATCTAACCCGGAATTTGCGACACCCCGGACGAGGCCTTTCTTCCGAACATCGTCGCCAACCAGTGCTATTGCAATAAATGTACCGCCGAACGGCAGCATTTTTGCAAACCGCTTAACCACATGCCAACCCGCCGCGTGGGCAACTTTCCGCGTGATCGTTGTTTTGTTGTTTGCCATAAAAAAATATTACAACGATCATTTAGATGCACGCTTAAACGCTCGGTTTGTTCCAATTTCCACCCTTATCTCAATCTCACCTGCCGATCTACGGAAATTCAGATGCTGGAGTGAAGTCAACGCCGTCCAGATCGGAACTTCCCAGTACCACCTGCTGGCTGTTGAAGGTGTAACGCTTTGCCGTAACATTCGCCGTGTATGTTGCTCCGCCCGGAACAGAATACAGCGTGTAATAGCCAAAAGTATTGGTCCTCGCACGCGAAATTTCGGTCGGGCCACTGGTCAATTTAACTATTGCATTCGCGATCGGGCGTCCGCCCTGGCTTACGATCCGGCCCGTTATGTTGAAGTTCGACGGTGCAGCCTCCGTGTAATTATAGACCACCAACGCGAAATGCTGATCCGTCGCATCACCGTTTCCTGGTATTCCGTCGCCGTTCAGAGCCGACGCACTTACCGATATGCTGACGTTGGTGTCAGTCGCAAGTCCATTTATCCAAATATGTTCGACATTGTTCAGCGTATCGGCCGAACCGCCCGGAACACTTAGTCCGCTTGTAAAGTTATTTCCGCGGTAAGTGTTGCCGTTTATGGTGATTGCGATATCCAGATTGTTTACGAGCGCAGGATCGGCAACGCCGGGCGGGTCGGTCCAGACGAGCGTTGCCCGAAACGGTTTCGAGCCGTCAGCGACTCTACCGTTATAAACGATGTTGTCGCCGGGCGATGCGAACGGAACGGTTTGATCGACGTATTTCATCGGCACGCCCGTGTTGAGCATGAACTTCATATTGGCGCGCCCCCAGCCTTCGACACCGTTCGGTATAGAGGCGGACGTCCCGACGCCATTCATTTCCTGTCCGGTTTGCAGTATTGCGGCTTTGGTAAGCGCGATATTTGGCCGCATTCCGGCATGGGTTGATTTCCAATACTGCTCGAACAATGCTGCGACACCGGCGATCTGCGGAGCTGCGTGCGAAGTACCAGAACTCCATGCGTGGTTAGCCTCGAAACAGCTTGAGACGCTTCCACAGGTTCCTGCCCGGCTTCCGGTAATCCAGCTTCCGGGAGCGGAAATGTCAGGTTTGATACGGCCATCTGCCGCCGGTCCACGAGCGGAACCCGAAGCCATATCGTCGATATTGTTTGCGTTGACCGATAGTTCTGTCCGCAAATTATCAGCATTTGCAACGGCTATAATATTCTTCGCCATTTTTGGACGGGTATGCCCCAGAGGCCCATTGTTTCCGGCGGAAAAAACATAAAGCAGTTGATCTATTGTCGCGGCGGTTGACGCATCTCTGGCAAGACTGTCGTACGTTGCAGCCATAGATTCATAGACGTTGCCATTCGTGCCGTTGCCCCAGCTATTGTTGCTGATGGATCCGGTGACTCCGTTTGGTCCGGCGGTCGTTACTGTATCGTTTGCGACGATGGCATCCGAGCCAGAGTAACCGGCTTTCAAAAGGGGAATATTCAGAATATGTGAATTGGGCGCAACACCCAAACCATAGTTGTAGCCAAGCGGGTCAAGACCGCCAAAAGGTGAATTTCCCGAAATAATGCTTGCGTTAATGTGGCCGTGGCCGCCGCCTGCCCCGGCGGTCGCACCACGCAGCGGTGCATCTATCGTGTTTGCGGAAGTAATGTAAAAACCGCCGTTGCCGGGGATGCTAACGCCGTCATCGACCATTGCAATAGTCACGTTGGTGCCGTCAACGCCGAATTGTGTGAACGGGTTATAGCCAGGGGCCGCGAGGGTCGTCGTGCTTGTATAGTTACCCGCGACGATGTGTGCCGCGCGTTCATCCTCTGCCGTCGGAAATGCGTAGGAATCGATCCGTACAATGTCGGCGATTTGTGCAACAGACGCCACCATCGAGGGATTCATCGCAACTCGGACCGAGTTAAAAAAACTGGTCGGCAAAACAACTTCGTTCACGATCTGTCCGCCGGAAACCTTCACGACCTCGTCTGTCACGCTCTTGATATCCGCACGCGAAAATACCGAGATGTTATACATCGCGTTGCCATTCTTTGAGACTGTGGGCGTTTCGGCCAAGTCGGAAGCGATCTTCCACCCGGCAGCGTATTCGCCGATCCATCGAACGCGCGAATGCCCCGCAACGCGGGCGGCATTTTCAGCATCACCGTAAACTAAAAAAGCATTGTTCGGTACATATTGCAGCACCTCAAGGCCCATTCCGCGAATACTGTCCAATACCTCGTCGGTCGCAATTCCGCCTAACTGTACGACGAAATAGCCCTTACCCGACCGAGATGCCGCTCCCGGTTGAATGGTTTGTGACGGCGGGTCGTTTATCGGATCAAAGGCCTTTCCCGGAAGGTTAATTGTCGAATCGATCTTGAACGCTCCCAAACGATCCGGTGACGTTGTGCGTTCTGCCGCAACGATCACGAATTTACCGTGATCCGAGATGATCTTGCCCAATGTCGCTGCACGATCTCTCTCGGCATCATCGGAAACCGGCACATGAAAAAGTCCCGATGAAGTACTTCTGATCACATCTGTAACGGCATCATTCGCAAGAAATCTGGACGGAACCCCATACGTCGGAGCTACCTTTCGCGTCTGTGCCTGATTCGCTTCACCTGCAAACCCAAGCCACATAGAAATGGCGACGATAACCGCCAATGACACCAAGATCGCCCTTACATTTGAATAACTGCGGAACATCAATTCCCTCCGTGATGGTTGTTATATTTCGATTCTTCGATTTGGATGAAAGAATTAGTCAGATAAATCCTAGCACGAGGCACTGTCGAACCAGTATAAAAATGATGCGACAAAAAAGGCGGAGCCGCAAGCAGCATCCGCCTCAATATTGAAATTAACAGCCCGTTCAGATAACCGGAGAAATGATCAATTGAACGCGTCGGTTCTTCGCACGGTTCAACGTAGTCGTGTTCGGTGCAACCGGCAGACTTGCACCTAAGCCTTTCGTTTCGATACGTCCGGATGCAATGCCGAATGCCGACAGTTTGCTCGCAATAGCTTCGGAACGCTGACGAGTCAACGATTCGAGTTCTTCAGCGTTCCCGCGATCGTCCGTGTGTGATTCGATAGCTATGCGGTAGTCGGGATTGTTCGCAAGCGTCTCACCGAGCGACGTAACCTTTGGCTCGGCTGCCGGAGCAAATGATGCCGCACGCGGCGCCGACCAGAAATTCTCAGGAAGCGTCAGCACGATTCCCCGTTCGGTTTTCGCGACGGTGCCGAAACGGCGCAGAGACTGAATAAACGCCGGCTCATTCGATTCCAGCTGAGCCATCTTTGCGTCCCGTTCCCGCTGCTCCTGTGCGGAGCGTTTTTCATTGTCGAATACTTCAAGACGGAGTTTGGCGTTGTCGAATTCGACCTTAGTCCGGCCAAGTTCTTCACGAAGCCGACCATTTTCGGTACGAAGGTCGCGGATCTGCGTCGTGTAATTAGAAACGTCGCGTTCCGAGAGTTCGCGGTTCCTTGTTTCCGAATTCAACTGAGCTTTCAGATCGGCGATCTCACGTTTTGAATCCGCAAGCTGGTCTTCGACACGTCGAAATTCCGCATCGGTGCGTGCTTTTTCATTTCGCTTCTCGCGGGCCTCTTTACGCTCGATGGCGATGCTCTCTGCCTTTACTGCCGTGCTTATCGCTTGTCTTGCGGTAATGTCAACCGTGTCTTCGTCGCGGCCGGCTTTCCATGCCGCATCCGCACTTGCAAGCATATCTTCCGCCTGCTGCAGTTCTTCGATCGCGTCCCGATCTGCACCCGCGTAACGCGCAAGCGCGATAGCCTGTTGCCCTTGAAGTATGGATGACGGCGTTTTCTGGTAGTCGCTTGCCGCAACCGCAGGAGTTCGCGGATCGCGGAAATAGTCGCTCGTGTTGCCAAAGTAATGTACCGCGGCAGTGGTGCCGACCGACGCACCAAGATCGGTCGTCGCACTCACGTTTTCGAGCATTACTTTTTGGCTCGGCCGCGAAACCAGAAAATGCGGTTCGGCGGTCACGATCAGTGCGAAAGTTTGAAGCGGCGTTGTAACGCTCATTTTTGTGCTGAACGCGAAAAATCCGCGGCGCTTAATTTCGCCCAAACGGTCAACCTGTCCTTCGGGCGAAATCGCCCACAGAACGTAGGTCGCATACCCGGCGCCAAGTTCAAGCGTTCGCGGCATATCGCTAACCGAAAGGTCGATCTTCGTACCGGTCTTGCTGGTTCTCTTGACCTTCGCCGTTCCGTGCATCTTCGGGAACTGGACCGTGCCGCTGAACTGCACATTTATTGTGTCGTCAAGCGGATAGGTGATCGCGGTCGTTCGCCTTGAAATGTCAGCCTGGCCAAAAACAAGCCCCGTCAACAAAAGAAAAAATGCCGGGCCAAAGGCCCTCTTGAAAAAGATCGGTGTTGTCATGATTGTTACTCCGTTCAAGCGATGCTTTAAGAAAGATGCCATATTTGCTGGAGCGGTTGCAAATTTTGGCACCGCCACTGTTTGTTTGCGGCTGGCCGTAAAGTATATTCAAATATTTACGAATCGATGGAAGATTTGCGACGATTACTGAATTATGTCCGCCCGTTCTGGGCGTCTTTTGCTCTCGCTGTCGCCGCGATGTTCGCTGTTGCTATCTTTGAAACTGCAACGGCAAGTCTGCTTGCACCGATATTCGACCAGTTCAACCCGGGCGAGGGCAGACGCGCAAAGATACCGTTCGACATTCACAGCCTCATTCCCAAAAATGACTGGTACGGCGGATGGATCTGGATCTCAGGATTGCTTCTGGCGTTTACGCTGCTCAAGGGCATCGCAGAGTTCATCTCGTCCTTCCTGATGGCAAGGATCGGCCAAAAAGCAGTTCTGAACCTTCGCAAACAGCTTTACGAACATCTGCTAAATCAATCGACAACATTCTTCGAACGCCACCGGACCAATTTTCTTGTCTCTCGCCTTGTGGTCAGTTGTTCGGCGATCGAGAACGCGGTTTCGAACAACTTGCGCGACATTCTGCGCGAATCAATGATCCTGATCTGTTTCGTCGCCGCTGCTTTTTATTTGAACTGGAGGTTAATGTTTGGTGCCTTGATCATGGGGCCGGTCATCGCCCTGTTGACAACCCGTTTCAGCAGCGCTCTGCGTCGATACGCGACTCAGTCGTTCGAAGGCAACAAACAGCTTACGGACATTGCCCAGGAAACACTGTCGAATCAGACGATCGTAAAGGCTTACCAGGGAGAAGCCCGCGAAGAAGTGCGGTTTGCCCATACCGCCGGGATCATCGCTAACGCAAATATGCGAAGCGGGCGGATCGCGTCGCTGTCGCCGCCCGTGATCGAGATGATCGGATATATCGCGATCGTTATTTTTCTTTATTTCGGTCTCCGGGAAGTAGAAATGGGCCGAATGGTGGCGTCCGAGTTTTTCGCTTTCTTGTTTTTTCTGTTCCGAAGCTACGACCCGATCCGAAAACTTTCGCGTCAGCATAACGAACTCTCGAAAGCATTCGCCGCCGCAAAGGATGTATGGAGCGTTTTGGATGAAAATGAAACGCTGCCGGAAAAGAAAAATGCGGTTCAGCTTAAGCCGCTTGCTGGCAAGATCGAGCTTGCAAATGTTTCGTTCAAATACGGCGAAGGGAAAAAGATCCTAAAGGCGGTCGATCTTGAGATACCGAAAGGCACGACCATCGCTCTGGTCGGCGAAAGCGGCGGCGGAAAATCCAGCCTGATAAAACTTATCCAGCGTCTGTACGATCCGTCGTCAGGTTCGATCAAATGGGACGGTGTTGATATCCGCGACGCCTCTGTTTCCAGCCTTCGGCGGCAGATCGCGTTGGTTACGCAGGAAACGATCCTCTTCAACGATACGGTTCGTTACAACATCACCTACGGCGATCCGTCCGCAAGCGATGAGTTGATCCGCGAAGCCGCCAAAACTGCTTTTGCAGATGATTTTATCGATGAACTTCCCAACGGATACGACACGATCGTCGGCGAACGCGGCGTCTTTCTCTCCGGCGGCCAGCGTCAGAGAATAGCTATCGCCCGTGCGGTTCTCAAAAATTCACCGGTTTTGATCCTGGACGAAGCGACCTCTGCACTGGACACCGAATCCGAATCGCTGGTGCAGTTGGCTCTCGCAAATCTGATGGAAAACAAGACGTCAATCGTCATCGCCCATCGGCTATCCACGATCAGAAAAGCGGACATGATAGTTGTAATGGAAAAAGGCAAGATCGTCGAAACCGGCACGCATCAGGAACTGTTGGATGCCGATGGCAAATACCGGAAGCTCTACGAACTGCAGTTCGACGAAAGCGAGCGGAGTGACCGGTCATCTACTGAAGTTCCAGATGGCGTTTGAGGAGCTTCAGATCTTCATTCAATAACTCCGTCATTGATTTGTTCACAACAGCGGGCGGTTGCTTATATTGTCCGTCCATGATCCCCTGAACACGCAGCTTAACCAACGTCCCATTCTCGGCGTCGCCGAGATCGATCGTTGTCGTCATTTCGAACGGTTCGTCCGAAGAGGTCTTAAGCGACTTTTCAGGCTCAGCGGCAACGACGACGACATTTGCCGAGAATTTCCTGCCCAGGAATGTTCCGTCACGATTTACCTTGGCGTCTTTCTTTACAAGGCCGCTCGTCTGCGGAAAGGACTGCGATACACCGCTCATCCAGATAACGTCACTTTTCGGATCGAAAACAACTTTGGAGACATCTGCTCTCGTCCGCTCAATTACAATTTCAGCTTTTGCATCGACTGACATTTATTTATTTACGCTCCGTAATTTTGAGTGCCGGTTTGAATGCCGGTTAGGAAGGCCTGAAAAATCATAACAAGCAACTGAATTTCTGTAAAGAGTATTTCAGGCTAACATCCATTTAAATTGTGTTGCATAATACTGATTTTCAGTAGTTATATGAACTCAATGACAGGTTTTGGCCGCGGCAGTGTCAGCGGCGACAATTTCGAGGTTTCGGTCGATATCAAAACGGTGAATAACCGCTTTCTCGATGTGGTGCTGAAACTGGGCAGTGAATTGCAGGCCCTCGAAGCTCCGTTAAAAAGGCTTATATCCGCACGGCTTTCACGCGGACGCGTTGATGTCAGCATTCAATACGACCGGACGCAGGAAGTTTCGTATGAACTAAATCGCTCGGTAATCACCGGCTACCTTCATGCGCTCAAAGAGATGCAGACGGAGTTTTCCATAGGCGGCGAACCCGACATCAACGTCATCGCACGTCTGCCTAACGTGCTTTCGACGAAGAAAGAAGAGATCAGCGATGAGTTTATGAGTTCGGTTGAAACGGCGGTCGCGGCTGCCCTCGACGACCTTGAAACGATGCGTTCAAGCGAAGGCGAGATGCTTAAGAAAGAACTTGCCGAACGGCTGACAAATATCGCGGAACGAACAGATTCGATCGAATCGGAAGCCGCCAATATCAGTGAGGAATTTCGTCAACGCCTTACAAAGCGCGTCGGTGAACTGCTAGCGAAAACCGAATCACAGATCGAAGTTGACCAGGCGCGTCTCGCACAAGAAGTCGCATATCTCGCCGACCGCGCCGACATTTCCGAAGAGATCACACGGCTTCGCACGCACATCGAACACTTCCGTTCGATCATGGATGAAGACAAAGAAGTCGGCAAGCGTTTAGATTTTCTGACACAGGAACTCAACCGCGAAGCGAACACCATCACTTCAAAGACGAACAACATGATAGTCAAAGAACACGCATTGCAGGTAAAAAGCGAGATTGAAAAGATTCGCGAACAGGTTCAAAATGTGGAATGAAACTGGCCACAGATTTCACGGATAGAACGGATAAGAAAATGCTTCACAAGGAACTGACTGAAAAGATCATCGGAGTATTTTACGACGTATATAATGAGCTTGGTCACGGATTTCTGGAATCTGTTTATGAGGCGGCAATGTTGATCGCATTGCGAGAAGCCGGGCTGTTGGTAGAAAGTCAGGTTGAGATCCCTGTTTGGTTTCGTGAGCATAAAATTGGAGTTTTCTACGCCGATCTATTAGTCGGCGGTGTGGTGATAGTAGAACTAAAAGCGGTTCGTTCACTCGACCCTTCTCACGAGGCGCAGCTTCTTCACTATCTGAGGTCAACCGAGATCGAATTGGGTTTGCTTTTGAACTTTGGCGTAAAACCTGAGATAAAAAGAAAGATTTATGATAATCCGCGAAAATCTGTGAAATCTGTGGCCAATTCTTTTTCAGGATGAAAGGAAACTTGATAATAATCAGCTCTCCCTCCGGCGGCGGGAAAGGTACGCTTATCAGGGAAGTTCTTGGTTCGGTGCCGAATGTCGGGTATTCGGTTTCGCTTACGACGCGGGCTCCGCGTTTTGGCGAAGAAGACGGACGACACTATCACTTCGTTTCAAAGCTCAAGTTCGAAGAAAAGATCAACGGCGACGGCTTTCTGGAATACGCGGAAGTACACGGCAACATGTACGGAACGTCGCGAAAGCAGATCGAAAACATTACCAACGCCGGCAAAGACGTGATTCTTGAGATCGACGTTCAGGGTGCATTGCAGGTGCTGGACAAGATGCCGGACGCCGTGAGTATTTTCATAATGCCGCCGTCATTTGAGGTTCTCAAATCAAGGCTAACGGCCCGTGCGACCGAGAATTCTGAAGATCTCGCTCTGCGTCTGCGGAACGCGCATTTCGAAATGGAGCAGCATTCACGTTTCGGATATGTGCTGATAAACGACGAGGTGCCGCACGCCGCACGCAAACTCGGGGCCATTATTCTCGCCGAAAGACAAAGACGTATTAGACAAACGGATGCGATTCAGGGTATTCTAGATAGTTTCGAGCGTTCAAAAACGGCTTGATAACGGAGAATGCCTTAATTATGGTTGAAGAAATCGACGGCGAAGCGGAAGCAGTTGTAGAAATAATCGATCCGCCTGTAATAGATTCGAAATATCGAATGATCATTTTGGCTGCTCAGCGAAGCAAGCAGCTTCAACGAGGAGCACTTTCGCGGACCGACATAGACATTCGTAAGAACAAGGCGACCCGCGTAGCAATGCGTGAGCTTGCCGAACGCCGCGTGAATTTCTCATTCACCGACGCCGAGACAACGCAGCCCGATCCGGAAAAGAAGGCAAAGGCCCGTGCCGCGAAAGCGAAGTCAAAATCCTAGACTTAATTTATCTGAGTTAAAAGGCCGTCCGATCTGGACGGCTTTTCTTTTGGAGCGCGGACACTCTTGTCCGCAAAGCCTCCGAAGGAGGCTAAGACTCCGTGCTCGTTTGCGGACAAGAGTGTCCGCGTTCCGGTTTACATTCCTTTATAGTTCGGTCCACCGCCGCCTTCGGGCGTTACCCAATTTATGATCTGGTACGGATCGGCGATGTCGCACGTTTTACAGTGGACACAGTTCGAGAAGTTGACCTTCAATTCCTTTCTGCCATACCTCTCTTCCATTTCATAAACCGCAGCCGGACAGAAACGCTGGCACGGATTTCCGTATTCTTCGGCACATCGGGTCGCACAAATTTCGGTATCGAGGACATGCAAATGCGACGGTTGATCTTCGTCGTGAGCAACCGCGCCGTAGAACACATCAGTTACCTTGTCGAAGGTTATCTCTTTATCAAACGGAACTCCACCATACCGATTTCCATTATCCGTTTTCCGTTGTCCGTTATCCGTTAACATCTGCATTCGCAGGTGTCCGGCAACGTGATGTTCTTTCGGCATAAAGCCCCACGCCAGGCCGCGCGTCAGAAATTGCAGTCCGGAATTTATCAGCCCCGACCAACGTCCTTTCTGAAACGCTCCGTGAAAATTGCGGACCGGATGCAGCTCATCATAGATCCAGCTCATGTTCACTTTCGACTCAAAGTGACGCAGGTGTTTCGACGTTGTATCGCCGTGGCCGAATGCATCAACGATGGTCTCAGCCGCGAGCATTCCGCTCTTCATAGCGGTGTGAATTCCCTTGATTCGCTGCCCGTTCAGGAACGAGGCTGAATCGCCCACGATCAGTACGCCGTCCGCATACAGCTTTGGCATCGTCCAAAAACCACTTGTGTTTATGGACTTCGCACCGTATTTGATCATCTTCCCGCCCGCGAGAATTTCCGCGACCGCAGGGTGCGTCTTGAATTTTTGGAACTCATGATGAGGATCGATCTGCGGGTCTTCGTAATCGAGGCCTGTCACATAACCGATGCTGATTGTGTTGTTTTTCAGACCGTAGATCCAACCGCCGCCATAAGTCCGCGTATCCGATGGAAAACCGAGCGTGTGGACGACCTTGCCTTCGGGAAAATTACCTTCCGGCAGTTCCCACAGTTCTTTCACGCCGAGCGAGAAGACCTGCGGCTCTTTGTCTTCCATCAGGTTTAGACGTGACATCAATTGTTTGGCGAGCGAACCGCGTGAGCCTTCGCCAAGAACGGTCACCTTTGCAAGCAGATCGACTCCGGGCTCAAAGTTCGGCTTGTGCTTCCCTTCTTTGTCGATCCCTTTGTCGCCCGTTCGGACGCCGATGACGCGGTCATTGTCATCGTAGAGAACCTCGCTTGCCGGAAACTCGGGGAAAATATTGATTCCCGCTTCCTCGCACTTCTCACCAAGCCATGCACAGATGTTGCTCAGCGAAACGATGTACTTGCCTTTGTTCTTTAGCGGCGGCGGAACTATCGGAGCGTTGATCATCCGTTTCTCGGTCAGATACCACGCCGCGTCTTCCGTCACGACCGTATCGACCGGACAGCCTTGCTGCAAAAAATCCGGCATCAGCTCACGGATCGCGATCGGGTCCATCACGGCACCGCTCAATATGTGAGCACCGACAAACGAGCCTTTCTCGACAATGGCGATCTCGATCTCGCCGATCTTTTCGCCCTGTTTCAAACCTTTTTCGACGAACTCGTCATGCTCTGCGATCTTTTGTTTCAACCACAAAGCACCGGCCAGATTCGCCGGCCCCGCACCCACGAAAACCACGTCCATCTCTATCTGTTCGCGTTCGATCATAAACGTGGAGTATATCAAACCCACAGGCGGAAACACGACCGGTAGGGAGTGTGCCAGACCCGGTTCTGATACACTCGCATTGTCTCAATGCTTACCAATCACACACTCGCTGCCGCTCGTGTTTCCGCCTTTGCGCTCTCGTTGTTTTTCCTCGCGTGCCAGCCGCAGAACCAGGTCAAACAAAACTCCGAAATGCCGAAAAAGATGATCTGGGCATGGGAACGCCCGGAAGATCTCAGATTTCTCGATCCGAAAGAATTCGGCGTAGCGTTTCTCGCGCAGACCTTGTTTCTGGAAAAAGATCGCGTCGATCAAAAAGCGAGGCGCCAACCGCTAGAGATTGCAGAAGGTGCATATGTGATCGCCGTCACGCGGATCGAAAGTAAGAGTGACGGCTTCAGCCGTTCTTCTTCTTTTCGAACGCCGAAAGGTGTCGATCTTACAAACAACGTCGTTGATCTCGTCAAGCGTACGCTCGACCTGCCAAATGTAAAAGGCATTCAGATCGATTTCGATGCGGTAGTTTCTGAACGGGAGTTTTATCGGGAGTTGATGAATAAGATAAGAAAAGGAACGCCTAAAAGCGTCACTCTTACAATGACCTCGCTCGCATCGTGGTGTACGGGCGATGCGTGGTTCAACGACTTCCCTGTCGATGAGGCCGTGCCAATGGTTTTCGTAATGGGTGCCGACACCGAAAAGGTCCGCAACTACCTCCGCAACGGCAACGACTGGCAAGAACCACTCTGCCGCGGCAGCTACGGCATCTCGATCGACGAACCAAGACCCGAAAACCTAAAACCCAACCGTCGAATCTACTTTTTCAAGAATTCGTCGTGGAATGCGGGCGACCTCGATAGCCTGAAATGAAATGTATTAGTCCTTGAACCGCTCAATATAGCCGTCAAGGTCCTTTTGCAGATCCTTATTCCGGTTGAACCCGCGTTCTGTCATAAGGCCTATCAAATGCTTGGCGGTCTCAATCTCGTATTGTTCAGCAGAACGTAGGAGATATTGGAGGTCGATGATATCTTGGGGGCGCGTATCCCAATCCGCAGATAGCAGCTTCATGGCGATCAGAGCGGGAATCGACGCCAACTTGACAACAAATCCGGGGAAAACTTCGAGTTGGGTCGCATCGCCTATTACTTCATTTTCGATGCCGGCTGTTGCAAATAAGAGATCGACGAAAACTTCGACCTCACCGCCCGAAGTTAGCCGCACCGTCGCGAGACGTCCGTCTTCATCTCTTTCGAGAAACATTGCGATGCGAAATCCCGCCTGCCTAAGGGACTCAACTACGGACTCGGCCTCACGGTCGCTTTCGACAGAGATCGCAAAATCCACGTCCTTAGTAAAGCGCTCTATCGTACGGAGTGAGACGGCAATCCCGCCAACCACTGCAAACTCTACATCGAGTCCGCGTAGATGTTTAGCAACCGATTTAACGTATTCTTCTAGATGATCGTTCAATTAGATTGAGTGAAGCGTGCCATATCGCCGACGCGCCCAACTCCGTCCCCAAACTCGGCTCCGGGGCGAACGCGATACCACTTGCTCAACTCTTCATTGATCTGCTGAGGCGTAAGATCAGGATGCTTCTGACGCAATTTATGAAGAAAAGCTCGCTCTCCAAGGCGTCTTAGTTCCATCAGGAGCTGAAATCGAGCTATGCCGTTTTCCACAGCACTATTTTACCACAAAAAAGGCCACAAATTTAGGATTTGAATGACTGATGTTTGATAAATATCTCCGCATCCGAACGGTCGAAAAATACGAGAAAAACATGTTCAGGGACCAATTGATCTTTGAGAAATTCTTGTATTGCCTTGGACGAGGCCTTTGCGGCTTCGTGTTTCGGATAATAAAAGGCTCCGGTCGAGATCGACGGAAAAGAAATCGACTTCAATTCTAGCTCGGTCGCACAGGTGAGTGAATTTCGATAACAACTCGCGAGTAATTCGGCATCGCGACCTTCATTCATTCCATATATTGGTCCAACTGCGTGAATAACATACGTTGCCGATAAATTTCCCGCTGTCGTTACGACTACTTCGCCGGTTGGCAGTCCGTGCGGGTACTCGTTTTCCCTTATCTGCCGACATGCGTCCAAAATATCTTCGCCACCACGGTCGTGGATCGCACCGTCTACACCGCCTCCGCCCATCAGCGTCCAGTTTGCAGCATTAACGATAGCGTCTGTCTGCTCATGCGTGATATCACCGACTTTCACGATCACACGGTCACTTAAATAAGATTTGATCACGATTCAAACTGTGCTTTCAAACTCTCAATATACGGTGCTCTCGCGACGCCTTTTTCTGTGATAATTGCGGTGACCAGGTCGTTTGGCGTAACGTCGAAGGCGTAGTTGCTGACCGTCGTGTCGTCGGGTGCAAGTTGAATGTCTTTTATGTGCGTGACCTCGCGGATGTCGCGTTCTTCGATGGGGATCTCGTCGCCCGTCGGGCAGTTGAGATCGACGGTCGAGAGCGGAGCGGCAACGTAGAACGGAATGCCGTGACGCTTTGCGAGAACAGCGACCATATATGTGCCGATCTTGTTAGCAACGTCACCGTTGGCGGCTATGCGGTCTGAACCGACGACGACGGCCTGCACTCTTCCTTTTTTCATCACATGGCCGCTCATGTTGTCGGTGATCAGCGTAACAGGAATGTCGTCCTGCATGAGTTCCCAGGCGGTAAGGCGCGCGCCTTGCAAATAGGGCCGCGTTTCGTCGGCGATGACGGAGATGTGTTTGCCCGCATCGACGGCCCCGCGAATGACACCAAGCGCAGTTCCCCACACGCCGCCTGTTGCCAGAGCACCGGCGTTGCAGTGCGTGAGGACCGAATCGTTGTCACTCAGCAACTCGCCGCCGAACTTTGCGATCAGACGCTGCGACTCGATGTCTTCGTCATGAATGGCTTTCGAATCATCAACCAATATCTGCTTGATCTCGCTGACCGACTTACCCGCTGTTTTTGCAGTTTGGAAAGTTCGTTTCATCCGGTCGATCGCCCAGAAGAGGTTCACTGCCGTCGGACGCGTTGCCCCGAGAACGTCGCAGATGTATTCAAGTTCTTCTTCGAGGTCATCGACATTCGTACCGACGAACTGTTTCGCACCCAGCGCAATACCATAAGCCGCCGAGACGCCAATTGCCGGTGCACCACGCACGACCATGTCCTTGATGCCCGCTGCTACTTCGTTGTAGCTCTTAAGCATCAGCCATTTCTCTTCGGTAGGAAGCAAGCGCTGATCAAGCATCGCCACACCCACGTCGGTCCATTTAACGGGAATGATGTTTAGGTTCATATAAGTGTTTTGGTGTAATTTCGTGTAATTTGGTGGTTAATAAAAAGCCTATCCACGAACTCACACGAACAAACACGAATCTGATATATTACGCAAATTCGTTTACTCTCACAATCCTTACGCTGTGTACTTGTTTGCGAATCAAACACCTAAACTTTGAATCACCTTCAAACACCTCTAACTGTTTGGTTCTGATTTAGGTTAATCTAGTGTTTTCAAAAACATGATGGATCTGACATTTCATTCGTTTCAACCGTTGGGGATCGAACTTCCTGAGCCGCTTAGGGTTCTCGAACGCATATCCAAAAACTTTTACTGGTCGTGGAATCATGAGGGCGTTGACCTCTTTCGCGACCTTGACCCGATCCTTTGGGAGCGTGTCGAAGAGCATCCGCAGAAGATGCTTTCAGACACGAGCCAACTGCTGCTCTGGCAGCGTGCGGCCGATCCCGATTACATTGCAAAGCTGGAACGCTTTACCGCGAAGTTTGATGCGTATATGTCAGAACCACCTGCGGTAGCGGGTGGCTTATCTCGTGTTGAGGGTCAGCCGCCCACTACCGTAGGCGGTTCCGACATTGCCTACTTCTGTGCCGAATACGGCGTACACACGTCGCTGCCGATCTATTCCGGCGGCCTCGGGATCCTGGCGGGCGATCATTTGAAATCGGCAAGCGATCTTAACATTCCACTTGTCGCAGTGGGGCTGCTCTATCGTTACGGTTACTTTCGTCAAGACATTTCGCACGACGGCTGGCAGGAAGAGCATTACCAAAACATCTTCAACCAAGGCCTTGCCATCGAGCCCGTTAATGATGCGAACGGTGAGCGTATTCGCGTACTGGTCCACATTCGCGGACGCGAGGTTTGGGCCGAAGCGTGGCTCGCACGCATCGGACGCATTTCGCTTTACCTTCTCGATACCAATGTTGACCCAAACACGGCCATTGACCGGATGATCACGGGCCACCTTTACGGCGGCGACGCGGAGACGCGTATCGTGCAGGAAAAGGTACTCGGAATTGGCGGTGTTCGCCTGCTGAGAAAACTCGGTATCGACCCATCGGTCTATCACCTCAACGAAGGCCACGCCGCATTTTCAACGCTCGAACTTGCACGCGAATTTCTCGTCGAAAACCCTGACAAGAACTTCGTCGCCGCCGTAGAAAGCGTCCGAACAAAATGTGTTTTCACCACGCATACGCCGGTTGCGGCGGGCAATGATACGTTCGCACCAGACGTGCTCACCGCTTGCTTTAGCCAGGAATATATTGCATCGCTAAAGCTGAACCGCAATGAATTTCTCGCCCTCGGACGAGCCGATCTGAGCGACGATAAAGAGTTTTTTGGAATGACACCGCTTGCGATCCGCATGTGCCGCTCGTCGAACGCCGTCAGCGAAAAACACGGCAAAGTCTCACGCGAACTGTGGTTGAAGATGTTCCCCGATCTCGCGGACGCCGGTGCTGTGCCGATAACGCACGTTACGAACGGCGTCCACGCGCCGACTTGGATCGCACCCGCGTTCCAATCGCTCTTTGAAAAGACCATCGGCGAAGAATGGCCGAAAGCAGTTCTCGATGCGGATGCCTGGGCAAATGCGGTCAGCAGGATATCTGATGCGAATATCTGGAACGCACACGTCATCCTAAAAAACACGCTTATCGCCTTTATCCGCGAACGCACGCGAAGCAAAGAAACCGGTGTCAGCGACACTATTAACGAACGCAAAGACACGACAGTATTGTTCTCGCCGAACGTGCTCACGGTCGGCTTTGCACGACGTGTTGCCCAATACAAACGCTGGAACCTTATTCTGTCGGACATGGACCGCCTCCTAAAGATGGTCGATGACGCACAGCGTCCTGTGCAGTTTGTGTTCGCAGGCAAAGCTCATCCCCAGGACAACACGGCTAAGACGATCCTGCAGGAACTGATGAGCATCAATCATGATTCGAACTGGCAGAACCGGGCAGTGTTCATCGAAGATTACGATCAGGAAGTTGCACGTTATCTCGTCCACGGCGTCGATGTCTGGATGAATGTTCCGCGTCGGCCGATGGAAGCCAGCGGCACCAGCGGGATGAAAGCCGCAATGAATGGCGTGCTGAATTTCTCGATCCTCGACGGCTGGTGGATCGAAGGGTTCAACGGCGAGAATGGATTCTCGATCGGCGACGATCTTGACAGCACATCCGAGCATTCCGAAGAAAAGGATGCCGCCGACGCCGAGTCGCTTTACAGCACCTTAGAAACGCAGATCATCCCCGCGTTCTATAATAAAAGTGCATCGGGTTTGCCCGAACAATGGATAGCGATGATGCGAAATGCGATCTCGACACTGACGCCGCAATTCTCAAGCGACCGAATGGTGACCGATTATTTGCAGCAGATCTATCGGTTCTAGGCGAAAACATCTAAACATTTGAACCCACTTCAAACACCTAAAGATGTTTGATTCAAAGATGAAGGAACTTGAATTTCGAACCGGTGCCATCAAGCCTATCGAATGCGTTAAAGAAGCGTTCTCGCTTATCAAGGATGAGTACTGGGTCTTACTTGTCGTATCAATAATCGGTGCCATGATCGCGGCGGTATCAGTCTATATTTTGATCGGTGCAATGGTTTGCGGCATTTTCAAGACGTATTTGCGTAAGATCGACGGTGATAAGGTTAAATTCGATGATCTTTGGACCGGTTTCAAGTATTTTCGGCCAAGCTTGCTCGTCACCATTTTGATCGTAGTACCGATCGTCGTCTGGACCGCTATCCTTGTTGTGACATTGTATCTGCCGCTGATAATGCAACTACCGCAAGGCTCCGGCCCTCTGGACGGTGACGAAATGATGCGATCCGCGCTGATAGCATTTTCCGTCGATGCTGTAGTCGCATTGTTGATGGTGTGCCTTCACTCGCTGCTGATCTTTTGTTTTCCGCTGATCGTCGATAAGGGCATTTCTGGCTGGGATTCGATAAAATTAAGTTCGCGTGCCGTGATGAAAAATCTCGGCGGTATCGGAGGCATGGTAGCTGCAAATCTGGGCTTGGTAATGCTCGGATTTCTCACGTGCGGTATTGGGATCTATGCGGTTCTTCCGCTGCTGACCGCTTCAAATCTTGTGGCATATCGAAAGGTTTTTCCGAAATTGGTTTAATATGGCGAATTTTATTTCCATCTCAGACAACAGCGGCCTCGACGAGCTTTACAAAGAATCGTTCGAGCGGCCGATCGCGATATTCAAACATAGCAATGCGTGCGGCATCAGTGCTCACATAATGGAAATGGTCAATGAGGTTGACCGCGATGTGCATATCGTTGTAGTTCAGGAAAACCGCAGTCTTTCCAACGAGATCGCGACACGCACCGGCCATCGGCACCAGTCGCCGCAAGCATTCATCATCCGCGACGGCAAGCCGATCTATCACGCAACGCATTACGGCATAGACCCTGTCGCGATTGAAAAAGCCTTGAACAGTGAATAACTAATAGTGAATAGTGAACAGTTGTTCTTTTTTAGTTTTTCACTATTCGTTATTAGTTATTCACTGTTCACTGTTCACTATTCATTATTTATGATCCAGCCTTTACAAATAGTAGAAGAAAGCGATTCAGAGATTTCGATCAAATGGTCGGATGATTCGGAATCGCGATTCACGGCCGCCGCACTTCGCCGCACATGTCCGTGTGCAGGCTGCGTTGACGAATGGACCGGCAAGAAGACCTTACAGGAAGAAAGCGTGCCAGACGACCTGACCTTCAAACACACCTCCATCGTCGGCCGCTACGCGCTCAATTTCCATTTCTCAGACGGCCACGACACGGGGATATTTAGCTTCAAATACCTTCGAGACCTGTGACTGGAGCGGTGCGCGTCCCCGCTCGCCAAGCTGGCGCAAGCAAGCTAAGTCTCCGTGACCCCAAAGATAATTTACGAAAAGAGCATTTAGCGTGCGATGCACGCTTGGCCATCGGGACGATAGCCGCTCCAGTCGCATTTGTTGTAAACTATATCCCGATGCACGAACGCGATATTTTTGACGAGAAGCAAGAGATCAAGACGGCGAGTTTTTCATGCCCGAACTGCCGCGAGCGGAACGACTACGAAGTTCGCTGGATGAAACGGACGAAAAAGAAGAATGGCCCGCGTAATCTTTCACACGACGACCGTGCGCGATACGACAAGTCTCGCGACTATATGGTCCGAATGGACGACCAGTTGATGTGCAAAAATATGCGCTGCCGCAAGCGGTTCGAGATCCCGTCATCTCAGTCCATCGTTTTCATTTAATTCCTTTTGTGTATTTTAGTGTTTTTTCGTGGACTAGATTTGAATCCAAGAAAACATACGAAGAAACACGAAATCAAAACGATCCTAAAGTTTTAGGTTTGCTGACTGCCTTCATGCTATGCTTGGTTTATCCAAGGTAAGTCAAGGGACGTCGTTTTATGACAGGAAAGCAGCTCGAGTTTTACGAACAGGAAACGCCGGTTGATAAAGAAGTGAGCGATTTGATCGCCGACGAGATAGCTCATGTGCCGCAGGCTCCGAGTGAACTTTCTCAGCGTCTTGCCGAACACCATTCAACTTCACCTCGTGACTCCGGCGGTGATATCGACGCACAATGGGAAGAGGCGAACGGTTCCGGCTCTGAGGCAGTTTTCGGCCATAATCCGACGCCGGATCAGTCCGATGTTGAAGAAAATGCTCACGCAATGGGTATCGACTTCGCCGATAACGAGCCGCTCGATTTTACCGAAAAGCTGGAAAAGCGTGACCGCGACAGATTTGAAATGAACGAAAGCTCAAAGACCGAGGGCGATTCGATCTAAACGCGACAAGAATTTAAGTAACGGGGGGCTGTCTGAAAAGGCAGCTTTTTTTGGCTCAAAAACGGGCAAACTGTTGCCAAAAGGCACACATTCGTTTAGAATGTTATCGTGAAGCAATTTGCCTGGGACGTTCAGAAAAATGACCTGCTCAGGCGCGAACGCGGACTATCGTTTGAGGAAGCCGTATTTCACATTGAGAATGGTGATGTTTTGGATGTTATCGAACATCCGAATCCAACGAAGTACGAGCACCAAAATGTATTTATCCTAAATATAGATGGTTACGCTTACCTCGTTCCGTTTGTTGAATCTGACGTTGAGATTTTTCTCAAAACGATCATCCCGAGCCGAAAGATGACGCGGAAATATCTGTATGACGAAGAAGATCAAACTTGATAAGAAAGAAGCCGAGATGCTGGCCTCCGTAGAAGCAGCGGAATGGACGTCTGTCAAAAATCGAGATCGCGAGATCAAACGATTTCAGGAATATGCACGGGCGACTTTCCGAAAGGACCGGAGAGTAAATATCCGAATCTCAACCAAAGACTTGCAAGGCCTGCAAAAACGGGCCCTTGATGAAGGAATTCCCTATCAAACGCTGATCTCCAGCGTTCTCCACAAGTACCTTTCCGGAAGCCTGGTTGAGCGGTAAGCTGTTGTTTACCAAAAGACTCAACAAAAAAAAGGACCGCAATGGTCCTCTTTTCAATTGAGATCTAAATTTCCTAGTAAATATTAAATCCGTAATCCATCGTAACAATGACATTCTGTGCGACGCCATTGATCTTCTTCGGTTCAAAACGTATCTGCTTGGCAGCAGCAATTGCCTGCTCGGTTAGACCGTGCGGAAGCCGGGTTACCGGAACCACGCTTCCTATCGCACCCGACGCAAGAAACGTCACTTTCAGTCGAACACTTCCCTGCACATTATTCGTACGTGCTGCATCAGTATAACCAGCTCTCGGCTTTGAAATTATCTTTAACGGCTGCGTTACCGCTGCGACCGCTTTCGGTGGTGGTCCACCACCTCCACCAGATCCGTCTCCATCGCCGTCGCCGTCACCATTTCCGCTTCCGCTGCCAGAACCTGTTCCGCTGCCGGTACCAGTGCCGCGACCGCTGCCCTGTCCGGTTCCTACACCGCTGCCTTGACCACCGCCGGTGCCTGTACCGTTAGAAAGACCGGCAAACTTGGAATTAGGATCACCCCAACGATTAAATTCCTTTGGAAATTTGCGGACGCCCTCCGTTTGGGGCGGAGGCGTTACGAGTTCGGCCTCAAACCGCGGAACATTCACATCAGGCGGACGGGTTGGCTTCGGAGATTGATCGGCCAAGTCGCCCTGCGAGGTCGGGTCTTTTTCATCACGGCCGCCGCCTCCGCCGCCTCCGCCTTCATCGTCTTTCTTCTGTTCGATCTTTTCTTCTTCGACGGTCATCGGCTCGTCAACAATCACGGCTGAGAATAAATTGCCGTCGTCGATGGCTCCGATGCCGAGGTCCTTATCGAAAAGCGAATAGACGGTTGCCGACAATGCCACGATCACGCAGAACACAGCCGAGCCGAGCAGGAGCCAATTTCGCTGGCTGCCGTTCTTTTCGTCGATGACCGTAATGTAGTAACCGCTGTCGAGTGCTTCGGGCGTAACCGTCATCCCGCGCGGTTCATCGGCATACATCGCGACAGGTGCTGCAAATACAGCCGCCGCCGCAGGAACAGCGATCGTAACCGGAACTTCGTCTTCTTCCTCGACCGGTTCTTCGATCTCGATCTCGTCGATGTGTCCTGCTTCAAATGTTTCTTCGAGAATGGGTTCGTCCACAATGTCAGCGGCCGCAAAAGCCGATTCGGAACGCTCCGGCACAACCTCAACCAAAGGAGCCGCCTCCACAACTGCGGGAACAGGTTCGAGAATCTCTTGCGGTGCTTCGACCGGCTGCATTTCAAAAGCCTGCAGAGTAGCTCCGCAGGTCGGACAAAACGCAAACCTCTCGGCGAATCCTTCATCGCACGAACTGCAAAACTTTACTAATTTTCCCATTTCTTTCGACCTCTTAACTTCATTTGACCCGTTCTCACGCGGGCGAAAGATCACTGAACTTTATTATATCGACTTTTGTCAGAATGTTAAGCCTTATCTTTGAAACACCGCCGTCGAAACGTTTGTGTTTGCTCAAGTGAGATAGATGCCTGTTTGATTACCTGCGATGCCTGTTTCGTTGATTTTTTTTCATTGTTGAAACAGATATAGAAAATTCATTTCGCCGAACACGCGGCAACACTGAAATGGAATTCTGCAACTAAAAGCGGTAACATCTAGTTTCAAGTACGTTCTCGATAGCCCTTTGTTTCTATGTTTTTTCGGAAATTACCTTCTTTATTGACGCTCATTTTGGCGCTTTGGTCTCTAAATTTCGCGCAATCTCCGTCTGCGGCTCCACGGCAGGAGAAGCTGCTTAACGGCCTTCGCGTTCTGATGTGGACAGATGCTGCGTCACCAAGGGTCAGCGTAAAGGTACGCATCCACGCCGGAGCGTCGTTCGATCCGCAGGATAAAGAAGGCGTGATGAAGCTGCTTTCGGAATCGATCTTTCCGAATAACGACGTTCGCGAGTTCTTCACCGACGAACTCGGCGGCGATCTGGTCGTGACCTGCAACTACGATTATATCGAGATCGCAGCGTCCTCGCGTGCAGATGCTTACCTTTCCCTTTTGGAAACGCTTGCAAACGCAATTACCAACCCTGTATTTGATAAAGCGGTGACGGACGCGGTCAAAGCAAAAGTCGCGGCAACGGTCGATTCAAACGAAAAGAACGCTTCGTATATGGCGGACCTTGCCGTGAGAAAACGCCTGTTTCAGACGTTTCCATACGGACGGCCAATTTCGGGCACCAGCGAATCATTGAAAAAGATCGATTTTGCCGATCTCCGATTCGCCTATGACCGCCTGTTCGGAGCGGACAACGCAACTATCACTATTTCCGGCAATTTTCCGGCTGATACGGGCTATCGGGCCGTCCGGCGATATTTTGGCGCATGGCTGAAATCCGACCGGAAAGTTCCGTCAACATTCCGTCAGCCTAACCCGCCGGCTGACGGCCTACAGATAATTGGGTCGCCGGAACCCGAGATGACCGAGATCCGCTACGCCGTTCGCGGCGTTGCAAGAAGCGACAAAGAATACGCCGCAGCGAATGTACTTTCACGGATCTACGAAACGCGCATCCGTGTGAAGGCACCCGAAGACCAGCGCTCGAACGTGTTCGTGCAAAACGATTCCAACATTCTGCCGGGCATAATGATGTTTAGCTTTACGCGAATAAAGCGCCAAATGACCGCAGAGGTTTCGGGCGACCGGCCAAAGGTCGAGGCGAATGACGTGATCGCGAACGCACTGAACGAACGCGTTACGAGCAGTGAATTCGAGGCAGCCAGGTCGGCCGCAGTAACGGAGTACGAAAAGGTCTCAGTTCCTTCACGTTGGCTTGATGCCGACACATATAAGCTGACAAGCGTGAAGGCCGACCAGCTTTCGATCTCATCAGTCTCTATTGCGGATGTTCAGACTCTTGCCGATCGCGTCAAACAACAACTGATCGCCAGCGTTATCCTATTGCCAGCAAAAACCGGAAATTGATCCCAAGACCATGCAGCGAACCGAAAGCGAGATAAAGCACGCGGCCGAGGTTCGCGAGATGTTTTCCGGCATCGCCGCCCGCTACGATCTTCTGAACCATCTGCTTTCCGCGAACATCGACAAACGATGGCGGCGAAAGGTGCGTGCAAAATTAGGTGACATTCTTAATGATCCGAATGCGTTGATCTTGGACGTGGCGTGCGGAACCGGCGACCTTTCAATTGAACTCCAACGCGATGCGAAGGCAACGATCATCGGTACGGACTTTTGCCGCCCAATGCTCACCATCGCCAAAGAAAAAGCGAATGAGATACCGTTCGTGGAAGGTGACGCAATGAACCTCGGATTTGCCGATGCGAGCTTCGACTCCGTAACCATCGCCTTCGGGCTCAGAAATTTATCGAATGTCGCGGACGGCCTCGCGGAACTTAGACGAATCCTGAAACCCGGCGGTCGCCTTGTCGTACTCGAATTCTCGGCGCCGTCGGTACCCGGTTTCCGCAAGGCATTCAATTTTTATTTTTCGAGCATTCTTCCGCGCATCGGCGGAATGGTCAGCGGTTCGCGCGGTGCGTATGAATATCTCCCTGACTCCGTATCAAAATTCCCGGATCAGAAAGCGCTTGCCGCAATGATGCGAGAAACCGGTTTTGATAATGTAGAATATACAAATCTGACCGGCGGCATTGCCGCGATCCATACCGGAACACGAACGAACAGCTAACTCTAAGTCTCTTTGATGAAGCATAAACTTCTCAATTTTCTCCGCCAGATCGCGCTGACGCTGCTTGTTATCTGGACGGTCGTTTCGCTCGTCACGCTGTTGATCGAACTGGTCCCCGGAACGCCCGCCGCTGCGATTCTCGGTGAAACTGCGACCGCCGAGCAGATCGCGAATTTCAACGCCAAACACGGCCTGGACAAACCCGCGTTCTTTATTTCTTATTCATCTGAAAACGGCCTTGTTTGGAACGGTTTGGACAACCGTTACGTCGAATATTTCAGTGGCCTGTTCCGCGGCGATCTCGGCACGTCGTTCCGCACCGACCGTCCGGTCCTGGACATGATCCTCGAACGCTATCCGGCGACGATCAAGCTTGCGTTGGCGTCGATGCTCGTCGCTATCGGCATCGCGCTGCCGCTCGGCGTTCTTGCGGGTACACACAAGAACGGATTGACTGACAACCTCGCATCGTTCATTGCCCTGCTCGGAATCTCGCTCCCAACCTTCGTCATCGGCCCGTTCCTTGTTTACATATTTGCCGTAAAGCTCGGCTGGTTTTCGCCGACCGGAAGTTTATATCCCGAAGACATCGTGCTACCGGCAGTAACACTCGGAGCGGCGCTCTCGGCGATCTTGACGCGAATGATCCGTTCGAGCGTGATCGAAGAACTCGGCGAAGATTATGTGCGCACTGCACGAGCGAAAGGCTTGAGCGAGCGAAAGGTCGTTTACAAACATGTTTTGAAGAACGGGCTCATACCGGTTGTAACAATTCTTGGTTTGCAGCTCGGCGTTTTGCTCGCCGGAGCGATCATCACCGAACGAATTTTTAGCTGGCAAGGCCTCGGCCTTTTGCTGTTGGAGGAAGGCATTTCGAAACGCGATTACCGCCTCGTCCAGGGCTGCGTTCTCGTTATCAGCGTGACATATATTTTGGCGAATTCACTTACGGATTTTGTTTACCGACGTTTGGATCCAAGAATTCGCTTGTCGTAAGAGTGACGGCTTCAGCCGTTCTATTTTTTTGAAAGCCTTAAGGCGTCACTCTACAAAGAAACTTAATGAGTCGTTTGAGTTACATCGGGATCGCTATCGCGGCCATCGTCATCCTGACGGCCGTGTTTGCGCCCTTTGTCGCGACGCATGACCCAACTCTACAAGATATTAGTCTTCGATTTCTGTCGCCTTCCTCTGCACACTGGTTCGGTACGGACATGCTTGGCCGCGACGTATTTTCGCGTGTCGTTTACGGGACACGGATCTCACTTCAGGTTGGAATAACCGTTGTCGCAGTTTCAGCCTTCATCGGAATAATCATCGGTGCAGTAGCAGGTTTTTATGGCGGTTGGGTCGATAAGTTTTTGTCCGGGTATCTGTTCAATGTATTTCTCGCGTTTCCGGGTCTGCTGCTTGCTATCGCTTTGGTCGCTTTCCTAGGTGCGGGTCTTGGAAAGATGATCCTCGCATTGTGCATTATCGGCTGGGTCGGTTACGCACGGGTTATGCGTGGACAAGTTTTAAAAGTGCGTGAGTACGATTTTGTACAAGCCGCTAAAGCTCTTGGTGCGGGAAATCTTCGAATACTTTTCACGCACATTATGCCGAATGCAATTCAGCCGCTGATCGTGCAATCGTCACTTGGTATGGCCGGAGCAGTGCTGTCCGAAGCGTCGCTTTCATTTCTCGGACTCGGCATTCCACCGCCTGCGCCTAGTTGGGGAACGATGATCGAAGAGGCACGCAATTTTTTTAATATCTACCCGCACACGCTTTTCTTTCCCGGCGTTGCCATCGCCTTGACTGTCCTCGCGTTCAACTTTATTGGCGACGGACTTCGCGAATATCTCGACCCCAAACAGCGGGCACGTTGACACGCAATGCGAATATTTCCTCTCGGCGAAAATGCGGTCACGGTCGAATTCGGCGACCTCATTTCGCACGAGTTGAACGACAAAGCTCTCGCGTTGGCCGAGTATTTCAACGCACATCCGTTTCCCGGTTTTATCGAGTCGGTCCCGGCTTACACCTCGACAGCCGTATTCTTCGACGTTGTCACCGTCCGCAGCTCGATCGAAAACAATGCGTTCGACGCGGTCGAATCTTTATTGAAAACGGCGATCGCCGATCTCAATTCTGCTCAGCCCAAGACGGCACACGTTGTAGAGATTCCCGTCAGCTTTGACGGCAATGACAGCATCGATCTCGCCGAAATGGCGGATGCATTACAAATACCACCTGACGACATAATTGAGATATTTCTCGCACGAACCTATCGCGTTTATATGCTCGGCTTCCTGCCTGGATTTCCCTACATGGGAGAAGTTGATGAGCGAATCGCCGTGCCGCGACGTGATTCACCGCGCACAAAAGTTCCGAAAGGAAGCGTAGGAATAGCCGGACGACAAACAGGTGTTTATCCGCTTGAGTCGCCCGGCGGGTGGCAGATAATCGGGCGAACTGACGTCGAGATGTTTGACGCGGTCAACGACGAGCCCTGTTTTCTTTCCCCGGGCGATGAGGTGAAATTCATTCGAGCTTGATGTCGCTGCTAATACGCAAACCGGGAATGCTCTCAACCGTCCAGGACCTAGGCCGGGTCGGTTCACGGCGGCTTGGAATAAATCCGAACGGCGTCATGGACACGACCGCCGCACGGCTCATCAACATCGCGCTTGGTAACGAAGAGAATGCGGCAGTCATCGAGATGCATTTTCCAGCCGCTGAGATCGAATTTGAGGACGACACTTTAATTGCTCTCGGTGGTGCCGATCTCGGGGCAATGCTCGATAATGTTTCGATCCCGCTTTGGCAAACGATGTTCGCCTCAAAAGGCGGCGTGCTTAAATTCAAAGGCAAAGTTTCCGGTAATCGCTGCTATCTTGCTGTCAAGAATGGCTTTTCAATCGACAGTTGGCTGGGTTCCGCAAGCACCAATCTCGTCGCCGGTGTTGGCGGATTTGAAGGCAGAAAACTCTCGGTCGGTGACCGAGTAGCTTGCGCGACAACCAGCGAGATCAAAAAAATAAAGATCGGCCGCTCCTTGTTTCCGCGATACAGCCGATTTCCAACTGTTCGTATTGTGGCGGGTTCGGAACTCCCCTTGTTGACGGCCGTGAGTGAACGCGCCTTTTTGAGTAGGCCATTCGAAATAACTACGGATTCGAACCGAATGGGCTTTCGCTTGAAGGGCGAACCGCTGCAGCTTCTGCAAACGAAGGAAATGCTTTCGTCAGCGGTCGATTTCGGCACGATACAGCTTTTGCCCGACGGACAAATGATCGTACTCATGACAGATCATCAAACAACCGGCGGTTACCCGCGCATTGGGCACGTCATTAAACACGATCTTCCGCTGGTCGCACAACTCGGCGCGAAAGACACGGTCTCGTTTCATCTCATTTCGGTCGAACAGGCGGAAGCGATCACAATGGAGTTCGAACGCGAACTCGCCCTTTGCAAGATGGGCATTAGATTGACGAATTTGGGTGGTGATTCAGTTTGAGCCCTAGCGGCCTTTTTATGTCTTCCCATCGTGTTTTTTGTGTTTAAGGGCTTTTTTTCAACACAAAGAGCACGAAGGGAAGACACAGAGTTCACAAAGAAAAAACGGGAAACATTTCAAACGGATGCACCACCCGATTGTGTTAAGCTTTTCGCAAAATGGCGCTTTCAATCGACATCAACTGCGACCTCGGCGAGGGTTTTCCGAACGACGCCGAACTGATGAAATTTATTTCATCTGCGAACATCGCGTGTGGAAATCACGCCGGCGATCTCGACACGATGAAACGAACTGTCGATCTTGCCATTGAAAACGGAGTCGCGATCGGCGCTCATCCCAGCTTCGACGACCGCGAAAATTTCGGGCGATCGGAAATGAGGCTGCCGCTGAATGAAGTCAGCAATATCGTGACCGATCAAATACTGAAAATGCAAAACATATGTAATGATGCCGGAGCAAAACTGAGTCACGTTAAACCGCATGGAGCTCTCTACAATCAGTCTGCTCGCGATCCTGACCTTGCAACCGCAATGGCCGAGGCAGTTCTGGCTTTCGACAATAAATTGATCCTTTTCGGTTTAGCCGGCAGTCACTCCATTCGCGAAGCAGAAAAACTTGGCCTGCGAACTGCATCAGAAGTCTTTGCCGACCGCACTTACAGAGCGGACGGAAGCCTGACGCCGCGTTCGCAGCCAAAAGCATTGATCGAAAACGACGACCAAGCAATCGCTCAGGCACTCGGCTTCGTACGTTCAAATTCCGTTACCGCGACAACCCGCGAACTCGTTGCTGTGAAATGCGACACTATCTGCATTCACGGCGATGGCGATCACGCCGTTTCGTTTGCGAGAAAGATCAAAGCCGGATTCATAAAGGAAGGTATCGGGATCAAGGCGCCCTTTGCATAGATGGAAAAGAAATCGCTCAGATCTGTAACTCTCGGTGCCGCATTTTTGATGGCGACCTCGGCCGTGGGGCCGGGGTTTCTAACCCAGACGACTGTTTTCACCAAACAGCTTCTTGCCAGCTTTGGTTTCGTCATTCTTCTGTCGGTCATTCTCGACATATTCGCCCAACTGAATATCTGGCGCGTGCTGACCGTCAGCGGCAAACGCGGACAGGACGTTGCCAATGAAACGATTCCTTACAGCGGTTATGTGCTTGCCGCGATGATCGTTTTCGGCGGCCTTGTCTTTAATATTGGCAACATCGCCGGATGCGGTCTCGCGTTCGAGGTGCTGTTTGGAATCCCGGTATGGGTCGGTGCGTTAATAAGCGCGGGAATAGCGATCGCGATCTTTCTGGTAAAAGAAGCCGGTGCCGCGATGGACCTGATCGTTAAGGTGCTCGGCGTTCTGATGCTGGTGCTGATCGTCTATGTTGTTTTTGTCGCAAGCCCGCCGCTTGGCGAAGCCGCGTATCGCACATTCTGGCCCGAGACGATCGACGCACGCGCCATTGTCACGCTCGTTGGCGGAACAGTCGGCGGATACATCACATTCGCTGGCGCACATCGTCTGATCGACGCCGGAATATCCGGTGAAGAAAATCTTCCGCAGGTAAATCAGAGCGCGGTGACCGGGATAGTGTTGACGGCCGCGATCCGATTTTTACTTTTCCTGGCCGCGTTTGGCGTCATTTCAATGGGCATGACCATCGATGACGCGAATCCACCGGCTTCGGTCTTTCAGAATGCGGCCGGCGTTGTCGGATACAAAATGTTCGGCGTCGTTATGTGGGCCGCAGCGATAACATCCGTGATCGGAGCCGCTTTCACGTCCGTGTCATTTTTCAAGACATTCCACGAAAAGCTCGACAAGAACAGCAATTACGTCATCGTTGCCTTCATCGTTTTTTCAACAATTATCTTTCTATTCATCGGCAACCCGATCCGAGTCTTAGTTTGGGCCGGTACGATAAACGGCTTCATATTGCCGTTCGGACTTGCGATCGTCCTCATTGCGTCGCGCCGGTCGAAGGTCGTCGGTAACTATGTCCATCCGATGCTGCTTCAGATCGCCGGTTGGCTGGTCGTGGCCATCATGGCATATTTCAGCGTGAAAACCTTGATCGGATAATTCAATAGTTTGGAAACCTTCCACTTTTATATAGCATCAGATAAACTAAATACGGCCTTCCCGCAAAAGGAATAAGTCTATGGTTAGAACGCTCGGATCCGTTGTCGTCCTGTTTCTTCTCGGCACAATTGCGTTTGGACAGTCAGGACGCCGTTCGGCTCCGACGCCAACTCCGACACCGCGTTCCGAAAGCCCTGAAAACTATTCCGAAACAAAGCCGTCGGCGAAACGACCGCCGCGTGTTTATACCGTTCAGCCCGTAGCGGCTGCTACGGCAGCCGAGCCGGTTCCGGTCTCTGATACAGAAGATACAATTAAGGTTGATACCAGCCTCATCACGATCCCGGTATCGGTCTTTGACCGCAACGGGCTTTATATTCCGAACATCCAGCAAAGCGAGTTCAAGATATTCGAAGACGGTGTCGAACAGCAGATCGCCTATTTCGGAACTTCGGACAAAGCGTTCAGCGTTGTTTTATTGCTCGACACCAGTCCGTCCACGCAGTATCGCATCGAAGAAATTCGAGCCGGTGCGAAAGCGTTCGTCGATCAATTAAAGGTAAATGATCGTGTGATGGTCGTAGAATTCGACGGCAGTATCAAAGTCCGGTGCGAGTTCACAAACGACCGTTCCGCTATCTTCAAAGGGATTGACAAAGCCGATTTCGGCAACGGCACGTCGATCTACGACGCAGTCGATCGAACCTTGAAACGGTTCCTGAAGAATATCGAAGGTCGAAAGGCCGTCGTTCTGTTCACGGATGGAGTTGATACAACTTCGAGCAAATCAACATTTGATTCCACGCTTTCTTACGCGGAAGAGTCGGACGCGATGATCTTTCCGATCTACTTCAACACCTTTAACGAAAATCGACAGGCATCTCAAACGGGACCGTTTGGCGGAGGTATTCTCGCTGGCATTCTTGGCAGCCCGACCAGCATCGGTCGCGGACTCACCGCAGCCGAATATGCAGTAGGTAAAAAATATGTCGAGGATCTTGCCGAATACACCGGCGGTCGTGTATTTCGCCCGGAATCGACGCCCGGCGGATTGACGCGTGCGTTCGAAGGCATCGCCGAAGAGTTGCGTCGTCAATACAACATCGGCTACATTCCCGAGGGCGACGCAAAACCCGGTCAGCGAAAACAGATAAAGGTTCGCGTGAACCGCTCTAATCTTTTGGTCAGAGCCCGCGACAGTTATATTGTTGCCGCCAAGTAAAATCTTACGCCGAAGGGTCGCAGAAAAGCCCGCCGGGTGATGCTGCCGCTTCGATCGCAAGTTCCGCATTGAACAGCCCGCGACGAATTATCTCTGACCAAATATCGATTCCGCCAACGGAGTCAACGGGAAAAAGGTAACTTTCAGGGCGTTCGCTTGAAAAAAGATAGACTTCATCCGATTCCAGGAAATCACCGGCCTTGAAACACACACGGATTATCGAATTCCATCGAACATCAGCCGTCCATTCATCTCCATTCGGCGGCGATACATCAAAACGTATTTTTTCGCCGTCAAAGCTCACCCTGAACCAGTCATTAAGACCGGCATTCGGTGTTGCGTTTATGATTTCGAGCGAACGGCTCCTCGCATATTCACGAGCCGAGAATTCGACTCTTTCGTCCGCCGAAACAATAAATGGATCTGAGCCGAATTGCAGATAAAGGTCGTAAACTTCATCCGCAGACATTCCCGGTTTGAAAAACTCTGGCAGGCTCTCATCAACTATCGCCTTCGCCGCCGCCAACGCTTCATCCGCCGTCTCGAATTCTCCATGTGCGATCCTTTCACCCTCATCCATGTAGTGGAAATTATCGTCAATAAAGACCTTATACCTCATGGCAAACTCCCAAAAGAAAAAGGACAGCCCAATAGACTGTCCAGGTTAAAAATGGTGATCCGAGCAGGATTCGAACCTGCGACCCAATGGTTAAAAGCCATTTGCTCTACCGACTGAGCTATCGGACCATTCTGTCAGCGGCCCGCTCGTAAGCAAGGGGCCAATCCAACCGAATTAGAAATTTTACCTATTGAAAAATCATAAGGCAAGTTCCATGCGGATATTCGCGCGGATAAATTGCGAATTCGGATCAAGCGGCACTTCAACGAATCCGAATTTACGATAAAGATTGATCGCCGCAAACTGTTTTGTATTCGATTCCAGGACGATAAACGGTGTTCCCTCGTCCGATGCGAGATCTATGCACGCCTGCATCAGCTTCTCGCCTATCTTATAGCCCTGAAACTTCGGTGAAACAGCCATTTTAGCGAGTTCGAACGCCTCGTAGTTCATTCGGATCATCGCAACGGTCCCGGCAACTTCACCGTCAACCAATGCAAAAAAGATCTGTCCGCCTTTGTCGATGATGTACTGCCGCGGATGGTCGAGCTGGTCGTGGTCGTGCTCTTCGACCGTGTAGTATTTTGCGATCCATTCGTAATTGAGCCTTGCAAAATCGTCAGCATAGGCATCTGAATACTCAACTATCTCGACGGACTTGACCCGCTCAAGCTCTTCGAGAGTACGTTCGCGAAATCCTTTCTCGGCAATGCGTTTTTCGAGAACATCGAGCGTATTTAGAATGTCCGTGTCACGCATCATTCTCTTGAAACCCGCCGTTCCGGCGTCCCACACATGTTCAAATTCGGACATACGTTTCTTCGCCTTTGCGGTCAAATAAAGAATGCGTAGCCGTCCATCACCTTTTGCTTTGGCTTCTTTGAGATATCCAGCCGACATCATCTTGTTGATGATCGAGATGACCGATGGATGCGAAAGCCCGATCGCCACGGCGATCTCGGTGACCGAAAGGCGTTCGTATTTATTCAAAAGCTTGAAAACGGCGAACCAGTTCGGCTCAATGTCCATCCCGAGCTCCGCGTACATGCGTTTCCCGTCGTGCAGCATAGCATCACTCGCACGTTTCAACCGCGTGACGACGGCGTTCAATCCAAGTTCGCTCAAGAAATCGTTTTCCATATGTAGCGTCCTACATAATATTGTAAATATATTATGTAGTCAACTACTTTCTTATCAGGAATAACGAAAAACGAATAACGAGTAGCTAAACGACTATTGCTATACGCTATTCACTATTAGCTATTCGTTGTTCCGAACAAATCGTTTAACTGAACCACGACTCCATGACGGATTCTTTGAGTATTATGGTTTGATCCCGTTCGGGTCCGGTTGAGATCAGTCCGATCTCGACCCCGACTTGTTCGGAGAGAAAACGAACATAATCCTGAGCCCTTTGCGGTAGCATATCGAAATCGGTCGTCCCGACTGTATCGGAGACCCAGCCTTCGAGCGTTTCGTAGATCGGTTTTATGTTCCTCAGATCGTGCGAGACCGCCGGGAAGGTGTCAATACGCTTGTCGTCGATCTCGTAGCCGATACAGACCTTGATCTCTTCGAGAGCATCGAGCACGTCTAGCTTTGTGAGAGCGATCGAATCGAAACCGTTTAACTCGGCGGCATAACGAGTCGCGACGGCGTCGAACCAACCGCATCTGCGGGGACGTTTTGTCACCGAGCCGTATTCATTTCCACGTTCCCGGATAAGATTGGCCATCGCTTCTTCGCTGTCAAGCATCTCGGTCGGGAACGGGCCTTCGCCCACACGTGTTGCATATGTACGGACAATTCCCAAAACACCCGTGATGTGATGCGGCGGAATTCCGGCACCGACGGAAGCACCTCCGGCCGTCGGATTGGACGACGTAACGTATGGATACGTTCCGTGATCCACGTCGAGCAAAGTCGCCTGCGCACCTTCGAGCAAAATCTTCTTATTAGCTTTTCGAGCCTCAGCCAGAAAATGCGATGTTTCGCAGACAAACGGACGAAGCCTTTCTATCAAAGGCGTGATCTCCTCCAATATTTCGTCGGCACGCAAGGGTTGATTGCCGAAAAGTACTATGATTCGGTTTGCCTCTTCCAGGTTTCGCTCGACGCGCAGCTTCAAGATCTCGGGCGAAAGCGCATCGGCCACGCGAATGCCGCGTCGTCCCGCTTTGTCTTCATAAGCCGGCCCGATGCCGCGAAGCGTCGTGCCGATCTTTTCGTTACCAAGCCGCTCTTCGGAGGTGTGATCCAATGCCCGGTGATACGGCATTATAAGGTGCGCGCGCGACGAAACTTTCAGACGTTCGGGCGAAACTTCGATTCCCTTTTCAGCGATCTGATCGACCTCTTCAAAGAAGGCCTTTGGGTCGATAACCATTCCGTTGCCAAGCACGCACGTCTTATCCGGATGGATTATCCCCGACGGCAGCAGACGCAGCACGAATGCCTTATCGCCGACATAGACGCTATGCCCGGCGTTGTGTCCGCCCTGATATCGCGACACGATATCGAAGCGGTCCGCCAGCAGATCGACAACTTTTCCTTTTCCTTCGTCACCCCATTGGGCACCGATGATGACAATTATCATGATAGTTTCACGGCGCGGCGTTTAATTAGGAACGACTTGATTCTGGTGCCGCGTTCCGCTTCCAGGTCAAGCAAAAGCTCGAGATCCGTTACATTGAAAGGCGGCTGATCCAGAACAACCGCCGAATCGAACTGCAACCGCACGCCCGGCCCATGCGGAATATCCAAATTTGGTTCTTTCAGTCCGCCGTCTGCCGGATAATGTTCGGTAACAATGACGTACGGGAATTTTTGCGCCTTCGCCAATATCCGGCATATTTCATCGTTTGATAAATGCTGCAAAACCTGTCGGATAAGACACAGATCGCCGTCGGGCAGATCGTCCTCGATAATATTCAGGCATCGGAAATCCGCGTTCGTAAGCGTCGAATTCTGACGATGATATTCGATGATGTCGGGCACCACATCACATCCGACATACGCGATCTCGGGTGTGATGAACTGCTCCGAAACCCGCATATCGCCGCAGCCAAGATCAACGACGAACTTAATATGATTCTCGGCAATGAAGCTGCCGACCATTCGAGCGTATTCAGCGGCCAAAGAGCCTTCTGATCCCGAGCCGGAAAAGAAAGTGTCACCGCTCTCGCCCCAAGCCTTTTGTTTATAGATCTCGGAGAAAGCATCGGCAACGCTCAGATCGCCGAATTTCTTTTGTTTTTCCCCAGCGATCCTGGCCGCCCGCCGATCGAGTATCGACGCCGGTATCAGGCTTTTAATTGCGGCTTTTATTCCAGGCATACGGTGCAGACGCAGCTTTAGCCAAGCGTCATTGGAGGGTTTCCGATAATGCAGCGAAACCGTCCGATGTAATCAACTGTTAATTCTTGTGGATTACGATTTATTCTACCAAAGACGAGGGTCGTCTGCGAGAAGGCCGTAGATCGCCCAGTCGCGAAATTCACCATTAACGAACTCGGCCTGACGCATTGTGCCTTCTAAGGTAAAACCGAGGCGTTCCGGAATCGCCCGGCTGCGCGCGTTTTCGACGTTGCAATTTATCTGGATACGGTGCAACGCCATCGTGCCGAAACAATGATCGATCAGCACCTTGCAGCAACGGATCACGATGCCTTTACCCTCATAACGGTGATCGATCCAGTAACCAATCGAGGTTCGTTTGTTCGCCGCATCAAGGTCGTGAATGCCGATGCCGCCGATCATCCTGTCGTTGAAAAAGATGACAAGTCCGAACGTACCGTCTTTCTCGAACGCGTCGGTCGATCGCTGTATCCACGCCTTCGCATGGTCTAGCGAATAGTCGTCAACCGCCCACGGCATCCATGGTTTCAGGTGTTCGAGATTCTCGCGAACGACTTTGAACGCCTCGTCGGCATGATGAGGTGCGGGCCGCTCAAGTCGAATATGTTCCCCAAGCTGGAAAGTCTGCATTCTAATTGCGGGTCCACTCGTAAAGTTCGACGTATTTGCGGGCAGCGTTTTCCCAGGAGTTGTCGATGGACATTCCATTGCGTTGGAGCTTTGTCCAACAGTCCGCATCGCCGTATGCGAAGAGTGCTTCGTAGATGCGTTCAAGAAATTTGTCGGAACGGTACGGCCCGAACTTGAAGCCGTTGCCTGCACCGCTGACCGCATCCCAATTCTGCACCGTATCATCAAGCCCGCCGACCGCACGCACGATCGGCACGGTGCCATAACGAAGTGAGTACATTTGATTCAGTCCGCACGGTTCGAACTTTGACGGCATCATGAACACATCCGCACCGGCTTCGATCAGGTGTGCGAGCGGTTCACTGTAGCCGCGATAGACGCCGACCTGCCGCGGAGCGTAGTCACGAAGCGACTGCCAGAAATCTTCGTACTTTTTCTCACCAGAACCGAGCGAGATCACATACGCCCCGGCGTGCACAATTTCACCGGCGACCTGCATCATCAGGTCAATTCCCTTCTGTGCCGTCAAGCGCGTTACGTTGGCGAAGATCGGACGGTCGAGATCAACGGGCAGCGAAAAACGCTGAAGCAGTGCGCGTTTGCATTCGCTTTTGCCGCTCATGTCGTCGATATTGAAGTGTGCGGGGATCTCGGGATCGGTCTCGGGATTCCAAACCTCGTAATCAACTCCGTTCGTTATGCCGATAAGCCTCTGCGCTCGCTGCCGGGTCAGCCATTCGAGTCCGTAACCATTTTCACTCGTCTGAATTTCCTGTGCGTAGCGACGCGAAACGGTTGAAAGAGTATCTGAGGTTTCGAGACCCGCCTTCATCGCCGACGCGATCCCGTTCGACGAAAATGCACCGCGTGCGAAGTCGCTCGTAAACCCGAGCATCGGCAGGTCGCTCATTCCAAAGCCGCCCTGATAGGCCATGTTGTGAATCGAGAATACCGTTCGCGTGTTTCGCCAAAACGGATCGTATCGTCGCGCAGAAGCAAGTTCCACAGCGGCGAATCCGCAATGCCAATCATTTAGATGAACGATGTCAGGAGCACCACCGATGCGTTTCAGAAGCACCAACGCGGCGTGATTAAAAAATGCGAAACGCTCGTGGTCTTCGCGATATCCGTATATCGAATCGCGATGAAAAAGCGAAGGAGCGTCTATCAGAAATGTCGGCGAACCGTTGGCTTCGCTGTAGAAAGCCTTTGCCGGATAAATGCCGCCCTTCCAATCGACATTCAGATCGTGAACTGCTGTATCCCAAAGATGCTCCCCGGACGTCTGCAAATAACACGGCGTGATCAAAACCGAATCGATCCCAACCGCCTTCAACGCTTTAGGCAACGCACCCGCAACATCCCCAAGACCACCCGTCTTGGAATACGGCACAGCTTCAGCTGAAATCACGGCCACACGCATAAATACAAAGTGGTCAATTGATGGCGGTCAATAGTCAGAATCTAGATTAGTTTCTGAACTGACTGCCAGCAACTGACCACTGACCACTGACTAGGTTTGCATTGAAGCAAGAAATTCTGCGTTTGTTTTTGTCTTTGAAAGGCGTTCGAGGACGACTTCCATTTGCTCGACGGGCGACAGCGGGTTGAGAACGCGACGCATTACCCAAACGCGGTTGAGATCTTCCTTGCTGATGAGCAACTCTTCTTTTCGCGTACCTGAACGCTGAAGGTCGATCGCCGGGAAGAGACGTTTATCGCTTAATCTTCGGTCGAGGTGAATTTCCGAGTTACCGGTTCCCTTGAACTCTTCAAAGATTACGTCGTCCATACGCGAGCCGGTGTCGATAAGAGCCGTCGCGATGATCGTCAGCGAACCACCTTCTTCAATGTTACGCGCGGCGCCGAAGAAACGCTTTGGTCTCTGGAGTGCATTCGAATCGATACCACCGGACAATATCTTGCCCGACGGCGGAACCACAGCGTTGTGTGCGCGCGCAAGTCGTGTGATCGAGTCAAGCAAAATGACAACATCGCGTTTGTGTTCAACGAGACGCTTCGCTTTTTCGATGACCATATCCGAAACTTGAACGTGACGTGTCGGCGGTTCGTCAAAGGTCGAGGAGATAACCTCACCGCGAACCGAACGCTGCATATCGGTAACTTCCTCCGGCCGCTCGTCGATGAGCAGCACGATCAAAGTAACTTCAGGGTGATTCTCGGTTATCGAATTTGCGATCGTCTGCAACAGAACCGTCTTACCCGTTCGCGGCGGAGCGACGATCAATGCACGCTGGCCTTTACCGATCGGCGTGACAAGGTCCATCACGCGGGCAGCAGTATTGTCCGGCCCGATCTCCATCGTCAGCATTTCGTCTGGATAAAGCGGCGTGAGATTGTCAAAGAAAATCTTCTCCCGCGACTGCTCGGGAGATTCGAAATTGATCGCCTCGACTTTGATCAATGCAAAATAACGCTCACCTTCTTTCGGTGGACGAATTTGTCCAGACACGGTGTCGCCGGTGCGAAGGTCGAACTTGCGTATCTGCGACGGGCTTACATAAATATCGTCAGGGCCGGGCAGATAGTTGTATTCGGGAGCGCGAAGAAATCCGAAGCCGTCCGGCAAGGTTTCGAGCACGCCTTCGGAAAAGATCAGTCCGCTTTTCTCAGTTTGTGCAGCAAGCAGCTTAAAGATCAGTTCCTGTTTGCGAAGCCCGGTAGCTCCTTCAACGCCCATTTGCTTTGCGATATTCGTCAGTTCGCTGATCGACATATCCTTCAGCTCGGCGATGTTCAAGAGGGCACCGCTCGGCGAGCCATTGGATTTCGCACCGTCGTTCTTCACTTCGGTTTCGTCATTATTCTCAACGTCGGATTGAACTTCTGCGTCATCGGGTCGTGCCGGTCTTGGCCTGCGGGATGGATTGGTTTTAGTAGCCATTGTTTTGTAAAAGTTTGGGGATCAGCGTTTCACGCCATTGGGGTCTATCGTCAATATCGCAAGAGGTTGATACAGATTGCCAAGAGATCTGAGAATAGACGCGGAGAAAACTTAGTATGGATTATCGTTGTAGTATTACAGTCGAAACAGCCTTGAGAAATCTCAAGAACCCTCGAACCTTCTTTAGGGATAATTTGGTTTTACTATATTAATTCTAAGAAAGCAACTAAAATCTTCACTTTTTTCGCGCGTTGTTTCCGATGGCATCGTTTATCACCGACCAGACCTCATCGCGGCCTTTCCCCGTTGTAGAGGAATACGGGATTGGACGCTTCCCGCCGAGCGAATCTCCTATCAATTTCAATTGCTTTTGCAGTTCGTTTCTTGAGAGCTTGTCGGCCTTTGTCGCAACGATTACGAATTCCTTTCCGTTCGCGGTCAGCCATTCGTTCAACTGTCTGTCGAGGGCTGTCGGTTCGTGACGTGCGTCTATCAACTGTATCGAAAGAGCAAGCTCCTCTCGCTGCGAAAGATATTCCTCCGCCATCGTGCCCCAATCCGCACGCATCGACTTTGACACCCTCGCGTAACCGTAACCGGGAAGATCGACAAAGTAGAACCCTGTAGGTGTGACGCCTTTAGGCGTTTCCGAACGGCTGCCACTCTTACTTCCATTAATCAAAAAGTAGTTGATACTTTGCGTGCGTCCCGGCGTGTTCGATGTGCGTGCCAACGCTTTGCGCAAAAGCAGCGAATTCAGCAGCGACGACTTTCCTACATTCGACCGTCCAAGAAACGCGATCTCCGGCAAGCCGTCCGTCGTCCAATGACTGCGGTTGAACGCACTCTTTACAAACTCGGCTGAAGTGATCTTCATTCGACTACAGCGGTGATATCGGCACCGGGAACATCAACATCCCACAGCTGCGGCGTTTCTATCTTTTCGATGGCCTTTAATGGTTCGAGAGCGAAGCGGAGAACCTCGTCGATCATATCGACCGTGTGGATAGTCAGGTCGTCACGAACTTCCTCCGGAATGTCGGCTAAGTCCTTTTCGTTTTCTTTCGAGATGATGATCGTCTTCAGCCCGAAGCGATGCGCCGCAAGCATTTTTTCTTTAACACCGCCGATCGGCAAAACCTTTCCGCGTAGCGTGATCTCGCCCGTCATCGCAACGTCGTGGCGTGCCTGAGTTTTCGTCAATGCTGATACCATCGCGGTCGCGATCGTGATGCCGGCACTCGGGCCGTCTTTCGGGATCGCACCCTCGGGCACGTGGATGTGCAGATCTTTCTCTTTGAAATCCTTCGGGTCAATGCCAAGTTCTTCCGCACGCGAACGCACGCAGGTCAACGCTGCCTTCGCCGACTCCTGCATCACCTCGCCGAGTTTCCCTGTCAGCGTAATGTCGCCTTTACCCGCAACAAGCGTCGCTTCGACCTGAAGAACGTCGCCGCCGACCTCTGTCCACGCAAGGCCGTTAACCAACCCTATCTCGCTCTTGCGTGCGATGTCCTGTTTGCGGAAACGAATTGTCCCAAGCAGTTCTCGCACTTTCTCGGCGTCGATAACGACGCGGAAATTCTCTTTATCGTCCGACGCAACAAACTTGCGTGCTATCTTTCGCAGACACGAACCTATCTCGCGTTCCAGATTTCTTACGCCGGCTTCACGCGTGTAATGGCGTATCGTTTCGAGAATTCCGTCGTCCGTAAATTTAACTTTCTCTGGGTCAATACCGTTTGCTTCGCACTGTTTTGCGATCAAATGCCGCTTTGCGATCTCAACCTTTTCACGCTCGGTGTAACCCGACAGGGAAAGTATTTCCAGCCGGTCCTGCAACGCGGGCGGGATCGTATGCAGCACGTTCGCGGTCGCAATAAAGAACACATTCGAGAGGTCGTAATCGACGTCAAGATAGTGATCGCGGAACGTATGATTCTGTTCCGGGTCCAAAACTTCCAGCAACGCGGATGACGGATCACCGCGGAAATCGCGTCCGAGCTTATCGACCTCATCGAGCAGGATCACGGGATTCACCGTTCCGGCACGTTTCATCAACTGAACTATCTGGCCCGGCAACGCACCTATATATGTACGGCGATGGCCGCGGATCTCGGCTTCGTCGTGAACGCCGCCAAGCGCGAGCCGCATGAACTTTCGTCCCGTTGCATTCGCGATGGATTTCCCAAGCGAAGTTTTCCCGACGCCCGGAGCACCGACAAAGCAAAGTATCGTTCCCTTCGGATTGCTCACAAGCTGACGAACCGCGAGAAATTCCAAAATGCGTTCCTTTATCTTTTCAAGTCCGTAATGATCTTCGTTCAGCGTATCTTCCGCGCGGTTGAGGTCTTCAAGCTCGTCGCTCTTTGCGTGCCAGGGCACGTTGATCAGCCAATCGAGATAGGTACGCGAGACCGTGCTTTCGGCAGACATCGGCGGCATCGCTTCAAGCCGTGCAAGCTCCTGCAACGCCTTGTCCTTAGCCTCTTCGGTCATTCCGGCTGCTTCGATCTTCGATTTAAGATCATCGAGTTCGGCCTTTTCGTCTTTGCGGCCAAGCTCTTTGTGAATCGCCTTGATCTGCTCGTTCAAATAATATTCGCGCTGATGCTTGTCCATCTGCTTCTTGGTTCGCGAATGGATGTTGCGGTCGAGCTGCCGCTTTTCGATCTCGGTCTCAAGCACCTCAACGAGCTTTTGCAGACGGGCGGAAACCGAAAATGTTTCAAGCAGGTCCTGCTTTTCTTCGACGCCGATACGCAGATGCGACGACATCGAATCGGCGATCTGTGCAGCCGAAATTCCGCGAAGCGATGCGTGCAGCGAATCCGTATATGCGTCAGGTGCAACGCGCAAAAATTGTTCGACCAGCGTGTGTATCTTTTGCAGCAAACCGTCGGTCGCGTAGCCGGATTCGTCCGTCGTCGCAACCTTTCGCACATGCGCAAAAAACATCCCCTCGCCGTCCTGTTCGATCCGCACCGACTGCCCGCGTTCGCGCCCTTCAACGACGACTTTGATCTGCCCGTTTTCCTGACGCTGTGCCTGCAAAATGCGTCCGAGCGTTCCGATGGCGTAGATCTGATCCGAATTCGGTTCGTCTATCGTCGCGTCGTGCTGCGTCGCCAAAAAGATATCGCGTTCGCCGGCCATCGCTTCTTCAAGCGCACGCACCGAACTGGGCCTTCCTATCTTGAACGCAACTTTTGTGAACGGAAAAATGACGACATCGCGGATCGGCACCATCGGGTAACGCCGAATATCCTCGGGCATCTGATCTGTAAATTCCTGCATACGATTTTGGGAAACCATCTTGCTGAACAAACGTGTTGGGTAATTATTATTAACGCAAAATTAACACCCGAACGCAACGAATTAAGGGACCTTCGGTTCACTAAATACCTATTCCACCCAATCTTCTAGTTTTTATGACTGGAGCGGTGAGCGTCCCGCTCGCCATGGGACCGAAGGGCGAAGATTAGCTTGCTCGCAAGTTTGGCCATCGGGACGATGGCCGCTCCAGTCGCGGCAGTGTGCAGCCAAGAATTAATGCCAGCCACAATCAGCCGACAAGTTAAAAGATGTTGTTTAGGATTGCACTAAAATGTTTTCTCTTGTTTAGATTGATGTACGCACGGGAAATATAGTATTTTCCCCTCGTTTGCAAAAGTTTCCGTGGGTACTGTCTCAGTACTTCTTGTTCTCTTCCGGGTGCAGGTGTTCGAGTGTGTCGGGGAGTTGGTCTGATTCCATTTCGCCTTCGAATGGGCGGAGAAGTTCTTCGTCGCCATCATTGAGCCACAGGTTTTGTTCGTCGATGCTGTTTAGGATGACCGGCATCGCTTTTTCGTGGATCGGTTTCATGAACTCGTTCGGTGCTACGGTGAACGTCGTGAACGAATATTTCGTCTGGCCGTCCTCAAAATAGCGGCTCCAAAGTCCGGCGAGAGCGTATGGGCCGCGGCCCTTTACAAATATTTCCACGGGCGGCAATCCTTTCCCTTTTATCGGCCATTCGTAAAAACTGTCGATAGGCAAAAGGCACCGCTGACCTTTTTTGAGAAGATCCGGCCACAGCTTTTTCTCGTGCATCGTCTCAACGCGAGCGTTAAAGGTCGGGAACTTCGCCTCAAATTTTTGCGAGCCATCCCATTGACACCACCAGCGAGCCTCTAAAGTCTTGACCAATCCATCGCTCCGCCGTGCGACGATCCAAGCCGGCTCGGTCGGACGAAGATTTCGACGCGGCACAAACACCTCAGGATAAAGCCAATGCGCAATCAGGTCGCCATACCTCTCGGTCTTTGCTTGTGAAGCTCTTCCGCACATTAATCAAAGAATAGTGGAAAAGCGAAAAAAATAAAATGGGAGGATCGGTTAGAACTTCCAGTCGTGCGAATCTGGTTGGCTTCTGCGGAGAGCAGGCAAAAAAATGGCAGGCGATGAACGCCTGCCGGAAGTCTTTCATCCAAAAGACTAATTTTTACCTTGATGGATAAACGTCGAGCCGTTCGGCTGAGGCATAACCTACGCTGCGGCCCTTGTGGTTAAGAAAGGTCACGCGATTCATACCTTTTGTAATGACGAATTGATACACATCGGTCAGCAGTTTTTTCTTTTCGTCGTCGGACATCGCGTCCCATGACGGCTCTACCACGCCGTAGGCGGTCGTGTTGCTGACGCGCAGAGTGCGAAGTTTTGGTTTCAGGTCGGTGCCGCTAATGTCGATCTCACTGGCGACCGTGACGGAGGCATCCTTTCCGGCGAACGTGTCCGCCCAGAAGTAAATGCCGCCGCTGACGAGCGCAACGATAACAGTCGTCGCAACCAGCCACTTGTTGACGCCCGCAACCTTCGAGCGCCTGGGTTCGCCTGCGACGATGTTCGGTGCGGCACTGATATGCGGCCGCTCCGTTTCCGACGCTATCGGCCGTTGAACAGACACTTCATCATCCGGCTGCGAGCGCAGCAGCTCAGAAAGTAAAAGCGTCTTGCCGATAGCGTTCGATGCGATCTGATCGTTTGAGAATCCGTACTTCTCTTCGAGGTTACCGCCGCCGTTTCCAAATTTTTCTTTGAAGATCAGTTCGACGTATTTATTGCCAAGCCGGACGTTGCAGATCATCGCCGCCGCGGTAATTTCCGGCGCAAAGAAAAGCTCTCCGCATTCTTCCTTGTACTGACGGATCGTGTTGAACACGTCCGCATTCAAAAGATCGTCGTATGTCTCAGCCGTTTCAAAATGTCCGACGAGGTCGTCAAACCGCTGGACCGAAAGCTCTATCGTTTCTGTATTTTCTTCGGCGTCGTGATATGTAATGCTCGACCACCGTGCATAAAGCGTTTTGATGTGGCTGATCATTTCCGGCCGTTCAAACAATGTCTTTCTCCTTTCGTGATCGGAATCACGAGAGAAGAGACGCGTCATCACGAAATCGAATTTGGACCGGACATCTTCCGTAAATGCCGAATTCCGATAGAATCGGGCCAACGCCATTAACGCTTGCGAACTCAGCACCGGACGCGAATTTTCGCAGAACCGCCGCAGATTCGAGATGGAAATATTTTTATCGCGGGCGGAAAGCGCCGCGTGCCAACATTGCGTTTCGCCCAATAACAGGAATTCGGCTTCGGCTTGTCCGTCACCATCGCCATCGTTGACGGCCTGATTGAAACGGTGCAGCGCTTTCTTTACCTTGAGGTCGTCATGCGGCGCCGCAGGTATCTTCATGTGCTCGCGCTCGACGCCCGACAGAACGTGCTCGACCATCTGCAGGCTCGACACCTCTTCCATCGCCCGCTTGCGGAAATATTCGTTCGCCGCTTGAGACGATCCGGTCTCGTCGGAACCTTCGTCAGCATCGTCGATCGGGTCGCCGTTTCGCTCAAGATCGAGAACTTCCCCTTGCCCGTCGTCAACTTCGACACTCTCGCTGACTTCGCCCGGAGCCTGAACAAAAGCCGACGGTCCGCTCAAGTCCAGAATAGACTCTTCGAGAAGATTTTCAGCTTTCAGCTCGCCAATGAGATCTTCAAAAACGTTCATTTTATTGAGGTGGGGGACAGAATTTCCAACGGCGGGTGATGTGAGTAAGGACGCCGTTCGCTACAAGGTAAAACCGAAAAACTAGGGCGCCAGTTGTCGGATCACTCCGGTTTGGGTCAATTCGTAAACATATTGCACATCGTCTGATACGGCGCGGGTTGCGGTTATCGTATATTCCTGCGTCAATTCCGCATCGGTCGGGGCCAGCGGACTCATTTCAAATGTATAGCGTCCTCGGACAACAGTATCGCCGGCAGTCGTTCCCAATCCGTTCGAAAGCGTTGTTTGAAGTTCGGTCAATCGGCAAAAGCGATTGTTTTGCGAGAAACATCCGACTTGGGACGATGAGATCGTTCGCATGGTGGCAAAGGTGGTTCCGTTCTCAGCCGCTCTGATTCCCTTCTGCAATGCGGGAACAGCAAGAGCGGCAATTATGCCCGCAATCGTGCAAACAAGTAACAACTCGATAAGAGAAAAACCTGACTGGCCTTGCTTTTTCATCACTTTAATCCTCGTTTCGATCTATGCCGATGACAGTTTGTGGCACCATTTTTTGGCATTCGATCAGGCTATTTTCGCCTCAAAATCACCGGAAATGCTTGTTTTATCGGCCTTTGAACGCCTTTTACATTATTCCGGCAGCATTCACGTTTTTCCATATCGCAAGCGATGTGCCACACCGAACGTGACCTTCCCGGAGGTTTAGAAAATGCCTATTGGCAAAACCAATTATTTTTACTATTCTTTGAGTTTTGCATTTCTTTTGATTTTAGCGAGATCACGACAGTTGGTGGGTAAAAATTGAGTTCAATAATCGAGCAAACATCCGAGATCTACGGTATCAATAACTGGGGCGCGGATTACTTTGGCGTTAATCGCAAAGGCAACCTTGTCGTTTACGCACCCGAGAACGAAAATCTCAGCGCCGACGTAAAAGAGATAATTGACGATCTAAGCAAACGCGGTGTCAATACGCCGATCCTGCTTCGCTTCCCGCAGTTGCTGTTTGGACAGATACGCAAGCTCCAAACGGCATTTCGAAAATCGATAAAAGAATTTGAGTACGAGGGCGACCACCTTTGCGTTTACCCGATGAAGGTAAATCAGAATCGCTCCGTTATCGAAGAATACCTGCGCGAAGGCTCGCGTTACAACTTCGGCCTGGAAGCCGGATCGAAAGCCGAGTTATATGCTGCACTAGGCCTGGAGCAGGCAAAGGACAGCCTGCTGGTGCTGAACGGTTTTAAGGATCGTGATTTTATTCGGCTCGCGTTTGCCGGTGCCGGTGCGGGAAAGAATGTAGTCATCGTGATCGAGAAATTGAGCGAACTGGAACATACGCTCAGCCTCGTAAATGAAGTGACGGCCGAAAATCCCGACGCAAGCCTGCCGATGGTCGGCGTCCGCGTAAAGCTCTATTCAAAAGGCTCAGGCAAATGGGAAAAGTCGGGCGGTGAAGCTGCAAAGTTTGGCCTCACTACGACAGAGATCCTCGAGGTTATCCGCCAGCTTCAGGAAGCAGGACGCCTCGATATGTTAAAGCTCTTGCACTTTCATATCGGATCGCAGCTAACCGACATCAAACGCATTAAAAATGCTATGAAAGAGGCGGCTCGGACCTATGCGAAGATTCGTCAGATGGGCGTGCCAATCGATTATCTCGACGTCGGCGGCGGCATGGCGGTGGATTATGACGGTTCGCGAACGTCGTTTGAATCTTCCGCAAATTACAACGCGCGTGAGTTTGCGAACGACGTCATTTATGTGATCAAAACGGTTTGCGACGACGAGAATGTTCCGCATCCAACCATCATTCAGGAATCGGGCCGCTACCTTTCCGCGTATCACGCGATACTCGTCACAAACGTGCAAGACGAGATCGAAACTGTCGTGGAAGACCTTACGCCGATGGCCTTACAAAAGGACGACCCGCAGGTCGTCCGTGAGCTTCACGATCTGCGTGAGACGATCAACGCGAAAAATTACCGCGAGTATTATCACGACGCACTTGAACACCGCGAAGAGTTGTTCACGATGTTCAACCTCGGTTTGATCACGCTCGAAGCGAAAGGAAAAGGCGAGGTGCTTTTCTGGGATGTGTGTGAAAAAGCCGATCAATACGCGCAGCTAAAGAAGTACGTCGCCGAAGAATTTGACGACCTCCGGCGTTTGATGTGCGCCAAATATCTGGCTAATTTCTCGGTTTTTCGGTCGATGCCGGACAACTGGGCTCTCGAACAACTGTTCCCGATCGTCCCAATTCATAAACTCAACAAAAAGCCAACGGAATATGCTACGCTATGTGATATTACCTGCGATTCCGACGGTATTGTGGATAAGTTTGTCGATCTGCACGACGTAAAACCCGTGTTGGAGCTGCACAAACTCGTGAAAAACGAGCCGTATTATTTGGCCATGATGCTCGTCGGTGCTTATCAGGAGGTAATGGGCAATAACCACAACCTTTTCGGCGTGCCGCACGAAGCTCATATCTTTATCGGCGATGACGGCCACATAATTAAAAAGGTAATTTACGGTGCGACCCTTGGCGATATGCTGACCACCGTCCGGTTCGACGCGGATCAGCTTCACGACCAGTTTCGCAAAATGGTCATGAAACGCATCAAAGACGGCGAACTATCGACCAAGGAAGGAAACGCCCTAATCGAATTTTACGAAAACCAGGCGGATAGTTATACATATCTATTGCCTAACGGCTCTTGAAAGTAGGCGGATGACGGTTAGCGGTTGGCGGTATTTGACTGCCTTCCGGCAACTGCCTACTGCCCACAAAAATATAGAATTTAGTTAAGAAAACACTATGGTAGCTCAAAAGAAAACAAAGGCTTCGAAGTTTTTAACGGTCCCGACAAAGCCGGTGCCGATCGATCGTGACCGGTCAATTGCCGGATTGCTCGAGAAAATGGAAGGCGCCGGCTTCGGTGCGCGACAGCTTGCCGAGGCTCACCGCATCTGGCTCGATATGCTGGATGACAACTCAACGATATATATGTGCGGAACCGGCAACCTGATCACGTCAGGGATGCGCCGACTGCTTTCGTTCGTAATAAAGAACCGCTTCGTCGATGTGCTGGTGATGTCCGGCTCCGTGCTGTTCCACGACATTCACGAATCACTTGGCCGAAACCACTATCAGGCGCATCCGTCGATGACCGACGAAGACCTGGTCGCGGGCGATGTGCTTCGCGTCGGCGACGTTATCTGGAACCGTGAAGAGTTTCAGGAAGCCGACGAATGGATCGGCAGCGTCGTCAATCAGCTTGACCTTACGCGTTCGTATTCGATGCGTGAATTCCTTCACGTCATGGGCCGCGAACTTGCCGAGATCGCACACGAAGACGGCATCGTCACCTCGGCCTACAAGGCACGCATCCCGATCTTTTGCCCGGATCTTCTAGGTTCGGAACTCGCCGTCGGTATCGCACGCGCACGCTTTGAGAAAAAACTCAGCATGATGTTCGACCTGACGGAAGACACGATGGAAATGATGCAGATCGCGCAGAAAACGCGCAACTCCGCACTCATCTCGGTCGGCAACACCGGCTGTCAAAAGATGGTCAACCTTTCCGAGATCACGTCCTACATCACGCGGACAAATCCGCGCGGACACAAATACGCCATCTCGATCTCGACCGATCCGGCACCGCGCGAGATCCGCTCGCCGATGTACGAAACCGACCACATCAGCGAATTCGGCAAACTGCATAAAGGTGCAACGACCGCATCCGTCGATTGCGACCCGTCGATCGCTTTGCCAATGTTGATAACGGCTCTGTCGCAAACCGCCGCAAAGTTCATGAAAGGCCGCAAAAAGCCAAACTTCAGCTTCTCCGGCAGCACAATGTCGATAGATGTTCCGTAAAACGGAGCGGAGACACTCCTGTCCCCATCTTCGCCTCCGCCGTTGCGATGGCTCTGGGGTAATTGAAATAAAAAGAGCGGGGGCAAGCCGCCCTTCCAGACTGCGTTAATTTTGACTCTCGGGTTTACCCCACGTTTCAAAACTAAGACAGTCAGGAAGGCGGGCTTGCCCCCGCTCTTTTCTTTGACTGGAGCGGTTCGCGGAGCGCTCACCAAGCTCGCAAAGCAAGCTAAGTCTCCGATCCCCCGAACATCAAACTAAAAAAGCGCACCTAGCGTTCTCGCGAACGACGACCCGCGTGTCAGTAGCCCGCACGCAGTAAGGGCTTGATCGGTCGCGTAAGCCCTTACGCCGTGCGGGCTACTGACACTGGTTGCTTGATATTCACTTCACCGCAGGTAAACTATTCGTATGAGCGAATCTGCAGAGCTTCCGATGAATTTTGGTGGAATCGACGAGGAGGAATATTCGTCGTTTAATGCGGCGAGAATTCTTATTTGGCCGGTGTCTTATGAGGGGACGGTTTCGTATGGAACGGGCACGGGTGCGGGAGCGATGGCGATAGTCGATGCTTCGCGGAACATGGAGCTTTACGAGGAAGAGACGGATTCGGAAGTTTATAAACTCGGCATCCACACGCTGCAAGAATTTCATCCGCGCGGAACACCGGCTGAGACGATGGAAGCTCTGTACGGCTACGCAACCGACCTTCTGAAACACGACAAATTCATCTGCATGCTCGGCGGCGAGCATTCGGTTTCGGCCCCGATAATTAAGGCGCATTCAGAGAAGTTCAAGAACCTGAGCGTGCTGCAGCTCGACGCTCACGCCGACCTTCGCGACGAGTATGACGGCACGCCGCACTCGCACGCTTCGATAATGGCTCGCGTCGTTAAAGACTTGCGAATCCCGTCGGTTCAGGTCGGCATCCGTTCGATCTCCGGCGATGAAGCAAGATCATTAAAAGAAGGCCTGCCAACGAAAATATTCTGGGCGAGAGACATTGTAGGTAAGACCGATTGGATCGACGACGCGGTCGATTCCCTTTCTGAAGAGGTTTACCTGACCATCGACATCGACGGACTCGACCCGAGTATCGTTCCCACGACCGGAACACCCGAACCCGGCGGTCTCGGATGGTACGAAACGCTCGCGCTTATTCGCCGCATCGCCGAAAAGAAAAGGATCGTCGGTATGGACCTGGTCGAATATTCGTACTTTGAAAATTACGAATCGCCGGCGTTTTTATGCTCGAAGCTGGTTTATAAATCGCTTGCATACATCTTCCAAAACGAGTCGCCGAAGATTATGTCCGCTCCCTGAGGCACCGTTTTCATTGAACTAAAGCATCCAAAGCCTCGTAATAATGGCATTGTTGTGAAGTTTTTCATAGAATCACATTTTAAGTCTTAATCGTTTGGAGATTTCCCGATGCATATCAAGAGTTTTATTGCCCTCGGCGTTCTGATCTCAGCCGCTTCATTATCAGGCTGCAAAACCGGCCTTTTCGGTGGCGAAGCTCCGGCTGTTCCGGCTCCTGTCGCACCTTCAGCACCGATCGTTGTTGGCGGAACGCGGACATCATACGCCGACGTTGTCGAGAAAACATCGCCCGCCGTCGTCCGAATCGAAGCCGAACACAAGAACCGTCCGTCGGCAGTGCAGCAGAATCCGCTTGGCGACGATGACTTTTTCAGGCAGTTCCCGATGCCGCGTCAAAACCAGCGTCCGCCAGTCGAACGCGGCATGGGTTCGGGTGTGATCGTCAGCGCCGACGGCACGATCCTTACAAATGCACACGTCGTTGACGGTGCCGAGAAAATAACCGTTTTGCTCAATGACAACAAAACCTTTGAAGCAAAGCTCGTCGGCATCGACAAGCCTAGCGACCTTGCGGTTTTGAAGATCGAAGCACAGAATATGCCGTTCCTGACGCTTGGCAATTCGGACGGCGTTCGCGTCGGCGACATCGTTCTCGCGATCGGAAATCCGCTAGGGATCGGTCAGTCCGTCACTGCCGGGATCATCTCCGCCAAAGGCCGACGCACCGGATTGAGCGACGGCAGCTTCGAAGATTTTCTGCAAACGGACGCACCGATCAACCGGGGAAATTCTGGCGGTGCTTTGGTCAATCTGAATTCCGAGCTTATCGGAATAAACTCGCAGATCCTCGCCGGCGGCCCTTCGGGGGGCAACATCGGCATCGGTTTTTCGATACCGTCGAACATGGCGAAATCGGTGATGGAACAGCTATTGACCAACGGGCGCGTTCGCCGCGGGATGCTCGGCGTCAACATCCAGACTTTGACCGAAGATACGGCCAAAGCCCTTGACCTACAGAACGTAACAGGAGTTTTGGTGAGTAACGTAAGGCCCGGCTCCTCTGCCGAAAAAGCCGGTGTCAAACGCGGCGATATAATCACAGCTATCAACGGAGAAAAGATCGACGACGGCAATGTGCTTCGCAACAAGGTTGCAAGCTCGTTGCCCGGAAGCGAATTGAAATTGACCGTTCTGCGTGACGGTGCGAACGTCGAACTCACAGCTACGCTTGATGAATTCGACCTTGATAAAGAGACTGCGAGCGATCCGAATTCGAAAGACAACGGTCCGACCGTTGAGAAACAATCGAAGAGCGGCAAGCTTGGTTTGACGCTTCAGTCCGTAACACCGCAGATCGCAAAACAGCTTGGATTGGCATCAGACAATGAAGGTGTCGTCGTTACTGATGTCGATCAGTCCGGTGTCGGTGCGGATGCCGGAATCGGACGCGGCGACGTTTTGCTCGAAGTGAATCGTGTCGCGGTGAATACGCCGGAAAGCGTTCAGGCTGCACTTGAAAAGGCAGGCGAAAAGCCGGTTCTGCTCCTCATTGCCAGAAAGGGCCAGACGATCTATATGACCGTCCGGCCCCAGTAAATGTTGAACGAAAAAGAAAACGGGAACCTCGGAATTGACTTTGGCTCCCTTTCTTTTTGACTGGGACATGATGGATTTCGTCTGTTCGATTGATGGTACGCCCGGAGGTGGGCTTGAAAAACACAGCATCGGCTCGAAGCCATTTACTAAAGGTTGTAGTCACCCGTCGATTCAGGTTGATAAAGTACGTCCAAAACCTTTAACCTTCGCAGACGCGCCGGAGCTTGGAATTCAACTGTGTCGCCGCTCTTGCGGCCGAGTATCGCGGTTGCCAACGGAGCGAGAATGGAGATCTTCCCTTCACCGGAATTTGCCTCGGTCGGGAAAACCAGTGAATACTCCATTTCCTCGCCGGCATCCAGATCCTTCAGCCGCACCTTTGAACGCATTGTAATGATATCTGCTCTAATGTCTTTGGGTTCGACAATTTCAGCAAGTTCCAATTCCTCTTCCAGGCTGTTGATGTATGCAAACTGTTCGCGTTCGCCTTGCTCGCGGACTAGTTCAACCAACGCTCCTAGACGTTCGCGATCTGTTTTCGTGATATATATTGATGTTTGCTTGACCATAATTTTGTTCCCCTTGCCGAGGTACTCGCAGAAGCGTGTACTCCGGTGTTTCGAAAATGATGAGATCACTCCTCGTTTAATCCGAGTGTCGTCCCGTCGCGACTTCGTTGCTCGTAACCGGTTTTTCCGGCATTGATCTCCATCCACATGACTGCGGCCAACGATAGGGCCATTAATACAAGGACGACGACAACTGCACCGATATCCATTTCAACTCCTCTTGACTTTTCAGAAAGTCCCTTTGCGGTCTCTATGCTTCGCGCACGGCGACAGGCGTTTTTTTCCGCATCTGCTGATGGCCCAATGAAAGCCTCCGGTGAGCGAGGAAAATGGTCTTTGCGCTCAATGAAGTTGCGTTGAGTTTGCCTGCTCGGCACGTCAAGGCCGCTTCGATTTTGGAATCGGCAACGCCGTCTAACGGCTGTCCGTAACGCTCAAACTCACGGCGAATGCTTGTTAAGGCCCGCCGAAGCCTATGAGCCTCTCTGATTCGGCGAATTCGTCCAATCATTTTCTCGATCTCCTCGCCCGTCGGACCCGGACACTCGAAGGGCGAATTTAATGTCGCTCCGGCGCATTCAATTCCGGTATCTCAGGAATGCACCGACGCCGCCAACATCACTCAGAAGATTTGGGTCTTCGATAAAAGTGACCGCTGCTCCGGTCGAAAGAGACCGGGCGACGAGTGTGCTGGCTACGGACGCCGAGGAACGCGGTTCGGACAGGTGTTCGACAAGCGTGTTCGGCGCCGCGGAAATCGAGGGGATCAACTTTAGCGTCTTTTGGTCAACGCTGATTTCCTTCAGCGATGCACTGAGCATCAATTCATCGACCTGCCCCTGCAGGAGTGCGTCCAGCGTGTCGCGCAAACCAAGGACGGCCAATCCGCCCTCGCCATATTTGTCGAACAGGTCCCGAACCTTTTCTGCGTCCGTATGAGTATTGTTATCGCGAAGAGACTCCATCGTGGCCTTGAGAATTTCGTGTTCAGGCGTTCTGATATCGAGCCGCAGTACATCGATCACTTTATCCGCAAGATGCGTCGGAATCTGTTGGCGCAGCAATGGAATAAATACATCGTCGCCGGCTAGGACAACATGCTCCGCGTTTTCTTCTCGGACAACACGCTCAAGCACCTCGGCCACCTCCTTGATGTATAGCATGCGGTAATTTTCCAGCCGCCGCTGGTATCGTAATTGCGGCCTTTCATCAGTCAGTGTCCGGCTTGTATTGAGATTTTCTAGCTCCTCGGTGTTTTCTGTTTTCCCCACACCAAACACAAAAAGCCGGGCCCTGTTTGTGTCGGCGACGAGCGCCACATAGCGCGGATACTGGTCGATCAGACGCGCAAGCGGATAAAGGTGTGGACGCTGCGAGACGTGAAGTGAGTGTTTTTCAATCGGAGCGTCGAGCTGTATCGCTTTGAAAAAGTTGTCAGCCGCCGCACATGCAAAAACAGCAACTCCATTTGCCGAGGATTTTAGTTTGTCGCGAAGATAGATACTGATCCGGCCCGCATCGCGTTCGAAGTATTCCCGTTCCGGAGAATCGTCGGGAAAATCCTTTGCACGATTGCTCAATTCCTTGCGAACAAAGCGGTCGAAATCATCGCGGCCATGCCCGTCGGCTTGGGTGTTCAGATAAAGGCTGATGAAGGGGAAGCCGTTCGGTTCAAAAGCCGCCAGTTTCTCTAGTTTGAGATTGAGTGACATGTCCATAATTTCCTCCTTGAATGATTCCTAACCGCGCAAAATACTGCTATATGGCTGCATCGGAAAGCCTTCTCTGCATTCCCGCCGGATGTATTTTTGGCGAAAAATGATCGTCGAGCAGAACCGGAAGCACCACTACAAATCCCATAAACACGAGGGTCGAAATAACGAACCCAAAAATGGGAAGCGTCGTTGCGCTAAACAAACCGGCCATGTACGAAATAGCGGCAACTGCCAAAACAAGCATCCAGGCCAAAGTATAAATTCTCATAACCATTGTGATCCCCTCCTTCTATAAATTAAGAATCATTGTTTCGGTGAAACACTTTGGGCATCATGTCTGGAGTATTGGTAATGGCCGACCAGAGTGCCAGCCCATAAACCAGACCCACGGCAATCAAACTCAAGACGATCATCGTGATCGCGTCAAAGTACCCTAGTGAATATGAAACAGCCGCTGTCAAAACCAGCAGGACCCACGCCAATATGTAAAATGTTTTCATCATAATTGCTCCCATCGATCGTGTCGATACTTTAAACTTACCTGAGATACCCATCTTGTTTAAGGGTATTAACACCCACCAGCGGCGGGTGTTAACACTTGGACACCGGCCCATTCGCAATTCAAGTGCGACCCGGCAATTTTTGCGGGTGGTAACACCTATCGATTGACCGTGTTAACTCCCTATTTTTCGGCAATATCAATAGCTAGCATTAAGGTGTGGAAGATAAAGCCCGTCGGGCAGACATTCGGCACAATACACTTGCCAGGCAATAGAGTTTGTGGCGGTTGGAATTAGATATTGCGAGGTGCAGAACAAATGAAGATTTTGATCGGTTATGACGGTTCGGATAGCTCCGACGCGGCTCTTGATGATTTGAAGCGGGCCGGATTGCCGCACGATTCGGAAGCTCTCATCGTTTCGGTGGGAGATCTATTGATGAGCAGCCCATCCGCCGAAGAGATCGTTAAGGCGGCGCTCACTTCGCGTCGGGTTGCGGCCTCACTTAAGCACGCGCAGACACACGGAACGCGGGTGATCAACGAGGCAGGCGAGTTCGCCGCAAAAGCGGCTGACAAGCTCCGCTCACAGTTCCCGGAATGGACTGTAAACAATGAAGTGATAACCGGAACTCCGGCCTGGGAATTGATCGACGCGGCGAATCGCTGGGATGCCGATCTACTGGTTGTCGGTTCGCAAGGACGCTCGGCGATCAGTCGCCTGTTTCTCGGCAGCGTGTCGAAAAGGCTTTCTACTGATGCGGGATGTTCCGTGCGGGTAGCACGCAGCGATGCCGGCCAAAAAATCGGAGCGCCTCGTATCATTATCGGCGTGGACGGTTCTCCGGCGGCCGAGCAGGCTATCTATGCTGTCGGACAGCGGGTCTGGGAAAACGGAACTGAAATCAGGCTCGTCGCGGTTGACGACGGCACTCCGCCCCCACCTCGCCTTTCAACTTTTCTGCCGCAGGCTGCGGAAATGGTTAACAGCTATTTCCAAAGAAGAGAATCGCGAGTTCAGTCGATGCTCGAATGGGCGACGGGCGAGTTAACCCATATCGGCGTGAAAACCTCAGTCGTAACGAAGAAGGGTGACGCCAGCAAGATCCTGATCGAGGAAGCTCGGAAGTGGAACGCTGACAGTATCTTCGTTGGGACGCGCGACTTCAAAAATGCTTTTGAACGGTTCCGCCTTGGCAGCGTTTCTACCGCCGTCGTTACAAACGCCCCCTGCTCGGTCGAGATCGTGCGTCCCTCGCGTCCGGAACAATGAAGTCTCGCACAATAAATGTTGGATTTAATGCCCTGAACGCGGGCCGTGTAATTGGATCAAGGTATAACTTTAGAGGAGATAATAACAATGCCGGATTTCGTTTCAAGAAAACGTCTCAAGAAAAAAGTAATTGACAGATGGGAAAACGAAGGCGGAGTGACATCCGCCGATCGGACAAAAGCCGCAGCGTCCACGCCGACGCCCAAGCGAAAACGAAAGAATATGCGCGCACAGCCATCGCAGGATATTTCGCGTGACAGGGCGTGACCGCCCCGTAAAGGATTCGCGCGCTGTCGCGCCGAAAATCGGTTAATATCGGTTGATACAAGGAGAGTAAATAAATGAGCAAATCAATCCGCATTCTCGGTATCGCCGGCAGTCTCAGGCGTGATTCCTATAATAAAGCAGCACTACGCGCCGCCACGCAGCTTGTCCCGGAGGGCTCGGAGATCGATATTTTCGAGCTCGACGGCATTCCGGGCTTTAACCAGGATGATGAGCAGGATCCGCCGGAGAAGGTGGTCGAATTTAAGAAGCGTATCCGTGAAGCCGACGCCATTCTGTTCGTAACACCGGAATACAACTACTCGGTTCCGGGAGTGTTGAAGAACGCCATAGATTGGGCGTCCAGGCCGTACGGCGATAGTGCGTGGTCTGGAAAGCCGGCGGCTATTATGGGCGCCTCGATCGGCGCGATCGCCACCGCGCGGGCGCAATATCATTTGCGTCAAATGTTCGTTTTTCTGAATGTGTTTGCGGTCAACCAACCGGAAGTCATGATCGGCAATGCCCATGAAAAATTTGATGCGGAAGGCAATCTGACGGACGAGACAACGAAAAGTTTGATTCGGCAACTGCTGCAAAAACTTGTAGAGGAATCAAGGCGCGGCTTATGAAGGTGCATGAGTTTCAGGGGTAAACATTAAGAGGAGGGAAAAATGAGTAATTCAGCAGGACATGAAAGGTTAGAGATAAGGGCAGCGGTTGTACGAGACAAGGGTGGGCCGTTCAAGGTCGAATCGCTGACCCTCGAAGAGCCGCGACGCGACGAGGTTCTGATAAGGATGGTGGCAACCGGAATGTGTCATACAGACATGGTTGCCCGCGACAAAGTTTATGAGGTTCCTCACCCGATCGTGCTCGGGCACGAAGGATCGGGTATCGTCGAACAAGTCGGCGAAGACGTTCGCAAGGTCGCTCCCGGCGATCCGGTCGTTTTGACATTTCCGTGGTGCGGCCGCTGTGAACCGTGCCTCATGGGCAATGTTACATATTGCAAACTTAATTACCCACTTTCCTTCGGCGGGGCGCGCGAAGACGGCAGTACCGCGACGCGTGATGTGGACGGAGCCGTCATTCACGATCACTTTTTCGGCCAATCCTCCTTCGGCACCTATGCGCTTGCATATGAACGCAATACGATCAAAGTACCGAAGGACGCTCCGCTCGAGATGCTGGGCCCGCTCGGCTGCGGCATCCAGACGGGAGCCGGTGCGGTAATGAATGCATTAAAAGTGGGTCCCGGTTCGAGTTTCGTTTCTTTCGGAGCCGGTGCCGTCGGGCTGTCGGCCGTAATGGCGGCTCGGATCTGCGGAGCGACGACGATCATTGCCGCCGACGTCGTCCCTTCACGTTTGGAACTCGCAAAAGAGCTTGGAGCCACTCACGTCGTCAACAGTAAGGAAACGGATCCGGTGAAAGCGATCAAGGACATAACGGGAGGCGGCGCGGATTTTTCGCTGGAAGCGACGGGAATACCCGCCGTTCTGCGGCAGGCCATCGACGCTCTCGGAACTCTCGGCACATGCGGGATAGTCGGGGCTGCCAGGCTTGGCGCCGAAACGGCGTTCGATATTAACGATGTAATGCTGCCCGGAAAAATGATCAAGGGTATAATCGAGGGCGAAAGCACGCCTGACATTTTCATTCCGCAGCTTGTCGAGCTTCATCGTCAGGGGCGTTTTCCGTTAGACAAATTGGTTAAGTATTACCCGCTCGACCAGATAAACGAAGCCGCCGCGGACAGCGAAAAAGGCGTAACAATCAAACCAATCATACGCATGTAGTAAGGACGTTAAAAAACGAACGGAGAACAGCAATGCCGGACGAAATTTCCATGAAACGTCTCAAAAAGAGATCCCTTGACAGATGGGAGAACGAGGGCGGAAGGATCAGCGGCGATCGAACAAAAGCCGCTTCCCCGCCTTCTCTGGGCGAAAGCGAAGAACACGAACATCCCTCTCGCAGCATGACAGGAGATGACGAATTGTATTGATCTCACGAATTGCCTGCTGATTTCCCTTCCATAGCCGGATCGTATTCGCCGCGGCGGGCGGCACGGCTGCAGCGTGCCCGATGATTCAGCATACTCTGGGCTGCTTCCGAATTTGCGTCGTTGCCTCTCCAAATCTCCATGGCCGGTTGCTCGATCGCTCGAGCAAACGAAAACGTCAACGCCCACGGCATTTTCGACTTGAATCGAATGTTCATCGCGTTCAATCGGGCCGAGGCCAACTCGGCAGATTGGCCACCCGATAAAAAAGCGATCCCCGGAACTGCGGCGGGAACGCAGCGCAGGAGACATTGTACGGTGACATCAGCCGCCTCGATCACCGATTCCTGAACCGGACATGCCAATCCCGGAAGTACCATGTTCGGCTTTAGGATCATACCCTCAAGCATCACCCGCTGCGTGTAAAGCTGGTTGAAAACGGAGTGGAGAACATCCTCCGTGGTCTCGCGACAACGCGACAACGAATGGTCGCCTTCCATGAGGACTTCGGGCTCGACGATTGGGACAATTCCCGCTTCCTGACACAGGGCTGCGTAGAGCGCCAGAATCTGAGTGTTGGCCTCGATACAACCCCGGCTGGGAATGTCCTTACCCACAACGAATTCGGCGCGCCACTTGGCAAATCGGGCGCCCATTTTCGCATATTCGGCCAGGCGTTCGCGCAACCCGTCCAAGCCACTTGTAATTTTTTCGTTTGGATGACCGGCCATGTCCGTTTCACCGGTATCAACCTTTATACCGGGAATTATCCCCGAATCGGTCAGGACTTTAATAAATGGAGTTCCGTCTTTCGTCCGCTGGCGGATCGTCTCGTCGTAAAGGATCGCGCCGCTAATGGATTCGTTGAGACCCGGCGTGGTCACAAGCAATTCCCTCCACGATCGCCGTGCTTCCCCGGTTTGAGGAATTCCCAACGCGGCAAACCGTTTACTGATCGTCGGAGTACTCTCATCCATTGCCAGCAATCCCTTGCCGTCGGCCATTAAGGCTCTTGCGGTGTCTATAAGCTGTTGCGAACGCATACTAAATCTCTCGTTTATCCTATCCGCTTATGCCGCTCTCTAAGTCCGCCACTTTCACGAGACGGCGCTTGAACCGTTCTTCACCCTTGAAATCGGCGCCCATGAAAATCTGTACCAGATCCCACGCGAGAGCCGGCCCTGTGACGCGACCGCCGAGACACATAACATTCATGTCGTCGTCCTCGACGCCCTGATGGGCGGAAAATGAATCCGTGATCAACGCCGCCCTCACACCCGGCAGTTTGTTGGCCGCAACACAAGCTCCAACTCCGCTTCCGCAGATCGCAAGACCCCGGAAAACCTCACCGCTCGCCACAGCCCTAGCCATAGGAACGACAAAATCCGGGTAGTCATCGCCTGGCATCAACTCGTGGGCACCGAAATCGACCACATCATATCCGGCTGTTTTCAGCGATGTAGTGAGTTGCCCTTTCAATTCAAAACCACCGTGGTCGGCGGCGATGCCAATTCGGGTCATTTCTCTTTTCACCTCCGGCCTTACTCAATTCATGGCCTTGTTGACTATATTCTGTGCTTCTTCCTGAATGCGGCGAAGATGATCCGTTCCCTGGAAACTCTCCGCATAAATCTTGTAAACACTCTCAGTTCCCGAAGGGCGTGCGGCGAACCATCCGCTTTTAGCAACCACCTTTAACCCGCCGATTCGATCGCCGTTGCCCGGCGCTGTGGTGAGAACAGCGTCTATCGTTTCTCCGGCAAGTTCTTTTATTTTGACCTGCTCTGCTGAGAGATCCTTTAATATCGCCTTCTGTTCAGGTGTGGCCGGCGCATCAATCCGTTCGTAAACCGGTTCGCCGAATTCTTCCGTTAGCCCTTGGTAGATCTCACCCGGGTCACGTCCCGTTCGGGCCGTGATCTCAGCGGCGAGCAATGCCGGTATCATCCCATCCTTGTCGGTCGTCCAAACACTGCCATCCAGCCGCAGAAATGAAGCTCCGGCGCTCTCTTCGCCGCCGAAGCCAAGCGAGCCATCAAGCAAACCATCCACAAACCATTTAAAGCCAACCGGCACCTCGTAGAGCGTGCGCCCAAGCTTTGCGGCGACACGATCAATCATCTGGCTGCTGACCAGCGTCTTGCCAACAGCGGCATCCTTGCCCCAATTCGGACGGTGCCGGAAGAGATAATCGATAGCCGCCGAAAGGTAGTGATTCGGCGGAAGCAATCCGTGACTTCTGGCAACGATCCCGTGACGGTCATGGTCCGTATCGCATGCGAAGGCGATCTCGAACTTATCCTTGAGCCCAATCAAGCCTTTCATTGCATAGGGCGAGGACGGATCCATTCGTATCTGGCCATCCCAATCTGCGGTCATGAAGCGAAAGGTTGGATCAACAACCTTGTTAACGATGGTCAGATCCAGTCCGTACAACTCCGCAATTCGCGGCCAATAATGGACGCCCGCTCCGCCCAGCGGATCGACCCCAAGGCTGAGCTTTGCGCCGCGAATTACGTCCATGTCGATCACGTTGCTGAGATCTTGCGCGTATGCTTCCAGATAGTCGTGCCGATGCGTCGAGGGCTGCTTTAGGGCACGCTCGTAAGAGATCCGATTAACGCCGAGCAGGCCGCTTTCGAGAAACTCGTTTGCCTTTGCCTCGATCCAGTCAGTGATCGCCGTCTCCGCAGGGCCGCCGTGGGGCGGGTTGTATTTGAAGCCGCCATCATGCGGCGGATTATGAGAAGGAGTTATTACAATTCCGTCGGCAAGGCCCCGTTTCCGGCGGCTGTTGTATGTGAGGATCGCGTGCGAAATCGCGGGCGTCGGAGTATATTCGTCGGCCTCCGCGAGCATCACTTCCACACCGTTAGCCGCAAGAACCTCAAGAGCACTTGCGAGGGCGGGAACGGAGAGGGCATGTGTATCCATGCCGAGGAACAAGGGACCGTCGATCTTCTTGTGTTTTCGATAAAGACAAATTGCCTGACTTATGGCCAGGATATGCCATTCATTGAAGGCCCTATCGAATGCGGAACCGCGGTGTCCGGACGTGCCAAACGCAACCCGTTGTTCCCGTATCCCGGCATCCGGCGTCTCGACATAATAGGCGGTGATCAGCCTCGGTACGTTAACCAATGTAGAGGCTTCGGGCAGATCACCGGCAAGTGGATTCACGTTCATTCCGAATTCCTCCGGTGAACCAGCATGCTTAATTTTTCGTTAGCGATTTCTATCACGTCGTTCATTATACAATGCCCGATCGCTGTTCAACCGCCAGCAATCGAACTGACCTTCGTGACCTCAACACTCTTAGAAGCAGTGGATTCGATCAATTCGTTCCAGGACTTTACGAATTTCTCCGCGCCTTCCTTTTGGAGCTGATCCGCAAGTCCATCTATGTCGATCCCTGCTTCGCCGAATTTGGCCAGCACGGTTTCGCAATCGCCGCCGTCTTCCGACATCATTTGGCCGATCTTGCCGTGATCGGCGAAGGCTTTGAGCGTCGCATCGGGCAGTGTATTGATCGTAAGCGGAGCGGTCAATGCTTCGGCATAACTAACATCCGAGGCTTTGGGATCTTTGGTGCCGGTGCTGGCCCACAGCAGACGTTGAGGGCGGGCACCGGCGTTGAAGATACGCTGCCATCGCGGCGAATCGAGCGTCTCCCGGTACGCCCTGTAAGTTCGTTGTGCTACGGCGATGCCGAGCTGGCCGCGTAGAGTTTCAGGCACCTTGTCCGCCACCGCTACGTCCCAGCGGCTAACAAAAAGTGACGCTACTGATGGAATATCGGATTTAAGACCGGCGACCAGGCGGCGCTCAATGCCGCGAAGGTACGCCTCGGCCGACGCCAAATATTGTTCGCACGAGAACAACAGCGTTACGTTGATAGGCACACCTGCGAAAACCGACTCCTCGATAGCGGCCACACCCTCTTTGGTACCCGGTATCTTGATGAAGACATTTGGCCGAGCCGCGTTGGCGTGGAGAGCCTTTGCCGCCGCGATCGTTCCGTCGGTGTCGTTTGCCAGCATCGGTGAGACCTCTAACGACACCCAGCCATCCACGCCGCTAGTCTTGTCATGGATCGGCCGAAATAGATCGGCGGCTTGTCTGAGGTCTTCCAGCTCGAGATCGAAGAGCAACTCCTCACCTGACTTATCTTCGGTCAATTTCTGCCGAATCGCGTGGTCGTAATCGTGGCTCTTCTTGATGGCGTGGTTGAAGATCGTGGGATTGGAGGTAAGTCCGGTGACGGAGAAATCTTTGATATAGCGGTCAAGTGTGCCGCCCGTTAGAAGGCCTCGGGTTATATTATCCAGCCAAATGCTCTGGCCCAGCTCGTAAAGCTCTTGAGTCGGTTTCATTATCCTGCTCCTTAACTGTTGCCGTTTCTTAAAACTTTGTGACTCGGAAATTTCCTCTGATGCGTTCGACGCTCCGTAAATACGCCGGCGTCAATTCTTGCACTTATGGATTCGGCTCCCGCGACCCTCATCGTCGTACTTTCGTCGCCGGCGATGGACACACTTTCCCGCACAGCTTCGGTTTTGCCGGAACGATTTGTCGCCGTCATTCCCATATAGGTGATCGCAAAAGCTGAAATAAAAATAAGCCTTATGCTGTTTAGCGAAAGTAATAGTTTGAAGAATTGCACGATCCCTTCCCTGCCCTCTTTATCCTCTAGCATCCATCCCAATCTATTAATAGTTTAAGTAGTTGCTTACTTGCAGGCGAGAGTGTTTCCACGCGACGGACATAAGTGTTTACCCTTCTGCAGCTCGTGATAAAGCTTTTTCAAGCCTTTGAAATTTCACCGAGTACAACCGACACTTGATGCGTTCGTCCGTCAACTGCCAAGGGAATTTCATTGGACGGTAATACGTCGCCGTCAAGCATGACCTCAGCGACTCCACGACAAACGCCGGACGGGTTTTCGACCTTTATCCGATAAAGTGTATCGCCGCGACGGTAATCGATCTCAAAATCGCGCCAGCTACGCGGGATGCAAGGATCAATTTTCAGCGTATCTCCTTTCAGATGAAAACCGAGCATCGATTCAAGCGTGGCTCGATACATCCATCCGGCCGAACCCGTGTACCATGTCCAACCGCCGCGGCCAATGTGATTTGCCTCGTTATACACGTCGCCCGCAGCCACATACGGTTCAACCTTGTATTTGTGAAGCCCGGCTCGCGTTCCGGCATGATTGACCGGATTGAGTAAGGCAAACAGTTCGCCAACCTTATCGCCGTCACCGAGCATTGCATACGCGATGATTGTCCATACGGCCGCATGCGTATATTGTCCGCCGTTCTCCCGGACGCCGGGAATATAGCCCTTGATATATCCGGGATTCAGAGGGCCGTCATCAAACGGCGGAGTAAATAGCAGCACGATCCCATCGCCGCGCCGAATCAGATACTCATCAAGCGAAGCCATTGCCCGCGTCGCTTGCATTAGATTTCCGCCGCCGGAAATAACACTCCATGTCTGGGCGATTGAGTCGATCCGGCATTCCTCGTTTGCCGCCGAACCAAGAGGTGTTCCGTCGTCAAAATACGCGCGCCGGAACCAATTACCATCCCAGGCATTTTCTTCAAGCGCGGTTTTTAGGTCGTCAACATGCTTGAGATATCTTTTCTCGCGTTCTGTCTCGTTGTGTCTGCGGCAGAAAGGCATGAAATCCGTGAGCGTACTGATCAGGAACCATCCGACCCACACACTTTCCCCCTTTCCCTCCTGCCCTACAAAGTTCATTCCGTCATTCCAGTCGCCCGATCCCATTAGAGGCAAGCCATTTGCCCCAACCGCCAAACTCTTATCGAAGGCCCGAGCACAGTGTTCAAATACACTTGCCGATTCCGAAGAAATTTCCGGCTGCGTGTAAGAATCGCTTTCTCCTTCGATCAGCAATGGCGCGTCGATAAACGGAACGATCTCGTCAAGCAAGGATTCGTCTCCCGTTACGTTGACATAAAAGCTTGTGACAAACGGCAGCCAAAGCAGATCGTCCGAAATCCGTGTGCGGACACCACGGCCTGTAGGCGGATGCCACCAGTGCTGAACGTCACCCTCACTGAACTGATGGGCTGCGGCAATCAGAATTTGCTCACGGGCAATTTCCGGCTTTGTGTAAACCAGCGCCATCACATCCTGGAGTTGGTCGCGGAAACCGAACGCACCACCCGATTGATAAAAGGCGGAACGAGCCCAAACCCGGCACGCGAGGGTTTGGTACAAAAGCCAGCGATTAACGATCGTATTCAACGCCTCATCAGGCGTACGAACTTCGATGGCTCCTAGCATTTCGTCCCAATACGCGAGAACCTTGGTGAAGGATTCCTTTACCTCGGAAATATCTCGAAATCTGGAGATCACATCCTGTACTTCCTCGTTTGACTCACCCTCGCCGATCAAAAATATTATTTCGATCTCTTCGTCCGGTTCAAGTTCAAAAACTGTTTGCAGAGCCGCACATGGGTCGAGTCCCGCGCCGGTCCTGCCGGATAATTTTTGCCGTCCCAACGCGGCCGGTTTACCTGGATGTCCGTTCCTTCCGACAAACTCTTTCCGGTCGCACGTCAATGAATCTACTTTCTGATTCGTAGCGACAAAAGCGACACGTTCCGCAAACTCATTGTTGTATCTGTTGCGGGCGCGGATCGAGCCAGTCTCTATGTCAGCTTCCGTGACAACAAAAGGAGCGGTTCGGCTTCGATCAAATCCAAGGACAAGTTCCGCGTAATTAGTAACAGTCAATTTTCGTTTAATGTTTGATCGATTGCCGAGACGCAGCAGTGAAATTTTAACCGGTGCATCAAGCGGAACGAATAAGGTCAGTTCCTGCTCGATGCCATGGCTCTGGTGTTGAAAGATTGTATAGCCATGCCCGTGTTTGATCGTATAAGGCTCGGTCTCCCTTATCGGCAGTGGTGTCGGGGTCCATACCGTTCCAGATTCTTCATCCCGCAGATAGATGACTTCGCCGGGCGGATCGCTGACGGGATCGTTCGACCACGGCGTCAGACGATTTTCACGGCTGTTAACCGACCATGTAAACCCGGAACCGGTTTCCGAGACTTGAAAGCCGAAAGACCTTTCGTTGGCAATAACATTGAGCCACGGGGCGGGTGTCCATTGTCCCTCACCGAGCGTCGTGACATATTCCCTTCCTCCGGGACCAAATCCGCCGAGTCCGTTAAAAAATGACAAATTCGGCGCGACGTTTGAGGTCTCTGGATAAGAACGGCGCGGTGCCCGGGCACTAAAGTTTTTTGGTAATTCAAATTCAACCGGCCGCCGCAGAACTTCGTCTTCGAAATCGCCGCGTTCGGCTACGATCACTGCGCGTGCAACCGTGTTCAAAAGGATCCGGTCGGCGTCAGGAATTTGATCGGAACGTCTGATAAAAACTCCACCGTTTTTGTCAAGCAGATCGAATTGGCCGCTTGTTCGGACAAGACTCAATAGTTCATCATTCAGCGACTGAACATAGTCCGATGGAAGCTCGTTCAAAATTACGAGATCAAAGATCAATCCCTTTAGCCGCAGATATTCATGCGCGTGGAGAACCTGCTTGACTTGAGTTAGATCTTCGGGCCGATTGATACGAACAAGGACGATCGGCAGATCCCCGCCGATGCCGTAAGCCCATAGATCTGACTGTGCTCTGGTATTGAGGGCAAGAACGGCTGACCGGACTCGCAACGAAGCGTCCGAATACAGAATGTTGGCCGCCAACCGATGAAATAGATAGGCATTCGCCGGATCAACATTCAAGTGCCGCATTTGGACCGCACAGCGCGTCCACGCCAATGCGGCCTCGCGTTCGAATATGTTGACATGGTGGTACTTATCGGCGAGCCGCGTTGCATCCTCGTATGAATGTGCAACCGCCGTCGAAAACGAGATGTGGACGGTTTCATGCGGCTGTACGCGAATACAGCACCGCAGAGAAAAGATGGGGTCCAGAACCGCTCCAACCGTATTTGAAAGGGGACGATCCTCCATCACGGCGATCGGTTCACGAGTATCGTGTCCGCGGCCCAAAAAGCGGGCACGATCCGTTTCATATTGAACCGTTCCGATGGTTTCGCCGTCAGCCGCGATCGTATGAATTGCCCAGACCGGTTCCTCCTTTTCGGAGCGTGGACGGCGTTTCGCGATAAGGGAATTTGCTCCCGCTTTGAATTCGGTTTCAATAGAGAGATTGCTGAACGCCGGATGTGCGGCGTCGGCCACTCGCGGAGCCAGGACTATTTCCGAGTAACTCGTTACTTCGATCTCGCGTATGCTTGAAGAGTTATTAGTGACCGAGACCCGCCTGATCTCCGCGTTGTCTTCAGGTGAAACAATTATTTCCGTGGTTGTTGCGATCTTGCCGTCACGACGCCTGATCACCGCCTTATCTTCGGAAAACGCGACTTCGTAAAAATCCGCCGGACCGCCGAGCGGCTGGTATCCGCTCGACCACACCTTACTGCTCGCGACATCCCGCAGGTAGATGAAACTGCCTGACGAATCGCGTGTCGTATCTTCACGCCATCTCAACACGTCTAGTCCGTTATACATCGAATAGCCGGCACCGGAATTCGTTATCATCACGGAATACGAACCGTTTGATAGTATTTGCACACGCGGTGTCGGCAAATGCGGAGTATCGAAAGTCCGCGTAACCCGCCCCGAAAGCTGTCTGTCAACACTGCCCGACAAAACTTCTTCGGCCCGCGGGTGCCATGCGGCGGTACCGTAGGGTATTCGTTCCTGGAGCAACAATTCCGTAGCTTGGACAAGCGGGTCGGCATGAAAACGGTTCTGCATAATATCGGCGTGAAGCAGATTATTAAGCGCAACCAGGACCATTCCCTGATGATGTGCCATAAAGGCGCGGATCAGTACGTTTTCTTTATTGGGCGGCAGGCGTAGCGGCGTATAGTCAATGGATTCGTAAAATCCGAACCGCGTTAACGCACCCTCGCCTTCGAGATGGCGAAAATTTTCCATCGCGGCATGCGGCGAAACGAACGCGGCAAGAGCCGTCGCATAAGGAGCAACCACTAGGTCTTCACTCAGTCCGCGTTTTAATCCGAGGCCGGGAACGCCGAAAGCACGATACTGATAATTGAGCTGCAAATCATGCGCATTGTATGCCGACTCCGAAATGCCCCACGGAATATTATTCTGTTCACCGTATTCGATTTGCCGGGCAACTATTGCCTTATATGTCTGACCGAGAAGGGTTCCATCATAATCGCGCATAACAAGAACCGGCATTAGATACTCGAACATCGTCGCTGTCCACGAAACCAATGCCCGGCTCGAATCAACCGGCGTTAGCGGGCGGCCAAGCCGGAACCAGTGCTCCTGCGAAATTTCGTCCTTCGCAATTGCGACAAAACTTGCCAATCGTGCTTCAGAAGCAAGCAGATCGTAAAAAGAATTATCACGCCTCTCGAGATCCACGTTGTAACCGATCGAAAATATCTTGCGCTCATCGTCAAAGAGAAAATCGAATTTCATTTCCTCGACAACTTCGGCACTTTGCAATGCGATCGAGCTTAAATTGGCTCGAGTTGCGAATGCCGCTTGTTCCGCCTGTTTAACCTTTGTCGTCAGGATCTGTAACGCATTGAGTGCGGCGGCACGATCCAGTTCGGCCATTTTCGATTTAGCGATCTCTTCGCTGATCTTGATAAGCCGCAACGACAGGGCTTCAAACAATTCGGCAAGTTCGGACAGCGAAGGGAAAAACTCCAAAAGGTCCGTTATTTTCCGCCACTCTTGTTGTATCTCCGGAAAGTCCTGCCCAATAATTCCAGACAAATGGGAAAAGTCGTTTTCCTTCCATGGAATTAACGTCTCGATGTCGCGCCGGAACGTCTGGATTTGATGAGAAAGATCAGCCGACCAAAACTGTAACTCACTAAAATGAATTCCTCCGTGTTCCTGCAGCAATGCTCCGGTCATGTCCCTGATAACTTCATTGTGGGCGATCAGAGATTCAAGTAAGGTAAGCCATTCATCGGGTGTTTCAGTCGGCCCGGATTTTACTAATTCCAGACACATCTCGATCTCGGAGTGAAGCTGTTTTATTGGAATTGCCTCGGTGCGGCGACGAGCAACATTCAACTGCATAGCTTCCTCAAGCATCATTTCAAGCGAGTCTGCCAACCCCTCCTTAACGTGCGTATCAAACAATTTCCGGTCAGCGATCTCGGTGACTGCCTGTTTTACGGTGAGAAGGTGCCCCGCCAAATTCCCGCTGTCAACTGTTGAAATGTAACGTGGCGATAACGGTACGAGCGTCTGCGTGTCATACCAATTCAAATAGTGTCCGTGAATCCTTTCGAGTTTTTCGAGCGTTGCAAAGGTAAAACCAAGCCTTTCCGAAAGTTCTAGCGTTCCGATATATCCAAAATCATGAGCAGAAATTGTCGATAGAAGCAGCAACCCGATATTTGTCGGCGAGGTGCGGTGAGCGATCTTTGGTTGCGGGTCCTCCTGGTAATTGTCCGGCGGCAGCCAATTGGCATCGTCGCCGACAAATGTCTCGAAAAATCGCCAGGTGCGTCGGGCTACCATCCGCGCCATTTTTTTGTCGGCCACGCTTAATTGAACCTGCCTGGTTCGCGGCCTGAGGCTGATCCGGTAAGCGACGAACGGCGAAATTATCCATGCAAATAAAAATGGAACCGCAATCAATAAAGCTGTTGGACGAAGCGCAATTACCAGCGTCAGACCAACAAGTGAGAGGAGCATCGAGACCGCCATAAACCGAAGAAAGGAAGCTTGATCGTGCGGATCTTCGTTCTCGCTTTGCGCGGCCGTTTTCCATTCCAGCAATGCCCTGTGTGAGATAAATTGTCGGTAAAGGGTGCGAATAATAGCATCGGTATTCGAGTATGCCTGATGTGCCAGTACAGCTATTACCAGCACGACCTGAAGGGTGTTAGTCCGGACGTCACCCAGGACACTCCAAAAATGACTGGTCCACGGAATTCCGCGCGGGTGGGTCAATAGATTGGTTTGTAAATGAGCATATACCGGAAAGGCCAGTACGAACACGATAAAGATCGTCCACAATAACGGCGAACCGGGAATGACGATCCATACTGCCAGGAGCCACAGAAAAATAGCGGGAGCAACCAGACTTCGGCGCAGATTATCAAGAATCTTCCAACGCGAAATGATTGATAGATCATTTCTTGTTTTCTGATCTCTGGCATTTTTGATCCACGGAAAGATCCATCGTGCGATCTGCCAATCGCCGCGTACCCAGCGATGCGACCGCTTCGCAAAAGTGTCAAAATGAGTTGGAAAATCGTCAAGAAGTTCGATATCGGAAACCAGTCCGCAACGGGCATAAAGTCCCTCGAAAAGGTCATGGCTGAGGAGAGCGTTTTCGGGCACTCGATCATTCAATGCCGCAGCGAAGGCATCGACATTGTACAGGCCTTTTCCGACAAAGCTTCCTTCGCCAAACAGGTCTTGATAGATATCCGACGAGGCCGTCGTGTATGGATCAATACCGGTGTTTCCCGAAAAGATCCGTGCAAAATGGGAATGGGAGGCGCTCGTCAGCGAAATACTGACCCTCGGCTGTAAAATACCGTAACCTTCTGTTACCCGCCGTAACTTTTCGTCAAAATATGGACAATTGAGCGGATGTTCGGCAATGCCGATCAGCTTGCGTGCTGAATCGCGCGGCAGTTGCGTGTCCGAATCAAGTGTGATGACGTATCTTATCTGCCCTAGAAATCCTTTGTCAGCCGTGACGTCCGTAAAACTCGTTTCTCCGTCATCACGCAGCAATCTATTAAATTCTTCGAGCTTGCCGCGTTTTCGCTCCGAACCCATCCATTGTTGTTCACTGTCATTCCATTGGCGGCGGCGGTGAAAGAGATGAAACTTTTGACCGTTTACGTTTTCATATTTTTGATTTAGATCGTTGATCCGATCGCGGGCCAATCCGAGAATTGTCGAGTCCTCGGCCAATTCTTCGGTCGGGGCATCGGAGAAATCGCTGAGCAAGGCGAAGTATATATTGTCATCTTGATTGGCGAGGCTATAGACCTCAAGTTTTTCCAGTAACTCTGCAACGACCGATTCGCTGGTCAATAAGGTGGGAATGACAACAAATGTTCGAGCATCCTCAGGAATGCCTAAAGACGTGTCGATCTGCGGGAGCAGGCGCGGAGCAATCAGTAATGTGAAATCCCAGTTCACAATACTCAATGCCAGTTCGCTCGCCGGAATAAGCGAAAGCAAGCCAAAAACTAATAGCAGCGGCAGGTCTGCTCCAAAATACGCGGCCGTAGAAACGAGCAATGTGACGATCAAAATCGTTAAAAATGCCGCCAGCCCGAGATAAGATACGGTTGGGTGTCTCAACACGAAGGAAACAATGTTCTCGAATATTCGCGGACGATAACCGAGTTCCCTTTCGACCTCCGATACACCATTGCCTATTAAGTAGTATCCAATGTGTGAGTGTCGCTGGTCTGAAGGATCCCGGCGGTGGGCGGCGTCCGCAAACTCAATGACTTTGCTCGCTACCTTTAGTTCGTCTGTTTTTGTTTGTTTCGCAATACGCTCGATTACTTCCCGGTAACGGTTCCGGGTGCGAAAATTCATCCTCGAATAGGTTTTGTCAGTGTTGAAAAGCGGATCTATTAAACTGACATTCTCAAAGAAAATTCGCCAGTCGATCGTCGAAAGCAGGCGCATGCTGGTGATGATATTGCCGACCGTGATCTGCGCGGTGGCTTGCGACTGATATTCCGCCTCCACGGCCTGTTCGATGCTCGAGCCTTGATCCTGCAGTTTTTCTGTCAGCCATTCGTAAGCAGGAGCAATCGTCAGATCCTGGTCACGCAGTTGGCGGGTAAGCTGCTCAACAAAGGAAGTTTCAAATTCAACGCGCTTATCTAAATGTTTGACAATGAATGGAAGTACATCCTGCGGCTTTTTGTTGGCGAGTTCGAGTAGTTCGTCAGAAAGCCTCTCGGCTTCCTCGCGTTCTTCGCGTGACAAAACAATGCGCCACGCGAATCTGCGCAGGTTTTCTACAAGGGCAATACGAAGAGTAATAGCGATGGCCCACAATTCACCAATGGTGAGAGGTGTAACGGCTTGATACGCACGAAGGAATCGTTCCAGAGCCTCGACCTCAAGCCGGCTGTCGGTATGGGCAATGATCGACATCGCAACAGCGTAAATGCGCGGATACCCGCCAAACTCGCCGTTTATTAGCTTGGGCAATTCACGATAATAACCGGCCGGCAGATCCTCCTGAATTTCCCGCAATTGTTCTTCGACAATATGAAAGTTATCAACTAACCATTCGGCCGCCGGGGAGACAGCTCGTTCATCACGAATTGCACTGGTTAAAGAGTAGTAGGCGTCAATCAGCACCTCACCATTATCTTCAAGTCGTGGGCGTAATTTTTGAAATCGTTTTGGAAGGTCAACCTCTCCATGCTCATCGGCAAGAGTTCCCGCGAACTGTTCAAGCCGCTCGACGCTGTAAAGCTCGCCGCGAATTGGCTGTTCACTTTCGCTGTGGCTGAAGGTGCTCTTAAAGATGCCGGACTTTGTAAAAGGTGATTTCGCCATTATCTTACATAGTCGGGCATATGCGCCGCGTTGTCACTAAAAGGAAAAGCATGCAAAATCGCGAGCGGCGATCTGTGCCCTGATTATACGCCGGGGAACGAAACCTTCCACAGGCTGTTCACCTAACCTCGGCGATGGGAAACAACCTCTGCACCGCCAAGGCAAGCAAGCTAAGAAACGAATTCCGCCGCACCTTTAGCGCGGTCATGTTGGCGCATCAAGTACCCTCAAGAAATTGCTTCAAAACCAGTGCTTCATTGTGCTTTTCGTCCCTGGCTGCATAAATGAGCGTGATCGTCTGTTCCTTTGCCTTGTCCGTAAGTATCTTGATCAGGTCGTTATTATGCCTGATCTCAGTTTTGTAACGCGCCCGGAATCTATCCCATTTGTCCGGATCATGTCCAAACCATTTCCGAAGCTCCGTGCTGGGTGCGATCTCTTTTAGCCAAAGATCGACGCTTGCCTTTTCTTTGGTCAATCCGCGCGGCCAGAGCCGGTCCACGAGAATTCGGCTGCCATCGTCCTTGACCGGTTTTTCATACACTCTTTTGATTTTGATGTTCATTTGTCCCTCTGAACCAGTTTCAATACCCGGAGAACTCTTCGGTTCGAATATTGTCGTCATCGACCCCTGCTTCGTTCAATATCTTGCGCATCGCCGTTACCATCGCAGCCGGGCCGCAGAGATAATATATGGGAGCTGTGAGATCGGAAATGTACTTCGAGAGCATTTCTTTGGTGATCAACCCGGTTTCGGCATCCCAGTCCTGGCCCGAATTCTCCATCTCCGTCATCGTGCCTACAAACGTAAAGTTAGGGTTCTTCTCTTGAGCTTCCATCAGATCACCTAGAAATGCAGCGTCTTCGGGCCTTCGGTTGGAATCGAATAGAAAGATCGCGTGGGTAAGATTGTCGTGGGCTGCCTGAAGTACGATGCTCCTGACCGGTGTAACTCCGATTCCTCCAGTGAGGAACACGGCGGGAATTTTCGTATTGTTATGGAGCGTGAACGATCCATAGGGCGCATCGATCACTAGTCCGGCACCTATTTCCATCGTTTTTAGTACCCGCTTGAACGCCGTGTCCCGCATCCTTGTCGCAGACATCAGATCGTTTTCGTACGGTGCACTCGCCAATGAAAATCCGCGAATGTTGCCTTCGGGATCCGTTTCTGAGGGGTCAACCAAGGTGTAATCGGCAAACTGGCCTGCTTTGTAGGTAAATCCCTCGGGCTTTTCAAAATAAAATGCCATTGTGCCAGCGGCAATTTCCTCTCGTCTCTTCAATCTTGTTTCGTATATTGGCATGTCGCAATTCTCCTATCCGGTTCGTTACGGTCGTCAGGTCAGCGCGGGATGTCGCGACTGTGAAACCGCATAATTATTCAACCACCTGCAATTTCTGCATCGTGACGGTTATCGTCGGTTTTTCGCCCGCTGTCCGCGAATAGGCCACCCAATAGCCGACTTTCGGGTATCGGACGAGTCTATAGACCGAGCCGTCCGGTTTCGCTTCGGCTTTCGTCTCCTCCCCAAAAACGTCGGTGAATTTCGGCGCATTTTCGCCGGAATAGGTAACTGAGATCAGATGCACTTTGTTGTTTGTGTCGATCCGGATCTGGACGAATTCTTCATCTGAGAACCGGTAATAGAAGCCGTCCTCATCGTCAATTTCGGCTTTTCCTAATTTGTCCCGAACTTCATCGGCACCCGTTCCGATTTTGACCGATTTGTACTCAGTCATAACCGGCTGAGAAATGACGCCTGGCGTTTGCGTGAAAGCCGTCAGCCCGCACAATACAATTGTCACCAGACCGGACGTTAACACATTCGCCGCCTTCCTAAATACAATCTGCTTTTCATTTGCTTTCATTTTTCCCTTCCTTGTTTGCACGAGCGTTGGCGCGAAGATGAATAGTCTTCGCTGTGTGGTCAATTTATTTCTCGACGACGACCAGTGACGGGCGCAAGAGTTTGCCGTTCCAAAAATAACCGCGCCGGACTTCCGTTTGCACGGTTCCCGATTTGCTTTCTCCTGATGCGATGACATCAAACGCTTCGTGGAGTTCGGGATCGAATATCTCCCCCTTGCTTTCGAACGGATCGACCCCGTTTGCCCGCAGCAAATCGCTGAATCGCCGCCGGATCATTTGCAGCCCGTCCGCAACTTGACCGGAGCTTTCGCCAATATGCGCCAGGGCAACATTAAAATCGTCATCGACCGTAATTAGCTGCGCCAAGAGTTCGCGCTTGCCTTCATCGGCACCTTCTAGTTTTTCTTGCTTAGTGCGGCGACGATAATTTTCGTATTCGGCGGCGAGGCGAAGATGTGCCTCGCGTTCAGACACTAATTCTTCCTGCAGCCGCTCGAACTCGGTTTCAGCGGAATCGAGTTTCTCGCCTCCGTCGATCAAAACTAATTCTTCAATCACCTGTTTCGTTCCGGTATTTCTATTTGCGTCCTTCATAACGATCAAGCCGCCCTCCGGAGCAGAAGACAAACTCCTCTGCCGATTCTGTCCGCTCATGATTATTTTATGACTTAAGCGGCTCATAAAATAAGCGTAGAATTACCTGATTGTGACAGGTGTTTTCACTCTTTAAATATGCATAAGATGGCTCTTAAACTTTATTTAGGACAAAAAACGCAGGAAGCGTGCCAAAATACCAAAATATGAGCGCCAGACAAATTTTCATAACATCGTCCTTAGTATTAGTTGCCGCAATCTTGTTTCTCAGTTTGATCAGTCCGTATTTTTTACTGGGCTTGATAGTGATCGGCCCAATAATTGTCATCGGTGTGATCGACATCACCCAAAAGAGACAGAGTATCCGTAGAAATTTCCCCATAATTGGAAATCTGCGCTATATGCTGGAGAAAGTTCGACCTGAGATAATGCAGTATTTTGTCGAAACGGATACTGAAGGAAGGCCGATAAACCGGCTGTTTCGTTCGGTGGTTTACCAACGGGCAAAGAAAGAAAACTCCACCAGCCCATTTGGAACGCAATGGGACGTATATCACCCCGGTTACGAGTGGATAGATCATTCCATCTATGCCGTAGATCCATCTGACCTGGAACAGGAACAGAGGGTCTGGGTTGGAGGAAAGGACTGCACGAAACCATATCTGGCAAGCAGATTAAACATCTCCGGAATGAGCTTTGGGTCTTTGAGCAAAAATGCGGTATTGGCTATGAATTCCGGTGCCAAGATCGGCGGATTCGCGCAAAATACGGGCGAAGGCGGTCTCAGCCCGTATCACTTACAACCCGGCGGCGACCTGATATGGCAAATTGGAACGGGATATTTCGGGTGCCGCACGGAAAACGGCGAATTCAGCCCGGAGCTGTTTCAACAAAAAGCCTCGCTCGATAATGTGAAGATGATCGAAATAAAACTTTCACAGGGAGCGAAACCGGGTCACGGAGGAATTCTGCCTGCCGTCAAGAACACGGAGGAGATCGCCGCCATTCGCCACATCCAGCCCCATACAACCGTAAACTCGCCGCCGGCTCATACGACTTTTATCAGCGCCGAAGGATTGATGAGCTTTATAAAGCAGCTAAGAGATTTATCCGGCGGCAAGCCTGTCGGTTTTAAAGTGTGCATAGGGAAAAAATCGGAATTTCTGGAGATCTGCGAAGCGATGATCGCAACGGGCATCAAACCGGATTTTATCGCCATTGACGGCGGCGAAGGCGGAACCGGAGCGGCACCCCTTGAATTTGCCGATTCGATCGGAATGCCTCTCAGAGACGGCCTGGCGTTTGCTGTTGATGCGTTGAATGGATACGACCTGAAAAAGGACATCAAAGTGATCGCTTCGGGGAAAGTATTCAACGGATATCATATTGCGAGGCTGATCGCGATCGGTGCGGATATGGTCAGTGTCGCAAGAGCGATGATGCTGGCGACGGGCTGCATTCAAGCATTGCAGTGCCATAAAAACACCTGTCCTACTGGCGTTGCGACGCAGGATGAAGGGTTGATCAAAGGACTGGTTGTTGAAGACAAGGCCCAACGTGTCGCTAACTTCCATGAAGCGACGATTGAAAGTTTCATCGAATTGCTGGCTGCATCCGGTGTCATCTCCGCCGATGAGTTAGGCCGTGAACACATTAATCGAAGGGTCGGGGCAACGCAGGTTCAAAAATACGACGAGATTTACCCGGTAGTGCCGACGGGACATTATCTGAAACAAGCACAGGCTAAACTCGATAAACGCGCCGTGCAGGTTCGCTAATACATAAATTTATAAATCGACGAATTTCGGCAGCATTTACGCTTGAATCTCGAAAAGTTTCCCCGCTCCGTATTCGTCCCGCAAATGAAGGTAACTGAGCGCCAGATCTTCATCTTTCAAACGATCGCTCAGATCTATCTCTCGCGGCGGGATCTTATCGTCCAGTCGATGAAGCGACCAAAGAAGGAACCGCCGAACAGATTGCCCCCGAAAAGGATATTCCGGCGTGTCCGATTCGAGCTCCCTCACAATTTCAAGTGCAACCGCTCCGCGATAGTCCTTTTTCCTATATCGAAAAATTATCATTGTGTGACCTTGCTTCTCGCACGGGATCTGGCTCGAACGCTTTGAAACGAGAAACCCGACCTTACTTGAATTTAATTGGAATGGGTGTGACAAACGAGGGTGATACTACGCTACATGCATAGGTGTTTACCCTTACGGCCGACTTGTAAGTGCATTTGTTATACTAGTATTTAAGGAATTTATTTTTAGGTTTTGGCGTGAATATCCGTGGATCATTCTTGATTATTGGTTTAGGCGGCGTGGTTCCGCTTATTTTGCTTGGCAGCTTCTACGCCTCTACCCAACAACATTTCGCGGTTTATTTGCTAATCGGCTTACTTGTTGTTGCCACGGCTGCCGCCGTGATATTGTGGACGGCCCGGCTGGAAAGAAAGGCGGCTCGCTTAGACGAATTGGATCATTTGAAATCTGAATTCGTGGGCCGTGTATCTCACGAATTGCGGACTCCGCTTACGACCATCAAAGCCCTGACTCGCCTATTGCTGCGCGGCGAAGTGAACGAACAAAAACGCCGGGAGTATCTCGAAACCATCTCGATCGAATGCGACCGGCAAATCGATCTCGTCCTTAACCTCCTGGACCTGTCGCGCATTGAAGGCGGAGTTTTTCGCCTTTCCCTGGAGCGAGTCGAGGTAGCCGACGTGGTTTCGTCGTGCGTTAAAGCCGAAATGAATGCCGCCGAAAGGCGTTCTCATGTATTGCAAATTAAACCTTTTACCAACATTCCGCCGATCTGCGCCGAACCAAAGGCCCTGCGGCGGGTTCTTAGTAATTTGATTGAAAATTCGATCAAATACACGCCTGACGGCGGCCTCATCACGATTTCAGCCAACATTGTAGGTGACTACGCCGCCATCAACGTGACAGACAACGGACGCGGCATTCCGCCCGAAGATCTTCCGGTCCTCTTTGATAAGTTCCATCGCGGCCGTCCAGCGGACCATTCGGCCGCAATGTCTGAAGCTACGACGTCCGTGGAATTTTTAGAGGATGCCGATGTGTCCGGTGTCGGCCTCGGCCTGTATTTGGCCCGTGACGTTACGGGTCGAATGGGAGGACGGATAAGCGTCGAAACCGAAGTCGGGCAAGGTAGTACTTTTACATTGCATCTGCCAGTTTGGAATGCAGCGAAATGCGGAGAACCTGCGAGAACGGAGAATGAAAATGGCTAAAAGATTGCTGGTCGTCGATGACGACCCGGGACTGCTAATGGCGGTTTCAGAAACTCTCAGGTCGGAAGGTTATGATGTGATGACTGCAAGGCGCGGGTCCGAAGCACTGGTCCGCGTCGCCGAGGCGTTGCCGGATTTGATCATCAGCGACATCCGAATGCCCGGAATGGACGGCTATCAGCTTGTGCGAAATCTTCGCGCCGCCCCGCACACACGCCTCATCCCGATCATATTTCTGACCGCCAAAGACGAGACCGCCGACCGGATCGTTGGTTTCCGTGCCGGTGCCGATGCGTACATTACAAAACCTTTCGAACCGGAAGAATTAGTTGCCATCGTTGAAGGAATTCTGCAACGAGTTGAGCGCACCCACGGCGACCTGGCGCGGCTCTTCGGTGAAAAGGAAACGGAATTCGAGTTTCAAAGAGATGAGGATCTGACCGATGCGGAATGGCGCGTGGCGGAAACCGTAGCCCGCGGATTGAGCAACAAGGAAATTGCCTCCGAACTTAATCTCAGCCTAAGAACCGTCGAAGGCCACATCAGTCACATTCTTGAAAAGAAAAACCTGAACAACCGTGTCGAAATTGCCCTAAGCGTAATGGAACACAAACGACCGGATTGATCTCAGCGAATTGAACTGGAACTAAACAGATAAAGACTTTATCCCATCCCGAGAGACGTTTTTACTTTCATTCACGATCCAGAAGTGACATTTTCACTCTGTCGGCGTTCGTCGACCAGTTCGGACAACCCGTTTGTCTCGCTGTAATCATATGCTTCCCAAGTTACGACAGGCGGTTCCTCAAAGTTGAATGTCGGCGGCGGAGAGGATGTCCGCCATTCGAGTCCGGGAAGGTGCCACGGGTTGTCACCGGCAATCTTTCCTTTGAATAGCGCATAAGTTAGATAAATTGCAGGCATAATTACCCCGATTGCGAGTATGGACGCACCCAGGGTCGAGAAAATATTCAAAACCTGAAACTCCGGCGGATATGCAGCATAGCGGCGCGGCATGCCCATAAAACCTAAAATAAATTGCGGGAAAAAGGTCAGGTTAAATCCGATAAACACCAGCATTGCGGAAATCTTGCTCCAGAATTCCGAATACATTCGCCCGAACATTTTTGGAAACCAGAAATGTAGTCCGCCCATATACGCCGAGACACTGCCGCCGACCATAATATAGTGGAAATGGGCGATGACAAAATAAGTGTCCGTTACATGAACATCGAACCCCAAAGCGCCCAAAAATAGCCCGGTCAATCCGCCGATCAAAAAGAGTCCCATAAACGCCAGGGCATAAAGCATCGGCGTATCAAATGAAATAGAACCTTTGTAAAGCGTTGCGGTCCAGTTAAAGACCTTTATTGCGGACGGAATGGCGACTACCATTGACATGAACGAGAAAACCAAACTCGCATAGACAGATTGTCCGCTGACGAACAAATGGTGACCCCAAACGAGAAATCCGAAAACAGCAATTGCGATCGATGAAAAAGCTACGAACGAATAACCGAAAACTCTTTTTCGTGAAAAGCTGGATACCAGCTCTGACACCACGCCCATGCCGGGCAGCACCATGATATAGACTGCGGGGTGTGAATAAAACCAGAAGAGGTGTTGAAACAAGATCGGATCGCCGCCGATCGCGGGATCGAAAATTCCGACCTGGGCAATACGTTCAATCGCCAATAGCAAAATCGTTATTGCTATAACCGGCGTGCCTAATACCATTACCAGGCTCGTCGCATAGATTGACCAGACAAAAAGCGGTAAGCGAAACCATGTCATTCCGGGCGCACGCATGGTGTGAACCGTTACGATAATATTCAACCCTGTCAGAATTGAAGAAAACCCGGCGATAAAAATCCCGAGTCCGGTTGCAACCACATATCCATTGGAAAAGGTTGTTGAATACGGAGTGTAAAATGTCCACCCAGTATCTACGCCGCCCTGCATCATCGCCCAGATACCGAAACCGGCACCGATCATGTAAAGATACCAACTGACCAGGTTGACTCGCGGAAGGGCCAGATCCTTTGCACCGATCATTAACGGGATCAGGAAATTTCCCAGGACCGCCGGGATCGACGGAATCAGGAAGAAGAAGACCATTATGATCCCGTGCTGTGTAAAGACTTTGTTGTAGGTAGCTGTCTGGAGCAGATCGCTCGCCGGGGTCAAAAGTTCCAATCGAATAAGGGCCGCAAAAGTTCCGCCGACCACAAAAAAGAAGGTCACGCCGATCAGATACAAAATAGCGATACGTTTGTGATCCTTGGTCAAAAGCCAGGATTTCAGACCGTAGCCGTTCGTTAAATAATTTTCTTTCGGATAGATCTCATCTACTCCCTGAATTTCCTCAACCGCAATTTCCTGCTTCATCATGTTTCCTTTTACCGAATTCTGAGTAGAAGGTCTTCGCTATTCCGCCGTAAGCTGCTTTTGTTTTTGAGACTCATATCAATTCGGGTTTCCGCCATCGACGTTACTCGCAAGGAATCGCCGTCGGTATTTCATTGAAGAATGATAAGAGCAGATTGTATTACTGCGGCGAACGAGGGTAATTGTTATTACGATGGATGCCATATTGGTCACCTGCACGATACTTAGCAGGACTTCCCGCCGAATCAGGCAGTAGATCAGAAGCAAACTGCTGGCGATCAGCCAGATAACCCAAGTCCAGACACTAATGCCCCAGGCGCATTTTTCTACCCACAAATGTCGGATCTGCGGGTAGTAAGCGATGACGACGAGGATTGTTCCGATCCAGCCGATGATCTCCATTTCATTCCTCCGTGAAAATATTAGGCCCGTTGCCTCTCTGGGCAACATCCGCAACTTCAAATAACTCATGGATCCGAATAATCGCTTCTCCGCGCAACGGATAGGACTGTGTTATCACGCAGGACATCTCGTTTTTCCTGAATGATCCCGGCATCGGAAAGCATGTACCAAAACAACTTGTTATTTGAAAAAGGAACCCATCGGTCGAACGATCCAAAATGCGGATTGATCCCGACGAAAGAATCTTTGGCTTTTTGTACTGGTAACGGATCATATTGAGAGGAAACAGGAGGTCCAAAGGATCACCGGATAGGCAGAATCTCGCAATTAAAACGAAGTTCTGCCCATCCATCCCCCTGTGAACCGCCCCTTGCTCGAAAGTGGCTCGGCTCGAACAATTGTTAGATTCAATTTGCTTGGAACAACGCCATTCTATTGATAGTTTAAGAACTTTCCTCTTTTTAACGAGAGTGTTTCCACGCGATAAATGCAGGTGTTTACTCGTGTATAGATGGCCATTTCCACACGCGCGTTTCGTGTTCAAATATCGAGCCAGATTACAATGAAAAAGACTGCGGAGAGATCGTGTACCAACGGGCAGGTGCTTCAAGTGGCGCGGATATGTACCTATAAAGCAAATCGAAAGACCGGGCTCTTGAATTTCCTTGAAAAGAAGTGAGGATCGGCGAAAAGAATTGGCGGGGAAGAGAGAAATGCAACCAACCTGCAACCAAGTTGAGAAAACGGGGCTTTCAGAAATCGCTGAAAGCCCCATTTTTATTGGTCGGGACGACAAGATTTGAACTTGCGACCTCTCGCACCCCAAGCGATTTTAGTAGGTTTTCATAAGTTGCCACAATGACGCAAATCGCCTCAAATCAATCATTTACGCGGAACAGACGAAATCTTCCAATTCACCTTGATTGGGAAAAGTGCGATCATCTTGCTAGCATCTCTGCCGAAATTTTAACGGCTCATTTCCCCATCAAGTGCACTACTTATTTTAGCATTCATCGGCTCCTCGGGTCGAGAGAAATCATCTCCCGGCTTAACGATTACCCGTTGATTTCGCGATCCGCGATACTCTCCGGAATTCTGTGCGAGATGACGAACGAACGGACCGTCGATGAGTAGGTCTATATGCGTGAGAATGAAATCGATGTTGGGATCTTTTCGCCCGATCAGCGTTTCGAATGTATAGCCCGAATAGATCGTTAGATGGAGACCATGACGCTTTAGCCTTGAGACGAGTTCTGCAACCGGACCAGCTTGATCGAATGGCTCGCCTCCGAGAATCGTCACTCCGTCATGTTCTTCGTGACGTGCCACGACCTCAGTAACGATTGACGAGACCGTAATCAGTTTTCCGTTCTCACGTTGGTGAGTCTGAGGTACCAGGCACTGCCTGCATTTTATAGAACAGCCTGCCGTCTGGATCACACTTCGTCGGCCTGGGCCGTCAACAACCGAGTTGTGGTAAACGCTGTAAAGCCAGATCGAAAAGGGATCTGATTTAACTCCACTCGGGGATGTAAAATCGGGTTGCAGAATAGGTAAGTATCTATCTTTTTCGGCGGGCTTCGCGCAGTTCAAATTTACCCGGTTTCCTAGATCGCCGGCAATCTCATCTACTGCTTGCTTCGGAACTTGCGAGATCTCAACCGTCACGCGTCCGGTGTCACGCTCAAGCACAAAAACGACTTCTTTATTCATTGCTTCCCACCCGCCTTTTTGCTAACGGCTTTACATTAAATTCGGCAGTCTTCTTGTCGATTGTCGGTGTTCCAAGAACTTGTTTAAGCTGCCTAGCCGTTTGTTCGCAAACAGGTCCCTGGATACCGTTGATCTTCGTTTCGCATTTTCCGGTCTCGGTGTCGATGTTGAATTCGATCTCGCGCATATCCCCTCCTTTCAGAATCTGACTCTAATCTTGACGGTCTTTCCGATACGTTCTTTGACCAGCTTTCCGCCAAGCTTCTTCGCCATCTTCCGTGCGGCGGCTTCGTGATATTGATTCTGAAGCCTGACAACGAAATCTTTGCCGAGCCTATAATCCAAATCCATATCGTCGATGACGGCAACGTATCCGGAAGACGTCTTCTGAAAGCCGATATCGGCCAGAAGATGATGGTTCTTCACGTCCCTTCGCCGGATGATAATGTCCGCCGTCCGGGCACTCCGCTTGTCCCACCCGTCTAGCGGCAGGTCCTTACCCTGAGTTACCGTGGTGAATCCGATATCGGACAAAGCCTCAAGCAACAATTCGTCGTTCGCAAACGAATGTGATTCGAATGTCATGTACTTCGACATAGTGCAATTTGTCCTCCTTAGCTCTAGAATTCGTAGATTCGGTCGCCTCTGTTGTTGGCAATGCCGGAGTTGTCTATTTTGCCAGCCGCTCCTTTTATATTATTGCGGGCCCATTTTCGGATCTCCTCGATCTTCTCGCTCATCATCTGGGCGGTCGGCGTGAGACTTTCGATGGCCCTGAGAATGTCATGCGTCTCGGCGGGACGGTCGCCGTCGATGAAGGCTCCGAGAACGCCGTCCTTTACGGCTCCTTCGATCTCGGCTCCCGAGAAGTCCTTGCTCTTATCCACGAGCTTGTCCAGGTCGAATTGATTTGGTTCAAGCTCCCTCTTTCTCAGATGAACTTTGAAAATCTCCGTCCGGTCATCCGGCTCGGGTAGATCAACAAAATGTATGTATGAAAACCGGCCGATGCGCAACTGCTCCGATTCCAACTCTCGAACGTCGTTGGCTGTCGCGAACACAAGAACATCTTTGTTGTCCTGCATCCAGTTGAGCAGGTAGGAGATCGTTCGGGCCGTCTCTCCTCCGTCCGTCTTATTCGAAGCCTTCATTCCGGACAGCGCTTTCTCGAACTCGCTGATTCCCAGAATTCCCTTGATCGTTCCTGCGATCGACAGAGCCCGCTTTATGGACATTGCCGACGAACCGATCACACCGCCTCCCTCGCCCATGATCGACCCGAAATCAAGGTCGAGTAGAGCCCGGTTAGTGATGCTGGAAGCAACCCGCTTGCAAAGGTCTTTGCCGCATCCGGGCAGGCCGACAAGAAGAATTCCTTTACAGGGTTCGACGTGGCGGGCTTTGGCCCGTGGACTGAACGT
>Ga0307505_10000013_pt1 | contig 217612 bp, 161 predicted proteins | sample 23_S_MG_FD_202183 | JGI IMG/M metagenome (GOLD analysis project Ga0307505, IMG submission 202183) | Soil microbial communities from Populus trichocarpa stands in riparian zone in the Pacific Northwest, United States - 23_S | ecosystem: Environmental > Terrestrial > Soil > Riparian zone >... | reverse complement strand
TTTTGGCGCATGGCGGGCGAGCCGCCCGCGCTCCGGCTGCATTATCAATTTGTGGGCAAGCCTGGTATTTCCAGCACCGGTCTGATTTCAATCGTCCCGTGTTTAGCGACTGGGATGCGTTCGGCGATCTTCATCGCTTCGTCGAGATCGTGCGCGTCGATCAAGTAATAGCCGCCGAGTTGTTCGCGCGTTTCCGCGAAAGGACCATCAGTCACGAGCCGCTTTCCCTCACGCACGCGCAAACTGGTGGCGGTTGTGGTTGGATGCAACGGCCCGGCAGAAATGTACTTCCCCTGCGTGTTCAGATCGCGCGAGAGTGCCGCCGATTCAACATAACAGTGGTCCCGTTCTTCTTCGCTCAGCGAATCTTCGGCAAGATATACCAGCAACATGTATTTCACCTGAATTGTTCACCTCCACCCCTAAGTCGAACGAGTTGCTCCTGAATCGACACCCTCACGGAAATTTTTCTATTATCAAACGTGCTTCCCAACGCCCAGGTCACTAATGTCACCGTCGATGCGGTCTACCGCTCGGACTGGGGCCGCATCGTGGCCACTCTGATCCGGCAATTCGGCGATTTTGAGCTCGCCGAGGATGCTGCACAGGAGGCGTTCACTGCCGCCGTCGACCAATGGCGCACTGACGGCGTTCCCGAATCGCCGAGCGCCTGGATCATTCAAACTGCCAAACACAAAGCGATCGATCGCCTGCGGCGGCAAACTCGATTGAAAGAAAAACTGGAGACGCATCCGGAACTCTTTCCGAGTGAGATCGTCGACGAACCCAATTTTAACTGGGGCGAAATTCCCGACGATCGTTTGCGTCTGATCTTCACCTGCTGCCATCCGGCACTCGCGCTCGAAGCGCAGGTCGCGCTGACGCTGCGCACACTCGGCGGTCTGCAAACTGACGAAATCGCGCGTTCATTTCTCGTCCCGACTGCGACGATGGCCCAACGTCTGGTACGGGCCAAGCGAAAGATTCGCGACGCCGGAATTCCCTTCACCGTGCCCGACACGAGCGACATGCCGGAGCGTCTCGATGCAGTCTTAACCGCAATCTATCTCATCTTCACTGAAGGCTACGCCGCCACGCGCGGCCAGCCGCTCATTCGCGCGGACTTATGCGCGGAAGCGATCCGCCTCGGACGGCTCGTCAAAACGCTGCTCGAACCAAATCCGCCCGCGGAAGCCACTGCGCTGGCTGCATTGATGTTGCTGCATGATTCACGACGCGAAGCTCGACTCGATGAAGCAGGCGATCTCGTCGTCCTTGAAGAACAGGATCGAAGCCGCTGGAACAAGGAGCAGATCGCGGAGGCGCTGACGCTGGTCGATGAAGCACTCAGCAACTCACCTGGTCCATTTGCGCTTGAGGCGGCAATCGCCGCGGAGCACTGCAAGGCTGCTCGCGCCGATAATACAGATTGGCCGCGGATCGTCAAACTCTACGACTTGTTGCAACAACTGCTACCCTCGCCGGTTGTGGCGTTGAACCGCGCCGTCGCGATTGCGATGGCCCATGGACCACGCGCCGGCCTGGCGATAATCGACGAACTCGCCGCGTCGGGCGAGCTCGACGAGTATCACCTGCTTCATGCCGCACGCGCAGACATGCTGCGCCGTCTCGGATCGAACACGGAAGCGGCCGAAAGTTACGAACTCGCATTAAGCCTGGCCACTAACGACAGCGAACGCCGCTTCCTCGAACGCCGCCTGCGCGAAGTCCGCACCCCCGTTTCGTAACTTCTCTTAGTCGCCGCTTGCGCCGCTCGCTTTCATCGCCGCCAGACGTTTATCGATCTCCTCTGGTGCGACGTCTTCTTTGTGTGTCGCGACGGTCCAGACGTGGCCGAATGGATCCGTTAACGTCCCCGAGCGATCGCCGTAGAACTGATCCTGCACGGGTTTCTTTTCCACGCCACCCGCAGCGATCGCCTGCTTGTAAATCGTGTCCACGTCGTCAACATAGATCATGATCCCGACCGGCGAGCCGCCCAGCGATACGGGTGAAACAAAACCCATATCCGGGAACTCGTCAGCCAGCATGATCGGCGAGTCGCCAATCTTGATCTCCGCGTGGCCAATCTTTCCGTCGTGCTCCATGCGAAACAGTTCGACCGCGCCAAACGCTTTCTTGTAGTACTCGAGCGCGTCAACCGCGCCGTTGACGCACAGGTACGGAGTTACAGAGTGATATCCTTCCGGAATTGGCTTTACGTCTGTCATGAGCCTCCCCTTTCTTGTCTTGAGTTGTCCTATTTCAACAGTTTCTTCTTGTCGAGAAAAGCGATCACCGCGGCGTTGAACTCCTTCGGCTTATCCATGAACAGGAAGTGACTCACGCCGTCCCACATCTGGTAATCCAGGTCGGGCGCGAGGCTTCGGAAGAATTGTTCGGTGTCCGCCGCCCAGAACGGTGACTTCGCGAGAATTGCTAACACAGGTACGTTAATTTTATCTGTCCCGTAGAGCGACTCTTCGGCCATCGCCTCCATCGCGCTCACGAGCACGTATTGCGGCGTGTTCCAGGACGAAGTCTTGACTCGTTCCTTGTCTGCGTCAGACAAGGTCGCGGTCATTGCGGCGAACATCTGCGCGCCCGCCTCTTTGTAGTTTGGCCCACGCAACGGCGCCATAAATTGCTCGCGCTGTTCTTTCGTGCCGAACGGTCTCAATCCGCCGTCAACAATCACGATCGCCAGCGTCTTCTGCGGATACTTGCGATAGAACTGCCGCACGACGGGCGTGCCCATGCTGTGACCGACGAGCACCGCGCGCTCGACTCCCGCGTCTTTCATCACAGCATCGATCGCGGCCGCAAACACATCCATGTCGTACTTGGTCTCCGGCTTGTCACTCTCTCCGTGACCCGGAAGATCCAAAGCGATGACACGCGCGCGTTTCGACAGGTCTGGTATTTGACCGTACCAGTGCGTGAACCGGCAGCCCCAGCCATGCACCAGCACGATCGCGTCTTTGCCTTTGCCTTCGCTGACGTAGTGAATCTTGGTCGTGTCGAGCTTGGCGAATTTCTCCTGCGCCGCTGTTAGAGACACACTGGCGAACACCAGCGCCAATAAGAGCGAAAGATTTTTAAGATTCTTCGTCACAAAACACTCCTCTCCTTCTTTGTGATCAGCACGAGTGTCATGTCGTCCGTAAGCGGATGCGGTGCGGCAAAATCCTGCACGGCGCCCAGAACCGAAAACAGCATCGCTTCAGCCGAACTACCATGCGCGCGTCGAAACTCTGCTTCGAGGCGCCGGCTGCCAAACTCCTGTTCGCAGTCGTTGAAAGATTCGAGTATGCCGTCGGAACAAACCAAAATAACATCGCCCGCGTGTAGTTGCACCGAGCCGCAATCAAACCACGCTTCGGGGACGACTCCGAGCACCGGCCCGCCATCGGAAAGACTTTCCAGTTTGCCGCCGGCACGCAGCAACAAGGCGGGTGGATGACCCGCGCTGCAATAGTCGAGTGTGCTCAAGCTCGCATTGAGCCGCGCGACAAACAAACTGCTCAACGGCGCCGCCGGCGACATGCGCGCGAAGTCGCGATTCACGCCCGCGACAATCGCTTCGGGACTGCTGTTCGCGGCGGTGTGCGTGCGAACCAGACCGGCAAGATGGCTGACCCACATTCCCGCGGCCAGTCCTTTCCCACCGATGTCGCCGAGCGCGAGCACCATTCCGTCGTTTGTTTCTTCAACTGTGAAAAAGTCACCCGGCAAGTGACGCACCGCGAAGATCTCGCTCGCGATGTCGAAAGGTCCGTAGTGAACGATACTCGGCGCGCACAAACGGCGGTGCACTTGTGCGGCCTCGAAGATCGCCGTGTTTAACTCCGCGTACTGCTGCTGAAGCGCCTCGAGCTTAGTTTCCAGTTCGCGTAACTGGTTGCGCTCGCTGCTCGGTGTTGGTACTGGAACGCGCGTCGCGACTGCGCGTTTGGGAGACAGCCCTGCGATAAGTGCTGTTGCAGTCATAACGTCTAACCTTTTTCACTAACAAAACAGTTCTCCCGCAAAGGCGCAAAGACGCAAAGGAGAAATCCAAGGGTTTCTTTGCGCCTTGGCGCCTTTGCGGGAAAAGTCCCTACCCAACAAACTTGTAACCACTGCCATGAACGGTAAGTATGAAACGAGGCTCTTCCGGATTTGGTTCGAGCTTTTGTCTGAGATGAACGATGTGTGTATCGACCGTGCGCGTGCTCGGATAATTTTCATATCCCCACACAGCGTCGAGCAATCGATCGCGACTTAGTGTTTCCACCGGATGTGCGATGAAGTACTCAAGCAACGCAAACTCTTTTGACGAAAGATCAACAAGCTCGCCGTTGCGCCGCACTTCATTACTGCGGACGTTCACTTCCACATCACTGAAACGATAAATCTCCGATGCAGGCGCCGATGTGGAAGCGCGTCTTAACACCGCCTTGACGCGCGCCATCAATTCGCGAATCGAAAACGGTTTCGTAACGTAATCATCCGCGCCCAATTCAAGACCAACAACTTTATCGATCTCCTGGCCACGCGCGGTCAGCATGATGATCGGCACCGCCGGACGTTTCGCTTTCAACTGCTTGCAAACGTCGAGTCCACTCATGCGCGGCATCATCACGTCGAGCACTACCAGATCCGGCGAGTCGGCGAGCGCGCGTTCGAGACCGGTCACACCGTCTTCCGCGCTGATCACTTCATAGCCTTCATACTCAAAATTGTCGCGCAGTCCGGCGACCATTGCGGGTTCGTCTTCAACAATGAGGATCTTGCTTTTCATGATTGTCGCCTCCTACGCAGCACCGGCCGTACCGGCCATCCCAGATTGGGCGCCGGCCAACGGCAACAAGAGCGTAAACTTGCTGCCGCGGCCGGGCGCGCTTTCAACTTCGACCTCGCCTCCATGCGCGTGTGTGATATGACGCACGAGCGATAAACCGAGCCCACTGCCTTTTGTGTTGTGCACCAGCGGATCGCACGTCCGGTAAAACTTTTCAAAAATTCGCGACTGCTCGTTGCGCTCGATACCGATGCCACGATCGCTCACTTCCAGCTTTAGCACGCTTTTCTCGCGATAAAGCTTCACGCCCAGGAATTTTTCGTTGTCGGAATATTTCAGTGCATTGTTGACCAGATTGACAAGCGCCCGCGCGATGGCTTCGCGATCGACGCGCACTTTCGGAATGCCAGGCTCGATATGTTCCTCGAGCGCGAAGCCCTGTTGTTCGATCTGGAAGCGATACGAGTCGAGCGTGTTGCGCACGAGCTCGGCGATGTCAGTCTCTCGGAAGTCGTATTCCTTGCGGCCCGCTTCGATTCGCGAGAAGTCGAGAATGTTGTTGATGAGCGCGGTCAGGCGTTCGCTCTCTTTGCGAATGATGCTGTAGTACTCGTGTTTCTTCTCGCTTGTGGTGATGCGTCCGAGCTCGAGTGTTTCGGCGTAGAGCCGAATCAGCGCGAGGGGCGTGCGCAGTTCGTGCGAGACGTTCGAAACGAAGTCTGACTTGAGCCGCGCGAAAGCCACTTGCTTGTTGACGCTGCGGTAGGTCAACACTAATCCACCGATCATCAACACAGACAACACGGCGAGTATCAGAAAACTCTGGAAGACCCAACGGCGGCTGATCGCTTCTGCTGTTGTTCCCTGAAACTTGATACCCAGCGAGAGACCACGGAACGGATCGTCGAGGTTCTGCGAAACCTCCGGCTTGCCCGTGCCCCACGTCGGCGTTGCCGCAAACTCACGATACCCGCGGCCTGAGCCTGCGTCCGCAAGGTAAACCACCATCGCGAGACGCTCGTCCTGATGACCCTGGTCAGGATCCGGAGGGTTCAGTTCGTGCAGCATGCCGGCAACTGAGCGATCTTCTTTATCGGCGAGTTTCTTGGAGATTAGATCGTCGAGCACTTCGGGAAAGAAAGTCTTTTTTAAGTACTTCGTATCGAAGCTCGCGCCGCCGAACACTGGCCGATTTTTCGGTAAATACGGAAATGTAAACAGGACAGTCGTGCTGTAAGTTGGGTTATTCGACATGTCCGACTCTCCGCTCCACCACATAAGCCGCTTGGTTCGCCGGTTGATTTGGTTTGCCGTATCGCGGCCTTCAATTTTGAACCAGCCCCCGTAGCTCTTTATCAAACGCTCACGTTCCTCTTCGCTGGTGCTTGGTTGCATCTCGATGATGAGTGACTTATCGCCTTTGTCAGCGTCATAAATGAACGCATGCGAAAACCACGGCGACTGGGCCAACAGCATCGTGAGCTTCTTTCGTTTATCTGCGTCGGTGTCGTTATCGTGCGGGAACTGCTCTTTGGCCTGATCGACCAGAGCGTAGGTCTTCTGGTTGATCTTCTTTTCCGAGATGGAAAGGATGTACTGGAAGTCGCGATGGATCAGCGCTTCGACTTTCTTGTCGCGTTGAATTGATTTGACGTGTTGGAAGTTGACGTAGATGAGAGTCAGCGCCGGCAGGACGACCGCCAGGCCGAGCGTAATCAAAAGACGCGAGCGGGTGTTGCCGCTTAAGAGTCTTTCTCTCCTCGACTTCATACCAACCTCCACGAAATGTTGCACAGCGGATCGGACAATACGCCGAAGCACAGCGGGCTGTGTCAAGTGCAGGTAAAAATTTGTTAAGAGTTGTGAATTCTAGAACCGGGGCTTCACGAATACCAGCGAGGCCAGCCACTTAACGAACTTTTAACTCTGCTCTCATACGCGATTAATCCCCGCCTCACACTGCCGTAACTCACAGCGCTTACGGTTCTTTCACCCCGTTTCGACTTCAACGACCAGACAGAAAGGACATTCGGATGGATCGACGTAACTTCATCAAGAGCACTGCAATTGTGGGCGGCGCGCTGGCGGCGCTGGGTCCGTTTCAGGCGCTGAGCGCGCGGCGAGCGATGGGCGCCGCGTTACCGCAATCGGAGGGTTACGGCCCGCTCGTAAACAAAGGCCACCTGGGCCAGTCGCGGCTGTGCCGGTGCCGCAAGCCGGACGGCGCGCGCACGACTTCCGGTGGCGCTGCGAATCTGGGCCAGGTGTGGGAATACGATCCGGGCCGCGAGACTCTCACGCTCATTTATGAATCTGTAAGCTCCGCAGCGCTGCAGAGCCCTGACAACGTTGTCGTTGTTCCGGGAACCGGGGACATTTTTCTTCAGGAAGACGGAAACGGCGAGCAGTTTGTGCGTGGCGTCACACGCGCCGGCGAGATCTACGACTTTGCTCGCACGACAAACAACGAGACCGAGTTCTGTGGCGGCTGTTTCGATCCGGACGGTCAAACGTTCTACGTAAATCAACAGGGCGACCGCGGCAACCTGCCAGGCGGACCTGTGAACGGCGGCGCGGTGACGTACGCGATCTATGGTCCGTTTGGCAAACGCGCGGGCAACATCGGCAAACGCCTCGTTTAACCGAAGGCTTGTGCCATTGTTACCAGGTCGAAGGAGTGATATAAACGCGCCATCGTTCACCCGAGATTGTCCCGCAGCCCCCCGCAAGGCTGGACGCTTTGCTTATGTGAGGAGAAACCATGCTTAGTTTCATCTGGTTGCTGATCATTGGGTTAATCGCCGGTGCGTTGGCGCGTTTAATCATGCCCGGCCGCGATTCGATGGGTTGGTTGGCTACGATACTGCTCGGAATCGTCGGCTCTGTCATCGGCGGACTTATTGCGATGGCTATCTGGCCATCTGAGAGAGCGAGCGGCGGTATTCCTCAGGCAGGTTTCCTGCTTTCGATCGTCGGCGCGATCGTCGTGCTGGCGATATGGCGCATGATCAAAGGCCGCAGCACAGTCTAGAAAAATTCGTCAACAACGTTTAGTGCCTGAACTGCCCGACATCACCGTCTATATCGAGGCTCTCGAGCAACGGATTCAAGGCACTACGCTGGAACGCATCTCTGTCGCGAGTCCGTTTCTACTCCGCACGGCTGTGCCGCCATTATCGAGTGTCGAAAAACGGAAAGTCACGGGAGTGCGCCGGCTTGGCAAGCGGATCTGTATCGGTGTTGAAGGAGACCTGTGGCTCGTTCTGCACCTGATGATCGCTGGGCGTTTGCACTGGTACGAAGACCGTGCGAAAGCGATGAAGGCGCGAGCGATCGCGTCGTTTGTGTTCAGCAGTGGGACCCTCACGCTGACTGAAGCGGGCACACAGAAACGCGCGTCGCTGCACGTGGTTGAAGGTGAAGAAGGACTGGCGCGTCTCGATCCGGGCGGCGTCGACGTCTTCTCGATCACCGAAAAAGAATTTGCGGCAGCGCTACAGGCAAAGAACCACACGCTGAAACGTGCACTCACCGACCCGCGCATTCTCAGTGGCATCGGCAACGCCTATTCCGACGAGATTCTCCACACCGCGCAACTCTCGCCGTTTACGCTCACACAAAAACTCACACCCGATGAGATCAAGCGACTGTTCGAAGCAATCAAATCGTCTTTGACCGATTGGATCGAACGCCTGCGTGCGGAGTATCGCGATCGTTTTCCGGAAAAAGTGACGGCCTTTCGTCCCGACATGGCCACGCACGGAAAGTACGGCCAACCCTGTCCACGCTGCGGCAGCAAAATCCAGCGAATCCGTTACGGCTCCAACGAAACCAACTACTGCCCCACGTGCCAAACCGGCGGCAAACTCCTCGCCGACCGCGCCCTCTCCCGTCTCCTAAAAGACGACTGGCCCCGCACCCCCGAAGAACTCGAAAACCTCACGAAAAACTAAACCACAGATTCCGCAGAAGGTGCCTCTGTGTAATCTGTGGATGGCTTTGGCGGTGGTTTGAAAAACGTTCCTCAATGCTTCGGGTTCTGCTCGGAGCCCGCCAGGTGCCTCGTCGTCTGCTCCGTCACACTGTAACCAGTCGGGATAAACTCGTTCGTTTCCGCCGGCCGCAGAGCGCGCTGAGCTGCCGTCTCGCCTGCAAGGGAGTCTGGCGCGAGCGAGTTGGTCCGTCTCAGCTCGCGTTCCTGGACCTCAGCCATCTTCTTGCTCACCACGAGACCATTGACGATCAGCGCGACGCCGACAAAGAACGGAATCACACCCGCAATCCAAAGATAGGGCAGTATCTCGGCCGCCTCTCGACCAACAACATTCACCAACCCCTGCATGAACACGAACAAAAAGATCGACACACCAATACCGACACTGCTCGTGATCACACCGGCCTTGATTTCGTTGTAACGCTTGACCTCAGGCGTGATGCCCATGCGCCGCTCCATCTCTAACTTCCGTAACTCGACGGCCTGGCCCGAGCGGAACATCTCGGCCACCCACGTATCGCCCCACTCAAACTTGCTTCCCGGATCACGGTTCTCGAGCGCGTCGCGCACCGCCTGTAGGTTGGCTCCACAAGACTTGCAGAACTTCACATCGTCGCTTTGGTTTGAAGAACAACGCGGACAAATCATAAGCAGCTCCTTCTGAAGGTTGCTGGAAGATACGACCATTCTACGGCCTTGGTTCTTGTTCCCAAAAAGCTGAGTTGGTATCGTTAGGCCCCAGCCATGCAAGCTGTTCCCGCAGAAACCATCGCCCACTACCGGATTATCGAGCCCATCGGGGCCGGTGGCATGGGCGCGGTTTACAAAGCTTACGACAATAAACTGCAACGCACTGTTGCGTTGAAGGTGCTGCCGCCGGAGTACGTGTCGCAACAGGACCGCCGCCGCCGCTTCTTCCAGGAAGCACGCGCCGCCTCCGCCCTAACGCATCCACACATCCTGACCGTCTACGAAGTCGGCGAAGACGACGGCAAGCCTTACATCGCAATGGAGTTTATCGAAGGCGAAACACTGCGGCAGAAGATCAAAGCAAGCAAGCTCCCACTGAAAGAGTCGATCGAGATCGCGATCCAGATCGCCGCCGGACTCGCTCGCGCACACGAACTCGGCATCATCCACCGCGATCTTAAACCCGAGAACCTGATGCTGAGCCGCGACGGCTACGCCAAGATTCTCGACTTCGGTCTCGCCAAACTCGTCGCCGAACGCGATCGCGCGCTGGTCGCCGACAGCGAACAGAAAACGCTGCTTCGCGGCGTCGAAACTCAGTCCGGCACTTTGATGGGCACGGTCAACTACATGGCGCCGGAACAGTTGTTGGGCCAACGCGTCGATCGCCGCTGCGACGTGTTTTCGTTTGGTGTGGTGCTTTGCGAAATGCTGACCGGCCTCGCGCCGTTTGTGCGCGACAACCACATCGACACGATGCACGCGATCCTTCATCGCGCGCCAGAGTTTCCCGGCGACAACCGTTCGCCACTGCCTTCTGAGCTACAACGAATCCTGACCAAAGCCCTCGCGAAGTTGCCGAAGGAACGCTACCAAAGCATCGACGAGCTCGCCGCCGAGCTCAAGCAGATCAAACGCGATCTCGATCTCGGCAAAACGCTTCCGGTTACTTCCCCGACGCGCTTGATTCTGAAACGCGTCACGCCGGGCACACGCGCGATCGATTACCAGCAGGAACTAAACGAAGCACAGTTCAAAGCAGTAACTACAACCGAAGGACCGTTGCTGATCGTCGCGGGCGCAGGCACCGGCAAAACGCGCACGCTCGTCTATCGCGTCGCGCGGCTCGTCGAGATCGGTGTGAAACCGGAATCGATTCTGCTCTTAACGTTCACGCGCCGCGCGGCCGCAAGCATGTTGTCACGCGCGGCAGCGATGGGCGACGCGCGTTGCCAACGCGTCAGCGGCGGAACGTTTCACTCGTTGGGCCACTCCGTGTTGCGCCGCTTTGCCGACGAAGCAGGCGTCGCGAAGAATTTCACAGTCCTCGATCAAAGCGACACTGAAGATCTGCTCGACCTTCTACGACGCCAAATCCGGCTCACACGCGATCGCCATTTCCCACGCAAGCGCACCATCGCCGCGATCTTCAGCATGATGGTCAACAAGGTTCAGTCGCTCAAACAGGTCCTGAATCACGAGTATCCGCAGTTCATCGACGAGCGCAGCAATCTCGAAACACTCTTCAAATCATTCGAAGACTTCAAACGCACGCGGCACATGCTTACCTACGACGACCTGCTGGTCCGCCTGCGTGAAGCGCTCGAAGCCAGCGCGACGATGCGCGAGCAACTGGCCGATCAGTATCGCTACATCATGGTCGACGAGTACCAGGACACCAACAAGCTTCAGGCGCAGATCGTGAAGCTGATGACCACACAGCACGAAAACGTCGCGGTCGTGGGCGACGAGTTTCAGTCGATCTACTCGTTTCGCGGCGCGAGCCATCGAAACATGCTCGAGTTTCCCAAGCTGTTTCCGAAGGCGCAGATCATCAAACTCGAAGAAAACTTTCGCAGCACGCAACCAATCCTCGACGTCGCGAATGCGATCATCGCGGACGTGAAAGAGAGCTACAAGAAACGGCTTTATTCGCGCATCGACGGCGGGCAAGCGCCGGTGGTTGTCAGCGCGCAGGACGAGAACGAGCAGTCACGATTTGTGGCGCAGCGGATTGCGGAATTGCGTGACGAAGGCGTGCCGCTCGCCGAGATCGCAGTGCTGTTTCGTTCGAGCTCACACTCGTTTGATCTCGAAATCGAACTGGGCAAACACGGGCTGCCGTTTCGCAAGTTTGGCGGGATGCGTTTTGCGGAATCGGCGCACATCAAAGACGCGCTCGCGTTTCTGCGCGTGGTTAACAAACCATCGGACACGCTGTCGTGGTTTCGCGCGTTGAAGCTGATCGATCACATCGGCGACGCAACGGTCTATCAGATCCTCGAACACCTCGGCGTCGAACAAAAGGACTTCCGCTCGACACGCAGCAAGGCGGCGTTGTTCAAAAGGCTGCATCGCTTCCCGGCGCGGCCCGCGTACAAAGCACAACTCACACGCCTGACGCGCTTGTTGTGCACGGTCGTCGAAAGCAGCACGCCGAATGAGCAACTCTCGGCGGTTTTGCGTTTCTACCGGCCGCTGTTGAAGAACAAGTACGACGACGTGCAGCGCCGCGGCCGCGACCTCGAACACTTGCAGACAATCGCGAAGCGTTACAAGACTGCGGCGAAACTGCTCGACGACGTTGCGCTCGATCCAACCGAAGTTATTCAGGGAAACACGGCCCGGCGCGGCAGCGGCTTCGTTACACTCTCGACGGTTCACTCAGCGAAGGGCCTCGAGTGGGACAACGTGTTTCTGATCTGGATGACTGACGGCTGGTTTCCCGCGAATCGTTTCCAGGACGAGTTTGACGACTTCGAGGAAGAGCGTCGGCTGCTTTACGTCGCCACGACGCGCGCGAAGAAGGATTTGCATTTCGTATATCCGGCGGTGAACGTGTACGCCGGTCCCGAAACCGACGGCACGCCGACGCTTTCGCGGTTTTTGGAACCTATTCCGCCCTCGGTCTTGCCACATGCCTCGCTTGCGTGAGGCAGGTCTCCCGCAAAGGCGCAAAGAGAAAGCCGAAGCGAGCACGATGACACCACTCGAAGAGAGCGCCAATCAGATGTTTCTAGCTTGCCTTCTTTGCGTCTTTGCGCCTTTGCGGGAAATTGTTATTCTCAGCCGCAGATAAGATGACTCTCGGCACTGAATGGCTCATCGATGCAAGCGGCTGCGACGCAGACGCGCTTACCGACATCGAACGATTGCGCGCAGTTTTTGAACGCGTCATCAACGATCTCGATCTCAACGTCGTCGGCGAGATCGCCTGGGCCACGTTTCCACATCCCGGCGGTGTGAGCGGGCTCGCGCTGCTTTCCGAGTCGCATCTCACGTGTCACACGTATCCCGAATTTCGCGCCGCAACTTTCAATCTCTATTGCTGCCGCAACCGCGCGGCGTGGCCGTGGGAAAACATGCTGCGCGAGATGCTCGGCGCGAGTGAAGTCCGCGTCCACGTCTTCGAACGAATGCTCCACGACCAATCCGAATCCATGCCTGCACTCGAAGAGGCAGGAGCCACCCGATGAGCGTGCTCGTAGCGAATTGTCCGGCCTGTGGCGGGCCGGTCGAATTCAAGAGCGGACAATCAATCGTCGTCATTTGTAGTTATTGCCGCTCGGCTGTCGCGCGCACCGACCGCGAGTTGAAGGACCTCGGCAAAGTTGCCGAACTCGTCGAAACCGGATCGCCGCTCGACATCGGCGTGCGCGGCAAGTGGAAAGATCAGAACTTCGAGCTCACCGGGCGCGCGCAACTCGGCCACGAGATGGGCGGCCAATGGGACGAGTGGTACGCGACATTTTCCAACGGCTGGCTCGGTTGGCTCGCCGAAGCGCAGGGCCGCTTCTATCTGACATTTCAGTATCAGATTCCCGACGGCGTCCAGGTTCCTGCGTTCGATCAAATACAACTCGGTCAACCAATCACCGGCCTGCCGTGGAATACGCCACTAATAGTTGCAGAAACGGGCCGTGCGACGGCAATGGGCGCGAAAGGCGAGATTCCGTATCTGCTCACGCCCGGTGACACTAACCTCTACGCGGATCTTTCGGGCACCAATCGTTCGTTCGGCACACTCGATTACAACGATTCGCCGCCGCTCGTCTTCCTCGGCACCGAGGTAACACTCGCCGAGATCGGCATCACGACCACACGCACACCCGAACGTGAAGAAAGACGTGTTGGCGCCGCGCAACTGGGTTGTCCACACTGCGGCGGCCCGCTCGAATTGCGCGCGCCTGACAAAACAGAACGTGTCACTTGTCCAAACTGCAACTCGTTACTCGACGTCAATCAGGGTCAGCTTCAGTTTCTGAAAACGCTCGAGCCGCCATCGTTTCAACCACTCATCCCGCTCGGTTCGACCGGCGACGTGCCCGAAGGAAAGATGACGGTCATCGGCGCGATGCAACGCAGCGTGACGATCGACGGCGTGCAGTATTTCTGGAGCGAGTATCTTCTCTACAATCCACAGATCGGTTTTCGTTGGCTGGTTAATAGCGACGATCACTGGAACTACGTGCGCGCGGTGCCGCCGGGTGAAATCACTGAGTCTGAGAAGTTCGCGAATTACGGCGGCAAGAACTACAAGATTTTTCAGGACGCGCAGGCGCGTGTTGAATACGTGTTCGGAGAGTTTTACTGGAAGGTTGAAGTCGGCGAGCAAGTGCGCGGCGTTGATTACGTTGCGCCGCCGTACATGCTCTCGAAGGAAGTTTCGACGATCTACATCTCCGATCCCGCGGATCCTTCAAAGCACCGACGCGCAGCGGGTGAGATCAATTGGTCGCTCGGAACGTATGTCACCGTGCCGCAGATCGAAAAGGCGTTTTCGGTAAAGGATCTGCCGCGGCCGTCGGGCATCGCGCCGAATCAACCCTACAAACACAAGTGGGTTTACAAATACTGGATCTTATTTATCGTGCTGCTGCTCGTCGTCGGCTTTGGCACGATGGTGTTGTCTGGTTCGACTAAGGAAGTGTTTACGCAAACAGTCACGCTGCCGCCGTTGCCAAATGCGGACGGCACGCAGGTGTTTTTCAGTCAGCCGTTCGAGCTCGCCGGACACCGCAATATTCGCATTGTCGGCGAGTCGTCCGTGCAGAACACGTGGGTTTATCTCGAAGGCGATCTGATCAACGACGAAACGGGCGTGGTCCAGTCGTTTCCGATCGAGATCTCTTATTACCAGGGCGTTGAAGATGGTGAGTCGTGGACCGAAGGCGGACAAACAGATTCGGCTTATACATCGTCGATGCCCGCCGGACGATACGTGCTGAGGTTGGAAGGACAGTGGGAACGCTGGCAAGGGCCGGCAACCATTCAGGTCAGGATCGAGCAGAACGTCACGCATGGATTTAATCTTCTAATCGCTCTGATCGTGTTATCCATTGGTCCAATCGTGATGGGAATCTATCACATCGGTTTTGAACGTCGCCGATGGTCCGAGAGTATGTTCACCGAAACCGCATCGGATGATGAAGATGAAGACTAGTTTCCCGCAAAGGCGCAAAGACGCAAAGAGAAAGCCGGGCGCCACTCAAATGTTTCTGCTTGCTTTCTTTGCGCCTTTGCGCCTTTGCGCCTTTGCGGGAGACTTTAAACGTAAAAAGGACTCGTTCAGCAAATGCTAAAAACCCTCTACATACTTTTTAGCGCAGGCGTGGTGACGCTCTATACCGCGGCGGCGATGCTCGGTTGGGAGATCGGCGGCGGTACGCGCCGGCAGTTGCCGCCTGACGCGCGGCAGAATGGTTATCGCTCGTTCCACTTCTGGCACTACGGCTTGCACGGAGGAAAATGATGATCAATTCAATCGTTGCTTTGGTAATTCCAATGGAAACAATCTTGCCAGTGCTGGTAACGACGCTGGTATTCGTCATCCTCGGTCTGCTTATCTTTGCGCTCGCTTTCCTGATCATCGCTAAAGCCACGCCGTTCTCAGTGCGCAAAGAGATCGAAGAAGATCAGAACGTGGCGCTGGCAATCGTGATCGCGTCCGTGATTCTCGGCAGCGCGCTGATCATCGCCGCGGCAGTTCACGGCTAATTGGAACTTCGAGCTTAGTGCTTTGTTCTTGTCAAAGAACTAAAAACAAAGAACGAAGCTCAAATTAAGCGACATGAAACGCCCGCCGCTACTCTTTCTCAACGTTCTCATTGTCGCGACCTGCGGTTTGATTTACGAACTCCTGGCGGGCACTCTCGCGAGCTATGTACTCGGCGATTCGGTCACTCAATTCTCACTGATCATCGGCATCTATCTCTTCGCCATGGGCGTCGGCTCGTGGCTTTCACGCTTCATCGAAAAAGGCCTGGCCCGGCGCTTCGTCGACATCGAACTCGCCGTTGCGGTGCTCGGCGGTTTTTCAGCGCCGCTGCTGTTTCTCGCGTTTGCGCGCGTCGGTTACTTCTACGCCGTGCTCTACTTTCTCGTGTTCGCGATCGGCACGTTTGTCGGGCTCGAAATACCGCTGCTGCTGCGCATACTGAAGGACCAGATTGAGTTCAAAGAGCTCGTGTCGCGCGTGCTCGCGTTTGACTACATCGGCGCGCTGCTCGCGTCGATCTTGTTTCCGATTCTGTTTGTGCCGCGGCTCGGGTTGGTGCGGACGTCGTTGGTCTTCGGCATGTTGAATGCAGCAGTTGCGTTGTGGGGCACGTGGTTGTTACGGCCGCTGATCAAAGGCAGCATCACGGGTCTGCGCGTGCGTTCGGTGATCGTGATGGCGCTTTTGCTGGTGGCGCTGGTGAAGGCAAACACGCTGACGTCGCTCGCGGAAGACGAGATGTTTGCTGACGAGATCGTCTACACGAAAACCACGCATTACCAGCGCATCGTGATTACGCGCGGACGTGCGGGTTTTCAGTTGTTTCTAAATGGGAATTTGCAGTTCAGCTCGACGGATGAGTATCGCTATCACGAGGCGCTGGTGCATCCGCCGATGTTGTTGGCCGGTAATCCGAAGCGGGTGCTGGTGCTTGGCGGCGGCGACGGGCTAGCGGTGCGCGAGATCTTGAAGTATCCGTCGGTTGAGCACGTTACGCTGGTGGATCTCGATCCGGACATGACGCAGCTCTCGAGTCGTTTTCCGTTGCTCGCGGAATTGAATAAACGATCCTTCGACGACAAGCGCGTGCGGGTAATTAATGAAGATGCGTTTATCTGGGTCGAGCAGACAACGGACGCACCGTATGATGCGGCGATTGTTGACTTCCCCGATCCGAACACGTTTTCACTCGGCAAGCTTTACACCACGCGCTTCTATCGCTTGTTGCGAACCCGATTGACGCCGAACGCGGCGGTCAGCGTGCAATCAACCTCGCCGATGTTTGCGCGCAATTCTTACTGGTGCATCATTCGCACGCTCGAAGCCGCAGGCTTCTCGGTTAGGCCTTATTACACTGCGGTGCCGAGCTTCGGGTTATGGGGTTTTGCCCTCGCGCGTTCGTCGCCTTTTGAAATTCCCACCAAGCCTCCGGACGGCTTGCGCTTCCTCGACGAGCAAACACTCGCCGCGATGTTTCAACTCTCGAAAGACATCGAGCCGGTGCCGGTGGAGATCAACCGGTTGGATAACCAGGCATTGGTTCGGTATTACGAAGGTGAATGGAAGCGATTTGAGTGACTACGTTTAATCGTCGCGAAGTACTCGCTGCTTTTCTTGGCCTTCCGGTCGCGCTCGCTGCTTGCAGACGATCCAACACCCCGCCGTTGCCGCAAGGCCAGATCGTGGGCCAGTCAGACGTCTTTGGTCATCGCGTGCGTGATGGTATTCGCATCGAAGTGCCCGCTGACGCGTGGACTGACGTTCCCGTGGTCATTGTTGGTGGTGGCGTGGCAGGTCTCACCGCTGCGTGGCATTTACAAAACTCCGGTTTTCAAGACTTCGCTTTAATCGAACTCGAAAAGGCGCCGGGTGGTACCTCACGCTCAGGGTCCAATAGCCAGGTCTCCTTTCCGTGGGGCGCACATTACATTCCCGCGCCGATGAAAGAGAACACGGCGCTCATTTCGCTGCTCGACGAAATGGGCGTGATCGAAGGCAAAGACAACGAAGGCGAACCTGTAATCGCCGAACAGTTTCTCTGCCGCGATCCCGAGGAACGGATCTTTTTCAAAGGCAGATGGTATGAGGGACTCTACCTGCACGCGGGCGCTAGCGCCGATGACGAACAGCAGATGGAGAAGTTCAACGTCGAGGTTAATCGCTGGGTTTTGTGGCGCGATGCGAAGGGCCGGCGCGCGTTTACCTTGCCAGTGTCGGCGTGTTCAGACGACGCCGAGGTCACGGCGCTCGATCGCATTTCGATGGGCGAGTGGATGAATCAGCGCGGGCTTTTGAGTCCGCGATTGCGTTGGTGGGTGAACTATGCGTGCCGCGACGATTACGGTATGACAATCGATCAAACGAGCGCCTGGGCCGGTCTCTTTTATTTTTGCGCGCGCGTGCTGAAGCCCGGGGTTGAATCGCAGTCGTTGATCACGTGGCCGGAAGGAAACGGACGACTCGTTAATCACCTTTTCGAAAAAGCTAAGTCGCGTATTCAACTCGACCGCGCAGTAGTTGAAATAAATCCGGTTCAAGATCGGCTCGAAATCCTTACCTTAGATAGTGACGGCCGAACCCCGCGGGGATATCGAACCCGCTTTGTTATCTTCGCCGCGCCTCAATTTGTAGCGCGCTACGTGATCCGTCCTTACCGCGAGAATCCACCGGCGCACATCGCTGAGTTTCAATTCGGCTCGTGGATGGTCGCAAACCTCACGTTGAAAGATCGTCCGAAGTTAAGCTCGGCGCGAGACTTTCCACTCGCGTGGGACAACGTGCTCTACGAAAGTGAATCGCTCGGTTACGTCGTCGCCACACACCAGCGCGGCATCGATCGTGGTCCAACCGTGTTCACTTACTACTATCCGCTTTGCGACGAGAACGCGCGCGCCGCACGCACGCGTTTGCTGGAAACTGACTGGCGTGGCTGGGCCGACGTGGCGCTAACAGATCTCTCTCGCGCGCACATGGACATTCGCGATCTTGCTGAAAGATTGGATGTGATGCGTTGGGGCCACGCGATGATCCGTCCACGCACTGGCTTCATGTGGGGCGCGGCGCGCCGCGAGGGAGCAAAGCCGTTTCGATCGATTCACTTCGCCCACTCAGAACTGAGCGGCGTCGCACTGTTTGAAGAGGCTTTCGATCACGGATTGCGAGCCGCGGATGAGGTGCTCCGGTCGATCCGTGTTTCCAGAGCGTGACGAATAACGCGCTCCGCTTCGTCAAGTTCGGCTCCAATCAATTCCAAACGCGGCGGCCGCACATGCGCCGATCCCATCCCGACCTCTTGTTGGACCAGCTTGATCAACTGCACGAACTTCGGCACTGTGTCGAGTCGCAGTAGCGGCAGAAACCAGTAATAAAGCTCGCGCGCTTTTTCGTGTTCGCCGTTCAGCGCGTAGTTGAATAGCGCAACTGATTCTTTCGGCAGCGCGTTCACCAAACCTGCGACCCACCCGACCGCGCCCGCCGCAATGCCTTCGACAATCGCATCATCAACGCCAACGGAAATATCCAATCGATCGCCAACCAGTTCCTTTATCCACGTAATGCGGCGCACGTCGGTGCTCGACTCTTTCACGGCCGCGAGGTTCTCGTGTTCGGCCGCGAGCTCGCGAATCTGTTCCGGCAGAAAGTCGGTGCCATACGCGACGGGATTGTTGTAGAGCATGCACGAAAGATTCGTAGCGCGAAACACAGCTTCGATGTGTGCTTTCATCTCGCGCCAGTCGCTGCGATAAACGTACGGCGGCAAGACCATCAGACCGCTACAACCCGCGTCTGCCGCACGCCTCGCCAGCGCCACCGCTTCGGCAGTACTCAACGACGCAATCGCCGCAACCACCGGCACACGATCTCCCACCGCCGCAATCAACGTGTTCCACAGCGAAACCTTCTCATCAAAACTCAACGTCGCGCTCTCGCCGAGCGAACCCGGCGCCACGATCGCCGTGCAACCTTCATCAACCAGCCACTGCGCGTGCTTCGCCACAAACGCATGATCGATATTCAAACTCTCATCAAACGCCGTCGTCGTTGCCGGCATCACACCGCGCCAAATCATCTTCATCTCTCTGTTCCTCTGTGTTTCTCTGTGGCCAAACTTTCAACCCGCACCGGAAAGATCGGCGGCCGCACGGATTCTACTTTCCAACCAAACAAAAACTCGACCGCTGGACCACACACACGTCCCTGACATGGTCCCATCCCACAACGCGTCTGCAATTTCGCAGCACGCCACGAGTGATTAGACTTCAACCGCCCAAAACTAACATCCTCACAACGGCACACTAGTGTGGCCGCTTTAACCAGATCTCTCAGTTCGTTTCGAAGTGCGAACGTCTCATTTAGAATCCGCGCAAATCCCCGCTGTTTTGCGCGTACTGAAAACAACTTCCTCGCTTCGTCGTGCTCGTTCGATACTGCCAACCCCGCGATCTCGCCTTCAACCAGCGAAAGCTCGAGCCCGCCAATTCCTGTAGCTTCTCCAGCCGCGTAGACGTGCGCCACGCTCGTCTGCTGAAACTCATCAACACTTACCGCGCCGTTTTCGATCCTGCACTCGAGCAACTCAGCCAATTCAAGATTCGGAACCAGGTGAAACCCACACGCGAGATAGTCGCACTCAACCTGCCACGTCCTACCGCCGCGACGCAACGTCACACTCGTAAGCTTCTCTGCGCCGCTCGCCGCGAGCGGCCAACAGCCGTGCAGGTATTTCACGCCCTTGAGCCGCCGTTTCAACTCAAACGCCTGCATTGACTTGCCTGCTCCAAACAAATTGAGACCAAACCGCGCCAATCGCTTCGCGGGCGCCTGCTCGGCTATCAACAACACGTCCGCGCCACGTTCGCGCAAATAACCGGCGACTGCGAGGAGTAGTGGTCCACTACCCGCGACGACGATCTTCTTTTTTTCAATCGAGAGTCCCGTCTTTACGAGCGCCTGCAAACCACCGGCGCCCATCACATTCGGCAAGGTCCAACCCGGAAACGGCAGAAACCTTTCACGCGCGCCGGTCGCGAGAATGATATTCGTGTAATTCAGTTCGGTAACGCCCCCAGGCGTTTCAGCCAGCAGTTGTCCTGGTTGCGTCTGTTGAAAGATCCTGGCACCGGGAATGAAACGGATTTTTGCGGACCGAATCCGTTCAAACCAGATACGTGCCTCTCTTGAGCTTGGCTTATTCTGCTCGCCGCGCCAGATCTGTCCACCAGCGTGTGGATTGTCGTCGACAACCGCGACGCGCAGACCTGCCTTTGCAGCGCGATAAGCTGCGGCGAGTCCAGCCGGTCCCGCGCCCACGATCAAAACATCGTACGCAGCCGAAACGTCAGCGGCGCTACTCATCCGTCCGCACGTCCATGCCGTTTTCGCAGAGCGTTTGACAACTGCGCACGTGAGCCACGCCGTTCACCGTGACACGGCATTCAAAACAGATTCCCATACCACACAACGGTCCGCGCGCTTCACCCGTCACCGAACGTCGAAACGCGACTATACCTGCCTCCAGCACAGCAGCCGCCACCATGCTACCCGCCGGCACGCTAACAGTCGCCTCATTGACTTTCAGCGTGATGAGCTCAGGCACTTGCAGTTGTCTCCGGCGCCATTCGCGACGGCAGGTAAGGTTTGATTGGAATCGCCGGTGTGCGGTTCATAATCTGATCGACAAGCAGTTTCGCTGTGCCGACCGAAGTCGTAATGCCTAGCCCTTCATGGCCCGTTGCGAGATACAGCCGATCGTGTTCGGCGTGTGGTCCAATCAGCGGCAGCTTGTCGGGCGTAGCAGCACGAAAGCCGGTCCACGTTCGCAACGCGGAAAGTTTGCCAAGCGCCGGCAAGTATTCCATCGCCCGCGCCAACATGCGCGTCACGATCGATTCATCCACGCGATTGTGATCGACGTCGTACTGCCGCGAGGATCCGATCAGGAGTTGTCCGGTGGTCCGTGGCTGAATATTGAACGCCACCGAATCCGCCGTCACCGAATGCGCGCTCTTCAAGTAACCTAGCTCGACGAGCTGATGCCGCAGAAACTTCGGATACCGGTCGGTAATCACCAGATGGCCCTTGCGTTTCTTAACGTTTAGGCCGGACGTCAACTCGGGCGACCAACTGCCGCTGGCATTCACGACCACGCCGGCGGAAAGCGACGAACCATCGCGCAAGCGCACGCCTTCGCTCGTCACTCTCTCAACCGCACTGCCAACAAACAACTTCGCACCGCGCGCCTGCGCACGCTCCACAAAAAACTGCGCCGCACACGGCGGATAGATCACGCTGTCACCCGGCACACGCAGTCCACCCACTAATCCGCGCCGCAAATTCGGCTCAGCTTCAGCAAGTACCTGCGCATCAAGCACCTCGACTGCCACCCCGCGCTCGGAATAGAACCGCTCTTTCCGAAACACCTCCGCCATCTCTTCATCATTCGCCGCGACCCAGATCGTGCCACACGCATCGTGCTCAACCGCGTGCGGCAATTCGTCACGCAACTCGTCCCAAAGAACCTGCGAATAACGCGTCAACGCAAACTGTGCCTCCGAATCATCCATCACCACAAGATGGCCCATCCCGGCCGCAGTCGCTCCTCCACCCACCATCCTCGCCTCAACAATCGCGACCTTCAACCCCTCCCTCGCACACTCCAACGCACAAGCAGCCCCCACAATGCCGCCCCCAATCACCACCACCTCATAAGCGTTGGAACTCATCAACGGATGCCTGCGGAGAACGGATCGCGGGGGTCGAGGATTAATTCTGATTCGGCAGTGATGAAGGCCCGGCCACGAATATGCGGCTGGATATTGCCGCCAACCACCGATACCCGGCCCTCAAAAATGCTGCCCACTATGCTCTCCTGCCGCCAGACCTGTCCCTCACGCAGCTTCCCATCGGCAAACAAACACGCGAGCTTCGCACTCGTCCCGGTGCCACACGGCGACCGGTCGTACGCCTTCCCCGGACACAACACAAAATTGCGGCTATCAATCCCTTCGATCTGCGATGGACCAAACAACTCGACGTGATCGATCTCATGTCCATCGTCCCCTGTAATTTCCGCACCCGCCAACGCGTCGCGAATACGCGAAGTGAACTCAGTCAACACCTCGAGATTCTCAAGCGCCAGTTCCTGATCGTGATCGCTAACGAGAAAGAACCAGTTGCCACCCCACGCAACGTCACCAGTCACGGATCCAAATCCGGGTACAGTCACCGTCACGCCGGCGAGATGCCGGTAGCTCGGCACATTCGCAATCTCCACTTCTCCATTCTCGAAAAGTTCCGCGACCACAACGCCAACCGGCGTCTCAATGCGATGTGCACCGGCGTCGATCTGTTTGAGATGGGCCAACGTAGCGATCACACCAATCGTGCCGTGCCCGCACATCCCGAGATACGCAACGTTGTTGAAGAAGAGCACTCCGGTAACACAGGTTTCATCAACCGGCGCGCACAACAACGCACCGACAAGCGCATCCGAACCGCGCGGCTCATTAACCACCGCGGAGCGGAAGTCGTCGTACTCCCGCCTGAACCGTTTAATCCGATCCGAAAGCGGGCCGTTACCCAAGTCAGGTCCACCGCTAAGCACGACGCGCGTCGGCTCACCGGCGGTGTGGGAATCGATCACTCTGACGCGTTTTTCCGTGTCCCTCAAGGCCGCCATTCTCTCACAAAATCGGTTCACTAAGGCGTTCTAGGAAGTAACAACAGTCCTATGTTACCTTGCCCCGAATGCGTAAGTTCCTCCTCCTCCCGCTCCTCGTTTTACTGCTCTGCTCGGGCGGTTTCGTCGCAGCGAATGCCCAAGTCAATCGTTTACAAGCTCGCGAAGCCGAGTGGAAAAGCTACGCGCTGCCGAAAACAAACTTCAACCGCCAGGTAAACCCCGAGAAAACCTTCGTTTTTCGCGTTCCGGCCGACTGGGAACAGCAAGGCGCCGTCTTCAAATTCACCGGCCCGCACTCCGCGTCGCTCGAAATCCTGATCCAGAAAATTCCCGAAGGCTACCCTTTGGACGACTACTTCGCGACCATGTTGCGAACCGTCAAAGATCTGACGGGCCGCGCGGAGTCGATCCTTACGCGCAAGACTCAACTGCAACATATCGAAGCGCGCGAAATTTTCCTGGAAACGACCAACCCCGAAGGCGAGCTGATTCGCAGCACTTCGTGGGTCACGATCTATGGGCCGGATGCGCTCGTGTTCAATATCCAGGCGCCCGCCACACACGCCGCGGAACTCGAACCTTTCTTCAAGGCCGTCGTGCAGTCGGTGATCTTCGTTGGACTGAACTTCGATTCGCATGAAGAGCTGCGCAAGTCGACGGTTAAGACACCGAGTAGTCCGGTCGACGAGATCGAAAGCATCGTCGCAACTCTCAACGACACCACGGCCGAACGCGAAAGAGCGGTCATGCGATTGACGGCGCTGTTCTCGTCCACACCGGACGTGGCGATGGATCTGTTGCTCGATCGGCGCCCGCTTGTTCGCGTCGCTACCGTGCAAGCGATCGCGCGCAGTAACAACCCCGCGCTCACGCCAACACTTTGGAAATACATAACCGACGAAGAACCACTCGTAGCGGAAGCCGCCGCCCGCGCAGTCGCAAACCTACCTGATACAGTTTCGATGCTTCTGCAGCGCTCGATTTCAGGATTTAACACCGAAGTGCTCGCGCGCGTTTGGCCGTTCATGCCAAAGGAAAAGCGAAACGAGCTGCTCCAGGTCATCTTCAAGGAACCTGCGATTCGCCCAAGCCCACCGCCGCCGGCAAGAACCGGCGCGAAACCAAAAACGTCCGTCAAGGTCGTCGAGCTCACACCGGTTCGGCCTGGAAAGACGGTGACCACCACTCTTCCTGCGATTGTTGAGCGGGATCCAAACGTTCAACTCGGCGCGTTAACGTTGCTCATCACACTCCCGCGCGAGGAGTTCAAGCTGCCGCTCACGCAGCTCATGACTTCGAAGTACGACCCGCTGATCGCGGTCGGGTTACAGGTTGCTCTGTGGCGCGCGGAAACGTTACCGCTGAATCAGCTATTTACGCTCGTTTCATCGCCTGAAAAACAGGTGAGCATACTGGCAGCGCAGAATCTCGCGCTCTCCGCTACCGTCGCCGACATTCCCCGCCTCGAAGCTCTGGTCTCAAAAAACGGCGCAAAGAAAGATCTCGACGACGAACTAAAACTCTCGATCAAAAAGATCAACTTTCGGCACCAACTCAACACAGCAAAAACCGAAGACGAACAGAGCGAAATCCTCTACAAAGCACTGGCAGACGCTTCGATTGCGCACTTTGCGTGGGCGTTCTATTGCGAAGCAGCCACCGACGGCTGCACGTCAACCCCCGCTGCACTCAAACGCGACGTCGCGATCAAATCCTTCGGCGAGAATCTTTTTCCGAAACGAATCAAACACTACACAGCAATTCCGAATCCGCGTCAGGCCGTGGAAAAGTTTTATGAAACTCTGAACGGTCTGCAAATGGATTCCGCTCGCGCCCAGTCGAACCTCGTAATGATGATGATCGGCTTTCGCCGGCAGTTTGGTCTCACGTTGAGTGCTCCATACGATGCCGACACGCTCATCGACTACACCGGTATCGATCCGGATGCGCCGATCGCGTTTGGCGCGTGGAGTGCTCCGCACGCGCATTCCAGCGCTCCACTCTCGCAACGAAAAGCGATCGTGTTGCGCGTGAAAGATCGCGCGCGTTTCGAACGCACTCTCGAGAAAATGCAGGGTGGTCTCGGAGGCTTTAACTATCTGACTGAGGTTGCGGCCATCGGCACGCGGGCGATCGCGGCGCTGCCGGCAATACTGCCGTTAAGCGCGCAGTTAGTGCTCTCACCTGAACCTGAACCGTCCAAACCAAAAACCCGTTCTTTGATGAGTAACGAAGCGGTGGCTGATACTGAATGGAACGGGCTGCGCGTCAGGACTATCGATCACACGTCGATCAACTCATCGTGGATCGTCGAACGCACGACAACTCACATTGCTTATTTGGGCGACGTCGCGATTGTCGCACCGGATCTGGCAACGATTCGCGAACTGCTGGCAAACGCAAATGGCGCGAGCGACAAACAACTCGCGGACAATCCCGAATTTCAGCAAACCTTCGCTGGTAAAGGTGAGAGTCAAGGCGACATCGTTTACTTCAGCGATCTGAAGGCGGTCTTTGACGAAACCGGCGGCACAGACAAGAACACTCCCGCATCCAGCATCAACGAGCGCGGCGCACTGAAATTCTCTGCTTCGTCCTGGGAAAACTCGCATCACTTCGTGTTTGCCGAGAGCGAATGGTCCAAGCCGCTGTTGCCGTTTCAACCAAAGGAACTGGCGGCGCCGCGCGAGTTGCTGCCCGCCTCGACCATTGCTTACTTCCAGACGAGAGTAGACCTGCCCGCTCTTTGGAACTCGTCGTCAAAAGACTTCTTCTCGCCGATCGAGCTTGGAGTTTTTGCAAACGTCTGGGCACTCGATCTCAAACAGGATGTGCTGCCGGAGCTTGGTCCCGAATGCGGCGTCGTGCTGCTCGAGGCGCCCCGGGATTTGGACTTGTACAGCGGCACGGTTGCCGGCTTCTGCAGACTGAAGAGCAACAAACTCGCGGACGCGTTAGCGGCGGGCAAGCTCTTTCGCAACGTTGGACCAACAACGGGCGCCGCGGAAATAAAGCTCGGTTCGGATACTTATTTCGCCGGCGCGCGTAACGGATTTCTCGTCATTTCCAATCACGCCAAGGGAATCACCGTACTTGATGGCAAGACGAATCTCGCCGCCACTCGCGATTACTCGAGATCGGTCGAGAAGGTTCCGGCCGGCGTTATCGCCTTCGGTGGATACAACCTCGAAGCGGCAATCGCCGGTGTTAATACTTCATCATTCGAAGAACCGCGCAAGCGACTCTCCGAATTTCTCTTTTCGGTCACCAGTGCCTTCCACAGTCAAAACTTCTATGCGACGGCAACTGCGGGCACCATCAGTGCGCACTCGTCAGTCGCGATGGATCGCGAGGGACGTTATCCGGTCGCTAACTTCTCCGATCTTCGCAACGGCGCGAATATCACTTTCGCGTCCGTCGAACCGAGCGGCATGCCGATTACGGACCAAAGCCGCATGAGCAGTCTCACGCTGAAAGTTCGTGCGAAAGCAGCCGGTCCGATCGACAACGTCAAGGACGACATCAAGACCGCGGATCAGGTCATCGAGCAGAAGTCGCCGACAGAACTAGTCGTGACTGTAGCCGCACGTCGAACCGGCGCCGAGAAGGCGTTTCAGTTACCGATCAAAGATCCGGCACTCGCCGAGTTTCTCAAAGCGACACCGGAGTTTGGCGCTGACAAGCAGGAAGTGATCGAGCAGGCGCGTCAGATTGCGGGCAACGATCGCGATGCGTGGAGTGTGGCGCGCAAGCTCGCCGATTGGACGCATAAGAATCTCGAATGGAAGTCGGTTGCGAGCGCCGACCCGGTTGCGACGCTCGCGACGCGTGAAGCTGATTGCACTGAGTTTAGCGCGCTGTTTATTGGCATGGCGCGCTCGCTCGGGTTGCCGGCACGCATGGTTTCCGGATTGGCTTACAGCGGAAATTCGTTTGGCGGGCATGCGTGGGTGGAAGTTTGGATCGGCAAATGGATCGAGCTCGATCCGACCTGGGGCACTTCTTTTGTCGACGCGACGCACATTCGCGCCACCGGGGAATCGCTGTTGATCGCCGCCGGGTTGAAGCTGGTCGAACTGGAAGTTGTCGAAGCCAAGCGAAGTGCCGCCGAGTTTCAAAAAACTCCGCGCGCGCTTGCGGAGCATCTCGCGAAAGCGATTCCGGCCACTGACAGACCGGAAATCGAGGCCGCGATCGACGTGTCGCTACTCACCGACGCTCACATGGGTGCAGGCGCGTGGGCTAAGTTGAACGACAGCGAACGCGAGCAGATGTGGTCGGCGTATCGCAGAGTGCTCACCGAGATCACTTTAGGTTACGACGAGGAAGACAGCTTCGCGCAGAGCATTCGCGTTTTGCATATCGACGAAAAGGGCGACACGGCTGAAGCGATCTGCCTGAACGAACCCGTGGACAAGCTGGTGAAGTTCCGGTTTGCGCGCCGCAATGATGTTTGGTACCTCGTTGACATGGTGCAGGCCGATCACGGATTTGCCTACGCTTCCGAGATGCTTCGTCCGGCAATCACGGCGATTGAAAAGACTCGCACGGGAGAGAAAGCGCCGGCGACAGTGATGTCGGATTTTGTCAGAGTCTGGCTGCTGCTCGATCAGGACAGTGCGAAAGCGCAGCGCGTTGCGGACCAACTTTTGAAAGCGAATCCGAAGGATCGCGGTCTGCGCTATCTCAAGTCGCTCGCTCTGCTCGCGCAGGAACAAGCTGAAGACGGAATGAAACTGTTGTCTGAGCTGTCCGATGAAGGTCATGGACCATCGGTTTACCGGCTCGCCGGTTACTTGCTCGACTCCGACGAGGAAAAAGATTGGCAAAAGGCGTTGGAGTTGTATCAGCGCTACACAACGATCGAACCGCGCGACCCACGCGGATTTCGAGATCTCGGCACTGCTTATCACAACTTCGAACGGCTGCCGGAGTCTGAAGCTGCGTATCGCAAAGCCATCGAGCTCGATCCGGGCGACGTCTACAACTATCGCAATTTGATCGAGTTGTTTGTGCTGCACGATCGCCTTGCCGATGTGAAACCGTTGCTTGTTGCCGGTGAGAAGTATCAGGAGGACGACGATCTTTTCGGCATGATTTTCGAGGACCTCATGAGTTCGGATGAGCCAGATGCGCTGGCAAAGTTTGCCGCCAGCGAGCCGGTGCGAATGAAGGCGAGCATGCTGGCGAACCACGCGCTCGGAATCGCGTATCTGAAGGCCGAGCGTTACGTTGAAGCCGAACGTTTATTCAACACGGCCGCCCAGATGGATAAGAAAGCCAGCGAGCCGCACATTTCGCTGGCCATCGTCTATCGCAGGCAGTCGCGCTGGCCGGCGGCGCTGAAAGCTGCGAATCAGGCTATTAGTCTCGACGCCGAGGAGAGCGAGGGCTACTACCAGAAGGCGTGCGCCCTCGCGCGTCTCGGCCGTATCAAAGAAGCAATGGCGGCGTTGACGAAGGCCGTCGAGCTGGATGAAGACCAGGCCAATTACATTGCTGAAGAAGAAGATCTAAAACCGCTCGCTTCACTTCCTGAATTCAAGAAGCTGCTTCCACCCGAGAACCCACAGCCATAACTTAACTGTCAGTTGTCGTAATTTTTCTGCGTCTCGATCCGGCGATTGCCGGAATACTTCACCAAAACTGATCGGAATGCTGCTTGCACTGTTCTCCGTTGAACGCCTTTATCACTTTCAAAGGAGAACATCATGAAACTCATTCCCCTGCTGCTCGTTCTCGTGCTGCTTTCAACGCACACGCCGCTCGCGTTTGCGCAACAGAGCACTTCTACAAACAACTGGTCCGCAGTACAGCAACTCAAGACCAACGAACGGCTCGTCGTCAAACAAAAGAGCGGAAAAGAGCTCAAAGGACTGATGATCGAAGCCACCGACACGACCCTGACGATCGATCGCGACGGCAAACCGGTATCAATTCCGCGCGCAGACGTGCGTCAGGTTTACGTGATCGAAGGCAAGGCGGCGAAAGGCAAGTGGGCCGCGATCGGAGCCGGAATCGGCGCGGGCGCTGGTACCGGGATTGGCTACGGAAAATACTCCCCCAACTCGGACGACAGTGAAGTCTACATCGTCATGGGCCTCCTCATCGGGGCCGGCGCGGGCGCCGTAGGCGGCCTCCTCTTCGGCCAAACCAAACGCAAACGCACTATGGTCTACTCAGTGGATTGAGCCGGCGCTGGTGAGAGACTGCAACTAGGTGAACCGTGTCCGCGCTTGGCGCGAAGTAAATCGAATATGGAAATCGCCTCATAAGCGCACGCCGAACCACTGCGGTAACGCGCGGGAACTGGTAAGGGTGTTGCGCTATCCGACTAAGAGTTGCTTTGAGCTCTGCTTCGAAACGGAAAGGCAGATTTATGTCGTGCTGAAGATACCAAAGAAGTGCCGAGCGAATGCCTTCTGCCGCATCCGGTGAGAGGATGAAGGGACGAATCATAATTTCTAGAGTGAGGTTCTAGCGCAAGTTGTTTACGTGCTGCTCAAGCTCCTTGTCTAGCTCTTTCTCAAACTCTTCCCAAGGTGTTCCTTCAAAACCGAGTGCGCGATAACGGGCCATCGCTTCTTCAAGAATCTCCCGGTGCCAGTCAGGAATCTCGGCGTATTTTTCGTTCGGCGGCTTGATGTGGTCTAAAAGCTTCTCTACATATTCGAGTTGCTCTGTGCGTGATAGCTGATCGAAACCTGGTGGTGGAAATGGTAGTGGTGAAGACATATTAAAACTCCCTGTTGCGCAGTGTAGCACGCATGTCAATCACGCTCGGGATCTCTTCGACGCTCGGCGATTTCTTCGGGTTCGTCCTCCTCGTGCAGGCCGAGGCGCATGGCGTCGAAGGCGGGAAGACGGGCGATGGAGGGCATGGGAATGGTGCCGCGAACTGAGAACCAGATGATGCGGTTCAGGGTTTCAGGGTCGGCCATGTCGGCGTGGGCCATGTCCTGCTCCGCGGTAAGCCGCATCCAGTAGGCTGTCGCGACATCGCGCGCCGGCGGAGTCATAAGATTGTCGGGCGCGACTTCGGGGAGCAAAGCCTTGTATGGACGCAGATCCGGTTCGGCGCGGAAGATATTCATCGGTGTTGCCGTTGCGTCGAGCTGGTTCATCGGTTCAAGTCCCAGCAACAGCTCGATGGTCCTGATCAAACTGACGGTGTTATGAAACTCATGGACCAACAAGCCCGGACGGTTGTAAGCACTAATCAACAGCGCTACCGAACGATGCGCATCAATATGATCGGGCCCGTCCTGCGCGTCGTCTTCAACCACCGCGATACAGGTATCCCTCCAGTAGGAACTGTTCGACACCGCTTCAACCAACAGCCCGAGCGCGTAGTCGTTGTCAGCCACATAAAACTGCGGCGTCGGCTTTCGCGCGACCAGCCCATCCGTGTGGTCGTTCGACAAACGCAGCACCGAAAGATTCGGCAAACGATCCGCAGTCCCTGCCGCACGCTCGGCCGCGAAGACACGAAACTCATCGAGCCACGCCGCTAAGCGAGAGGTACCACGAAAGCGAACATCTGAATGTGTATTGCTGATTAACGCGCTGACGCTGCCCTCCTTCGCCGCACGATACGAATCGACGGTCATCGAGTCGGGCGTGTCCATGTCGAAGTTGCGAAACTGCGTATTGAAGCGTCCCTCAAGCGACTTCTTGGTCGCAAACGCAGAAACAGTCGGCGTGACGTCGGGATAAGATTTCGTCCGGTTCTCTCGGATCGCCTTCACGTCCGCCTCAGAAAGCGTCGCCAAAAACTCGCCGTAATTTCGATATGTGAGCCCGGCGCGTGCAGCGGCGTCCCAAAGATAAAGCGTCTCCGGCTCGGCAACGTCGCGCGAGCCTTGCAAGTAAGGCACAAACCGGCGCAGGAAATTCGCGATCTCTTCAGCCTCTACTCTTGGTCCAAACAACGGCGGCGCGCCACGCAACGGTTCGTAATTCGGCAACCGGTTGAAACCTTCGTAATCGTAAGTGCGCCCACGCCGGCTGTACTGCCAGCGAAAAGCCTTGTCGACGTAGTCGGTGGAAAACGCAGCAGTGGACCAGTTGTGACCGTCAGGGCTCGCTTCCGAGTTCACAAAGAACCGATCGAACAAACCAAACCGCAAAGCTAGCGCACGATGATTCGGTGAGATGTCCTGCCGCTTGCCGTCGGGCCGCGCGGCCGCTTCGCCGGCGCCAAAGATCGCAAGCGTTGCGTCGCCGTCGGCCTTCGTGCCATCGCCAGAAGCAGCGACGTCACCATAAACCTGATCGTAAGTACGATTCTCCTTGATGATGTAAATGACGTGTTTGATCGGCGAACGACCGGGAAACAGCCGCGACCGCCGCTCGCCAAGCAAGCCGATATTTCTCATCACCTGTTGCGTGTATCGCGCGAGCGCGGGATCGTCAGGCGTATTAACCGCGCTGATATTCCCGATCACGATCGACGGGCTGTACTGTCCACCCTGCCCGCCCGAGCGGCCACTTCCCGTCGGGAAACGATCGTTAGCAACATTCGGCACCCGGCCCGAGTTATTCACGACCACCGATGAATTCTCAACACCAGTGCCCTTCCCATTGCCGATGAAGATCGTCTGACCCACAACCGCAATCGCCGACGGATACTGTCCCGTTGGAATGAACCCGCGCACGGTACTCCGTTCGGCATGTTCCTCATCCGACTTTTCACCACTCGCCTTCGGCGACAACTCCACTACCGCAACAGAATTGCTGTGCGAGTTGGCAACGAGCAAATCATCGCCACTCAGCGCGAGTCCCTCCGGGCTGTTCCCCGGTGGAACATTCTCTGACAACCGCACACTGATGCGCTCGATCTCTTTATCTGTGGTGGTGTCGATTACCGACACGCTGTCGTCATTCGAATTAGCAACGTACAACCGCGTGAACTCCCGATTGAGCAACATCGCCGTCGGGTGCCGCCCGACTGCAACGCGCCGCACCGGTCGAGTCGGCATGTTCGTATCAACTATCGCGACGGAGTTCTCATTCCAAAGCGAAACGTAAGCCTTCCCAGCCGGCACGAAAGCAACAGCGTACGGATAGACAAACGATTCCGTAGTTTCAGAAGTACTCAGGTTTACGCGAACAAGCTTCCGGCTTCCGCGCAGGTCATGAACGATCCCCAAACTGTCGCCGAGATTGTTCGCAACGAAAAGCGTGTTGCCATCAGGCGCAATGGCAAGCCCACTCGGATAAACCGGCGCACGATCGCTGTTGTAACGAGGTGAATTCCCAGCAGCAGCAAATCCGGTGACGTCGATGAACGGCGCGTCGCTCGTCGTGTTTGTAATCGGGCTCGGAATTTTCGGATCGAACCGGAAAATCCAGATCTTGTTCTCAAACCCACCCGATACATACAGCAGGTACGCACCGTCACGTTCCAACCGATCGAACACGACGCCGACATTCACACTCTGCGGCGACGGAAAATAAACGTTCTGGACCACCACCGCAGGCTTCGCATTCAGATCGATAACCGAAAGCGATTGCTGACCGCGATTCCCCGCCGCGTTGAACTGAACCCCGTAACCACTATTAACCGCAATCAAAAAACGTCCCTGTCGATCGGGTCCGAGCCCATCCGGACTGCGCACAAAATCAACGGGCAACGCGCCGACCGCCGCTTGCCGCGTGGTGACATCACGCACCAGCGTCCCAGCCGGTGTGATTGGGCGTCCCTGACTCGCCGTCTGATCCTGGCGGGCCGAAGACGAAACACCACTCAAAGTTCCCACAACGAGAGAAATTGCAACGAGCAGCATCAGAAGCGCGTAGGTAAGTTGTCTGGGGTTCATGGGGCGGGGAGTTTACCAGATTGACATTTAAATCCATGTCACAAACAACCCAGCCTAAAGGCTGAACTCAAAACCCGAAACCCAAGTTTTAAGTTCAAGCTTTAGCTTGTCCGGCAACCGCCCGGCGAAGGGCGGCTACTAAAGAGCAAGTAGCTCGAAGCCGGTAGCAGTCTTAGGCACACGCCGCGCGCGTGTATAATGTCCGGCACCAAAAAAATGGAGTCTCTGGTGCGGTTTCTGTTCGGACATGAACAGGCCGTTTTTACTAACGGCCGGTTTGGTTTTGACGTGCGTCCGAATATCCTGCTCCTGGTCCTCATCTTTTTACTCGTCGCAGTCTTCATCTATTTCATCTATTTACGCCCGCGCATACGGCTGCCAAAACGAACTACCGCCGCGCTGATCGCGTTACGCGTCGCCCTGCTGACGTTGATGGTCACGTTGCTGTTGCGGCCGGTCGTGGTCGTGTCGTCAGTGATTCCGCGCAGCAGTTACGTCGCCGTGGTTGTCGACGATTCGCTGAGCATGAAACTGCATGACGTTCCCGGCGGCGCGTCGCGTCTCGACACCGTTAAGCAGTCATTACTCAACACCAGCACCGGACAAACGTCTTTCCTGAACCGACTCGATCAGAAGTTCAAAACGAACCTCTACGGTTTTTCGGGTGCGCTCTCTCGTTTGAAGGATGGCAACGATCTTTTCGGTGAAGGACGGACCAGCGATGTGGCAGGCGCACTTGAAGAAACGATCAAACGTTCTTCAGGCATGCCGCTCTCCGCGATCGTGCTCGCCACCGACGGCGCTGCAAACGTGCCGAGCGATATCGCCACCACGCTGCGCGAGTTGCGCGCGCGCGACATTCCCGTGTTCACGATCGGCGTTGGCGATACCGCGCGACCACTCGACGCCGAACTCACGCGCATCAACATGCCGCGGCGCGTTCTCGTTGGTTCACGCGTCAACATCGAAACGTTTGTCGGACTGAGCGGCTACAACAACACGAAGGTACTCATCGGTGTGCGCGAAGACGGGCGCGCGATCAAAACGGAGCAATTCGATTTACGCGGAAACGACACGCAGGCGATCAATCTCGAAATCACTCCCGCGACTCCCGGCTTGCATCGTTACACCGTCGAGATCACGCCGCTCGACGGCGAACTGACAGTCGACAACAACAAACAGGACGCGCTGGTTGAAGTAATTGAAGGCCCGCTGCGTCTGTTGCACGTCGAAGGCGAACCGCGTTGGGAGCTCGGCAAGATTCGCGAATCGCTGGCGCTGAACGAAAAGAACGTCGTTCTCGTTTCGCTGCAACGAACCGGTGAGAACAAATTCTATCGTCAGGGCATCGGCAACCAGGGTGAGCTCGCCACCGGATTTCCCGCGACCGAAGAAGAACTCTTCTCTTACGATGGTTTAGTAATCGGAAGCGTCGAAGCGGGATTCTTCACCGCCGATCAGCTTCGCAGTATCGAGGCTTTCGTCGCTCGCCGTGGCGGCGGTTTGCTCGCACTCGGCGGGCGCCTTTCGTTCGACGGCGGCAAGTACAAAGGCACGACGATCGACGATCTGTTACCGGTTTCGTTGACCGGTGGACCAGTTGACGATGCGAATTCGTTTACGCCGGTTTACAGACCGTTACTGACCACCGCGGGCCAGGCGCATCCGATCACGCGTTTGTTTGAAGACCGCGCGCAGAATCAAAAAACGTGGAACGAACTACCGCCCGTGTCCGTGTCGCAAGCGTTGACCAACGTGAAACCCGGCGCAACCGTCTTGCTCGAAGCGCGCAAGGTCGAGGGCGGCGGAGCGAACATACCGTTGCTGGTGCAACAACGGTACGGTCGTGGACAAACGCTGGCCCTAACGGCGTCTGACACGTGGCGCTGGCGCATGAGAATGGATTCAAAGAACAACGCGCACGAAACCTTTTGGCGCCAGATGCTCCGTTATGTTGTCAGCGGCACACCACGACAGACGGAAGTCAGCACGGCCAAAGATGTTTATTCGCTGGACGACACGGTCAACATCGTCGCCGATGTGCGCGACAAGAAGTTCAATGCCGTCGGCGACGCGCATGCGACCGCGCGCGTGACCAAGCCTTCGGGAGCAACTGTTGATGTTCCCTTGAAATTTACGACACTGAATGAGGCCAATATTTACACCGGCGAATTCAAAGCAGACGAACTGGGCCAACATCGAATCGAACTGGTCGGGCAGAGTGCGAGTCTCGGGCAGTTGAACACGAATGCAAACGTGCTGGTGAGCGATCTGAATCGCGAGTATTACAGCGCGGCGCAGAACAGCGACCTGCTGAAGCGGATCGCTAGCGAAACGGGCGGCAAGTATTACACGCCGGCGCAAGCGCAGTCGTTGCTGGACGATCTGACTTACCGGCAAACGCCGTATTCAGAGCGTGTGACGAAAGACTTGTGGGACATGCCGGTGAATTTTCTGTTGCTGATCGGGTTGTTGAGTGCGGAGTGGTTTCTAAGAAAACGCGAAGGTCTGGCGTAGTTTTTAAGCGATGACACATGCTCACATAGCGTTGTTGATTATTGCGCTGCTAACACCCTGGGAGCGCGGGCGGCCCGCCCGCATTAGTCTCGCCAGTCCGCCGTTGCAGGATCTGCGGGCGGGCCGCCCGCGCTCCCAAATTGGCCAACGGTCCCAACCGGACGCGAACAAGTTTGCCTTGATCGTCGTCGGCGCCGGCGGCGAGGAGCAGTACGCGAAACAGTTCGAGCAATGGACCACGGAACTAAAATCCACGCTGTCTGAGCGTTATGGCTTCGACACTCAGAAACTGCTGGTCGTGCCGAACGCCAAAGCCATCGACGTAAGAAACACTTTTGGGCAACTCAAGTCGCAGATGGACGCAAACAACGTCCTGTTCGTGTTTCTGATCGGTCATGGCTCATTCGACGGCAAGGAATCGAAGTTCAATCTGGTCGGACCAGATCTGGCTGCGTCCGAGTACGACACGCTGTTGTCAGCGCTGCCGACAAAGCGCGTGGTCGTTTTCAACATGGCGAGCGCGAGCGGTGAGTTCGCCAAAAGCCTTTCGGCGAAAGGACGAATCGTCATCACCGCGACCAAGAGCGGTCAGGAAACCAACGCGACGCGCTTCGCGGGTTTCTTCATTGCGGCGCTCAAAGCCACTGACGCCGACACCGATCAGGATGGACACACATCGGTCCTCGAAACGTTTGTTTATGCGAATCGACTGACCGCGGATTTTTACGCCCGCGCCGGGCGGCTAGCGACCGAACATGCGTTACTGGAAGACAACGGCGACGGCGTGGGCCGTGAAAAAGCGGAAGCGGGCGAAGGACTGCTCGCGCGCGCGACGTATCTCGATTCGCTGAGCATCGACGAAGCGGCAGCGAGCGCTGCAACCGGAAAACTACTAAAAGAGCGAACGCGCCTCGAGGGCGAGATCGAACAACTGATCGCCCGCAAACGAACCGTGCCCGAAGCGGAATACGAAGCAGCGCTCGAAAGACTTTTTATCGATTTGGCGAAAGTGAATCGTTCTATCAAACAAGCAGGATCGTAAATGCGCACAACGATATTCACTCTGGTTTTCATTTTGGTTTGGATCTGTGTTCCTGTGACCGCGCAGAACACGGATCTTAAAACGCTGATCGAAACCGGGCGTTACACTGAAGCAGAAGCAGCCGCTCGAAAGTCCCAGTCGCACCATGAACTTGGCGAGGTACTCGCCATTACCGGCCGCTACACCGAAGCGATCGCTGAGTTTGAGCGTGCAGCGAGTAACTCAAACAGCGAGAAACCTGGCGCACGGCTCGAAAGCGAACTGCGCCGCGCCGAACTACTCGAACTCACCGGCCAGGAAGAACAGGCCCGCGCAATCTACGCCTCGTTCGTTAAGTACTACACCGACCACGATCCCGAAACCGCCTTCGAATTGACACTCATCGCCCGCGCGCTGGTCCACCTGGAAAGATTTCAGGATGCCAACGACTTGTATCGCTCCGCAATCGAAGCGGATTCCGATTATCTCGACGCGCATCTCTCAGCCGCTGAGCTGTTCACGCAAAAGTACAACTACGCAGACGCCGCCGAATTTCTCAGCGATGCAATCAAGCTGAACCCAAACAGCGCTCGCGCTAATCTCGATCTCGCGCGCAACAAACGCATGGAGGGCGGCGAGGAAGTCAATGCCGCACTCAATCGCGCGCTCACGCTCAACCCCAACTACGTCGAAGCGCTCTCGCTCAAAGCCGCACTCGCGCTCGAATCAGGTCAATTCGACGTCGCCTCTGCCGAGCTCGAAAAGGCGCTAAAGATCAACTCGCGCTCGCTCGAAGCACATTCGCTCCGCGCGGCGATGTACTACTTGCAGGATCGTGAATACGAACCGGAAGTCGCAGCGACGCTCGCGATCGGCCCACGTTACGGCGAGGTCTACAACACACTCGCGCACTACGCCACGATCACGCGCCGCACGGAGCAGGCCGCGCAGTTCTCGCGCCGGGCGACCGAGCTCGCGCCAGGCCTGTGGGACGCACATCTCAGTCTCGGCATGTCGCTGCTGCGTTTCGGCCAGATGGAACAGGGCCGCGCCTCAGTGGAGCGAGCGTTCAAAGGTGATCCGTTCAACGTGTGGGCCAAGAACACGCTCGACCTGCTCGACTCGATGGAGTCTTTTCGCGAAACGAAACGCGGCGCGTTTGTGATCAAAGCCTCGGAGAAGGAAAGCGATCTGCTCGGTCCGTATGCCGCCAACCTGCTCGAAGAAGCAGCCGCGAAACTCACGGCGAAGTATCGCTTCACGCCGAAAGGCCCGGTAATCGTCGAGATCTTTCAGAATCACGAAGACTTCGCCGTGCGTACGCTGGGTATGCCGGGTCTCGGCGCGCTCGGTGTTTGTTTTGGACCAGTCATCGCGCAGGATTCGCCGTCGGCTCGCGAGGCCGGTGAGTTCAACTGGGGCAGCACGTTGTGGCACGAGTACACCCACGTCATCACGTTGCAGATGACTGACTATCGCATCCCGCGCTGGTTCTCTGAAGGTCTCTCAGTTTACGAGGAACGGCGCGCGCGACCGGGCTGGGGCGACGATTGGAATCCGATGTTTGTCAGCAGTTTCGCGGCCGGCCGCTGGTTCAAGATTGGCGATCTCGACGCCGCGTTTCAAAGACCGCGCACTCCGCAGGATATTCCGATCGCTTATTTCGAAGCCTCGCAGATTTGCGAATTCATCGCGGAGAAGTATGGCTTCGACGCAATCCTCAGCATGCTCGCACTCTATCGCGACAAGGCCCGCACGCCCGACGTGTTGCGGCAGGTGTTGAAGCTGAGTGAGGCGGATTTCGATCGCGAGTTCAATGCTTACGTCGAATCCAAAGCGCGTCCGTTGCAACAGGCATTGAGCACCGGGAGCAATCTCGTCGCCTCGCTGTCGAAAGACGAAGTCGTGAAGCAACTCCAGACGCAAGACACATTTGCGCTGCGCATTCGCGCCGCCGAGTTGTTTGCGGCGGACGGCGACACGGCAACAGCAGCAACTCATTACATTCGCGCACTCGAACTCTTCCCTTACGTCACTGGAAAAGGAAATCCTTACGAGTCGCTCGCGAAGCTGCTGGAAAAGAAGGGCGATCCCGAACAGGCGGCGCTCATTCTGGAAAAATTGGTAAGCAAAGACGAGAACAATCTCGAAGCACTCAAAACCGTCGCGCGGCTTCGTTCCGCGTTGGGCCAACGGCAACAAGCGCTCGACGCACTGGTTGCCAGCTTTTACATCAGCCCATTTGATTACAGCCTGCACAAACAAGCAGGCGAGCTGAGTGTCGAGTTGAAAAATTATCCGCAGGCGCTGACCGAGTTTCAGGCGGCACTCTCGCTACAGCCGCCGAATATCGCGGAAGCGAACTACAATGTCGCCAGCGCGTATCACGCGTTAGGCCGGCAACCGGAAGCGAAGCGGGCAGTGCTGAGAGCGCTCGAAGCCGCGCCGCGTTACGAGAAAGCTCAAGAACTATTACTACGCATCGTCGGACAATAAAAATCTGTGTAATCTGTGGATTAACGAGGAAACATGGCGGTCGAACAACTCACAATCAGCGACGAGCAAATGCTCGACAAACTCGGCTCGGCGCGCGAGCGTCTCTTGCGCGAAATCAGAAAGGCGATAATCGGCCAGGACGAAGTCGTCGAACAGGTGCTGCTCGCGCTTTTTGTCGGCGGGCACTCGATCATCACGGGCGTCCCGGGGCTCGCAAAGACTCTTCTCGTGCGCACGATCGCCAGTGTGCTCGACCTCTCCTTCAAGCGCATTCAGTTCACGCCGGATCTGATGCCGGCTGACATCACCGGTACGGAAATCATCGAAGAAGATCGCGCGACCGGCCGCCGTGCGCTGCAGTTCATCCCTGGTCCAATCTTCGCGAACATCGTGCTCGCTGACGAAATCAATCGCACGCCGCCGAAGACACAAGCTGCGCTGCTCGAAGCGATGCAGGAAGGACGCGTGACGGTGCAGGGCGTTAGTTACGATCTGCCGCGTCCGTTTCACGTGCTCGCGACGCAGAACCCGATCGAAATGGAAGGCACGTATCCGTTGCCCGAAGCGCAACTCGATCGTTTTATGTTCAACGTAAAGATCGGTTACCTGCCGGAAGAGGAAGAGGTCGCGGTCGTCAAACAGACCACGTCGCCGCAGAATTACGAATTTGAACGCTTGATGTCGGCTGACGAGATCATCGCGTTTCAAAAACTCGTGCGGCAGGTGCCGGCGTCGGACACTGTGACCCGTTACGCAGTGCGTTTAGTAAATGCCAGCAGACCAAACACGCCGCCCGCGCCGGATTTTGTGAACAAATGGGTGACGTGGGGCGCGTCGTTGCGCGCGTCGCAGTTTTTGATCTTTGGCGGCAAAGCGCGCGCGATTCTGCGCGGGCGTTACAACGTTTCGTGTGAAGACGTGCGTGCGGTCGCGCCTGCGGTGTTACGGCATCGTGTGTTGTTGAACTTCCAGGCTGAAGCTGAAAAGGTTGATTCCGATCAAGTGATTAAGAAATTGATTGAGACGGTTCCTGAGCCGAAGAGTGGACTGTGAGCCAACCACAGATAACACAGACTCCTGATGCCGTTACTCCGGCGAGGTTTCTCGACCCAGAGTTGTTGGCGCGCATCGGATCGCTCGAGCTGTTGGCGCGCGCGGTGGTTGAAGGGTTCATGTCGGGATTGCATCGTTCGCCGTACACTGGATTTTCGACAGAGTTCACGGAGTACCGGCAATACAATCCCGGCGACGACCTGCGCTATCTCGACTGGCGCCTGTTGGGCCGCACGGATCGCTACTTCATCAAGAAGTATCGCGCCGACACGAACACGCAGTGCCACTTGTTGATCGATACGAGCGCGTCGATGAACTACGCGCACGCGAGCACGGTGACGAAGCTCGACTACGCGAAGTTTCTCGCCGCGTCGCTGGCTTACTTGTTGAACCGGCAGCAGGATGCGGTCGGCATGGTGGCTTTCGATCAAAAGGTCCACACGCACGTGCCCGCGCGCAACCGCACCGGACACATGCGCACGATCTTCGGCAATCTGTCGTTGCTCCAGCCGGGCGGTGAGACGAAGCTTGCGGAGTCGTTACATCAACTCGCGGAGATTCTAACGCGCCGCGGCATCGTGGTCGTGATTTCCGACTTCTACGATCAGCCGGATCGTTTGCAGGAAGCGTTTCAGCATCTGCGCTTCAAAGGTCACGACCTGGTTGCGTTTCACGTGTTGGACCAGAACGAACTGGATTTCGATTTCAAAGAGCCGGTGCTGTTGCTGGAAGATTCGGAGACGCAGGAGCAGATGTCGGTGCTGCCGGACGTGGTGATGAGCGGGTATCGTGAACGCATGCAGAAGCACGTCGAGGACATGCGCGCGTGCGCGGCGGCGAACCACGTGGATTATGAAGTGCTGACGACGAAACAGCCGTTAGACTTTGCGCTGTTTTCGTTTCTGTCTCGTAGGGCAGGCAAGTAGGAACCATCCACAGATTACGCAGATTACTTAAAAACAGTCTGTGTAATCTGTTAGATGTAATCTGCGTAATCTGTGGATTGTATTAGCTTATGTCATTCTTGACGCCACTATTTTTTCTCGGCGTTGCAGCCCTTGCGGCGCCAATCCTGGTTCATTTGGTGCGGCGCACCCGCGCGCGCAAAATCCAATTCCCGGCCCTGGTTTTCGTCCGTCAGGTTCCGCAACGCACCATCCGGCGCCGCACGGTACACAACGTTCTTCTACTCCTGCTCCGCTGTCTCGCGCTGTTGCTGATCGTTATCGCGTTTACGCGGCCGTTTTTCACGACCGGCAGCTCCGCCAAATCGACCAACGCTGCGGCGGGCGCGACCGTGATCGTGATCGACAACTCGGCCAGCATGCGACGCGAGAATCTCTTCGGCGAAGCGCAGCGCCGTGCTGAAGCCGCGATCGATGAAGCGCGCAACGACGAACAGCTCGCGGTGCTGAGTTTCGACAAGCGCTACGCCGTCAGCAGTCGTTTCACCAACGACAAGAATCGCCTGCGCACCGCGGTTAAAAGTCTGGAAGCCGGTTGGGACGGAACAGACTACGAACAGGCATTGCGCGGCGCGGAATCGTTGCTCGGCGAAGTGGAAACAAGCGGTCCAAAACGGATCGTCATGATTTCAGATTTCCAGGCGCCCGGCTGGCGGCAAGCCAGCGCCACTTTCAAACTTTCAAACAACACGCAGCTCACCACGCTCGACGTGGCCAGCAACAACCCCGCGCCAAACGTCGCGATCACGAATGTCGAAGCTCGCGGCGTATTGTTCGGTCAGAAGTATCTCGACAATCTCGCGGTGCACATCAGCAACTTCAGCGACACGCCGCGCGATCACGTCCAAGTGGATTTTCAAATCAACGAGCAGACTGTCGAGAAGCGCGACATCAGTCTCAACAGCCGCGACTCGCGCGTGATTGAATTCACCGGGTTCAATCTGAACGACGGCGCCAACCGCTGCACGATCAATATTTCAGGCGATGATTTCGCGCCCGATAATCGTTTCTACTTCACGCTGCGGCGCGAAACGCCGGCGAAGGCTTTGATCGTCGAGAGCGCAACGCGCGGACGCAGCGACAGCCTGCACCTGCAAAGCGCGTTGACCACGAACGACGATCTGCCGTTTACCTTTACTCTCAAAAGCGGCGGCTCGGTCGATCCAACCAGCATCCCGGAAAACTCGCTGGTGATCCTGAACGACGCCGGCGCGATCAACTCGGCGCTCGCAAGCGCACTCGTAAAGTTCGTCAACGACGGTGGCCAGTTGATCGTTTCTACCGGACCACAAACACAGGCCGAAAGTTTCAACCAGGCGCTCGAACAGATTGCTCCCGCAACTTTGCGTGAAGCAGTACAGACGAAGGGCGGCGAGAGCGCGGCAATAACAAACGTAAAGTTCGATCATCCGATCTTCGAAGTGTTTCAACAGAGCGGCCGGCTCGCGGCCGCCAACGTCGTCGGTTATTTCCGCTCCGAACCAAAGACGAACGCCACGGTCCTGGCGCGTTTTGAAGACGGCAGTCCCGCACTGCTCGAATCAACTACAGGCAAAGGCCGCGTACTGCTCTTTACGTCGTCACTTGGACCAAGCTGGAACGATCTGCCGCTCACGCCGCTCTATCTGCCGTTCATACATCAGATGGTCCGCTATGCAGGCACGCGCGAAGAGAGCGCGTGGTACGGCCTGGGCCAAACGTTCACGGTGAAGAAGGACGGTGAGAGCGCGCCGCCGGCGGTTGATTCGCCTTCGGGCGCACGGTTGACCGAAGGCCGCGCAACACCCGACGGCGAGTTGCTGGTCACCGCACGCGAGCCTGGTTTTTATCGTTTGCGTTACAACTCTCAACCAGACTTCGCGGCCGTCGACGGCGATGCCGCCGAGGGCGATTTCAGTAAACTGAACTTCCAGGAATTCATCGCGGGCGTGACGGGCGGCGCCGGCAGCGCTGAAGGCGCGGCGGCGAGCCAAAATGTAAACGGCGAAGAGATAGAAGGCCGCCAAAAAGTATGGTGGTCGTTGCTGCTGGTTGCGCTACTCTTACTCCTAACCGAATCCGCGCTGGCGCGGCGCACCAAAATGGCCAAGATAATCGGGTGAGTTATGAACCCTGAAACCAATCTACTCGACGATCTCCTGCGCAAGGCGCGCTCACGGCGGCAGCTTTTACTTTCGCTGCGTGGCGTCGCAATCACTGTCGGTGTCGTAGCCGTGGTGCTTTTACTCACGGGCTGGGCCGCGCATCGTTATCGCTACAACACTTCGGCCTTGCTGGTGCTGCGCATCGGTGCGCTGCTCACCGTGCTCGCGACGTTCTACTTTGCGCTGCTGCGGCCGTTGCTGAAACGAATCACGGACGCGCGTCTCGCTCGGCTCATTGAAGAGAAGTCGCCGGGCGTCGAGGATCGTTTGGTTACCGCCGTCGAGTTTGCCAACGAAGGATCGTCGCAGGTTTCGCCTGCGCTCGTCAGTCGTCTGTATCGCGACGCGAACAGCGTTTCGGCAACGCTCGACGTTCGCAACATCATTCGGCGTTCGCGCCTCTTGCTCTACGGCGGCGCGGCGCTCGCCAGCCTGCTGCTGTTTGCCGGTGTGTTGAAATGGGGACCGCGAGAAATCTCGGAAGGCGTCGCGCAACTCGTCACGCCGACAGCGCTCGCTTCATCGCCCAACGCGATGAGCATCAAAGTGAAACCAGGCACCGCGCGCGTTCCGAAAGGCTCCGATCAGGACATTCTCGCTTCGCTCGTTAACTTTGATTCACAAACGGTCACGGTCTTTTCTCGTCCGCTCGGATCGAAAGAAGACTTTCAGGGCCAGCCGATGGAACCGGCGAAGCTGCGCAGTGATTTCCGTTTCTCGATCTTCAACATTCAGGACTCGGTCGAGTACTTCGTCGAATCGAACACGGTTCGTTCCGAAGTTTACAAACTCAACGTCGTCGATCTGCCTTTCGTCAAACAGCTCGACCTAACGCTCAACTTCCCGGCATTCACCAACCTGCCGACCAAGGCCATCGAAGACGGCGGCGACATTGCTGCGTTGAAAGGAACGGTTGCGACCATCACCGCGAAACTTTCCGGCAAGGTGCGCGCGGCGCGCATCGTTTTCGCCGACGGCAAAAAGACGGACATGCAATTGCAGGGTTCCGATTTTGTCGGGAGTTTAACGGTCGCGGGCGACACGAGCTATTACATCGAACTGGTCAGCAACGACGGCGAAGCGTATCGCGGTTCAAACGAGTACGACGTCTCGGTGCTCTCCGATCAGCCGCCGGTGATCTCGTTCGATAAACCCGGCCGCGACAAGAAGGCGACCAATCTCGAAGAAGTGTTCACGCAGGCACGCGCGGAAGACGATTACGGCGTGGTCTCGATGGACCTGCACTTCTCCGTCAACGGCGGCGAAGAAAAGACAGTCAACCTGCAACAGTTGACACGCGAGTCAGCACGTTCGCTGAGCGGCGCCTATACGTTCTTCCTCGAAGAATACGGTCTCAAACCGGGCGACTTCATTTCGTATTACGCGAAAGCGCGCGACGCGGCCAACGAATCCACCAGCGACATCTACTTCATCGAAGTGAAACCGTTTGAGATGGAGTACAAGCAGTCGCAGCAACAAGGCGGTGGTGGCGGCGGTGGACAGGGCGATCAGGAGCAGAACGCGTTGTCGCGCCGCCAGAAAGATCTGATCGCAGCGACGCACCGCTTGATTCGCGAAGGTGAGAAGTACACCGAGCAGGAACGCAAAGACGGTTACGAAGCCGTCGCAACGGGGCAGGAAAAACTGCGCACTGACACGCTGGAGTTTCTCGATCGCATGGGCCGGCGGCTCGGCGACGTCGACGAGGGACAAAAGCAAGTGAAGGAGATGGCCGAGCACCTGCGTCAGGCGGCGAAGGAAATGGAAGGCGCTCCGCCGCCGTTGCGCAAGGAAGCCGGCAAGGATGCTCTGCCGCCCGAACAACGTGCGTTACAACGGCTGCTCGCGGCGGACGCGATCTTCCGCGAAGTGCAGGTCGCTTTTGGCAATCAAAGCGGTGGTGGCGGCAGTGGCGGTCAACGGGAACAACAGGAACTCGCCGGTCTCTTCGAACTCGAGCTCGACAAGATGAAGAATCAGTACGAGACCGTGCAACGCGCGCAGCAACAGCAAGCCGAGCAACAGAAGAGCGAAGCTGAACGCCGGTTGGAAGAGCTCGCGCGTCGCCAACAGGCAGCGCTCGAAGAACAGCGTCGCCGCGCGCAGCAGGCCGCGAACGGCGGCGGTGGCGGCGGCAATCAACGCGAACAACAGGAGTTGATAGAAGAAACTCGGAAAGCAGCGCGCGAACTCGAACGATTGTCTCGCGAACGCCGCGACGCGCAGATGCAGGAGTTGAGCCGCCAACTCAACCAAACCGCGGACGAGATGCAGAAAGCGCAGGCTTCGTCGCGAACCAATTCCAGCGACGCGATCTCGCAGAACGAACGTGCGCTGGAACGCATGCGCCAGGCCCAAGAACGATTGCAGCGTTCGCAACAGATGAGCGGTGCCGCTGGTCAACGTGGCGGACAATCTGCGCAGTCAGGTTCGTCCGGACGCCAACAACAGATCTCGGATCTGCGTCAACGCGCTGCGCAGGCGGCGTCACGTCAGCGTGAGATTGCGAAAGACATGGAGGGTCTGGCGCGTCGCGGCGGTCAGAACGCGCAGGATGAAAATTCGCGCAAGACACGCGAGCAGTTGGCGGAAAGAAAAGATGCGCTGGCTGATTCGGTGAGTGGTTTGCAGCAGGACATCGAACAATCAGCGCGTGCGATGGGCCAGGGGCAGGGACAAGGGCAGCAGCGAGCCGCGCGGCAGTTGAAGGATGCGGCTGACGGGTTGGCGCGCGATCGCGTTGCTGAGCGCATTCGTGAAGGCAAACAGGCGCTCAACGGACAGCAGCAAGGCCAGGGCCAGCAGGGTCAGAACCAGCAGGGTCAGAATCAACAGGGACAAGGCCAACAAGCTGGTCAGCAAAACGGTCAACAAGGCGGGGGCCGTTCGGACGAGCGCGCGATCGAGCGCAGTCTCAACAATCTTTCGGAACGTTTGCAGGCCGCGGAGCAAAGCGCGCGCGGTGCGAATGGTTCGAGCGCCGAAGAGAACCTGGATCGGACGCGGCAGTTGGCTGACAATCTTGATTCACTGCGACGGCGTCTCGATGAAAACTCGCGTCGCAATGGCAACGGTCAACAGCAAGGTAATCAACAACAAGGCCAACAACAGGGACAGCAACAGGGTCAACAAGGCCAGCGCGGCCAGCAGGGCCAGGAAGGTCAGCAGGGTCAAAGCGGCCAACGTGGTCAACAGGGACAAGAGGGTCAACAAGGTCAGCAGGGCCAGGGTCAGGGTTCTGAAGGCGGCCAGCAGCAAGGTCAACAGGCAGGTGGCTCACCAAACGGCGGCCAGTCAAACGGCAACCGCCAGCGCGGCGGCATCGATCGCATGGGTCCGGTGGGCGAAGGCTGGGGCGACAATCGGCAGCTTCCCGCCGAGATTCGCGAACGCTTGCGCGAAGCGCAGGATCTGCGGCGCGAGTGGGGCAACACTGGAATGGGCGCCGGACGTCTCGACGAAGTGATCGAAGAGCTCAAACGTCTCGCCGACGGCAAAATGGATGGCGATGCGGCAACGGCGTCGTACCTTAAGAATGAGGTCGTCGAGCCGTTGCGGCAGTTGGAGCTTGAGTTGAGCCGTCAACTACAACAACAAAGCGGTCGCACGAACCTGCGTCTGCGCGACGAAGGCGCTGCACCCGAGAAGTATCGCAAGGCAGTGGAAGAGTATTACCGGAGACTATCCGGCGCGAGACAGAGGCAGTAAACCACAGATGAGTCACAGGATTTTTCGATTATTGATTCCGATCGTGTTAATCGCGGCTGTATTAGTGCCATCTGTGGCCCAACGTCCGTTTGACGACTTTCGCCGCCGGCCGACGTCGCGCTCGGAAGATTCTGGTCCATCGTTTGGCGAGTTCACTTTCGTTCGCACGATTTACGAATCACCCTTCCGCGGCTACGGACGCAGAGGCTACGGCGGCGGCACGTGGACCACCGACTACCCCGAAGCCGACAACAATTTCATCGTCGGCCTGCGTGAATGGGCCGGCACCAACCTCAAGATCGCGCCGCGCCCGGAAGCGCTCGAGATTCTCGACGACCGCATCTTCGACTACCCGATCCTTTACATCGTCGAGCCCGGCTTCATGGATCTTACAAACGAACAAGCCGCGCGCCTGCGCGAGTACATCATGCGCGGCGGCTTCATCTTCCTCGACGATTTCTGGGGCGAGTACGAGTGGCAAAACGTGCAGGAACAGTTTCAGAAGATCGTCCCTGAGTATGAGATCAAGGATCTGCCGCTGAGCCATCCGCTCTTTCACGCATACCTCGACGTCGAAGAAGTGGTCCAGGTGCCGAACGTTTACAACGCATCGCGAGGCATCACGTCAGAAAAAGGCGGCGTGGTGCCACATTACATGGGCGTTGAAAACAAGAACGGCCGCCTCGTCGCTTTCATCGCGCGCAACTGCGATCTCGGCGACGCGTGGGAATGGATCAACGAGCCCGCGTATCCCGTGAAGTACGGACTACCGGCTTACAAGGTCGGCATCAACGTCGTGATCTACGCGATGAGTCACTAAGCTGACTTCGCCTTCTTTTTCTTCTCGTTGCCGTTCATCTGCCCGCGCAGCGACCTGACCTGAGCCAGAATCACACCGTCCATTGACGTCTTGCCCGCGTCAGACATCCACTGCGCCAGCGAAGCCACGAACAGTTCCTTCAGATAAGCAAACGAGAACCCGTCCGTCTCGCTGACGATCTTCGGCGTGACGCAGTTCGAAAGGCGCAACTCCGGTTGCAGTTCCCGGTTCCACTTTTCGACGTACGCCAAACGTTCCGCCTTACCCGGCAGATCGAAAGTGTACTTCCGATCGAAGCGGCTGGGACGCTCGAGGATCGCGATGTCGAGCTTCTCCGGATGGTTGGTCGTCGCCAACACGACCACGCCCGTGTTAACGCGGAAGCCGTCGAGCTCGTTCAGAAAGAACGCGCGGTTCCCCTTGTTGATCATCGAATCGAGATCTTCCAGCACGACGATGCTCGGTTGTTGCCGCGCGCGTTTGAAGACTTCCATCATGTTTCCCTGCTCGCTTCCGCCGCCCGTGAAATTACGGACGTAGAGACACGGCCGTTGCAGGTAGTTGATGAGCGCCTTCACCGTGTGGGTCTTACCGTTTCCGGGTGGACCAATGAAGATCGCGCCGCGGCGCCACGGAATGCCGTAGCGTTCGTAGGTCTCACGCGCCTCGAAGAACTGCGTGAAATCGTTTTGGATCTCCTGCTTCAAGCAGTCGCGCAGGATGAGATTGTCAAACGTCGCGGTCTTGATTGCGTCGAAGAGTTCCTTGTCCTTATCGAAATAGCCGTCCTGGTAGACGAGTATTTCGCCGCGCACGTCACAGGACCACTCGCAAACGGCGTCGAGAAAGCCTTCGGCCAGCTTTTGATTGTCGGCGACGATCCAGTAGGGACGCGGACGGCAGCAGCCTTCGGTCCAAGTGATCATTACAACGTCGATCAGCTCCCCGCGCCACAGCACGTTGAGCCACGCGTTTTCGACGTGTTCCTTTAGTTTCTTACCGGGATCGTCCCACTCAGTGGTGGCGTGCTTGAAGACGGACTTTTGCTCGACTACCGAGCATTTCCCGCCACGCACGAAGGCCTCCATGTCGAACTCCCAGTCTCTTCCTTCGTCAAGATTCTTTATCCACAGATTACACAGATTCTATAAATGAATCTGTGTAATCTGTGGATAGAAAAGTGCTCATTCTGACTTCGCGAAGTAGCCGGGGCGGTGGCGAAGTTGGAGGTTGGATTTGAGGAGGTCCGGGTTGGTGACTTCGATGGTTATCTTGCGATAGGCGCCGTCGCGCTTTTTGTTGGTAGACGAATACGCGATGAGATATTGAGTACGCAGCTCGCGCTCGATCTCCGCAAACGCCGCGTTCAGATCAAACTTCTTGTCGGGAAAGAACGCCCGCCCGCCAGTGCGTTCCGCGATATCGCGCAGCGGATCGCGATAGACACCTTCGAGTTTGCTATTCCCGATCCCAATCGTATAAACGACGGTCTCGGCCGCGAGCGCGCGATTCACGGCTTGCTTTAACGACAAACGGCTCGTGGTGTCGATGCCGTCGGTCAACAAAATGATCGCGCGCCGCCGCTGACCCATCGACTTCGTCAAAACATTCTCCGACGTTAACGCCACCGCGTCCCAAATCGCCGTCGATCCTTCCGGCGGCGTCGCCGGCAAACGTGGACCAGTCGGAATCCCTGTCAACGGACGTCCCGAACCAAGATAACCCGGCGCAGCAATCTCAACCGCCTGCAGCACGCGATAAACGGTCAGCACGTCGCGCGTCAGGTTCTGTTCGAGATACGCCGATCCGGTGAACGGCAGGATCGCGACCTGATCCCGATTCGACTTAACCACATTCTCAATGAACAAACGCGCCGCCGCTTTCTCATCCGCCAGCGTCACTTCCTGCGACGCGCTCACATCGATCAAAAACGCAATCGCCAGCGGCCGATCCGTCTCCTGTTGAAACGTAAAGAGCTTTTGCGGCACTCCATCTTCGAGCACGCGCACGTCTTCCGCTCGCAACGTAGTAACAAAGCGCCGCTGCTTGTCGGTTACAGTGAACGGCAGGTTAGTCAGTTCTGACTCAACGCGGACCACGTCATCCTGATCCACGGTCTGCGCCCGAACGTCTCCACCCCAGATCAACAAACCGAGCAAAACCAGCAGCGCTTGTTTCATGAACACCAAACTACTTCTTCTCGCTAATACAGAACAGCGTGTTCTGCCCGCGCAAATAAATCTCGCCGTCGGCAATCACCGGCGTGGCGATGAACACCTGATCCTCGAGCGTGTTAACACTCAACACTTCAAACTTCTCGCCCATCTTCAACACGAGCACGTCGCCATCTTCGGTCGCTAAATACAACTTTCCATTCGCTCCGACCGGCGACGCTTTCAAGTTGTAGCCCTTCGGCAGCCGCGTCTGCGCATAGAACGTTTCGCCAGTCGACGCGTTGTAAGCGCTCACCATACCGTTGTCGGTGACGATGTAGAGTTTGTTGTCGTAAAGCACCGGCGAGGTTGTATAGGCGATGCCACGAGTGTGACTCCACGTGATCGCTTCCGAATTGCTTATGTCGCCATCCTTGCCGAGCTTGATCGCCATGAGCTTCGGATCGCGATGACCGCTCATCACGTAAACCATGCCGTTGTGATAAACCGGGACCGGAATCACATTCGAGCCGAGACCAGCCGACTCCCAAAGAATCTTTCCGTTTCGCGCATCGTAACTCCGCACTTTGTTGGTCGCGGGCACGATGATCTCGGTGCGGCCGTTGTGCTCGATCGCGAGCGGCGTGCTCCACGAGCTCGGCTCGTCACGCTGCGAGCGCCACAACTCTTTTCCGTCGCGCTTATCAACCGCAACCATGAACGATCCGGCTTCGTGATCGAAAACCAGAAACAGTTGATTCTTCAACAAGAGCGGCGCGGCGCCTTCACCAAACGCAAGACGCATCTTCATCTGCACGCCGAAGTCTTTTTCCCAAATCAACCTGCCGTTGAAGTCGTAAGCATACAGACCACGCGAACCAAAAAACGCGTAAACGTTACGGCCATCGGTGATCGGCGAGTTTGAAGCAAAGCTGCCGTAAGCGCGGTGATAACCTTCGTGCGGCGTCGCAACCTTCGCCGTACGTTGCCAAACAATCTTGCCGGTCTTCCGATCGAGAGCCATCACCTCGAACTTATGTTCGACCAATGGACCAGAACCGCCACCAGCGCGGCGTCCTTCAGGCGACGGTGCGGCCTGTGGCGCTTCCGCTGCTTTGCCCGTAGGAATTGCAGTCGTGAGAAAGACACGATCGCCCCAGATCACCGGTGTCGAGAAACCGCGCCCGGGAATCTCTGCTTTCCACTTAACGTTTTTCGTGTCGCTCCAAACGGTCGGCGCATCGCCGCGCGCCATACCGTTGAAGAATGGTCCACGCCATTGCGGCCAGTGCGCATCACTCTGGCCCTGAACCATCGCCGCCGCAGCGAGCGATAACAGCATCACCCAAAGCACAAGCGAAGTCTTCCTCATTTAGCTTTTCCTCCTAAAGTTAAATGCTTACTCCGGCAGTCCTATCTTGCGCACCAGATCGACAAACCGCGGATCGGATCGAATGCTATCAAACCCGAAATCGACGCTAAGCATTGTCATCCTGAAGTCGCGCTGTTCGTAACCTTTCTGCAACCACGCGATCGCTTCATCTTTTTGGCCCAGCCGGGTGTAATATCCGGCCATCACAAACGGCGGCGTCCTGGTGTTCCTGTCGTTGAGAGCGTAATCCAAAACCGCCTGCACGTATCCTCTCCAACCCGCCTTTGCGAAGGCGTCGTTCATCTTTGCCAACTGGTCAGGAGGAAAACCAGTCAACGCAGCAGACTTGCTGTATTCGCTTACCGCTTTGTCATACATCCCCTGCGCCTCGTAAGCGCGGCCGAGGAAAAAGTGGGCGGTAGCAAAGTTTGGATCTAGCTCGATCGTTTTGTGAAACTGTTCGATCGCCTCATCGAAACGACGCGCGTCGACGAGGATATCGGCATAGATTCGATTCATGATGATCGAGAGTGGATCGAGCTCGAGCGCGCGTTGGATTTCGGCCAGCGACTCGTCGAATCGTTTCATCGACGCCAGATGTTCGGCGAGCCACTGATGCGCGGTGGCGTAATTCGGATTCAATTCCAGCGCGCGCCGGTATTCCCGTTCCGCAGCGGGAAAATCGTAGTCGTAGTACGCAGCAATCTGGCCTAACGAGGCGTGTGCTTCAGCCAACCGGCCATCCAGCTCGAGTGCTTTGAGCGCAGCCGCTTTTGCTTTCGGCATTACGATGTCGGACTGTTCGGCGGTGTAAGCGGTAAGCAGCGCATACGAATCGGCCACGCCTGTATAGGCGAGCGCGAAGTTTGGATCGTGGTCGATCGCTTGTTCGAAGAACCCGATCGCCTTTTGGAAATCGGGCGGCGTGCGCTTGTTCCAGTAAAAGCGTCCTTTCATGTAAAGTTGGTAGGCGTCGGCATTTGCCGTGTATTGCTTCTCGGCGAGCGAGCGGTCGACGCCCGAAAGCGTGGGTCGCAGGTTGTTTGTGATCTCGCGCGCGATCTCACGTTTCACCGAAAGCATGTCCGAGAGTTTGCGTTCGTACTTCTCGCCCCAAAGCTGTTTGTTCTCGCGAACGTCAACCAGCTCGGTGCTGATTAACATCCGGTCGCCGATTTGCATCAATCTTCCCGCCAACACGGCACGCACGCCCAACTCTTTGCCGACTACGAAAGGATCAACTTCCTGGCCTTTGTAACGAAACACAGAACTGCGCGCGATCACTTTCAGGTTGGGCAACTGCGTCAGGTTGTTGATGATGCCTTCCGTCAGCCCGTCGGAGATCCACTCATCACCGGCATTCTTGTTCTGATTAACGAAAGGCATCACAGCGATCGATTCGATCGCCGTTTCGGTCGTGCGCGCATGGAAGTAAGACCATGCTCCGAACGCTGCGAGCACACCGACCACGAGCACAGCCACCACGACCACCGCTTGCTTGTGTCGTTTGATTCCGTTGACAATGAACTCCGCGCTCGACGCGTTTGTCGCCGCAGGCAGCGACGCTGAGCCGGTAGCTACACTGCGCGCCATGGTCTTCTCCGGATGAAACAACGTCTTCGCTTCTTCACTTGCTAAAGAGCCGGACGGAGTCGAAAAACTCAACGAAGTCACACCGGTAACGCTGTCTTTTAATTCGTTACGAACCTCCTTCAGTTCGATCGCCACGTCTTTGATGTTCTGATAACGCTGCTCCGGATCCTTTGCGAGACAACGGCGCACGATACGTTGCAAGTCAGCAGGAGCGGCGGCGTTGAAGCTGGCGATTGGCGGCGCGGGTTCGCGAATGATCTTGTTGAGTGTTTCGATCGTGTCGCTGCCGGAAAACGCTTTGTGTCCGGTGATCGCTTCAAACAGGATGCAGCCAAACGAAAAGATGTCGGAGCGGTGATCGATCTCGCGCGTCCTTCCCTGCGCTTGTTCCGGCGACATATAGCCCATCGTTCCGAGCACGAGGCCCGGTGTCGAGAGCGGCTGAAGAATCGTCGGTTCTTCACTACTGACGCTGCTCGTGCTCGACTGCGGTTCGACCAGTTTCGCAAGACCGAAATCGAGAACCTTCGCATGCCCGTCAGAACTGACCATGATGTTGTCGGGCTTGAGATCACGATGCACGATTCCGGCCGCGTGTGCTTTGGCCAAACCATCGGCGACGTGTTGCAGGATGCGCAGTAGCTTGGAAAGATCTTCGTCTTCGTGATGAATCTTCTCGCGCAGCGTTTGTCCCTGCACGTATTCCATCGCGATGAATTGAAAACCTTCAGCCTCGCCAATCTCGTAGATGTGCGCGATGTTCGGATGATTCAACGAGGCCGCGGACGTGGCCTCCTGCTTGAAACGTCGCATGCGATCCTGATTCGCGGCGACGTCCAGTGGAAGCACCTTCAGCGCGACTTTGCGTTGCAGCGCGGTGTCCTGCGCGAGATAGACCTCGCCCATACCTCCCGCGCCAATGAGAGAGATGATCTTGTAACGGCCGAGCTGTGTTTCCGGTGAGAGGGTCATCGTTTATCGGTGACGCCAATGATGCGCGCAATCGTAGGCCACATTTGGACGGCCCACAACTCATAGCCCTCGTCTGACGGATGAAAACCGTCGCGTGAAAAGTATTCCGGATGATCTGGCAACTCGCGCGTCGTGATCGAGTAGATGTCGAAGATGCTGACGCCGCGGCGGTTAGCGATCTCTTCGAGCCGCTGATTGAACGCTACGATCTGCTGATGATACTGGCTGCGCATTGACGACGGAATCTGCGGCGCACTCGAGATATCGGGAATATTTGTCACCACGATCTGCGCCTGCGTCTTCTCTTTCAAAGTGCTCAGGATCCGATCGTAGTTCTCGGTAAATCTCGCGATGGGCACGCCGTGTCCGATGTCGTTGATGCCGATCCCGAGTGTAACGAGCTGCGGATCTTTCTCGATTCCCTTTTCCAACTGTGCCTGCAGAACGTCTGCAGTCGTCGCGCCACTGACACAGAGATTTGCGAGTTGCGACCCCGGCCGGTGCCGGAGAATGCGTTGTTGAAGGCGAAGAACGTAACCCCCGTCGACGGCGCCCACTCCTGCGCCGGTTGAGTCTCCGAGCGCGACGTAAACGATCGGACCTGGCTTCATTTCACTGCTGCTACCCGTGACCGTTCCCTCCTTCGTGTTCCGGCCGCACGCGGCCAGGAAAATTGTCAAAACTAGGGACAATAGTAGGTGCCAATTTTTGACATTTCTCATCGTTTTGGCCTTGACTTTAACCCGCCAGCAGAATAATGTGCCAGCCCTCTGCAGCTCACTTACAGTTCAAGACTTTATCGTGCGGTAGTCCTGATCTCCTCCGAACGCTACCTCGACGGTCGGAGCATACTCAGTCAGTAGAAATCAAAAGGATCGACGAAAGGACGAAATATGAAAAATAAGACCCTGGCAATCTCCATCCTTATTCTGATTGCCCTCGTTGTCTCAGCTCGTTGGGGCGGCTCCACGGCCCAAGACGCGCCCGCGGCAGACTCCCTGCAAGCCACGGATACGACTCTGGCGGTTGCGCTTTCACTCGAAGACATGGTGAGCCAGTCAGACGTTATCGCGATCGGTAATGTCGTCGACACCCGCAGCATGTGGGTTGATCGAAATCTGGTGACTTTGGCCACGGTGTCCGTAAGCGAAAGCCTCAAGGGAGCACCTGGTGAAACTGTTACTGTTGTCCTGCCCGGCGGCGTCGATGTAAATCGCAAAGTCCCCGTTGCGATGACCTATCCCGGTGCACCACGACTGACTCCCGGTGAAAACGCGTTTCTATTTCTCACTGCCGACAGTGAAGTAGGAGGCGGCTACAGCGTCGCCGGTTTTGCTCAAGGAAAATTCTCCATCGTGAATGATGAAGACGGCGAACCAATGGTCTCGCGCGACCTTAGACAAGTGTCGCTGCAAGGCAACAACGGCGTCCGTCGCGGCCAATCCAACATGGCTTCTCTTAAGAGCATGAAGGATCAGGTCAAAGGCTACTTGAGATAGTAGCGCCACGATCAGGAGAACAGTTTCCTTAGGAGGAATTATGAGAAAGCTCACATCAATACTACTTACTTCGTGCATGCTTCTGATGACCGTTGTGAATGTGCGCGCCGGCGGTGCGCTCGAAACCATCGACATCACAGGCGCTGGTCCATCGCCGATTCCCGGTCACCTACTGGCTCGCGTGATTGGGATTAAATGGGACGCGCGGTCCATCCCGGTTCAGTATCGCATCAACAACACTCTCGACCCGATTCCTAATCCGCTTGGCCCGGCGTTTCTGAGCGTTGCCGCGGCGACCACCGAGTTGCAGGCATCGTTCAACAAGTGGAACAACATCCCGACCTCGTTCATCAATATGCAGATCATCGGGACCCGCGCTAATGCGGGACTCGTCGGTTTCGACATGATCAACGAGCTCTCGTTCCGCACGGCGGCAGGTTTCAACGCTATCGCTTCATCGCCGTCAACGAACCTGATTTCCGACATCACGCTCGTCGATGGCGATCAGATCGACGGCGATGCGGATTCTGATGTTTCGTCAGCGATCACGGTCGCCACCGACGTCGACAGCGACGGCGACATCGAATTCCCGGCCGGTTTCTACAAAGCCGGAACGATTCTCGACAACGACGTTCAGTTCAACACCAAGGTCAGCAACGGTCTTCGTTTCACGATCGATCCGTTGGCGGCCGACGCGGTTACACGCTCAGTCGATCTGAGCTGCGTGGCAACGCACGAGTTTGGCCATTCGTTCGGTCTCTCGCACGTGCTCGATAATCAGCGGAGTGGCACTGACGGCGACGGCTCGACGATGTTTCCGTTCATCGACACCGGCGATCCGGCAGCCGAACTTCAGCAGGCATCGTTGAGTCAGGACGACATCGCGTTCGCGTCGTTCTACTATCCGGAAGGAACTGCGGCCTCCGGTCCAGGCGCAGTGCAGTCAGGCGATAAGAGGTTCGACAAGGAATACGGATTGATCACCGGCGAGTTGCGGCACGGCGTGTTGAATCAACCAATCGCCGGCGGACAACTCCGCGCCATCGATCGCAACTCCGGACAAAGCATGGTGAGTGCGTTTAGTGGCACGACAAACCTGTCGTTCAATCCGCTCAACGGTGGGTTGTTCTTCGTCCCGACTGTGGCGGATGCCATCCCGAACGGCAATTACACCATTCCGGTTCCGCAAGGCAGCTACGACGTGCAAGTGGAAGCGGTTGACGGCCAACCTGCGGCTGCGGGCAACATCAGCTTCACCTGCCAAATCGGAAACTTCTTCGGTCAGCAAAACTTCATCGAAGAGTTTTGGAACAACAACAGCGAGGGCGCGATTGAACGCGATCCGGGCGACAGCAAGAACGCTCACGTGAATCCGGGCCACGTCAAATCAGGCATAGACATCACCACGAACAGCGTGTTCCAGATCGCCGGTTTTGGTGTTCGCACCAACATCGGTTTCATCAATGCTCCGGCTGGCGGTTTCATCTATGCGCAGCAATTCCCGGCTGCGCAGGTCGCTGCGTTGAATGGCGGCAATCCGACCCTCATTCAGGCCGGTTTGTACGACACGAACGTGGTGGATGCGTCAGTGCCAGTGGTGTTTGCGAAGGCGATGCTGACGACCGGCGTGATCAATCCTGACACGACGGCGACGGTCGACCTGGTAAACCCGCTTGCTTCCGAGAGCGTGTTTGTCGGTCAGGACGGTGACTTTGCCCCGTTCTACTTCAAGAACCCGCACGAACTCAGCGAAAGAATCCGCGTGGGAATCGCCAATGGATCGATTCAGAACCTGTTTCTGGTCATCCAGATCCAGCCGGCGCCCTTCCCGGGTGTGAGTGCACAACCGCCATTGCTCGGCCTCAGCACGCAGGCGCCGATCCTTGGCCGGTCGTTCCTTTCGACCAACGGAGGTCTGACGTTCACTCGTCGCAACGACCTCAATTTCCGTATCGCCTTGGTCGCTTCGCAAATTCCGTAAGCGATCGAGCATTTCCGGTTGCGCAGGTGTCGCCAAATTCGGTGACATCTGCGCAATCCTGCTTTAAACTACCTCGCATGCCGCAGTACGAGCCCGAAGCATGGCGCGAGCCGGCCGCCGCCGATCCGACGGCGCGCGAGCAATGCCGCCTGCTCGATCTGCTCGGCCGAATCAACTATCGCATCCTCAGCGGTAATCGCGTGTACGTGGAAGTCGAGGGCGTGGTTTACAAGACGATCTACGGCGGTTACTGGCGCAGCGTTTTCACCGGAATCGAACATTACCTTTTGCGTTGTGAGAAGGTTTCGAGTTCCGCCTGGGCTGACGACATTTCACATCCGATCGATCTGCCGATCGCCTATTCGAGTGGCGGTTGGACCACCTCCGGACATTCGCTTTCCTTCTTACTGAATCGCTCGACCGAGTACACCGAGCAATAGATCCGCATCCGCGTGTGAGAACGGCATTGGCGGACGGATTTTGAGTACGTTGTGGTGGGGGCCGTCGGTGCCGAGGAGGATTCCTTCGTCGCGCATGCGGTTGACGATTGTTTCGGCGTCTTGGGTTGCTGGTTGATTGTCTTTGACGAGTTCGACCCCGATGAACAAACCTGAGCCACGGATTTCACGGATGATGGCGTGATCTTGTTGAAGCTTTTTTAGAGCTTCGAGTAGATGATTGCCGACGGCGAGTGCGTGGTTTTGAAGTTGCTCTTCCTGGACCACCTGCAACACAGCGAGTCCGATCGCGCACGAGACGGTGTTGCCGCCGAACGTGCTGAAGAACTCCATGCCGTTGTTGAAAGACTCCGCGATTTCAGGTGTAGTGATGACTGCGCCGATGGGGTGGCCGTTGCCGATTGGTTTACCGAGCGCGACGATGTCGGGGACGACGTCGTAGTGTTCGAAGGCCCAGAAATGTGTGCCGATGCGGCCGTAACCGGTTTGTACTTCGTCGGCGATGCAAACACCACCGGCAGCCCGCACCGCTTCGTAAGCTTGCTTTAAATATTCTTTCGGAAGAATTATTTGCCCGGCGACACTCGGCATCGATTCGGCTATAAATCCGCACAAATCCTTTCCCGCCGCTCTCACGCGAGCGACCGCCTCGCCAACTCTCTGGCTCTCATGTAACGGCACTTTGTGCACCCACGGTGGCGCACCACTGCCGCCCGGTCCGTCGTGTTTGTACGGACTGATGTCGATCAGCGTGGTCGTGTTTCCGTGATACGCGTGTTCGAGCACGATCAGATCGCGTGCTTTGGTGTGCGCTCGTGCGAGTCGCAGCGCAAGCTCGTTGGCTTCGCTGCCGGAGTTCACGAAGTAGCAGACACTCAGCGCTTCAGGCAGCGTCGCTGTTAATTGTTCGGCATACTGCAGAATCAGGTCGTGCAGGTAGCGCGTGTTAGTGTTCAGCGTGCGCATCTGCTCGACACCGGCCGCCACAACACGCGGATGACAATGCCCGACGTGCGCCACGTTGTTATAAGCATCCAAGTATCGCCGTCCCTCGTCGTCGTAGAGATACTGCATCTCACCGCGCACGATCTTCACGGGATTGCGATACGCAACGCTGAGATTTTTCCCCAGCAACCTGCGCCGCGCTTCTAAAGTTTCCTTCGTCCGTGTCATCCGTGTCAGTCCGTGGCCAATAATCGCGGCAAAGTTTCTTCAATCAATCGCTGGCTGATGCCCAGGTACTCGTTCTCCGGCTGCGCTGCTTGCTGGTGCGCGGCGATACAGACACTCATGCACAACCGCAGCCGCACCAGCGGCCATATCGCGTTCAGTTCATCTTTATTCAGCTCAAACTCTTCCCGGTAACCTTCAATCACGGGCGCCGCTGCAACAGACGGATCGCTTTTCCCCAACACAACGTAGGCGACCGCAATCGCAAGGTCTCCAACTGTGTAACTATGAACAATGTCACCAAAGTCGATTAACCCAACTACTTTATCTCGCTCCACTAGCACGTTGTAGTCATTCGCGTCACCATGAACGACACTCCGCCGCAACCCACTCACACCAACCTCAACCTTATAACCACACACGACCTCGCGCACCCAATCCTTTTTAATTTGTGCGCCGTACTCTTCTACAACCTTTTCCCCCTCTGCTAAGTCCCAGTGAAAAGCCCGGTGCGTCCCTGGATGATCGAACCCAACCAACGCCGCGCTAAGCTGGCCTAACTTTTTTCCCAGGTCGTACAACAACTCCTGCGACTGAGTTTCAATCGTGGCCAGCGGTTTACCCGGAAGATACGTCAACACTCGAACCAGATGGCCATCCACAACCTCAATGCTTTTCCCCGAAACAGCCGGTACCACTCGGGGACAAAACTCGACTCTCTCTGCAAGATGTTCGAGCATCGCGTTCTGCGCTTCGATCACTTCCCGCTGCTCGTTCGTGTTCGCGATCTTGAGCACAAACTTCTCCCCTTCACGCGCCGTCAACAAAAAATTCCGATCGCGCTCGCTCGGCAACTCCTCCGCACTCGCTTGAATCCCGAAACACTTCTCGGCTATAGCTTGTGCAGAAATAAGATCCACAAATTCCACAGATCTCGGTTGGAGGTCTCGCATGCTTCGGCTAATCCTAATGCTGCTGCTGGTAGCGATTCCAGTCCAGGCACAAAACTCCGCTCCCAGTTTCTTCGACGGCCTGCGTTATCGACTCGTCGGTCCATCACGCGGCGGGCGCGTCACAACCGTCACCGGCGTGCCTTCGCAACCCAAGACCTTCTACATGGGTGTCGCCAGTGGCGGGCTGTTCAGAACAACCGATAACGGCGCTACCTGGACTGCAATCACCGACGGCAAGGTTCCACTTGGTTCGACCGGCTGTGTCGCCGTTGCAGACTCCGATCCCAACGTCATCTATCTCGGCACCGGCTCTGACGGCGTGCGCAGCAACGTCTCGACCGGGCGCGGCATGTACAAATCAACTGACGGCGGACAAACGTGGAAGTTCGCCGGTCTTTACAACGCGGGACAGATCGGCGCGGTACGTATTCATCCAACCAATCCCGACATCGTTTGGGTCTCCGCCGGCGGCGACATCTTCAAACCAAACAGCGAACGCGGCGTCTTCAAAACAACCGACGGCGGACAGACGTGGCGCAAGGTTTTGTTCGTCTCCGATACCCTCGGCGCGATGGACGTCGAATTACAACCGGGCAATCCAAACGTCGTTTACGCGTGGCTGTCGCGGCTCGAACGCAAGCCGTGGACGATTATCAGCGGCGCGCGCGAAGGCGGATTCTACAAAAGCACTGACGGCGGCGAACACTTCACACGAGTCACGACCGGCTTGCCTAACGAGTTGATTGGTAAAGGCAATTTGGCCGTCACTGCCGCGAAGCCAAACCGTGTTTACGCGCTCGTCGAAGCCAAACCCGGCGGTGGTTTCTATCGTTCAGACGACGCGGGCCAAACGTGGTCGCTGATCAATTCGCAAGGCTCGCTGATTCAGCGCCCGTTCTACTACACGACGCTTGGCGCCGATCCTTCAAACGCGGACGTCGTTTACGCCGGCGCCGAAGGTTTCTTCAAATCAACTGACGGCGGCAAAACGTTCACCGTGGTCCGCACGCCACACGGCGACAATCACGACATCTGGATCAACCCAAACAACAGCGACATCATGGTCCAGGCGAACGACGGCGGTGCCAACGTCTCAACCGACGGCGGGCGCACGTGGTCCACGCAGATGAATCAACCCACCGCCGAGATTTACGGTATCTGGGTCGACAATCAATTCCCTTACAAGCTCTACGGCGCGCAACAGGACAACACAACGCTGATCATCTCCAGTCAGGCCGAACCCTTCAGCACAACCGACTGGCGCTCTGGTCCGGGTTGTGAAACCGGTCCGATCATGCCGCATCCGCGCGATCCCGAGATCGTCTACGGCTCGTGCAAAGGTCAGTATGGGGTGATGAACCTGAAGACTGGTCAGGAGAAAAGCTATTGGATCGGCGGGCAATCGCTGTACGGCAATCCCGCTAGCGATCTCATCTACCGCATGCAGCGCGTGTCGCCGATGGCCGTCTCACCGCACGATCCCGAAGTGCTCTATTACGGCTCGCAATACGTGCATCGCACGCGCGACAGGGGCGTGACGTGGGAAAAGATCTCACCGGATCTGACCGCGCGTCCTGATTGTTGTCAGGGCATCAGTGGCGAACCGATCACCCGCGACGTGACGGGCGAAGAGTTTTACAGCACGCTCTACGCGATCACCGAGTCGCCGCTCGAGAAAGGCGTGATCTGGACTGGCGCCAACGACGGGCCGTTTCACGTCACACGCGACAATGGCAAGACGTGGTCCAACATCACGCCGAAAGACTTACCGCCCGGCGGGCGCGTGCAATACATCGAGGCGTCGCCGCACCGAAAAGGTTCCGCTTACTTTGCCGTGTATCGCTGGCTGCTCGGCGATTACCAGCCTTACCTCTATCACACTGACGACTACGGCAAAACCTGGACGCGTTTGACCGACGGTAAGAACGGAATTCCCGCCGATTGGCCCACGCGCGTAGTGCGCGAAGATCCCGATCGTGCGGGACTGCTCTACGCCGGCACGGAATTCGGCATGTTCATCTCGTTTGACAACGGCGCAAACTGGCTGCCGTTTCAGTTGAATATGCCAAACGTGCCCGTGTCGGACATCAAAGTGCATCGCAAGGATCTGATTGTTTCGACGCAGGGCCGTGCGATCTGGATTCTCGATAACCTCAGTTCGTTACACCAGCTAACCGCAAACGCAAGACCTTCAGAGACAAGCCTCTTCAAGCCACGCGACGGTTATCGCACGCGCGTCGCTCCGGCAAACCTCGGACCAGTCGTCGAATACTACCTGCCGTCGGCCCAAACTGAGGCGGTCGTGATAGAAATCCTTGACAGCAAGGGCGCGGTGCTGAATTCTTACAACAGTGAGGCGCCTCCCCTCCGCCCTGGTCGCGGAAACACGGGCGCCAACATGCCGGGTGTCGGCGGCGCCGGGCCTGAATCACAACCGGATCCGGATGCCGCGCCTGTTCGACGCGCTGCACCACCGCCGCGCGTCACCAAGTCGGCAGGTTTGAATCGTTTTGCCTGGGACGTGCGCAACCAGGCCGGGGTCACATTGCCGCCGGGTCAGTATCAGGTCCGGCTACAGACAGGGCGTGTGAGACTGACTCAATCGCTCAACGTGCTGATCGATCCGCGCGTTGCGGCAGACGGCGTGACACTCGCCGATTTGCAGGAGCAGTTTGAGCACAACACGCGCATGCGTGCCCTTGTGACCGAGGTCAATCAACTCGTCACGCGGGTCCGGGAGGCGCAGAGCAAGTCGCGCGAGGCGTTGGGTTCGGGGAGTTCGGCAAGTTCAGGCAACGGCCACGTTTCTGCCGAGGCCTTGAATGCAGTTGCAGCAAAATTGATTAACGAACCGGTGCGCTATGGCAAACCTGGGCTTCAGGCGCACATCACATACCTCGCTGGTATGACCGCAAACGTGGACCAAAAGATTGGCCGCGACGCTATTCAACGTTATGAAGTCTTGAAAAAAGAACTTGAGACCGTCCGGGCTGAAGTAAACCGTTTGCTCGGACCGCCTTTGCGATCTCGGCTCTAAGAGGCTCTTCTTCGTGTCTCTGTGCCTCTGTGGTTCAAAAGCCTGAGATTATTTTAAACGCCCCCGAGTGAAAAGAAGAACGTTCCTCCAGATGTCGATCCCCGTCGCGGCAGGTTTGGTGCTGCCCGCCTGCGCGCGCATTCAGGGTTCATCGGAGCCGGCCGGCGTTTCGCTGGTCCTGCGCGGCGGCAAGTCGTTCTACCAAAACCGCTGGCAGACGATCGACGTCGGTATCGATTTCAACGGGCGGCTACGTTTCGGCAATAATCTGACGGCGCAGTATGTGCTCGACGTAAAAGATCGCGTCATTGCGCCCGGCTTTATCGACATCCTCGCCGACAATTCGACCTCGCCGGAAAGCACCTACAAGATTTTCGAAAACTATAAGGTTTCAGACGGCGTCGTGACTGCTTTGCAGATGCACGGCGGCAGCGCCGACTGCGGTAGTTACTACAGACGTTTCGCAGCTTTGCCGCACGCGATCAACTTCGGTGTTTCGACGTTTGTGATGCAGATCCGCGCGCGGGCGGGCGGGTTCGCATCGGCCAAATTGCTCATCGAGAAAAACCTCGACGAAGGCGCGCTTGGAGTTTCGCACAGCATTGAATATCAACCCGCGCCTTATGCGGAGTTGCTCGAATACGCGAAGCTCGCGAAGAAATACGAGCGGCCGTTCTTTCTCCACTTGCGCTACTCTTCCAAAGAAAGAGAGCTCGACGGCGTTGATGAGGCGATTCGCTTGGCGCACGACAGTGGCGCACGCGTTCACATCGCGCACCTGCATTCGACCGGCGGCACCTTTCACATGGAACAGGCGCTGGAAAAGATTCGCAACGCAAACAGCCAGGGCTCGACGATTACAACCTGTGTTTATCCTTACTCTTACTGGGCCACGTATCTTTACAACAGCCGCTTTGGACCAGGCTGGCAACAACGTTACGGCCTTACGTTTAACGACCTCACGATCGTCGGCACGGGAGAACGCTTGAACGCACGCTCGTTTGCTCACTACCGTCGTTCGCCGAAGCTGGCGGCGGTGCCTGAAGGCACGATGCCGTTGGACAAAACGATCGACCTCGCGTTGCGCGAAGACTTTTGCATGATCGGCTCCGATGGCGGGATACAGTTTGAGCCGCGCGCGAATTCGCATCCGCGTGGCGCCGGGTGTTTTGCGACTGCTATCCGCCACGCGCTCGACATCGGCTTGCCGTTAGAAAAGATTATCGAGAAGATGACACTGCTGCCGCGCAGCGTGTTGCATCCGGTGTTGAAAGAGCGCGGCGTGCTGCAAGAGGGCGCGATCGCCGACCTCACGGTGTTTGATCCGGTTAAGATCCGGGGCAAGGCCACGATCGAGAATCCGAATCAGTTCTCGTCGGGGATTGATGTAGTGATTGTGAATGGTAAGATCGCGTTCAAAGACGGAGCCATCGCAAACAGAAGCGGAATTGCGATCAAGGCGTAACCTGATAAAAGCGTGATCTTATGCCACGGATTGTTTCTTTTCTTCCTTCAGCCACTGAAATTGCCTGCGCGCTCGGCCTCGCGGATTCGCTCGTCGGCATCACGCACGAATGCGATTACCCCCCGGAGATTCGGAGCAAGCCTGTCGTTGTGCGCAACGTGTTGCCGATCGAGCAGATGAGCCAGAGCGAGATCGATCGCGCAGTGGCCGAGCGCATGCACGAAGGGCTGAGTCTTTATCAGATTGATGAAGAGCTGCTGCGCACGCTCGCGCCGGATCTGATTCTCACGCAAAACCTGTGTCAGGTTTGTGCACCTTCCGGGAATGAAGTATCGCAAGTGATCAAAACGTTGGGCCGCACGCCTGAGATTCTCTGGCTCACGCCGCAATCGCTTAGCGAGATCTTCGACAACGTGCGCGATCTCGGCGCCGCAACCGAGCGCACCGCTGAAGCAGAACAACTGGTTGCGAATTGCGAAGCGCGGTTAAGTCAGTTGTCCGTCCGGCTTGAGCGGGCCACCGGCCGGCCACGTGTGTTTTGCATGGAGTGGCTCGATCCGGTCTTCGCAAGTGGTCACTGGGTGCCCGAGCTGGTGAAGCTTGCCGGCGGCGTTGACGTTTTGGGTAGCGAACGTGGCGAGTCAGTGCGTGTTACCTGGGAGCAAGTCGTTGCGACGGCGCCCGATGTCGTCGTGATCATGCCGTGCGGCTTCAACCTCGAACAGACGATGAAACAGATCTGGAGCGTCTTCGGCTTTCAGAGATCTGAATGCGCGCGCCAGTTCTTTGAGTTACCCGCCGTGCAGAATGGTCGGGTTTACGCGGTCGACGCAAACTCCTTCTTTGCACGCCCCGGCCCGCGCGTCGTCGAGGGCGCGGAACTGCTGGCTCGCCTGATTCACCCCGCGCTATTCGCGGGCGAACCCGTGCCGGCGGAATTCTCAAACACATTTCAAAGTGTTGACGTGGCGTTACTCAAAGGCTCGCTCGAAGAAGACAAAGACTACTACGTCGAACGCGGCGCGATGGTCTTCACCGCCTCTTACCTCAAACGCCGCGGCTACTGCTGCGGCAACGGCTGCCGCCACTGCCCCTACTAACGCCAAAGGCGTTAACAAATTTCAGCCCAGGGTTGGAGCTTGCGATAACCCTGGGTATTTATTTTCTTTTAGGTTACCAACACTGAAGGTGTTGGCGAAGACGGACCACCTAGCCAACGCTTTCAGCGTTGTTTGCTTCTTTCCTCGGTTTCCCAGGGTTGTGCCAACCCTGGGCTGGAATTGGCGAACGCCTTCGGCGTATCACGCGCCGCGTTCGTTGAAGGCCCCGGCCACCCGCTCGACACAACTCAGTCCCAACGCTTTCGCTGTACAACCAATTAAACCCGCCAATATACTAACGCACTTAACTGCGTGCTCTCCCGGCGCTTGCCGCCGCGAACTCAATAGATAGGAATCCAATATGCGCTACCTAATCACTCGCAGCTTAATGCTGCTCCTTGCTACAGCCATGATCGCTTCGAACATAACAATCAACAGCAGCGCCTCGCCCTCTGAATCCACCAATAACCCGGCCGAAAACCCTTTACTCGGTAAGTGGGAAGGCCCCTTCGGCGGCGTTCCACCTTTCGATCGCGTGCAGATCGAGCTTTTTAAGCCGGCACTCGAAGCCGCGATGGCCGAACAACTCGCCGAGACCGATCGCATCGCCAAGAATCCCGCGGCGCCCGATTTCGAAAACACTATCGCTGCACTCGAACGCACCGGCAGCGCACTCGACCGCGTCGGGACGCTCTACTTCGTTTGGGCCGGCACGATGGCGAATCCGGAGTTTCAAGCAGTCCAACGCGAGATGGCCCCTCGCCTCGCCGCGTTCAACGATCAAATCACGCAAAACGAGGCTCTCTTCAAACGCATCGACGCCGTTTACAACTCGCCCGCGAAGGCGAAGCTCAAACCGGAGCAACAACGCGTAACCTGGGTTTACTACACTAACTTCGTTCGCGCCGGCGCGCGTCTCAGCCCGGAAGCCAAAACACGTCTCTCGCAGATCAACCAACAGCTCGCGGGACTGTTCACAAAGTTCAGTCAAAACGTGCTCGCCGAAGAGACCGATCAGTTCATCGTGCTCAAGAGCGAAGACGAGCTCGCCGGTCTGCCGCAGTCGTTGCGCGATGCTGCAGCCGCAGCCGCGGAAACGAAGAAGCAACCGGGTACGTGGGTAATCATGAACACGCGCTCGTCGGTCGATCCGTTTCTAACGTATTCCGATCGCCGTGACCTGCGCGAAAAAGCGTGGCGCATGTTTATAAATCGTGGCGACAACGGCGGCGAGCACGACAACAACGCCAGCATCACCGAAATCCTGCAACTCCGCGCCGAACGCGCCAAATTACTGGGCTACCAGACACACGCTCATTGGCGTCTGGAAAACACAATGGCCAAAACTCCGGAACGCGCGATGGAGTTGATGGAAGCAGTTTGGAAACCCGCGGTCGCGCGCGTGCATGAGGAAGTTGCCGACATGCAGGCACTCGCCGACAAGGAAGGCGCGAAGATCAAGATCGAGCCGTGGGACTATCGCTATTACATGGAAAAGGTGCGCAAGGCCAAATACGATCTGGACCAGAACGAAATCAAACCTTATCTCCAGCTCGAGAAGTTGCGCGAAGGAATCTTCTGGGTCGCGGGCGAGCTCTTCAATTTCAACTTCACGCCGGTAACCAACGTTCCAGTGGCCCACGCGGACATTCGCGTTTGGGAAGTCACGGACAAAACGACCAAGCGTCACATCGGTTTGTGGTACTTCGATCCTTACGCTCGCGCGGGCAAGCGCTCGGGCGCGTGGATGAACGCCTACCGCACGCAGGAACGAATCGACGGCGAGATCACGACGATCGTTTCCAACAACTCAAACTTCGTCAAAGGCAAACCCGGCGAGCCCGTGCTGATCTCGTGGGACGACGCGACGACGATGTTCCATGAGTTTGGCCATGCTTTGCATGGCCTGAATTCAAACGTCACGTATCCGATCGTTTCCGGCACCGCGGTCGCGCGCGACTACGTCGAGTTTCCGTCGCAGCTTTTGGAACACTGGCTCTCAACGCCGCAAGTGCTTCAGCGTTTCGCGCTGCACTACGAAACCGGCAAGCCGATCCCGCAGGAATTGGTTGACAAGATCATGCGCTCAGCCACGTTCAATCAGGGATTTGGTACGGTTGAGTATTTGTCGGCAGCGCTGGTTGACATGAAGCTGCACCTGGCAGGCGACAAGAAGATCGATGCGGACGCATTCGAGCGCGAGACACTCACGCAGCTCGGCATGCCGAAAGAGATCGTGATGCGCCATCGCACACCGCAGTTCCTGCACGTCTTCGGCAGCGACGGCTATTCCGCCGGCTACTACAGCTACCTGTGGTCCGACGTCATCACGGCCGACGCATTCGGCGCGTTTACCGAAGGCAAAGGCGCCTACGATCGGGCGGTAGCGGAGAGGCTGCGCAAGTTTGTCTTCTCGGTAGGCAACACGGTCGATCCCGCGGATGCGTACCGTTCATTCCGCGGACGCGATCCAAAGATCGATGCGTTGATGAAGAAGCGCGGGTTCATCGCCAAGAGCTAATACAAAAAGGGCGCTCAACCAATCAAGGTCGAGCGCCCTTTTAAGCTTGTTAGTGAGTTTAATCTTTTCGGCCGCCCATGAACCTGAGCAGGAAGAAGAAGAGGTTGATGAAGTCGAGGTAGAGCGACAGCGCGCCAACGACGGCGTAAGCTCCGACGCGTCCATCAGGCAGCGCCACGGCCATGTGCTTCAAGCGCTGTGCGTCCCACGCAGTCAGTCCCGTAAACACGATCACGCCCACCACCGAGATCACAAACTGCAGCGCGTCGTTCTGCCAGAACAGTCCCACGATCATCGCGATGATCAGTCCGAACAATCCCATGAACGCAAACTGACCGATGCCCGCCAGACTGCGCTTCGTGAAAGTGCCGAAGAGCGCCAGCCCGCCAAACATCCCGGCCGTCACCATGAACGTGGCAAACAGCGATGCGCCAGTGTAGACCAGCAGGACGACTGACGTCGTGATCCCGACCATCGCCGAGTAGATCATAAAGAGCGTTGCCGCGGTCACCGGCGACATCTTCTCCACTCGAGCCGACAGGTAGAACACCAGTCCAAGCTGGCCAAAAACCAAACCCCAGAACAGTATCCGATTGAGGATTAATGTCTCGATCAAAAGCGGCGAGGACGCGACGACGAAGGCTGTTCCCGCTGTAACCAACAGGCCCAGAAACATCCAGCCGTAAACTTTGCTTAGAAACGAGGTGATGCGAACATCCGCACCAGCCAGTGTATAAGGTTGTTCATTCCAACTCATTCAGTAAACTCCTTGTTGGCTTTGGCCAACTGTTTCAAATCTGGGCGACATTATACCGTAAAGGGCCACGGACCCACACGGATGAACACTGACAAGAAGTCCGTGTTTGTCCGTGTTACTCTGTGGCACAATACCGTGGCCCGACCAGCGAAACGTCAGGAGGAACCCATGCTCAGAAGAAGCCTTTTGCTTGTAATTGTCAGCTTGTTTGTTGCCGGATCCGCTCTGGGACAGTTTGGTCAGTCGTCCAGCAGGCTGACTGATTTGGCGGGCCGGCTCTCGCGCAACGCGGAGGATTTCGCCAGCGCCACTTACAACGGCTACACCAATTCCAACCGCAACAACCGGAATGAAATTGAAGCGGTGATGCTGGCCGAGCAGTTTAACGCCTCAGCGAGGATCTTCTATCGCATGGTCGTCGATCGCCGCCGCCCGCAGGAACTGCGCGACGCGTTTGACCTGGTGCAAAACCACGCGCGAGCCGTCGAACGCAACAATCTTCAGCGTGGCAGTTGGAACAACGTGCAACGAACGCTGACGGACGTCGCCAGAGAGATCGGCGACACGTCGGGAGGCGGCGGGCCGTTTCCGGGTGATGGCGGCGGCACACGCGGCGGGCGCATGACGTGGAAAGGGCGCGTTGACGACGACGTACGCATCACGATTCGCGGCGGTAGTGCTGACGTGGAAACGCTGGGCGGCACTCCTTACCACGATTCGCAACCGAACTTCGGCGCTTCGCTGCCGTCGCGGCGCGTGACCGTGCGGCTTACGGGCAAACGCGGCCGAGGCGAGGTCTACATCGAGCAGCAACCATCACGCGAGAACGATTTCGCGGCCGTGGTGCGCATCAAGGACACGCGCGGTGGCGCCTCGGAGTATGAATTTGAGTTGCAGTGGTAGGAACTAATTAATCAGGATCTCGTCAGCGAAGATCCAAGTGTTCTTGCCGGAGTTGACAGCGCGAAGGCGAACGTAACGCGCGTTCTGAGGCGTGATCGTTTGCGTGAAGTTTACGAACGTGGTGTCGCGCTGATCGTGAGCGATTGAAGCGACCGGCGTGAATTTCCTACCGTCAACTGAAAGCTCGATCTCGACACGGCGCGGGAACCAAATCCAGGATCCAATGTCCTGGAGAAATCCCGCGCCGACTTTCCCAACTGGCTGCACCTTCCCGAGATCGACGACTGCTTCCAGATCCTTCTCCCAATAACCCTGCCACGCTCCACCGCTCCAGTTCATCGTTCCGCGAATCCCGTCGATCAACGTGGCGTCCCCACCGGCCGGATACTGCGAGCTATAGCTGGACGACAAAGTGATCTTCCAGTCGTGCGGAATGCGATGAAAAGTTCCGGTCACCACAGCGCTGCGATTCCCGCGCGCGTCAATCGAGCGCGCTTTAACAGTCGTGTCACGATTGATCACGAACGGTCTCAGAAACCTCGTCGACTTCGCCGTCGGTTCAGAACCGTCCGTGGTGTAGTAAACAGAAGTCGAAGGCGCGAGTTTTTGAACAAGGATAGAAACCGGATTTTTGAAAGTCTTCGCGCCTATCAGCACCGGCGCCGGGATCATTTCAAATTCGACGACCTTGGAAATGGGCGTGTTTTGAAATCCCCGGCCCCAAAGGCGATTCGGTTGCGGACCCATATCGAAGACTAGCTCCCCACCAGTCAACAGATCGTTATGTTCTATGTAGCTTTTGTAGTACGGCTTACCGTTCAACGTCGCCGACTGAACATAAAAATTCTTATCCGAAACGTCGCGCGCTTTCACAACAAATGACTTTCCGTTCTCAAGCCTAAAGCGCACCTCCGGAAACAACGGCGTCCCAATCGCATAGATCGTCGAACCGGGCGTCACCGGATAAAACCCCGCCGCACTAAACACGTACCACGCCGACATCTGACCGCAGTCTTCATTGCCAATCAATCCCTCAGGTGTAGGCTTGTAAAACTCATCCATGATCTGCCGCACGCGAAACTGTGTCTTCCACGGCTCGCCGGCGTAGTTATAGAGATACGCAACGTGATGACTCGGCTCGTTGCCGTGCGCGTACTGTCCAATCAAACCCGTGATATCAACCTGCTCGCGCCCGGTGGTCCGGCTTTCCGCCGCAAACATCTGGTCCAACTTGCGCGCAAACCCACGCGGCCCGCCCATCAAACCCATCAACCCGCTAACATCCTGCGGCGCAAAGAACGTGTATTGCCACGAGTTCGCCTCCGTAAACGCAAACGTGACCTCACGTGGATCAAACGGCTGGATCCAATTGCCATTCGTACGCGGCCGCATGAAACCCGTAACCGGATCAAAAACGTTCTTGTACGACTGCGCCCGCGCGAGATAGCGTTGATAATCGTTCGTGCGCCCGAGCATTCGTGCGACCTGCGCGATGCACCAGTCGTCATACGCGTACTCGAGCACCTTCGAAACAGACTCACGCTCGTCTTCCATCGCGATAAAACCGTTGTCGATATACGGCCCTAGGCCGCGATGCTCGCGCAGTTCGGCGCTCTGTTTCATCGCCTCAAAAGCCTTGTTCAGATCGAACCCGTCGATGCCTTTCACGGCCGCGTCCGCAATCACGGAGACGGCGTGATAACCGATCATCGTGTCGGTTTCGTTAGCCGCAAGCTCCCAAACAGGCAGGCGTCCGCCTTGTTCGTACTGGACCATGAACGTCTTGATGAAATCGCGCGTGCGTTTTTGATCGATGAGCGCGTAAAGCGGATGCGCGGCGCGAAAAGTGTCCCACAACGAAAACACCGTGTAGTTCTGGAAGCCGTTCGCTTTGTGAACCTGCATGTCGCGCCCGCGATAACGCCCGTCGACGTCGATGAAGAGATTCGGCGCGAGCATCGTGTGATACAGCGCGGTGTAGAAGTTGGTTAACTGTGCGGTGCTGCCGCCGATCACGGCGATCTTGTTCAACTCGGCGTTCCAAGCGGCGGCGGCTTCGTCTCTTACTTTCTCGAAACTCTTGTGGTTCAACTCTGCAGCCAGGTTCAGCCACGCGCCATTTGTATCGACCGCCGAGATTCCGACGCGCACGAGCACCTCCGGCGCCGTTCCCGTGTAGAAACGAACGTAAGCCTTGACGTTCTGCCCGCGCGCTTCGCCTAAACCCTTAACCAGCTTGTCGTCAACCGCGATTCCCGACTCGATGATCGGATGCGAAAACTGGATGGCGAAATAAACGATCTGCTCCTTGGCCCATGCTTGCGAACGGCGCCAGCCGACGATCGTGTCGCGTCCGGTGATGCGCAGGCCCGAATCGAGAACTTGGTCGCGATGTGTGAGGTCGATGATGATGTTTGCCTGCTGCGTCGCGGGAAACGTGTAGCGATGCAAGCCGGCGCGTTCGGTGGCAGTGAGCTCGGCGAGGATGTTGTCGTCGTCGAGCTGGACCGAGTAATAACCGGGCGACGCCTTTTCGTGCCGGTGTTGAAAGTACGACGCGTAGCCTTTCTCAGGCGAGCCGTTGGTTAGCGCGTTGAGATGAACGTTGCCGACGGTCGGCATGAGCAGGATATCGCCGTAGTCAGAAATGCCGGTGCCGCTGAGATGCGTGTGGCTGAAACCGTAGATGATTGAATCGGAGTAATGATAACCGGAACAGCCGTCCCAGCCGGTGAGACGTGTGTCGGGGCTGAGTTGGACCATGCCGAACGGCCGCGTCGCGCCGGGATACGTGTGCCCGTGACCGGCGGTGCCGACAAAAGGATTCACGTAACGAGTCAGATCCTGCTGCGCCAGCAGTGTCGCAGGTAAAACCAACAAGAGGCTGAGGGTTGCCAGAGTCTTCATGGTGCGGTGGCGAGCGCATAGACCAAACGTTCGAGTGCCTGGAGGTCACGCAGGTCGAGGACCTCGACGGGTGAATGGCTGTAACGCCCCGGCCACGACAAACTGACGTGCACTGTGCCGTAACGAATGAAATCGGAACCGTCAGTGCCGCCATTCGTCGCGCCGACTTGCAGCGGAATTCCTTGCGCGCGTGCGATCGCGAGTATGCGATCGATCTCGGCGGGCGCTGCGACCGAGGCGTTGTCGAGTCCGCGAATGACCGCGCCCTGGCCCACCGGCGCGAAAGCGAAACGCGTGGTTTCCGTGGGCGAGTCGGAAGAGACAAACGTATCGACGCTGAAGACGCGTTTGATTGATGTTGCGTAACGCTGGGCCATCGCCATCGCGCCTTCGAGACCGGTTTCTTCACGCACGGACCATGCGAGGATGACCTTTCGTTTCAGTGTCGCAGGATTGAGGCGGCGAGCGGCGAGAATCAGGGCTGTCGAACCGGCGCGATCGTCGAGTGCGCGGGCGGTGAAGCGCGTGGCGCCAATACGCGACGCATTCTTTGCTGCGGTGACCGAGAGTCCATTGGCGACGCCGAGCTGTTTCAACCCCGCCGCATCTAGCCCGAACCACGCCGTCACGGTTTCCGGTTGCTTCGTCGTGGCGCTTTCGCGCGGTACAAACACACCTCGCAATGGCGCTTTGCCGTCTTCAAAATGAAGCAACGCTGGCTGTCCTTCCCAGAGCGACGGAAACAGTCCGCCGCGCGTGCGCAGTGTGACCACACCGTCCGTCGCAATGCTCGTGACCTCAAAGCCCACTTCATCAAGGTGCGCAATGAACATCACCGGATCGCGGTCTGGTCCAACCTCCAGAATCAGATTGCCTTCTTTGTCGGTCGTCGTACGCGAGCGTGCCCACGCCGGAAGCGCTGCTGTAACGGCTTCGCGCACCGGCCGCTCATGACCTGAAACCGACGGCACATCCGCCAACGATTTGAGCAAACTCGCGGTAGCCGAAAACCCATCTTCTGCAATTGGTTTTGTCTTTGAGATCTCCGGCAGCGCCACCCACCGCGAAGATCCCTCGCTTGAGACACCGGCCGCTGTTCTTACTGCCTTCAACAGCGACTCTGCGGCCTTTACCTCAACACTTTCGACAAGCGAACCCGCATAACGCACTTGCGGTGTGATCATGGTCGCGGCAGTAAGTCCTGTTGAAGCCGGTAAAGGAACCTGATTCTGATCGACGATGGTTACTTGATCGACCTTTCCCAACGCCCTCAGCGCCGCTTCCAAACCATCATTCCCAAAACTGCGCAACGTCGTCAGTAAAAAGATCGTCTCGCCACTCTCAACGCGGCCACTCGCCGCCGCTGCAACTGCCGCACAACCAACACGCACGCCAGCCAACGGACCCGAGACAAATCCTCCGTACGACCACGCAACTGCATCGCGCACCACCGGATTCAACATCTCGATCCCCAACGCACGCACGTCGGCCCGCGAAGTCGCGCCAACATCAACCCAAAGATCCTCGAGCGTCGTCACCGGCGCATTCGCCACACGGCCACGCTGCAGGTGCGTGCTCTTCACGATCACAACACCCGGCACCGCACGCGTCCGCGTCAGAACTAATATGCGCTGACCTTCGTGAAACTGCGTCCACAGCGGATGCAGCCGCACACTGCCTGCTTCGCGCAGCCGTAGATAACCCGTTTCCGTGATCTCAGTGACCGCAAACCCCGCGCGATCCAAGCCACACGCCACAACGCGGCGCGGACTGCCGCTTCCCTGCCGCAGGATCAAATTCCCGAGCGCGTCGCGCCGCCAACCAGGGCTAGCCTTCATGATCTGATCCGTGGCGAGATGTTCCCAACCCGGCGGCGCATCAAGCGCGATCCAACTGCGCAACACAGCAGTGTCGCTCTCACCACGTCCATTCTGAGCATGCGAAACACCAAGCGGAAGAAGAGTTAAGAGCAGAGAAACCAGCGAGACGAGTGGCGTGCGAAGTCCAGGGGAGCGGGTCATGGCGCAAGAGACTACACGAAATCCTTGCGCTTGGCGAAATAGATGGTATACTGCGCGCCTCCGTCCCAGACAGTACTCCCAAAAACAAAAGCGGTCATTCTCCCAAAACTGATCGTAGTGTGGTCCCGGCACTGCTTAACGACAAAACGCAGTTCATCGATTCATACGTGCGCAGTAGCGAGTGTCATGTATCTGGCTTTGTATCTAAATGTCAGTTCAACGAATGAACCAGGGAGACCGTTGTTCCCCGCTGGATTTCTCGCCGATGCGGGCGGCGTGTACCCCACCAACCCACTTACTTTCTGGAGGAGAAGAGTATGAAGAAAGTTTTCGCGTTCCTCGTTTTGGCGGGCCTCTGTGCCACAGTTCTGTTTACGTCACCCGTCCGTAGTGAGAAGAAGAGTAAAATTCTCAAGAACCAACAAAAAATCGAGAACAACTACATCGTTGTGCTCAATGATGGCGTTGTCGGCGAAAAGGGACGCTTCTCGATCGCTCCCTACGTCGCTGATGAGTTGGCGTTGACCCACAAGGGAAAACTCAAACACGTCTATCAGAATGCAATCAACGGATTTGCCGTGGAGATGACGCCTGAAGAGGCGGAGCGCCTGAGCGAGGATTTCCGAGTTGCGTATGTCGAGGAAGATGGAATAGTTACGGCTGACGCAACACAGAGCAATCCACCGTGGGGCTTGGATCGCATCGACCAGCGCAATCGTCCGTTGAATGCCATCTACACCTTCAACTTTACCGGCGCCGGCGTGTTCGCGTATGTGATCGACACCGGCATCCGCACTACCCACACGCAATTTGGCAGCCGTGCTTCGAACGTGTTTGACGCGTTTGGCGGCAACGGACAGGATTGCAACGGCCACGGCACGCACGTGGCGGGAACAATTGGCGGCTCGACCTATGGTGTTGCGAAGAGCGTGAACCTCCGTGGTGTGCGCGTGCTCAATTGCTCCGGCTCGGGATCGAACTCCGGCGTGATTGCTGGCGTCGACTTTGTTCGCCTCAACCGGCAGAACCCGGCAGTTGCGAACATGAGCCTCGGCGGGGGCATTTCGACTGCGTTGGACACGGCGGTGAATAACCTCGCGAATTCGGGAGTAGCAATCGCGGTGGCCGCCGGCAACAGCAACACCAACGCGTGCAACTCCTCGCCGGCTCGTGCGGCAAATGCGATCACGGTCGGATCAACCACGACCACCGATGCTCGCTCTTCGTTCTCAAACTTCGGCACGTGTTTGGATATCTTCGCGCCAGGCTCCGGAATCCTGTCGGCGTATGCGACTTCAAACACAGCGACCGCAACGTTGAGTGGAACTTCGATGGCTTCGCCACACGTGGCGGGCGTCGCAGCGCTCTACAAGCAAGTGAACCCGTCGGCGTCAGCCACGACCGTTCGCAATGCGATCGTGAACGGCGCGACGACCAACGTGGTGACCAACCCCGGCAGCGGCTCACCGAACCGGCTGCTGTATTCGTTGTTCTTCTAAACTGGTCTCGGCCAAAGATTGACGCGGGTGACACGGATCTGTTTTGATCTGCGTCATCCGCGTTTTTCTTGTAATCCCACAGTTTGCGAGGTACCCCATGAAGCTCCAGCGAAGTGTCGCACTGCTTTGCACGTTTGCGTTGTTGGCGACGATGGCCGTAGCGCAACAAGCACCCGCCGGTGCGCGAACAGCACAGACGCCAACCACCAAACGCGCGCTCACTCATCAGGACTACGATTCGTGGCGTTCGATCCTGGCCCAACAAGTTTCGCGCGACGGTAAATTCGTAGCCTACGCGTTCATGCCGCAGGACGGCGACGGCGATATCGTCGTGCGCAACCTCGCGACCGGTGTCGATTACCGCGCGCCGCGTGGTTATCGCCCGCCGGTGCCGCCGCCCGACGATCCCGGCACAAACATCGCGGAGTTTCAGGCGGAGCAGGCGCGTTTGCTGCGTCCTGTGTTTACAGCAGACAGTAAGTTTCTCGTCTTCTCGACCGAGCCCGGCAAAGCGGAGCTAAACAAAGCGAAGAAAGAGAAAAAGAAACCGGAAGACATGCCGAAGAACGGTCTCAGCGTCATGGACCTTTCGACGGGCACCGTGACGCGCGTTGAGAAAGTGAAGAACTTTCGCGTGCCTGAAGATGGATCGGGTTTTATCGCTTATTTATCCGAGCCCGCTCCGGAAGCTAAACCTTCCGAGCCAACTCCCTCTGCAAGTCCGGCCCCACGCCCCGCGCGCGGTGCAAAAAAGAAGGAGTACGGTTCGGAACTAGTGCTGCGAAACACGTCGACCGGTAACGAACGAAAGTTCAGCGACGTGCTCGACTTCACGATTAGCAAAGACGCCAAGACGCTCATCTACACGGTTTCGTCACGTAACGAAGAAACCAACGGCATCTATGCAGTCGCCACCGAAAACGACGGCCCGGCAACTGCGCTGCTCACCGGCAAAGGCAAATACCAGCGGCTCACCTGGGACGAGGACAACACCCAGCTCGCTTTCATCAGCGACAAAGAAGACGCCGCGGCCAAGCAACCGAAGTTTCGCGTCTATCACTGGAACCTGAAAGATTCGCAAGCGAACGAGATCGTCGCGCCAGCCACGAGTGGTTTTCCAAAAGACATGGTTGTAAGCGAGCGCGCTAATCTCAGTTTCTCGCTCGACGGCAGTCACCTGTTCCTCGGCTCAGCGCCGCCACCCGAACCGGAACGAAATCCAGACGAGGAAATTCCCGCCGATGAAAAGGTGCTCGTAGATCTGTGGCACTGGAAAGACGATTACGTCCAACCGATTCAGAAGGTCCGCGCCGAACAGGATCGCAATCGTTCGTATCGCGCGGTTTACGATGTGCAGTCGAAAAAATTTGTGCAACTCGCCGACGAGACGATGGAAAACGTTTCGCCGTCAAACGACGGTAGCTACGCAATCGGCTCCGACAACCGGAAGTATCGCGTCACGAGTGACTACGATCCCGGGTTTACTGACTACTACCTCGTCAACACCGCCGACGGCTCGCGCAAACCGTTGGCGACGAAACAACGCGGCAACTATTCGCTGTCGCCAAACGCGAAATACGCGATCTACTTCGACGGCAAAGACTGGAACTCGTATTCGATCGCGGATGGCTCGACTAAAAACCTGACCAAAGATCTCAAAGTCAACTTCTTCAACGAAGACAACGATGTACCGTCAATCCCTGGCTCTTATGGCTTTGCCGGTTGGACCAAAGACGATGCCGACGTGCTGCTTTACGATCGTTTCGATTTGTGGCAAGTCGCGCCCGACGGCAGCCGTGCGAAAAACGTGACTGACGGTGTCGGCCGCAAAGAGAAGACTACGCTTCGTTACGTTCGTCTCGATCCAAAGGAACGCTCGATCGATCCAGACAAGCCGATGCTCCTTCGCGCCGAGAACCAGGAAACACGCGACTCCGGTTTCTATCGCGACAAAGTCAACGGCGACGCGCTCCCGCAAAAGCTCCTGATGGCCGCCAAAGATTTCAACACGCCCGCGAAAGCGAAAGACGCAGACGTGCTGGTCATGACCGCTTCGCGCTTCGATCAGTTTCCCGATGTTTGGGTAACGAACAGCAGCTTCCGCGAGTTGAAGCGCGTCAGCAACGGCGACGCGCAACGCGCCAATTACCTTTGGGGCACGGCGGAGATGGTGAGCTTCAAGAACGTCGATGGCGTGGCGCTGAAAGGCGTGTTACTCAAACCGGATAACTTCGACGCGCGCAAGAAGTATCCGATGATCGTTTACATCTACGAGCGCCTCTCGCAGGGCCTGCACCAGTTTCGCAATCCGTCCCCGGGAACGTCGATCAATCCGTCGTTCTACGTCAGCAACGGTTACCTCGTCTACATGCCCGACATCGTTTACGAGATCGGTTATCCGGGCGCGAGTGCGTTGAAGTGCGTGCTGCCGGGAATTCAGGCGGTGGTCGATAAAGGCTTTGTGAACGAAGATGCGATTGGGATTCAGGGACACAGTTGGGGTGGTTACCAGATCGCTTACATGGTGACGCAGACAAACCGCTTCAAAGCCGCGGCGCCCGGCGCTCTGGTGGCAAACATGACGAGCGCTTATAGCGGTATTCGCTGGGGCACGGGTTTGCCGCGCCAGTTTCAGTACGAACGCACGCAGTCGCGTATCGGTGGCAGCTTGTGGGAGTATCCGCTGCGCTTTCTCGAGAACTCACCGATCTTTCAAACGGATCGCGTCCAGACGCCGCTGTTGATGATCCACAACGATGAGGACGATGCGGTACCGTGGTACCAGGGCATCGAGTATTTCCTCGCGCTACGCCGTCTCAACAAAGAGGCGTACATGTTCACCTACAACGGCGAGAAGCACGGCCTACGCAAGCGAATCAACCAGAAGGACTACACGCGCCGCTTGCAGGAATTCTTCGACCACTTCCTCAAAGGCGCACCCGCGCCGGAGTGGATGGAGAAAGGCATTCCATATCTCCAGCGCGAGAAGGAAAAGGAGAAGTACCGCATCAGCGAAGAAGACGAGCAGCCCTGACGAAAGCCATCCACAGATTACGCAGACTGTCTTTAGTTATAAGAAGCTGCGTAATCCGTGGATTGAGCTCTAGCTTTTCAACGCTTCACGAATTCCGTCGTTAACTTGCTGTATCGCAGCTTGTGTCCCGGCCACTCCACGAATGGCGTTGAGAAGAACGAAGTCGTGAATCATCCCGTTGTAGCGAGTCGCAATCACTGATACACCAGCCTGTTGCAGTTTGCGCGCATAGGCCTCACCTTCGTCGCGAAGTGGATCATTCTCGGCCGTAATGACCAGGGCCGGTGGCAGGCCTTTGAGCTGATCCGGAGTGGCGCGGAGCGGAGACACGTACGGGTTGTTGCGCGTTTTCTCGTCAGGCGCATACAGATCCCAGCCATACTTCATGAACGCACGTGACAGGAAGCGGTCCGTACCGAATTCATGGTACGACTCCGTGTCCACGCTCGCATCAGTTGCAGGAATCAGCAACGCTTGATAGGCGATCTTTGGGCCATTCTTATCCTTGGCCATGAGCGTTAGTGCCGCTGTCATGTTTCCACCAACTGAATTGCCGGCGATTGCTACACGATTGCCGTCGGCGCCAAACTCACTAGCATGCGCCGCAACCCATTTCAGTGCCGCATAGCACTCTTCCAACTGCGTGGGATACTTTGCTTCGGGAAGCGGTGTGTATTCGACGAAAACGCCGATTTGACCTGAGCCAACCACCAGATCACGCAGCAGCCGCTTGTGGTTTTCGAAGTTGCCGACGATCCAGACGCCGCCGTGAATGAACAACAGGACGCCCGGCTTACCAGCTCGGGTGTGTGGCGTCATGATGTAAAGCTTTACGGTTCGATTATCTTCCTTGATTGTTTTTTCGGCGATCGTCACCCCGGACATGTCGACTGCTGTTTTGTTTTGCAGTCCGGTAACAATCTCCTGCGGTTTGGGCTGCGGTAGCTCCCAAAACGGACTACTGTCTTTGTTGAGTTCAACGAGAAATGCCCGCACTTGCGGATCGATTCGAGTGTCTGTTGCGACGCTCGGCGCTTTTGATGCTATAGGTTGAGACATAAGAATTACTCCTTGTATGAAATTAGTTGTTGCGTTGTCTCACACCCTTTAGCGCCAGAGCTTTCGACAATTTGCGTGAAGATGCTGGCTATTGACTTGAAGACACAAAAAAGCACAAGAGGCACAAACGTGTTAGCCAAATCCGTTTGTGCTTCTTGTGCCTCTTTTGTGGCCGGCTTCTAGTACTTCGCTACGCTCGGATCGACGTCTTCAGACCACGCGGTGATGCCGCCTTTCAAGTTGATCAGACGGCCCGAGAAGCCCGCGCGCTTCAGGGCCTCGATCGCTTTCGCACTCCGCACGCCACCTTTGCAGTGAACGATCGTCTCCACTTCCGGATCGATCTCATTCATCCGCGTCACCACTTGGCCCAACGGAATCAACTTCGTTCCTGGCATGCGCGCGATCTCGAATTCATGCGGCTCGCGCACGTCGATGATCTGAATCTTGTCGCCGCGTACGCGACGCTGGTTGAGATCGCTCGCGGTGATCTCTTCGAGTTTTGTATCCGCCGGCGGGAGCTGATGCGGCGCGACTCCGCAGAACTCCTCATAGTCGATCAGTTTGGTAATGGTCGGGTTCTCACCACAGACCGGGCACTTCGGATCCTTCCGCAGTTTGAACTCGCGAAACTTCATCTGCCACGCATCGAACAACAGCAAACGATTGATCAACAGTTCTTCCGCGCCGAGAATGATCTTGATCGTCTCGTTTGCCTGGATCGCGCCGACGATTCCCGGCAACACACCAAGCACGCCGCCTTCAGCGCACGAAGGCACCAGACCCGGCGGCGGCGGTTCGGGATACAAGCAGCGATAGCACGCGCCTTTCGCCGCCCAGAACACACTTGCCTGTCCTTCGAAGCGGAAGATCGAACCGTAGACGTTTGGTTTGCCGCTCAGCACGCACGCGTCGTTGACGAGATAGCGCGTGGGAAAATTGTCGGTGCCGTCGACAATAATGTCGTAGTTACGAAAGAGATTCATTGCGTTGTGACTGGTCAAACGCGATTCGTGCGTTTCGATCTCGATGTGCGGGTTGATGTCGCGCAGGCGATCGCGCGCCGACTCAATCTTGCGCCGGCCGAGATCTTTGGTGCCGTGAATGATCTGGCGTTGCAGGTTTGATTCTTCAACCACGTCGAAATCCACGATGCCGATCCGGCCCACACCGGCCGCGGCCAGATACATACCCACGGGCGCGCCGAGTCCACCGGTGCCGATCATCAGCACGCTTGCGGCTTTGAGCTTTCGTTGTCCCTGCATTCCGACTTCCGGCATTATCAGGTGACGGCTGTAGCGCAGGATCTCTTCGTGCGACAACTCAGGCAGCGACTCGCCGACTTCCGACTCAACAACGGCTCCTCCGGCAATGGACGGCACGATCATGATCGTGTCGCCGTCTTTCACTGGCGTGTCCGGGCCGGACGCGTGGCGAATGTCTTCGTCGTTGAGATAGACGTTGACGAAGTTGCGCAGCGCGTTCTGATCGTTGAAGAGATGGCGGCGCAGCGCCGCGTGCGTTGAAGTGAGCAGATCGAGTGCTTCGCCCGCGGTTTTTGCTTCGACGACGATCTGCGACTGGCCATTGGCAAACTGTCTGAGCGGCGCCGGAATGGTGATGGTTACTGGCATTGGATCTCCTCCTGGTTGAAGCGCGAGCGATCGGGCTCCTGTTCCCACGAGAACAGGTCGCCAGCGCGATCGGCGCTTGTCGAAACGATGATGTATGAATACGTTGGCCAGGCGTGCTCGAGGTCGTATTGCGACGGCACCGCCGGCGAGTCCGGATGCGAATGATAGAAACCGACGACTTCAAGATTGTGCTGACGTGCGTAGCGCTCGCCCTTCATCAATTCCTCGGGCGTGATCAAAAAGCGGTTTCGTTTTGCGCTCTCTTCGCGCGCGTTGGAGATCGGATAGGTCTCGGTAACGACTTTGCGATCTGCGTCGAAGTGGCCGAGTAGGAGCCCACAGCATTCGTAAGGGTAATCGCGGATACCGTGCTCGCGAATCTCAGTCAACAGTTGTTCAGTGATCGCGATCATGTTGAGAGTGCCTGTTCTACATCTTCGATGATGTCGTCGATGCTCTCGATACCGACGGAAATGCGTACGAGGCCGTCGACGATTCCGAGTTCCTGCCTGCGCGCGGGAAGGAGATCGCGATGCGACGCCGTTGCCGGGTGGAGCACACTCGTAAAGACGTCGCCGAGGCTCGTCGAGCGCAGGCACAACTGCAATGCGTCCATAAAACAAAACGCCGCGTCCTTCGTGTTTTCGCGTAACTCGATCGAAACCAACGCGCCGATACCCGGGTAATGTGTGCGCGCGATCTGCGGGTGGTCGCTTAGTCGGCTCGCGAGCTTTTGCGCGTTTTCACATTGACGCTCCATGCGCACGGCCAGCGTCTTCAGCCCGCGCAGGATCTCATGTGCCTCCCAAACGCCGAGCACGCCGCCAACGAGTTTCATCACGCTGAACAACGCCGGACGATCCATCTCGTCGCGCGACACGACGATTCCGCCCATCACGTCGGCGTGTCCGCCGAGATATTTCGTCGCGCTATGGACCACCATGTCGGCGCCGAGCTTCAACGGCTGGCGCAGGTACGGCGACGCAAACGTGTTGTCGATGATCAGCCGCGCACCGTGCTCGCGCGCGATCTCCGCAGTGGCTTCGATATCGCACACCTTCAGCAAGGGATTTGAGATCGTTTCTGCCACCAACACCTGCGGCTTTATCTCGCGCGCCTGTTTTCTTACTTCATCCAGATCACTGAAATCCGTGTTTACAGTCTTCACGCCAAAAGAAGTAAACACAGAGTTCAGTAAACTCGTGGTTGCGCCGTAGAGATCCTGCGACGCAAGCACCGTCGAACCCGCTTTCAGATCACATGCGATCAATGCAGCGTGAACCGCCGCCATGCCGGTGGCATACGCGCAAGCCGTGGCGCCCTCTTCGATCACGCGCATCGCTTCTTCGAGCGCGCCGATCGTCGGATTGCCGTAACGCGTATAGATGTAGCCTTGCTTCTCGCCGCCGAAGACCTGATCGATCTCCTGCATCGTGTCGTAAGTAAACGTCGCGCTCGCGTAGATCGGTGTCGCGACCGGCTGGCCCGCAGGCGGACCCTGGCGTTCACCGGCGTGTACGAGCTGCGTTGTGATGTGGCGCTTCTTTGTCATAAGAGAGTAATTCTCCCGCAAAGGCGCAAAGACGCAAAGGAGAAGAACCAGTCTCCATTCCCCTATCTGTCTTCTTTGCGTCTTTGCGCCTTTGCGGCGAACCTTCGTTAACTCACAAATACCGATCGCCGCCGTCGCAGAGCACTGTGACCACCATCGCTGGCGGCCGCAGAGACGCTGCCAGCCTCCAGGCGGCAAACACGTTCGCGCCGGAGCTCGGGCCAACGAATAATCCTTCTTCTCGAGCTAATCTACTGGTCATTAATAACGCATCTTCGGTCGATACTTCCAGCGTCTCCGAGGCCAGCGAGCCGTCGTAGATTCCGGGCGTGAGGGCCGTGGCCAGATGCTTCAGCCCTTCGAGACCGTGCAAAGGCGATTCGGGTTGCACGGCGATCGCTTTTAGCGCGGGGTTCAGTTCGCGCAAGCGCCGTGTGACGCCGACGAAGGTTCCGGTTGTTCCCAAGCCCGTGATGAAGTGTGTGACGCGTCCTGCGGTTTGATCCCAGATTTCGAGCGCGGTGGTTTCGTAGTGCGCGAGCCAGTTGGCGTCGTTGTTGTACTGATCGGGATAGAAGTACTTTTCGGGTTCGCTTGCGAAAATCTCGCGCGCGATCAGTTGTGCGCCGTCGGTTGAGAGCATCGGATCGGTTTCGACGATCTCGACGCCGTAAGTGCGCAGGATCTGTTTGCGCTGCTTGCTCGCGTTCTTCGGCAAACACACCTTTGCTTTGTATCCGCGCGACGCGCCGATCATTGCGTAAGCGATGCCGGTGTTGCCGCTGGTGGCGTCGAGGATCGTCATTCCGGGTTTCAAGTTGCCGCTGCGCTCACCTTCGAGAATCATCGCCAGCGCCGCCCGATCCTTCACCGACCCACCGGGATTGAGATGTTCGGCCTTCGCATAAACCGGGACTTCAGTTTGAAGCAACCGCAAGTGCAACAGCGGTGTGTGCCCGATGCTTGCTTCGACAGTACCAAGCGCAACACCTGCTTCAACTGTAGGAGTACTTACTTCAACGCTGGGCGCGCTGCCCAGCCCGCATTCTTCTAAAACAACTGATGGGGTGCTCATCTTTCTACCTGGGGGCTCGTCTTGTTACCAAAAACAAAACCGGCCGCGCTTTTCCAAAAGTGCGACCGGTTACGCCTAAAATTGCTGGTGGTTAGCTTATCCGCTTCTCCCGCCTGCAAACGGCCTCTCGGTCGCGCTGCGATAGCAGCAGCAACAAGTACAGAGACAACACATGCAGGCCTCAAACATGACGTGAAAAACAATACGCCCCGGCTATTTTACTGTCAAGCCAATGCTATTTGCTTTCACAGCCTCACTCGGAGGTTCTCTACACGTCTCTTGGTAAATAATTTGTGACAAGAACGCACCCAAATGAAAAAGGGTGCGAACTTAAACCGCACCCTTCCCTAAAGCCTTTTACGGATAGGAACTTAAATTCTTACTGTATCCCTCATTTTGTCTCCTTTCAGAAACAACCGGAAAGTTAACCTTTCCGCCGCGACAGGAGAATTCTATAGCCCTGCCGGGGGAATATCAAGCCTCTATACGACTTCAAGATTCGGTGCTCCGAACTTCCTCTATCCTTAAATTCCCCAGGTGTTCCCATGGAAAAGAATCTCATATTGATATCGTCAGGGAAGCGAACATCAACCTTGACGTTATTAACAATCTTACTACTGGCGAAGGTTTTATGATTGTCTACATCCGGACATAGAATTCTTTGGTTCTTGATAAAAACCTCATACTCCTCTGACCCGCTCATCTCAAGCAAAAACGTGGCCTCTAATACATCGTCTTTTCTCTTTTTGTCGACTTCAACCTTCTTTGGGTCGTCGTTGATTTTGACCTCCAGAACGTCATAGTCCGTCTTGTTATCACCAGCAGGCGTTAAAGTTGTCGAGCTATAAGGCAGCTTGATCTCTTCAGTTTTGCTCACCGACTTGACAGTAAAGTTAATGATCTCAGTCACCTTCATATACTCAGACGAACCTTCATGAAGCTCATACTGGATATCCTGTTCAAACTTGTCGTAATAAAAATTCACCTCGGTCGGGAAATATGTTTTCAGAATTGCTTTCTTTATTTCATCTTTGATGGCAGGGAATTTGCGCTTATAAAGAATGTCAGAGACTTCACCCCAGACAGCTTCTATATCAGTGCGCCTCTCAAGAAACTTTGTGTCGTAAATTACGGCTGACAATTCCTCTTGGAATATCCGCGAAAACTGTAATGCCTTTAGTATTGAAGCAAATACTCCACCAGACAAAAGGGCAATGCCCAGTGAGTTGAGGAATCGATTGAGGGCCTCCGGTTTGATGTATCGGGTAAGAAGAAAGTCTTCGCCAAAATGAATTAGAGAAAGTGTTAGGAAAAGGAGACCACTCACGGAGGAAATCAAGATGATGATCCACCAGGCCTGCTCTGCAATCACGATCCGGCCTCGTACTACCATGCGGTTATTAACCAGGGTATCAAACATGATTTTGCTCCGGGTATGTGATGAACTCGAGTGTGAGGCTAACAAGAGTGGCTCTCGTCAGCAGGAAATTCAGAGCAGGAATATATTCCTGCTCTACGGTGATGTCAACGCCACCAGCAACGCGGCGCCAACGAGATCCGGCACCCGCAGAGCGCCCACCACACGTTGACTTACGGCTGAACTCGAACTATAAATGCCTCCTCCCAATCGATGTGCAGGATCGCCTGGGGCTTGTCCTATCCCACTAGGAGATAATGCGATGCCTTCTCTACAAAGATTCCTGCTCCCCATACTGACCACAATCTTGTTAACCGTTACGGCGGCTGCCACTGTCAGGGCGGATGTAATTACGTTCAACAACGACTCGCAGGAAACCAAGACTCAGCCATTCATGAGCGTTGATTCCCTGCTCGCAACGTTTCGTACCAGCAGTAACTTGTCGTCTCTGCAGGTCATTAATTTCGGAGCAGCGTCGAATAACAGCAACGCGCTGTTTGTTCCCGGACCAGCCAGCGATGCGCTGATCATCGACTTCTCGACCCTGGTAAGCTCGATCAGTCTTGATTTCGGCTTCGACCTGGCTACTGATCCGCAGACGACCGCCGTGCTGACGCTGTTCCTGGATGGCGTTCAGGTCGAACAAACGTCGATGCTGGTGAATCAAAATGGTTTGCTGGATCAAACCATCTCCTTCTCCAGCGCGATTTTCAACCAGGCCGTCTTCAGTGTGGCATTGGCAGGGAATCCCGGTTGCTGCTCTACTGAACTAATCGACAACGTTACGTTCACTCCAGTGCCTGAGCCCGCCACAATCGTGCTGCTCGGCTTAGGTCTGACGGGAGCAGCGATCAAGGCACGCAAACGCCGCCGCGAATAAGTCGCGGCTTTCCTCTTCCTCAATTTCGGTGTTCGGCGTTACTCTGTCCTCATGTCTAATACATGGCCTTCTCTACCGCTCGAAGAGTGGAAAGATACGTGCGCGACGCTGCACATGTGGACGCAAATCGTCGGTAAGATCCGTCTCGAGCAGACGCCGCTCGTGAATCACTGGTGGAACGTGCCGCTCTATGTTTCGGCGCGTGGACTCACTACGACCGCGATGCCCTACAACGAGATCTTCTTCGAGATGGAGTTTGACTTCATCGATCACCGGCTCGACATCACGTGCAGTCATGGCGCAACGTCCAGTGTCGCGCTCGAACCGAAATCGGTGGCAACGTTTTATCGCGAGACGATGGAAGCGCTGCGAAAGGTCGGAATCGAAGTGCGCATCTGGAAGATGCCGGTTGAGATTCCCGATCCGATACCGTTCGACCAGGACGAGCAACACAAATCGTACGATCCCGAATACGCAAACCGGTGCTGGCACGTGCTGCGTTCATCAGAGCGCGTGATGCAGGAGTTTCGCTCGCGCTTCATCGGCAAGTGTAGTCCGGTACATTTCTTCTGGGGCAGTTTCGATCTTGCTGTCACGCGGTTTTCCGGACGGCCCGCGCCGCCGCGGCCGGACGCGGATGTGATCACGCGTGAGGCGTATTCACACGAAGTGATCAGTCATGGCTGGTGGCCCGGGCAGGGACCACTCGGCAAGGCGGCGTTCTATTCCTACACCGCGCCCGCACCCGAAGGTTTGCGCGAGCAAAAAATCCGGCCCGAGAAGGCGTATTACAGCGATGATCTGAGCGAGTTTTTAATGTTGTACGACGACGTGAGAACCGCGAGCGATCCGGACGCTGCGTTGATGGATTTCCTACAAAGCACGTATGAAGCGGGGGCGAACCTCGCGAAGTGGGATCGCCCCGCTCTCGAGAGAAGCTAAAACTTAAATCTCACGCCTAACTGGATCTGGCGTTCGCCGAGGAACGTTCGTGGTCCACCAAACGGTGTCGACGCCGCCGGGTTCGTGAACACGGTCGCCGCGGAACTCGCAATTCCGTAACGGCCCGTGTTTACAGTCGCGAGGTTCGAGCGATTGAACAGGTTGAACGCCTCACCCAGAAAGCTCACACTGTAGTTCTCGCCAAACTTGAACGTCTTCATCACTCGCGTGTCAAAGATGTAAATGCTCGGCGTCGTGAAGCCATTCCGTCTCGTTCCGGGCACGCGATCGGTGCTCGGGTTGCCATCGCGATTCGCGTCGCCCGTAATCAAAGCCGAGTAGGCAAAGCCTGTTTGCAACGTAATGATCCCGGAGAACGTCCAGTTGCTCGCGAGGATGCGCACAAAGGCGTTGTCGTTCTGCACCGTTCCGATCTCGTAAACCGGACTGAACACGAGTCGATGCCGGATGTCGAGATCGCTGCGGCCCCAGTCGGAACGAATGTCGAGGTTGTTCTGCAAACCCTTCGCATCATCAGCGCCAACGACCACCATCGTCTGATCGGGTCGATTGTCTGACGTGTCAGAAAGCGTGTAAGCAGCGATGAACTGAAAGCCGCGCGTGAAGCGGCGCTTGAGCTCCATCGCGAGCGCGCTGTAGCGCGAGTCGGCAGTGCTTTCAAACAAACTGATGCGCGCAAACCCGGGAATCGGACGAGCCGCCGGATGGCGCAGCACTGTGAAATTCGTGCCCGCCGGATCGGTCACCGTCGTAGGCACAGGCGGCGCGAGATTGATGTCGCGCGTGCGGCTGATGTGCACGCCGCGGAAGTAGAGATAACTGACCGACAAACTCGTGTTCGCAAACAGCTCGCGCTCAACGCCGAGACGCGCCTGTTGGACATACGGCTGCGCGTAATCCTTCGCGAACAGGTAAAGACTCGGATTCACGCCGCCTGCCGAGGGAGGCGTGGTGAAAATGTTTGGATAAGTCGGACAGGGATTCGGCACCAACGTGCAGTTCAAACTGACGCCGGTGACCTGAATACCGTTTTGCGAATGCGCCGTGCCCAGCATGATCGCGGGCGTGCGTCCGAAGAAGATGCCGTAACCGCCGCGCACAACCGTCTTCTCGTCAAACGCGTAGCTGAAGCCAAACCGCGGCGCGAAGTTGTTGCCGTCGCGAATCGGCGTAGTCGTGTCGAGCCCCGCGGCGGCGAGTGCGGCGCTCGGGTTATTGACGGTCGGGTCGGCGAGATCCTGAAGGTCGTAGCGAAGGCCGAGATTGAGTGTCAGCTTCGGCGTGATGCGCCAGTCGTCCTGCACAAATAATCCATACTCATTCAGATCCGGATTCGTCGTGCCGCCGGTCGTTCCCGCGCCCGGAAAATTCTGAACGAAAGTTGCCGGTGTGTTCGACGCAAAGAGCGCGTAGGAGTTGAACGTGAACTGGCCGCTGAAAAGTCCGGGGAAGAAGTTGAACACGCGATCGAAATTCAGATCCGCGCCGAACTTCAGGCTGTGTTCGCCGTGCGTGAGACTAACCACGTCGATGAACTGCGCGCGCTTGATGGTCGTCTCGCGTGGACTGAAATTGTTCCGGCCCAATTGCAAAAAGCCGCCGCCGGTTTGAATGCGTGCTTCGGTGACGTCGGTGTTTGCCTCGCCGGGTTCGCGGTCGCGGCCAAACTGGAAACGAAAATCATTGATCACCGTTGCCGAGAGAGTCGAAATCAAAGAGCCGGAGAATGTTGTCGTCTTGGCGATGCTGTTGCCCGAGTGTTCCTCGACGCTCAGTGGTCCACCGTTCTCGTTGTTGTTGCCGGTGAAGTTCTGTTGATTAAAACGAAGCACCAGTTGGTTTGAGTTGTTCAAGCGGATATCGGTCTTCGCCATGTACACGCCCTGGTCGCGTCCGATCTGGTAGGTGTTCATCTTCGGCGCGAGCAGGTTTTGAATGCTCAGCGGCTGCGCGAAGAAGTTTGGCGCGTCGACGACGTTGGGAATGTTCGAACGCTGGCCGTCGTAAGCAAAGAAGAAAAACGCGCGGTCCTTTTTGATTGGACCACCGATTGTCGCGCCGAACTGATTGATCTGCGACTTCGGCCGTTTGGCGTTGCGCGCCGTGAGAATGGGCGTGTTTGAATTGAGCGCCTCATCGCGGAAGAACTCAAACGCGCTGCCGTGCCATTCGTTTGTGCCGGACTTCGTGACCACGTTGATGACGGCGCCGCCGGCCCGGCCAAACTCCGCTGAGAAACCGTTTTGGTTTACCTGAAATTCCTGCACTGACTCTTCCGAAAACTGGTAAGGCGGGCGTGTGCCGGTGCGGCCAAAAGATTGGCCGAAGAACGTGTTGTTATTGTCAGCGCCGTCAACTTGCAGGCTATTCAGCGTTCCCTTTTGTCCGCCGACTGCGAGATCGCCCTGGCGCGTGGGATCGCGTACGACACTCGGCGTGAGGGTGGCGAAGTCGAGAAAGTTACGCCCGTTGACCGGCAGGTTTTGAATCGCGCGCTCGTTGACGACGGACGAGATCGACGTGCGTGCTGTTTCAACCACCTGTCCTTCGGCCGAAACGTCGACCATCGCGGTGGTCGCGTTGCCGACTGTTAATTGAATGTCCAGCGGTGTTTGTCCGCCGACGGTGACGATGACGTTGGTAAAACTCGCCGGCGCGAAGCCTTGCCCGCCGCTCGTGTCGACTTTGTAGGAGCCGGGCGTGAGAAACACGATGCGATAGACGCCCTCTTCGTTCGTCTGCGCACTCTTCGTCAGACCCGTGGCGAGATTGGTCGCGGTGACAGTGACGTTTGGAACTGCGGCTGCGTTTGGATCGGTGACGCGGCCTTCGATGTTGCCGGTGTTTGCCTGCGATTGGCCGTAGGCAGTGATAGACAAAGACAATACGAGCAGAAGTAGAGAGATTCTACTAAACATGGTGGATCCTTTCTTGTTGAGCAGCGCGAGGGTAGTTAAGTTTTCACCGGCCGCCAGAGAGCTGTCAACCGTTTGCCACTGGCGGTTTGCATGATGCTCATCACGCCCATGTAGCCAAAGCCAAAGAAGAACAACAGCAGGAACGGGATCGTGCCCCACATATGCAGTCGCGCCGAGTAGGCGATGGCGAGAAGGAAATAGAGGGCGAAGGCCAACTCGAGCAACGGCAAGAGACCACGCTTGCGTTTATATTTCTTCCGTTTCCAGGTCGCATCAGTCGCATCTTCGACACGATACTTCGGCGTTCGCACAAACTCCGACTTCACACCGAGAAGCGCTTCGAACACGGCGCGCGCATTGGAAAACGCGAGGCCGATGCCGAGTCCCATCACGAGCGGCAGGTGCAACAGGCGTGGCGTGCGTTTTTCGTCGAGATACCAGACCGCGGAGCCATAAAACAAGACGACCGAGATCGACGAGAAGAACAACAACGGCAGGTCGAGGACCATCAGGTGATAAAACGGCTGGTTGTAACGCACGAGCAGTAACGGAAACTGCAAGAAGCTCGCGACGATCATTAACGGATAACTGATGTTTCCGGTCAAACGGAAAAACATCTCGAGCTTCACGCGCAACGGCAGCGGCGCGAGCCAGATGCGCGGATAGAGTTTTAAACCAACCTGCATCACGCCCTTGGCCCAGCGGCGCTGCTGTGCTTTGAACGCATTGATCTCGACCGGGATTTCCGCCGGCGCGTCTTCGTCGAGCAGATAAACAAACTTCCAACCCATCAACTGCACGCGGAAACTGAGATCGGTATCTTCAGTCAGCGTGTCGTGTTGCCAGCCGCCACTCATCTCGATCGCCTGCCGGCGCCAGATGCCGGCAGTGCCGTTGAAGTTGAAGAAACCGCCGGTGCGATTGCGCGTGGTTTGTTCGACGACGAAGTGGCCGTCGAGCATGATCGTTTGCAAACGCGTCAGCAGATTGTATTGGCCGTTGATGTGCGACCAGCGCATTTGCGCGCAACCGACCATCGGGTCGGTAAAGAAGTCGACCAGCTTGCGCAGGCAATCGGGTTTGGGAACGAAGTCGGCGTCGAAGATCGCAAACAGATCGCCCTTGGCGTACTTGTTTCCGTTCTCGAGTGCGCCTGCTTTGAAGCCGGTACGATCCGCGCGATGGATGTAATGGATGTCAAAACCCTGTGCGGCATACTTCGCGACTACCGCTTCGGCGACCTTAACGGTTTCGTCCGTCGAATCGTCGAGGACCTGGATCTCCAGTTTCTCGCGCGGGTAGTCGAACTCTGTCACAGCTTTGATCAGCCGCTCGACCACGTAGAGTTCGTTGAAAAGCGGCAACTGGACCGTGATGCGCGGCAGGTCGGCTTCAGCAAAACGCGCGGCTGGCTCCGGTACAAACCGGCGGTAGCGCCAGAAGTCGATCACCTGCTTGATGCGATACGAGCCGTAGATCGCGAGCGTAGTAAGAATAGCGAAATAGACGATCAGGATGGCCCAGTCGAAGGTGTCGAGTTGGTAGAGAGGACTGATATTGCCCCAGGTTTTATAGACGCCGTCGTGGAAGTAACGCTCGAAGACTTCGTACGGTGTTGGACCGATGGGTTGCGGCCAGGGAGTTGGTGCTGGAGCTTGCAAGATCATGAATTGCGCTTACGTCCAAAAGCGCCAGATTGTAGCGCAATAAGAGTGCTAACGACAAAGAGTAGCACGTGGTTTGGAGAGTTTGGGCCTAAATGCGGCGTTCGGGAGCGCTGTAATCGCTTGGGGCAGAGGCGATTGCTTCCGGCGACACGAGCGTGAACGTTGGTCGGCGTGCTTGTGGTGGCTGTTTTTGCAGGGCTCGGAGACTCAGGTCCATGATGCCCGGCATCACGAAAAACACGGCGGCGCTGCCCAAAAGCAGACCGGTCACGAGACGCGATGTGTGCGTGTTTTCCCAAATGCCGAAGAACGTCAGGCTGAAATCGATCGCGAGCGGAAGTGCAGCCAGCAGGAGCCACTTGCGATCCGGCGTCGAGGTTGTTCTGAGCGAGCGGACCAGTGGATAGATCAGGAGGGTAAACACGAAACCGCCATAGATCCCGGTGCAACGCGAACAGACCGCAAGCTTGTGTCCGTCGATAAAGTAGGAACGTTCCGGCAGTTGATGGCAGATCGTTCCGAACGCGTGATAGATCGCCGCGGCAATCCCGCTGTGACCACTCGCCGCCGCCAGTGGCGCAACGACGATCGGCATTACGAACAATGTCATTATGGCAGCGCTGATGGCCCAGAAGACCAGCGGCCGGCGAGTCGGAACAACTTGCGGCACGTAATGCATTTCCGAAAGCATGATCCGTGTTCGTCCGTGTCTGTCCGTGGCTAAAACCTGATAACCGTATCCGGGCCGCCCTCGATGTGCAGCGTGTCGACAAACCGGATGTGCCGCGAATCGCTGGTCATGACAACCGAGTGCGTGCGCTTGCCCGAACCAAAGAAACGCACCCCCTTCAACAACGCGCCGTCCGTGACACCAGTCGCCGCGAAGATAATCTTCTTGCCGGGCGCGAGATCGTCCGTGTCGTAAACCTTGTTTGGATCTTTGATTCCCATCGTCGCTAAACGATCCAGAACTTCCTCGCGTGGCGGCACCTTGTCGCGATCGACGCCCAACCGCTCAGGATCGAAAACGAGCCGCGCCTGGATCTCGCCGTTCAAACACTTCATCGCCGCCGCCGTGATAACACCTTCGGGCGCGCCGCCGATGCCCATCAGCGCGTGGATGTTTGTTCCCGCAACTGCCGCTGAGATACCGGCCGAAAGATCGCCGTCGGAGATCAAGCGAATGCGGGCGCCGGCCGCGCGAACGTCGGAGATCAGTTTCTTGTGACGTGGGCGATCGAGCACGATCACGGTCAGGTCTTCGATATCGCGTCCGAGACGCCGGGCGATGTTTTTGAGGTTGTCTTTGACGGGCGCGTCGATGTCGACTACGCCGCGCGATGATGGACCGACAACGATCTTGTCCATGTAGATGTCTGGCGCGTTGAGCAGTCCGCCGCGTTCTGCCGCTGCGAGCACTGCGATGGCGTTGTTGGCGCCGAGTGCACAAAGGTTCGTTCCTTCGAGTGGATCGACCGCGATGTCGATCTCCGGACACGACTCAGCGATCTCCTCGCCAACGCCGAAACCGCCGCCGACTTCCTCGTCGATGTAGAGCATCGGCGCTTCATCGCGTTCGCCTTCGCCAATCACGATACGGCCGCGCATGGGCACCGTGTCCATGACGTCGCGCATCGCCTCGACGGCGACCTGATCTGAATACTTGCGATCCCCCTGGCCCATCGTCCGTGCCGCTGCAATCGCGGCCGCTTCGCACACGCGCAAGAAATCCAGAGACAGCTCGCGCTCTGTCCTTAGATCATCGCCCATTCGTTTCCGTTCTCCTGATCCGTTTTAGACACGTGAGAATGCGTGCTCATACTAGCAGAGCGCGGTAAAATGCGCGACGCCGCAAATGATGCGGGTTTGTTCCCCCGTTCTACTTAGTTTCGTATGAGGAGTTTCCTATGTCTACACCAGTCCAGAGCAGAGAGATCAACGAAGATAAAATGAATCAGTTCCTGGGTAAGGTGGTCGGTGATTTTGGCGCCTCCCTGGGTTCCTCACTCGCCTATATCGGTCAAAAACTCGGTCTTTACAAAGCGCTGGCCGACGGCCCGCTGACCCCCGCTGAGCTCGCCCAAAAAACTAATACGACTGAGCGCTACGTGCGCGAGTGGCTCGTTAATCAGGCGTCGGGCGGGTATATCGAATACGACGCGGCGAGCGGCCGTTATTCACTTTCTCCCGAGCAGGCGGTGGCGCTGACCGACGAGCAGAGCCCGTTTTATGTGGGCGGCGGCTTTTACGTCGTTAAAGCGATGACGCAGGCGGTTGAACGTATTGAAGACTATTTCCGCAACGGCGGCGGGATGCTTTGGGGCGAACATCACCCCGATCTTTTTATTGGCGTCGAGCGTTTCTTTCGACCGGGCTACGTGGCTCATCTCGTGTCGTCGTGGATTCCGTCGCTTGGCGGCGTTGAGGAAAAACTGAAAGCAGGCGGGAAAGTGGCCGATGTCGGTTGTGGGCACGGCGCGTCGACTATAATTATGGCGAAGGCGTATCCGAATTCGCAATTCTGGGGTTTCGACAATCACGAGGCGTCGATTGAGTACGCGCAGCGTGCGGCGGCGGATGCGGGTGTTGCGGATCGAGTGCACTTTGAGGCGACGAGTGCGCAGACCATTCCTGATAAGCAATTTGACATGGTTGCGTTCTTTGATTGTTTGCACGACATGGGCGATCCGGTGGGCGCGTGCCGGCGCGCGGCGGAGGTGCTTGGTCCTGACGGCGTGGCGTTGATCGTCGAGCCGATGGCGGGAAACACGGTTGAAGAGAATTTCAATCCGATCGGGCGCACGTTTGCGGGAGCTTCGACGCTGTGTTGCACGTCAAACTCGCTGGCGCAGGATGGCCCAGCGTTGGGCGCAGTGGCGACTGAAGCTGCTCTTCGTGAGGTAGCGTTGGCGGGTGGTTTTAAAGAGTTCCGCCGGGCGACTGAGACGCCGTTTAATCGAATCTTCGAAGCACGGAAGTAGTAAAAACTCATTCACAGATTACGCGGATCTTCACTCTGCGTAATCTGTGGATTGCCTTTTTCCAGTCGAACGAGTAATCTCCGCCTGCCCTCCTCAACTTCGTTTCTAGTCCTCACTATGGACCGAAGAGTCGAACAAGTCATTGCAGAGATCGAGGCAGACGTCGCACGCATGTGGGACACGGCGCAGCTTGCGGAGATGGTGAATCTCTCGGCGTCGCGTTTTCGTCATCTGTTTAAAGAAGAGACGGGTAGGACCATCCATCAGTATTTGCGAGAGCGCCGGCTGGAACGGGCGGAATTCTTGTTGCGCACGACTTTTCTTTCGATCAAAGAGGTGTTGAGTGAAGCGGGTGTGAGTTCGATGAGCCACTTCGTTACCTACTTTAAAAGGCGATACGGCGTGGCGCCGAGCGCGTACCGCAAACAGTTAGCCAATTTCGTAAAGCATTAGCCATTTTCGAATATACTTTTTCGTTGACTCACAACAGCGATCAATCCTAGAGTCAGTCTCGCCAACCCCCTCAATCTTAAAAAACTAAACGGAGACGATTGAATGAGATTCCAGTCCTCACCAGGAAGAATTGTGTTCCTAATTCTCTTGCTGCGCCTCACGGCGTTTGCGCAGGAGCCCGAAACGGTAGTCGCGACGGTTAACGGCGCGGAAATAAGGTTGAAGCAGGTGGATGAAACTGTTTTGAGTGCCATTTATCCCCTGCAACAGCAACTCTACGTAATTCGCAAGGTCGCGCTCGACAACCTGATCACCGCGTGGCTGCTCGAGGCTGAGGCACGTTCGCAGGGTGTTTCGATCGAGGAGCTGCGCGAGCGGCTCACGCGCGGCGAGATCCCCGGTGAAATCAAGGTTACGCGGGAGCAGGTTGAAGCAGCCTATGCGCAGAATGCGTCGTTTTTCGCGTCGATGAGTCCGGATGAAGCGCGCGAACGGCTGCGGCTCGATTTGGAGAACCAGACGCGCATGCGTCATTACCGTGCGGGTGTTGAAGAGTTGCGGAGGAAGTGGCCGGTCGTGATCAAGCTGCCTGCGCCTTCGGCGCCATCGGTTTCTGGCCCGGAGTTGGACCATGGATCACCGGTGAAAGGTGCGGCGAAAGCAGCGGTGACCATCGTTGAATTCTCGGATTTTGAATGCCCGTTCTGCGCTCAAGTGCAGGACACGCTCAAGCAGATCATGGAACGTTACGGTGGCGAAGTACGGCTGGTGTTCAAACACCTGCCGTCAGAGGGCCATCGCCATTCGCTCGCGGCGGCGCGCGCGGCATATTGCGCGGGTCAGCAGGACCGGTTCTGGCAGTTTCACGATGCGCTGTTTGCGTCGTCGCACAAGTTGTCGCCCGAAGTTTTTAGCGAGATTGGCGTGCGGCTCGGGCTTGGGCGCGAGAAGTTTACCGCGTGCTTAAGTGATGAAGCGTCGCGTACAGCCGTTGTCAAGGACATTGAACTCGCGCGGCGTTATCGAATCGACAGTACGCCGAGTTTTTTGATCAACGGGAAGCTTGTGAAAGGCGCCCTCACCCTTGCTGAGTTTCAGAACATCATTGAACGCGAATTACAGCAAACCTCAACCAATTAGGAGATCCTCATGTATCGATTGAATTGTCTTACTCTCTTTTTGATCTGTCTTGTCATTATTCCCATGACCGCGCAAGCGCGCTCGTCAAACGCACAGGAGAAAGCAATCCGCGAGACCTATCGCAAACTGGAGCTTTACAACGCCGCCGCTCAGGTGTTTTTGAAAGAACAGTCGAACCGTGGTCCGCGTTCTGATCCCAGGCTCAGTTTTGAGCTCACGGACTTTCGTTCCGGTAACGTGCAGGAGATCGCGATCCGGCGTTATGCGGAACTGGTGACCCTGCCGACCGGTGAGATTGTGTCGTTGACGCATGGCAGCCATGCGCAGGACGAAGGCGCCGAGGAAGCGACTTTCGCTGCTGTCTGGGAACGCGGGCAGTACGCGTCCGTGTTCGACCCGCAATGGACCATTAGTGACGTGCTTAATTTCGAACCGGCGCGATACTTCGATATTGCGGGGTATACGTCTTACCAGGTGACCGTTCGGCTCGAAGGCAAGAGTCGCACATATCGGGCGCTAGCACTGTTCCGCGATGCACCGGGAAACTCAGCGACTCGTGGGCCGGAGTTTTGGGATGCAGTCGTCAATGGACTGAACCGTGTTTGGGAGGAGAAGCGTCCGTCTTACACATCGAAGAGCCAGGCGCAAGCCACGTCGTTGAGCCAGGCTTCGCCCACTGATTCAAACCTTGCACCTAAATCTACGGATGAGCTCACTTTTGGCGACGAAGTCATAATCAGCGCTACCGCTCTTCCTTTATGGCTGAGTGAGGACGACACTGAGCACGCTTCGGGTCATCATGCCGGCACGTCGGAATACACAGGTGTTTGTTCGCTGATTAACAGGACACTTCAACGCTGTAGCGTAAGCGTGGGTAGATTCGTCGCGTTTGATACCGGCTCGCTCAGTAACGTCACGTTTTTCTTCTCGCATGTGGGTTCGAAGGATTTGAAGACTGAGAGCCGTACCGGAGCAGTCGGCACAACCGTACCGTGCGCGGCGGCGACAGGCGTTGCCTTCTCGTCGTGCCTTTTGGGAACGAGTTGTGATAGCACCGCGAGTGTGTCAATAAGCCTTTTGATCGCTTCAGCCAGCTCGTCTGTAACGGGCGGCAATCTTTGGCGAGACTCGAATGCCGAGTTCTTTTCCTGCAACGTTGGCGCGACTGCGGGCGGCAATTGCACGGTGCCCATTCTCGGAGTTTGTCCCATCGGCACGACTCGGAATGGTTCCGGCCTGTGCTGTTTCTCCGGAATAGCGAGTTGCAACACGACCTTCGCCAACCGTTGCATGCGCTTTGGCGGAGACTACGACTTCACAACCTGTACGTGTCTGGGCTGCGACACCTGCGGTGGCTCGCCGATTGTGATCGATATTAATGGCGACGGCATCGTGCTAACTGCCACGGCTGATGGTGTTGACTTTGATCTAAACGGGAACGGCACCAGGGACCGCCTGGGTTGGACCATTAGCGGCTCCGACGATGCGTGGCTCGCCCTCGATCGCAATGGGAACGGTACCATCGACACCGGCTCTGAATTGTTCGGCGACTTCACGCCGCAACCGCCGGCGAGTAACAAAAATGGTTTCCTGGCGCTGGCTGAATTTGACAAACAAGGGAGCGGCGGCAACGGCGATGGCGTGATCGATCAGCGCGACTCGATCTTTACACGTCTGCGCCTCTGGCAGGACACAAACCACAACGGCATCTCGGAGCCAGAAGAACTTCATACCCTTGAATCGTTGCAGGTGAAGGCGTTTGAGCTGGACTTCAAGGAATCAAAACGTGTGGATCAATTCGGCAATGAATTCAAGTACCGGGCGAAAGTCCGTGACACCGCTGGCGCGAAAGTAGCACGTTGGGCTTGGGACGTATTTCTCGCTCATTAGACTTTAACCACCGGGGGGCACAAAAAGGCACAAGAGTCAGGGAGAATTTTTCGGGGGTCGTCCCTTTCTCTTGTGCCTTTGTGTGCCCCAGAGCGCCTATCTTGTCGGCTATGCTTTTGCGGCTATGGCGTGCCGATCGTTACTTTTTCCATACCGGCAGGGTGCGGCGGGCCGGTTTCTCCTTTTTCAGGCCCAACGCCCAATCCGCCTGCATCAGCGTGTGAATGTCACGCGTCCCTTCGTAGATGATCGCGGCCTTGCAATTGCGCAAGTAACGCTCCACGGGATAATCATTCGAATAACCATTCGCGCCGTGGACCTCAATGGCCATTGAGGCAGCCTTTTCGCTACGCGTCGTGGCTTGCCACTTGGCCAGACTCGTGGCCTTGGCGTTTGCCTTGCCCTCGTTTTTCAGATGCCCGGCGCGGAGCCACAACAAGTGACTCATCTGGTAATCCGCTTCCATCTCCGCAATCTTCTGCTTCACTAGTTGGTGATTCGCGATCTTTGTTCCAAAAGTCTCGCGCGTGTTGGCATACGCTACCGAGGCATCCCGCGAAGCGCGAATCACACCCGTCGCTCCCGACGCCACCGTGTATCGTCCCTGCTCGAGTGCAAACATCGCGATCTTGAAACCCTCACCCTCTTCACCAACCATGTTCTCTTGCGGCACGCGCACGTCCTGCAGCGAAAAATATCCGGTGTTGCCGGCGCGTATGCCAAGCTTTCCGTGAATGGTTCCGGAAGAAAAACCCTTCATGCTGCGCTCCACAATAAAACACGACATGCCGGTGTGGTCGCGCTTGCGCCGCTTCTCTTCGTCAGTCCAGCAGAAGAAAAGAAAGTTGTCGGCGATGTCTGCCAAACTGATCCACATCTTCTCGCCATTCAGCACCCACTCTTCTCCTTCGCGGCGAGCGGTGGATCGCGCTCCGACCACATCCGATCCGGCGCCCGGCTCGGTCAGTCCGTAGGTCGCGATCTTCTCGCCCTTCGCCTGCGGCGTCAGATACTTTTGCTTTTGTGCTTCAGTGCCCCAGGTGTAAAGCGTCAGCGAGTTCAGCCCTGTATGCACCGACATGACCACGCGCAGGAACGTGTCGACTGCCTCCAACTCTTCGCAAACGAGCCCCAGCGAGATGTAATCAAAACCAGCGCCGCCATACTCCTCGGGAATGCAAACGCCAAGCAGGTTGAGCTCGGCCATCTTGCGCAAAACGCCAGGCTGAAACTGTTGTTTCTCGTCCCACTCCTTGATAAACGGCGCGACTTCCTTCTGCGCAAACTCCCGCACGGTTTGCACCAGCGCCTTGTGGTCTTCAGTAAGTTCGAAATCGATCATTTCACTACTCTTTTCATTAGGGTGCTAAAAATGACCGGACATCTTACTCAAGTCGAAACTGCAATGTCCAAAAGGCGCCGCTTTGCTATACTCGCGCCATGCCGAAAAAAAGCCGCGACAGTAACGTAACTACCGTGGGATTGGTGCAAATGTCGTGCGTGCCGGAGCCGGAAAAGAACCTCAAAAAAGCGATTGAAGGAATCAAGGACGCGGCCAAACGCGGGGCGCAGATAGTTTGTCTTCAGGAGCTTTTCCGCTCGCAATACTTCTGCCAAACCGAAGATATTCAGCTCTTCAAACTCGCGGAAACGATTCCCGGTCCAACAACCGAAGCTTTAAGCAAGGTGGCGAAGCAAAAAAACGTCGTGATAGTAGCGTCGCTATTCGAGAAGCGTGCCGCAGGCGTCTATCACAACACGGCGGTCATGATCGACTCTTCAGGCAAGATCGTGGGCAAGTATCGCAAGATGCACATTCCCGATGATCCCCTGTACTATGAGAAATTCTATTTCACGCCGGGCGATCTCGGTTTTCAAACTCACGACACGAGCTACGGCAAGATCGGTACACTCATCTGCTGGGACCAATGGTTTCCCGAAGCGGCCCGGCTCACGGCGCTCGGCGGCGCTCAGTTTCTGTTTTACCCAACGGCCATCGGCTGGTTGCCGGATGAAAAACCGGAAGTGAACGAAGCACAGCACTCCGCCTGGGAAACAATTCAACGCGCTCACGCGATTGCCAACGGAATCTATGTGGTGGTCGTCAATCGCGTGGGCCACGAAGGAAAACTAACCTTCTGGGGCCAGTCGTTTGTGGCCGATCCCTTTGGCCGCATCATCGCGAAAGCGTCTGCCGATCGGGAAGAAGTGCTGGTGGTGGAATGCGATCTCTCGATCATCGAAGAGACGAGACAAAACTGGCCGTTCCTCCGCGATCGCCGCATCGACGCTTACGAAGGCTTGCGCTTCAGATTTGGTGATCAGTCATGAACTATGGGCTGGTTGATTTACTCGGTCTGATTGGTGTTGTGCTGATCGTGGTGACCTACCTGTTGCTGCAACTGGAAAAGCTGAAAAGCAATGATTTGGCCTATTCTCTATTTAATGCAATCGGGGCGAGTTTGATTGTCCTGTCGCTGCTGATCAATTTCAATCTCTCGGCGCTACTGATGGAAGTCTTCTGGGTTCTGATCAGTTTACTCGGAGTTTTCCGCTACTTCCGGCTCAAGGCTTCCAGGTCCTGACACTTCAAATGTCCGAAACACCGCACAAGACTCCAGCAGAACTCGGTTTCTATATGCCTGCTGAATGGCATCCACATGCAGGCACGTGGCTGACGTGGCCCAAGGATCCGGAAACGTGGCCCGGCCGGGTAGAACGAGTCGAAGAGATCTATCTCGAGATCATTGCAGCGCTAGCACCGCACGAAACGGTGAACCTTCTGGTCGACGATGAACCGACGGAACAAGCCGTGCGGCGCCGTTGTAATTTTGCAGCCGTCGAGAACATACGCTTTCACTGTATTCCGACAGTCGATTCGTGGATTCGCGACTATGGACCAAACTTTCTCACTTCCGGCAGCAGCGGCGGTGCGTTCAACGATTGGACCTTCAACGCATGGGGCAATAAATATGAAGCGCTAAAAAAGGACGATCAGGTACCCCGTTTGCTCGAGCCAACCCTGCAGCTCCCCCGTTTTGAACCGGGTATCGTGATGGAAGGCGGCGCAATCGAAGTAAACGGAAACGGCTGCGTCTTAACCACAGAGCAGTGCTTACTCAATCCAAACCGCAATCCGCAACTTAAGCGCGCTGAAATCGAAGACTACTTGAAAAACTATCTCGGCGTGACGAAGGTTTTGTGGCTGGGCGAAGGAATCGTCGGCGACGATACTGACGGGCACATCGACGACATCGCACGTTTCGTTTCGCAGGACATTATCGTCTGCGCCGTCGAAGACGATCCCGAAGATGCCAACTACGAACTGCTCCAGGATAATCTCGAGCGGCTCAAACGAATGACCGACGCCAACGATCGGCCGTTCGAGGTCGTCACGTTGCCGATGCCCGGCGTTGTCGGCGGCGAAAGCACAGACACGCGCAATCTTGATCGCCTACCGGCAAGCTACGCAAACTTCTACATCGCCAACAACGTCGTGCTGCTTCCCGTGTTCGGTCATGAAAACGACGCGCGCGCTGCTGACACCTTACAACGCGTCTTCCCGACCCGGCGTGTGATTCCGATCAATTCCGAGCCACTCGTCTGGGGCATGGGCACGATTCACTGCCTCACCCAGCAACAGCCAAAAATCAACACGAGCATCACTGGCTGATAAGCTTCTCAGCTTCAGCAATGGCTTCGTCAACGGTCCGCACCCGCCCATCCAATTGCATTTCATAAACGGCGCGCGTGATCTCTCCCACTTGTGGCCCAGGCTCCACACCCAACGCCAGGAGGTGCCGGCCCAACAACAACGGCTCCGGCGGACGCTGTTCGACGTCCAATTCCCGCGCACGCTGAATAAACCATTCCTGCGCCTCCGAGCCGTACCATTTTTCCTCCGGCACCCACGGCGCGTTGCGTCCCAGCGAATCAGCCTTCGCCACTCGATACAACAAGTCGGGCTCACAACGGCGCGCCAAACGGCGAAACGCACCCTCCCCAACCTCGTCACGTTTCTTGAAAAACTCTCCCGGTTTCAAATGTTCGCGCACTAGCGCGATCACCTGCCCGCGCACGTTGTAACCATCGATAGTGTGCATGTTGATGCGCGCAAGGAACGACTCAGCCGGCGGCACACCCGCCGCTTCGTGTCCACGTGAACGCAGCCGGCCTTCGATGAATTCCGTCGTCGCGGGCTTCCCAAAATCATGGGCCAACGCAGCCAACATCACCGTGATCCGCCGCGAATAAGAAAGCTCGTCGATCAACTCGCGCGCTCGATCGACCGTCAGTCTCGTGTGCACAAACACGTCGCCTTCCGGATGCCACTCCGGATCCTGCGGCACGTCGATAAGCGCATGAATTTCCGGAAAGACTTTTTCCAACACTCCCAACGCGTGCAACCAACCGAGCCCAATCGAAGGCCGTTGTGCTCGCAACAACAGCTTTTCCAACTCACCCCAAATTCGCTCGGCCGGTAGATCGCTGAGATCTATCGTGCGGCAAAGTTCAACTGTCTCCGGAGCGATCCGAAACTCAAAGCGCGCGGCAAACTGCGCCGCCCGCAACACGCGCAAACTATCTTCGTCAAACGTCTCCGCGGAAACAGCACGCAACACGCCCTGCTCGATGTCGCGCCGCCCATCGTACGGATCGATTATTTCTTCGGTAAGCGGATCCTTCAGGATGGCATTGATCGTAAAATCACGCCGCCTTGATGCGTCGACAACACTCATCGACGGATCGCCTTCAATCACAAACGCACGATGCCCACGACCCGATTTACGCTCGCGGCGCGGCATCGAAACGTCGAGATCGAGCCCGAGTTTGTAGACCGTAAACGCTTCGCCGACGACGTTAACGGGTCCAAACTGATCGAGAATCTCGCGCAGCCGTTCCGGCGCAACGCCATAAACTTCGAGATCCCAATCCTTCGGCTGAACGCCCATCAGTTCATCGCGCACACAACCACCCACGAGCAGCGCGCGCCCACCTGCGTCGCGCACCGCCTGCGAAAGCAGAATGACCTTCTCTGGGGATTGGGAACTAGCCATAGGTCCTGTAGGTCCTTGGACCTATTCTTCTTCGGGCTCTGCTTCGGCGAGGCCTTCACCAAAGTCCTCGTCGGGCTCTTCAACCAGAATTTGAACGCCGCGCGTGGAAGGCAAACAGCTAATCACTTGAGCACGATCGATCCGCGTGAGCTCGCTGCCGGCAGCGTGCCACAGCTTGACCCAGAAAGTCCGTGTCTCGCCGTGAATCGCAAACGTCGAACCGTCGATCATCACCGGCACCGGTTCGGCAACGGTTCCGGCGCGCAGTTCCTCAAGCAATTCAGGAATGTAAGGCTTGAACTTATCAAACTGGACCAGCACCGCGTTGTCGTCGATCTCAGCCGGCGGTAACTCAACCGGATCTTCCGACTCCAGCAACAGTCGAGTCTCAGTTTGTTGATTTCGTTTCTTAACAACCGGCATAACTTAGATTTCCAGGATCGGCGTGTCCGCCACCGGTTGCACCGGCGACGCAGCTTTCAAACGACGTTGTAAATACTCCGCGAGCTCAGCAACCTTCACTCGCTCCTGTTCCCACGTGTCGCGGTCGCGCACGGTAACTGCTTCATCCTCAAGCGACTGGTGGTCCACCGTCACACACAACGGCGTTCCGATTTCATCCTGACGCGCGTAAAGCTTTCCAATCCCGCCGGTGTCGTCGTAAACAGCGCGCAGCACGGGCTGCAACGAACGCTTGATCGCTTTCGCCATCCCAACAATCTCGGGCTTATTCTTTGCCAGCGGAAGTATCGCTGCTTTTATCGGCGCGAGTTGCGGCGCAAGCTTCAGAATAACGCGCGTCTCGCCTTTGTCGTTGGTCCGCTCCGAGTAAGCATCCATCAACACCGCGAGCACCGTGCGGTTCACACCGGCCGCGGGTTCGATCACGTGCGGATAGAAACGCTGCTTCGTCGGCTCATCAAAATAAGAAAGGTCTTCCGTCGAATCCGGATTGAGCCGTTTGCCCTCCGCGTCGAGCCTGTTCTTGGAATGAATGCTCAGGTCGAAGTCGGTTCGCCAGGCGATGCCCATCAGTTCTTCCCACGGTTTCTCGCGTTCGGGAAAGTACCGGTACATGATGTCAACTGTCCGTTTAGAGTAATGGGCCAACTCCTTTTCGGGCACTTCATACAGGAACAGGTTCTCGCGGCTGATTCCCAGGCTACTAAACCACTCCAGATACTGCTCCACCCAATAGTCAACTAACTGCCGGTGCTCCGCATCGGGCCTGACGAAGTACTCCATCTCCATCTGCTCAAACTCGCGCGTGCGCAGAATAAAATTTCCCGGAGTCACTTCATTACGAAACGACTTCCCGACCTGCGCGATACCAAACGGTAACTTACGCCGCAGCGCAGTCTGCACATTTAGAAAGTTGATGAAGATGCCTTGAGCCGTTTCGGGCCGCAGATAGGCAACGGCACTAGGATCGTCTTCGACAACCGCTCCCAGCCTGGTTTGCAGCATTGTGTTGAATGGCCGTGGCTCGGTCCAATCCTTTGTCCCACACGTCGGACACGGGCTGTTGATATCGATCTTGTCGGCGCGGAAGCGACTCTTACACTTACGACAATCAACCAACTGATCGTTGAATGTTTCCTCGTGTCCCGAGTACTTCCAAACCAACCGGTTCAGAATGATCGAAGAATCGATCCCTTCGATGTCGTCGCGATCGTAGACCAGCCAGCGCCACCACGATTGCTTGATGTTGTTACTGAGCTCCACGCCGAGTGGACCATAGTCCCAGGCGCTGCCGAGGCCGCCATAGATCTCGGACGAGGGGAAAACAAAACCTCGCCGCTTGGCGAGAGAAACAATCGTGTCGATGTTTGGTGCAGGCATAGTTTGAAACATATATATCCCGCAAAGGCGCAAAGACGCAAAGGTGCCTACCCTTGCGTCTCTTTGCGTTGGCGAGAATCGATCTACTACTTACTCGGTACTTGAATGTTCACGTCGATGTCTTGTCTTCCATTCCCTCCGAATAAACGCCCTCTAAAAACGAATAGCGCTACCAGCACTATAATCACAAAAATCACCAGCACTGCGACGATACCAGTACTGCCGCTTCCGCCGCCTTCTTCAGCCATGACGGTATCCTCCTCTGAATCGGCCTTTCTGGGGAGTAAAAAGTCAGGGGGCTAAATCAGGGGTAAAACGGAAGGGGTCGCCTTTTGAAGGGCGACCCCATTGTACTCACTATTGATTGAGTTTCAACCGCGACGACGACGTGTGCCAGCCGGTTTCACTTCACTGGCCTGAATCGTCGGCGTAGCACGTGGCGTTGCAGCGCCACGAGGCACGAGCCAAAGCTCAACACTATCGCCCTCACGGAACCCACCATTGACGATCACGAGACGCGAACCATCGATCGCGCGCTCGTTGGTCAGGTAGTCGCGGGCGCGTTTCATCAGCATCTCGACCTGTCCTATCGGACTCATGCGGCCGCCATACGCGATGATGTAACCGATCATGGTCGGGTCGTTCTGTAGCTCGACTGCGAGGTTATCGAGACGCGCTTTTTGATCGTCAAACGTGCAACTGTTGCACTCGTCAAATTCACGCGCCACGAGGATCTTCTTCTCCTCGGCAGCAACTACCGATACCGCCTGCGCAGTCTGCGCACACGCAGGATCTGTCGAACCGTTGTCGACTGCCAGCGTGGCGATGATGCGTTGACCGCCCAAGCCGGTCGAATCAACCGTGATGGTTGGTGTGCCGGCGCCACTCATGATGCGCGCAGTTGCGGGGCTGATGGTCCAGTTATATCTCAGATCGGTCGCGCCGCCGCCGTACGAGACATCGGCTGCGTAGGTGATGATCTCACCTTCACCGACGCTCTTCGGCGCAGAGACGTTCACCGGGAACGGACACGGCGACTTCGGCGGTGGCGGCAGCGGACGATAATTCACCACCACGCACTTCACCCTTCCGGCAGGCACTTCGATCTCGCGAGCCCACAAACTGCCATTCGGCAGTTTGACGACGACATTGTGGGTGCCAGGCTCGAGCTCGAAAGAGCGGTACTCAGTCAGAGTTTCGCCGCGCGGTTGTCCATCGATCGTCAACAACAAACCGCCGGGCGTAGTCAGAATCTTTATAGTGCCGTATTTGGCTTTCTTGCTTTTGGCAAAAGCATCCGACGTGGGAGAGACGCCGATAAACAACAAGGCCAGCAAAACAGCGAACACGAACTTGCAGTTTTTCAGAGTGAAGTTCACGAGTTTGTATTCCTCCGTCGCCGTCTCAAACCTGCTCCCACTGCCATTAAGCCCGTTCCTAACAGCAACAACGACGCCGGTTCTGGAGTCGGTGTCGGCGTGGGTGTTGGCGGCGGCGGAGTTGGTGTCGGCGTTGATTCCGGAGTCTCATTGCAGTCGTCGCAGTCGTTGATGAAGACCAGCGGCACTGCGGCCAAAAACAGCAAGGGCCACTTTGGAATCCCACCACCAGCAATCAGGATCTCGCCGCAATCGCAGATCGTGCCTTCGACTTCCGCTTCTTCGATAAGCTCAACTCCGAGCTTCTGCGGATCCTGAACTATCGAGAGACCGTCGACTTTTGGGATCTCACCGGAAGCGGGAGTAACTGGACCATCGTTACCTGGTCCACCAGCGGGCGTCGATGTTTTCGTTTGACCAGTAACCGGATCCTGCACCGTGCCGATTCTCAGATCCGCTGGACCTTGCTGGCGGCTCAGTGTTTGGACCACCTTGTCGATCCGCACTGAATCTGCCTGAGCGGTCCCGGCACTAAAGAGAAAAACGATTAATGCTAAAGCGGTATACGCACGGACGGCGCGTCGACGTCTGGGAGTGATTCTGGGGCCTTTGGGGGTACGCAAGTTCATACTGTTTGATACAGAAAGAGTACTAATCCGCCGCAGACTCCAGCACTGAACTCAATTTTCTATCGCTGCTTCTGGGCTACCTTGGCTCGTAGGAAATGACTCGAAGGGGTATAAAGCGGCACGGATGGTTTTGCGTAGAACTACCTACGCCCGCACTTTGACACTCCGAGGTGCTCTGCACACTGCAAATCAAAGGCCGCGCCTGAACTTCAACAAACGCGGCCGAATGCCAACAAAAACGGCAACCTTTGGGCGGCCTGGAGCATCGCCCTGTCTGAGTTTTAGAATCGGCTCTGAAATTTAGACAAAACATCCACAGATTACGCAGAGAAAGTCTGTGAAATCTGTGGATGGCTTTTGTTGGCTTGGCTTATTCGGCCTCGCTCGGACTCGCAGCTTCCGCTTTGCGATTCTCGTCGCGCAGGACCGCTTTACGGGAAAGCTTGATCTTGTTGCCTTCGCGGCCGATACATTTCACCAGGATCTGCTGTCCCTCCTTGAGCTCGTCGCGCACGTCCTTCACGCGCCGATCGGCGATCTCGGAGATGTGCAATAGACCATCTGTGCCCGGGAAGATTTCGACGAAAGCGCCGAAGTCTACGATACGCGAAACAGTACCGAGGTACGTTTGGCCCACTTCGGCTTCAGCCGTCAAACCGCGAATGCGATTCACGGCAGCGTCAGCAGCTTCACCACTCGCCGTCGCGATCGAGATGGTGCCGTCGTCAGACACATCGATCTTCGCGCCGGTCTCTTCGACGAGCGAACGAATGATTTTACCGCCTGGTCCAATCACGTCGCGAATCTTGTCCGGGTTGATCTTGATCTGAATGATGCGCGGCGCGATTGCTGATATTTCCTCACGCGGCTCGGCCAGCGTCTTCTCCATTGCGCCCAGAATGTAGAGCCGGCCTTTCTTTGCCTGCTCGAGCGCTTCGGCCATGATCTGCGCGTTGATGCCGGCGATCTTGATATCCATCTGCAACGCCGTGATGCCGCTGCGCGTACCGGCGACTTTGAAGTCCATGTCGCCATAGTGATCTTCAGCGCCGGCGATGTCGGTCAGGATCGCGTACTTGTTTCCTTCCATCACGAGCCCCATCGCCACACCGGCCACCGGCGCTTTGAGTGGAACACCTGCATCCATCAGCGAGAGTGTGCCGCCGCAAACCGACGCCATTGAAGACGAACCGTTCGACTCGGTGATTTCGGAAACTACGCGGATCGTGTAAGGAAACACACTATCTTCCGGCAGCACGACTTCCAGTGCGCGCCGCGCCAAAGCTCCGTGTCCGATCTCACGCCGGCTTGACGATCCAAAGCGGCCGACTTCACCAACCGAATACTGCGGGAAGTTGTAGTGCAGCAGGAATCGCCGTTTGACTTCTCCTTTTTCGAGATCGTCGACAAACTGCTCGTCTTCTTTCGTTCCGAGAGTCGTCGAGACGAGCGCCTGCGTTTCGCCGCGCGTGAAAAGTGCTGAACCGTGAACTCGCGGCAGCCAACCGACTTCCGAGGTGATCGGGCGGATTTCCGAGAACCTGCGGCCGTCAGGACGGCGGCGTTTGTTCAGAATGTCGTCGCGGAAAATGTTTTCTTTGAGATGGTCGAAGATCGCCTTCGCCATGTGGCGTTTCTCAGGCTGATCTTCCGGATACGACTCGACCACTTCTTTTTTCAGCGCATCGACGGCAGCATAGCTCGTGCGCTTGTCCTGCGCTCCAGTGTCGAGTGCAGTGCGGAGATGTTCGCTGTACTTCTCGGTGATCTCGCGAGTCATCTCTTCGTCGTGAACGACGGGCGTCACTTCGCGCTTGGTAATTTCGAGCGCCTTGTAAAGCTCCCGTTGCCAGCGGCACAACCGGTTGATCTCTTTGTGCGCGAGCATCAGGGCTTCGAGCATGATCTCTTCCGAAACTTCGTTCGCTCCGGCTTCAACCATCACGATCGCTTCTTCAGTTCCCGCCACAATCAGATTCAGTCGCGACTCACGCACTTCGTCGTAGGTCGGATTAACGATGTAGCGGCCCTCGATTAAGCCGATACGCACGCCGGCAATCGGATTCAGAAACGGAATGTCAGACAGGTAAAGCGCGCACGACGCGCCGGTGATGGCAATCACATCCGGATTGTTATCCGGGTCGGCGGAGATAACGCTGGCAATAACCTGAGTTTCGTTTCGGTAACCTTCGGCGAAGAGTGGGCGGCAGGGGCGGTCGATAAGGCGGCTGGTCAGAACCTCTTTTTCATTCGGGCGGCCTTCGCGCCGAAAATAATTGCCGGGGATTCGGCCGGCCGCATAGTTTGATTCGCGGTATTCAACAGTAAGCGGGAAAAAATCGATACCTTCGCGTGGCGTGGGGGCACCAACAGAAGCCACCAGCAACATCGTATCGCCATAACGGATAACCACCGATCCGTCTGCTTGTTTGGCGACTCTACCGGTTTCGACGGTCAAATCCTTGTCGCCTAGTTTGATTGATTCTTTCAGATATTTCTTTTCTGGCATCTTGTTCGTCTCCTTGGGACATTCACACCTGAACGCGTTCAGGTCGCGGGCGTCTCATCCGCCCGCTGTTTTGTTCGGGCAAGCACTGGGGCTTGGGAATTTCTTTTTATTCGCCGCCAACGTGAAGCGGATTGGGCAAACTAATAAAGGCGGCACGAGCCTCATAAACCGTGAAGCTCATGCCGCCTTTTTGCTCTAAGCTTGGCCGTACACGTCTGCTTGTTTGCAGTCAATCGCCGTCACGTTCGGCACTGCCACAAGCTCTTCGAAAGACGTGGGCTTGATAAAGAGACTCGAAGATCTCTCGCTTTGGGTTCTTTTGCGAATCTGCTACCGGCGCAGGCCCAGACGATTCACTACCTCATGATAGCGTTCAATGTCCTTACGCTTCAGGTAATCCAGCAGACTCCGTCGCTGCGAGACCATTTTCAGCAGGCCGCGCCGCGAATGATTATCCTTCTTGTGAGTCTTGAAATGGTCGGTCAGTTCGTTAATTCTCTTGCTCAGAAGTGCTACCTGTACCTGCGGGGACCCGGTGTCGGATTCGTGGGTACGGAAGTCCGTCACAATCTTCTCTTTCGTTTCTTTTGCTAACGCCACTTGCTTAAATGGCCCTCCTCGACTGCAGTAAACACCGCTAAAAGCGGTAACCGCTAAACTTAAAAAGCGGACCCAATTTAACACAGGCGACAAAGAAGCACCAAACGGGAGTCACAAAGCGGCTGTTCTTGTGCCCTTTGGTGGTGCAGGTTTACTATGCCTCACATGCCAACAAAAGCCCGGATCGTGATTATTGGAGGCGGTTTCGCGGGTCTCTTCACTGCTCTCGAATTGGCCGGCTCAGCGGACGTTACCCTCGTGGTCGACTCGGATCACTTCGTTTTTACGCCGATGCTCTACGAGTATTTCAGTGGCGAGGTCGAAGCATGGCACATCGGTCCGCGTTATAGCGAACTGCTCGACGACAACGTACGCGTGGTCATCACAGCCGCCAACAACGTCGACTTCAACGCGCAGACGGTCTTATTGGAAAACAAGGAAGCGCTCCCATACGACGCTCTCGTGGTCGCTGTCGGCGGTGTGACGAACTATGCCGGTGTTCCCGGGGCTGAAGAGTTTTCCCTCCCGTTCCGCAAGATCGAACACGCCGACGCGCTGCGGAATTTAATGGTCAATGCGCTCGATCACATTCCGCCCGAGATGCCACCGCAGGACGTCCGGCGCGAGCTCACGTTTGCGCTCGTCGGCGCGGGCGCGAGCGGCTGCGAGCTCTCGACCAAGATGGCCGATCTGCTCAAGGACGCATTCAAACGTCGCGCGCTGCGCGGCCAGCCGCGCGTCATGCTGATCGAGATGGGCGACAGAGTCGTGCCGGGCATGGGCGAGGAGATTCGTGAACTGGTGGAAAACGGACTGCGCGAGTCGGACGTTGAAGTGCACACGTTAACGCGCGTTGTGAACGTCACGAGCGATGGCCTCACGTTCGAACACGACGGCAAACAGGAGCACGTTCATACTCAGTGCGTGGTCTGGCTCGGTGGTGTGCGGATGAATCCGCTGGTCGAACGGCTCGAGGTTGAAAAGAACAAACGCGGATTGATTGCGATCAAGCCAACGTTCCAACTCACGCAACACGATAACGTCTTCGCACTCGGCGACATTGCTTACTATCCCGACGCGGCGCCGACGCTGCACGGCACCGCGCAACTCGCGTTTCAGGAAGCTGGCCTGGCCGGCGACAACGTCAAGGCGTTTCTCAACGGCAAGCAATTGCGCACGAAACATTTCGAAGAGCTTGGTGAAGCGATCAGTCTCGGTACGGAACGGGCAGCGGTGCTCACCGGTGGAAAAGCGTTCGGCGGCGCGCTCGCGCGGCAAGCGCGTTTCGCTTTGTACACGTCTCGCCTGCCGACCTGGCATCATCGATTGCGCGTCGGGGCAAGCTGGTTTTTCGAAGGAACCGCGCCGCGTCCGCTTTTGCCGCTTGGTTTGGAACGTTAGTTGTTTGTAGAACCGGTGATGAACCGGTTGCAAGTATCGTTTTTGGTGTTGTTGATTGGATTCGTTGCGGTCCTCTGGCTCGGAACAGGTCGTGTTTCAACGCTATCCGTAGTTGAATCCGTACCATCCGTGGTCCCCGTGGTCCAGCCTGTTACGCAGATAACACGGATCGAAAAATCGATAATCATTCCAGTCGCGGGCGTTCGACCCGACCAATTGATCGATACATTTTCTGCGAGCCGTTCGGAAGGCCGAACGCACGATGCGATCGACATCATGGCGCCGGCCGAAACGCCTGTGCTTGCTGCCTCTGACGGACAGATTCAAAAGCTGTTTCAAAGCGAACGCGGTGGGACCACCATTTACCAGCTTACCGCCGATCAAAAACTGATCTTCTACTACGCACATCTCGCGCGCTATGCCGATGGTCTAACTGAAGGCAAACAAGTGCGCCAGGGCGAAGTGATTGCTTACGTCGGCGACACCGGAAACGCCGGCGCCGGCAATTATCACCTGCACTTCTCGATCGCCGTTGTCTCCGATCCAAAACGTTATTGGGAAGGCACGAACATCAATCCCTACCCGCTACTCCGCGAATAACACGGACGATCTCTGGTCACCCTGTCCGTTAATCATGCAGAAAAGTAGCAGCGCGCCCGTTTATTGTGGAGAAAGACGTGTGTTGCTGAGGGAACGCTCGTTGCTCGTCCAATCGTGAGAACTAATCATCTCCCCACATTCGATCACGAAGGAGAGAACAAAACTCATGAGCCCGCTGCCGCGCATTCTGCTCTTCAGCCTTATCGCAACGTTTGCGATCGGAATCGCTTGCACCACGATGCCGACTAACTCCAATTCGCCGGTGGTCACACATACGACGCCGTCGCCATCGCCATCTCCCTCTGCTTCACCCGCGGCAACACAAGCGTCTGTTCAAGTAACACTGCCGCTGCTCGACGCACTGCTGGCCGAAAACGCGTTCGTGCGGGAGCTCAAAGACAAGGCGAAACTTTCAGACGATCAGATCGAGTCGCTCAAACGCGCCTCGCAATCCGAAGTCAATCGGCTGCGCGAGACAAACGCTGAAGAAGCAGACGGCGACAACACCGATGCGCCAACGCGCGCCGCGGAACAACTGCGGTCCATCGTCGGCGATGAGAAAGCCGAACAAGTGGCTGCACTGGCGAACGAGTATTGGGCCAAGGGCGATCCAACGGCTGAAGGCGCGGGCGCTAGCGGCGCCGAGATGTTGCGTGGTCCGAATGCCGTGCCTACCGACACGCGTGTCGTGGTCAACATTCCGGCGTTTCGCATGGACCTTTTCCAGAACGGTTCTCTCGTGAAGTCGTACAAGGTCGGCATCGGTTATCCGGAATTCCCGTTGCCGTTCGGACTGCGCAAAGCGCAAACAGTGATCTTCAACCCGTCGTGGACGCCGCCAGATTCGCCGTGGGTGGCGAAGATGAAAAATGCGACCCCCGGCGAAACGATCGAACCCGGCAGCAAAGACAATCCACTTGGACCAATCAAGATCCCGATCGGTTCGCCGTCGCTGATTCACGGTGGGAAGTCGCCCGCGAAGATCGGAAAGTTTGCTTCGCACGGCTGTGTGGGTATGACGAACGCGCAGGTGAAAGACTTCGCGATGATGCTCATGCGTGCGGCCAATAACGAAGTTTCCGACACGCAGATCGCGCAGTATCTCGAGGACAAAACCAAAACTAAAACAGTGAAGTTGGGCCAGGTAATTCCGGTCGAGCTGCGTTATGAAACGATCGTTCTCGAAGACGGAAAACTACACATCTACAAAGACGTCTACGCGCAGGACACGAACACCGAAGAGAACCTGCGGCGCGTGCTCGAAACGCACGGCGCCAAATTGGAAGATCTCTCGATCGAACAAAGGCAACAAGTGCTCGACGCTTTAGCAAAACCGCCAAAGACTGACGTGGCAATCGATGTGGGATCTCTAGCGCAAAAGGGATATCCGGCGCCGGTTAATTTGGACGAAGGAAAAGGCAAACCACAGATTACACAGACTAAGAAAAAGAAATCTGCGTAATCTGTGGATGGATTAGGCGGCGGTAGCGGCTTCGCAGGAATCAAGCTCGGGGGCTTCTTCGACAGGAGCTCCTGCTTCGCCGTAGTAAGGACGTCCTTCGAGGATCGCACTGAAGTACTCTTCGATTCGATCGAGCACCTCGTCGACTGAGTGCGAGTGATAGATCGAAGTACGAAACAGCGCGCCGCCCTGCAAGCCGCGCGTAAACTGTCCGGCCAACTGTTTCATGCGATTGATCGCGGGAGTTTCCGGCATGTCTTCACGCAGCATGTCGAAATACTCGTGCAGGATGGCGCGCTTGTCGGCCAGCGTCGGTTCGAAGATCTCGCGCCCGAGCATCGCGTCTTCAATCTGCCGAAAGATCCACGGATTCGCCATCGCGCCACGGCCGATCAGTACGCCATCACAACCAGTTTCACGAAACTTCTCAAACGCGCCTTCGATCGTCGTCACGTCACCACTGCCCGAAACCGGCACCTTAACAGTCTCTTTGATCTGCCGCACCAGATCCCAATTGGCGAGACCGCGATAGCCCTGCTCTTTCGTGCGGCCATGCAACGCGATGTGTTCGACGCCGCAATCTTCCGCAAGCTTCGCCGTCTCGACTGCATTGATCGTGTGGTCGAAAAAACCAGCCCTGATCTTCACCGTCAACGGAATCGTGACCACTTTCCTAACGGCTTTAAGAATCGTCTCTAATCGTGGATGATCTTTGAGCAAACCCGAGCCGCCGCCATGCTTCACGACCTTTGGCGCGGGACATCCGCAATTGATGTCGAGAATATCGGCGCCGACTTCCTGCGCCATCTCCGCAGCCATGGCCATGCGCTCCGGCTGGCCCCCAAAAATCTGCACCGCAAACGGCCGTTCGTCCTCGTAGAAACGCATCTGCCGTTTCGACTTCGGATTGCTCCGCGTCAATCCTTCAACCGAGATGAACTCCGAAACCGACAAACCCACGCCACCCCGCCGTTTAAGCAAACGCCGGAAAGACACGTCTGTCACGCCCGCCATCGGAGACAGAATCAGCGGCGGGTTGATCTCAATGTCACGAATCTTGAACGGCTTGATTTCCTGCATCACGGCTTTATCGTTACCGGCGTTCCGACGCTGACTGCGTCGTACAACTCCTTCATGTCCTGGTTCTCGAGCGCCACGCAGCCCCACGTCCAATCGCTGCCGGCGCCATGACCATGAATATAGATCAGGCCACCGAGTTTCGTGTATTGCGGCGGCGCCTTTTTCTTCTTGATCGCCTCCACTATCGAGTCGTGTTGAGCCTTTGTGATTAGCCCGTCACGCAGCCCGCGCGCGGCGTCTTCGACATTCGGATAACTGATGCCCAGCGAGAGGTAATAGGCGCTCTTGCTGTTTTTGACGAAGACATAAAAGTCGCCTTCGGGCGTGGCGCCGTCGCCTTCTCGTTTCTTGTCAGCGAACGGACTGAAACCAAGTCCCACGCGATAGGTGCGCTGCAGAGTCTTACCGGAGTAAAGCTCCAGTTTGCGCGCTCGCTTGTAGACGACAATATGGGGGTCGTTGATTGGACTTTGTGACGACAGACTAACACCGGCGACACAAACCAGCAGGAAAGCGGTGATGAGTGTCGCCGGTGTCAATATTTCTAGTTGGACTTCTTGTCTTTCTTCTTGTCGTCGTTCTTGTCCGCGCTCTTGGCGGTCGCCGGCTGCTTGAGTTTCAGCAACGGCTCGACGCTCGCGCGGTAAGTGTCCGTGACCTTGATGAACGCCTCGTTGCGCAGATTCGTCAGGTAAATCTCACGTTCCTTCGGCTGCCGTTCCATCAACATCGCTTCGCGCACGCGATTGTCGTTGAATGCCGGCGTGTTACCCGCAGGAGTGCGCGCGTCGATGCGAAGAATCTGCCAACCCTCGGGCGTGCGAATCGGTTCGGTAACGCCGCCTGCCGCCACATTCTTTATCGCTGCTACCAAATCTTCGCGCAGTTGGGGAACGTCAAACTCACCAACGTAGCCCTTATCCTGCGGCGCGGTGCGCTGGCCATTCTTTTCGCGTTCGGAGTTTGCTGCCGCGAGTGCGGCGAAATCGGCGCCGGCGCGAACCTGCGCGATCAGTTCCAGAGCTCTCGCCTTCACCGCCGCTTCATCCTTGCCGGTCGTGACGAGATAAAGCTCCGACAGTTTCACACTTTCCGGTTTGCGAAACTTGTCAGGGTTCGCGTCAAAGTATTTCTTGATTTCGTCAGACGAGAAACCGAGATAAACGCGGCGATCTACTTCCGACTGCAACACCGCCTGTTTCATCATCTCGGCGCGCATCGTGCGCCGGACTTCATCCGGGTCCAGCTTGCTGTCGCGCATCGCCTGGTAGAGTTTTTCGATCGAGTTGATTCCCTGCTCCTGCGCGATCGACAACATGCGCCGGTTGACCTCCGCTTCGATCTCGCCGGCCAGCTCGAGCTCTTTGCCTTTCTGGAGCAACAGCTTCTCGTTGATCAGCGTCGCGATCAGTTCGGCCTGTTTCTTGGAGACTTCCTCCCGCGCCTGTTGCTCGGTCATGCCGCTTTGTTTGAGCGCTTCAATGCGCGCTTCACTCTCACGCTTCAACATCGAAAGCGTGATCACCTCGTCGTTGACCTGAGCGATAACTTCGTCAACAACCTGCATCTCGCCTTCTTGCGCGAAGACGCTGCCGGAAAAGACCAGCAAAAGAGTTATGAGTGCGAAATACTTCAACTTCACTAGAGTGCTCCTATCTAAACTGTCGTTAGGACCCGGATGAGACCCGCAGATTCTAATCGCTGGCTCGAAGCCGGAGCAACACGTCGCGAGCTACGTCGAGAACGTTATCCTGCTCGTCTTCGGTCAAAACCAGACGTAAAACACCGCTTGGCGTGAACGTCGCCCCCGGCGCGGAGCTCACGTATTCGGCCAGTTTTTCCGGGGAAATACGCGCTTTTTCACTAAATTTTATGGCCACCCCGTCGGGTGTCTTGTCAATCGATAACAGGTTCAACTCCTCAGCCAAACGCCGCAACCGCGCATACGCAAATAATCTATCCAGCGACAGCGGAACGCGCCCGTAACGGTCTTCTGTTTCCGTCCTGATCGCCGTCAGTGTGACTTCGTCGCGGGCCGAGGAAACGCGTTTGTACGTCCGCAAACGCTGTCCCATGTCCGAAATGTAATCATCCGGAATGGCCACATCCACGCCGAGATTCAGCGCCACGCTGGTCTCGTCTTCAACCTCCTCGCCGCGCAATTCCGCGACGGTACGCTCCAGCATCGTGGTGTAAAGATCGAACCCGAGCGCCTCCATGTGGCCCGATTGTTCGCCTCCCAAAAGGCTTCCTGCCCCCCGCAGTTCCAAATCGAGGGCCGCAATGCGAAATCCCGCTCCGAGATCCGAAAACTCACGAATTGCTGCTAAACGACGGCGAGCGATGGGTGAAAGTTCCTGCTCGCCCGGTATCAGAAGATAGGCGTAAGCGCGCCGGCTTGAACGCCCGACGCGCCCGCGCAGTTGATAAAGCTGAGAAAGACCGTAGTTATCGGCGCGGTTTATGATGATGGTGTTTGCGCGCGGGATGTCTATTCCGTTCTCGATGATTGTTGTTGCAACGAGAACGTCATACTTGTAGTCGATGAAGTCGAGCATCACCTTCTCCATCTCTTTCTCGTTCATCTGACCGTGACCGACGGCAATGCGCGCCTGCGGGACCATCCGTTTGACCAGCGCCGCGATGGTCTCGATCGTCTCCACGCGATTGTGGATGAAGAACACCTGGCCGCCGCGCGAGAGCTCGAGATCGATGGCCGACTTGATAACTCCTTCGGAAAACTGCACGACCTGCGTTTGAATTGCAAGCCGATCGCGCGGTGGAGTTTCGATCAACGACATGTCGCGCATGCCGGTGAGCGACATGTTGAGCGTGCGCGGAATCGGCGTCGCCGAGAGTGTCAGCACGTCGACTTTCTTCTTCAGGTGTTTGAGCCGTTCCTTGTGAGCAACGCCGAAGCGTTGCTCTTCGTCCACGACGACCAAGCCGAGGTCTTTGAACTTCACGTCCTTCGACAACATCCGGTGTGTGCCGATGATCACGTCCACTTCGCCTGATTCCACTCGCTTCACGACTTCCTTTTGTTCCTTTGAAGTGCGGAAGCGCGACAGCAGTTCCACCTTCACCGGAAACGGTGCGAAGCGTGTGCGGAAGGTGTCGTAGTGTTGATATGCGAGAATGGTCGTCGGCGTGAGCACCGCGGCTTGTTTGCCTTCCATCACCGCTTTGAACGCCGCGCGCATCGCGACTTCCGTTTTGCCGTAACCGACGTCGCCGCAGAGCAAACGGTCCATCGGCACGGCTTCTTCCATGTCTTTTTTCACGTCTTCGATCGCCGTTTCCTGATCGGGCGTGAGCACGAAAGCAAAACCGTCTTCAAACTCGTGTTGCCACGGCGTGTCGGCAGCGAACGCGAATCCACCGACGAGTTTGCGCTCGGCGTAAAGCCGCAGAAGCTCGTCGGCCATATCACGCATGGCGCGTTTGGCTTTGGCTTTAGTTTTCTGCCAGCCCAAGCCCCCGAGCCGGTCGAGTTGCGGCTGATGACCTTCCGCGCTCGAGTAACGCTGGACCAGATCGAGGCGTTCAACCGGAACGTAGAGCTTTGCTTCGTCGGCGTAGTAAAGCAGCATGAACTCGCCGGTGCGTGGGCCCAGGTCGAGTGTTTGCAAACCGCCGAAACGCGCGACGCCGTGATCGATGTGGACGACGTAGTCGTTTGTTTTGAGGTCGCGAAAGTCGGAAAGAAAAGCCGCCGTCTTGGACTTACGTTTCTTCCCGTCTTTTCTTGTTTCTGAGACCGCGCCGCGCCGCTCGACCGTATCAGCGATCTCGTCAAACACATCCGATTCGACATGGACGATCAACCAGGACTTCGGCAACTCGAAGCCGCTGCTTGAACGCCCGACAGTCACGACGACCGGACGCAAGTCCGCCGCATCGGAGAGTTCTCCAGTCAAGGCGAGCCGGGACTCGATTTGATATTCGGCCAGTATCTCGGAAATGCGTTCGGCCACGCCGAGACTCGGCATGACAAACAGCACGGTCTTGTTTTCTTCCGTCCGGCGCTTAACGTCCGCGGCAAGATCGGAAATGCGGCCGTGATAACGCATCGCCGACTGCGCCTGCCATTCGGCTTCGAACGCCGCTTCGACAACCGGAAACACAAACGCCGGACGGCGCGCGTCGCGCTGGCGGCCGAGTTGCACGTTGGGCGCCTCGGCGTCGAGCGCGAGATTCATGTCCGTTTCCGCCGCCGCACGGCCTAAGGTTCGTAATTCAATCCGCTGTCGCTTTTCGATTAATCCGCGGAGCTCTTCGTCGGTGAGAAACAGCTCTTCGGGCCGCAGCGCGATGTCGTCCGCCTGATCGATCTCGCGATAACGATCCGCGAGCCGCTCGTAAAACTCGCTCAAGTACGACTCGATGCCGCCGGGTTCATCGACGACCAGCACTGCATCGCCAAGATGATCGAAAACCGTCGAGTCGCAATCCATGGCAATCCCGATCAACCATTCCCAACCCGCGAAGGGTTCGCCTTCGTCGGCAAACGCCGTGCGATCGCGCAACGAGCGCGCGAAGCGTTCGTCGTTCCAACGCTCGCGCGCGGCCTCGCTCCAGAGTTGGAAATCGATTGCGGTGGCCCAGAACTCGCGCATCGGCGGCACTTCGACCGCGCGAATTTGACCGGTCGAAAGTTGATTCTCCGGATCAAACTCACGCAGGGAGTCGACCGTATCGCCGAAGAATTCCAAGCGCACGGGCGCTTCACGACCCGGCGGCCAGATGTCGACGATGCCGCCGCGCAACGAGAATTCTCCGACGGCGGTCACGGGATCTTCACGCATGTACCCGGTGGCGATCAGTTTTTCTACGAGGTCTTCAGGCGAGTGATCTTCGTCGCGTATCAATACGGTGCCTGCGCGCGCGACTGCGGCCGGCCCGACGGTCTTGCGAGCGAGTGCGCGCGCGGTGAGCAGAACAAAGCTCGGCCTCTGGCGTTGCAAACGCCAGAGTGCGAGCGCGCGGCGTTCGAGTGTTTGTGCGTGCGGCGAGATGCCGGCGTAAGGATCTGTTTCGGAAGCCGGCAACACGAGCACCTCGTTGCCGGCTGTTTCCGTACCGGCAAGCGCCGCGTACCAGAAACGAAGGTCCTGTTCCCACGGCTCGAGATCGCGTGTCGCTTGCGAGACGACCGCAAACGTTTTGCCGGTTTCGCGTTGCAACGCCGCGACTGCGAGCGCGCGCGAGGAACCGGCAACCAGTCCGCTGATCGAGATCACGCGCGCATTTGCGCGCACCTCGGCCACGAGTTGCTGATACTCACGTGTTTCCGTGACTTGCCGCAGCGCCTGCTGCAACGTAGTTGACTGCTGAATGGAACTACTCATTTTCTGAAAACCATCCACAGATTACGCAGATTATCCAAAAGCCTTCTGTGTAATCTGTGGATGGCCTTTACTTCCGTTTCATGCGCTCAAGTAGTGACGTTGTAGAGGCACCGACTACGAAGGGCAAAGAGATCACTTTGCCTCCCGCGGCCTCGACTTCTTCACGTCCATGTATCTCGTCAAGCTGGTAATCGCCGCCTTTGACCAATACGTCAGGCAGGAGCTTTCGGATCGTGGTACGTGGTGAGATGTCGTCGAAAACTACGACGTAATCCACATCGCGCAAAGCTGCCAGGATCTCCGCGCGCTCACCTTCATCGAACACTGGCCGGTCCGGTCCCTTCAATTCCCGCACACTCCGGTCGCTGTTGATCGCCACCACGAGCGCGTCGCCGAGCGCACGCGCCTGCTTCAGGTAACGCACGTGCCCGACGTGTAACAAATCAAAAACTCCGTTGGTAAACACCAGCCGCTTACCGGTCGCACGCAAACGCTCACGCTCCGCGAGCATCTCATCCGTGCTCAGTATTTTGTCTTTCATCTATGGATAGAATCTAGCATAATCGGCGCTTTACCTCGGAGAAGCCATTTTGTCATTGCCATTCATTGAAGAGAACGATCAAACCCTGGCGCGGCGCGCGCACCTCGAAGCGCTGCGCGAACTCGTCGGTAACGCGTATCCGAACAAGTTTGAACGCAGCGAGCTGGTCGAGCCCGGCCGCGAAGACACAATCACCTCAATTGCGGAAAAGTTTCGCGCTTTCGAACCAAAGGTGCCACCCGATGGCCGCCCCTCGCCTGAAAAACTGGAGCTCGCAAACCGGCAACTCAACGATTTCAGCGTGCGGCTCGCCGGGCGCATCGCTTCGCCGCCGCGTGTGATGGGTAAAGCAGCGTTCGTTCATATCTCGGATGGCGTTTCTCGTTTGCAGCTTTACATTCGCCGGGACGACGTCATTGGCGTCCACAACGATCAACTCGGCGGCGACGTAGACGGCTGGAAACTGTTTCAACTTCTGGACCACGGCGATTTCATCGGCATCGAGGGTTTTCTGTTCGTTACAAAAACGGGAGAGCTTTCGGTGCACGTGCAGAAGCTTCAGTTTCTTTCAAAAGCGCTTTTGCCGCTGCCTGACAAGATGCACGGCGTACACGATCCGGAACTGCGCCAGCGCCAGCGTTATGTCGATCTGATCGCCGGCAGTTTGAAACTGGAAAAAGATGACTCGCTCACGTCGCGTGAAGTATTTGAACGCCGCGCTGAAGCGGTCAAAGAGATGCGGCGCATTCTCGACGATCATGGCTATGTCGAAGTCGAGACGCCGATGCTGACGCCGTTGCCGACCGGCGCCGCGGCTCGTCCGTTCAAGACGCATCACAACACGCTCGATATCGATCTCTACGCGCGCATCGCGCCGGAGTTGTATTTGAAGCGGCTGCTGGTCGGTGGGTTCGAAAAGGTTTACGAGCTCAATCGCAACTTCCGTAACGAAGGCATCTCAACGCGCCACAATCCCGAGTTTACGATGCTCGAGTTTTACTGGGCGTACGCGGACGTGAACGCAATGATGGATTTCTGCGAGCAGATGTTGCGCGCGGTCGTGTTCAAGGTGTTGGGCCACACGCACGCGTGGTTCGGCGATCAGGAACTCGATTTTGGCGCGGCGTTTCGACGCGTGGGGATGCGAGAAAGTCTCGGCGATTCAGAGCATGAAGTCACGAACGACAACTTGCTGAAGTTGTTTGAGGAACGGATCGAACATGGATTGATCCAGCCGACTTTCGTTACCGATTTTCCCAAGCCGATCTCGCCGTTGTCGAAAGCGTCGCCGAGCAATCCGGACGTCGCGGAACGTTTCGAGTTGTACATCGCGGGAATGGAGATCGCGAATGGGTTCTCGGAGTTGAACGATCCGGCGGAACAGTTGGAGCGTTTTCGGGATCAGATGAAGCAGCGCGAAAAGGGTGATGAAGAGGCGATGCTGATGGACGAGGACTACATCCGCGCGCTTTCGTACGGCATGCCACCTGCGGCCGGAATCGGTATCGGTGTAGACCGTCTTGTGATGCTCTTAACGAACAAACAATCGATCCGCGACGTGATTATCTTCCCGCACTTGCGGCCCGAGCGGTAAAGCAATCCACAGATTACACAGATTTCCAAACCAATCTGTGGAATCTGTGGTTACTGGGCCTTCGCGCGCAGGGCTGCGAGGCGTTCGTCGCACCAGGCGGGTTTCTCGCCCTGCTCCTGGACCAGTGAGACGTAGCGTTCCATTGCTTCGAGTGCGCCTTTGAAGTCGCCTTGTTTTTCGCGCACGCGGCTCACGTCGAGGAGATAGCGAGCGTTCGTTGAAACGTTGGCTTCGTGTGCTTTGGAGAACGCCGCCTCGGCGCCCTTCAGGTCACCTTTCAACTCATACAAACGCGCAAGGTGGAAATAACTGACCGGGTAACGCGCGCCGTCGCGTTGCGACACCTGAAGCAGTTGCGCCTGTGCTTCGTCATTACGTTTCAAACTCAACAGCGCATAGCTAAGCTCGAGATTCGCCGGCGCGAAGTAGCCGCCTTCGCGGTTCAGAAGTCGCTTGTAGTTGTCGACTGCTTCCAACGTCTTGCCGCGTTCTGAAGCACCACGCGCACGTTGGAGAAAATCGTAGCTGATCTGATCGAGAGTTAGCCTGCGACCTGGCCCCGCAGCCGCCGCGGGTTTAACGGCAGTCGAGTTGTTATCGGGCTTCGCGGATTTCACGGCGGGCGCTTTCGCGACCACAATCACGTCCTCTTCGCCGCCACGCGCCAACGCCTGCGCTGCCGCATCGTGTTTCGGATCGACCGCCAGCGCGCGTCGCCACTCGCGCACCGCAAGATCACTTTGCCCGCGCGCGGCGTAAAGCCGGCCGAGGTTGTAGCTAGCTTCAGCGTAACGAAAGTTTTCCAACTTCAACGCCGCGATAAACTCGTCATACGCTTCGTCCCAACGGCCCTCACGCAACATCACCACACCGAGATTGTTATGCGCGCGCGAGTAGCCGCCGTTGCGCTGTTCGATCGCGCGGCGATACGCAGTGATCGAGGATTCCGTTTCACCAAGCCGGGCAAACGCATTGCCCAGGTTGTACAAACTGATCGGATCGAAATCACTCCCATTCAAGATCGCGTTAAGCTCGCTAATCGCTTCGGTTTTATAACCAGTCTTCACGAGCTCTTCGGCGAGTTTGAGTTGCAGGCGATTGCGCTCCGCAACGACGGTCGCGGCAGCGATCTGGTCGCGCAAGGTCTTGATCGGATCGCCGTCGACGTTTCCCTGCGCGTCGATCGCAGGCGGTTCGGGACGCGGTTCCGAGCCCGGCGCTTCAGTCTTGCGCACTCGCGTACCTGTTTGCGCCAAAGTTTCGTTGAGCGACAATCCGCCAATCAGGATCAAGCCTAGTAATGGGAGAAGTTTTTTCATTGCTTTAACCGCCTATTTCTTTAGGTAAGCGACAACCGTACCGCCAAAACCAACTGCCCAGCCGTGTGCTTTATCGGTGAAGAAAACTCTTTCCAACTGGTGTTCGGTGCCACTGCGCTCGATGGTCCAGGTTCCACCGCCGTTCGTGGTGTGAATGATCGTTCCCTCGGCGCCGACGGCCCAACCTTCCTGCGCATCGACAAACTTCACGTCAAAAAGATCGACCGGCACACCCGATTCCTGCCGTTGCCACGTGCGTCCGCCATTCGTCGTGCGATAGACGCTGCCGGCGCTGCCGACAGCCCAACCCAACCGGTTATCGAAGAACGAGGTCGCGGTGAAACGAATCGTCTTTTCCACGCCCGGCAAACTGGATTGGTACCACGTGTCGCCGCCGTCGGAAGTTTGAATGATCGTCGCGCCTGCGCCGACAACCCAACCGCGATCGTCGTCCACAAAAGTTCCGCCGAGCAGCAGACGCCGCGTTGGCGATCGCAAACGCACCCACGTTTCACCGGCGTCGCGCGTTGTAAAGATCGCTCCGGCTTCACCAAAAGCCCAACCACGGCCGCCGCGGCTGAACACCGCGCGCACGAGAATCGAATCGACGTCGAAGCCTTTGATCTCGACCCTGGTCCAGTTGGCGCCGCCGTCGGTAGTCTTCATCAGGTAAGCGCGAGGATCGTCGAGGGTCTTTAGTTGATACTGGTTGACTTCACAAACAAGCCAGCCGTTCTGCTCGTCGACAAAGAAGACGTCGCGGACGACGTCGTCAGTAGAAGCGGACGTTGCTTTCCAGGTCCGTCCGCCGTCTTCGGTGCGCAACAGCGTTCCTTTGCTACCGGCGGCCCAACCGCGTTTCTGATCGATGAAGAAAACTCCGCGGAGCCAGGCCATCGATCCCGCCGGTTGGCGGGTCCACGTGCCAGCCTGTGCTTCTGTTTGGGCCATGACCGCGGCTGCGGCCAGAAAAAGACACAGAAAGGCACAGGAAAGAACTTTGGAAGCGAGCTTGAACATGGCCTACGGTACAGGCAGACCGAAGACGCGTGCGAAGCTAAGCACGTTGGCGAAGCCAAGTATCTGCTGAACCTTCTTGAGCTTGTTGCCGGGAACGATGATCTGATCGCCGGGAACGAGAAAGGTCGCGTCCGGCGCACGGCCTTTGTAGATCGCCGAGACGTTCACCGGAATCTGCGCGAGCTGTCCGTTTGCCTGGCGTCGCAACACGACGACTTTGCTCTTATCGCCGGTGCCTAACACGCCACCAGCTTCGGCGATCGCTTCGGTCACCGTCATGCGGTGATTCATCAACCGAACTCCCGGCTGCCCCACGTCGCCGATGATGCTGTACCGATACGACGACGCTTTCTCCAGTGAAACCGTGACTTGGGGATCGATGATGTACTCGTCGTATTTCTTCGTGATGATGGCCGCCACTTCCTCAACCGTCTTGCCGTTGACGAACACTCCACCCGGAATCAGCGACAATGAAACGCGGCCGCTCGGCGGAACTGTGATGCCTCTGCGCGAGTAGCGTTCCTGGTTGAAGACGTCGACTGAAATCACGTCTTCCGGTCCGATCCGGTAGGTGTTGAAGAAGTTGTTGTAGTAAGGATCGACTGCCGCTGCCTCCGACATCTGCTCCTGCCGATTCGCCTGGGTCTCCATGGCATCGGCCGGTGCGCGCGTGGTGTCGTCAGGCTCGAGCCGGTCACCGTTGACGGGCTTTTTCTGGTCCTGCCCGGTGGTGCGCGGCCGCGCCTTTTGCGGATCGTTCTGCGTCTGGGCGCCGATGCTCACGCTCGCTGCGATTAGCACCAACATTACTCCCAGCGCTGTTAATCTGTTTCCCTTCTTCATATCGACCTCCAAAGCCGGAACTCTATTGGGCACCGCGCCCAAACAGAATTATTTTCACTGTCTCAAACAAAATGATGGCATCGAAGACAAGCCCGTGGTTTTTGATGTAGTACAAGTCGTACTGCAGTTTCTGCCGCGCGTCTTCGATCGAGGCGCCGTACGGATACTTGATCTGCGCCCAGCCGGTGAGCCCGGGAGCGATTAGATGCCGTTGTTCGTAGTACGGGATCTCCTGGGCCAACTGCGCGACGAAGTGCGGCCGCTCCGGACGCGGGCCGACGAAGCTCATCTCGCCTTTCAGTATGTTCCAGAACTGCGGAATCTCATCGACGCGAATCTTGCGAATGACGCGGCCGACGCGAGTAGTGCGGTCGTCGCCTTTTGCAGCCCAGACCGGTCCTTCTTTTTCCGCGTCGACCCTCATCGAGCGAAACTTCGCTAACACGAACGCACGGCCGTTCTTGCCGACGCGCTCCTGCTTGTAAAAGACCGGGCCACGCGATTCGAGTTTGATGAAAATCGCGGTCACGATAATGATCGGCAGCGAAAGAATGGCGCCGATCAGCGCGGCCAGCCGGTGAACGATCGTGCGCGCCAGGGTGGCGAACCTCTTCTGTCTGCCGGGACCGGTAAAGATCAGCCACGACGGGCGAATCATGCCCAACGACACGCGGCTGGTGATACGTTCGTAGAAGGCCGCGCCTTCTTCGATCCAAACGCTGCCCGTCAAGCTCAAGTCCAGCAGCTTGTCAGTCGGAAACTGACCGCGGCGCTCGCCCATCGCCACGACGATGCGATCGATATTTTCACGCGCGACGATGTCGCCGAGCTCTTCCGTCAATCCAATCACGCGCGGGTTGATCAAGCTCTTACCCAGCAACTCGGAATCGGTGCCGACGAAACCGACGACGCGATAACCAGCGTCCGGGCGGTTCAGGACTTCGCGGGCAATTTCAACAGCCGCATCACCCGAACCGACGATCAGGATTCGTTCGCCAAAATCGGGATGGCCGAGGACCCAGTGAATCGAGACGCGCCACGCAACCATCAGCGTCAGCGCGAGCGGCAACGCGATCAGCGCGATACTGCGGCCGAGCATCAACGCGGGAAAGAAATAGAAAGAGAGTGCGAGCGCGATCCACGCGAGACCGAGTGCCTGCACGAGCCGCAGCACGAGCTCGCGGCGATCGTGCATGACCACGAAGTCGTAGAGATCGAAGAGATAGAAACCGGCGATGCAGAAGAAAGTGGCGACTCCCGCTTTCCACAAACCGTTTTTGATAACGAGCTCGAAGTAGAGGTTCTCTGGGCCGACGCGCAGATAGACCGCGACCAGAATCGCGAGGTAGACCAATACTGCTTCGCCAAAAAGCAGCAGGATCGTTCGTCCATTTACGCGCAGAGCCCTCAATTAAGAACGGCGACCTCCTGTTCGCGATGATTCTCTTCGGGCAACGGCTTGCCGTTGCGGCCATTCAGGTTAACGTCTCGTTTCGAGTAGCGATACTGGGAGTAATAATCAGTAGCTTCCGGCTGTTCGTCTGCACGGTTGAGTACAACACCCAGCAGACGCTCGCGCGGAATCTGTTCGAGCAGCTTGTCGACGATCGAGTAACGCGTCTTGTTCGCGCGAACCACGAGCAGAGCGCCGTCGGCACGCGACATCAGCACGTTGGCATCGGTGAAGATGCCAAGCGGCGGCGCGTCGATGATGATGTAGTCAAACATGCGGCGCGCTTCGGTAAGCACGCGCTGGTAGCTTGGCCCGGAGAGTAGCTCGGCAACGTCGTCTCTCGGTTTTCCGCCGGGCAAGAGGTAGAGATTCGCCGGATCGAGACGCACGATGGCGTCTTCCAAACCGATTTGTCCGCCGAGAACTTCGGAGAGACCGACGTTGGCGTCGATGCCGAAGTAGTCGGTGGCGCAGGGGCGGCGCAGGTCGCTATCGATCACGAGAGCGCGCACGCCTTCCGTTTGGGCCATCAGCCAGCCGAGATTCAGCGCCGTCAACGTCTTGCCTTCGCCGACGCCCGCGCTGGTTACGACCATCGCGCGCATCCCCATTTTTTCGCCTGCTTGCAGGATGCGCGTGCGTAACGCGCGAAACTGTTCGCAGTAGGCAGAACGTGGTTGGCTAATCGCAACGAGATGTGGTTCGACGCGCGCAGGAGAAATGTCATAGCTGACATACCCTCCGGCGCGCGTCGTCCCGGCAGCGTCCAAAGTTGCCCCAGCATCACGCGAAGCAATTCCGCCGGGGAGTGCCGACCCGTCGGGTACATCCGTCGTGTGCGCAGAGGACGCTGAATTTCGCGCCGCCTCTTTCGAGATTGCCATGATCGTCGAGCCGGCAAATAGCCGCTCTTCGATCTCCTGGGCGGAAGGCGAACCGGCAATCCCGGAACCTTCGCGGCGCTCTGAATCTGCTGGTTGTCGTTTAGCCGCACTACCATTAGTGCTGGACTTTTTTAAGGCGTCGAATACTCTTCCCATTAACTCACCTCTCTAGAGCCATCCACAGATTTCACAGATTTCTGTGTAATCTGCGGATGGTTTTCTCAGCTCTCTTTCTCAACACCCGTGCCTGCGGCCCATAGTTCGGCTTCGCCGGTGGCGGAAAAGATTTTTGACGGCGCTTCGCGTTCGACTGCCGTCGGCATACCCGGGTTCTGGCGCGGCAGCATGTCGAAGGTTTCGGCAACCTCCTCGATGATTGTCCGGCTGATCACCAGTTCGCCGGCCGCGTAACCGGCCAACAGAGCGTTGTCGCAAAGGTTGTTGATGTTGCGCGGTATGCCTTCGGAACAACGAAAGATGTAATCGACCGCCGCCGGTGAAAAGATGTCGGTGCGCTCAGCGCCGGCGACGAGCAGCCGCGAAATGATGTAACGATCCGTTTCCTCAACATTCGGCAACGCCTTGATCACGCAACGAAGCGCGATGCGTTGTTTCAACTGCCGCAGATCGGGATTGTTGAGCACGTCGCGCAGTTCGGGTTGACCAGTCAACACGATCTGCAACTGCTTCGCTGTGTTTGATTCGAAGTTGGAAAGCAGGCGAATCTCTTCCAGCACGTGCGCCGAAAGTCCCTGCGCTTCGTCGACGATCAAAACCGTGCGCAAACCACGCGAGTGCCGCGATTCGAGCGCACGTCCCAGTTCCAGCAACAACTCCGCTTTTGTTTCCCACTTCTGCACGTCGAGCAACTGCGCCACGTGCTGGTAAAACTCCGGCACCGACAAACGCGGATTGAAGATGTAAGCAACCAGGACCGTGCGGTCGAGACGTTGCATCATCCAGCGCAGTATCGTCGTCTTTCCGGTTCCGACTTCGCCCGTCACCACGACCAATCCCTTGCCACTCTCGATGCCGTAGTGGAGATTGGCCATCACTTCCGTGTGCGACGGAGTGAAGTAGATGAAGCGCGGGTCGGGGGTCAGCGCGAATGGTAGTTCTTTCAGTCCGTAAAATTCTGCGTACACTCTATTTGACCTCGCTTATGCAGAACCTCTTGACTGCATCAGAATTTCGAAAACATGAGTGAGTCTCAGGGCCAGCGCCAGCAGCGGAATACTCACTAAGGTTGCGATCACTCCGACCGCGAGTAGGAAGCGGCGGCGTCTCGGGAGTGAGCGCGCTTCCTGTGGCGTTAAGAGCTCCGGCACGGAAATCAACACAGGCAAGCCCGTGTAGTGACGCGCGTCTTCGCTGCTTTGGATCGTCAACAGCATTGGGAACTCAAACACCGCAACCAGCAACAGTCCGATGCCGAGTCCGGCAATGACTCCAATTCCGGCGAGCGTTAAACGCTTTGGCGCCACCGGCTTCGAAGGCAGGTTCGCCGGGTCGACGACTTCGATACCTTCACTCTGTTGCTGCGAAGCGGCGTCAGCGCCGAGGGCAATCTTTTGTTGCTCGGAGAGCAGCTTGTCGTAAGCGGATCTCTTGGTCTCGTATTCGCGGTCGATCGCACCGAGCTCGACTTCCGAACCGGGAACCTTGTTGATGCGATCGGTCAGCAGCGCGATTTGTTTTTCGTTATCGTTGAGCATCGCCTGTTGCCGCTTGATTTCGCTGTCGACGTTCTTCATTTCGTTTTGAACAGCCGCCGCCGACAGATCCGGACGATCTTTGAGCTTTTTCTCCTTCTCGGCGATGCGTTCCTTCCAGTCAGCTATCTGCCGATCCATCTCTTTCTGCACCGAGTCGATCTGCTCTTTCTTCGCGAGGATGTCAGGGTGAATTTCCTTGTACTGCGTTTGCAACTGCCGCAGCTCAGCCTGAAGGTCAGCTTTGCGTTTAACTAACTCGGCGTAGGCCAGCGTTGTTTTTGGATCCGTCAGGGTTTCGGCGGCGTCACCGATCGCCTGTTGGTTTGCCTTCTGTACGAGCGTCAACTGCGTCGCGAGAGAGGAACGTCGATCCTGCAGCCGGCCCACTTCAGTCATTAACGACTTCTGCTGCTCGCGCAGACCGCTCAACTGGCTTAGCAACGACTGCGCTTCGGAAGGCAGCGTGCCCAGCCTTGCCTGCATGAACTCGAGCCGTCTTTGATCGATCTTGTCCAACTCCTCTTTCGTCTGTTTCACCTGGTTGTCGATGAATTGCCGCGCTGCTGTTCTGGAGTTGATGGTGTCGTTCGTTTGGGCGCTGACGTACTTGCCGGCCAGCTCAGACGTGACGGCCTGCGTGATGCGCGGATCGCGATAGCGAAACTTGATATCGAAACCGTCCGTGATGTCGAGGCGGGTTTTGTTGACTTCGACGCGGATGTCGTCGCGCATCATGTCGACGACCTCTTCCATCGCCGTGCCGCGCTGCCGCTCTCTTAGATACAGCTCGTATTTGTCGATGATTGGTTCGAGTGAACTGCGGCTGCTGACGACCTGCGAGATGCTCGACAACTGCCGGGTCAAACCGTCTTCAGCGACTGTCGGAATCGTGCTCGTTGGCAGTGTCGAAGGCTTTACGACGATGAGCGTGGTCGATTCGTAAACGTCCGGCAGCCGGTAGACGACGTAGCCGACCGCTGTGGCCACGGCAATGACTGGAAGAATGATCAGCCACTTGCGTCGCTTGAGTATCTTCAGGTATTCACTGGGGGTTCGTTGTCGAAATTGAACGCTCATCTTTGTACTCCTTCGTTAGCCACAGAACACCGATAAATCGATTACAACGTAGCGAGAGCTTTTTTCGCCTCTTCTGCATCAGGGAAAGGCCGCTTCTCGCTGAGCCGCAACGCGGCCTGAAGCGCCTGTTGCGAACCGGCTTTATCGCCTTTTCCTTTCAGCGCCATACCGAGATGGTATTGATAAGTTGCGCTTGGGGAGCCGTTTGATGCGCGGGCGGCCGCCTCGTCCAAAGCAACTGCTTTCTGCAACTGCTCCACCGCAGCGGCATAGAGATTTTTCTTGTAGTAAACCCAACCAAGCGTATCGGCGAAGCCGGCGACGTTCGGATTTCGTTGCACGACTGTCTGGGCCAGACGGACTGCCTCGTCGAGGTTTCCTTTGTTATTGACCGCGTAGCTCCACGCCAGATTGTTAGCCGCGATAACGGCGTTCTGATCGAGCTCCAGAGCTTTTTTGTACTTATCGATCGCGGCGTCGTAATTCTGACGCGAATCTTCAAGCATGCCGATCAAGGTGTAGACAGTCGGATTGTCGGGACGAATCTTGAGGATCTTGTTGTACTCCTCGATCGCCTTATCTACCTGGTTCGAAGTGATGAAGATTTCCGCCAGCGAGGAATACGCCGGCAGGTAACTCGGATCGATCTCCAACGCTCGGCGAAACTCGGCTTCGGCTGCTGTTCCGTTGCTTTGCAAGCGATAAATCTGACCCTTCAGGAAGTGGAGCCACGAAACATTCGGATATGAGCCCAGCGCCTGATCGACACGCGCGTGCGCTTTGTCAAACTCGTTGTTGCGCGCGTACTGCCCGATGACGCCGTTGAGTGCGATGAAGTTCGTCGCGTCGACTCGGAGCGCATTCTCAAACGCGCCCAGTGCATCTTCCGGTTTGTTTTCCGCGATGGAAGCAAACGCGAGATTGTTGTAGACGGCCGGGTCGTTCGGAGCTATCTGGCGAGCCGCTTCGAAATCCTGGCGAGCGGCAGCCGTGTTCTTGAGCGCCAACTGCGCACCGCCACGTGCGAGATACGCCTTCTCACCAAGTTCGGCGAGAAGCTGCGGCGAGTTATCACGATCGGGCGCGGTTTTGCTCAAGCGATTCAGCAGTTCCGTCGCGAGAGTGACAAGCGCCTTCGGATCGCCGCCTGCCGACGTAATCTGAATCTGCATCAGTTTCGCCGGAAGGTAGTCGGGATAATTTCTTTCCAGGTCGCTGGCAAACGCTCTGGCCTGATCGACCAGACCGAGACTGAAGGTTGCCTGGGCCATGAAGTACAAACCGGCGCGCGAGTTTGGCTCCTGGCGCAGGACGTCTTTCAGATCTTCAATGGCAGCTTTGAGTGCTTCAGGCTGCTGCTTCTGCATCTGCACGCGCGCGCGGAGCAAAAGCGCCTGGCGATCGTGCTGATCCTTCTTCAGCGCTTCATCGATCTGGGCAATGGCGCCTTGCGTATCGCCCCGCTGTAACAAGATCTCAGACAAACGATAACGGCCCTGAAGATAGTCGGGAGACTTCGTCAGGATGTCTTTGTAAATGCGGATCGCATCGTCTGAGCGATTGATGCTGGAATAGAAATCGGCGAGCACCGACTGGTTCTCGGGTTTGTCCGGATCGAGAGCGGCGAGTGCTTTGTATTCGTTTTCAGCTTTGTCGAGCTGACGGTTGACGAGATAAAAACTCGCCAGCACGAAACGCGCGTTGCGATCGGTTGGGCCAACTTCAACGGCTTTGAGGAGTTCCGCTTCCGCTTCCGGCAGACGGTTTCCCTGAACGAGGAACTTGCCGTACTCGGAATGCGCAAGCGGCGAGGTGGCGTTAAGACTGATAGCGCGCTTGAAGAGATCTTCAGCTTTGTCGCGCTCGTTTGTAACGATGTAGAACCGGGCCATACTGAGATACGACTCAACCCGGTTTGGATTCAATTCGATCGCGCGATTCAGTTCCGCAAAAGCCTTGTCCTTTTCCTTTTGGGCGAAAAAGATGCCGCCCATCAGGATGTGGCCTTCGATGTGGTTGGCGTCTTTGTCCAGCGTCTCTTTCACGAGGCGCTCGGCTTCGGCGAGAAGTTCCGGACGGCCGGCGCTCGCGGCGAGATAGTAGTTGCCAAGCTTCACCCGCGACTCGAGATTGCTCTTGTCGAGCTCGTTGGTCTTCTGCAGCTCCGTGATCATTTCCGGAAAGCGCTGCAGTCCTTCATAAGCCTGAGCAAGGCCCCAGTGCGCGGCAGCCAGCTTCTCGTCGATCTGAAGCGCGTTGCGATACTCGAGCGACGCTTCCTGATATTTCTGGTCCTTCAGGTAAGCATCGCCTCGCCGTACGTGCTCGGCCTTGGCCTTTTCCGCGTTGGTACAGCCGCTCAGCGCGAGAAGTGCAATCAGGAAGACACTAAGGAGGGAGATAGATTTGCGGACACCGCAGCACTCGTTTTTCATCTGTTTTTCCCCATTATTACCGCGACGTCAGCGGGCAAAGCCGAAGGCGCGGTTTACTTAACCAATAGTTCTAAATACTCAATCGCAATCCAATTTCCATTTTAATTAAGGGACGTATTCGTCCAACGCGGCAGCCGCCCTGGCTGAAAGGTCCCTGGCGGAATCCAGCGCCGCAGTTTCCGAGTTTCCAATCGGCACGGTCACCCGCACCATCGCGCCGTCAGAACGGCGCAAACGAACGCTATCAATCACCGTGTAGACTTTTCCCCAGTACTCACTGGCAATCGCACGCCCGCGGCCCTGGTACCAGTAGATCATCAGGCTCTTGTAATCGCCGTTCTGGATCACGTACTTGTTGGCGGCGAACGTCCGACCATCGGGCAGCGGAATTGAAACCGTATCAGGCTGCGTCAACGTCCAGCCGGAACCCGGCAAACAGTTCAAAGGACTGTGATACGTCGCGCCTTCGCGCTGGCTCTCGTAGTAGCCGACGTAAAAATTTGCCGACTGGCCATCCGCCGTTTGAAAGTCACGCAGTAGATAATCGCTGGCGCGCAACACCTTCATCGTTGGTTCGTCGATGGTTTGATCTTTGTTCTTCTGCCACTGGCCCAGTTGCTCGGGAAAGTCTTTCAACGGTTTCCGGTCCACGCGCGCTTCGCCGAGATAAGCCCACGCGTTCACCAAAACGCCAACACCGATGATCGCGGCAAACAAGATGGCAAAACGCAACGTAGACGACTTAGTCATTCGGTTCCTTCCGCTGGTAATACATTTGTAGATGCAACAGTGGCGTGCTCGCGCGGACTCTTATCGTCCGGTTTACCAACACTGCGTGGTCTAAACCGGTCCACAATCCACCCGACCAGGAACAAAAGCAGGAAAGCAACAATGTAGATGGCCCAACCAGAGAACGAATGGAAGAAACCATCAGCAACGCCCGTGCCGTAGTAGTGCGACAGGATTCCCGTTCCGCTCACGCGCGACGCGTTGGTCAAAATCGCGATCGGCACCGCCGAAGACACGATGATCACAGAACGCCAGAAACCATAACTGCGCAACCAGGCAAACTTGCCACGTGGGCCATCCGAATTACCGGATCGTGGATACGTGAAATAGGCAAACACCACCGCGAGTGTCATCAGCGTCATCAACGAACGAATTCCACTACAAGCCTCAACCACCTCCAGCTTCTTCGTGTCGAAGGAATTAAGTGGTTTCAGCTCGATTACGTTGCCTTGCCGGAGCACGGGAATGCCGAGCATGCTCATGGACCAGACGGCACAGCGCGACGCAAAAAGCTGTAGGGGAAAAGCGATCTTGTTGAAGATGATGGCGGGAATGGGAATCGCCAGTATCAGCAGCCCGATCGGCACGAGTAGGAGCCGGAGAAAGCCGAGCCCGAAGAAATAGACGACTGTTCCGGCGATCAGCAGCACCAGCGACATCCGCTGTGTGTAAAGCTCCGCGCCAGCCACACCGGTCCAAAGGGCAAACAGCGAAAACGCGACGGCCAGCCCGCCCAGGAGCACCGAAGGACGAGCCGGTTCCGCCGCAAACTTATCGCGCTGTGACCAAAGGATGTAACCGATGATGAAGGGGACTAACAGACCGTGGGAGTAGTTCTCATCTACCCACCAGTCGCGGGAGAGCTTCACCAACACCGCGGCGTAGGTGAAAAGAATAGCGATAGCAATGGCAAAGGCACGCCAGTAATGCTTGGTGGCCGGGACACTCATACAGGTTCCTTCTGCTCATTCTCCCAAGAAAAGGGCAATTTCCCTTGCGAGAATGTGGGCGACCCTGAAAATCTTCACCCGGATTACTAAATTGGGGAGAAAGCTTATCTTAGATCGTGGCTCCTGACAACAAGAACGGTCCACCGATCAACCCAAGTAAACCACCAAACACTACTATTTTCCAGATTTTGTCTCGCTCGTGTTACTTGATGAACACGGTTGGCGTATTGCTGCGGCGACCACCAATAACCAGCGTCATTTGCACTAATCCGGCGCCTCGCAACTCGGGAATCAGCCGGACGTTGATCTGGTCCAAACCAGGCAATACACCTTGCGGGCCGGCAAATTCAACGGGCAAAGAGTAGATCTGGCCGTCGCCCGCGCGCGCTTCAACCGAAATCGATTCCGCGAAATTCGGTCGCACCAGGCCGTGGCCGAGATTGACGTCGTTGGTGATGTCGGAATTGCTCACGCTGCCACTGATTCCCGTAGCAAACAACGTGATCCGGGTTCGCTTATCGGAGCCCACGTTCTCGGGTGTGTCGACCTTGAGCTCGTTTGTCGTCAACGTTTGATTGTTCGAGATGATGGCAACGCCGTTCTCGTCTTCGCCGGTGGTCATGAGGCGCGACACGTTCTTTTCGACGCTCACAGTTCCCTGGCAAATGTAACCATCCTGAGACGATACGATCACCTCGGCCATGCCCACCTGAATGTCAGCCGGCATGTAGAACCTGATGGTCCATGGCGAAACGTAAAACACCGGAACCGCAACGCCGCCGACCGTCACGCTCAAACCGCCAACCTCATACTGAAGAGTTCCGTTAGGCGCGATGGGTGAGAACACTGTTTGCAACGACATCGGCTGTGCATTACCGGTGCCGATGATCGAACTGAGACTGCCCGGCGAGAGCGTAAACAGCGAGGCTGGGCCATAACCCGCCTTGGCCGGTCCAATCACGAGATCCATTCGTGCCTTCGTCTCGTTGGCTTCCGCGGCAGTGGCGGGTGTGACGTTGCCAAAGCGCATCAGGTCTTCCGCGATGGCCAGGTGCGAAACAATGCGCTCCAGGTTGTTCTTGATATTTGGACTGTTGGCCGCTCGCATTGCCAACCCGTTCGTGGCTTTGCTGAACAAGGCCGCTGCCTTGATCTGCACGTCGATCGTATTGGCATTACCGCCAAACGAGCCGATCTCGGCTTTGAACTCCGTATAAGCCTGTTCGATATCGGTTGTCAGCGCTGCGATGCTCGTCGCCAGCGAGGCGTTCTCGTTGTAGATCGTGTCAGCCGCGCCTGCGTACTCCGGCTGGCTGGTTTGGTTGATCAGCGAGCCGGCTTTGCCTTTCGCTCGGTTCACGCTATTGGGTGAATTGGTAATCGTGACCGAGATGGTCTGCGAGTTTCCGACGTTGTTCTTGTTGTCCGTGGCACGAGCGACGAGGTTGTAGTTTCCTTTCGCCGTGTTGGACCAGACAACGCTGTACGGAGCGGTTGTGTCGGTGCCAATCAGCGTGGTGCCACGATAGAAGTCGACTTTGGTAACGAAGCCATCGGCGTCCGTTGCGGTGGCCGCGAGAGTGACGTTCGTGCCGGCGACGAAGGTTGAACCGGACGCGGGTATCGTCAGTGTTACCTGTGGCAACACTACAGGCGTTGGTGTCGGTGTCGGCGTCGGTGTCGGTGTCGGTGTCGGCGTCGGTGTCGGTGTCGGCGTCGGTGTCGGTGTCGGTGTCGGCGTCGGTGTCGGCGTCGGTGTCGGTGTCGGTGTCGGTGTCGGTGTCGGCGTCGGTGTCGGTGTCGGCGTCGGCGTCGGTGTCGGTGTCGGTGTCGGAGTTGGCGTCGGTGTCGGAGTTGGTGTCGGCGGGAATGGCGTTGGTGTCGGTGTCGGTGTTGGGCTTGGAGCAGTGCCGTTTTGCGCCGCGTTTAGTTGCGCAAAATCCACTCCGATATCTTTCCCGTCAGTGCCGGCGTTGCGATACTGACTCGAAGCCGAAAGCGCGTAGTTGCCACTCTCAAAATCAACAAAACCCACATCCGAAACCTGCATCGGATAAAAGTTTCCAGACGGATTCTGACTCGCTGGCGCAGCCACCATTACGTTCTTCCTGAACACGTACGACGGTGTGTAATGAGCCAACGCCGAAGTCCCCATAAAACCGCCGTCGCCGAAAATGCCGTACGGATTTTCAATCGTCAGGTTGTTGGTGGAGACAAAGCCCACGGACTGTTGGGCGTAAAGCGTGTAGGTGTTGTTTCTCTGAAAACTGGTGTTGTGATCGAGCGTGACATTGTAGTAGCCGTTCATCGTCAGGAATGGACCACGAATGTCCACGAATAGATTGTTCGCGATCATCAAGCCGGTTGAGCGTGCCGACGGTTTTTCGTTGTCGGTGCCGAGCAGATTCAACGCCCCCTCCGCGCCCTTCACCGTGTTGTTGGAAAAGGTCACGTTCTCGACGATCGAATACGGCGCCGTACCATCCTGATTGCGCACTGTGAACAAGATCGGGATTCCCGTTTGTCCGTCAGTCCAGCAGTTCTCAAACACATTGCCGTCAATGATCACGTTCCTGGCGTTCTTCAACTCCAGCGAATTCTTGACCGTCCAGTGTTTTCCCGCGTACGTCGGATGCCCGACCTTCCAGGACAAGGGTTTGAATACGTAGTTGCGCCGGATCTCGATATTGGACGGAATCATCTCCGGACTGGCCGGGTCCGAACCGCCAAACAGGATGTTCTCACCGGCGCCTTCGAGGTAGTTGTTGATGATGCGAAACGGTCCGGGACCATTCCAGCCGGCAACGGCTTGCGTGTCGTAACCAACGCCGTGAATGTCCGAGATGTAGGAGTTACTGACCGTGGTGTCGGCACTGTTCAGGCTGACGCCGCGTTGCACGTCCTGCATGGACCAGCCGTGAATGTAACAACGGTCGATGACGAGATGATGCGGCACTGACTCGAGCGTCGTTTGTCCGAGACGTCCGTCGCCAAAACGAATCAGGTCGTAAACCACGACATTCGCCGTCGTAGTCGAGAACTCAATGCCGACAAAGCGATAGTGATGCGCGCCGGGAACGGTCTTGACGACCGGCTCGGCCGGAATCGACGACTGAAACTTCGCAAACAGCGCTGATTGCGCCGGACTAATGCGTTCGTTTTCCGGCAACTCACTCGCGCGTGAGCTCTGAATAACAATTTCGCCAGTGCCAAACTTCAACGGCAGCGTCAAGCTCACGTTGTAAACAGCCCCGGCCTGCACGATGATCGTGTCGCCATACTGGGCTGCGTTGATCGCCGACTGAAGATTTCCGCTCGGGCCGACGGTGATCGTTGCACCGTTTGCACTGACTCCCGTAACCGCTAAAAAAACACCAACTATGATCCACTTATAAATTGCGAGTTTTGAAAATTGTCCTGCCTTGCCGCCTCTGGTCATTTGACCCTCACTTGTTAAATTTGTCCCTTCAAAATCGGCGGCTGCGCACACGAAGCCGCTGGTCGGGTGAGATCGAGCTGTGTCTTTTTCCGGGGCTAACGTGGCTGGTCGAACGCTATCTCCGCTGTAGGAGCGAAGACAGAAATACCCTGCGATAAGAGGCGTGCCTGATTGAAATAAAGAGAAGGAAGTTTTTCGGAATGAATTCTACGGATGCATCGAAAAAGGAACCGTAGAACCTAAAGATCTGCGCATCCGCCAAATGGGGATCGCGCACATCCCGATTAGCCTTCGGCAGCTTGACTATCTCGCGGCCATTGGGCCGGCGGCGAGACTCACAGCTTTGCGTCCCTGCTTCGCAACAGGTTTGCCTTTATCGTTGCAATCGTAAGACTGAAAAGAGCGAGGTCTTGTAAACCAACCGCGACCTATTAGGCCCGTTTCAATCTTTTTTGTCAAGATTAAATTTTGTTTGCAATTATGTGTTGAGAAGTGCCCATGTCAGTGTTTTGAGTTCAGCCTTTAGGCTGCCATAACAAGCTAAAGCTTGAACTCAAAACAGGGCGGTGTTAGCGGCGGCGGTGGACTAAACAGTCGATAAACGTGAGGTCTTCGCAGATATTCAGGGTATGTGTCCCGCGCAGATCCCGGCGCCATTGCGGCAGGATCTTGGAGATTTCCTGCTCCACGAATTCGTCTGGTGTCAGGCGTATGATCCGGTTGATCGTCATCCCATAGCCGTAGCGCTGCGACGAGTCCTGAGCCGGGCGGTAAAGGTCGCCGTTCCAGTAAAAGGGACGCCCGGCGGGACGTGAATTTCTCACGTCTGATTTGACCGGGTTCTGCTTGTGCGGCTTCCAGGGACCGAGCGGCGTGGAACTGTAGTAGAGGTGCAGTTCGTCGGACGAATCCGTGTCGGCGATGGCGACAAACATCCACCAGACTCCATCAACTTCGAACAACGTCGCGTCACGTCCCGGCACGCCTTCGAGGAGCACAGACTCGAGTTTCCACTCTCCCGGGAACGAATCGCAGGCATAGACCTCGACAGTCTTGTTGCCGGCGGTTTCCGGAATCATTAAGTGCCGGCCCTGCCACTCCAGCATGAACGGGTACGAGAGATGATAGTCGCGCTTCAGAACCGGTACAGGATCCGTTGGCCCGTCCTTTGTTAACTCCATCACCGAGATGTGTGCTTTGTCGTCCTTGTAGAGATACTCCTCGAAAAACACAAAATACTTCCGGCCAAACTTCACCGGAAACGGATCGGCCCAAAACTTGTCTTTCGGCGGCGTCAGATGAGTGAAGCGGTAGAAACTGTTGTTGGGATCGGTCGGGCTGGTCCGAAAGCGATAAGCGAGCGTCCACTGATCGTAATAAAGCGCGTAGCGCAGTTTGTTCTTTGCGTAGGTCCACGAAAGCCGGGCGAGCTTCGGTAGGAGCTCAGCGTTGGTCGGCATCTTGTGGAGCCGGTTGTAGTACGGACGAAACGAGCGTTGCTCGCGCGCGGCGCTTCCCCGTTCGTGCAACTCGCGCAACTTCCGCATCACGAAACTCGAGGAGCGCCAGTAGAGATTGTTTTTGCTGACTCGAACCGAAAAACGATCGCTGGTGCGCAGCCACGTGCGATCGAGCACTTCGCCGTTGTCGAGATCTTCCGACAACACTTGCAAGACCGAACCGGAGATCGGCGATGCGTCCATCACTTCCCAAAAGCCGGCTGGCCCGCCACGATTCACGAGGTTATCGCCGTGATGGTACGACCAGACGCCGTGCTTCGCGATGCGCAGCGCTTCACCGCGCAGGATGCGAAAGCCAAACGAGAGCGCCACGTCGAGATCGTAACCGCGGATCTTCTCGATCGCTTCTTCCGGAAACCAGTCGGAAAACTTTTTCATCGACGGCGTGACGCCAATCACTGCGCAATCCGCCAGCAACTCCTGCACGTCGACGTCTGCGAACGCGTCCGCGTCTTGCAGCGGCCGGCGCGAGTCGAGCCGCTCGTAGAACGCGTAGAGCAGGTAGTTTCTGTTTCTCCAGTAGGCTTGCAGCCTGCCGCGCGGCTGATCTGGCAGGGTCGCTTCGTTTTTTACGACGAGGCAAATCTCGGCGATCGACGACGACTTGATTCTTTCGATGATCTGGGAAACCCAGCGGGGTTGAGTGAGTGAATCAACCAGCAGACCGACGCGAAGGGGACGTTTTTCGTTAACTGAAGCGGTCATTCAGTATTCGTCATTCAGCAGGCTTCGCGCTGAAATTCAACTTGGTCCAGTCGCATCCGGCCGGCTGACCATCCGAAGCAGATTTCGCATAAGGGCTCGAAGGCGCAAGACGATAGTCGCCTTTTTCGAAGTTTACGAAGCCGACTTTCTCGGGCGACGGATACTGGTTGTCTTTTGGATAAAGCGATTTGTCGGCGCCGGCGAGGATGTTCTTTTGGAAAACTGCGTTAGGCGTGAACTTCAACGCGACCGAGCCCTCGCCCGTTCCGTCGCCGAAGACTCCGTAACCTTTCGGGCCGCGAATCGTCAGGTTGTTGCGATAGACGAAGATCTGGGAAGGCTTGCCGTAAAGAATCATGATGTTGCCGGTTTGAAAGTGCGTGTTGTGTTCGATGCTGACCTCATGGTAGCCGTTCATGGTGAGGAATGGACCACGGATGTCGACGAACAGGTTGTTCTCAATCTTTAGTTTGCTGGATTGCGCTGAAGGTTTTTCGTTATCGCTGCCCAGCAGATTGATCGCGCCTTCCGCGCCCTTCACGATGTTGTTCGTGAACGTCACGTTCTCGATGATCGAATACGGCGCGGTGCCGTCCTGATTCCGCACCGTGAACAGGATCGGAATTCCAGTCTGCCCGTCAGTCCAGCAGTTCTCGAAGATGTTGCCGTCGATCACTACGTTCTTCGCGTTCTTCAACTCGAGCGAGTTCTTGACCGTCCAGTGTTTTCCCGTGTATGTCGGATGCCCGACCTTCCATGACAACGGCTTGAACACGTAGTTGCCGCGAATCTCGATATTCGACGGAATCATCTCCGGACTGGCCGGATCAGAGCCGCCGAAGAGGATGTTCTCACCGGCGCCTTCGAGGTAGTTGTTGATGATGCGAAAGGGTCCGGGACCGTTCCAACCGGCAATGGCTTGCGTATCGTAACCCGCGCCGTGAATCTCGGAGATGTAGGAATTGCTGATCGTAGTCTCGGCGCTGTTCAGGCTGATGCCACGCTGAACGTCCTGCGTGTTGAAGCCGTGAATGTAGCAGCGATCGATTACGAGGTGATGAGGCGCTACGTCCGGCGTCTTTTGCTCGCGGCGTCCTTCACCCAGACGGACCAGGTCGTAAACCTTTACGTTTGCATTACTGGTGGAAAATTCGATGCCGACAAAACGATAATGATGGGCGCCGGCTGCGGTCTTCAGTACCGGTTCCACCTGATCTGTTTGCAGTTTGGCAAACAGCGCCGACTGCGCGGGACTGACGCGAACGTTCTCCGGCAACTCACTCGCTTTTGAGCTCTGTATGACAATCTCGCCGGTGCCGTTTTTCTTTGGCAGCTCAAAACTCCCGGTGTAAGCAACGCCAGCCTGAAGCACGATCACATCGCCGTACTGCGCTGCGTTGAGTGCTGCTTGAAAACTGTCTCTCGGTCCGACATTGATCGTGCGGCGGCCTGCTTGCCACGTCTCGGTGTACGTCCCGCGGACCTGCCTCAACGCAAAGACCACGCCGATCCCAACGATCGCCAAGACCACTAACACCAGCAACAGCTTCAAAACAGACTTACTCATAATCGCACTTCACCAAGCCACAAACGATCGTTCTTCACAAACACAAACTCATTGCAACCCAAACCGACGCGGCCGCACTTCAATTTCGTCAACTGAAAACCACGCTCGCGGCCAAAGTCGAAAACCTCATCCGGCGTCGAAACCTCGTAAGGATAACCCCCGACCCAATCGATAATGTCGCGCCACTTCGTCATGCCGCGGTTATCACGATACTGAGTCCACGAATCGGTGTAGAGCTTCGGATTGAGCGTCAACACCGATTTTGCGAGCAGCTTCAATTCATTCGGTAGCCAAACCAAAGCCGCAAACGGCGATCGCAAAATCCCCGGCAGGCCGCAGTAGGTTTTCTTGATCCAATACCAGCGCGCGCTCTGACTGCCGGTGTCGTTGTAAAGCGCGATAAAAAGTTTCCCTCCGGGCGCGACGCGCTGTTGCGCATGCTCCATCGCAGTCCAAAGATCGCCGGTGTGATGCAGCACACCCCACGAGTAAACGATGTCGTACTGCCCGAGCGACTTCATAAACTCGCCGTCGAGCACCGAAGCCTCCTGAACTTTCCACGACTCATCATCGCGAAAATGGGTCTTCCTGAGCTCGGTGGTGCAATAAACTGACTTGGGATCGAAGTCGAACGAGTGAACACGAGCGCCGAGACGGCGCGCCGCCAAACTAAATAACCCGCTGCCGGAGCCGATGTCGAGAAACGTCTTCCCGCTCAACGAGTCGACTTCCAGCATCTCACGGAGCGACTTCTCCGCCTGCTGAATGCGTTCCTCGTTGATGCCGGGCAGAAACTGCGACCAGTTCTGGCCAAACTCGAATCGCTCTCCCCGGGCTATCTCTGCGGCGTTCGCGTCCATTCCTCAATGCCTCATCTGTATTTAACCACGTAGTAGATCATCTTCACATACTCGGTCGGCACCAATCTCCAACCGCGTGCCGTCAGCCACCACGTGGCGGGTCGCGGCGATTCGCTTCCGGGAGGCACCGGCGTCAAGCCGACTTGAATGCCCGTGTCGCGAAACACACGCGAGAAAGTCCAAAGCGCCCGGCGCGAGTGATAAGCAGAAGTAACGATCAAAACCGAACGAAAGCCATTATCAACCGCGTATTGCTTTACCAGCTCCGCCTCTTCGTGCGTGGTGCTGACCTGGTTCATCAAAACGTCAACACTCTTGTCCGGCGCGCCTGCGTTGTGAATTTCCTCCAAAGAACGCTCGTAGAAGTATAAGTTTCGCTGCGCCTCACTGGACCATGGACCACGCTGGTTGTCGTTGGTCAGAAGGATGGCCGAAGCGCGCCCCTCCAACAGCAGCCGCGTGGCCTCGCGAGCGCGTTCCTTGTAATTGGCCGAACCGCCCAACACCACGATCGCGTCCGCCTTTGCGAGCGGCGCTTCGATTATCAAAAACCTCGCCGCAACCCACGCCGCAAACGGCCAAATCAAGATGCAGACAAGAAGTATCTTGACGAGCGTGCGGCGGCGTGCGGTCACCAGCAAATTCCCTGGTAGCCGTTGCCCGAGGGCCGATCAAACAAGCGCACGAGATCGATGACCGTCTGGTCCGGGCGCAGGCTTGATTCAATCTGGCGAAACTCTTCAGACTTGTTTCCGATCACGATCGTGTCTGACGCGCTCAGCACTTCATCAATCGAACCGCGCATCAACTTCGCGATGTGCGGAATCTCGTGCTCGATGTATTCACGATTCGAACCGAAGAGACGTGCTAGCGAAACGTCGCGATCGTAAATGACCAATTCCAGCCCCTTGCCAATCAACGTTTCAATCAACGTCACCATCGGCGATTCGCGCAGGTCGTCTGTGCCGGCTTTGAAACTGAAACCCAAAATTCCGATGCGCTTTTTGCCGGTGCGCAGCACCATGTCGAGCGCGCGCTCGATTTGCAGCCGGTTCGTGATGCTGATCGCAGTCAGCAGCGGCACTTCGACGTCCAGTTCCTTGGCTTTGTAAGTCACCGCGCGCAGATCTTTCGGCAAACACGAGCCGCCGAACGCAAAAGCAGGTTTCAGGTAGTAAGCGGAAAGATTGAGCTTCGTATCGGCGCAAACGACGTTCATCACCTCGTGGCTATCAAGCTCGAGCGCCTTGCAGATGTTTCCGATCTCGTTCGCAAAACTCACCTTCAGCGCGTGAAAGCAGTTGCAGACGTACTTCACCATTTCCGCCGTCTTCATCGAAGTGGCAAAGATGGGCGCATCGATACCGGAATAAAGACCGCTGACAGTCTTGGCAGTCTCTTCGTCGTCGGCACCGATCAACGTAAACGGCGGCGCATAGAAATCTTTCAACGACGAGCCTTCGCGCAAAAATTCCGGATTGACGCAAAGACCAAAATCTTTTCCGGCCTTTTTTCCTGACGCTGATTCAATCGCCGGCTGGGCCACACTCTCGATACTTCCGGGCAACATCGTGCTGCGAATCACGACCGTATGGCGTTCGCTCTTGTCCGCGAGCGCGGCGCCGATCTGTTCGCAGACACGCCCGACATGGCCCAGGTCGAGACTGCCGTTTGGCTTACTCGGCGTTCCGACACAAACCAGCGAAATGTCGGTTGTCTTAACCGCGTTCGCAGTATCCGTCGTAGCGCTCAGTTTTCCTTCTTTCACCACGTCGCGAATCAGCTCGCCGATACCCGGCTCGACGATCGGACTCGCGCCGCTGTTTATGATCTCGACTTTGGTAGGATTGACGTCGACACCAACCACCTCATGTCCCGCACGCGCGAAACACGCGGCCGAAACGCAGCCGACGTAACCAATGCCAAAAATACTAATTTTCATCTAACGTTTTTGACCTCATGGGCTTAAACCAGTAACCACAGATTTCACAGATGTCTGCGTAATCTGTGGATGGTTTGTTTGTCTGCAAAGCGAAATAAAATTCTCGGTGACTTGTCCCCAACCGTGATTCTGCCGGACTGCGGCTGCTGCTCGCTGGCCCAGCTCGGTCGCGTACGGACTATCACTGAACAGCCTAATAACCGCATCTGCAAACGTGTTTGGTTCGTCAGCCAGCAGCAACTCCACGCCATCAGTAAGCGGTAAACCCTCGGCGCCAATCGTTGTCGAAACAACCGGCTTTTCCATCGCCATCGCTTCAAAGATCTTCAACCGCGTGCCGCCACCGATGCGCAACGGCACAACATAAGTGGCCGCCCGTTCGATGTAAGGCCTTACGTCGTCCACGCGTCCGGTGATCACAAGCGAAGGATCTTCTTTACTGAGATCGACCAACGACGACGGCGGGTTACGGCCGACGACGGTCAACGTCGCCTCCGGCACCTTCCTCTTAATCAACGGCATGATCTCGCGCATGAAGTAGCGGATTGCGTCTTCATTCGGCAGCCAATCCATCGAGCCCGTAAAGACGATACCGTGCTTTGAGGCTTCGATCGCGCCACTCGGCCGGAAGAACTCGACGTCGACACCGGTTGGCACGTCGAACACCGATCCCGCGCCATATTCGCGCTTCATCTGATCGCGATCGTCTGCCGAAACAGCGATAACGCAATCAAACCTGCCGCACATCTCCTTCTCAAAGCTGCGCATCTTCTGCCACTGCCCGTAAAGATAAGCCTTTTTGATCGGGTTGGTCTGCACTTCGTAGTGACGCTTCCAGATCATCGCTTCCACGTTGTGCTGAAAAAGCACGGCGGGCGTGTTCAGCGTTTGCGGCACGTTCGCGGCCGGCGCGAGAAAATCACAGACCAAAAGATCGAACGAGTTCTTGCTCTCGAGCTCGGTTATCTTCTGCAACATCGCCGCCGACTCATACTTCTTGATCGCATAAGGACGCGGCGACACGAGGTTCATGAGCAGTTCGAAATAAAAACCCGGCGTAAACTTTTCGCGGCGGCTCTGCGGGATGCAGATCAGCTCGTGGCAATACTCAGTCGCTTTAGCGCGCTCATCCGGGGTCGCCGTACCGTCGTCGAGCGTCAGATACGTGACGTGATGTTCGCGTTTCAATTCCTTCAGCATGTAGTAAGTGCGGATCTTTCCGCCCTTATCGACCGGATGAAGCAATTCAGTTTTGAGCCAGAGAATACGCACAGGATTATCGCGGTACGAGCTTGCAACGCACGATCGCGGTGGTGAACTCCCTCGTCAGGCGGTTGGCAATCGGTTTTAGTTTTCGTATCGGCACCGGCTCGAAACCGGCAAACTTGAAATCACTCTCCGCAACGATCGACTCGAAACGTCGAATCGTCATTTGATTCAGGCCACCTTCGGCTTCATGAAAACGCGTCGCGCCATCCGTTTTGAAATCCGAACGCCAGCGGATCAGCGACTTCTCGGTAAAGATCAGGTGCGCAAACGGAAACGGCGAAAACAAATGTCCGCCCAGCGGGTGATACCACGTTGGTCCAAACGCCGCGAGCACGCAGCCGTTGTCTTTCAACAAACGGCGCATGATGCGCAGGATCTCGGCCGGATCGTCGAAATGTTCGAAGGCGTCGATCGATAAAATCACGTCGGCCTTCTCGTCGGTTTTTGTGCCGAAAGTGCAATGATCGCTGACGCCCTGTTCCGCGGCCCTCTTTCGCGCTCTTGCCAAAGCGTGTTCGCGAATGTCGATGCCGACAACTTTGCGCGCGCCACGCTTCGCGACTTCCACCGCGTCTTCGCCGTCGCCACAGCCGAAATCGATGACGACCTTGTCTTTCGTCTCTTCCCAGATGCGCTTGCTGAGCAGTGTTTCGATCTTGCTCACGCCTTCGTAAGCGCTGCCGTCGCAATAACCGGTCTCGCCGTCCGCGCTGATGCGGCGCAGCAAGTGGTATCCGACTGTTCCTCCAATAAGACCCATGTTCATTCAGTTTCGTGCTGTTACCAGCAAGCTTTCGTCGGCGTGTTCAAAGTGATTGCCGGCGTTTTCGCCGTCGATGAAGCGGCGAAACCACATTTCCAGATTGACCAGCGACCACAGCCGTTCCGAATGATTGGCCACGCCCCGCTGATGCTGCTCGACGAGCGAGCGCACAAATTCCGCGTTGAAAATCCCGCGTTCAACCGCGCGGCTGCCGAGCACGTATTCATCCAACACCGGGGCGTACGCACCGCGAAACCATTTACCCAACGGCACCGGAAAACCCATCTTCGGCCGATCGAGAATCGCCGGCGGCAAAACACCTTTCATGCTCTGCCGCAATACATACTTCGTGGTCCAACGCCGGAGCTTCAGTCGCTCCGGGAGACTCGACGTAAACTCCACCAGCTTGTGATCGAGAAACGGAACGCGGCTCTCAACCGAAGCAGCCATGCTCATCTGGTCCTGCTTCATCAAGAGTTCGTGCAGATACGTTTTGATGTCGGCGTAAAGCAGCCGATCGAGCAACGATTGCGCGTTGGTGTCGTGCAACACGTCGCGCACACCGGCGTACGGATCGATGGCTCCCATACGCTCCATCGCGTCGAGTGTGAGCAGTTGGTGTTGTAACGAACGCGAGAAGACGGCGAAGTTGTCGAAGTAAATGCTCTCGATGTCCGGCGACAGATTCAGAAACGTGCGGCCGAGCTTCAAACGCAGCTTCGAGCCGGTCATCCCCGCAAACTGTTTGCGCACCAGGTCGCGCACGCCGCTCGGCACGACGCGATGATAATGTTCGCCGAGCGCGAGGTTCAGAATCGTCTTGCGATAACGAGCGTAACCCGCCATCAATTCATCGCTGCCCTCGCCCGTCAAAACAACTTTCACGTGCTGTGAAGCAAGATGCGAGACGAAATACAGCGCCACACTCGACGGGTGCGCTAGCGGTTCGTCTTCGTGCCAGATCAAATCGGGCAGCTTGGCCCAAAACTGCTCCGGCGTGACGACTATTTCGTGATGGTCCGTCTTGTACGCCTGCGCCACCAGACGCGCGTATTCGAGCTCGTTTGCTTCGCGTTCAGCAAAAGCGACAGAGAAAGTCTTGATTGGTTCGTCGACGAGCGTGCTCATCACTGCTGCGATCGCTGACGAATCGATGCCGCCGGATAGAAACATTCCGAGCGGCACGTCGGCCATCAAACGAAGCTGCACTGACTTTTTGAACAGCTCGCTCCATTCGGCGATGTAATCCGCGTCGCTGCGGCCTGCGTGTGCCTGTTTCTCAAAGCTGACGTCCCAATATTTCCTGATCTTGATTTCGCCATCGCGCCAACGCAGCGTGTGACCGGGCAACAAACGTTTGACACCAATGAAGAGTGTCTCTTCACCTGACGTCGCGTGATTCGCGAGGTAATCAGAAAAGGCGCGGAAGTTTAATTCCGGCTTCACCGCGCGTGCTTCGAGCAGCGCTTTGATCTCCGACGCGAAATATAGCGAACCTTCAGGAGTGTGAACGTAGTAAAGCGGTTTCACGCCGAGCCGATCGCGCGCGATGAACAGTTCGCGTTTGTTTCGATCCCAGATTGCAAACGCAAACATACCGCGCAGGCGATCGACGCAATCGTCGCCATACTCGGCGTAGAGATGCAGGATCGCTTCGGTGTCGCAGTGTGTTTTGAAGACGTGGCCGCGAGCGATCAGCGGCTCGCGATAATCGGCGTGGTTATAGATTTCACCGTTGTAGGTGATGTGCAGCGAACCGTCTTCATTCGTCATCGGCTGGTGGCCGGAAGCAACGTCGACGATGCTGAGGCGGCGATGGCCCAGGCCGATGCGGCCGTCGACGAAAATGCCTTCGTCGTCGGGGCCGCGATGCGTGATGACGTCGCGCATGCGTTTGAGCACAGTCGCGTCTATCTGACGGCCCGACTGGCTTGAAAACGCGATTCCGTTAATTCCGCACATAAGAAAACCGCCCAGCCGACTCTACAATCTTCTTGCCCGCAAGCTCCAGCCTGCCTTGACCAATCAGCACCATCTCCCTGGGAACTGACGCAACCGAAGCACCTTCTACAAACCGCATCCAGACGCAGTCGAAGTCTGAAACCCACGATGCCATTTGTGCAAGCGGCGCGGCGCGATCGCGAATGAGCACGAGGTCGAGCGAATGCTCGTTTCGGATCTCAAAACCGCGGCCGCCAGTGACCGGAGTCTGCTCTACCACTGTGCTAACAGGGCGTTGCGGCAGCAGGAAGGTGGTGATTTCAAAGTCGCCGTCCGCACGTGCTGAAAAGACGCGGACGGGCGCGGGCGTCCTTTCTGCATAACAGTGTGAAACCCAGCCTTCTTCCGTTCGCCAGGCGCCGTTTTCCGCAAAACTCGCGATTTCGAGCTGATCCGGGGAAACGCTGGAGTCGAAGTGAAACCACTGATTTAACTGATGTTTTCCAGATAAATCGAGCCGATCTTGCACGAGCCAATAATCATTTTTGAGAAAAAGGATGGTGCGCGTGTGCGTGCCGGGTTTACCGAGTTGTTCGTAACCGTTGTGGCGGCCGGAGACGTAGGTAAAACGATCGTGTTCGAACCACGCGAGACGTTCGCAGGAAGTCTTTGTCTTCCAGGAAAACGTGTCTGCGGGGATCGAGGACGACTCGCCGTCGACCGTGACGGTGTTGTGCGCGGATGAGCCACGAAACCAGTCGCGCAGTTCTTTTCCGCCCGTGTAGGTGAACGTTCCCGGATCGACGAGCGCAGTTCTGCCTCCGGCAGCAACTTCTATCGAGAGCGCGTCGGCGTGCGCGTGACCGCAGTTGGCCCAACCGTGTGGACCACAGTCGAAGAGAAGATAATTTGAAGTGGGCGACCAGCCGTCGCGCATGACGTAGTAACCACCGTCGGTAAACGCCACAGATTCCTTAGCGGGCTTCTCGCTTTCCAGCTCGTCAAAGGCGCGCAAACCCTCGGCGCCGAGCAGCCAAAGTGTTTCCTCCGCTGCTTCACCCGCGACGAACTTATAGTCCGGACGCTTGAAGAGCACAGCTCCGGTTGAAAGCACCGAACGAAAGTCGTTTGCCGGACGCTCATCCAGCATCACGAGCCGGCCGCCATCGTCGTCGCCGAAGAACGGCGTCGTGCCGTCGGGCCGCGTGATGTACATCAAGTGGTCCAACAGCAGTTCGAGCTTGGGTTCGAGCGTTTCCGGCAGCGTCATGCCGTTACGGCGCAGCAGCACCGCGAGATGTATGTAAAAGTCCGCCGTGTAGCGGTGGTAATAACTCGACTGTTCGAAATACACGCCGTCGGGTTGCACGTGCCGCGACAGTTGCGATTCGAGAATCTCGAGACCGAGGTCACGCCAGCGCGTCGCATCGCGAAACTCCGGCAGCAACAAGCCGATGTAGAAGAGTCCGAGCGCCTCGCCCGTGAGGTGTGTGTTTGGACTAAAGTAAGTCGAGAGATACGTTTCCAGGTGCGACGCATTGAGATAAAGAAACTTCACCATGCGTAACAGCACGTCATCGGTGAGCCACTGCGAACCGGCAAAGAATTGAAGCGCCCAGAGCCACGAGATCGATCGAAACGAGATTTCCAAACTACTGGCCCAGTTGATGCCGAGCTTCGGCGGATTCTCATCCATCCACGATGTGACGTGCGCCACGAAAATTTCGGCGTAGCGCTCATCACCCGTCAGCCAATAGGCCCGGCCCAACGTAAGAAAATACTGGTGACGATTAAGCTCCCACGTGACTTTCTTGTCGCCCGCAACCTCGGCGTCGAGATAGTTAAGCTGACTCCAATGGACCAACGGCGTGCGCTTGCCGGAAAGCGGTTCGAGGTGCCAGTCGGGCTTGCCGAGTTTTAGTTCAGGTAAGCCTAGAAGACTAAATGTTCCCTCACCAATCCTTTCGGCTATCTGTAAAATCCGTGGCTCGGCTTCGGGCCAACGACGACGAAACTCGTCTTTTGAGTCAAAACCCGAGAAAAAACGGGGTTCAGTTCTTTGGCGTCGCTGTTCGAGAAAGTCGGACAGGGATTTAAAACCGGAATCAAACAGAGTTAGTAGCTCTTCGTCGGTTGGAAGAGAAGTCTGTTTCGATAGACCACTGCGCTCCGAGAGGATCGCGACCTGCTGCGCAACGCGCACGCCGATCTCGTCCATCTTCAGCCCTTTGAGCCTCTTTATTTTTGTCGTCAGCGAGCTCAAACTCTTAACTCAATCACTTCGTACATCTCCGCAATCGCGCGCGTGGTCGCGGTGCCGGGGTTAAAGAACATCTCACCAGCAACCATACGTCTCATTTCGGATTTGGCGTCTCGATCGGCAAAACTCTCCTCAACTGCCGCAACCAACTCATCGCCGTTCGTCACGGACGTCGCAGCGTCGATCATCAACTGCACGTAAGCCGGCTCGATATCGGTCTTCTCCAACAGTTCCGGAACGTGAATCCGGATCAGCGGGCGATCCAATAATAGATACTCAAACCCAACCGAGCTGTGATCCGTGATCAGCACATCCGCGGCCATCAAATACGACGACGAATTACTGCCGGTCGCCAGCACGCCACCATTGGCCTCGAGCAACGGCAACAGTTTCTGCCCCCAATCAACGCCACCCGAATGATAGTCGTCCTTCTGTCGTGAACGATCGTGAAGCTTAACGATCACCGTGAATCCCGCCTCGCCCAACCGCTTGACGATCTCTTCGCCCATCGTGGCCACAGACGAATACTTCGACCACGTCGGCGCATACAAAACAGTTTTCCGCGACGGATCGATGCCGAGCGAAGTCAAAATCTCATCCCGCTGCAACGAACCATCAACCAGACAATCCAAGCGCGGCATGCCAACCAACCTAATCGCCGGACTATCAGCATCGATCGCGCCCGTGTCGATGAAGTTCTGCATGCGACGCTTGTTGATAAAGAACAACCGGTGCCAACTGCGCATCGACGTGTCCGGCGAGTCGTAAACCGTTCGATACTTCCCAGCTACGCCGTGAAACGTCTGCACGCGATGCGCACCGCGCGGCAACCTGGCCCAAAGAAAATCTGCCGCCAGATAGGCGTCGAACTGCATAAACGCCGCCGCTTTCGGACGCACGAAGTGATACGGCTGTTGAGCTTCCGCGTAGATTTTGTCGAGCAGCTCCGGAGTCTCACTCGCCGTCAGAAACACCTCGATTCGCGGATCTTTTTGCAGACCCAGAACGATCGGCGCGACCGTCGCGTAGTTCATCGCGGTCCGGCTATCCACCAGAACGCGGCGTTTCTCAGCGTCACGAATCCGCTGGAAACGTTTGTCCAAACCACGCAACCACTCGATGGAGCTTCGGGAGATCATTTAGCAGCAGGAGCCGGGACCATCGCGTTGATCCTGGGAAAGATCTCTTCCTGCGCCCGGCGGTAGTCTTCAGGAAAATCGATCTCGATCCACGGATAATTATCGGTGCTGATGGCGTGCAAGGGATAGCGAAGAGCAAACTCACGAAATGCGCGCGGCGCCCAATCGCGATCGCAGTCGCCGCTGGAAATCAGCCGGTCCATCTCGGCGACGAGAAGCCTCGCGCCGTCGCGGCTAAACTTCACCACGCCCACGTTCTCGCCGTCGGCTTCGGCGGGACTCATGCTTTTGCTGATGTCGACGACGCGGCCTTCGTTTACTTTGACTTTCATCTCTTCGTCGCCGAGCTGATTGTTTTGTTTGTCGACAAAATCAACCAGCAGCGCATCCGGAAACGGCGACGTCAGCAGCCGCGTCAACAGCTCCGGAGGAAAAAGCACATCGCAATTCAAAACGACGAAGCCTTCAGTTAAATGCTCCTTCGCCAGCCACAAAGAATAGAGACTGCTCGTTTCACCAAAGCGCTCGTTGGTAACAAACTCAACATTCGGAGCGCAGTGATTTTTTATACGCTCAGCTTCAAACCCGAGCACCAGCACGACCTGATCGATCCGCGCTTCCTCGAGCGCGGACATCTGGCGCTGCAACAGCGTGACGCCGTCCACCTCAAACAGACATTTCGGCTTGAGCTCGACGCCGTTCAGACGTGTTCCCTTGCCGGCGGCGAGTATAATCGCTTTCATCGTTCGTTAATTATCTTGCAGACTAACCAAACCTCTTCGCGGTGGGATTGGCGCGCCGATCTTTCCATCTCTCCTTCATTACCCCGGCAAAAAACCAAAGTCCGAGTTCGTTTTCAAAAGCGGCGGTACGATCGCCACGAACAAAAGCGGAAATCATAGAAAAGAACGATTGCAGATATGTGCGGAACATGTAACGCGGAACGCCCGCAATGTGCGGCACCTTCCGGAAATCCAACTCCGTGCTTTCCGGCGACTCCATATCAAGTCCTCTCGTCTGATAAAGAATCGCGCGGCTGATTCCGTGCCAATACCACCAACTACGAAAATACCTCTTCGTCAGTCGATCCGCTGGAATCACGTGATGCACCACCAAGTCCGGCGAATAGAAACCCTTCACACCCGCGGCGCGTGCGCGTTGAATCCATTCTCTAACTTCCTGACCCAACAGCGTGCCTGCTTTGCGTCCGATCGTGTTGTCCCACAGCCCGGCGCGTTCGAAAGCCTCGCGGCGGAAGATCATGTTTACGCCCAGCGTCACGTAGTCGCCGAGCGGAATCGGTTCGGAACCGTAATCCAACAACGCAATCACTGCCCAGTGTATGCATCGGGTTTCTGGAATCCACGACGGACGCTCGCCGCCCCAAAGCGGCAGCGCCTTCCCGCCGAGATATTGACAATCGAGCTCCTTCAAAGCGCGCTCGGCGTTGGTTAACCAGTTTGGCTCGATGCGTACGTCGTCGTCGGTGGTCGCGATGATTTCGCCCTGGGCGGCTTTGATACCGGCGTTCAGCGCCGCCGAACGGCCCTGTTGTGATTCGTGCAGGTAACGCAGCGATACGGGAAAATCTTCAGCCGCCTTCAGCACCACCTCTTTCGTGTTGTCCTTAGAATTGTTGTCAACAATGATCACCTCCCACGAATCTTTCACCTGAAGCGCGCGCAGCGACTCCAGCGTCCGAACCAACTCGTCGGCTCGGTTGTAGGTGGCTATGACAACAGAAAACTTCATACGGTTTTAGTGCGAACTCTAACACATGAAGCTAAGGTACAGCTTCGCCTGTAACAAATAAACGATTGATGTACTTATACCTTCCAAAAATCAGACTCATGTCCGAATACAAGACATGATAGAATCCCGCCTCCATCAACTTGGTTAGGAAAAACAAGGTGTATCCCCGTCCCGGGTCGCGGTGTGATTTTTGCTGTGTCCACGGCAACTGACAAGTTAGCGAAAGCCCGGTCACCCCGAAACCGTGGTGGACCAAAAGGGCTTTCGTTTGCGCGATCCAGATCAAGGAATAGGGTCGAGAGCTGGAGTCTCCCCACTGACATGCTCTTTGGCAGTGAACCTTTAGTTCGTTTCAGGATACAAAGTGGTCTAAAACAAAAATTCAGCTCTCGACTCTATTAGGAATATGCTAGTCCCCAGACGACTTCTACTACTGTTTCTTGCGCTCCTTCTTTTTCCGGTCATTAACCTTCACGCCCAGGAGCGTCTCTGCGATAGCGCATTTGAAGACTGCCGCGCGCCACTCTGGCAGCTTATCGACAATGAGACCCAGGGAATCGATGTCGCATTCTGGTTCATGCAGGACTCGTCCTACGCGACCAAGATAATCAATCGATTCCATGCGGGTGTTCCCGTGCGTGTGCTCGTCGATCCGCGCGCGAATCCGACCTACGCCGGCAACGAAGACGTGCTCAACATGTTGAAGAATGCCGGCATTCCGATGCGCTACAAACTGACCGACGGCATCCTGCACTGGAAAATGATGCTGTTTGTCGGCCAGGGCAAACTCGAATTCAGCGGCGCCAATTATTCCGGCAACTTCTTCGTCCCGGACGTGCCAAACGTCAACTATATGGATGAAGCGCTCTATTTCACCGACGATGTGTCGCTGGTTCAAAGCTTCAAAACCAAGTATGACGACGTTTGGACGAACACCGTCGATTACGGAAACTACGCCAACATCACGGGTCCGTTGACGCGCAAGTATGCGACGTTCGCAATCAATCCGGAGCTGAACTTCCCGCCGTCGCAGAGCTCCTCGCAGGACTACATCCTGCGCACACAGCAACGCATGAATGCCGAAACGCAGAAGATCGATGTGATCATGTATCGCATCACAAACCAGGCTTTCAGCGACATGAGCATCGCCGCAGTGAACCGCGGCGTTCCGGTTCGCCTGATTCACGAGCCTGACGAATATCGCAATCTCGCGCGGCAGTGGGACTCATGGAACGTCGACCGCATGTACATGGCTGGCGTGCAGATCAAGATGCGTAAACACCTGGGTCTCAATCACCAGAAGTCTGTGCTTTTGTATAGCCAGGGAATGACGATCTTCGGCTCGTCAAACTGGACCGGCCCGTCCGGAAACTTCCAGCTCGAGCATAACTATTTCACGACCAAGACGTGGTTCTTCGACTGGTTCGTCAACCAGTTTGAACGTAAGTGGAACTCATCGACTGAGAACGAGCCCTTTGTGCCGTTGCCGCCGAACGCTCCGGTTTACTCGGCGCCAGCCAACAACGCGATCGCTGTACCAACAACCCTGCTGAAGCTGCAATGGGAAGGTGGTCCATGGGCTCACAAATACGACATCTATTTCGGCACAACGCCGAACCCGCCGTTGTATCTATCGGACGTCAGCACTTTCCAGAGCGGCGCCCAGGGCGGTCAGCCGTTGCTGGACAGTGGTTCCGTTGACGATGGAAACCCGGAAGTGTTCACAATCCCGGTGCCCCTTCAGCAAGGCACGACTTATTACTGGCGCATCGTCGGCAAGACGATGGCGAATCAAACCGCCACTGGTCCAACCTGGAGTTTTGTGACGGCTGGTTCCGTTGCTGCTCCGGATGCTCCAACGGGATTTACGGCGACCGCGATGTCGCCAACGCGTATCGATCTCGCGTGGACCGCCTCGGGCGGCGCCACTGGTTATCGAGTCGAGAAGAGTTCGAACGGTTCGAGTGGCTGGAACGAGATCGCGCAACTAAACTCGAGTCAAACGACCTATTCAGATACCACGCTCTCGCAACAGCAAACGTGGTTCTATCGCGTCCGAGCTTTGAACACCGGTGGCTTTTCACCGTACACGCCTGTGAGAAGCGCGACGACACCGGCGCCACCACCGCCAAGCATCAATGACATTGTTCTCTGGGCGGCTGAAGCGCCGACGCGTGTCGGCGCATGGTCCATCGTCGCCGACGGAACGGCCGCAGGTGGGAGCCGGATTTCGAATCCCGACGCAGGCGCGGCGAAGATCTCCACGGCTTCGGTAAATCCGGCGAACTACTTCGAAATGACGTTCGATGCCCAGGCGGGAATCAGTTACCGTCTGTGGCTGCGCGGCAAGGCGCAGGACGATTTCTGGGGTAACGACTCAGTCTTTATTCAGTTCTCTGACAGCGTCGACACCAATGGCGCGGCGGTCTTCCGCATCGGCACCAGCGGTGCGGCCGAGATGAATCTTGAAGACTGCTCGGGCTGTGGCATTCAGGGCTGGGGCTGGCAGGACAACGGTTGGGGCGTGGGCGTGCTTGGTCCACTAATCCGGTTCCAGAACAATGGTACCCACACTCTTCGGATCCAGGTGCGTGAAGACGGTCTGTCGCTCGATCAGATCGTGCTTTCGCCGCAGACGTATCTCAGCACCTCGCCCGGTTCGCTGAAGAACGACAACACCATTCTGCCTAAATCGAGTGGCTCGCCCAATCCGACGCCGACTCCGACGCCGACGCCCACTCCGACACCAACACCGGCGCCCACAGTGACTTCCGTGTCGCCGGCTTCTGGTCCAACAGCCGGTGGAACTTCGATCGCTGTATCTGGAACTGGTTTTGTCTCAGGCGCAACTGTCTTGCTCGGAACTGTCGCCGCAACGAATACGGTAGTCGTGAACAGCACGACGATCACGGCGAATACTCCGGCACAGAGCGCCGGCGCCGTTAACGTCAGCGTCACGAACCCCGACAATCAGACGGGTACGCTGTCGCAGGCTTTCACTTACAACATTCCTTCGCAGCCGTCGATACCGGCGTTCGATCACGTTTTCGTCGTCGTGCTCGAGAACCAGAGTGCTACTGACGCCATTGCGGGCATGCCGTTCCTGAACAAATTGGCGGGCCGGTATGGAAATGCAGTCAATTATTTCGCTAACACCCAGCCGTCGATCGGCGACTATTTCTGGCTGACGACCGGCCAAAACATCACTAACGATAGCAACTTCGCCGGCCCGGTCACGGCCGACAATATCGTTCGTCAACTCAATCTCGCTGGAAAGAGCTGGCGCTCGTACGCGGAGGACTTGCCGTCTGTTGGTTACACCGGCGGCGATGCTTATCCGTACGTCAAACGGCACAACCCGTTTGCTTACTTCTCCGACATACTTAACAATCCGGCGCAGGCGAACAACATCGTGCCGTTCTCGCAGTTCTCGATTGATATGGCGAACGGCCAGTTGCCAAACTACTCGTTCATCATTCCGAACCAGCACAACAACTCGCACGATTGTCCGGCGGCGATTCCAAACTGCACCAACGCCGACAAGTTGACCACTGCTGACGAGTGGTTGAAGAACAATATCGATCCATTGATCGCCAGCCAGTCTTTCAGGCAGAACGGTTTGCTGGTCATTACGTTTGACGAGTCGACCGACGCCGATACACAGAATGGCGGCGGCCACGTCGTGACGCTGGTGATCAGTCCGAAAGCCAAACAGGCTTTCCAGTCGAACACTTTGTATCAACATCAGAGCGTGCTGCGATTGACTGCTGAAGGGCTTGGCTTGACTTCGTTCCCGGGCGCCGCCGCGACTGCGCCAAACATGGCGGAGTTCTTTACCACCACGCCGAACACGACTCCGATCATCAATAGCGTGTCGCCAACGTCTGGGCCGGCAGCGGGTGGAACGGCCGTGACGATCTCGGGTACTGGTTTCGCCACTGGCGCGACGGTGACTTTCGGCGGTACAGCGGCTTCGACTATAAACGTGCTCGGCAGTACAACCATTACCGTAGTTGCCCCGGCACATGCGAACGGCGCGGTTAACGTCGTGGTGACAAATCCCGGCGGCCAGACCGGCACGAGTGTTGGCGGTTACACATACACGGGCGGTGGCAATCCAGCGCCGACTGTGTCGACCGTGTCGCCGACTTCGGGTCCGACGGATGGTGGAACGCAGATCACCATCACCGGCACCGGCTTTGCCGCGGGTGCGACCGTCTCCGTTGGCGGCACTTCGGCTACCGGCGTGATCGTGAGCAACAGCACAACGATCACGGCGAACACTCCCGCACATGCTGCCGGAACAGTGGACGTCGTGGTCACGAATACCGACGCCCAGAATGGCACGAAGACGAATGCCTTCACCTACACTGCGCCGGGCGGTGAAACCGTGCTGCTGGCTGACGACTTCAACGATGCTTCGCTGAACACTTCGAAGTGGCAGGCGAATAATCTGTTCAGCGGTTTTACCGATGCGACCGTCGCGATCAGTGAGACGCAAAACCTTGCGGTTGGTCCGCTCAAACAGAACACTGACGGGTCACACTACAACGGGATCCGTTCGATTGCGGCGTTCGACTTCACCGGCGGTTACGCTTACGTCCAACTGGCGCAGGCGCCCAACCCGCTAACCGCGGGCGACGCGTTCTACACGCTCGGACGGGACGTGGATAACTGTTACCGGATGTACGTGGAGTCGGGAAATCTGATCGTGCAGAAGAAGATTGGCGGCGGGAAGTCGACGATGTTGACCGTCACATTCAATGCGACGAATCACGCCTTCTGGCGCATCAGGCACGACGCGATCTCAGGACAGATTGTCTTCGAGACCGCGCCTGCCAATGCCGGAGCGCCGGGCACCTGGACTCAACTCTACGCCGAGGCGTGGAACACGTCGGCGGTGCCGTTGAATTCAGTGTTGTTCGAACTGAAGGCCGGAACCTGGCGGATTGAAGGTAACAATCCCGGCACGGTTATCTTTGATAACTTCAAAGCCGCCAAGCCATAACAACATCCACAGATTCCACAGAAAAATCTGTGAAATCTGTGGATGGATTTACTTACCTTATTTCAAAGTTGGCAATCATCGGATTGTGATCGGAGGGCCTCACTCCTCGATCGTCCAATGTGCCGAGCCAGACCACGATGTTAGTGTTGTTCAAGTCTCTGACGTCGGGAATCTGAGTGTTCTTCACCACTAGACTACCGGTGCCCTTCGACAGCCACACGTAATCGATCCTGCCCCGGCGTGTCCGGGTGTGCAGGTAAACCGGGTTGTCAGGGTACGCGGACGCGGTGCCGATGTTCATCGCGTTCACCCAACTGTCGTAGAAGATCTCACCCATGTGAATCGCTTCAGACAGATCGGGACCGGCGTTGAAATCACCCACCACGATCTTCGACTCACTGAAGCCGTTTGTGAAGCTCTGCAACTCGGTGACCTGCTGGTATCGCGCGCTCGAAGAATAAGCATCGAGGTGTGTGGCGAAGAAGTTGATGTTTCTGCCCCCGATATTCACGGTCACTTGCGCCACCGATCGCTCAGTGCTCAGATACCGCGAACTCTTGCTGGCGAAATTGTACTTCGACAGAATCAGGTTTCCTTCAGGAATACCCGGGGCCTTAGCAATGAAGTGCCAGTACCACGTGATCCCTGTCTTCTGTTGCATGAGACTTAGAAGGTTGCTGATGTCATCCGGAGGCATCTCACACAACCCGACCAGATCCGGATTGAAATTCGCAATATAGGTTGCGATCCGGTTCCAGTTGGTAACGCCGTCAGTGCCTGAACCAAAACTGACGTTCCAGCTCATCACGCGCAAATTCGACGTACTTGGCGGCGGCGGAGCCGGCGCACTGACGTTAATTTGCACGTTGGAAGTCGCCGTCGCACCGCTATTGTCCGTGACCGTCAGCGAAGCCTGATATGAGCCCGCCGAGGAATACGTATGCGTCGGAACGGCAGTGGTCGAGGTCGTGTTATCACCAAAGTTCCAGTAGTAGGACGCGATGTAACCATCGGGATCGTTCACTGACGGCGAGAAGCTCACGAAGAGCGGACCCACGCCGGAAGTTGGCGATGCCGAAATCGACACTGTCGGCGGCTGATTCGTGGGCGCAGGCGCACCTTCGGTATACGGGATGATGACTCCGTCGTTTTTCAAAGAGCCGGGCGAACTATTCAGATATCGCGACGGCGACAAAACGATTTGGTCGATCGAGAAGCCATCCTCACGTGTTTGTATGCGAATAGTCTGCGTTCCGGTTGTGTTGAAGTAGACCAACGGTCCCATAACGCCAACACCCCAACCGGTATCCTGCCAGCCCCAACCCTGTACGCCGCAGCCCGAACAATCCTCGAGATTGACTTCCATAGCGCTGGTCGTGCCTGTGCGATACATGGCCGTACCGGAGGAGTTCTGACTGCCTGAAAACTGCACGAACACTGAGTCGTTGCCCCAGTAATCGCCCTCAGCGCGGCCACGAATCCACACGCGATAACCTGTTCCGGACTTCGCATTGAAAGTCACGTCGAAGTAGTTCGCCGGACTTGCCGAAGCCGTGGAAATCTTCGCCACACCAGCGTCTGGATTACGGAGCAAAGCGCCGCCGGCCGCACTGCCACTAGATTCACGAACCCACGCACCACGTAGATTGCTCACCGGCACGTTCGCAGCCCAGATAACGACGTCAGTCGCTGTCGCGGGCGGAGTTGGTGTCGGTGTCGGTGTGGGCGTTGGTGTAGGAGTCGGAGTTGGTGTTGGAGTCGGCGTCGGAGTGGGTGGGGGAGAGCCTGCGTTGGCTGTCAAAATAACGCCATCGTTTTTCAACGCGCCCGGAGCAGACGAAAGATAAGAGCCTGGCGAGAGAACGATCTGATCGATCAACAGCCCGTCCTCGCGCTCCTGAATTCTGATTGTTTGGAGTCCGGTGGATTGAAAGTAAATGGCTGGGCCAAATACTCCTACTCCCCACCCGTTGTCCTGCCAGCCCCAGCCTGAAAGTCCACAGCCAGAGCAATCTTCAAGGTTGTATTCCGTGCTTGAACCAGTACCGATGCGAAAAGTCGCCGCGCCGGTGCTGGTAACACTGCCGGAAAACTGTACGTGAACCGAATCGTTGTAAGGCGAATTGCCTTCAGCTTTGCCGCGCATCCAGAGACGGTATGGTTGTCCGGCGTTAGCGTAGAACGTCATTTCTACGTAGCTGGCCGGCGACGCCAACGGCGTCACAACCTTCGCACCGCCTCGATCTGCACTGGCTAAGCGGAAACTTCCGGCCGCGGTTGAATCCGGGACGACACTCCAGTTACCAACCTTCACCGGCGCTTGCGATGCGTATAAGACAATTGTCTGAGCGGAAGCGGATCGAACAGAAACAAGAAAGATGAAGACGAAAATGAAAGCGGAAATGAATCGTAACGATCTACCTATCAATGTATCTATCTCCCTTTAAGTCGTTGGTAGTCGGGCTAACAAAAACATGGACCACCACGTCGCACACAAGTGTCTGCGAATGCCCTTAACGCAACTGCGTTACGCAGACCGAGATGCGGACGGGACTAAAGCTCGACGGTGACCGAGAGGGTTGCCGCTGATCGCCGAACGCTAGGTTTTAGTGTTTTCGATCTCGAAGAACTGAGATCTGGAAAAGTCAGAACGGATAGAACGTTGTTCTAACTGGTTTGTCGAAATGAAGGATGCGCAAGCGGATACTACAAACAAAATCTTTCCCACGTATCGATTGAGCCCCTCCAACTCAACGCACGCACCCTAACACGATTTTCAAGAAAGTGTCAAAATTCTAACTCGATTCGTAAAGTTACAACTTGTTCGCAAAGGTTTCGCAACAAGAGGTGGGCCAGATCACTATACTACGGGCTAATTGCGATTGTCACGGAATTACTTCCGATGCCCCGTAAAGCGATCGCCACCGACATGTTTCCCTGTAGCGCGGGGTCGTCCGGAAGCCTTACCACTACGTTAGAGAGCCAGGTAAAACCGCCCACTTTTCCGACATACTCGACCGGCAAATTATAGATAGCGCCAAACGGGCTCACGGCTCTTGCCGTTACGACGGAGATGGACTCACCAGCTTGCAGATTCAGGTTCGTGCAGAAAAGCACGATACGCGTGCGCTTGTCTGAGCCCGGATTGAACGGCGACGTAATGGGAAACGGATCCCGCATGAACGATGTCGAGTGCAGCGCGACCGCGCGATTAGAACCGGGATCGGTTAGCAGGACGGGCGGTGTCGTTGTTGTCGGAATCGGCGTCGGAGTTGGCGTGGGTGTCGGCGTGGGTGTTGGCGTCGGGGTCGGTGTTGGTGTCGGAGTCGGCGTTGGCGTTGGCGTCGGGGTTGGTGTCGGTGTCGGTGTCGGAGTCGGAGTCGGAGTCGGCGTTGTGCCGTCAACGTCGAGATCGAAATTAGCGATCATCGAGTTGTGATCCGATGGCCGCACCCCTCTGTCGTCCGCCGTTCCCAATCTGACCACGACATTCGTGTTGTTCAAGTCGCGACTGTCGGGAATCTTCGCACTACGAATGCTGAGACCCGATCCGCTGAAGAACACGTAATCAATTCGCCCACGTCGTGTTCGCGTGTGCATCCCCAACGGATTGTCCGGGTACGCGCTTGCGGTTCCGAGACTCATGCTCGCCATCCACGAGTCGGTATAGCTCGCAGTCATCGCGAGCGCTTCAGAAGAATCTGGTCCACCGTTGAAGTCACCGGTAAAAATTCGCGGCTCCGAAAAATTATTCGCCCAACTCTTAATTTCTCCCACTTCGACCACGCGATTCGACGACGCCCCATCGTCGAGATGCGTAGCAAAAAAGCTTATATTTCGCCCGCTCACATTGATCGTCGCTTGCGCAACTGATCGGTTCGCACTCAGAAACTTCCCGTTGACCGAAACGATTGGATAGCGCGAAAGAATGAGATTGCCTTCGTCCGTGGCGGCATACTTCGGCACAAAATGCGGAAACCAAACGCGTCCGGTTTTCGCCGTCAACAACGCTACCAACAGGGGAACGTTGCCGGCAGGCATCTCGCAAAGTCCAACTACATCCGGATTGTTAGCGGCGATCCAGGACGCCGTTCGATCGTAGTTCGTGATTGCATCGGTCCCTTCTCCAAATTGCACGTTCCAACTCATAACTCGGAGTTGGGCCACCGCAAACATCGGAGCAGCTTTGCTCGAAGGAACGGGGAATGAAGTACTAAGTATTAAGAACAGAAAGATAGAGCAGACACAGGTCAACAGCCTCACTACGAAACTCCTCTTTAGTTATTGGCCGGGTACTACTGAAGCGGGCTGGAAGCGCGGGGGAAAGCTTCCGGTAAGACGAGGGAAAAGCTAGCGGTCGTAAGTTGGTCTGTCAAGAATTATTTTCGGAGAGTTTACGATACAAACACAGCCAACGATCGCAAACCACTTCCCACGTATATTTGCGACATTCTTCGCGCGCTTTTTGGGCCATTGTTGCCGCTATATTGCAATCGGAAAGTAATTTCATTGCGCGTTGGGCCAATGCCTGATGATCATCGACGGCAACGACAAAACCCGTTTTTCCGTCAGTGACGATGTCCGGAATGCCGCCCGCATTTGTCGTCACCACCGGTAGACCACACGCGAATGCTTCGAGGATCGAAAGCGGTTGATTGTCGATGCGTGAGGCGTTGAGAAACACGTCTGCATCCGCGTAATACGCACGAATCTCGTCGTGTTCGACACGTCCGGTAAACGACGTCTGCTTCAAGTTAAGTTCCGCGGCGAGTGTTTCGAGCGCTTGCCGTTGACTGCCGTCGCCGACGACAGTCAGCACTGCTTCCGGAACCTGTTGTTGGACCAACGCGAACGCACGCAGCACCTCATCAACGCCGTAATGAGCTTCGAGATTACGATTCGATAGAAATACCGGGCGCAGTTGCTGTCGTTCGCGAAAGACAAACTTGTCGAGCTCGATGATGTTGAAGATGGCGGTCGCTTGGAGACCGAAATCGGCGAAGACCCGCACCAGATACTCTGAAGGAACCGCGATCGCGTCGGTGAGATTCAGGATCGGAATCGTGGACCGCCGCCAGCGTCGCAAATGATCTTCGGCTTCGCCACTGTGATAATTCAGCACGATCTTCTTACCGTAGAGTTTACTGACGAGGATGGCGGGCGTGGGCGCGATGAGAAAGGAAAGGTACGACGCAGAGAAGATGTGAATGACGTCGTGTTTTCTCACTTCTCTCAGCAAGTTGAGGCAATAGAGAAACGACGTCGTCAGCGTGCGGACGTACTTGATCGATTGCAGTTTTCGCAGCTTGCCCGGCAGGCGCGGATTGATTGGCAGAAAGGCGACTTCAACGCCGGGTTCCTGCTGCAAGTGTCGCACTAACCGCTCGGCCTGGACCGCCTGACCGCCAAGGATGTCCAGCGAAGCCGCAACGATCAAAACTCGCAGACTCAACGCAACATCCTCTGATAAAGAGCTGACGTATTCGACAAACGGCTCTGCAACGAGAACCGTTCCTCCACCACGCGGCGTCCATTTGCACCCATTTCAACTCTGCGCTCGGGGTTGCGCAGCAGCTCGATGACGCGCGCGGCCATCGTCGCATCGTCGCCGGAGTTGACCAGATGACCGGTCTCTCCTTCAACGATCGCCTCACTCGCGCCGCCGACACTGGTTGCGACAACTACACATCCGGCAGCCATGTACTCGAGAATGGAATTCGAAAAACCTTCGGCTTGTGACGTCAATAAACAGATGTCCGACGCCGCGAGCAGATCCGGAACACTCGCGCAGCGGCCCGTAAACAAGCACCAATCTTTCACACCGAGCTCCGCGGCGAGTTGCTCCGTTTCCGCTCGCAACTCCCCTTCTCCCGCGATCACAAAGATCGCTTCCGGCACTTCGCGCGTTACGCGTTGTGCAGTTCGCAAAAGCATCGGATGATCCTTTACTCGATACTCGAAGTTCGCGACCATGGTAATGACCGGACGGCCGCGAATACTCTCCAAACTAAGGCGTGCAAGCGCGTCATCGCGTGTGCCGTTTTGATTGAAGCGCGTCAGGTCGATGCCATTGTAAATGACCGCGATCTTATCTTTCCTAACACCTTCGCCGATCAACTGCTCTTTCACCGCGGTCGCGTTAGCCACCACCGCATGGGCCAACTTGAAAGCGTTACGCTCGACGGTACTTTGCGCTTTGGTCCGCGTGCCGGTTGTTTCACGCTTTGAAGCAACTCGTCCGCGAGTGCGCGCGAGCGACGCCCCCGTCATGCCGAAGATGTTTGAGTAGAAGTCGTGGGAGTGAACGATCTCGACGCTGTGTTTCTTCAAATACGAAACAAAACGTCGCGTTTGCCGCACCATGTTTGCGTCATAAAAACTGGTCAACGGAAAGTCGACGATCGGCACTTCCAAACGCTCGATCAGCGGTCTCAAAACACCGTCTACGCTCAACGAAGCCACGTGCACCCGATAGTCGCCGCTTTCCTGTAGCAGCGTGACCATCTGAATCATCTGACGTTCCGACCCACCTTCGATGAAGCCATGGACGATTTGTAGGACGCTGGGCTTGGACAAGATCAGTATTTGGTAATCATGCGATAGTAGAGTCTATCGCGTAAGTCGTAAGCGCGAAGCAGGAATCGTGGCGCGATGCGCAGCATCATTACCGTGAACGACACCTTTCGTTTGCGAAAGAACCGATTGGCCTCGGTCAGGCCGTTGATCGCGCCGGCAGTGTCGCCCGCAAAGAACGCGTGCTTGCCCTGGTGAAGTCGTAACAAAGCGTGGAAGTGCTCGAGTTGATTGTCCAGCGTCACGCTTTCCGAAGGCGTCAGATCCATCGTCTGCTTCACCTTGCGGAGCACTTTCAGGATGTGCTCGCTCAGCCAGATCGGATTCGCCGTCAAACTGCCGTGCCTGCGCCGGTAACGAGCAAGCACCTCGCGATGATAAGCAATCCGGCCGCCTTGTTTGATCACGCGTAACCACAGGTCGAAGTCTTCGACACTGCGCAACGACTCATCAAAGAGTCCCGCGCGCAGGATCGCTTCGCGCCGCGCGATTGAGGCGTTGGAAACGTTGCACTCCTGAAGCAGCAGGCGTTCAAACGTGACCTCGCCGTTCGACGGACAGATCGTCATGAACTCCTCGCCGGCTTCCGAAGAATCGCCAAACATGATCACGTTCGGATACAGCACGTCGATGGCTGGATCCGCCTGGATGCGCGGCACCTGAACTTCCAGGTAGTGTGGCAGCCAAGTATCGTCGCCGTCGAGAAAAGCGATCAGCAAACCGCGTGCGGCCTTGATGCCGGTGTTGCGCGCGGCACTGACGCCGCGATTCTCCTGTTTGAGATAGACGATGCGCGACATGTACGGCGCCAGCACTTTTTCCAGCGCTTCAGTGTCAGGCGAACCGTCGTTTATGACGATGATCTCGTGGTCGGTGAAGGTCTGCGCAAGGACAGAATTCAACGCATCGCCGATGAACTCGGCGACGTTGTAAGCAGGTACGATAACACTGACGAGAGGGGGTTTCGTCTGATCCAACGAAGAACTCCGTCTATATGTTTATTCTGCTAACGCTGTTCGTATTAGCTTGCCCACGCGGTTCAATGTTAGCCGACGACAGACGATCAAGCGAGCGCTTTGGCGAACTGAACCTTATGTTTCCCGTCCGTCTTCGCTTCGTGAAGCAATCGATCACTGTCAAGTCGTCCACGAAGTTTAGGGTGTGAACCCCAGCAATATTGTCATCCCAATCTGGAAGTATCTTTACAACTTCTACCTCATTGTACGCTACCGGACTCAAGGTCGTGATTTTGTTGATCGTTGTTGCGTAGCCGTACCTGAGCGAGCTGTCCTGACCGGGGCGATACAGTACTTCGTTCGACCAAAAGAGCCGGCCGGCGGGACGCGCCGAGCGAACGTCCGAGACGATTGGGTTGCGGGCGTGCGGTTTCCACGGCCCAAACAGACTGTCTGAGTAGTAGAGATGCAGTTCGTCCCAGTTCACCGCCACACCTTCTTCCTCGACGTTCACAAACATCCACCAGGTTTTTTCGACCTCTATTACTGTTGCGTCCAGCGGGCTATTTATTTCAAGTAAGACTTTTTCCCGCCGCCATTCGAACGGAAACGATACTGCACGATAAAGCTCGACCACGTTTCGCTCGCCCGATTCGGGAATCATGTAGAAGTCACCCTGCCACTCGAAAACGAAAGGATATGACAAGTGACAGTCGAGCTTTAATACCTCTGTTGGACCAGCAACAATACCGTTTTCGTCGACCTCGACGACTGAGATGTGCGCTTTGCCTAACTCGTACACGTAGTCTTCGAAAAAAATGTAGTACTTGCCGTCGACCTTCAGCGGAAACGGATCGGCCCAGAAACGCCCGGGAGGAGGAATCAGATACCTGAACTCACCATCGCCGATCTGATATGCCAGCACCCACTGTTCAAGGGACGAGAATTTTTCGAAAGCACGCGCGGCGGCGCGGCCGGAGAGCTTGAGAAACATCTGCGTCATGGCAGCGTTGCCGGGCGACTTCGCTAAAGATTGTTCGCCAATGTTTTTCTCTGACTGGCGTTTGGCGTAGAGGTCCTCAAGCACGCGCGCTACAAACGCCGCAGACTTCCAGTAACGCGTGTTGTTGTTCAGACGGACTGAGAAGCGGCTGAGTGTGGGCGACACGGATTCGTAGATGACCGACTCAGCGTTTCCCTTCAGGGCTCGAAGCGACGAGTGTGTAATCGGTAGACCGTTCGACAATTCCTTAAAGCCGGGAGCGTCGCCAAACGAGTAGAACCAAACGCCGTGCTTCGCGGCAGTGGCAAACTTCGTATTCTGCTCGTTGCCCGCAAAGTTAACCAGCACGTCCAGATCAGAGTTTGTAACTTCGGTGCTCAGCTTCGTGTGTTTCAACAGATCTTCGACGCTAACTAACTCCAGCGCATCCGCCTTGAACATACGGCGATCGACGTGGTTGTAAAGCTTGTACAAAAGACTGCTCTTGCCGCTCTGCGTTTCACTGCTAATCACTAACTCAATCTGCGCCACACCGGAAGCCAAAATCTTTTCCAACGACCGTCGCACCCAACGCGGCTGCACAAACGAATCGATAATGATTCCGATCCTCAGTGGTGCGGGTTGATCAACCATCTAAACAGTCACGGGCAAGGCACTGGGCTCGCTCGCTTCCGACGTACGCGGCGAATGATCGATGTAGCGACGGTGCCACAGTTCGAGAATCAACAACGCCCACAGCGGAAAAGAATGATCGCGGCGATTTTTGTGGTGTTCGTCGAGGATGAGATCGACGTAATCGGAGTTTACGTAACCGCGTTGACGCGTGCGCGGTTCGCTCAACGTCTCACGTATTTGATCGCGTAGCTGCCGGTTGATCCACTGTTCCAACGGTATTCCGAATCCCTGCTTGGGCCGGTCGAGTATTTCCGCCGGGATCAGATCCCGCGCCACGCGTTTCAGCAAATGCTTTGTTTCCGTGCCGGCCAGCTTCAATGAAGCGGGAACTTTAGTCACGAAGTCGATCAGCTTGTGGTCCAACAACGGCACACGCACTTCAAGCGACGTTGCCATACTCATGCGATCGACTTTCGTCAGGATGTCTCCGGGTAGATAGGTCTTGCCGTCGATGTAGAGCAACTGGTCCAACGGTTCGCTTGTCTTCACGTGGCTCGCATACTCGCGGAAACTTTGCGCAACACGATCAGTCGCTCCCAAAGCGCGCTGGAAATCAGCCGTGTAAAGCGTCTTCCGGGTCAACCCGGTGAAATAAGAAAGACTATCGAGATAGCGATCGATCGGATCGAGCGAGATGTTGTGCAGATAATTACGACCCCAGGCGCCGTGCGGCAAACGATAACTCAAAGGCCGCATCACGCCCGCGCGCAACGCCTTCGGCAACGCTGAAAACGCGCGCCGGCTTTCCTGGACCACGTAATGCGTGTAACCGGCAAACAATTCATCGCCGCCGTCACCCGACAAAGCAACCGTCACATGATCGCGGGCGAGTTTGGAGACCATATAGGTCGGTATCGCTGACGGATCGGCAAACGGTTCGTCGAAATGCCAGACGAGCTCGTCGATGACGTCGCAGATCTGCGGCGTGACGAAGAATTCGTGATGGTCGGTGCCGAGTTTTTTCGCAGTCAGGCGCGCGTACTTGAGCTCGTTGTAACTGTCTTCATGAAACCCGATCGAGAAAGTCTTCACCGGCTGGTTCATGTGCCGGGCCATCAACGCGACGATGGTGCTCGAATCGATGCCGCCGGACAGAAATGCACCTAACGGAACATCCGAGATCAATCGCAGCCGCACTGACTCGTTCAGCAGCTCGCGTAGTTCTTCGAGATAGTCTTCCGGTTTGCGCGACTCGGCTGTTTCGAAATTGAAGTCCCAATACTGTTGCGTGCGCACGCGGCCGTTTGAAAACGTCAGATAGTGGCCCGGTGGCAGTTTGTGTATGTCGCGAAAGATCGAAAGCGGATCCGGCACGTAACCGAGCGTGAGATACGCGTCGAGCGCTTCCAGATTGATCTCGCGCTGCACGTCCGGATGCTCGAGGATCGATTTGATCTCCGAACCGAAGACGAGAGTTTGTCCTTGTGTGACGGTGTAGTAAAGCGGCTTCTTACCGACGCGATCGCGCGCGATGTAGAGCTCGCGGGTTTTATCGTCCCAGATGGCGAGGGCAAACATGCCGCGGAGATGGTTCGCGCAGTCTGGACCATACTCCTCGTAGGCATGAACGATCGTTTCCGTATCGGAGTGGGTTTTGAAAGTGTGGCCGCGCTTTTCGAGCTCGGGCCGGAGTTCCTGGAAGTTGTAGATCTCGCCGTTGAAGACGATGGTAACTGAGCCGTCCTCGCCGGAGATAGGCTGTGCACCGCCGGCTAGATCGATAATGGAGAGCCGCCGCATACCGAGCGCAACACCGTCTTTCAGCAGAAAGCCATCGTCGTCCGGCCCGCGATGCCGGATGACATCACACATGCCCTTCAGCAGGCGTCCGCGCTCAAACGGCTTACCCTGGCGCCGATCCCAGTAATCTACAAACCCCGCGATGCCACACATAAATCCTCAGCTATTCGGGCCGATAAAAGTGCTTCCCGTAGAAGAACCCCGCTAACTCCCACAGAGCCAACTCTTTAGAAAAACGATCAGCCGGTCCCGGTTTCCAGATACTAACCAGACGAAACATCCCGCGCAGCGCCCGGCCGTAGAAATATCGCGGCACGCCCAGCACGTATGCTGTCGGCTGCGGGCGGATGCGGTCAAGCACGGCGCTGGAAACGCTCTGCCAGAAACACCAGGCTCGATGATAACGTTTTGTCAGCCGTTCCGTGGGCACGAAGTGAAAGATTATCAACTCCGGCACGTACATCCCGCGCGCGCCTGCGGCCAATAATCTTTCGTACATGTCTTCGTCTTCACACGAAAGTAAGCGATTTCCGCTACGGCCGAGGGAGGTTGAATATGGGCCAACCTTTTCGAGGGTCGCGCGAGTGAAAATGGCATTGCCGCCCATCAAAATGCCGGGGTAGTTTCGATCGAACGGCACGCGCTTCTCCCCGCCGTCGACTGCGCCGATCACCGAGTTGTACTCGCTCGGGAGCCACTCAGGCACGGCGCTCTCGAAGTGCGGAATGTAGGGGCCGCCGATGAAGTCGAGGTCATGCTCGTTGAAGACGGAAAAGACCTGCTCGTACCACGACTGATCGATCTCCTCGTCGTCGTCGATGAAGCCAACGTGAGTGCCGCTGGTAGCGGCGACACCGGCGTTGAGCGCAGGCGATCGGCCCTGACGTTTTTCGAAGACGTAGTGGATTGGGAGCGAAGCTTCGGCTTGCTGCGCGAGTACGGTGTCGCGCGTGTCGTCCTTCGAGTTGTTGTCGACGACCGTTATTTGGACCTCGAACCCGGACGGAACGCGCGCGTTCAGCAGGCTGTGAAGTGTTTTCTTCAACAGCCCACTGCGATTGTATGTAGGAATGACGACGTCGAGCCGCATGCGATTATCAACGGATCAAGGTCCTGATTTTGGCAGTATCGTCGTGTCGTTAATCACCGCGCCGGGTGATTGGGTCACATAGTTGTTCGGCGACAACACGATCTGATCGATCGAGAGCCCGTCTTCGCGATAATGAATTCGCAGCGTGTGCGTACCGCTGGTGGCGAAGAAGATCACTGGACCAAGCTCGCCCACGCCCCAACCGTTGTCCTGCCAACCCCAGCCACTCAAGCCGCACGCGAAGCAGTCTTCGAGATTGATGACCTCCGCGCTCATGGTGCCGATCCGGCTCTTCGCGACGCCTTGTCCGTCCGTGCTGTCGCTGAACTGCACGTAGATTGAATCGTTGAAAGGATCGTCGTTCTGCGCCTTGCCGCGAATCCACAGGCGGTAAGCAGTTCCGGCTTGCGCCGTGAATTGCAGTTCGACGTAGTTCGCCGGATTTGCCAGCGGTGCGCTCAGTTTCGCGGCGCCAAGGTCGGGATTGTGCAGACGTGCGCCGCCGGCGGCTGTTGCATCGGAGACGATGATGTAGTTTCCGACCCCTTGCACACCTTGCGACGCGTACAGCACCACGTCGCCCGCTGGCGTGGGTGTCGGAGTCGGCGTTGGTGTGGGGGTTGGAGTGGGAGTCGGCGTTGGTGTCGGAGTTGGTTTGGGCACAATCGTGGTGTCGTTCACGACGGCACCGGGCGCGGTGGTCAGATACACCGACGGTGAAAGCACGATCTGATCGATCGAGAGTCCGTCCTCGCGCGGCTGGATACGCAATGTGTGGGTGCCGGTCGTTGCAAAGCGAACCGATGGACCAAGCACGCCCACGCCCCAACCGTTGTCCTGCCAACCCCAGCTACTCAAACCGCAAGCGAAGCAGTCTTCGAGATTGATGACTTCCGCGCCCGTCGTTCCGATCCGATTGCTCGCGGCGCCTTGTCCATCCACGCTGTCGTTGAACTGGATGAAGATCGAGTCGTTGAACGGATCGTCATTCTGCGCCTTGCCGCGAATCCACAACCGGTAACTGACGCCCGCGTTGGCGGTAAACTGCAATTCGAAGTACGTGCCGGGATTCGCCAGTGCATTAGTCAGTTTCGCAGCGCCGGCATCCGGATTATGCATACGCGCGCCGCCAGCCGCAGTCGCATCGTTAACGACGCTGTAGTTACCAATGCGCATTCCCTCCGCCGCGTACAGCACCACTTCACCCGGACTCGTCGGCGTTGGAGTCGGCGTTGGTGTTGGCGTCGGAGTTGGGGTTGGTGTCGGAGTCGGTGTGGGCGTTGGTCCGGGTGAGCCACTCGATTTGGACAGAATCGTGTTGTCGTTGGTAACAGCTCCCGGGGCCGAAGTCAGAAAAGCCGCCGGTGAGATCACGACCTGATCGATCGACAATCCATCCTCGCGCCGCTGAATCCTCAACGTGTGCGTGCCGCTCGTGGCAAAGCGAACCAACGGACCAAGTACACCCACGCCCCAGCCGTTGTCCTGCCACCCCCAACCACTCAACCCGCACGCAAAACAGTCTTCCAGGTTGATCACTTCCGAACTCGTCGTACCGATCCGGCTCGTTGGGGCACCCTGAGCGTCGACACTGTCGTTGAACTGCACGAACACCGAATCGTTGAACGGATCGTCGTTCTGCGCCTTGCCGCGAATCCACAACCGGTACGGAATCCCTGCCTGTGCCGCGAATTGCAACTCGAAATACGTACCGGGATTAGCCAGCGCGTTCGCTAACTTCGCCGCACCAGCATCCGGATTGTGCATTCGTGCGCCGCCGGCGGCCGTCGCATCGCTCACCACCTGATAGCTGCCAACCCGAACGCCTTCGGACGCATACAACACAACTTCGTTCTGCACCGGCGAGAGCCGATAGGTAGCGATATATGTTCCGCCACGATTTATCGCGTGCGTTGCCGCGCCGCCATCGGACCACGATTCGAATTCATACCACTGCCCGTTGAACTGTTGCGGCGAAACCGCGCTTAGAGTTCGCGTCACGCCCGCGACTGTTCCGATGTTCACCGGTGTGTTCTGCGGCTGATCGTCAACCTTGATCTTGAATCCCGCCGGACTAGTCGACAGCGAGATCGTTTCAACAATCGGAAGAATGTCGCGAAAAGTCGTGTGCGTTAATCCGGTCGCATCCCTTACGGTGAGGTGAATGCGATACCACACGTCGGTCGCGGTTTCTCCCGTTGTGGGAACCGTGAACGTTCCCGACGTCACACCCGAGAACGGGGGAATAAACGGATGGAAGTGTGTGTTGTGATGAAAATCTACCTGCCACGTAAACGTGCTCGCGGGCAGGTTGCCTTGATCCGGATCAGTGCCGGTTCCCGCATACTGAATGACGTCGCCGCCGCGATACGTAGAATTCACTAAAGGCAGCGTTATCGTGGCCGTCGGTGGACCACCCGGCACGACGGTTAACACCGCTGCGTTACTGTTTGTGCTGCCAAACTGATTTGAAACAACGCAGCGATAGGTGGCGCCATTGTCGCCGGCAGTAGCAGTGATGTTGAGTGTCGGCGAAGTCTGGCCGTTGAGATTCTGTCCGTTGCGTTGCCATTGATAACTCAACGGCAGCGTGCCGACGGCAGTGACCGAAAAACTCGCTGGTTGTCCCGCGGCGACCGTGACGTTCTGCGGTTCCGACGTGATGGTGGGCGCGTTCTGGTTTCTAAACTCAATCTTGAAAACCGCGCCGTTTACGTTGGAATCAAGACCGCGCTCGAGATAGTAAAGCGTGCCGTTGCTCGCTACTTTCATATCGACCGGAAAATACGTGAACTCCGCGAAGAGCTCGGTAGCCGCGGTGTTCGGATTCAACGTGCGAATCCAGCCGACACAGAAATCAGCGTAGAAATACTGGTTGTTGTACTTCGACGGAAACTGCGCGGTTGTCGGTTGATAGAAAGCACCCGCCGTTACTGCACAACCCTTGTCGTTACTATCAAAACCATGACCGTAAACCAGAAACGGGCTCGTGAAACGCGGATCGCTGGTCACACCTTCAGTCTCGGGCCAGCCGTAATTCGCGCCCGCCAGGCCACGGTTGATCTCTTCCCACGTTTCCTCACCAACGTCGCCGATAAACATCCGCCCGTCAGTCCTTGCAAAATCGAAACTGTACGGGTTACGTAAGCCCAGCGCCCAGATGGACCGGTACTTACCACTCAGAGTCGAGAAGAACGGATTGTCTGCAGGAATCGAGCCGTCGCTGTTGATGCGGAGGATCTTGCCAAACAACGCCGTAACTGACTGCGAGTTGGCGCCATTTCTATCGTCGCCGACAGCGATGTAAAGCTTGCCGTCTGGTCCAAAAGCTATGTCGCCGCCCTGGTGCCAGCCAAGTTCGTGGACCGAGGTATCAAGATCAAAAAGAATTACTTCACTCGCCGGGTTGGCACTCGTCGCGCCGGCAGTGAATCGGCTCACGCGATTGTGTACGGTCGGGGACGTCGCCGTGTAGTAGACGTAGAAGAAGTTGTTTGACGAAAAGGACGGATCGAGCGTGATGCCGAGCAACCCGTGTTCACCGGAAGAGTCGACGTTAAGAGTCAAAAAAGGCGTGGATTGCAGCACACCATTTTGAATCAGCCGTATTCTTCCGAACTGTTCGCAAACGAGTATGCGGCCGTCCGGCAGCACCTCCATGCGCGTGACGCTGGTCATTCCCGTCGCGACCTGCGTTGAGACAAATCCATCGGGCAATTGTTGCGCGGCGGCCGGCATTGCAAACAACAATGAGACGGCCACACACAGGAGCAGTTTCTGGACGAAGTATGATTTCATTTGAATAACCCTGCTTATCGTTGTCTCAGTTGAAGGAAGGATTGACGCTCGGCAAACCGCTTACGGAAAAATCCCCAGAAAAACTGAAGCTCGAGCTCCTGTTGGAATCCCAAGTCTTCGTTTTTGGTCACACGATATCTCAACCAATCGAGCACGTGGGAGAGCGTGCTTCGATACAGGTGAGCAGGTACGTCAAACAGTTTGATTCGCGATGCCTCGAATTCTTCATCACGCATTACCGCATAAAAATGGCCGTGACCACAATACCAGCGGCGGTGATACGCCTTGTCCAGACGCTCGTCGAGCACCTGGGCGTAAACAACCAGTTCGGGAAGATACATCAAGCGCTTTTGCGCCGCGGCGAGCCGCAACTCAAACTCGGTGTCTTCCAGCGAACCAATACTGTCTTTGACGCGCTGCAAATCCGGCAGAAACGGCCCCACATCTTTGAACACAGACGCGCGCACTGCCAGGTTCGCTCCGATCAGTCCCGCCCCATTTACCACGTCCAATACGAGGGGCTTGTCACCGAGATTCATGAGCGCGAGCGGTGTCCAGTGATACTCAGTCAACCAGTCTGGAAACTTCGTCGACGGATCGGGCAGCACTTTGCCGCCGATGCAATCCGCCTCGGGAAATCTCTGGAAGCCTTCATACACGCGCGCGACCCAATCCGGCGCCGGCTTGATGTCGTCGTCAGTGAAAGCAATGATCGGCGCGCGAGCAACAGAGATCCCGTTGTTGCGCGCATGAGAGATGCCCTGTTCCTTCTCAAAGCGATAGTGCAACCCGCAGCCTGACGTCCCATGTCGCTGCTCTTCAATGACGCGGAGAGTGTCGTCAGTGGAATTGTTATCCACGATGACAACTTCGTACGTGAGCCCCGGAGTCTCCTGGTGCAACAAACTCTCCAGGGCGCCGCCCAAAATTTCACAGCGATTGTATGTGGCTATAACTACCGAGACATCGGGCTTCGTCGCTGGATTCATCAGTCAACGTCAACATTATTTCAGGACAGTAGCAGTAGGGGGCGAAAGTTCAACGGCTGACAACTCCGTGGGGAGTGGCGGCGTGTGCCGGCAGACATAAGGCATGTAGAACGTGTTGCGCAGGTACCGCTCGTAATCGACTCTGACCGCGAGGCAGCGCCGGCGCCAGTCGATGTCGATGCCGTAGGGCGCATGACGGTTTCTGATTCCGGTGTCGATAAAATAAACCGCTGGTCCAAGTCCGACTGAAGAGCAATCAAACTCGATCGACCCTTCGCCGGGCTCGAGATCGATCTGCTTGCCGGGGGTTTCGCTGGTGAAGAACGTACACAGTTGTCCTTCCTGCGAATAGAACTGCACTTCAAACATTACATCCTTCACGGGTTTGTCAACCCGATAGTTCATGACAGCTTTCATCGGCTTTCCTGTTTCAAAGGAAAGGCACTCGTTTCCAGCCTCATCATAAAACACCAAAGACGTGACGACCGCTTCGCTAGTCGGGCCTTGAACGTGGCTACTCTCAGGCTGCGGGCCTAGCTGCTGCGACAAACTCTGATACAGCGCGATCGTTTCCTCCGGATCGCCGTCAGCCTCAATCTTGCCCTTCTTCAAAAGAATGACGCGATCGCACAGTTTCTGGACCGCGCGTAGATCGTGCGAGATAAAGACGATCGTAGTGCCGCCGTTCTGCAACTCCATGATCCGCTCGATGCACTTCTGCTGAAATGAAGCGTCACCAACCGCGAGCACTTCGTCGAGCAGCAAAATGTCGGGATTCAGGTGCGCGGCGATCGAGAAACCCAGACGCACGTACATCCCCGAAGAATAACGCTTAACCGGCGTGTCGATGAATTGCCGCAGCTCCGCGAACTCAACGATGCTGTCGAGCTTCTCCGTGATCTCGCGCCGCATCATGCCCAGGATTGAACCGTTGAGATAAACGTTTTCGCGTCCGGTGAGCTCAGGATGAAAGCCCGATCCGACTTCAATCAACGCCGAGAGCCGGCCATTGATCATGATCTCGCCTTCGGTCGGCGTGGTGATTCTGGAGAGCAGTTTGAGGATCGTACTCTTGCCTGCTCCGTTATGACCGATGATGCCGAGCGCCTGTCCTCGCTGCACGTCGAAATTGACATCTTTCAGAGCCCAGAAGTCTTCCCTTCGTGTGAGCGATGCGAGCTTGCTCAGCCACGAAGTGCCATTCGACTTCGACTCGCCTCGAATGCGATATCGTTTCGAGACTTGCTTTAGACTCAGATCGATCATGCCTAAATGATGTCCGCCATCGTCGCTTCGACGCGTTTGAAGTACAAGTAAGCCGCCGGAAGCAGAACGGCTGCAACTAAAGCCGAGATACCAAGCGAATAAAAGTCAGGCCCAGTGCCTTGCAACATCACGCGCCGGAAATTCTCAATCACACCCACGAGCGGGTTGAGCGCATACCAACCTCGCAAACGCACGGGCACCGCGCTCAGCGGGTAAACCACCGGAACCGCAAACATCCATAACTGAAGCAACAGCGGCATCGCCACGCCCACGTCACGAAAACGCACCTGAATGACCGAAAAGACGAGGGAAAACGCCGTCGCCAGCGCGGTCAACAACACCATGATCGGTATCGCCCACAGCGCGTAAACCGTTAACGTAACTCCGTAATAAAAGAACAGCGCGATCAAAAACGACGACGCCACGCAGAAGTCAAACAACGCCGCACTGACGTAAGTCAGCGGCAATATCTCGCGCGCGAAGTAAACCTTTGTTACCAACTGCGAGTGATTCACCAGTCCCGAAGTCGCATTCGTCAATGCACTCGAGAAAAACGTCCACGGCAGGAGCGCCGCATAAGCAAAGACGGCATACGGAGCGCCCTCACTCGGAACCTTCGCGATCTTCGAGAAGATCACCGTGTAGATCAACATCAGCGACAACGGCTGAAGGATCGCCCACGCCAACCCGAGCAGCGACTGCTTGTAGCGAACCTTTATGCGGTGAACACTGAGCGTGTAGAAGAGATCGCGGTACTGCCAAAGCCCGCGCAACTCCCGCAACATAGTGAGCGGGGAGAAGGACGGCGGACGGATGATTCTGATGGGACGGTCTGCAATCACACCTGTATGGATCTAGCGGGCACTGACGGGTTAAGTTTTTCGGCTCGTTCCAGGTAGTAAATACGACGCAAGGCGATAGCATAGCCGACGAGATAGTAGACGTACCACTGATAAGCCACCGCGGCGAAGAAACTCGCCACCATGTAACCTACCAAACTCGCCTGTAATCCAATCGCGAGATAGTAGTAGCGCGAAGTGTCGTTGCGCTCGAACATGTCACGTTCCATCAGGCGCAACTTCCGGAGCGGGTGCACGAGAAGGATGATGTAGCAAATCATCGCCGCGATTCCGGTTTCGGCGGCGACCTGCGTGTACGCGTTGTGCGTGCCGAGTTCCTGAAACGACTTGTGGTGAAAGTTTCCGATGCCGACGCCGAACAGCGGATAACGCAGGGCGACGAGAATCGATCGTTTCAGCACCTGCGAACGTTGACTGGAAGAGCCGGTAATGTCAGAGGCGGAGTCGAAGATCGTGGCGAGCCGTCCGGAGTAACTCGCCGGTGCGACCGCGAGGAAAAAGACAACTCCCAGAACGATCGTGGCGAGCGCGGCGGTCTTATTGCGCCGGCTGAGCTTGCGCGCCAGCACCAGCACCATCGCGATCAGCCCGAGAAATCCGCCGCGCGAGAAAGTAATGATCACCGCCGCCACCATCAAAAGCGTGATCGGAAAATAAACGAGCTTACGAATCATCCCTTTCTTTTCAATGCCAAGCACGAAAGCGATCGGAATCATCGTCACAAGGTGCAGCGCGAGATCGTTTGAGTTGTCGAACAGACCCTTGATCGCGCCCATCACGCGTTGCGTGTTTTGCTCTGCGTCGCCGATTTTGAAGACGCCCGACTGGTAGTCGGAAATAACGTGGATGCTGAGATAAATACTCACCCCGAGGATCAGGAACCACAGTATCCGCATCCGCCACTCAGTGCGCACCACGTTTACGATGACGATAAAGATCAGAACTGTCTTGATTACGAGCTCGGAAAACTCTTTCCACGCTTCAGCCGGATCGATGGCCATCGGAATCGACAGCAACGCGGCCAGGCCCATGAGCAGGACCATGTTCACTTCTCTCGGACGCACAGTCAGATTTCCATCACTCGCCACCTGACTCACTGCGAAAACCGCCAGCGTGACGATGCCGACGTAGAACGCCATCGACTTGAACGAAGAGAGCGCGGGAATCAATTCATACGGCCGCAGGAAAAGAACGATGCTGAAAATGAAAAGACAGATGAAGGTCAGGCCATGGCCCCGGCGCGCAGTCCACTTGCCCGCTTCCGCTTCCATGAAGGTCGGTTTTGGTTTCTTTATCTTGCCGGGAACTGACGGCGTGGCAATACCGGGCGCGGCGCTCGACGAAAGCACCGCCGCGCCGGAGGGTGTAAACACAACCTCCGGTTCTATGGGTGAGTCTGCTGGTGTACTTTCGCGAGGACGCGAGAACTTCGGGGGAAAGACGCCTTCGTAATCGAGAGCTTCGGGCTTATTTCTCATTCAGTATCTCTTCTCTGTGTCTCGTGTTTCCGTAGTTTGTTATTAAGACACAGAGACACAGAGAGTTTAGGGATACGCAATCACGCAATGAAGTTTGCCGACTTTGTGCACTTCGTGCCGCTTAAAACCTGCTTCACGGAGCAAACTGTCGAGTCTTGATTTCGTGTAGAAAAAGACGTCGCAACCGCGCGCGTTCAGTCGGACTTTGCGGATCGGAGCGCGCCACGTCCAGTACCGCGGAAACGCGAGGATCACTTTGTCGGAACTCATCTCGCACATCTTTCGCAGCACCGGCAGCGGGTCTTTGATGTAGTCAAACAGGCCGATACCGAAACTGACGTCAAACTTCTCGGTGCCTTTGTATTCGAGCAGGTCCGTTTGAATGAACTTGCAGCGGCCGTCGAGGTTCTCTTTCTCGCTCGCTGCCTTACACCGTCCGATCATCACTTCCGAAATGTCGAGCCCTAAAACTTTCGCCGCGCCTTTGCGCGCGAGCTCGAGACTGTAGAGTCCGTTTCCACAGCCGACGTCCAAAAACGTTCTATTGGGAATGGGTTCGCAGTTCTTGATCGTAAACACGTACCGCTCGTACATGTCTTTGCGAAACACGCTGTCGAGCATGTTCGACATCTTCGACTTTCGATGCGTGTAAATGCTCTCAAACGCGTCAGCCTCGTTGTTCCAATACTTACGCTGGGCAAGCAGCTCTTCGTTCATCACAGGCCAAGTACCTCTCTCATGGTCGTAAACTCAAAATCTTTTAGTAACTTCGCGAATCTCTTCTCGGTTTGATCTAAGTTGCGGTAGTGTCGAATCTTTTGCGAAAGAGACAAATCCTTCACGCGCGGCTGGCCCGGGTCCACTTCCCACGGGTGCAGGTAGAACACCGTGGGCCGTCCGCCGCCGTTTACCTTCTTCAGGCAAAACTTGGTGTAAGCGTAAGGAAACAGACGAAAGTAACCGCCGCCGCCGAATGGAAATCTTCGTCCAAACATTTCCATCACGCTCATCGGAAACTCGTAGAGTCCGTCCGTGATCTTGTAGGGCGTCAGCGGAGCATCGGCCACGCCGTAGTCCGGATGAAAGCCGATCGGGAAAACTGACGAGTCGTATTTGAACTGGTACTTCTCGAGAATCGGCAGCGCCCACGGTTTTGTTTTCTCAACCACCGTGAACGACGGCGCGCGGAATCCGATCGGCCGCGTCTTCACGCCGCACTTCTCAATCACTTCCAGCGCCTTTGCCAAGTCTTCTTCAAACTCCTGCGGCGTGATTTCAGTCAACAGCAGGTGGTTGTAACCATGGACCGCGATCTCGTGGCCCTGCGCTTCAACTTTGCGAATCAGATCCGGCAGGCGTTCCGCAACCCAGCCGAGCACGAAAAACGTCGCGTGCGTTTGATGTTCGGCGAACAGCGTCAACAAACGTTCCGTGCTCTCACGCACACGGAGCTCGCAGTTGTCCCAGTCCTTCAGCTTGATAACCCCCGCGAGGTTATGCACGCAAAACCAGTCTTCCAGATCGATTGAAATAGCGTTCTTCATACACTTGCGGCGCGTTCCCGCACCGGTTCCCACTTGACGTAACGCTCGCCACGCACCAGCCTGAACAGCGCAATCAAACAAGCCAGGTTGGTGATGACGAAATACTGTGGCAAAGCCAGCCACCGTGAATTGATGCCAAACCGGACCATCACCGCCGACGCAGCCGCCGCTGCGTAGAATCCAACTTGGGCGACAAAGATGGCAGCGTAAAAGAGATTACTGAAAGCGAGCAGCGCAGAGGTAAGCAGCAGCACGATCAAAAACAACGGCACGAGGTAACGCATCACTTTGTGCGAGAGTAGCTGCACTGCATAAAAGCCCTTGCGAAAAGGATTCAGCACGTCGCGGTTGCGCCACAGATCAGCGAGCGTCTGCGCGATGATCCGAACGCGGACCGCCAGTTCCTTGTGCGCGCGCGCGTTTGGTTCTTCGACGCAAACTGCGTCGGGTTCGTAAACCGCTCGCAAACCTTGCCGCACCATCGTCGTCGCCACGAGAAAATCACTGCACGCTTCGTTATAGAGCGGCACGTACGCCGACTTGCGCACGGCATACATGCAACCGCAAACGCCGATCAGCGAAGTGATCGCGCTCTCGTGCTTCTTCAACAGGAATTCATAGTTCCAGTACGAACGTGTTCCGTGACTCACGCTCGAATTAACGTCGTGGGAATAGACGACGTTACCGGTAACGCAACCGACCGACGGATCGGCAAACGACGGCACCATCGAACGCAACACGTCCGGACGGTAGTGCGTCGTTGCGTCCGAGAACAACAGCACCTCGCCGGTGGCTTTTTCGACCGCAGCGTTTTGTGCGGCAGTCTTGCCGAGCCGTTCTTCCTGACGGTGCAGGCGCACGCCGCGCGGTGCGAAGCTGCGGACGATCTCATCAGTGCGATCGGTCGAGCAGTCGGATGTGACGAGAATTTCGAGTTTGTGTTTCGGATAATCGAGGGCGAGCGTGTTTTCGAGCTTTTGCGCGAGATCACGCTCTTCGTTGTAAGCGGCGATGATGACTGTTACGGACGGTTCAAACTCGCGTCGCGCAACCGGTTTGCCGCGAAGCTTACTAAGCAGGATCAAAAGCAGGGGATAGCCCACGTACGTGTAGGCAATAGCGCCGACCGCGATCCAAAAGATGATTTGGGCGAAAGTACTCAACTCAGCCTCATTAAACAACGAAAATCTAGCCTTTTCCAGCCGGATCTGTGCCTTCTGTGGTTCTTTCAGGCTTCCGAGCCACGAGAAAGATGCCCGCCGCAGCCAGTTCTTCCTCCGCCAACTTCCGGTATGGCGACGCCAGTTTCTCGCGAATTTCGTCGATCAGCGAGACTGTTTTGTTGCCGTAATCGACTCCGCGTTCGATCTTCTCCTTGTGCGGCGCCAACGGGCCCACACCGACGACTGAGGAGACGAAGAGCTTCGCGTCGTAGCCCCGCTTGCGCATCTGCTCCCGGTAGTCGTTTACCAAACGGCGGTTTGGCTTGCCGGAGTCTTTGGCCATCAACCGGTAAATACTTTCCGGAATCGTCAGGAACGTGAGCGGGTGCATCCCGCGGCTGCTGAACATGTTTTCGTCGCTGAAATCGATCTTGTGGGCCATGTACCCGCCCGGCGCGAGCAGGCGGTCCATCGCGTCGAAGCCCCGGCCGATGTCGTAGACGTTGTGCAGCACCGCGCGCGAGACGATGAAATGAAACGACTCCGGTTCCAGGATCCGATCAGCTTCCTCGATCCCATGGCCATAGATGTACTCGAGGCGGTCTTTGTTCAGGTCGAGGCCGTTCGCGAGCTTTATACACTCGTCGAACACAGCGGTTTGTTCAGGACTCAGTTGCGTACGCAACTCTCGATAAATACGCCCCTGCTGCTCCTCGTTCCGCTCGGAATAAAACTTGTCGAGTGAAACGACCCTCGCCGCGCCGTCAGCCAGAAACTTCAGCGCGACTCCGAAATTATCTCCCGGCCCGACCTCCAGAATGCGGCGCCCGCGAAACGTTTCCGGCGCCAACCCGGAATACTCGAGATACTCGCGATAGACCAGGTTGATGTAGTTGACGCTCTTTTCGAGCGACCAGAATTCGTGGGTCGAGCCGTAGGCATTCGTCGTTTGCCCCAATTCGAAAGCCCTGCGCCGCCGCCAGTTATCAACTATGCGGTGCAGGATAATCAGGGTCTTCGATCGACCGGCGACTTTTTTCAGTGGGGCACTCAAGATAGAAAAACCACAGATTACACCGACTTACGAATCAGCGTAATCTGTGGATATTTCGAACTTATTGCGGCTTAGACTACGACTTCCTTCTCGTCAAACTCAAACACCAGCGTCTTCACGTGCGCTCGCAGCGCCAGCTCAAACTGCTTGGCTTCCTCAACCTCGCTGAACGAAAGCGCGCGTAACTCCTGCTCGATCCGCCGCCGATAATCCGAAACCAGTGAATCCGAAACGCCCAGTATCGCCGCCACTTCCAACTGCGTGGCGTGGTCCGGGCTCAAGTAGCAATACCAAAGCACCCCGATGATGCGGTTGTATTGCTTAATCTTGCCGCGAACCGCTTCATTCAGACTGCTCAAAAACTGTTCTACAAATCCCGCTGCTTCGCGCTCCGATTCCCGGCGCATCAAGCCTTCTTCCGGGTTCTCGCGCCTGTCCACGGGCTCATAACTGTTGCCGTTTTCGTTATCGCTGTCGTCGCTGTCGAGCGGCACCAGGTAGATGTCCATCACCGGCAAACGCGACATCACCAAACTGCGTAACGTCCGCACGTCAACCGGCGAATCAACCGCGTCCAACACCGAAACGATCAGATCTTCGAGATCCGGATTGCTGATTACCACCTGCGAATCGCCCGTGCAGCCCACCATGCGTGTGTCGCGCTGCCGGACCGGAATCATCTGCACGCGCTGTTCGACCTCGTGCGAGCCGCGGCGTTGCTTTTCGTCGTTCCATTCACTCAAACCGTAAACGCGATCGGCCAAACGGCGATGTGGCTCGTCGTCAATACCACTCGAATCAAAACGCCGGAAGTTTGTGCTCGACTGAATCAACGTCGAGATGCGGCGTGCGAGACGATAGCTTTCCGGGTGCCGTTTGCGTAGCTCAGCCGTGAGCAGATTGGTCAACTCGATCTGGCTGATCTCGCATTCGATTTCATAGTCAGACATGCTCGTTTCGAGGTAATGCTCGAAACGATTTTTGCTGAGAAGTTGGACAAAGAGTTCCTGCGTCAGGTCTGTGTAGGCTGCGCCTTTTCCCTCTTCGACCAGCAAGCCGGCGCTGCGTGAAGCCCTGACCAACGGATGATGCGACACGATGCGGTGCAATTCAGTCCACAGGCGATTCACGTCTGAAGACCGCAGGCTTTCGACCCACTTTACATTCTTGCCCGATCGGTCGTTGCGCCGCGCTCTGGGCTGTGGCCGTTTGTCGGTCACGTTTGGCGCCCCTGTTTTTTCGGAATCTTCACTTATGGATTTCACGGGATTGTCCGTCTTAGCCCCATTTCTTTCTGCGGTAACTTCGGTTTCCGGGTGTAGCGGGCGGTGGCTGATTTCACTCTGAAACGACAGGTTCACGTTGGCTTATCGCTGACCGATAAATTTACCGGGTGGTTGTTAATTTCGAGATGTGGGTAACGGAGGGATTACCGCGCGATAGCGGTGGTGCTCCTGGAGATTGCGTCAGTTGAGCAGGTTCCGCTCACCTGACGACGAGGGCATGGTACCAGCAATTTAAAGAACGAGCAACAAGTTTTTACAATAAGTGTAAACTTGGGAAACACTTAGGAAAATTAAGAAAAAGCTCTGGAAAAGTTAGGAGATTCGCTGTTTCGTAGGGTTGAACAAGTAGTAAGGCTACATGAACAGCTCACGCACACAACTCACATTTCGGAAGACGGCCGCTTGTCCTGCGTCGTCTACTCTGCTGTCGTACCGGACGGAAAAGCTTTCGCGGAAGGGTGCGGACCTGGTGCGGGCCCACCTCGTGGATTGCGAGTTCTGCACCGCGGAATTGCCGCTCTTGGCCCATCACAAACCTGAACGCCGCCAGCCGCGCGCGCCGGAAATCCCGATGAACCTCCGCATACTCGCCGAGTCGATCCTTCAGAAGTCTTAGCCACAAAGAGGCACAAAAGGCACAAGACAGTAGACAGTCCGCTAGTCCGACGGTAAGCGTTACTGTCAGCTTCTCGTTTTACCTTCTTGTGCTTCTTGTGCCTCTTTGTGGCTTTAACTGTAGAGATCGTCGATCAGCTCGCCGAAGCGCTCGTCGATGACGTTGCGCTTTACTTTCAGCGTCGGCGTCAGCTCGCCGCCGTCGATGGTGAACTCGTTTGGCAGCAGGGCGACGCGGCGGATGCGTTCGTAATCCGTCAGTGCCGAGGTCAGGTTCGCGATATCGCGCTGCACGATCTTGATCGCCGCCGGATACTTGCTCAGCCCTTCATGCTCTTTCGGCGCAGACTTTTCACCAGCTTCCGCCAACGCTTCGTTGAGGTTTTCCCAGTCAGGCACGATCAACGCGGCCGGCTGCTTGCGGCCCGCGCCGACAACCACGACCTGGCTGACAAACTCGCTCTCTTTCAACAAACTCTCGATCAACTGCGGCGCGACATACTTGCCGTTCGACAACTTGAAAAGATCTTTCTTTCGATCGGTGATGTACAGCCGGCCTTCTTTATCCATGCGGCCGACGTCGCCGGTGTGGAGCCAGCCGTCTTTCAAAACGGCGTCAGTCGCTTCCGGTTGGCCGTAGTAGCCGCGCATCACGTTCTCGCCGCGGATCAAAATTTCGCCGTCGCCGGCGATCTTCATCTCGATGCCTTCAAAAGGAATACCGATAGATCCGACCTTATTGTTGCCCGGGCGATTGGCGCACACGATGCACGACTCGGTCGCGCCATAACCCTGAAGAATCGGAATCCCTGCCGCCAGATACGCGTACGACAAAGCCGGCGCAAGCGGCGCGCCTCCCGAAACGAAATACCGCAAACGCCCGCCGACGCCCGCGCGCCATTTCGAAAACACCAGCTTGCTCGCCAACTTCTGTTTGAGCGCTAGCTGCGGCGAGATCCACTTTCCTTTGTCTTTCAATTCGCCGTAGCGCTGGCCCACTTCCAGCGACTGCATGAAGATCTTCTTCTTGACGCCGGTTTCCGCCATGCCTTTCTTGATGATCTTATGGTAGACCTTCTCAAACAGGCGCGGCACAGCCGTCATCACCGTCGGCGCGACCTCCCGCAGGTTCTCGGCCACCTGGTCGAACGAAGCGGAGTAATAGACCGACACACCGCAGTAGATAAAGACATAAAAACCATCGCGCTCGAAAATGTGCGACAGAGGCAACACCGACAGCGCCACGTCTGTGGGACCGATCGGCAATCCTTTCGCGATCGAGAGCACGTTTGACATGAAGTTGTTGTGCGTCAACATCACGCCTTTGGGTTCGCCGGTCGTGCCCGAGGTGTAGATGATCGTGGCGAGATCTTCCGGTCTGACGGCGTGAAGGTAGGCATCAAAGGCGTCGGGCCGCTGTTGGGCAAGGTCGCGACCGCGCTGTTCCATCTGTTCGAGCGAGATGCCACGCTCGACGATCTCGGCGGCTTCCGGTTCGAAGAAGATCAGGTGCTCCATCGGGCGCTTCGCCAGCGCCGGTTGCGCGTGTTTGTAGAGCCGCCGGTTGGAGATGAAGATCGCTTTCGCGCCGGAATCGGTAAGGATGTACTCGATCTGCTCGATGGCCTGCGTGGTGTAAATGGGAACGTTAATCGCGCCGAGACTCAGGATGGCCATGTCGACCACCGACCACTCCGGCCGGTTCTCCGAAAGGAGCGCGATGCGATCGCCGGGCCGGATGCCGAGCGACGCCAAACCGAGTGCGCAATTCTTCACGCGTTCGACAAAAGTTTCGGCCGACATATTGATCCACTTGCCGTCGGCCCTGTGGTTCAGCGCGTCTTTCTTTCCATGACGCAACACCGCATCCAGGCACAAACCCGGAACGGACGACTTCTCTTTAATCGCTGGAGTTAATTTAGCCTTCATTCCGTTTCAGCCGTGCCTTCGGAGTTGCGCCGCCGCCGGCGCCGTGGTGCATCTTCTACTCGTCCGTTCAAGGTGGCAAGTGCCGCGAGGACCAGAAACAGGAGCGCGTTGGAGGTCGTGTGCAGCGTGAAGTCGAAAAAGCTATGGATCAGCACGGCGAAACACCCTCCCAACGCCGCGAGTGCAACACCGCGCCGGAAATCATCCCGCGACCTGGCGCGAACGAACCCGCGATAAAACAGGATCACGACAAACGCCAACGCCAGCGTCGCACCCACCACACCCGCGTCCGAGAAAACCTGGAGATAATCGTTGTGCGCCTGCTCGAGCCGGTAAAGCCCGTTGCGCGTGTCGTAGCGCGTGTAGATCACGCCGTACGCGCCGAGCCCCGTTCCGAGCACCGGGTTCGCCTTGATCATGTCGATCGTCACTGACCAGAAGTGCGCGCGGCCCGTCGTCGGATCGTCAGTGTTCACACTGTCGATAAAACGATTCAACGAAAACTCGCCCCCCAACAAAATCACGCCCATAAACAGTCCAACGATCAACGCGCCGGCGAGCGCCACTCTCCCGGCAACGCCTTTCAAACGGCTCGATCTCCCGCGCCGCCGCTCGCCCGGGTTTTTCCAGATCGCCGTCACGATCACCAGAAACACAATCTCCGCTACCAGACTGATGATGCCGCCGCGCGAGCTCGTCATCACGAGCGCGACGCCCATCAGTCCAGCGATGAACAGATAGAGCAGACGTTTTTCTTTATCGATCGAGCCCGCCAGCAAGAGTCCGAGCGGCAGCGAGATCGTCAGCTCCATGTAACCCGCAAAGTGGTGCCGGTTGATAAACGGGCCAAAGGCCGTGCTCTGGTTGAGCTCGCGCATCCAGTAGACCTTCGTCGGACTGGTGAACGACTGCGTCAGACCGAAGATCGCGAGCAGGAAACCGAAGATCATGATCGTCCGCACCATCACATGCAGCCGGTGCGGCGTATCGACAAACACAAGCGTAGCGGCAAAGTAAACAAACAACGTCGACAACTGCACGATCACCAACATCGTTGAATGGGGATCCAGCGACAACGTGTTTACAAAACCACCGGCTGCGTCTCGCAGCGGCATCAACTGGACCAATCCCAGGATGACGGCGCCCAGCAAAGGCAACTGAAGCAGATTGCGGCTGATGCGCACGTTACCTAGACGCCAACCATCCGCGACCCACAAAATGAGAATCGTCAGCGAGCCGAGATTGAACAGCGCCAGAGCCCAGTAATGCACCGTGCCGTACGCGAGCGCCGAGGTCACAATCGCCACGCAGATCACCAGAAAAGCAAAACGGCTCGCCAGCGTGTGCCGGATGCGATAGACGCTTCGTTCCTGACTCTGCGACGCCTCCAGCGACGCGGGCTCAGCTACGACAACGCTAACCTCTTCGTTTGATACTGAAGTCGTCATACCACACGGAACCAAAAATAGGACAGATCGGTGCATCCTCCGTACCACACGACGGCCGCACGATCCTGATCATTACCGCTTCGGTCCTGTCACCGGTCTTGAACGTTAAAGCCACGCGAGTCCAATCAGATGTGCTACCCGGCGCGCCCGGCGACATAACGAGAACTCCGCTCGTGGTGGGATCGACGATCTGCACCATCGTCGGACCGCCCGTCTCGAGCTTCTCAGTGCTGACGTAAAACTCAAAATCGTATTCGGTGTTAGGAGCGACCGCCACGAGTTGCGCCACGTTGATGTTCTCGATGTTTGAACGCACGTGAAACGCCAGCCGCAAACTTGTCCCGCCGCTGTGACTCTTCACCGGATCGATCCCGACCTGCACTTGCTGCACCTGTGTCACTTGCCAGCCAAAAGTCATCTCCGGCCCGTAGCTGCTCGCTTCTTCAAAACCGGGATCGAAAACCCTTCCCACTTCGGCACGAAACTTTTCGCTCGGCGCAATATCGTTCCAGGCTTTCAACGCGTCGTGATAGCGATAGTTCGTCACCAGGCTGTTAACTAAAGCTTCGGCAATTTCTTTGTTCGCTTTCTTCTCGTCAGCGCTGAGGCTGTCCCACAAGCGCAATCCCTCGTCAAACTTCTGCCGCGAGAGCAAATACAACGCAAGCTTCCCTTTGGCCAGCGAGCTCTCGCCGATGGCTTTCTTCAACCCTTCCGGATCGGAGCCGTAAATCTCCCAAATCAGGTTGAACTGTTGCGGCTGAAATTCATGGTCGGCTTCACTCGCAATGCGCAACTCCGCAAACGCCTCATCGTAGCGTCCACTGCGCAACAGCAGGTTGCCGAGATACCAGTGCGGATATGCATACGCCGGCGCCAGCGTGACCGCCTGTCTCAACGCTCGTTCGGCCTTGGCGGCATCGCCCACCTGCTCGCTCGCAGTCCCGAGCGACATCCAAAAGCGATAATCGTTAGGCGAGAGACTTACCGCCTTTTCATACTGCGGAATCGCCTGGCTTTGTTGGTCCAACGGCAGACTTCTCTGCATCGCCTGGGCCAGCCGCCAGTGCGTCAAGGGATCGTCGGGCGCGAGCGATGCAGCCGACTGCGCGACACGTAAGTTATTTTCCGAAGGATCGAAATAATCGGCCATCGTGTTGCCGGCGTACCAGCGAACGACATAGTAGGACCACGCGATCGCCGCCAGCAGCAACACGATCAGCAGCAACCTGATCGGTACTTTGCGGGTATTTAATTGGAGCAGTTCCTGCGACATTACATCTTGTCTTGCAATTTCTCCAGAGGCCCGTTTAGTTCTTCCATCGTGATCCGCATTCGTTTCACGACGATCTGCCGCTGGGCGCAGATCTGCAAAACATCGCGAACGCGTTCATCCGTCATTTTCATACTCGAGATCACGACCTCGTCAACTTCGTGCTGCTTGCAAACCGATCCCAGATCGCCGTTGCCGCCGAACACTTTCAAGCCGTGAATCAGCTTGCCGCTCTTCGCCGGATCGTCGTCGAGAAAACCGATCGGCGACAGATTGAGCTCGCGATTGTTTCGCAGCTCGCGCAGCAGCAATTCACCGCCATCGCCCGCGCCGTAGATCAGCACGCGCCGTCCGTTTGACGTGCCAACCGCGGGCAGCATCTGGCGAAACAGCCGGAACGCCATGCGACTGCCCGCGAGAAACAAAAACATCAGCACGGCGTCGATCACAAACACCTTGCGCGAGAAACCCTCAAACCGAAACTGGAACAGCAGCACCAGCAAACTGGCAACAGAACTGAGTATCACCGCCTTCCCAAACACGATCAGATCGCTCATGCTCGTGTAGCGCCACAGTCCGCGATAGACGCCCATCACCAGAAACACCGACATCTTGATGAACACCAGCACGGGCAACGTGCGAATGAACAGGTTCCACGCGGGGCTCGTGGGTGGAAAGTTGATCGCGTAAGCGGCCCAGTACGACATGATGATCAGCACCACGTCGAGCAGCACTTCAAAGATGCGGCGCTTGTAAGAGACGTCGACGAGAAACGCGTAGAGCGGCTTCTCTTTCAACGCCATCGCCTCGTCGCTCTGGTCGTAAACCTTGACGCCTGCGAGATAAACGCCGAGCAACGTGAGCAGAATCGTAAAACCAGCAATCGCGGCGAGACTCACGTCCAAACGCGCGCGTTGGACCAGGATTGCGAGCACTCCCGACAGCGCCGCAAAACCGTAAAGCATCCACACCGCGTGACGTTCGGACATGCCCAATGCCACCAGCCGGTGCGACGTGTGATCGCGCCCGCCCTGCGACGCCGCACGCCCGGAAAGCTTGCGCAACAGCGTGACAAACGTCGTATCGAAGATCGGAATGAACAGCACCAGGATTGGCACCGTCAGCACCGGCAACAAACTGCGCGATCGTCCACCGCTGACGTTGATCAACGCGGAGCTCGCCAGAAAGAACCCGACAAACATCGAGCCACAGTCGCCCATGAAGATCGACGCGGGATTCGAGTTGTACATCAGGAAGCCGAGCAGCGCGGCCGCGAAGAGCAACATGATCAGGGCTTCGGTGAACTGGCCGCTGTTTACGAAACTCAACGCGAGAAATCCGGCGGCAATGATTGCGATGCCGGACGCGAGGCCGTCCATGTTGTCGAGCAGATTGATCGCGTTGGTGATGCCGATGAGCCAGAAAATGGCCAGCGCCATGTTCAACAGAACCGATCCGGTCCACGGCAGCGAGAGCCCGTAATAAACGACGAAGGCCGAACCGAGCACCTGTCCAATCAGTTTCTGGTAAGGCTTGACGTGCAGAACGTCGTCGACGAGCCCGACGACAAACAGAAACGTGCTCGCCAGAAGGATTACGGCGCCATAGACCGTGTGTGGAATGAAAACGAAGAAGCAGATGATGACCGTCAGCCAGATCGCAACGCCGCCGAGCATCGCGGTCGGTTTCTTGTGCCAACGGTCGATCTTCGGCACGGCCACCATGCCGACGCGGCGGGCGAAGGCGCGCACGAGTGGCGTTAGCAGTAAGGCTAGAACGAACGCGGCGGCCACGGCCACCAGCGTACGCGGGCTAAAAGGCATAGTCATTAGCCATCCACAGATTACGCCGATTTTCTGTGTAATCTGTGGGTGGTTTTGGTCCTGTTTTCAGTATTTCAATCGCTACTTGCGGCGACCACTTTGGTAATCGATTACGCTCTCAAGGATACCATCGAGACTCATCTCTGGCCGAAACTCGACCAGCCCGCTGATCTTCGTAATATCCGGCACGCGCCGCGGCATGTCTTCAAAACCTTCCTCGTACGCCTCGTCGTAAGGCACAAACACGATGTCTGAATCCGACTGTGTCAGGTGCTTCACGCGATGGGCCAACTCGAGAATCGTGATCTCCTGATTCGAGCCGATGTTGAAGACCTGTCCGACCGCGTTGTTGTTTTCCATCAACTTGATCAGCGCGCCCACGACGTCGCCTACGTAACCAAAACAACGGCTCTGTTTTCCGTCGCCATAAACCGTGATCGCGCGCCCGGCGAGCGCCTGCTTAACAAAGGTAGGGATGACCATGCCGTACTGGCCGGTCTGTCGTGGCCCGACCGTGTTGAAAAGCCGGACGACGATTGTCGGCAGCTTCTTTTCGCGCCAGTAGGCGAGCGCGAGAAACTCATCGATCGCTTTCGAACAGGCGTAACTCCAGCGGCCTTTCGTCGTCGCCCCCATCACGAGGTTTCCGTCTTCACGAAACGGCACGTCGCTGCTCAAGCCGTAGACTTCCGACGTCGACGCGATCAGCACCTTTTTCTTCTTCTTGTTTGCCAGCGACAGGACGACTTCAGTGCCGCGAACGTTTGTTTCGATCGTTCGCACCGGACTCTCGACGATCAACTTCACGCCGACAGCCGCGGCCAGATGAAAAATCACGTCACACTGATCGACAAGCTCCGCCGTGACCGGCTGATTGTGAACACTCTCGATCGTGTAATGAAAACGCGCGTGGCCCTTTAGGTGGTGGATGTTCTCGATGGTGCCCGTCGAGAGATCGTCGATCACGTAGACCTCATCGCCGCGCTGGATGTAAGCGTCAGCCAGATGAGATCCGATGAAACCGGCGCCGCCGGTGATGAGTACTCGCAACCGTTATGCTCCTTATGAAAATTTCGCAACCGGCACTTCGCAATTCGCGGTTCGTTCGCGATTCAGCAACTGGCCGTAGAGATCTTTAATGTCTTCGAGCAGGCGTTCCTTGCGGTAGTTATGATCGACAAACTCGAAACCATGCGCACCCAATTGGTTTTGCAAAGTCTTGTCTTCAATTAACTTTTCCAACCCTGCCGCGAAAGCGTCTACGTCGTAAGGACGGACGCTAACTCCTCGCTCACAAACACTGTAGTTACCTTCCTCAACCACATCGCCAAGCAGGTCAACTACTCCGCCAACACTCGTCGCAATAACCGGGCGCGCATTCGCCATAGCCTCGATCAGCGTCAACGGCGTGCCTTCGTTGCGCGAAGTCAACGCACAGATGTCGAGCGCTGGATAAAAGTACTCCAGATCTTTTCTGCCGCCCGCGAAGATTACTCGTTTCTCAAGACCGAGAGCTCGCGCTTGTTGTTCGAGCGGCTCACGTAGTGAACCGTCGCCGATAATCACAAACCGCACATTCGGCAGAGTCACGCGCGCCGCACTTTGCAGAAACATCTCGTGGTTCTTGATCTCAGTCAGCCGCCCAACAATCCCCACGAGTACCGTCTCATCATCAACACCCAACTCATCGCGAAACTTCGCACGCCGGCTTTCGTGATTGGCAAAGATCCCAAGGTCCAACCCCAGACGCACCACCCGAAACTGATCCCTTCTTCCAACGCGAAACGTTTGATTGATCTCCGCCTTTTGCTGCTCGCTAACCACGAGAATCTTGTCGGTCACGCACCGCGCCAACAACCTCTCGACCGTCAGAAAAACACCCGTTTTCAAACGCCCGTAGTAACTGTGAAACACATGCCCGTGATAGGTGTGCACAAACTTGCACGTCCTCGGACGGCCCAGCAAAACTCCCGGCGTCAGCCAGCGATAAAAGAAACCCGCAACACGTCCAACAGTTCCCGCCTTTGCCGTGTGCGTGTGCACGATGTCCGGACGTTCGCGCAACAGCAGCCGAAACAACTTCCACGTCGTGACCGCATCTTTCAAAGTGATCTCGCGGCTCATCTCCGGAATGTACAACGGCGTCACGCCCATCTGTTCGGCAAAGTAGCTCATGTCTTCTTCGCCTTCCGGCACCGTGCCGGCAACGAGCAGCGATCGATAACCCGCGTCTTCCAATCCCGAGGTCAACCACACGACATGCTTCGCCGGCCCTCCAACGTTCAGCCGCGCGATGATCCGCACTACCCTAGTGTGCTGTGTGTCAGGCATGACGGCTGCAATTTATTCGCGCCCGTTTCAGCGACGAGGTTTGAGGCGCGCAAGAGACTCTCAAACGTTCCCGCGTCGGTCCACCAACCTTCAAGCTCATCCCACGTCATCTGTTCACGCTCGATGTAGGCGTTGTTGACGTCAGTGATTTCGAGCTCGCCGCGGTTTGAAGGCTTGAGCGAGCGAATGATGTCGTAAACCCCGGCGTCGTACATGTAAACGCCGATCACCGCATAGTCTGACTGCGGCACCGCCGGCTTCTCTTCGATATAAACCACGCGGCGGCCATCAAGTTTCGGCACGCCGAAGCGCTGCGGATCGGATACCTTCTTCAACATGATCTTCGCGCCGTGTTCCTGCGTGCGATAGGCCGCCACTGCTTCGCAGATGTTTCCCTCGATGATGTTGTCGCCGAGCATAACGCACACCGCTTCGTCAGCAGCGAAATGCTCGACGAGTGAAAGCGCTTCGGCGATCCCGCCTTCGCCTTCCTGGTACGCGTAGTTGAGGTGCTGCAGGCCAAACGCCTTGCCATTGCCGAGCAGCCGCAGAAAATCGCCCGCCGAACTGCCGCCGGTGACCACCATGATGTCGGAAATGCCGGCGTTGACGAGGGTTTGAATGGGGTAAAAGATCATTGGCTGGTCGTAGACCGGCAGCAGATGTTTGTTTGTGACCGAGGTGAGCGGACGCAATCTCGTCCCCAAGCCTCCGGCAAGCACGACGCCTTTCAACGCTGTCCTCCAGAACTGGTTATCGCACGGCGAAAACTTTCATTGAATCACCGAGGCGACTGAGATTTAGAAAACTGTTTACAGTGCTCTTGAGCGCCCGGCGCGACCGGCTTTTCATCAGCGATTCGTTTAACTGGTAACTCGTCAACACCCGGTCGAAGTGTTGATCGACGGTCTGCGGCGCCGTCTTCGTGCGCCCTAGCGCGTGCCAAATCTCGACCGGATTTCCGCCCGTCGTGTCGACGTGTATGTTGCGGAAGCCCGCCTCGCGCAGCAGCGCTTTTAGACCACGGATGGAGAATAGCTGTAGATGCTCCGGCGGCCAAATGCAGCGCCACTTCAATCCCAGCACACGGGCCGAAATACCGCGTGCGTGCGGCGTGGTGGTCCAGAAGAGCCCGCCCGGCCGCAGGATCCGCGCAATTTCCTCAAGCAGCGTGCGTGGCTCGGAAATATGTTCCAACAGTTCCGCCGCCGTAACCACGTCAAACTGTCCCGACGGAAACCGCGCCTCGTGCAGTTCACCTTCAAAAACTTCAAAACCGAGTTCGCGCACGTGCTGCGCCGCGTGTGCCGAAACGTCGACCCCCTGCGCGTCCCAGCCGTGGTTGCGCGCGGCCTGTAGTAAACCACCGGCGCCGCAACCCAGATCGAGCAGCTTGTTAATCTTACGATACGGTGCAAACTGCGCGGTGATCTCTCCCAGCCGTTCCTGGACGAACGGCGGCGTTTCGATCTCCTCGTCTTTCAGGTAATAGCCCTCGTAAAAATAGGTGCTGGTATACCACGGCGAATAGGACGTGTAGACCGTGTTGCAATCGCGGCAGGAAACAATTTCGAGCTCATTCTTGACGCCGAGCTTCTGCGCGTCGCTCGAACCGCACGCGACGCACGCGCGAGTCGCCTTCTCCGCGCGCGGATCCTCTGACAGAATCCGCTGCCCCGCAAACGCTTCGATTTTTTCCGGAGCTTGCATGCCAACCTTGAACGCCGTAAGCGTTGGTACTTAAACGCCGAAGGCGTTGGGCCGTGAACGCCGAAGGCGTTGGCCAATTTCAGCCCAGAGTTGACGCGTTAAGCGGCAACCCTGGGACAAGCAAAAACTAATGAGACTCAACGCTGAAAGCGTTGGCTAATGCGATCACGACACTCGCCAACGCCTTCAGCGTTAGCTTCATTTTAATTCTCGTTAACCCAGGGTTGCGGCAACCCTGGGCTGAAATTAGCGAACGCCTTCGGCGTTAAATACATGCACCTTGAATACAGTACAGCTAGTCAAATACCTTCGGCGTTGAACACAGAACGTCTCATCGATTAAGTCAACAGCGATCCGCGGCTAGTCGATGAACCGGTTGAACCAGAGCTCGAGCATTAGCAGCGTCCAGAGCTGATGCGAATAGTCGCGTTCGCCGCGCGTGTGCAGTTCGACGAGTTGCCGCACCGCGTCGGGTCTGAAGAGACCGCGGCGCAGGGCCTTGTCCGAAAGCACCACCTCACGCAGAAACGGCTGCATCTTGCCGCGGAACCAGTGACCGATCGGCACGCCAAAACCCATCTTGCGCCGGTTGAGGTTTTCACTCGGCAACAGCTTCCTGAGCACCTTCTTCAACAAATACTTGCTCGTCAGCCCCCGCAGTTTTAGCTTCTGCGGCAAACTCGCCGCAAACTCGATCACGTGATGATCAAGAAACGGCGAACGCGCTTCGAGCGAGACCGCCATCGTCGCGATGTCGACTTTCACGAGCAGATCGTTTGGCAAGTAGGTCATCTGATCGGTCAACAACATCGCGTCGAGAATCCCGATGCCGTTCGCGCGTTTGAACCACGTGTCCAGCACACCGGTCGCATTCGCACCGACAATCTGTTCGCGGAAAGAGTCTGAATAGAGCGGCTGCTTCGTCTCCGGGTTGAAGACGCTCATCCAGTGCATGTAGCGATCGACCTTCGGACGCGACACGACTTCGAGCAAACGCTTCGCAGAATTAACCCGGCTGCGTTTGATCGGCGACGAAGGAATCCGGTTAACAGTCTCTTTAATAACTGACTCGCGCAACAGCGACGGCACGCGGCGATACTTCTCCGTCAGCCCCATCGCGATGTAACGCTCGTAACCCGCAAATGATTCGTCACCACCGTCGCCGTTCAACGCGACGGTGACATGCTTGCGAGTCTCTCGCGCAACGTAATAAGTCGGAACAGCAGAAGAATCAGCGTACGGTTCGCCGTAATGCTCGACGAGCATCGGCAACACTTCAACCGCGTCCGGCCGCACGATGAATTCGTGATGATCCGCGCCGACGTGTTCGGCTATCCGGCGCGCGTGATGAAGCTCGCTAAAATCCTGCTCTTCAAAACCAATCGAAAACGTCTTGACTCGCTCACCCGACTCCTGGCTCATCAACGCCACCACGGCGCTCGAATCAATCCCGCCGGAAAGAAAAGCACCCAGCGGAACTTCCGACATCAAACGCACCTTCACCGCATCGCGCAAAATCTCAACCGTGCGCTCTCCTGCCTCTTCTTCGCCGATGTCGAGTTTTTTGGTGAAATCAGGTTGCCAGTAACGCTCGGTCTGAATCTCCCCTTTGCGCCAACGCAGCCAGTGACCCGGCTCGAGTTTGCGAATCGCGCGATACGCGGTCAGCGGCGCCGGAATGCACATGAACGACAAGTAATGATCCAGCGCTTCCGGCTGAACGTCGCGACTGACGTCCGGATGCAACAGCAACGCACTGAATTCCGAACCGAAGATCAACTGCCCGTTGACCAGCGCATACAGTAGCGGTTTCTTGCCCACGCGATCGCGCGCGAGAAACAGCTCCTGCGTCCGCTCGTTCCAGATCGCAAACGCAAACATGCCGCGCAGATGCTTCGGACAATCAACGCCCCACTGATCGTAAGCGTGAACGATCGCTTCTGTATCGCTGTTGGTGTAGAACGTGTGACCGAGTTTTTCGAGCTTCTCGCGCAGTTCGAGGTAGTTGTAGATCTCGCCGTTGAAGACGATCCACGCGGAGCGGTCCTGGTTGTGAATCGGTTGCTGGCCGCTTTTCAGGTCGATGATGGCGAGGCGGCGCATCGCGAGACCGACGGAGTTGTTGACGTAAAAACCGTCGTCGTCCGGCCCGCGATGGCGAATCGCGTTGCACATGCGGGTCAACAGCGCTTCGTCAATCGCCTTGCCGTCGTTTCGAACGAATCCAACGATGCCACACATATCAGGTTGAGTCTCGGGGCTAAATCTGCGCTGGGCCTGGATTAAGTCTGTGGGTGCATGCCCTGCCGACGGGCTGCCAGCCGGGCAGCCTGGAGTTCGGCGAGCTCCTGTTTCGCGAGTTGTTGTTGCCGGCGTTTGTCTTCAGCTCGCTCCTTCAGCAAGATTGCTCCCACTGCTACGAAGATGAAATAGAAAACGAGCAACTGCGATCGCTGCCGGTACGCCGTGCCGACGTTTCCCTGAAACACCGAATACGCAATCGTGAGCATCGTCGTGAAGATCACGATCGGCGCCACCTGCCGGAGCCGGTGCCTCAGCGCAAACCACAACCCCAGCACCAGCAAGGGAAAAGAAGCCCACCAGATAAACATCTCCGGCAGCGTGATACTCTGGCGCAACGTCACCATGTCCCACGGAAACGGCGCGAAGAGCAGGTACACGAGCCCGATCGGAATCGCGGTCAGCGCGCCCTCCGTCGTGCCGACGTCCACGTCTTTACCAAAACCAGATCCGGCATTTGCCTGGTCGGTGCGGCTCATCTGAATCGTCTTGAGGTTTGCGTAGCGGTCAAACTGCGTCCCTGCATAACGCAAGACGCCAAACCACGTGAATGCGAGTCCCATCAGCGCGACCGCCACGAAACGTTGAATAAACCCCTGCGCGTTGACCGCTTTCATCCCGATGAAAAAGCTGCCCATAACGGCCGCCACCATCATGTAGAAGATGTAGAAACGAAGACTCAGCAACGAGAGCAAGCACGCCATCAGCACCAGCACCCAACCGACCGTGATCTTCTCCATCAGACGCAGCGTCGCGAGCATCGCGAGCGCGAGCGCGAGAATGATCAATCCGTCTTTCAATGCCTGTGACGACCAGAGAATCAGCGACGGGAAGAACGCCACGAGGACCGCGGCTACTCGAGAAACGCGGACGTTGTTAAAGACTGTCTGCGCAACGTAATAAACCACGATCGCGGTCGTGGCCCCGACTGAGGCATTAATGAGCTGGATGGCGTAAAGGTTTTCACCAATCAAAGAATAAACAGCGGCCACAACGTAAAGCATGCCCCACGCGCCGGCGCCGGATTTGATAAACCCGGCATAGCGCGCCGTGTGATAAGCATCACCATACCAGGACTGCAACAGCGATTTTCCGAAGATGTCGTACGTGTGCGCGTCGCCGCCGAAGAAACTCTCCCAGCCAGCAATCTGGATCACCGTCGCCAGCACGATTCGGCCCATCAGGGCAACGACAAAGAGCCGCAGCAGAAACGTCCGCTCGTCCTGAGTACGTACCAGAACTAAGAGCGTCGGCAAAGAGACGATCGCGCAGAACGCTAAAGCGCCCGGGCCCTGCCTTGGGAGGAACCATATAACGCCGCCGCAAAGCAGCAGCAAAAAACCGGTAATGAGGGTATTCATTTACAACTCAGACGTCGTCCGGAAGATCCGGCCGCGTTTTTCGTTCAATCAGAAACTGGTCCTCACTGCTCAGATCTTTAATCGGCTTCGCGGGAACGCCGGCGATTAGTTTACCCTCTTCCGCGAGCGATGCAGTAATCACAGAGCCAATCCCCACAATCGAGCGGGCCGGAATCGCGCTTCCCGGCGCCATCCGAATCTCCGAACCGATATAAGCTTTGTCGCCGATCGTTATCGGCCGTGTCCTTTGCCGGTTGTGCGTCCACAACGATGAGTTGCGGCCGCCAAGTATCACGCGCCGGCCAATCTCCACCCGGTCGGTGAAGTCAATTTTGTGGCCGGTGGTGACGATACTGCCATTCCCCAGAAGAAACCGTGGATCGATCTCGTTTACCACGTCGGGGTCGGGAATGGAGTTGATCTCATTCAGCCGAATGATCTCCGAGTATCGTCCCAAACTTACTTCAGAACCGCCACGAATAATATTCAAATGACCGATGCGAGCGTGGTCCTGAATCGTCAGTTTTTCGACGCGCGTGACGACGTTGAAATGACCAATGCTCACGTTATCTTCGATCGTACATTCACCGGCGTCGATAATGCTGAGCCCGATGCGTACCCCTTTGCCGATCTTATAGCGAAAGACCCAACGATACAGGCTTCGCTTCATGAATGACGGCAACGGCGCGAACAAAGCCAGTATCAGCAAACGGGTCCGCAATATATGTTCCTTTGCCTGTCAAACCATCCACCGATTACGCCGAAAGACTCTTCAAGAAAACAATCTGCGTAATCTGTGGATGGCTTTAACGTACCAACTGTCTACTCTCCAATTCCGCGGTAGCGCTTTCAACCTGGTCCTGCGCCGCTTGCGCGCGAACCCATGACAACAATTCGGGGATTCCCTGTTCGAGCGAAACCTGCGGCTCGTAACCGAGCAACGACTTCGCTTTCGAAATGTCGGCGACGCAGTGACGGATGTCGCCTTCACGATACTTCGCTACGATCTCAGGCTCGAGATCGAGTCCCAATCCTTTCGCCAGCAGATTGCTGACGGTGCGAACTGACGTCGGTCTGCCGGTGCCCACGTTGATCGCCTGGTAGTCGCCGCGATTGGTTTCGAGCGCGAGCAGGTTTGCGCGCACGATGTCGCTCACGTGCACGAAGTCGCGTGTCTGTTCGCCGTCTTCGAAGATCAACGGGCGATTGCCGTTCAAAAGACGCGCGGAAAAGATCGCGCAAACACCGGTGTACGGATTCGACAGCGCCTGGCGTGTGCCGTAAACGTTGAAGTAACGCAAGGCGACAGTCGGAATGCCATACGAGCGCCCAACGGCGAGACAAAACTGTTCCTGGTCCTGTTTTGTTACTGCATAGACTGAGGTCGGAAACAGCGGTTTCTCTTCGGTAGTCGGCGCAGCCGAAAGGGTTTTGGCGCAGTTTGGACACTCAACTTCCCAACGGCGATCGCGCAGTTGCTCGGTCGGGCGCAATTGCGGCGAGATTGGACCACAATCGGCGCACGTGTAAGCGCCCTCACCGTAGATCGACATTGACGACGCGACCATGAGCTTCTTGATCTGCGGACGGCGCGCGAGCACAGCTTCGAGCACTACCGCTGTGCCGAGATCGTTCGCGCGCACGTAGCGCTCGATCTCATACATCGATTGCCCAACACCGACTTCCGCCGCTTCGTGATAAACGACGTCGATTCCTTCGAGCGCCGCGTCGACAGCCGCACGATCGCAAACATCGCCACGCACAAACTCCGCCGCCGGATTCACATACTTCGGCGCCGCATTCTCCCCGTGTACTTGCGACACGAGCGCATCGAGCACACGCACTCGATGACCCTTCTCGACCAAAGCATCAACCAGGTGCGAGCCGATGAATCCGGCGCCACCTGTAACCAGCACGTTAGCTTTTTCCAACTGAACTCCTCGCTTCCCTAATTGAATTCTCTATCCACAGATTACACAGATTGTTTTATAGAATCTGCGTAATCTGTGGATGAAGAAGCAGTGTCGACGCGAACGTTCGCATCGCCCAGCACAGATTTGAAAATCTCGTAAACTCGTGGCGCCTGTGTTGCCGCGGAGTATCGTTGCTCCACCGTCGCACGACCTGCATCACCAAGTCGCCGGCGTAACTCGGCGGACTTAAGCAGCCGAGTCAGCTTGTCGACCCACTCGCTTTCGGACATCGCCAGAAAACCGTTTTCATTGTCCTGGATGATGTCTGTGTTGACGCCGACCGGCGAGCAGATCGTGGGAATTCCCAGCGCCATGAATTGGAGCGCCTTCAGACCGCACTTGCCTTTACTCCAGTTGTCGTCAGGCAGCGGCATCACGCCAATATCGATCGCACACAGATCTTCAAGCTCTGTTGCTGCGCGCCATGGCATCGCTTCGACATCGACCGGCGAGAGGTCGTAAGTTGGTGTGCCGATCACTCGCAAACGAAACTGTTCGGTCTCGGCAAGTTTTTTCAGTGCGCCGCGCAAGGTGTCGAGATGTTGGACCGTGCTGAAACTGCCGGTCCAACCGATCACAATCAGACCGTCGGTCGTCCTCGGCGGCGGCACGCGATATTTTTCCGTGTCGATCGTTGTCGGAACAACGGTAACGTTGTCGTTTACCGCACCGGCGTACTCGGCAAGATACGGATTACCGACCATCACGTGCGACGCAAGCCGGCAGATTGTTTTCGTCTTCGAAGCAAACTTCAGATAACTCAAATAGCCATTCGACGGGCTGCGATACGAAACAAAGATCGCGTCGTCAAAATCGAAAACAAACGGCACGCGCTGTTGATAAAGCAGCCGTTCGAAGATTGGTGGTCCAAGCAGCGCGGCTTCGCGCAGGATGTAAACAAGATCGTATTTGCCGGCTTTACCGATGGTTGAAAGACGCCGCGCGAGGTTTCGCGTGACGAGTTGCAACTTCTTCCCCATGCGGCCGGGCTTGTAGACGATCAAGTGAAGCTCGTCGTCTTCGAAAGGCGCCCAGGTGATCTCGACACCGCGTTCGCGCAGCAGCGGCTCCCACTGCTCCAACCGGTAACGCTGGCCGGGCGAGGTATCGTAAAGTCCTGGCATTAAAGCTAAAACACGCATGATTATCGACTTGATCCGTGTAATTCGTGGCCCAGTTTAACCGGATTTTCGCCCGGTTGCGACCCAACCGAAATTCTCACCGACGCGCGGCGACTCCAGCGCTGCCCGCGCCAACCAGTCCTGCACGTCCGCCCGCGTGTAACGATTCTCGATCGGCGCTGAAAGCCGATCGAGCTGGTCGTTGACGCACACGCGAAACGGAAAACTCGCGTACTGCTTCATCGGCAACTCTTCCGCGAGACGCTCGAACGGCGGCAAACGCTTCATGATCCGGTACGGCCAAACAAAAAACAGAAACGCTGACACCGCAGCCGGATAGGCCAACGCGTAAACCGCCTTGTGCGGCAGCCTCGTGGTCAACGCCCTGGCACCCGCAATACCCGACAGCAACAACGCCTTGATGGGCCGGCTTTCCGGTTTCCAGTACAAATAGATTTGAACTTCGCCGCCCGGTTTCAGAAACCGCAACAGGTTTCGAAATGCAACTTCCGGATCGGGCAAATGGTGCAGCACGCCGATCGAGTAGATGAAGTCGAAACTCTCGAGCGCAAACGGCGGGTTGTGCAGATCAGCCTGGACCACGTTCGCCCCGACGGATTCGGTATTGCGGCGCGCAACCTCGACCGCCGGACCGAGATCGACGGCCCAAACTTCCGCGCCATATTTGCCCGCGTAGTAAGCAAAGCGTCCGTTACCGCAGCCGGCGTCGAGCACTTTCTTGCCGCGAAAGAACTCGGGTCCGTGGGGCTGCATGTAGTCGAGAAACTGCCGCTCCCACTCCGAATACATTTCCGGAAAGCGATGCCATTCGTAACCAAAGCTCAAGGCAGTCTCGACCTGCTTCGCATCGGTTCCGGTGGCCGTAGCCTCACCCGCAAGCGCCTCGCGCAAGGCCGGTGCGAGCATTCGCGGAATGCCGTCGACGATCGGATACGACACGTTGCAAGCCGTGCATCTCAGATCGTTTCCGGACACAGACAAAGCACCTCTGCAACTCGGGCAACGCAGCGTCTCGATCATTTTGTCCGCAGATAAAGCCATTAATTTTTCAACACTCGTTGGTAAAGCGATGCGTATCTCTCCCCGGCCACGTTTTCAAGATGGAAAAGCTGCTCCGCCACGCGGCGCGCTTTGTCGCGCGCACCAGGCGACGCGACCATCGCTTCGATATGCTCTCCGGCGCCTGCGTATTCTTCTTCCGTGAACTCTTCGATCAACACGCCCGCCTGCCAGTCGTCGATCAACGCGTCGGAGTCGCCAATCCCGGCGTTGATGATAAGCGGTAAGCCACACGCAAGATATTCTCCGTTTTTTGTCGGCGACGACGCCAGCTTCGAAAAACAACGCTTGATAAACGCGAGCCCCGCGTCTGCCGCAGACAGGTACGAAGGAACTTCCGCCGCTGCCGCCGAACGCACACTGTAATGTTCCGCGCCCACGCCGCGGCTGTTCATCAAATCGCGCACACGCTCGTGACTGCCAGTCGTGAGCCACAACAAATGCGCTTTCGGATTTCGCTTCACAAAGCTCGCAAAGAAGTCGGCCATCTTCTCTGTCAGGTACCAGCCATCAAGCGAGCCGCTGTAGACAATCGTAAATTGATCCGCGAGCCCGAGCTCGTTGCGCCGCCGCACACGCTCTTCGTCACTGAACCGGAACCGGGCAAGATCGACACAACAAGGAATCACTTCGTGATGCGGATTGCGGCCGCGCAGGCCGTCCCATTCGCGGATAATCGGCCAGATTCTTTCCGTAAGCGTCACGATCGCATCCGTGCCGGCGAGTATCCGGCATTCAGCGGTCTTCGTAAGACGATACGGCAGACTCATTTCACGCCAGTGTTCGGCGTCGACGTACTCCTCAGCCATCAACCCGCGCAAATCAAAGATCATCTTGATGCCGAAGCGCCGCTTCAACGCGACCGCGATCGTGGCCGGAATATGGCCGCGCGCATGGACCATCTCGATCTTGTTTCGTTTGACCAGCGCGCTCGCTTTACGAATGCCGGCCAGCACGTCGTAGATCGTTGCCGGAACGGAGGGCCGCTGGTGGTAACGTAGCCAGTGCCACTCGATGCCCTGCGTTTCAAGCTCGCGCCGCAGCGCTTCACACTTCGCGGCGCCTTCCGGTATAAACGCGCGCGCGCGTTCGAAACTCAACAGCGTGAAGCGAACGCCTTTTTTCGCCAGTTGCCGCAGATACGGAAGCACTTGGGTTTGCCCCAACGGATCGAGCATTCCGTTGTAGGAAATGAACATGACCCGGCGGCCTGCAAGAGGCTGCTCAAGCCCCATTTCCCGCCTCCACCGCTGTTTTACTACTCGCACGAAACGAATCGAGCAGCAACCACTGAACGCTGCCGATGATCGCCGCCGAGTCCAGCACTGCAAGCAGCAACACGATCAACGAAGCGCGACTCAGATTGCGAAACAACGAGGCCGGGTAACGATGCCGGTTGCGCCGAATTGAGACGACCGCGCGCGCTGCCAACATCAACAACCAGGCGGCAACCGACACCCAAACCCACCGCGGATTGATAATCAACGCCAGCACCAATAAACCCAGCAACACGGCATAGCGAAACAGGATCCTCGACTGCCACTGCCGCCACAACCCGGCGCGAATGTTATTGCGCGAATACACCAGAAACCGTTTGAACGTCGTCCAGAACGTCGGTCTAAGCTTCCAATACACCAGCGCACGTGGCTCAAACACCGCGTGATAACCTGCTGCTTCGAGGCGGTCCATAAAAATCAAATCTTCCGCCGAACGCAGATCTTCCGGAAAACCCTTTACCCTTGCCCACGCTTCACGCCGTATGAACGCCGACGCAATAAAACGTGGACGCGTGACGACTTCATCATGCAACACCGGTGGCGGAACGTACGTAATCGCAGCGCACTCTGTGAAGAATGTGTCTGTGACCGGCTCCATCGAACCGTAAACAATATCTATCGCGCCGTCCTGCGCGGCTCGTGCGACGAGGGACTCAAGCCAGGTAACCTCCACACGAATACCAGCGTCAGTAAAACCCAACCAATCAAACTGCGCCGCGGCAGCAGCGAGGTTGCGTCCACGGCCGGGCAACGCAGCGCCAGCGCGGATCAATCGCACCGGCGCGCCCTGCTGAATGTACTCTTCGATTATGTGAGGTGTGGCGTCGACTGAACCACCATCAGTGATCACGATCTCGTCTGGCGGGTGTGTTTGCTTGAGCAGGCTGTCGAGCAACTCGCGAATAGAGTGCTCTTCATCCCTCACTGGGACAATTACACTGACTTTCATGTGAGAGTGATCCACCGAACTACACAGACGTCAGCATCTGTGCGCTCTGTGGATGGCTCGTCTGCTTCTCCAACTGGCCGGCGATCCAGTGATAAGTAATCGCCAAACCGTCTTCCAACGAAATCGAAGGCTCCCATTGCAAAACTTCGCGCAGGCGCGTGTTGTCGCTGTTTCGGCCTCTGACTCCCTGGGGTTTGGTGAGATCGTATTGCTTACCGATTCGCTTGCCGGCGATCGTCGCCACCATTTCGACCAGTTCGTTGACCGAGATCATCCGATCCTGGCCCAGGTTGATCGGTTCGCGATGATCGCTTCTCATCAAGCGATAAATGCCTTCGACGCAGTCGTCGATATAACAATAGGAGCGCGTCTGTTCGCCGTCGCCCCAAACTTCGATGTCGTCGCCGTCGTTGGCCAACGCAATCTTGCGGCAGATTGCCGCCGGAGACTTCTCGCGGCCGCCGTCGTAAGTGCCCAACGGTCCGAAGATATTGTGAAACCGCACGACGCGCGTGTCGATTCCGAAGTCTTCGGTGTAATGACGGCAAACGCGCTCCATGTAGAGCTTTTCCCAACCGTAACCGTCTTCGGCGTCGGCCGGATAAGCGTCTTCTTCTCTTAGCGGTGTGACGTCAGCGTCCTTCTGTTTGTAACCGGGATAGATGCACGCGCTGGAGGTGTAGAGATAACGTTTGACGCCGTTTGCTCGCGCGGCTTCGATCGAATTCAGATTGATGAGCGTGTTGTCGCGAACGATGACGGCCTTGTTGTTTTCGATGAAACCGATGCCGCCCATGTTTGCGGCGAGCCCGTAAACTTCGTCGATGTCTTCAGTGGCGCGCCGGCAATTCGCAGGTTCGGAAAGATCGAGCAGTAAAAACTCGTTCGCTGCGGTGGCTTCGTATTCAGGTTCTTTGATATCGACGCCACGCACCCAATAACCTCGCTCGATGAGGTACTTCGTGAGGTGATGCCCGATAAAACCACCCGCCCCTGTTACCAATACTCGCGTCTGTTCTGCCATCAATCGTCTCCTCTAATGTGTCGTGCCTACTTTATCGGAGCGCGGGCGGCTCGCCCGCAGCTTCACCACAAGTATGCACGTTTGCGGGCGAGCCGCCCGCGCTCCATTCAAAGTGGCGTAAGCTTACCATTTTTTACTAGCCGTGCCCGTTGCTTGCTACGAGGCGACGAAGACAACCCCAGAATGGTCTATTCAACAAGCCCTCGGGATGCGTTGCGAGCGCGCGCATTAACCAGTTCGCCGCTTCCGACTTCCGGCCCGCTTCACTCGCGGCGTACGACAGCCGCAGAAAACGGGTCGCGCGGCACCAGCGCTGATCGGCGCCCTGTAACTTTGGTTCATAAAACTCCGCAATCTGATCGAACTCTTCGAGCTGCCGGTGCCCTTCGGCAATCGTCTTACTGACTTCGTGCAAACGGTAAGCCGCCATCGGTAGCGGCAGGTGCTCGCACTTGTGTCCGTTCAGCAGTAAACGCACGTACATGTCGTGATCGAAATCATAGTTCCAGCGCTCCTGAAATCCTTCCCTGATGATCTCGGTGTGCCAGAAGTGTCCCGGCTGCGGCGCGCGATAGGCCCATGCCAGGCAGTGCGCGGCGGAGACCGGTATGTCGGAGCTGATGAAATATGTCTCGTGCCCTTCACCAAACATGATTGTGTCGCCACAGATCCATTTACTCTCCGGATGCTGCTCGAAGTGGTTCATCACGGCGTAGAAAGTGCCGGGTAGGTAAACATCGTCACTATTGATGAACGCACAGATGTCGCCGGTCGCACGTTCCAATCCTTTATTGATCGCGTGAACCTGGCCGCGATCTTTTTCGCTCACCCAGTAAGTCAGACGATCTTCGTAGCGCCGAATCACGTCGACGCTGTCGTCGGTGCTGCCGCCGTCGATGATGATGTACTCGAGCGGCTCATATCCCTGCTTCAACACAGACAGGATCGTTTCTTCAAGAAACCGGCCCTGGTTGAATGAAGGGGTGATGATGCTGAGTTTCAGTGCCATGCGATTGTTGGGCTTTGTGCTTGGTACTTAGTTCTTTGGTCACCTGACTGGCGAAGCACAAAGCTCCAAGTTCTAAGCTCAAAGATCATGTATTTAAGGCTTGAAGCTTTTGATCGAGTCGACGACGTAAGCCAGTTGCGCCTCGCTAAGCTCCGGATAGGCGGGCAGCGCAAACGTTTCCGTCGCCGCACGCTCCGCTTCCGGAAATGCTCCCTCTTTGTAGCCGAGATAAGAAAAACAATCCTGCAGGTGTAGCGGAATCGGGTAATACACTTTCGTGCCGACACTGCGTTCTTTCAGATGGTCCATCAACGCATCGCGGTAGCGAGGAACGCGAATGACGTACTGATGAAAGATGTGCCGGCAATCGGGCCGCACGTAAGGCGTCGTCACTTCGAAACTGAGATCCGCTTCGGTTAACAACTGCGTGTAAACAGCCGCGCGTTTGGCCCGTTCGTCAGACCACGTGTCCAGGCGCGGCAGTTTCACGTTCAGCACCGCTGCTTGCAACTCGTCGAGACGGCTGTTGATGCCCACTTCCGTGTGCATGTATTCAGTAATGCCGCCGTGCGCGCGTAGGCGTCTTAACCGTTGCGACAACTGCTCGTCGTTTGTCGTTACGATACCGCCGTCGCCGGCGCCGCCGAGGTTCTTCGTTGGATAAAAACTGAAACAAGCGACTGCGCCCATCGAGCCCGCACGCCGGCCGTGATCGGTCGCGCCAATCGCCTGCGCCGAGTCTTCCACGATCGGTATACCAGTACGTTCGCCCAACGCTAGCAACGGATCCATCTCCGCGCACTGCCCGTAAATATGGACCGGAATGATCGCGCGGGTACGCGGTGTGATAGCGTCAGCCACTTGCGAAACGTCGATATTGTAGGTAGCCGGATCGATATCGACGAAAACCGGACGCGCGCCGAGCCGTGCAATGCAGCTTCCCGTCGCAAAGAAACTAAACGGCGTCGTGATGACTTCGTCGCCCGCCTTTATGTCGAGCGCCATCAGGGCCAGCAACAACGCGTCGGAACCGGAAGCACAACCGACCGCATAATTTGCCTGGCAATACTCGGCTACCGAAGTCTCGAGACGGCGCACCTCGTCGCCAAGCACAAATCGCTGCGACTCCAGTACACGCTCAATTGCCGGGCGTATCTCGTCTCTGAGTGAGGCATACTGCGCCTGTAGATCCAGAAGAGGAACGTTCATACACTAACAGTTACAAGTTGGGCGAAAGGGAACTTTAACTCCTGATACAAACTGGGAGCGCAAGCCTCAGGCGGTTTCATTCGCCGATGCATCGCGCCCGCCGTCTGTCTCGGTCGAGTAATAATTCGACGAGTAGTAACCCGAATAATAGTAATCCGACGCCTCGGCCTTCACATTATTCAGAACCACACCGAAGATGTGCGCGCCAACGTCAAGCAATTGCTGCTTGGCCCGCCGCACCACCGCACGCGAACTGCGGCCGCCGTGGACTACCAGCATCACACCGTCGACCATCGTCGACAAGATAGACGCATCAGTAAACGAAATTGCCGGGGGCGAATCGATAATGATGTGCGTGAACCGCTCACTCAAAAGACTGAGAAGCCGACGCATCTCCTCCGAGCCGATTAGTTCAGCCGGGTTCGGGGGAACCGGACCGGAAGTCAAGATCTTCAAATTCGGCGTCTTCGGAGACTTCTGAAGCAGGTTGTCGAGATCCTTTTCGCCTGAAAGCCACGTTGTCAGGCCTTTTGAATTCGGCACTTCAAACTGCGCATGCAACCGCGGCCGCCGCAAGTCGCAATCGATGATCAAAACTTCAACACCGGTCTGCGCCAGCATGTACGCGGTATTGATGGCGGTAGTCGTTTTTCCTTCAGACGGCTGGCTCGACGTCACCAAAATTGTTTTCGGTGGCTGGCCTGCCGAGGAAAGCAACAGCGACGTGCGCAAGTGACGATAAGCTTCGGCTATTGGCGATCTAACGTCGTCGAGCATAGCCAGCGCGGTTGACTCGCCCGGCGCGGGCTTATGGCCCTGCGGCAGACTCTTCAAATTCAAACGCGCACCGCCATGACCGCCGCTCGGAATGAGCGCAAGCGCCGGCAGGTGAACGTAGCGATCGACGTCGTCAAGCGACTTCACGGTGTCGTCGAGGAAATCGAGCAGGAACGCCAGGCCGATACCAGCAACCAGCGACAGGATGAAAGCGATCATCACGTTGCGAATTCGCGGCGGGCCGACGGGAGCGCGCGGCACGCGGCTGTAGTTTTCAATGCTGATTTCGTTGCCGCGGTCGCCCTGGGCGATCTGGAGCTCGCGTTGTTTTTGCAGCAGCGTGTTCAGATATTGCTTGTTGGTTTCCAGACGCTGCATGAACTCAGTCATTTCGATCTGGTCGCGCGTCTGCTGGTTCGTGGTGCCGCGTTGTTCGTTATATCTGTCGCGAACGCTGTTTTCGTGGGCCAGGGCAGCTTCGTAGTTCTTCTGCAGACCGATAACGGCGTCGTTGGCGGCCTTTTGGATCTCGTCGTTAAGGCGATTGATGGTGATGTCGAGTTTTTTGACTTCCGGCCAATCCTTCGTGTAGGTGACGAGCAGCGCCGCTTTCTTCTCTTCCATTTGGGAAATGCGTTCCTGGAGTTGAGTAATGCGGCCTGACTTCTGCACTTCCGGTATCGAGAAAGGATCTTTGGTGGCCTTCGCGCTGAGATAAATAGCCTGCGCGTTCTTGCGCTCGTTCTCCGCTTCCAGCACCTGGCTGCTGAGAGCTGCGAGCCGCTGAACTTCGACGTTCGTCGACGTGTCGAGGCTTGGCGGAATTCCCTTTTCACGAGCGAAGTTGAACAGCGCTTCCTGATCGGTGCGAACTTTTCCCTGATAGTCTGAAATCTCTCTGGCTAGGATGTCTCCGGCTTCCGTTGAGTTTTCGGTCGCACGCTGGATGTTGTTGGCGCGGAAGACTTCGGCGATCGTGTTGGCCACTTTCTGGGCCATCTCAGGATCCGTGTGCCGGTATTTGATCAGGAACAGGTTGGTGCCGACGACGCCTTCAACTTGTTCGCCGGCCATGATCGCGTCTTCGTAAGGCTCGAGTTGGGCCAATTCTTCCGGTGTCAGTGGATCGGCTTTTAGACGTGCTTCGTCAACGACAGACAGTCCTTTTGGTGTTGGCGCCGGAGCCGCTACGCGTTTGTCACCGGAGACCATACGCTTGAGCGCGGTGAAAACTCCGCCCTGAGCGTGCGCGCCGAAGAAGTTTGGATTGTGTCGCAGATCCAGCGTGAGCGCCACTTGCCGGGCGAGCGCGGGACTTTCCAGCAGCTTGACTTGCGTGCCCCAGAAATTCGCGTCGGGTTGAGCATTGAGCACGAGTTGCGGCGACTGAAGAATGTTCTTGGCTCGTTGCTCGATTCTGATGGTCGCCGAGGCTTCATAGATCGAAGGCTGGCGAAACATCTGAATCGCGACCAGCGACGTGACCACAAGGCAGAGGCTGAGGATAAGCCACTTGCGCTTCAGGACTACGAAGAGATAGTCACGAAGCTGGCTCGGCTCGCTGGCAGCAGGTCCGTAAGATCGCACCTGTCCGATATCGCCCAGCGGTCTATCAAGAGCGCGGTCGACGGAAGGCATCGGCATCAAGCGGTTATCTTGCGACATCATATTTTTCGGCTTTCCAACTGCAGAACTCTAATGAATGGAGAATAATAGCAGAGACTCGTTCTGAGGCAAGTCGCAAACTCAGACCGCAATCCCGCGATTTTGGCCTTGATCGTGATCCATGCGGGTCACGAAGTGGGCTAGGCCTTCTTGCCAATGGGGGAGAGGAGGAAGACCAATTGCTTCGGACAACAAACACTTCATTTTCGAATTTCGCGGCCGGGGGGCGGGACGCGAAAGCGAATCCATGCTGACCGGCTCAAGCAGCGCCGGCTCACAACGCGACAGTTTAAGCGCTTCGCGCGTAAAAGTCTCGAAAGTTGCGCCCTCTCCGCCGCTAACCACGTGAAAAATTCCCGGCAGGTCTAATTCAATCAATTCGCGCAACCGCACCGCCAGGTCGCGTGCGTACGTTGGCGTACCCCAACAATCGCCGATCGCTTTCAACTTTTCACCACGTTTCGCGCGCTCGACAACCGTACTCAGAAAATTCCGCCCGCCTGGCCCAAAAATGTAACCGGTGCGAACCACGATCGTGCGCGCATGTTCGAGTTGCGACCGGCGCTCCCCTTCGAGCTTGAACCGGCCGTAGACACTCAAAGGCCGCGGCTGGTCGCGCTGGGTGTAAAAACCGTCTTTCGCGCCATCGAAAACGTAGTCGGTGGAGATCGTCAACAACCCTGCATTCACCTGACAACACGCACGCGCCAGGTTCTCCGGACCGGCCGCATTGTCGCGTTCCGCCTTGGCCGGATCGTTCTCGCAACCGTCGACATTCGTCCACGCGGCGCAATTGATTACCGCATCGGGACGTTCATTAGTGATCACAGCGTCAACCTTCACGGCATCGCCAATATCCAACGACTGATGATCGTAAGCAACGACTTCGTCACCGTTCGCGAGACAATGCTCGATACTCGCCTGGCCTACCAACCCGCCCGCGCCTGTGATCAGAATCTTCTTCAATCGCCACCGACCTCAGTTCCATACTGCACTTTGTAATATTCGCGGTAAGCACCGTTTCTCGTGTTTTTGATCCACTGCGGATTCGTGCAGTACCAGTCGATTGTTTTCCTCAACCCGGTTTCCCATGTTTCGCGCGGCCGCCAACCCAACTCCGCCTCAGTGCGCGCCGGATCGATCGCATATCTCCGGTCATGCCCCGGACGATCCTTCACGAACTGAATCAAACTACGCGGCTTGCCGAGCGCGTCCAGCAACGACTCAACCACGTCGAGATTACGTCGCGTATTGCGCGCCCCAATATTGTAAACACGGCCCGATTCGCCATTTTCGAGCGCAGCGAGAATCGCACGGCTATGGTCTTCCACGTAGATCCAGTCGCGCACGTTCAACCCATCGCCATAAACCGGAATCTCGTGGTCGTTGAGTGCATTGGCAATCGCGAGCGGCAAAAACTTTTCGGGAAACTGGCGTGGTCCATAGTTATTGCCGCAACGCGTGATCACGGCATCCAGTCCAAACGTGTGATGTGCGGCGCGCACGAGATGTTCGGCCGCCGCCTTGGACGCGGCGTACGGACTGTTTGGCGCAAACGCCGAGTCTTCTGTAAAAAAGGCGTCGTCCTGTTCCGGCAAGCTCCCCATCACTTCATCGGTCGAAACCTGCACAAAACGCCGGACGCCTTTTTGGCGGGCTGCGTCCAGCAAAGTTTGCGTGCCGATGATGTTGGTCCGTAGAAAATCGTCGGCCGAAGCGATGCTGCGGTCCACGTGCGACTCGGCGGCGAAATTTACGATTGCATGAGTTCCGGGTTGGAGGGCATGCGACACCGCACCAATATCGGCAATGTCGCCGCGAACGAAACGATGGCGTGGATCGTCGATTCCGGCCAGGTTTTCGAGGTTTCCGGCGTACGTAAGGGCGTCGAAATTGACGATCTCGCAATCGGCAGCTTCTTCCAGCAATAGCCGCACAAAGGCCGAGCCGATGAAGCCCGCGCCGCCGGTTACAAAGATAGTTCGCATCATTTACAAAAGTTTCCGCCGAAGCTACGCAAAAAAAATGGACCAGCCCAGTATACTTTTAACTCCCCAATTACGCGTTATGGGATTGAGGGAAGCACTGAACTAATTTTGTTGACATGCCGTCAGACTTGTAGTAAAAAACTGCGCCTTTCATCAGGTGACGATCTTGCATGAGACAAGATTGTAGTCTTTAACCCTCGCTTTTCCGCCAGCTCTGATTACCGAGCTCAACTCCCTAAGGAGACTTCATCTTTTTTGCAAGACGTTTCGTCACGTTCGAACCTGGGTTGGTTTCAGGCTTTTATGAACCAATATCTCAATCAACCATGGCCCAGTCCCGGCGCAACCTTGCCGCTGGAACCACTATGGCTCTGGAAAACCCCCCAGACCCCTTTCAACCACTAAGAAGGAGACAGTAGAAAATGATTAAGTTTTACCCCTCTATTAAGGCGATCGTAGTAACCACTTTCATCCTCGCCTTGGCTACGGTCGCTCAAGCCCAAGCCACCCGCACATGGGTGTCAGGTGTCGGCGATGACGTTAACCCCTGCAGCCGCACTGCCCCTTGCAAGACCTTCGCAGGCGCAATCTCCAAGACTGCGAAAGACGGTGAAATCAGCGTTCTCGATCCCGGTGGATATGGCGCAGTCACGATCACCAAGTCCATCTACATCAACGGCACCCACGGCGCCGGATACGGTTCGATCGTCAACTCCCTGGTGAACGGCGTGATCATCAACATCACCGACGTGAACGACATCCGTAAGGCTGTTCGTCTTCGCGCGCTCGACATCAATGGCGCCTCGACCGGTATAAATGGCATAAGCATTCTCGCGGCCAATAACGTTTGGGTCGAAGACAGTGTTATTGACGGCAACACGGGCAACGGATCCACCAGTGGTATGGGGATCAGAGTCGCCACCACGAACAGTGTCAACCTCTTCGTATCCGACACGATGATCCACAAGAACGTGACCGGTATCAGAGTCAGCACCACGGCGGGTTTTGCTACAGCTAACATCCGCAACTCGAACATCGAAGGAAACACCACTGGCGTCGACGCCGCTTCGAATAATAGCTTCGTTACGGTAACGGACAGCCGTATCGCCTTCAACACGGCCGCTGGCGCTACTGCGAGCGTTTCCGGCTCGAACCTGACCCTCAGCCGATGCGTCATTGCGAACAACAACCCGGGAATCAACGCCGCTGCTGGATCCGCCGTTAAGGCGCTGAGCAACGACGTGATCTTCAACGTCACCGGCTTTGGCGGCACCACTGCCGTGATTCAAACCGACGGCCAGAACAGGAACGCGGGTAACACCACTCCCGGTGCTCCCGGAGGCGGCCTGGTCACCGTTCACTAAGTCGAGTCTGATTCAGACCTGACTTCCAGATTCCCCGCACGTCTTCCACGCGTGCGGGGAATTTCTCTTTCCGGGCAATCCGTGTAACCTGTGCGGTGGTTCCGCACCGATGAAGAAGCCGAAGGCATATCTCAACGTTTTGAAGCTCAGGGTAAACATGGCACTGAAGCGTCAAGCGATTAACAGCTACCCTGTGGCAGCCTTCATCGAACCAAACCTCTATTGCAATCTCCAGTGCCCTGCCTGTCCGACCGGCCTGCGCCTGGGCCTGCGGCCAACAGTTGCGATTGACGAAGAGCTCTTCAAAGGCACCATCGACGAGATTGGCGACTATATATTTCAGCTTTACATGTACAACTGGGGCGAGCCGCTTTTGCACAAGCGAACACCCGAAATGATCGCTTACGCGAAGAAGAAAGACATCAATATCCTGCTGAGCACGAACCTCAGCATCAACCTGAGTGACGATTACATCGATCGGCTGGTGCTGAGCGGATTGGACCGGATGATCGTCTCAATCGACGGTATAACGCAGGAGTCGTATGCGAAGTACCGAAGAAACGGCAACCTGGAACTGCTGCGAGAAAACCTGCTGCGGATACAACGCGCCAAACAGCGTCTCGGCCGCACGACGCCTAAATTAGTTTGGCAGTTTCTGGTTTTTCGTCACAACGAACACGAGATCGAGCAGGCCCGTGCGCTGCACACAGAGTGGGGCGCGGACGAGTTTCTCGTCGGCGGCGCGGAAATGCCGGTTGAGCCGCATCGGGAGGGGTTCGAGCCGTCAACAATTCCGGCTTACAACATCTACCATCCGGACCACCCGTTACAGAAGGAAGCGGCGCGACAGATGTCGGGCGATCGCGCGTGTGGCTGGCTGTACGGTGTTTTCGTGCTCAATCCCAATGGCAAGGTGTCGCCGTGTTGTGCGGTGCCGTCGGAGAAGCTGGACTTCGGCGAATATCAGAAGGGTGGCTTCTTCAACGTTTGGAACAACGAAACATTCCGGCGCGCCCGGGGAATGTTTACGCCGGCGCCGGGTAAGCCGCGGCGTCCGCTGAAAGCTGAACAGCAAGCGGCGATCGGCAAGAGAATTGACGGGATGGCCCTGCGGGTCGTGAACAACTTGCCCGAGGATAAACTGATCTGCCACGAGTGTCCGATACCGTTCATGCAAAACTACACGGACCCGATCATTGCTGACGTTGCCGCAGCGCAACGCGCCGGCGCGGCTCACGCACCATCGCTGACCGGCAGAGCACGGCACCTGATTAATTACATGCTGATGGGTGGTCCAGCGTTGAATGGGATGTGGCGTACACGCACTTTCGTTAATAAACTGGTGTCACTCCGCGCTCCTCAATAGTGAGCGCTGAATATTTCTCCTGCAAAGGCGCTAAGGCGCAAAGCGCTACCGCGTTTCGAAAGGTTTTCTTTGCGTCTTTGCGGGAAAACTTGGTCGATGAACTTCTCGAGATGAAAGTTGTGATCCTGGCCGGCGGACTGGGTACGCGTCTGACCGAAGAAACAGAGCTCAAGCCAAAGCCGATGGTCGAGATTGGCGGACGTCCGATTCTCTGGCACATCATGAAGCACTACGCGCATCACGGCTTTAAGGAGTTCTTCATCGCACTCGGTTACCGTGGCGAGGTCGTCAAACGTTTCTTTCTTGACTACTGCTCGTTGAGCGGCAGCATGACAGTCGATCTGTCGCAAGGCGTGGTGAACAATCGCCAGCACGATTGTGAAGACTGGCTGGTCCATCTACAGGACACCGGACACGACACGAATACCGGCGGACGCCTGAAACGTTTGCAATCGTGGCTCTCGGACGAACCGTTCATGCTGACTTACGGCGACGGTGTCAGCAACGTCGATTTGCGAAAGCTGCTCGAGTTTCATCGCGCGCACGGGCGTATTGCGACGGTGACGGCCGTGAGGCCACCCGCCCGTTTTGGCGGCCTGATCTTCGACGGCGATCTGGTGACGGAGTTCACGGAGAAGCCGCAGATCGGCGAGGGTTGGATCAACGGCGGCTTCATGGTTTTCGAACCGGCTGTGTTTGATTACCTGAACGACGACGAAAGTAACCTGGAGGCTGACGCGCTGGAGAAACTCGCGACAGACAAACAGCTCGTCGCTTTTCGTCACGAAGCGTTCTGGCAATGCATGGACACGATGCGCGAAGTCAGAATGCTGGAGAACCTGTGGCGCAACAATCCGCCCTGGAAAGTATGGTCGTGAACACTAAGAATTTCTGGCGCGATCGTCCGACTCTCGTCACCGGCGCCACGGGTCTCATCGGCGGCTGGCTCGTGCATCGTTTGCTGGAGGCCGAGGCAGACGTTGTTTGCCTCGTACGCGATTCGGTACCCCAAAGTGAGTTCGTGCGTGCGCGCCTGGGCCAACGCGTGAAGATTGTGAAAGGCGACGTGCGGCATCAATCGCTCGTGGAACGCACGCTCGGCGAATACGAGATCGACACAGTGATCCATCTCGC